>ERZ857922.91-NODE-91-length-126267-cov-46.519047_pt1 | contig 126267 bp, 99 predicted proteins | sample MGYA00519579_ERZ857922 | MGnify/ENA primary metagenome ERZ857922 (study PRJEB31778, sample SAMEA3449375) | human gut metagenome | biome: human gut; feature: human-associated habitat; material: faeces | place: United Kingdom | collected 2010/2012 ... | reverse complement strand
TCTGCGACAGAGCGCGAGCGTGCCGCGTTTCTTATACCCTGCCAAGGGCTACGGGTATTAGATACAATCTTTTTCACTAACTTTCAATTTAGTTTGTCGCAAATACCCCAAAAACAATGAATTCCGTACAAAAAAGTTCCTAAACCAGGGATTTTTGTACGGAATCTCTTCATTTTGCATATTCAGCGAAAATAACAGCTTTTTACATGGCAAAATCTCATGTTTTTGTATTTTTTAGAAAAAATTGTCAGCAGTCCACGCCAAGCTTGCGCAGTTCCTTTTCCGCCTGCTCTTTGGTCAGGAAGTGGATGCCATGGATTCCCTGTTCTTCGGCGGCTTCGACGTTCTTCAGGGTATCATCCAGGAATACGCTCTCTTCTGCCTTCAATCCATAACGTTTCAAAAGCAATTGATAGATCTCCGGTTCCGGCTTGATCAGATGCTCCTTATAGGACAGGATACCACCCTCCATCTCCGGCAGGAAATTCAATGCGTCTGCACACTCTACCTCGGCCTTGTGGGAAAAATTAGACAGATAATACACATGGTATCCTTTTGCCTTTAATTCCTGCAGCCAGGGGATTGCATATGCTCTCGGAGTTACTATTCCGGCAATACTCGTAAATGCCTGATACAGCTCCTGCTCCAGCTGTGGTGCATCTTTTACAAACGCAGCCAGTACCTGTTCATCCGTCCAGGTACCGCGATCATACTCTGCCCATGCCGGATGCATCACGGATGCTTTAGCGATCTTTTGAATCATCTCCGCATCGAATCCTTTGTCTGCCAGAAATCCTTCCCAGCGATAATCAGTCAGTACATTTCCAATATCAAATATTATATTACGTATCATCTTATCCCGTCTCCTATCTGTTCGTACATTCTCTTGCATACACCATCTGCATCATTTATATCGGCCTCTTTATACCGTAGCAGCTGCCGCATCCAGTTCCATGACCTCCAGCAGCTTCTCCGCCGCCGGCGCCATAGGCATTTTCGTATTCCTTACAACACAGAACTGTCTCTTCGGTATCATTTTATTGAACCTGAGTTCAAAAAGCAGACCGGATTCCACATAATCTCTGGCGAAATCCCGCATCACACAGCCCACACCAAGATTCCTCCTGACAAACTGCACGATCATATCACTGGTGGCCAATTCAAACTCCGGCTGTACATAGACACCGTTGCCCGCAAGGAATTCATCCATATAACTTCTGCTGCTGGTATTTTTCTCCAGAAAAATAAGGGGCAGGCTCTCCAGTTCCTGAAAATCCAGCATTTTATTTTTATACCCGAAAAATCTTCTCCCGGCCACAAACACATCCTCGATCTCCCGCACGGGGATCATCTGAATATCCGGTCTGTCTGGAAAAGGAGTGCTGACGATTCCGAAATCAATCCTTCCCTCTCTTAGAGAATTCAGTGTCTCCGGGGTGGGAGCATTGGATACGATTACTTTAATGCCGGGATACTTCTCATGAAATTTTTCAAGATAGGGAAGCAGATAGAACTGCAGTGTCATATCGCTGGCACCGATCCGGACTTCACCCAGCTCCATATTCTGCATCTGGTGGACCTTCTTCACCCCCAGTTCGATCTGTTCGTATCCTTTTGCCACATAGGAATATAACAATTCTCCCTCACCGGTCAGGCGCACACCTTTTGCCGCCCGGTGAAAAAGCGACACATCCAAAGTGTTTTCCAGCTGCTTGACAGCCTGACTGACCGCCGGCTGTGAAATGGACAGTTCCCCTGCTGCCTTCGTCACACTTCCGCATTTTGCCACATAATAAAATACTTTATATGCCTCCAGGTTATTGATCATAGTGCCTCCCATCAATCCCGCAAACCGCTTTGAGAAAAAAGGGCATAGGCTGCATCTTCTGCCGCGCCATGCCCTTTTCCTGCATTACTATAAATCATAAGCTCACGAATTCGTGCTATCGCACTCTACATCCTGCTTCGCAGGGTATTTCGTATTATACTCTATCATTATTTCTTCAGAGGACTCTCACGATAAATGATATCTTCTCTTCCGGGGCCGTTGCTGACCATGGTGATAGGGAAGCCGATCTGCTCCTCAATGAACTCTACATACTTTCTGCAGTTCTCAGGCAGATCCTCGAATTTTCTGATGCCGCGGATATCACACTTCCATCCGGGGAGTTTCTTCAGTACGGGCTTAGCCTTCTCCAGCTTGTAGGTTACAGGGAAATCAGTGGTCACTTCGCCATTGATCTCATAGCCTACACATACAGGGATCTCCTCCAGATATCCCAGTGCATCCAGTACGGTAAATGCTACATCGGTAGCGCCCTGCAGACGACAGCCGTACTTGGTAGCTACACAGTCGAACCAGCCCATACGTCTGGGGCGTCCGGTGGTAGCGCCGAACTCACCGCCGTCACCGCCGCGGCGGCGCAGCTCATCTGCCTCGTCACCGAAGATCTCAGATACGAAAGCGCCTGCTCCTACTGCGGAAGAATATGCTTTACTTACAGTAACGATCTGCTTGATCTCATAAGGAGGGATACCTGCACCAATGGCACCGTATGCTGCCAGGGTGGAGGAAGAAGTTACCATAGGATAGATTCCGTGGTCCGGATCCTTCATGGTACCTAACTGACCCTCTAACAGAATGGTCTTGCCTTCCTTCAGTGCCTTATCCAGGAATGCAGATACATCGCATACGAAAGGTGCGATCATGTCACGATACTCATGCAGGGTATTTAACAGTTCCGCGGGATCGATCAGCGGCTTATGATACAGATGCTCTAAGATGACATTCTTCATCTCGCTGACGCGCTGTACCTTTTCCTCTAACAGTTCGTCATCAAATAACTCACTTACCTGGAAACCGATCTTCGCATACTTATCGGAATAAAAAGGTGCAATGCCGGACTTGGTGGAACCGAAGGACTTGCCACCCAGTCTCTCTTCCTCATACTGATCAAATAAAATATGATAAGGCATTACCATCTGTGCACGGTCGGATACCAGAATCTTAGGCATGGGAACATTTCTGTCTGTGATAGACTTGATCTCCTTCATAAGGATGGGAATGTTCAATGCCACACCGTTACCGATCACGCTGGTGGTATGATTGTAAAATACACCGGAAGGAAGGGTGTGCAGAGCAAATTTACCATAATTGTTCACGATAGTATGTCCTGCATTTGCGCCGCCCTGAAAACGTACGATAATGTCCGCTTTCTCTGCCAGCATATCTGTGATCTTTCCTTTTCCTTCGTCGCCCCAGTTGGCTCCTACAACTGCCTTTACCATGTTTTCCTCCATTCTTTATCACAATTCGTGATAAATCTAACTCAACTCTCTTACTCTTTTGAGAGAACAATGTTTCTCTCACACTGTCTCTTAGTATACAACACTTTGTGATATAAGTAAAATCAATATTTATTATATTTTATATAATCTGTGATTATTGTGCTCCATCCCAGCAATAGGTACAGAGTTTGTCTCTTCCGATCCCCACAGACTCGATCATATCATCCAGTCTCTGGAACTGCAGGGTAGTGAAGTTCAGCTGCTTTCCTATCCTGCCTACCATTTCTTCATACTCCGGCGTATCCGGATCCACATAGTTCTTCAGGTCGATCTGTCTGTCTTCCTGCTCCATCTCCTTGATCACACGGCGGGTGATCAGATCCATCTCGGAGGAGGATCTGGAGAAGTTCAGATACTTACAACCGAATAACAAGGGGGGACATGCCGGACGGATATGTACTTCCTTCGCACCGCTCTGGTATAAAAATTCCGTCGTCTCTCTCAGCTGTGTACCGCGGACAATGGAATCATCAATGAGCAGCAGGCTCTGATCCTGGATCAGGTCATGTACCGGAATCAATTTCATCTTGGCGATCAGATTTCTCTGGGTCTGTATCGTCGGCATAAAAGATCTCGGCCAGGTCGGTGTATATTTGATGAACGGACGGGAGAAAGGAATCCCCGAACGGTTCGCATATCCTACTGCATGGGCGGTACCGGAATCCGGCACACCGGCTACGATATCCGGCTTTACATGATCACGCTCCGCGAGCTTCGCGCCACACTGATAACGCATTTTTTCAACACTGATCCCTTCGTAAGAGGAAGAAGGATATCCGTAATATACCCACAAAAAGGTACAGATTTTCATGTCTTTTCCCGGCTGTACCAGCGTCCGCACGCCTTCTGGTGTCACCACGACGATCTCTCCCGGTCCCAGTTCACGTACCGGTTGGTATCCCAGGTTCAGATAAGCAAAACTTTCAAAGGAAACACAATATGCCCCTTCCTTTTTGCCCACGGCCACAGGAGTACGTCCCATCTTATCTCTGGCCGCATAGATTCCCTTCGGTGTCATGATCAGAAGCGTCATGGAACCTTCAATGATCTCCTGGGCGTACTGAATGCCCTCTACCAGGTTATCCTTCTGATTCACAACGGCTGCCACCAACTCCGTGGCGTTGATGTCTCCGCCGCTCATTTCCAAAAAATGGGAATGTCCTTTTGCGAACAGATCCTTTATAATGGCATCAGTATTATTGATCTTGCCAACCGTGGTGATGGCATAAGTTCCGTGATGGGAACGCACCATCAGTGGCTGTGGTTCAAAATCTGAGATACATCCGATACCGAGATTGCCCCGCATTTCATTGACATCCTTGTCGAATTTGGTACGAAACGGCGCATTCTCGATGTTGTGAATGGCTCTGTTATAACCTTCCTCTTTGCTGTAGACAGCCATTCCGGCGCGTCTGGTTCCCAGATGGGAATGATAATCTGTTCCGAAAAACAGATCAAATACACAGTCTTCTTTTGCTGCGACTCCAAAAAATCCACCCATTTTTATCTATCTCCTGCTCTCTCTGATATTTCTCCGCAACGCAGAAAACCGCCATTGGCTCTCCTGGTCAAATGACGGATTTCTGTAATGATATGATTTCTATTTATACATTGATCTCTGCCTTTACGCCCAGAAGATCTTTGTTGGCTTCCAGAATCGGATGGATCACGTTCTTTAAGAATGCTTCCACCTGTTCCTTAGAACGTCCGATATACTTAGAAGGATCCATGGATGCCTTCAGTTCCTCAAGCCCCATGGGGAATGCAGGATCTGCGGCGATCAGCTCTAACAGATTGTTTTCTTTTCCTTCTACCTTCACGTTGCGACCCGCCTCCATGGACAGCTCACGGATACGCTCATGCAGCTCCTGACGGTTGCCGCCTAACTTTACAGCATCCATCATGATATTCTCGGTAGCCATGAAGGGCAGCTCACTCATCATATGCTTCTCGATCACCTTAGGGTATACTACCAGACCGTCCACAACATTCAGGCACAGATCCAGGATGCCGTCGATGGCAAGAAAGCCTTCGGGAATGGACAGTCTCTTATTTGCAGAGTCATCCAGAGTTCTCTCGAACCACTGGGTAGCGGAAGTGATCGCGGGATTCAGTGCGTCCACCATCACATAACGGGACAGAGACGCAATGCGCTCACTTCTCATGGGATTACGCTTATATGCCATTGCGGAGGAACCGATCTGATTCTTCTCAAACGGCTCTTCCACTTCCTTCAGGTGCTGTAACAGACGGATATCGTTGCTCATCTTGTGTGCGGATGCCGCAATACCTGCCAGTACGTTGGCTACTCTGGTATCCACCTTACGGGAATAGGTCTGTCCGGATACGGGATAGCACTCCTTGAAGCCCATCTTGGCAGCGATCATGGGATCGATCTTGTCGATGGTCTCCTGATCCCCGTTGAACAGTTCCAGGAAGGATGCCTGGGTTCCGGTGGTTCCCTTGGAGCCTAACAGCTTCATGGTACCCAGAACATGATCCAGATCCTCCAGATCCAGAGAGAACTCCTGCAGCCACAAGGTTGCTCTCTTACCTACGGTCGTAGGCTGTGCAGGCTGAAAATGAGTGAATGCCAGGGTAGGCTGTGCCTTATACTTATCTGCGAAGTCAGCCAGCTCCTTCATGACATTGATAAGCTTTTTTCTGACTAACTTCAAAGCCTCTGTCATCACGATAATATCGGTGTTGTCACCTACGTAACAGGAGGTTGCACCCAGATGAATGATTCCGGCTGCCTTGGGGCACTGCTGTCCGTATGCATATACATGGCTCATAACATCATGACGTACCAGCTTCTCACGCTCTTTTGCCACATCATAATTGATGTCCTCTGCGTGTGCCTTCAGTTCCTCGATCTGCTCATCTGTGATGACGGGTTTCCCGTCCTGGGACAGTCCCAGCTCTTTCTCCGTCTCTGCCAGTGCGATCCACAGTTTTCTCCATGTACGGAATTTCATATCCGGGGAGAAAATATACTGCATCTCCTTACTGGCGTAGCGTTCGGATAACGGGCTCTGATATCTGTCTGTACCTGTACTCATTTGTCTTGCTCCTCTTATTTTCTAATTATTACAACTATTCCAAACCCATCCCACACATTCTCAAAACCGTATGTTACACATACTTTCCCGCTGCTTCGCAGCTAATTTTGTTCATGTGTGGTATGGTGACTCTATTCGAGTCACCTTGCAAATAAGAAAACTGCTACTTACATGTAAGCATGACGTATCAGTATTTCTTATTCTAAGGGTTTCTGAATAGTCATCTTTTATTTGTCAAAATCTCCGCGGATATCTTCCGCAGGCGGTTCCATAGGGTATTTGCCGGTAAAGCAGCCCTTACAGATACCGAGCTTACCGCCTACCAGCTCTTCCAGTCTCTCGATCTTCAGATAGTCCAGACTGTCTGTACCGATGAGGTCACTGATCTCCTTCACGGAACGGTTATATGCGATCAGCTGGTCTCTCGCCGGAACATCTGTGCCGAAATAGCAGGGCCACAGAAAAGGCGGTGAGCTGACTCTCATATGGACCTCCTTCGCTCCTGCCTCCCGCAACATCTTCACGATACGGTCGGAGGTGGTGCCGCGGACAATGGAATCATCGATCATGATGACACGCTTGCCCTCCACGGCTTCCCGGATAGGATTTAACTTGACCTGTACACTGCTCTCTCTGCTCTTCTGCTTCGGCTTGATAAAAGTTCTGCCCACATAGGCATTTTTCACGAATCCCATACCATAAGGGATTCCGGACTGCATGGAATATCCCATGGCAGCGCAGTTGCCGGACTCCGGTACGCCGATGACCAGATCCGCATCCACCGGGGAATCCATAGCAAGGAACTTTCCTGCCAGGATACGGGAATCATATACGCTGATCCCATCGATAAAGCTGTCAGGTCTGGCGAAATAAATATACTCAAAAATACATCTTGCGGTATCCGCAGGCTTCAGCACATGGCTGGTGTCGGACTCGATCCCCTTCTCCGGAGATATGGTCACGATCTCACCGGGTAACACATCCCGGACAAATTCAGCTCCTACCGTATCCAGAGCGCAGGTCTCACTGGACAGAAAATAGGTATGGTCTCTCTTACCGATACATAACGGCTTAAAACCATAAGGGTCTCTGGCGCCGATCAGCTTCCTCGGAGACATCACCACCAGGGAGTACGCTCCCTTGATCTTCGTCATGGCTCTGCCCACCGCTTCCTCTACGGATTTGGAATTCAGACGCTCTCTGGCAATATGGTATGCAATGACCTCGGAGTCAATGGTGGTCTGGAAGATAGCACCGGTGTACTCTAACTCTCTCCGCAGTTCCGGAGCATTGATCAGATTACCGTTATGTGCCAGTCCCAAAGTACCTTTTACATAATTCAGTACCAGAGGCTGTGCATTTTCTCTGGTAGAACCGCCCGCCGTGGAATAGCGGACATGTCCCACGCCAATATCCCCCTTTAACTTCTCGAGGTGTTCGGGTGTAAATGCCTCATTGACCAGTCCCATATCCTTGCTGCTTAAGACTTTCCCTTTCGGTCCGTTTGTATCGCTGACGGCGATACCGCAACTCTCCTGACCTCTGTGCTGCAATGCCAGAAGTCCGTAATAGATCGTAGATGCCACATCGTGTCCGTCAAAGTCGTACACACCGAAGACACCACATTCTTCCTTTAATTTGTCGTTATTTTCTGTCTGGATATAAATGTTGTCCGTCACTTGTAAGCCTTACCTTTCCTGCCTGCCCCCACAAAAAGGAATACCCAAAATTATTATTTACAGATCCTTTCCTGTCAGCATCTTGTATGCCTGAAGGTATTTGCCGATGGTCTTCTCCACGATCTCCTCCGGCAGCTTCCAGCCCTTTTCGGGATTGGCTTTCAGCCAGTCACGGGCGAACTGTTTGTCAAAGGAAGGCTGGCCATGTCCGGGCTCATAGCCGTCTACCGGCCAGAAACGGGAGCTGTCGGGAGTCAGCACTTCATCTCCCAGTACCATATTGCCGTTCTCATCCAGACCGAACTCGAACTTGGTATCTGCAATGATGATTCCTTTGGTCAATGCGTAATCCGCACACTTTTTATAAATAGCGATGGTATAGTCACGAAGCTTGGCAGCATATTCTGCACCCTTTCCGGGGAAACGCTTCTCCAGATATTCCACACTCTGTTCGTAGGAGATGTTCTCATCATGATCTCCGATCTCCGCCTTGGTGGAAGGGGTATAGATGGGCTCAGGAAGCTTATCTGCCTCCTTCAGACCTTCCGGAAGCTTGATGCCGCATACGGTACCGTTCTTCTTGTAGCTTTCCCAGCCGCTTCCGGTAATGTATCCACGAACGATGCACTCGATGGGGAGCATGTTCAGCTTCTTGCACATCATGCTGTTGCCGTCAAACTTCGGCTGTCTGAAAAATTCCGGCATATCCTTAACATCAGCGGATACCATATGATTGGGGATCACATCCTCAGTCATATCAAACCAGAATTTTGACATCTGGGTCAATACAGTCCCTTTCTTCGTTACTGTGTTGTCCAAGATCACATCAAAGCAGCTGATACGGTCAGTTGCCACCATGATCAGGGTATCTCCGTTGTCGTAGATCTCACGAACTTTGCCTTCCTTGATCGGTTTCATTTCCTGTACGCTCATACCATCAGTCCTCGCATTCTTATGTTTTTCATTCTTTTATTGAAACAGGTGTGGGCAAGATACACCCACACCTAATAGATAAACAGATTTGCGAAAAAAAATCAATATGTTTTTACTGCAACTTACCGATAAATTCCCGAACCCGGGCATTTTCCGTTGTAAAAAGTGCTTCGGGAGAACCTTCCTCCACGATCACACCCTGTTCCATGAAAATAATGCGGTCGGATACTTCTCTGGCAAACTGCATTTCATGAGTCACGATGATCATGGTCATATGTTCACTTGCCAGCTGTCTGATCACCTTTAATACTTCTGCCGTCAATTCCGGATCCAGTGCTGAGGTCGGCTCATCGAAGAACAGGATCTTGGGCTGCAGTGCCAGTGCCCTGGCTATGGATACTCTCTGCTGCTGTCCACCGGACAACTGGTAAGGGTAGGCATCTGCCTTATCCGACAGTCCCAACTGTGCTAAAAGCTTCTCCGCCCTCGCCACGGCTTCTGTGCGGCTTACCTTATCCACATGGATCGGTGCATCGATGATATTTTTCATCACCGTATAATGGGGAAAAAGGTTAAAATTCTGGAATACCAGTCCAAAACATTTACGGATCTTATGTAATTCCGCCTTCGATGCATATTCGCACTGTACTCTGCCGTTTTTATCCGTTTTCTCTGAAGCTGCCGTCTGCCCTAAATAGATCAGCTCACCACCGTCCATTTTTTCCAAAAGCGTTGCACAGCGAAGCAGTGTGGACTTTCCGGAACCAGAGGGACCGATGATGGAGACCACCTCTCCCTTTTTCACGGTCAGAGAGATATCCTCCAACACTCCGTTTCCATCAAAGCTTTTTTTCACATGATTCATTTCTAAGAGGATTTCGCCGTCTGTCTGTTCCATATACGATACTCCTGTCTGTCACCTATCTGTAATAAGATGTCTTCTTCTCCAGGTATTCCATGAAGGATGCCACAACGAGATTAAAGATATAATAGAATACACCTGCCGCCAGCAACGGAACCACACTGGTCTGTGCTGCTCCGATCTGCTTCGCGACTGTAAACATCTCCGCGATGGAAATGGTAAATGCCATAGAAGTATCCTTGACTAATGTGATAGTCTCATTGGTCACCGGCGGAAGCACCCGCTTCACCACCTGCGGCAGAATGATCTTCACAAAAGTCTGTGCCTTACTGTAGCCCAGTACCTGCGCAGCCTCATACTGTCCCACCGGAATAGATTCGATCCCCGCACGGTAGATTTCCGCAAAATATGCTGCATAGTTGATCACGAATGCCACGATCACCGCCGGGAAACGATACCCCGTTCCCACGTGCATGCGGAACACATAAAAGGGTGCGAAATACACCACGATGATCTGCAGCATCAGAGGGGTTCCTCTCATGATGGATATGTAAATTTTGGAAATAATGCGGATCACCTTACATCCCGACATTCTTCCGAAGGCTACGATCAGTCCAAGAGGAAGCGAGAATAAAAGGGTCAGTACAAATATTTCCACCGTTATCAGAAAGCCCTCTGCCAGCTGGGCACTCATGGTCAGCAAACTCATGAAATCTACTCCTTAATTATCCTGACTTACATCAATTATCTTTTGTTATTTACCGAGGCAGACACTGTCGGTCAGTCCCCACTTTTCAGCGATCTGTGTGAAAGTACCGTCTGCTGCCATCTCATCAAGTGTCTTCTGCACGGTATCTCTCAACTCATCGTTACCCTTTAAGAAACCAACGGCGTACTGCTCTACTGCCAGCTTGTTGTCCTCACCCTGCAGCATAACGAACTTCCCTGCTTCTCTCTGGGCGATCTGGTACTGTGCCACACCGATATCGATAGCTACGGCATCTACCGCACCCTGCTCCAGATCCATGAATGCGGTGTTATAATCCGCATACTCGATCAGCTGTGCAAAGGAATCACGCAGTGCAATGTTATCACTGTTCTCTTCATCATTCAGTGCAGCCAGTGCGGAAGAATCCTTCTGTACCGCTACAACCTTGCCTGCCAGCTCTTCCTTATTCTGTACACCGGAAGCTGCTGCTACGACGAACACCTGACTGTTATCCACATAGGGCTCGGTCCAGGTGTAGGCATCCTCTCTGCCGTTCATGGTGAACCCGTTCCAGATACAGTCAATGGCTCCGGAAGAAAGCTCCATATCCTTTGCATCCCAGTCAATGGGCTGCTTTACCAGTTCCCAGCCCTGTCTCTTGCATACTTCCGCTGCCAGATCCAGGTCAAAGCCTACATATTCTCCATTGTCATCACGATATCCGTAAGGGGGAAATTCCGCATCAAAACCTACGGTAAATGTCTTATCAGATCCTTTAGAACCACAGCCGGTAAGAACACCTGCTGCCATGCTGATCGCCAATAATGCCACTAATACTCTTTTCATAATACATCCTCCCGTTCTGCCACTCACTGTTGGCCGCATTGTATACTTTAGCATGGTAAATTGCTAACACGGTGTCATAGTAACATAACGGGAGGGTCTTGTCAATTCTTTATCGGTCGTAACGCTCCACCATCGAGAGAATTTCCTTTGCATATCTGGGGTATGCTGCCGCTACATCCTTCACTTCGTTCCTGGCGGTCTCCGCCACCTCCTGGTTGTAATCCATCTGTTTGCGGAGCGCCTGTCTTCTCTGAATGAGTTCATGTCGGATTTCCACCATTTCGCGTTTATCCAAAAGAGCTGCCGTCTGACCGATCCAGCGTTCCGGCATCTGTACCCGATAGTTAGACAGCTGTTCCACCAGTTGCTTCTGGTAATATTCGATCTTGGCTTCCGCCTCCGCGAACTGTTTCCGTTCTTCCTTTTCATCCTGGTACATTTTCCACAGCTTTTCCAGTCTGGCTGCACTGTCCGTATTATATTTCAGATACAGATATTCCATCAGCTGACAGTTGTTCACATACCGGATCTTTACTTTGTTCTGCAGCTGGATCAGTTTATTGATGGTCTTCTCCACACGCTGCAATTCCCTGTCACTGTCCATGTATTTGATACACACATAGGAGATTGCCACTGCGCCGGCGCCTACCGCCAGGAAATATCCCACATAAGTATCCATTTCAAATGCAAACTGCAGAACAGCCAGCATGATCACGCACACGATCAATGCCGTCAGGAAGATCACCGCCATTCCCCTCTGATTGTTCATCAGATTCTCCAATTCATTTCTGCGATATTCATAGGCATGCCGTTCTCCATCCAGTCGATGCAGATCCTGTCGTACCAGATTGCCGTATTTTTCGCCTTCCCGGATCTTCTGAATCCCTTCTTCGATCTCATCTTCTCTTTTACGGATGGCATAATAATCCGCATCTTTCATCCGGTTTTTCTTCTCACGATATTTACTGCGTTCCTGTTCCAGCGCAGATATTTTACCTGCGGTACGGTTGATCTCCCCTCTCTGCTGTGCAGGTAACGCCTCAATCTCTTCCATATCCGTCAGGTACGATGTTACCAGTGTATATTCCCCGGTGAGCAGATCGATCTCCCTGGAAGCTTCCGTTATCTGCTCCAGGCAGTTCACAATGTAACGCTTCCGCTGATCTTCCTCTTCAAAATTTACACCGTTACGTGTATAGACCACCTGTTCCCAGTCATCCTCTTCCACCGGCTCTGTTTTTTTCTTAAAAAAGCGTTTCCACCACACCATAGTTTTCTCCTGTCCGTTCTGGTCCTGTTATATGCTGACACTCGTCCGATAACTGTTTTTCAATGCTGTGATGAGTCTCTCATTTTCCGCATCGTATTTCTGTCTGTCATTTGCGCGCCATTCTCTTCGCAGTTTCAACTGCCGGAATTCCGGCTGTTGTTCCCATTCTCTCCCAAATTGTTCCATACTTTTCTCCAGTTCCAGAGATTCTGTATAGAATTCCGGGTTCCGGGCCGCAAATGCCACATAAGCATCTTCTGTAAGCTCCATGCGTTTTGCCGCAAGATAAGCATCCAGATGGCTTCTGTCCGGATCCGCCTGCCATGCCTCACGAAAATACTCTGCCGCCTTATCATAAAGCATCAGTCCGGTAAGGGCCACGCCTTTATTATGCAGGATCGCCGCCCTGACTTTTCCGGCCGGGAGCTCTCTTCCTTCTCTCTCCAGATCACTCCAGGTTTCCAATAGCATATCATATCCGCGAATGGCCGCGGCATATTTTCTTTTTTCCACCATATAGTCGATCTGGCTCTTACGTTTCTCCAGGTTGCTGAGTCCGGATCCCTGCTTCAGCACCTGTGCGACTGCCTGCAGCTCTTCTTCCCCATAGATTCCCACATACTGCAGAATCGTCAGTACAAAAGCACTCAGTGACCCCTGTTTATGTACCATGGGGTACAATTGCTTTGCCAGCTCTCTGACCCTGCATTCCTCTCCGATCCAGTCCACCAGTTTATCGTTCATGATAGACATATCCAGAAGAAACGCATTTTCCTTCAGGCAATAACACAGTTCCTCCATGCAATAGACCCGGATCTCCAGTTCTTCTATATTATAGGCTGTTTCACAATATTCACCTACACACAGACTTGCCTTCATTTCCATTCTCATCTCCATCCATCTTCATCTCCGGTCAGAGTTCGATCTCTTCCTTCCAGATGTGATGTGTTGCAGCACGAAATGTGCCAAATCCCAAATCCTCCAGTTCCACCTTGAGGTGCGTGTCATCCCGCATTTCCACGCTGATCCGCAGGCGGATGATTCCCTCCTGTAATTCTTCCGGTACGATTCTGGCGATCCGGTTCCCCTTGCCGGTCAGGGAAGTGATCAGGATCTCCACAGCTCGTCCCTCCAGCAGATAGAATTCCATGGTATTTTTGGCTTCATACCAGTTGATTCCGGCATCCAACAATGCCTGGTAGGATACCTCTCCCCGCCTGAGAACCTTCATTCCGATATTGGATTTGAGTTTATCTTTTCCCAGAAACACATGATTTTTACCGGTTTCCCCGGGAGTCAGTCTCTCCATCATGCCATAACAGGCACCCTTGCTGAACAGATTATTGCCTTGGAAAACTCTCCTCCCCTTACACAGATAGCGCAGGGATTCCTTCATCCAGTCCCGGGAAAAAGCTTCACCGATCAGATATACCGAAGATATCATCTGATTTTCACACAGTTTTTTCGCGATCTCCTGCATTTTCTCATCGGATTCCGGTACCGGGAAAGGAAATTCCCTCTCCTCCATATATGCCACTACAGGTGTGGTATGCCGGTTGCATTCCATGCAGTAGGTACGTATGGAAGCATCTCCATATTCGCATAATATCGTCTTATGCCGCCACAGTTCCTCCGGCTGGTACAGATTATAGTAATAAAAGCTCTCCACATGACTTTGGAAGCAGATCTGATCCGTCTTCAGATGAAGTCCCTCTGTGGCTGCTGTCAGCACTTCCAACATCCGATGATCCAATTCTTCGCAGGTGATCATCAGGGCACCGATACGTTCCGTATTTGTCACCTGAGATAAAAGGCCCAGACTTCGTTTCAGGAAAAGCGTCAGCAACGCCACCGGATCAATCGGTGCGCCGTCGATCTGCACCGGTTCTCCGTCCCTGGCCAGCTTCAAAAGGTTCTCCACCAGAATTCCTTCTTCCTCCCCGGCATATCGTATTGCTTCGCTTCCGTAAAACCACTGGTTGACTCCCTGTCTCTTACTGAGCGCCAGCGGAATGGTATAGGCCGAAGATCCCGCTACGGAAGACAATGTTCTGATCTCTTCCTCACTACCCGTAACATAGCAGCTGATCTGCGCATATTTGTTGCCAAGATCATATCCGACGATTACTTTTTCGCTTCCCGGCAGTCGCATCTTCCTTCCGCCTCCTCTCTGTGGTCTGTCTGATCTTACTGCAGAGTGAACAGTCTGTGATCCAGATATTCTCTGCGGTAATATTCCTCCAGAAGATGATCCAGTGTATCATCATCCTGCAGCGACATACTGATCATCATATCATTGACAATCTCGTATTTACTGTCTGGATTATCATTCATGATATCACTCTTCTGTAAGCTTCCGCTCTCCGTCAGTTGTTCTCCGTTTGCGGATTCTTCCATAATATAATACTGAATATTCTCACCAAAAAAGAGCACAAACTCTTTGAAAAATACTCCACTGTATACTTCCTGCATGTATTCCGACAGATAATCCTCTGCCTGTCCGTTCTCGTGCAGCATCACATAATGAATTCTTGCCCGGACACCGCCTCTGGTATGATACTCCACAATGGTCTTGTCCTTTAGTTCCTGCAGCTCGGGAAGGCAGTCCTTATATTCCCGGAAAAAGTTCAGATGAATATGCTCTTTCATCATTTCCTGCAGGAAGTCCCGGATCAGCAGCTCATCTTCTCTCTCCAGCCTGTCTCTGTTCTCCGCATAGAATTTCAGATATGCCAGTTTACAGATTCTCTGTGTCTCTTCCCCCCGCAGATAGCAATTACGGATTTCATGAAAAATGTATTCCTCCGTCAGTTTTTCTCTGCAGAAGTAATCATAAGAGCTCTGGATCAGAACCGCCTCTTCGATCTCCTGTCCGGCTCCCTGGGATACGTAATAGCGGAAAATATCCAGCCGTTCTCCCACAAATGCACCGGAAAACAACATTTGTACCAGAATTTTCTCACTGAGTTCATAGCAGTCTACTTCAAAAGATCTGGCTGCTTTCCAGATATCACGCAGCTCTTTCGTCGTTCCCTGTACATAATGAGACAGATACTCCAAAACATTTCCGTTGTATTTTCCTCTGCGAAAAACAGACAATGCCGCCGCATATAAGGCAGGTTCTCCATCATGTACGGACTGTGAGATCAGCGCATCCGTCAGGCGCAGCAATATTTTGGCTTCCGCAAAATACGGTGTATACCGTTCGATCCACTGATATGCCTTCTCATAATTCCCCCGTAGTATCAGGAAACGCAGTACGGTCTCCCTCTGTTCCACCGTCAGATGTTCTCCATCAAACTCCTGCAGATATTCATCCAATGCCTGCACATCATCGGCATCAAAATAAGCCTGCGCCAGCTCTACCGCTATTTTATGCCGCAGCTTCGGCTCCACGGCATCGGATGCCGCAAGTCTTGCCATACGCATTAACTTTGCGGAAGGCATAGCTTCTTCTCCTCTGTCATTTTGTGCAAAATACAGATCCAGTTCCACAGTATCCGGCACATAATGTTCCAACAGCCGCAGATATTTTCCGGGCACCAATAGCTTTTCCAGCGTGTATTCCACATTTTTCAGGAATCTGTTCCCATAGGCATCCTCAAATGCAATGGTATAATCATTTCCGTAGATTGCCACCCATGCGATACCGTTCTGCAGTAAAGTCTCCGTCATTTTCAGGTTGCCCGGCTGACCGACGATCACCTTGCGTATTCTGTTATCTTCCACCCGTACCAGATGTGCAAACAGAAGACGGGAAAGGGGCTTTGCCATTGTCTCCGTCACAATCGCGGGTGTCAGGAATCCCTGATACAGCACCGCCAGATGTCTGTTAATGTGCTGTTTCTGAATCTGATCGATGACAAACCGTTCGATACGCGGTTCGTAATGTTCATACAATTCTTCGTATTCCGCCCTGTGTTTCAACAGATACGCATATAAAAAGGCACTGTGTTCGTAATCCAGGTTGTTCTGGAACGAGAAATACATCAATATTACCTTCGGCAGTTCCGTTACGGAATCCATATCTGTCGAGGCCATATAATATTCATACAGATTGGTGATCCGCAGATGGCTTTCCACACCCTTCTCATACCAGCCAAAAGCATCCGTACCGGTCTTGCCTCCTTTGATCAACAGACTGCAGATTTCCTGCAGGATACGTACATCTTCTTTTTTCCCATATACTTTTTTCAGAATTCTGCACAAAAGCGGCGAATATTCCCGCACTCTGCCAGACAGATACAGAAGCTGCTCTAACAGGCTGTCACTGATCGCCTCCTGTCTGGCGCCAAAATGCAGCACCTGCAGTTCAAATCCGTTCAGCTTCCGCAACAATGCAGGATTGCTGTTCAGAAGTGCCAGTGCCTCCAGATAGATGACCGGACTGGTACATCCATACTGATATTGCTTCTCCAGGAACAGCCATTTTCCGGAAGCAGACCGGTTATACTCTTCCGACAGATACAAAAGCAGCCACGCCACCCGCCATCTGGTCCTGTCATAGCGATAGATCTGCTCCACCTGTTCTGCCATCTGCCTGGTATACTGGGGATCTCTGTGGATCAGTGTCGTCAGATACAGATAATATGCCCACAGATCCCCGCCGGCAGCTCTCTGTTCCTCCAGCATATCCGCTGCATGATCCAGGATCCAGCCGGCTTCATTGTATCTCTCTTCGGTGATCAGAAGTTGTGCCTGAAACAGTCTGGCCGATGCATCCCGTTCATCCATAGTCACCATACGTTCCACCAATTTGCCGGTCTCTGCCAGCCAGGTACCTGTTCCGATCTTACGTAATCTGAAATCCTCATAACATTTCATGATCTGTGCTCTGCACTGCATATGACTGTGGTCCGCATGCCGCACCGCCGTCATATCCCCCAGCTGTACCGTCACCGGGATCTCCAGCGACGTATAAGCATTGTATATATAGATCCTGCCGAAATTTTTACCGGGCCTGCATATACTGCTGTCGATATAGACCGGGAGTCTGCACCGGTTTCCCAGAAAATCGTCATCACTTAATGTTTCTTTTTCTGTGAAGACAAACTCTCCCTCACATTCGATCTGTAAATCGGTATATCCCCAGCCGTTTCTGACAATATTCAGGCTGTTCTCCGTCACCCCGTAATTACCTTCCGCTCTGGAAAGCTTTTTCACCAGTTCCTTTTCCTCTATCAGAAACTCTATCTGCTGCTTTTTATTGATACAGATCAGAAATTCCTCCACGTTCTGCTCATTGCCCTCATAGGCGGACAGCATACGATAGCAGCCATAAAAATGTTCATCATTCCCCTGGAACAGACGCCGGAAATCCGGATCATAGAATAACCGTACCGCTTCCGCCCAGTTACTTTTCGCCAGATTAGCAAAATGAAACAGATTCCTTATGGTACCGATGGAAGAATTCAATACACCATGCTCCACGGTCACCACGAAAGGCAGATTGTATTCTCCCCTGTTGCTGACTACAGAAAAAGAGCCCTTCACCACATCCCCTTCCTCCAGATTCTCTCCATGGAAGCAATAAAAAATTTCTGCATCGGAGCCGGTAAACTGGTCTGTTATGCATTCCATCAGCAGATGGTCCGATATTACAGATCCTTTTACATAGCCTTCCGATGCAGAAAGGATGTGAAAAGAGCCTTCGTACGCTGTTCCCTGAGACAGGGAAATCTCTATTTTAGAGCAGGAGAATTCCAAAGAACCATTCTCATAATCGAAGTTTCCTCCTAAAATTCTATCAAGTATCTCCTGCATGTACCTTCACCCGTTCCCTGTTGTCAATTTGGATTTATTATACCAAATTTCGTACGTAAGGGCAAGGTGCCATACCTGTTAGTCCAGGTTTAATTTTTTATTCATGATGTAATAAGATACTCCGTACATGATCGCTGCCAGGAGCAGGCTGGTGATCACATTAATGTCATAGGCCGAATTGGCATTCACCGAGATTCCACTCTGACTGCTCATGACATTTGTACCAAACATGAAAGCACTCTGTACCGTGCTGCCGATGATGGAAGACAGGATCGTCACTCCCGCATAGGCCAGGATTCCCATGAACCCTTTATGTTTAGAAGACAGCTGACCGATCGTCAGGGCTCCGAACAGGGTGACCATAGCAATGAAAGGTCCTGCCACATAGGTTAAGAGCAGCGTGATCCCATAATGCAACAGATTGATCCCCATCTCTTCTTCGTATGTTCTGCCAAGTTCATAAAAAGCATCTGCCAGAAATTCCCAGATATTCCCATTATATTGTGTCAGTACACTACTCAGTTCACCGATATTTAAAAGTCCTGTCATCAGAGACACGATCAGTGCCACCACAGAGATACCGATGCCTATCGTAATGAACAGATACCAGACACCGGAGACCAGTACCTTGCTTAAAAACAGCTGGTTAGCTGTTACCGGCAGGGTGTGGGACAGATAGCCTTCATCCGTATACATACTGCGGTAAAAGCGGATTCCCAGAAAGATCAGCATTCCCCAGGTGGACGCCAACAGCATGATCACATACAGGATCAGTGTTGCCACAAAGGAAGAGACTACAAACCAGCTCTGTGCCGCATTTATATCATTGCCGTCCGCAATCTCCGCTACCAGCCCTCCCGGCATGCGTAATACCACGCAGCCGATCACGGTGACTACAAACATTCCCAGAAGCATCAGTGTACCTGCTCTCCAGATATTTTTCCATTCATATTTCATCAACTTTCCTAACATGCGAATACCTCCCTGAAGTAAGCATCTACAGACTTACCCTTCTCTTCTCTGATATTGTCAACGGATGTATATAACACCAATTGACCGTAGCGCATGAAGATCACTTCATCCAGCACCTGCTCCACATCCTCGATCAGGTGAGTGGAGATCAACACGGTAGCTTCCGGATTGTAGTTGTTGATGATGGTGCGCAGGATGTAATCTCTCGCTGCCGGATCCACACCGGCAATCGGTTCATCGAGAATATACAGGCTGGCATTCCGGCTCATCACCAGGATCAGCTGTACCTTTTCCTTTGTACCTTTAGATAAGGTCCGCATCTTCACCGTGGGGTCGATTCCAAGGCTTTTTAACATTTCTTCCGCACGTTCCCTGGAAAAGTCCGCATAAAAATCCTGAAAATAATCCAGGATCTCCCGGATCGTCTGATTCATAGTCAGGTAAGTGCGGTCCGGGAGATAGGCCACCTTACTCTTAGTCGCCGGTCCCACGTTATTGCCATCGATCAGAATGGTTCCTTCCGTCGGTGTCAGCAGACCGTTCAGCATTTTGATCAGGGTCGTCTTACCACTGCCGTTGGGTCCCAGCAGACCAATGATCTTCCCCTTGGGAAGACTTACGGTCAGATGATTCACGGCCACATTGGTGCCGTATTTCTTGGTTAAGTTCACGATTTCCACCAAATTATTCATTTATTTTCCACCTCTCTTGATTATTTACCGGAATCCCCGGTCTCTCAGGACTGCATTTTAGCCAAGAGCTCTCTGATCTCCCCGGTGTCATACCCCAGCTCCTGCATATTGTCTATAAAGCTCCTCATATGACCGGCTGCCAGCTTCTCCCTCGTATTGGAGATCAGTTCCGTATCCTCCGTAACCGTTCTGCCGCTGGTCCTCTGCGTCATGATCAGACCACTCCGCTCCAGTTCCGCAAATGCCTTCTGCATCGTGTTCGGATTCACCGCTGCCACCGCCGCCAGATCACGGACGCTGGGGAGCTTCTCTCCCGGCTGATATTTTCCGGATACGATTTCCCGCTGGATCCGTTCTACCAGTTGTGCATAGATTGGTCTGTCAGCATCTAATTCCCACGCCATTCCTATCATCCTTTCTTAATAATTTTCATTTCGTTTTTACTTTTTCATATCTATTGTTTTGTTGTATTATTTGTATAATACAATAGTACGACATTCTTTGCATTCTGTCAAGAGGCTTTTCTTTTATAACAGTCTGGGAAAATTGCTTTCAAAAAACAGGAACTCCCGGTCGGAAGCAGTATCTGCCTCCAGCCGGGAGTTCTTGTTTTTACCGATATTGAAACAATGAACAGATCATTTCCAGATTGCTGTCAGGACATGTTCTCCTGTCATTTGGACAACGGTATCTGCGGTGATCGTCTGTCCGCTGTATTCCCAGCCGGCAAAGATGCTTCCTTCTTTGACCGGTTCCGGAAGTGTGCCATAGGTCTCACCGAAAGTCACCTGCTTGGATTCCGTGACCGCACCGTCTGCATCCGTGCCACCGTCATAGTCAAATTTCACTGTGAACTGTGCCGGTATCCAATGCGCGGTCAATGTCATATCGCCGGTAACTTTTTCCGACTGGAAATACCATAACACCGTCTCGCCTTCCTTTTCCGTATACCATCCGTCAAAGGTGTATCCGGGCTTGTAAGGTATCTCCGGCTCCGTAATGAACTCACCGTAGCGGATCTTCTGTGCGGGCACTTCGCTTCCGCCATCCGTATCGTACATAATGTTGAATCCACCGCGTACCGCGAAGAAAATGATCATTCCCACGATCACCACGATCAAAACACCGATCAGGCCGTCCAAAATGCGGATGGGGACATCCTTGCTTCCGTAGATACCGCGGCCGAACCATTTTCCCTTCGGGCGGACCGCCTCCTGTGTCTGTCCCGCCATTTCTGACGATGCGGTGACCTCTGCTGCCTTTTCTTCTGTATTCTCTGCTGTCACTTGTTCCTGATTCATAATCTTTCCTTTTCCTAATCTGACATAAGCAATTTCTTCATGCTCATATTATTTTACTCTCCACGCAGAAAACATCCTTTGCCTGCAGGCAGGCGCGGATGTTTTCTATGTGTGTGTCTTATATCATTACTTTCTTACCAGATACTTTCTCATATCGATCGCACAGGCAACCAGAATGATAAGTCCCTTGATCACATACTGCATGTTCATGTTGATGGACAGGAAGTTCAGTGCTACGAAGATGATTCTTAAGAGGAATACACCCAGTACAACACCGCTGATCTTACCGGTACCACCTACAAAGGATACACCACCGATAACGCAGGCTGCAATAGCATCACACTCATAGTTCAGACCGGTGTTGGCGGTATTGGAACCGATACGGGAGGACTCGATGAAACCTGTCAGACCGTACATAGCACCTGCCAGAGTATGCACCAGAATGGTAGTACGCATTACGTTAACACCGGATACCTTCGCTGCTTCCGGATTGGAACCGACTGCGAACATATTCTTACCGAAGGTTGTCTTGTTCCAGATGAACCACATAATGATAACAATGACAGCTGCCAGCCATACATAGTTGGGAATGGCGATTCTTGCTCCGCCGGCATTAAAGGATACTACGCTTCCTTTTACCACATCATTGAAATGCTGATCCAGACCGGACAGAGGCTGGCCGTTATTGCCGTTGATCATGATATACATTAACAGTAAACCATATACGATCAGCTGGGTAGCCAGAGTTACGATGAAGGGATGTAACTGGAACTTCGCCACGAAGAATCCATTGACCCATCCTACGATACCACCGACCAACAGTACGATCAGGATCACCAGAGGGATCGGAAGTACCGGAAGGTTCGGGAACATCTTGGTCGCATAGGTTACGGACTGCATCAGGGATGCGGTAATACATGCGGTAAGTCCTACCACACGTCCTGCGGACAGGTCAGTACCGGTCAATACGATACATCCCGCAATACCACAGGCAATGGGAAGGTTCGCTGCGGACAGGCTGATAATGTTGACAATGGAAGCCGCCGACAGGAAATTGGAGTTCTGGATGTAAGTGTAAATAATTGCTACGATCAGCAGGATGTACAACGCATTGTTCAGTAAAAACTCTTTCCAATAAGTTTTCTTGTCCTTGCTGTCCAGCTTCTTGTAATCTGCAAAATTTTGCTTTACGCCGTTAATTTTATTTTGAATTGCTTTGCCGGGATTCATACGCATATCCTCCTATACATATTTTGCAGCAAGAGACATGATCTCTTCCTGTGTCGTATTTTTGGCATCTACTTCTCCTGCCAGTCTACCGCCGCTCATGACAAGTATTCTGTCACATACACCCAGCAGCTCCGGCATCTCCGAAGATACCATCAGGACAACTTTGCCCTTGTTCGCCAGATCGATGATCAGCTGGTAGATCTCATATTTTGCACCTACGTCGATACCTCTGGTAGGTTCATCCAGCATCAGCACCTCAGGCTCTGTGAGAAGCCATCTGCCGAGGATAACCTTCTGCTGGTTACCACCGGATAATGACCGGATCTTCGTCTTCTGGGAAGGTGTCTTGATGTGCATGGCATCAATAGCCCATGCGGTGTCCTTCTCCATGGATTTATCACTCAGATAAAATCCTGCTCTCTTATGCTTCTTCAGACTGGAGATCACCGTATTCTCCCGGATATTCAGGATACCGAAAATACCGGTAGCACGACGTTCCTCTGTCAGAAGTGCAAAGCCGTTTTTAATAGATTCTCTGGCATTGCGGTTCTTCACTTCTTTGCCGTCTAATTTGATCAGACCGTTTTTCCTGGTAGCAACGCCGAAGATATTCTCCAGAGTCTCCGTTCTGCCGCTTCCGTCCAGTCCGGCCAGACCCACGATCTCACCCTTTCTGGCCTTAAAGGACACATCCTGCAACAGAGAATACCTTGCAGTCAGATGTTCCACTTCCAATGCCACTTCTCCGGGTTTATTCGTCTTGGGAGGGAACTGATTGGTCAGCTCACGTCCTACCATGAGTCTGATGATCTTATCTGTGGTCAATTCTTCTGCAGGCTCCGTTGCGATCCAGGTACCGTCACGCATGACGGTTACTTCATCTGCGATCCTAAGGATCTCTGCCATCTTGTGAGAGATATAAATAATACCGCATCCTCTGTCTCGAAGCATGTTGATGATCTTAAACAGATGCTCCACTTCTTCTTCCGTCAGGGATGAAGTAGGTTCGTCGAATACAATGATCTTACTGTTATAGGATACCGCCTTGGCGATCTCAACCATCTGCCTTTGTGATACCGGCATCGTACTCATAATTCTCTTGGGGTCTACTGCGATCCCCAGTTCTTCAAAAATCTTATTGGTGTCTTCCAGCATTTTATGCTCGTTGACCATAATACCTGCTGTCATGGGATAACGACCCAGCCAGATATTATCCATGACATTTCTCTTCAGTGCCTGGTTCAGTTCCTGATGAACCATGGCCACTCCGTTGTTCAGTGCTTCTCTGGAATTCTTGAAATTAACTTCCTTGCCTTCCAGCTCAATCTTTCCTGCATCCTTACTGTAGATACCGAACAGACACTTCATCAAGGTGGATTTACCGGCGCCGTTCTCTCCCATCAGCGCGTGTACCGTTCCCTTTTTTACGGTCAGGGATACATGATCCAGTGCCTTTACGCCGGGGAATTCCTTGCATATGTCTGTCATCTGAAGCAATACTTCCTGTCCCATACGCATCCTCCTATACATAAAGAGCAGCTGCTGCCCGATGCAGCAGCCGCTCTTTTTATTTACTTGTTATTCAGATCATTCTCCGGTATAAGTAGCGTAAGGGATGTAAATCTTGTTGCTAACCTTCTCAGAGATGTTGAAGCTGTTGGTATCTGCCATCAGCTCCTTACCGGACTGGATATTCTTAGCCAGGTAAGCAATACCGTTTGCCATACCTTCTGCATCCTGCTTGATGGTACCGGTCATCTTGCCATCTGCAATCAGCTGCTTAGCTGCGTCAGTTGCGTCAACACCGAATACAGGAATGGTGGTGCAGCTGCCGTCGCCTAAGTTGTAGCCCTTGTCATTCAGAGCGGAGATAACGCCTTCAGCCATACCGTCGTTGTTGCAGATTACCAGCTCGATCATGTTACCAGCGGACTCATTGTACTGAGACAGGTTGGTAGTCATGTAGTTGTTAGCTGCGGTTGCGGACCAGTTACCGTCCTGGTCAACCTGGTACTTATCAGTATTGGATGCATCGAAGTACTCCAGAGCGGGCTTGCCTGCTGCGGTGATCACTGCGTCTGCATCTTCTACGCCGTACTGGGTACGATAGATTGCTTCTACGTTACCTAACTGACCCATGAACATTGCGTAGCTGATCTTGCCGTCACCGTTTAAGTCGATAGCATCAAAGTTATCTACTACGTACTGGCCTACCATCTTACCCTGCATATGACCTGCTTCGGGAGCATCGGTTCCTACGAATGCACACTTGTCATAGCTGCCTAATACCTTACCTTCATCCTCATCGGACTCAACCGCACGGTTGAAGAAGATAACAGGGATTCCTGCTGCGCTTGCCTTGTCAACGATAGCCTGGGAAGCGTCTACGGAACCGGATGTAACGATGTTAACGATCAGAAGGTTGGTACCCTGTGCAATAGCGGTATCAATCTGTTCGTTCTGGGTGGTCTGGTTACTGTTGCCGTCGTAATTCTGGAACTTGATACCTGCTTCGGTAAGTGCGTTGTCCAGTGCGGTACGTACGCTGGAGATGTAAGTATCACTGTAAGTATAATAGAATACACCTACGTTCAGCTCTCCGCCGTTCTTTCCGCCGTCTTTTCCGCACGCTACGAGGCTGAGCATCATAATGCCGACCAACAGTAGTGACATGATCTTTTTCATACAAAATACCTCCTTGTTTTGATGAAATTGTATGTGTTTCATCTCTTGATGAGGTAATTATATGTCAGGTTGTACAAAAAAGATATGCAAAATCTTACGCAAGGGGTAAGAAATTATACTATTCTGTACATATTTTGTTCATGTTTTGTACATATTTTTACACTTTGCTTATCGTTATCGTAAGATTTTGCACAGGATCAATAACCTTCCTCTTCAAAAGAAAACAATATCTTCTGGCTCTCCGGTTCATACATATTCTCTCTGGTGACAATGGTCGTGGCAGTATCCACCACGCTGGGACCGCCTGTCTGTCCGTTCATCAGATTAGCTGCTGTCTCCACTCCGAGATATCCCATAGCATATGGATTCTGTACGATCAGGGCATCTACTTCTCCGGTCTCCAACATTCCCACAGAGACCACATTGGAATCAAAAGCCACCACCTGGATCCTGTCCGCCCGGTTCAGATCCCGGATCGCCCAGCCTACTCCGAGACTGGTCCATTCATTAAAGGTCACCACCACATTGATCCTGGAATCGGACAATAGCATTTCCTTGGCTCCCGCTCTGGCATCTTCCGTGGTGGAGAGCACATTGATCGTGGTTATATTTTTGACCCTCGGATCCTGCTCCACCGTCTGCCGGAATCCAAGCTCTCTCTGTTGTCCGTTAGCGGAATTCACATCATAGTTCACAATACCGATATATAATTCCTCATCATCAGTGGCAAGCGCTGCTTCCGCTGCCTTTATCCCTGCCTGGAGATTGTTGGTTCCGATACGGCAGCTGACCTGACTGCTGTTCACATCACTATCGATCACGATGATCTTGATCCCTCTCTGTGCCGCCTGATCAATGATCTCGGCATTGGCATTATAATCCACGGCAGAAAATATGATCACATCCACACCGTCATCCATTGCCCGGCGTACCATCTCATTCTGCGTTTCATAATCTTCCTCCGCCGCCGGCCCATCAAAAGATACATTAATATTGTACTCCGTGGCTGCTGCTCCGGCTCCGGCAAAAACGCTTTTCCAAAAAGCACTTTCTGTAGATTTAACGATCATTGCAACCCGTGTCTTCTGTGTCTCCGCTTCTTGTCCACAGCCACACAGCCCGGCTGCCAGGATTCCCGCAAGCAGCAGGGACAGTATTTTCTTCCTTATCTTATTTCTCATACCTTCTCCCATCCTGCCGCTGCATTTTCTTCTACTTTAGGCATCCGTATCGTAACACAGGTTCCCACATCCAGTTCACTTTCAATGGACAGTCCATACTCTTTTCCGAAATATATTTTGATCCTGTCGTTTACATTTTTAATACCGATACCGGAATTATCCCCCGGCTCCTTATGCAGAATGGATCTGCACTGTTCTTCCGACATACCGACCCCGTTGTCTTCCACCCGGAAAATAACATCCTCACCTTCACTGTAGATCCGGATCTGGATATGTCCCTCATCCACCATGCGGTCCAACCCATGATATATCGCATTCTCAATGATCGGCTGTAATGTGATCTTATTGCAATAATACTGCAGACAGTCTTCTTCTATCTGGAAGTCATAGGAAAACTGGTTCTTATACCGGAAGTTCTGGATCTTCAGATAGCTTCTCGCATGTTCCACCTCTTTTTGAATCGTGATCAGCTCATGTCCCTTGCTGATACTGATACGGAACAGCTTGGCCAATGCGTTGACCATCTCCACGGCATCCTGACATCTTTCTTCTTCACACAGCCAGCCGATGGCATCCAGTGTGTTATATAAGAAATGAGGATTGATCTGTGCCTGCAATGCTTTCAGTTCTGTTTTCCGCAGAGATATTTCCTCCTGACGTACCTGATTCATCAATTTCTGGATCTTTCGTACCATGTGCTCATAGGACTGGGATAGTGCCTCGATCTCCATAGTCCCTTCCACCGGACGATAAACATATCCCGCTGCATCCTTTTCAAACTCTTCCATAGCCCGGATCAGGCGCTGCACCGGGTTCGTCACCAGTCTGGAGACCAGAAAGCTTACCAGCATTGTCACCAGCAAAATAATGGTAAGCATCACGCAGATATTGCCCAAAAGTTCCATTTCCTTGGCTGTCACCAGTTCGCTGATATAACTGACTCCCACAACCTTCCAGTCACAATTATCCAGAGACCTCACGCTGCAGATCAGGTCATCTGTCTCGAAAGAGCCGTTGCTGCTCAGATCCAGTCCGGCGGTTGCCTCTTTTTTCAGCCCGGAATATAATAGCTGTTGCTGTGGATGATAGATAATCTCTCCGTTGCTGTCCGTAATAAAGCAATAACCATGTTGTCCGATTCCCACGTTATCCACATAATCCGATATTTTAGAGAAGCGGATATCAATGACAACCCGCATCCTCTGTCCGTCTGCCCCGGTAAGTTCCTGAAGCACCGATACCACCCAGGGATAATAGTCCTGCAGAAGAGACTCCACATGCGGTTCAGATAAATAGAGTATTCCCTGACTATAGGAATCCAGTGCGATATAGGACAGATCCTTGAGGTAATGATCCTTCATCGTATGTGTCCCCGTATAGGAATCCGCAAGCTGTCCCTTCGCATCATAGATATAGACAGCCACGAGATCCGAGCGTACATCGCAAAGCGTCTCCAGGGTCTGGTCGGATTTTCCTCCGCTCTTTGTCAGATTCTTTTCGATCAGGCGCATGATCTCCTGCATGTCCCCGATATAGTTGGAGATCGCATTGGATGCCTGTGTCACCGCCTGTTCACTGCTGGTCTGCGCTGCCTGTTTCATACTGGATACATACAACGATAAAAAGAAAAAGGTAGACCACAGTAAAAAAAGCGTAACCAGTACGACCACCAATATCGTAATGATAAAAGAAAGTGATGCTTTCCGTTTTTTCATAATGATTCTTTCTCCTGACGCATGGCATTGGGAGACATTCCGCAATATTTTTTAAAGCAATAACTAAAATAATGCTGATCGCTGTAGCCGCAGCGTTCCGCGATCTCCCTCATTTTCATTGCGCTGCCCAGTACCAGCTCTCTCGCCGTCTCGATCCGTTTTTTGGTCAGCAGGTCTACGAAGCTGGCTCCGGTCTCCTTTTTGATCAGTGCGCTTAGATAGTTCGGACTTACATGAATGTTGTTGCTGACACCCACCAAAGACAGCGTCGGATCACCATAATCCCTTTCGATGATCTGCATTGCCTTCTCACACAGGATCTGGCTGCTTTTTTTCTTGCCGGCGTTGATCAGCTCCCAGACCTCCAGACATAAGGACGTAAAACGGTCTTTTACCTCTCGCACCGGACCCTCCAGCATGGCAAACCGCTGGAACAGGGCGCTGTCATCCGTCACGGTATAAGCTATACGGATGAGTGCCGATGACATTGTGAAAATCATAAACTTGCATTTTAACTGAGCATCCTGTTCCGACTCCAGTTTTTCAAAAACAGTTTTCAGATACTGCTCCAGTTCTGTGCGGGAACCGCTTCGGATCAGATTCTCCATCTGCACCACGTATTCCGAAGCCATTTCCATATCCATGGAGTTGTCCCGTTCCTCATCCGCGATATAATGGATCCCGCTCTCTCCCGGTTTGCAATATCCCAGTGCACTCATGGCTCCGTGGTATGCCTCGTGACATTCTCCCAGACGCTCTCTGATACGGCTGACACCAATGTGGCAATGCATGTTCAAAATACGCTCCGTACTCTGTACCATCTCACCGACTGCAATATGAAGATATTTTTCAAACGTGGTCCTCGTAGCCGCCAGTATCGTTATGATCCGCCCATCCATGGCAAAGCTGTAATGCTTCATATATTTTTGCAGGATCATATCAGCCGAATGTGCGAGCTCCGGCCGGGTGCAGTTCTGTCCGTCTCTGTCTTCCACCGAGATTGCTAATACAGCATACTCAAACGAGTTATTCCGGTCCTTCAGGAATCCATTCGCGATCGCCTGTTCGATCAGCTTCTCTTCTCTCTCTCCACTGTCGAAATTTACATAATCATCCAATAGCAGCGGTAGAAAAAACTGCTGAAGATTGGGATTATCATTTTTTCTGGTGTCAAATTCTGCAAAAATGCCATCGATCTTAAGCTTGATCTTCTTCAGTTCTTCCGTCAGATCCGCCATAGTAATGGGCTTCAGCATATAACTGATAATGTTGTACTGAATGGCCTGTTGTGCATAGGAAAATTCATCAAATCCGCTTAAGAAAGCAATCTGTGTGGTAGGTCGCACCTCTCTGACCTGTCTGGCCAGTTCAATCCCCGACACAAAGGGCATCCGGATATCCGTCAGTAAAAGATCCGGTTCCATCCGCTCCACCAGCTCCAATGCTTCGATACCGTTTTCAGCTTCTCCCACCACACGGAACCCAGTACTTTCCCAATCAATTTTCCGTATGATCGCTCTGCGTAATTCTTCTTCATCATCTGCAACTACAATCGTATACATAGGTAACCTCACTGTTTTATTTTAAAGTAAGTATCTGCGCGGAAAATGCGATCGGAAGTGAAATCTTCCGTGGCGTGTTTTCTCCCAAAAACAAGATTTCCGCGATTCTGCCGTCTCCTGATATGATCTCACCGGTTCCGTATTTCCGATGCTGCACCTTACAACCGGTAACACATGCCTCAATACATTTTTCCACCTCCTGCGCAGACAATTGCTGTACTTTTTTCTGTACATTTTTATGTATGTTTTTCTGTGCTTTTTCCGGAAGGATCTGTCGCTCCTTCGGCTTTTTCAACACTTCCCCGGAAAACACAGAAGTCATATTCGGTCCAAAAGTAAATATATAAAGCTGTTCCCTTGCACGGGTCATCCCTACATAATAAAGCCTTCTCTCTTCTTCGTAGGCATTTGCCTCCGGAGAGTCCGGTCTGCATCCCCCGGGTGGAATCGCTGCCGGCAGTACTCCGGCCAGCATATCCGCCAGATAGACCCTTGTATATTCTAATCCTTTGCTGGAATGGATCGTCGACAGGATGAATTTGCTCTCCGGATCGCCACATCCTTCCCGGATCATCTCCTGCAATTTCTGTAATCTCTTCGGGAAATCAAACAGGCTCTCCTCCCGGTCTCCCAGTACTTTCAGGATCTCTGCTTTACCACTGTCCATACCGTGGGTATCCATGAATTCCTGATATCCCATATAATTCAGGATCCGGTAGATCGCCCTGCCTGCCGTCTCATACCTCATATTGTCCAGGTGCGTTGCCAACGCCCTGCACTGTTTTCTGGTATAAACGGACACATCCTCCTGCTCTGCGACCATATCCAGCAATGTCAGTCTCCCGGTATTGGCATCAACCGCTTCCATTGCCGCCTTTTTGCTGATTCCGGCACCCATTTTATAATAAATCCTCAAAAAAGTCTCCCCGTCCCATGGATCCAGTGACAAATGAATAAAATCACAGATATCGTTCACGACAGGATGTGAGAAAAAGGTCATATCCGTATTTTTCACCCGATAAGACAGACCCTTTCGTTCCAACATATCAATGATGGGAAGTGCACTCTCATTGTTCCGGTACAGTACCGCTGTCTCCTGTTCACAGTCCTCCGCAACTTTCAGCAGATAGTTATATTGTCCCTGTCTGGACACTGCCCTGATCTCCGTGACACAGCCACCGGCTGCTCTGGCTGCGGTCATGGTCTTCGCATGGCGGTTCCGATTTTTCTGTATCAGTTGATCCGCTGCCCGGACGATCTCCTGTCTGCTGCGGTAATTCGTCTCCATAAGCAGCAGCTGCGCCCCGGGATGTCTGCTTTCGAATTCCACCAGTGCCCTTGGATATGCCGCCCGGAACCCGTAAATACTCTGATCTTCATCCCCCACCATGAACAGATTTCTGCTTTTTGCCGCCAGCAGATCCATCATATCATGCTGTATCTTCGAAGTATCCTGTGCCTCATCCACACAGAAATACTGATATTTTTCTCTGAAATACGCAAGCACCTCCGGATACTGTTCGAGAATCCGCAGAGCATAGATCATCTGATCATCATAATCTATCATTTGCATCTGTCTGAGTTTCGCATTATACGCCCGAAAAATCTCCGGGAACTTTTCCACTTCCGTATCCATATCGCGGATTTCTTCCGGTGTCAGACGCATATTTTTCGCGTAAGTGATCTCCAGCTGTGTTTCTTTGATATCGTTTTCCGTAGCATACTTTCCGGTCACTTCCAGAAAGGACTGCTTAACCGCGGTGGAAGCTTCTTTATCTGCCACCTGAAATGGTGTCTTCTGCGTCCGGTATGCAAAATACTGCAATACTTTCTGAGAAATTCCGTTAATCGTACGGAATTCCAATCGCTTTGCATCTTCCTCCCCGAATATTTTAGCAAATCTTCTGCGCATATCCTCGGTGGCCGCCACAGTATAAGTTACGGTCAGAATGGATTCCGGCCGGATCCCCAGGCAATAGATCATATATCCCAGTCTGCTGACCAGCACGGTAGTCTTACCGCTGCCGGGTACCGCAAGCAGCAACACCGGGCCGTCCACTGCCCTCACTGCCCGAAGCTGTTGTTCATTCAATTGAATGTTATATTTTTCCGTAAAATCAGTGAAGTTCAATGTCGCCCCCTGCCTTCATGGGTTTCCCATCCAAGATTGCCTCCCGAAGAATACCGTCATCTCCGTAGGACAATTTTAAGGAGAAAAATGGCCGGTTCTCTCGCAGTAACCGGAAGAAAATCCTGTCTCCCTCCCAAAGATTCAATTCTTCTATTCTGTCCATATCGACCCATTCCAAGGTGCCTTCATCACATTCCACAGGAGTTCCTGAGAATCCATCCGCCGTATAGAGACACATATACTCGTATTCCTCACCGCATACAAATGTGATCAGGCCTCGAAACCGGTAAGAAGTCAGTGTGTATCCCGTCTCTTCTTTTACTTCCCTGAGCACACATTCCTCTGGGCTTTCCCCTGCCTCAAAATGACCGCCTACTCCAATCCACTTATCCTTATTTATGTCATTTTCTTTTTTCACTCGATGAAGCATCAGATACCTGCCGCCCTGCTCTATATAGCAAAGCGTCGTAAGATTACTGCCCTTCTGTTGTATACCCATCAAAGTTCTCCCCCTCACAAATGTCATATTAAAGATAGTATAACAGATTCCGGGTGAGCACACAAATAGAATGTTGAGAGTTACGAGCCATGCAAAGTCAAAACGGAAACAGCGATCTGGGAGCTTGCTCACAAGTCGCTGTTTTTGTTTTTGACTATATACCGTGCGTCCGGTCTTACCGGACACACTCGACAGCCGTCAATGAAATAAATGTGGAGCGCCTTTTGCGACACATTTATGAATTGAGTGCATGGCTCGTAACGTAGGGTTGCCATAGACCAGACGAACGCCTACGGCGAACGGAATGTCACGCCTTGATGTCACGTCTCCGGGTGTGAATTTTCTACGAAAAGCGATATAGCAGTTCTAATCCGCACGGGCACGGCTCCAGTTGCCATCCATGGCAACGTCCGCCTGTCGTGAACCTCCTGTTCACTCCACCCTGTCTTTCAACACTTTTCAAGAAAATATCAACACCCTCCGACAGACATCGCGGCATGACATTCCGTCCACCGTGGGCGTTCTGTGTTTTGGGTCTATGCAGAAAAACTGAGTTGTGAGATACTAAATTTGCTGCAAATAACGCATAAAAAGATGAATATGGGTCTATAGGGAAAAAACTGGCTCTGAGATACTCATTTTGAAGAAATTGAGTATCTGGCAGGCGAATTTTTCGCTATAGGCCCATATTGTTTCGTTTTTGTTTTTTACCTGTCCCAAAAAGTACCTACAGGACAATTTATCTTCTATAGACCCACGAAGATTTTAGAATAACTATATTCACTAACTCTCAATTTTCTACACATCCGGTTCTGAGATGCGGGTGACTCCCACATAGATATCCGATATTTCAAACCATGTAGGATAATCGACTATACCGGTCTGCGGAAGATGAAATATTTTTTGGAACATCCTGACTGCATCCGCAGTATCGGGTCCATAGATACCGTCCGGGATCAGAGTAGGGATCGCCGGATAATTCCTGGCGATGCGGTTCAACTGCTGTTGCAGCTGACGGACTTTTTCCCCGGAAGACCCAATAGTCAGGTCATATCCCGGCCAGGAGGACGGCACTCCCGATATAATATCCGCAGAATTGATGTACATATCATTACCGTAATAATAATGAATGATATCAATGGCGGAATATCCCTGCTCCGCCAACGACTGGGATCCCCACTGACTCAATCCCCTGCATTTGGTCCGATTGCCGTCACAATATGATGTGAAAATAGGCTGCCGTACGCCGGGTCTGGATAAATAATTGGTAAAAATGGAATCTACCAGATAATCGATCTCTTCGAACACATTTCTGCCATAGATCCATTTTTGGTCATATGCCGTAGAAGAAGTTATTGTAAAGTCATATCCTTTTCCCCTGTACCACTCTGTAAATACACGATTTAGCGTAAACGACTGGATCACCAGTATATTTGCATAGATTGCACTTTCCGGCCAGGTCGGATAAATCTCGCTGGAAGCTACATTTTTAATATAATCCTTATAGCGTACCCAGTAATTTCTGGCAGTGGGATCCTCCGGGTCGCCATCATGTACGATCACGTATTCCGGAATGACCACACGGCTTAAGACAATCTCCCCTGTCTCGTTCATAGGCTTGATCTCTTCTTCCGGAATCTTAGGGGGATATTCTCCAAACAAGGTATGTGGTGGGATCACCACCACCTTCTCCTCCTCTTCTGTTACATCCAATGGATTCATTCGTATCGGTTGTAATGAATATGCACCTGCCAGAATCTCAGAGCCGGATACCAATACCGTTTCAAAGCCTTCTGCCGTCACTTGAATGTTATACTCAGAATAAGGCTGCTCCGTAATATCAGGAGTCAGAGAAAGCTCTCTGGGCGGTGCTTTCAGATTGATCTCCGGGGTCTGCCCCGATTCATCGGTAGTAAGTGTCTCTATCGGAGAATCCGGATCTCCGGTATAAGAAATGGTGACCATAGCACCGGGGATCGGTGACATCCCCAGTGCAGAGACAACACTGATCTGTAGTGTCCCTGTATAAGTAGTATCCTTAACATCCATGGACATGCGTCCTTTCTGCCTATCCCGTACCACATCGTCCTCGTATGTTCGGTCAGGCAATAAATCTTCCTTACAGAATATGCTCCGTTACGCGAAGATGTGCTTAAATGCTAGCTATTCAATGCCATATAAATATGATTGCATGAATTTCTGAATAACTACCATAATTTTTCTAACAAAAAGCAGGAACTATGACTTATGCAAAAACACTCATCACAGTTCCTGTTCTATTTATTGTCCTTCACCGGACCTTCTCTTCATTTACTTCGTCAGCAGCATCATAATGTCATTGCTTCTTGCCACGAACTTGGTCATGGCATCTGCATCCAGAGGGGCATGCTGGAGCTTAGCCAGATCATACAGCTGCTCGCAGATCATTTCTGCATTCTCGCCGTCCTGGTGCTCAGTAATGTACTGTACCAGAGGATGGTTGGCATTCAGGATCAGGGTCTCGCCCTCGCCGCCGAAAGCACTCATATCCATGCCGGGCATGGAGTACATCTTCATCATATCCTGCATACGTCTGCTCTCTTCGGACAGCGTGATCATAGAAGAGATCTTCTTGTTCTTCAGCTTCTCTACCTTGATCGTGATCTTGTCATTCTTCAGAGCCTTCTTCATCAGCTTGCTGATGCTCTCAGCCTGCTCTTCCATCTCTTTTTCAGCCTTCTTGGAAGTCTTGGACTTCAGGGCATCGGTCACATCCGCATCGATACGCTGGAACTTGATTCCCTCGTTCTTCTGCTCCAACTGGGAGATGAAGGGCTGATCGATATTGTGGGTCAGGATCACAGCATCCATCTTGGCAGCCTTGAACATATTGATGTACTGGCTCTGCTGCTGTTCATCCGTTACATAGTAGATGATCTTCTCCTTCTTCTCTTCCTCGGTATTCCCCTCGGAAGCCTCATCTTCCGCCTTGTCCTCTACGACTTCGGCTTCTACCTTGTTGCCGTTCTCGTCTACGGCATTCTCCTTGTTCTCTTCCTCATCCTGAGGCTTGATCTCCAGGCACTCCGGCAGAGTCAGATACTTGCCATCCAGATTCTTGAAGAGGATGTAATCATTCATCTTCTCACAGAACTTGTCATCCTTCAGGCAGCCGAATTTGATGAAGGGACTGATATCATCCCAGTACTTGTCGTACTCTTCCTTGTCGGTCTTGCACATACCGGCCAGCTTGTCCGCTACCTTCTTGGTAATGTACTCGGCGATCTTCTTGACAAATCCGTCGTTCTGCAATGCACTTCTGGATACATTCAGCGGCAGATCCGGACAGTCGATGACACCCTTTAACAACAGCAGGAACTCTGGAATGACTTCCTTGATATTATCTGCAATAAATACCTGATTGTTGTACAGCTTGATGGTACCCTCGATGGACTCATACTCCATATTGATCTTCGGGAAGTACAGAATACCCTTCAGATTGAAAGGATAATCCATGTTCAGGTGGATCCAGAACAGAGGCTCCTTGTAATCCTGGAATACCTTGCGGTAGAAGTCCAGATACTCTTCCTTGGTGCACTCGTTGGGATGCTTGGTCCACAGAGGCTGTGTCTCGTTGATCAGTTCGGGACGCTTTCTGATCTTCAGCTTCTTGGGTTCTTCTGCTGCCTCGGCTTCTGCATTCTCGCCCTCTGTTTTTTCCTTCTTCTCCGGCTCGATCTCTTCGAGGACTTCATCATCGGGAAGCTTTTCCTCTTCCTTGATGATCTGGGTCTCCTTGGTGTTCGCCTTGGACAGATAGATCTCCGTAGGCATGAAGGAACAATACTTCTTCACTACCTCACGAGCCTTATACTCATTACAGAACTCCAGGCAATCCTCATTTAAGAACAGAGTGATAGTCGTACCGACATCGGTCTTGTCTCCGTCTTCCATGGAGAACTCGGTGCCGCCGTCACACTCCCAGTGTACTGCCTTGGCGCCATCCTTGTAAGATAACGTATCAATATGTACTTCATCCGCTACCATGAATGCGGAATAGAAGCCCAGTCCGAAATGACCGATGATCTGGTCGGAATTGCTCTTGTCCTTATATTTCTCAATGAAATCCGTAGCACCGGAAAATGCGATCTGGTTGATATACTCTTCCACTTCGTCGGCGGTCATACCCAGACCGTTATCCTTGAAGGTCAGTGTCTTCTTCTCAGGATCCACGATGACATCCACACGTCCCTTATAACCTTCGGGAAGAGAATATTCTCCCATCATGTCCAGCTTTTTCAGCTTGGTCACAGCATCGCAGCCGTTAGAGATCAGCTCTCTGTAGAAAATGTCGTGATCGGAATACAACCACTTTTTAATAATCGGAAAAATGTTTTCACTGTTGATTGATAAGCTACCGCTTTTTGCTGCCATTTTTACCACATCCTTTTCTATAATTGCACAGTCATGGCTGACTGTTATCTAACTGATTCTAAGTGTAGGACTGCAAAAATAAAAAGTCAAGACAAATTTAGCACTCATTTCAAATGAGTGCTAACAATCTGTCGAAAACCCAATATTTATCAGTGTTTCCGCAATTCTAAAATTTTAATAAAGCATATGGTGATCCTAAGAATTACTCCTCCGGAAAATACTTTGCATACACATCAAAAAAGTTATCCGTGGTCACCTGTTCGTCCGTGATCAGAGTGATCTCATCCCACAGTTTGTCATTGAGCTGACGCACCAGCGTATTCACGAAGCTGTCATACTCCTGTCCGAAGACTTCCCTTTTCCGTTCCTCTACAATCTTAAGCTTATTGGCATCAGTTTCTTCTCTGTCCAGGGTATTGGTACATTTGATAATATAATACCCTCTTTCGCACTGGATCACCTGGCTCACTTCATCCGTTGCCAGATTGAATGCTGCTTCCTCGTAGGCACTCTCCGCCTCACCCTTACCGAAAGAATAGGTGATCTCGGAATCATCGCTGTATTTAGAAGCCAGCTCCGTGAAATCATGCTCTCCGTCCACCGCCATGGCTCTCACCTCACAGGCTTTTTCGTAAGCTTTCTGGATAGAGCTTTCCGAATAGGGCTTTAAGTTACCGTCCATATCTGTGGATGCTGTTGCGAAAAAGATCTGCTGCACCGTAATCTTACGTGCCTCGTCATCACTGATCTCCGGATTGATATCCTGAATGATCAGCCGATAGACCTTATCTGCCATGGCGTATTCCCGGTACAGATTTTCCACGATCTCCTCCGTGGCACCCATGGTCTCGATTTCTGTGTCATTCAGGGAAGAATAATACTCCTGCGCTGCCTGGACGACCTTTGCTTCCTCGGCTTCATCTAACGTGACCTCTTTTTCCTTTGCCAGCAGATACATGGTCTTGATCTGCGCGATCCGAGCCAGTACCGTCTCCTTGACGTTATCCTCCAGTGTCACACCATTTAAGGAAGTGTTCCAGATCTCCGTTCCGTAGACATTCGCATACTGATTCTGTATCGTAGTCAGATAGATCATGATCTCTGCCTTAGAGCAGGATTCATCTCCGATACGGAAGACTTCATTTTTCCCGAATCCCGTGGTGAAGACTACTTTCGTGCCGTCAGCCCCACCACAGGCGGTCAGCCCCGTCACCATACTTATGCCCAGCAGTCCCGCGATCAATACCGCGGTGATATTACATCTATTTTTAAAAAACATAGCATTTCCTACTTTCTCAAAGTCTCTGAATTCTGATTATACCCTATTTTTATCTTCCATGCTACGTTTTCTTATAAGTTCAGAAAATTCTAAGAATTCTCCGCCAGTCTGTCCTCTGCGGGAAGCTTTTCCACTTTTACCGCACAGACTTTGTATTCCGGGATTCTCGCATATTTATCCAATGCCGCATTCGTCAGGATATTGGCATTGCCATCCGGGAAATGGAACGGCATCCAGGTCTCCTTCGGGGATACTTTATCTCCCACTCTCGCAGTCGTGATCAGGGTACCTCTCCTGGAGGTAACCCTTACCTTTTCTCCATTTTCAATGCCAAGGCGCACTGCATCCTCCGTATTCATCTCGATGAAGGAATGACCTTCCTTCTCCATCAGTCCCGGAGTTTTTCCGGTCATAGCCCTGGTATTGTAATGGTACAGGATACGTCCCGTCATCATGATAAACGGATATTCCTCATCCGGCAGTTCCGCACTGGGCACATATTCTGCAGGGTAGAACCATCCCAGACCTCTGGAGAACTTACCCACATGCAAAATCGGTGTGCCGGGATGTTTCTTATCCGGGCAGGGCCACTGGATACTCTCACCCTTATCCAGTCTTCTATGGCTGATACCTGCAAAGCTGGGGGTCAGGGACGCGATCTCATCCATGATCTCTTCGGAAGTAAGCTGGGCTTGCGGATATCCCATACGGTTCATCAGGTCGATAAAAATATCGGTATCCAGGCGCATCTCGCCTTCCAGTGTCACCGCTTTACGGACACGCTGTACTCTTCTCTCCGTATTGCTGAAGGTGCCTTCCTTCTCCGCATAACTGGTACCGGGCAGGATCACATCCGCATACTGCGCGGTCTCTGTCATGAACAGATCGGACAACACCAGGAAATCCAGGCTTTCCAGTGCCTTGCGGATATGATGCTGGTCTGCATCCGTTACGACCGGGTCTTCGCCGAAGATAAAGAGTCCGCGGATCTCCTTACGGATTGCCGCAGGGAATACATCCGTTGCATGTACGCCGGGTTTTTTGTTCAGCTCCACGCCCCATGCTTTTTCAAATTTGGCAATAACCTCAGGATTTGTCACTTTCTGATAACCGGGGAGATCACCGGGCAGTGCACCCATATCGCAGGCACCCTGCACGTTATTCTGTCCACGTAAGGGATTCACACCACAGCCGCTGCGTCCTAACTTTCCTACTAACATCGCCATGTTGGACATGGACATAACACCTTCGGTTCCGGTGGAATGTTCCGTTACACCCAGGCAATAGATGATCGGAGCCTTCTTCGCCTTGGCATACATCAGTGCCGCCTCCCGCAGGTGGTCCGCATCGATATGACAGATCTCGGCTACACGCTCCGGAGTATATTCTTCTACAATCTTTTTCAATTCTTCAAAGCCTTCGGTCCTGGTACGGATGAATTCTTCGTCTGCCAGTCCCTCATGGATGATCACATTCATCATACCGTTGGCAAATGCAACGTTCGTACCGGGCTTTAATTTCAGATGAATATCTGCCTGTCTGGACAGACCGATATCTCTGGGATCTACCACGATCAGCCGGGTACCCCGTTCCACTGCCTGCCGGATCTGCATACCGATGACAGGATGTGCTTCCTCCGGGTTGGAACCTACCAGCATGATCACATCCACATCATTCGTAATATCACTGATGGGATTGGTCATGGCTCCGCTTCCCAGTGTCATGGCAAGTCCGGCTACGGTTGCGGAATGACAGACTCTGGCACAGTTATCTACATTATTGGTACCAAACGCACAGCGGACCATCTTCTGCAGCATATAGCAGTCCTCGTTCGGAGAACGGGAGCAGGCGAAACCTGCCAGTGCATCGGAACCATAATTTTTCTTGATCTCTGTAAATTTCGCTGCAATGAGATTCAGTGCCTCATCCCAGGTAGCACGCTCAAACTCTCCGGTCTCATGGTTCTTGATCAGAGGATATTTTAATCTCTCCGGCGAATGTACGAAATGAAACGAACCAAATCTGCCCTTAACACACAGCAGTCCCTTGTTGGAAGGGCCGTTTGCCGGTTCCACATCCACGATCTCGTTATCCTTTACCACCAGATAATACTGACAGCCGGTAGCACAGTGGGGACAGGTCGTCAGAACCTTTTTCACCTTGCCGACCTGGTACTTTTTACGGTTTTTGGCTACCAGTGCTCCGGTAGGACATACTGCCGCGCAGTTACCGCAGGACTCGCAGTCTGTCTCCTTCCAGTCCGGTCCGAACGGAGCATCGATCAGCGTTCTCGTACCGATCTTGCTGTTATGCAGGGTGCCGTTACAGGACACCTTGTTACAGGTGCTGACACATCTCTGACAATTGATGCACAGCTCCGGATAATACGTCAGAAAAGGATTCTCTTTTTTCGCTTCAAATTTGGCTGCACTTCCGGGATAGCAGGATTTCGTAATGCCGTATTCATTGGACAGATCCTGCAGTCGGCAGTCGCCGGATTTGCTACAGGAGAAGCATCTGATATCATGGTTGGCAAGCAGCATGTTCAATACCTGCTTTCTGCTGTTCACCACTCTCTCGGAATGAGTGTTCACCACCATTCCCTCTTTTACTTTTGTATTGCAGGAGGTTACCAGATGTCTGCTGCCTTCTACTTCAACCACGCACATCTTGCAGGCTCCTACCTCATTGACATCCTTCAGGTAGCAGAGTGTGGGGATCTTGACGTCCGCCTCCTGTGCAGCTTCCAGTATGGATAAATTCTCATCTACGGAAATCTGTTTTCCATCTATGGTGATCGTTACCATTATACTCTGCCTCCTTCTACCACTCCGCATCCGAAGTGATCACATCTTAAGCACTTACCGCATTCCTGCATCGCCTCATCGTAGGACATTCCGTTTTCCACCGGTTCGAAATTGTTCTTACGCTCTCTTGCGGAACGGTCTGTCAGATGCACTCTGCCGTAATGGGTTCTGTCATTCTCTCTGGGCTCCGGGATCTTAATATCCTCCAGATATTTATGATGATACCCAAGATATTCATCAATGTTCAGCGCTGCTACTTTGCCGGCACCAATAGCCTTAATTACGGTTGCCGGACCGAATACACAGTCACCGCCGGAGAAAATCTTGTCATAGCTCTTAAGTCTGGTGGTATCTAATGTCTCAAATGTCTTTCTTCGAGGATTCACATCATACTCTGCAAAAGGTGCAGAGACAATATCCTGACCGATGGCCATAAGTACCACTTCACAGGGCACCTCGATCTCGGGTTTATTTGCCACCGTTACGGAAGGCTTTCCCTGTTTGTCATACACACTGATGATCTGGGGCTGTGCCACAAATCCACAGACATTCCCCTCCGCATCCGCATTGATCTTCACCGGTGCATTCAGCGTCAACAGTTCCACGCCCTCTTCAATGGCTCCCTGGATCTCGGAAGGCAGTGCTGTCATGTCGATCTGACGTCTGCGGTAGATCACCGTTACCTCTTTTGCATGGCACCGGATGGCAGAACGGGCACAGTCCATGGCTACGTTTCCGCCGCCTACGACCACCACACGTTTGCCGGTATAATCCGGGATGTTGCCTCTACCGATCTCGCCCAACATTTCCACTGCGGAATAGACTCCGTTGCTGTTCACGCCGTCTACGTTTACAGATTTACCTACCTGGGCACCGATAGCAATATAGATCGCATTGTACTGCTCCTTAAGCTGCTCCATAGTGATATCCCTGCCGATGGCAGTATTGTAATGCACTGTAATATTACCGGTAGACAGGATCGCATTGATATCTTCGTCCAGTCTGTCCTTAGGCAGACGGTAATTGGGAATACCGTATCGCAGCATACCTCCCAGCGCTTCTCTCTCTTCATATACATCTACCTTATGTCCCATCAGAGACAGATAATAGGCAGTCGTCAGTCCGGAAGGACCTCCTCCTACGATAGCTACTTTTTTACCGGTGGTGACATTGCACTCCGGCACCTTTACCTGATCTGCCGCGATCTGATCCACCGCAAATTTCTTCAGTCCACGGATATTGACCGGGCTGTCTATCAGGTCTCTGCGGCATTTTGCCTCACAAGGGTGTTCACAGATAAATGCGCATGCCGTGGGAAAAGGATTGTCCCTGCGGATCAGATTGATGGCATCTGCATAACGATGTTCACCGATCAGCGCAATATACCCCGGAATATCCACATGTGCGGGACAATGGGAAATACAGGGAACCTTCTGTCCCACTTCCGCCTGGCATCTGTGCTGTTCAATATGGCTCATGTATTCATCACGGAACAGTTCCACACTCTGCAATACGATGTTGGCCGCCTCATAACCTATCGCACAGTCTGCCGTATCCTGAATCATTTCCGCCAGGGATACCATATTGTTAAAAGTATCCATATCCGCCTTACCGTCCAGAATGCTGCGCATCATATTCTCTACCTGTTCCAGTCCGTCACGGCAGGGAACACACTTACCGCAGGTCTGGCTTCTGGCACTTTGTAAAAAAGAAAGCTGCACTGCGATCGGACAGACTCCGGGAGGATTCCCCTTCACCCTCTTTACAAATTTATCTAGGAATTTTGTTGTCTTTTCATTCATTTCATTTTTGTAAATAATATTCTCGGAATGCATGAAACCCTCCTGTGTACGTCCTGTCATGATGAGTACTGTATCTCTTCCAACAGGCATAAGATTTTACCGACTACCCCGAATACTTAAAAAGGTATAATGTAAGTGCTTACATTATACCTTCTTGAGAAACATTCTTCAATTAGATTAATTATTTAACAAACCTGTTATTTTTTTAGCGAAGTACCATTACCGCATTCCCCGTCTTCTTCCCGTAAGATACGGATTCCGTGAGCCAGTGTATCCAGTACTGCCTCCAGGCATTCCTTCACTGCTTTCGGACTTCCCGGCAGATTTACGATCAACGTCCGGTTACGGATGACACTGGCAGCTCTGCTTAACATCGCCCGGGGAGTGATCTGCAGACTGTAATAGCGCATTGCCTCTGCGATTCCAGGTGCATTTCTGGTAGCTGCCCGCATAGTAGCTTCCGGGGTATTATCTCTGGGAGAAAAACCGGTTCCTCCGGTAGTGAATACCACATCCACATCCTCTTCATCCGCAAGCCTTACCATTTCCCGGTATAAGCCTTCCGCATCATCAGACAGTACCACCTGACTTACCACTTCATAACCCTGTTTTTCTATGATACTGCGGATAGCGGGACCACTCTCATCTTCCCGCTCTCCTTTGCTCCCTTTGTCACTGGCAGTAATGATCCCCGCATGGAGTTTTCTGGTACTGATCAGTTTTAAGGTATCACCGACATCGATTCTGCCGCCATGCAGTACCCTGGCGAACACGCCCTCTCTGGGCATGATGCAGTCCCCCACCATATGGAAGATCTCGCATTCCGAATGGCATTTTTTCCCTATCTGCGTGATCTCCAGCACCACCTCATTACATTTGAAAATACTTCCCACCGGGTAAGATTTAAAATCATATCCTTTCACCAGCAGATTTTCACCAAAAGCTCCATCCGCCACGTTCGCGCCTCGTGCGCGGAATTTTTCCACCTCTTCCCAGGATAACAGGCTTACCTGTCTGTGCCAGTTGCCCGCATGGGCATCCTTCTCCAGTCCCCAGTCTTCTATAAAGTTACAGCTTCCGATATTTTGCTTGGCTGTTCCTTTTTTCTCACTGATACATACTGCTGCTACTTCTCCTGCCATAACTGTCAACCTTTCTTTCCCGCCCGGTCCGTTCTGCCTGTCCGCACCGGTCATGTTTTGTATCTATCCGCCGATCTGTACCATCTTGCGCTGTTCTTCCGCTCCATCCGTCAGACCTCCGTCAGCTGCCTTTTCCCGGAAATGATGCTCTGACGGTTTCTCCCGGACAGCAGCAAGAATCCGCTCCCGGATCTCTTCATCCAAAGCTCCGCTTCGAAGCAGTGTTTTCAGCTCCAGTCCCCTGTCATAATGCAGGCAGAGCTTTAATCTTCCTTCGCAGGTCAGGCGGACTCTGTTACATTCCCTGCAGAACTTGTGGGAAATCGGACTGATGAATCCGATCCTGCCGGAAAATCCCGGAAACTGATAATATTCTGCCGGACCGTCCGTTTTTTCGTAAGGATCTGCTGCACGCCCCGCCACTGCCAGCGGCGATTTCCCCGGAACTGCTATTGCTGCTCCAAATCTTCTCTCCAGCCGACTTAAAATCTCCTTCGAGGAAATTCCCGTATAATCTTTTCCACAGCCAATGGGCATCAGCTCGATGAATCGGACATCCACGGGCCTGTCCGCTGCCAGTGCGGCAATTCCTTCCATATCCTCTCCATTCATCTCCACGCAGGGAACGCAGTTGATCTTCACCCTAAGCTGCTGCTCCAGCGCCGCATCGATTGCGCGGAGCACACTGTCCACACCTGCTGCACGATCTGCACGGTCACAGCCTGTGATGCAGCGAAAACGTTCCGGATCCAACGTGTCCAGGCTGATGTTCACTGCCGTAAGTCCCGCTTTGCGGTACACCTCTGCCTGCGGTGCGAACAGCGTCCCATTGGTAGTCATGGCGATCTCCCGGATTCCCGGCAATCCATGGATCTGCTCCACCAGCCACGGCAGATTTTTCCGTACCATGGGTTCCCCACCGGTCAGACGCACCTTCCGGATTCCCAGTTGTTCCATGATCCCCACCAACCGGAAGATTTCTTCCAGCGTCAATATCTCCTCATGGGCTAACGGCGTGATCCCTTGCGGCGGCATGCAGTATCTGCACCGGAGATTACACTTGTCCGTCACCGATATCCTCAAATAATCAATTTCTCTTCCCAGACCGTCCTGCATTATGTACTCCTTTTATTTTTCCAGCCATATGATCTGTTCCGGCGGCATTTTCAGATACAGTGTTTCTGTATTTTTCAGTGCCTGCCATTCCTCCTTCGGCAATTCATAGGTCAACACCTCTGACGCATGTTCCCCTGTCCGATTACCATTACAAAACAGTACCACTGTGGAAAAGGTATCCTCGATCACACGCAGGATGTGACACTCCAGCACATTCGTTGCCTCCATTGCCGGAACGACCTGAAAATAGTGTGCCCGGAATGCCGCATATTTGTAGCTGCCTTCCTCGGACGGCGCAGACAGGCGGATTCCCCAGTCTGTTGCCGCATATCCGCCATCAGATTCAGCCTGCAGCATCGAGACATTTTTACATCCGGTCAGAAGTGTTGCCGCCAGAGACGCCGGATTCTGAAAAAGCTCCTCTTTCGGCTGCACATCCAGGAGCTGTCCGTCTTCCATGACTGCGATGCGGTCCGTCATACGATAGGCCTCATTCCGGTCATGGGATACGAACAGTACTGTCTTCCCATAATCTTCCATAACCTTCATCAGTTCCCGCTCCAACTGCATCTTCAGATAATTGTCCAGTGCTGTAAAGGGCTCATCTAACATCAATATCTCCGGCTCCCCTGCCAACATTCTTGCCATGGCGGTACGCTGCTTCTGTCCACCGGACAACTGCGCCGGATACAGCTGCTCCTTACCTTCCAGGAAAAAGCGTTTCACATACTCCGATGCTTTCTTCCTGTCACCTGCACCGCACAGGATATTCTGCAGCACCGTCATATTCGGGAAGAGTGCATAATCCTGAAATAAATAGCCTACTCTCCTCTTCTGTACCGGCAGATGGATCCGTTTCTCCGAATCAAAAAACACTTTATCGTCCAGCCGGATCACACCTTTATCCGGCTTTTCGATTCCTGCGATGCATTTGAGTGTCATGCTCTTGCCGCAGCCGGAAGCACCTAACAGCCCCAATACCTCTTTTTCTGCGGTAAACTTTACTTTCAGTAGAAAGTTACCACATTTTTTCTCAATATCCACATACAAAGCCATTATCTCTTTCCACCGCCTCTCCGCTCCTGATACCCCATCCAGTAATTCATCAGGAAAATGGTGAAAAAGGAAATTCCCATGATAATAGCTACCCAGTAATAGGCCAGACTGCGGTCACCGCTCTGCACTGCCGTGTAGATTGCCACCGACATGGTCTGTGTCTTTCCTGGAATATTTCCGGCTAACATGATCGTCGCACCGAATTCCCCCATAGCCCTGGCAAATGCCAGAATCGTGGCAGCCGCCACACCGGGCCATGCCGCCGGCAGCTGAATCCGAAAAAAAATTTTTGTCTCCGACATTCCCAGCGTCCGTGCAGCATAGATCAGATTCACATCCACCTGCTCCAGGGCGCCGCGGGCTGTCCGGTACATGATGGGAAAAGATACCACCACTGCCGCGATCACCGCCCCCTGCCAGGTGAACAGCACACTGATTCCCATTTTTAAGAGCAGCCCGCCTAACAGACTGTTTTTCCCGAAAATGATCAACAGGAAAAATCCGACTACCGTAGGAGGCAATACCATCGGCAGAGAGAAAATGCCGTCAATCAGTGCCTTGCCCGCTCTTAAGGAGAGGACCAGTCTTGCAGAAAGCAGACCTAAAAAAAACGTAAATACCGTCGCACATACTGCGACCTTCAGGGAGATCCATAAGGGTGAAAAATCCATTTCTGCTCCTATTCTGCCGCAGAGAATCCGTAGCCTTCGAATTTCTGCATGGTATGATCGGTCTGCAGATATGCAAGGAACTCTGCCGCCGCATCTGCGTGTTCACTCGCCTTCACGATTCCCACCGGATAGATCACCTGTTTACAGGAACCTACGGGAGCCTCGCAGACGATCTGGATGTTCTCGCCCACATAAGCATCTGTTGCATATACCACACCACAGTCCACAGCACCGGTTTCTACCCAGGAGAGTACCGTGCGGACATCGGAGCCGTAGTTTGCCTTTGTCTTTACCGTATCCAGAATTTCCAGAGAGTTGAAAATCTCCTCGGAGTACTGACCTACCGGCACACTGCCCGGCTCTCCCAGACCGATCATGCCGACTTTATCTGTTGCCACATCTTCGAAAGAGCTAATGTCCTTATCACTGCCTTCCGGAACGATCAGAACTACCTTATTTTCCAACAGATTCACAATAGAGTCCGGATCCATCAGTCCCTCATCGTTCAAAGCTGTCATCTGTTTGGTAGCTGCGGAGAAAAACAGGTCTGCCGGAGCGCCTTCCTCGATCTGTGTCTGTAAGGCTCCGGATGCTCCATAAGAAAAGTGCAGTGTCACATTTGGGTGTGCTGCTTCATACTCTGTCTTGATCTCGTTGCATACATCCGTCAGGGAAGCTGCCGCTAAAATCGTCAGTTCCACAGCCGCCCCGGTATCTACTGCATTCTTCGTTTCAGATCCACATCCTGCAAGCAGCATTGCTGCCAGGATCGTTGTCATTACTGCTGTCATTTTTTTATTATATTTTTTCATAATATTCTGTTCTTTGAAAATGTCCGCTCTTGCCACCCATCTTTTCCTCCAGATGGATCTCCCCCATTTCCATGCCGCGGTCCATTGCCTTGCACATATCATAGATGGTAAGCAGTGCCACGTTCACCCCGGTCAGTGCCTCCATCTCCACGCCGGTACGCCCGGATAATTTTGCTGTACAGCAACACCGTATCGTGCAGGTCTCCTCTTCCATAACAAAATCTATGGTGACCTTTGTCAGCATCAGTGGATGACACAGAGGGATCAGCTCCCAGGTCCGTTTGGCCGCCATGATCCCTGCGATCCGCGCAGTTCCCAGAACATCTCCCTTTTTCGCCGTACCGTCCTTCACCGCGTCAAATACTTCACGGCTCACCCGGATACAGCCACTTGCTGTGGCACATCTCTCTGTAATATTCTTGTCTGTTACATCTACCATGATGGCATTTCCCTGCGCATCAAAATGAGTAAAGCCTGACATTTTCGTTTCCTTTCTGTTGTTTACTGCTTCCCAAAACCGCAATTGGGGAAGTGACATATCTCACAGTTCAGGCACAATCCACCCTCTCCGTAGCTGTCCAGATCAGCTTTCGTCAATCGTTCTCCTGCCAGTACTCTCGGCAGTACCAGGTCAAATACCGTGCGTCCCGCATACATCACACAGCCCGGCAGTCCCAGCACCGGGATCTCTCCCAGATAAGATAACAGGAACATGGCTCCGGGAAGCACCGGTGCCCCATAAGACACAATATCCGCTCCCGTAGCTTTGATCGCTCCCGGTGTCCTGTCATCCGGATCCACGCTCATGCCGCCGGTACACAGCACCATGTCTGCGCCCTGACGGACAAACTTAAGAATCGCTGCCGAAATATCCTCCTGGCAGTCATCCAGGATCACCTGTCCCATCACTTCCGTATCATATGCAGCAAGCTTTGCCCGGATGGCAGGTCCGAAAGCATCCTGTATCCTGCCTTTAAATACTTCACTGCCGGTGGTGACGATCCCTACCTTTTTATGGGACATGGGCAGGATCTTAAGAAGCGGTTCCCCACCGGCTGCTTCCTTTGCCCGGTTCATTTTTTCCTCTTCGATCACCAGTGGGATAATGCGCGTGGCTGCCAGCCTGTCTCCTGCTTTCACCGGAAAATTGCCGTGAATGGTGGCGATCATCATCTCTCCCAGTCCGTTCACCGCACGTAATTTTTCGGAATGGATCTTGAGCAATCCGTCTGCTGCTGCCCGGATCTCGATCTTGCCTTCCTTCGGTTCACTGGCAGTCATATTGTCATTGATGCACAGATCCCGTAAAATTACCGCCGCCTCGTCCTCATGCAGGATACCCTCTTTTTTCTCCCACACATAGAGATGTTCCTTACCCACAGATAACAATACGGGAATATCCTCTTTCGTGACAATATGCCCCTTACGGAACACGGCATCCTTCACTACTCCCGGAATGATCTGGGTAATATCATGGCACAGCACCTGTCCCACTGCATCTTCTGTTCTGATCAGTTTCATCGTAATCTCCCTGATATACCAAAGTATCCTAAAATACAGGCATAAATGCCTGCTATATCATTCATGTCATACACAGGGCAGTTCACCGCATCCTGCGTCACTACATCGGTTGCAACCGCGATCAGATGCTCTGTGGCACATACTTTATGCTCCGACACCGCTCTCCGTACCACTTCAACCTTCGGATAAGCGGAATCCTTCAATCCCTCCAGGATCAGAACATCCACATTCCCGCAGGCCGCTATCATATCCTCTGCGGTCACTTTTCCCTTACGGTTCACAGAGGACTGCGTGTCGGAATAAATAGCACTGATCCGGGCCCCTGCCTCCGTAAAACGGTACGTGTCCGTTCCTTCCTGATCCATGGCGTACTCATGCCCGTCGTGTTTGATCACACCTACGCGGTATCCGTCCCGGATGAACTCGTTGATCAGCTTAATGATCAGTCCGGTCTTGCCGCTGTCCTTGACTCCGCTGACACAGAAGATAAGCGGCAGGCTTAAACTTTCGAATTCTTCTCTGGTATTGATATTGCGCAGCTGCTTTTTATCAAAACAGCTGCTCTCCAGACGGATGTATTTGGTCCGCACCCTGCGCAGAATCTGCATCAGGCGATACTGCCCCTGTCCGATCAGTTCTTCTATCACCGGCAGTATTTTTTTCGAATAAATGGCACACAGCGGATGAATATGATCCTCATCCACCATGCAATAGCAGTCATAGTCCGAGGAAATAAATTCTGCCATATACCGCACCAGATCTCCCGTGATAAAGGGCATATCTCCGGCACAGACAAATACATAATCGCAAGATGTATGGATCAGGACCTGACGGATTCCTTCCATAGGTCCGATCTCCCTGTGCTCATCACAGACAACGGGAAGCCCCAGATCCTCATATTCTCCTGGCATAGCAGCAGAAATACAGGGCTTCTCATCGAACCCCCGGAGTTCCTCACAGATTCTGTCTAAGAATCTGCGGTTCTGATATTCCATTAAGACCTTGTTCTGCCCCATCCGGCTGCTCTTGCCGCCGGCGAGGACCGCTGTGCCAAGGGTAAATTTTTGTATTTCCTGCATGTTGATTTTCCTCCCGTGCAAGCACGTCGAAACGGTTTTTCCCGTCGTTGCCTTTCATGATACCATAAGGATTGCTCCGTGCAAGCACGTCGAAACTATTTGTCTTGTGACCTTTATATCATTTAAAGTATTGGATCTTCACTTCATCTCCGGGGTGCAGCTCCCTCCCCGGTTCTATATCTATAAAGCAATTACAATCTCTCATATTGGAAAGCACCGAAGACGCATGTACTGCTGTGGGCAGTGTCACTCTGCCTTCCTCCGCATATGCCCGGACAAAGCGTCTGAGCTTATTCACCTTCGGATAAGGGTCAGAAAGCACCGCTTGCGTTCTTCGCACCTTCAAGAATGCATCCTGTGTCAAATACGCTGCCAGTTCCCAAAAATAATACTCAAAATTGGCATACGCCGCATAAGGATTTCCCGACAGGCTTAAGATGGCTTTACCATCCAGGACACTGCCGATCGTCGGAGTTCCCGGCTGGATGTTGGCATGGGAAAATATTTTTTTCGCTCCCAGTTCTTCCAACACTTCCGGCAGCAGATCCTTTTTCCCCACAGACACACCACCGGTAGTGATCACAATATCCGCTGTTTTTAGGCACTGCTGTATTTTTTCCTTCAATAATTCTTTATCATCTCCGCAGATTCCCGTGAAAGGCACCTGTATTCCCTGTCTTTCCACGGAAGCCCGCAGCATATAAGCGATACTGTTATATATTTTCCCCGGTAAAAGTGGCGTTCCCGGTGCCATCAGTTCTGAACCTGTGGATAGAATACTGCACTTTATCCTCTCACAGACCGGCACCTTGTAAATGCCGAGACTTGCCAAAAGCCCCATATGGAGTGCACGCAGATGTGTCCCCCGTGCAAGGATCTGCTCACCCTCACGGATGTCCTCTCCCACACAGCAATAATTTGTTCCCGCTGTAATCTCCCGGTAGATCTGTACCTGTTTTTCGCCATAATCGGTATCTTCCTGCCGGATGACCGCATCGTATCCTTCCGGCACATAAGAACCGGTCATCACCCGTACTGCGCATCCCTCTTCATAAGGAATCTCTGCACAATCTCCGGCAAATAATTCTCCCACGATCTGCAATGTAACCGGATGTTCTCTGTCCGCACCCGACGTATCCTCCGCCCGTACGGCATAACCGTCCATGGCAGACTTCGGATAGGGAGGAATCATCATCTGCGCCACAATATCCTCACCGAGGATCCGGTCACAGGCATCCGTAAGTGCCACATATTCTGTTTTTTCTATAGGCTTTACCTCTGCCAGTAATGCCTCCAGACATTCTTCCAATTCTTTCATGTGCGGCTCCTCTCACTGTGTTTTATTCCGTGCTGTTCCACCGGAATGAAACAAGCTCCCTGTCCGTTCTCAGGATTATTTTCTTGCATCATGATAGATCTCTATCCGATCCGGCCAGGCTCTGCAGATCAGATTCAGCCGGTACTTTTTTGCAAGCTCTATTGCCTGATCTGTAGGTACTGCCTTGGACGCCAGCACCGGAATCCCGGCAGCGATCACCTTCTGTACCATGTCCGTAGGAACCCGCCCCGTAGTAAACAAAATGCACTCGGACAATTCCAGCTGTTTCAAAAGTGCATAGCCGATACATTTATCCAATGCGTTATGTCTTCCGATATCTTCCATGCGGCATACGCATTTGTCTCTTACTCCGAGATAACAGCTGTGGGTTCCTCCGGTCTGTCTGTGCAGCTCGCAGTCTCCGGCGAATTCTTCCGCCAGGGCAAATATCCACGCATTCTGCCATTCTGTCCCGGGTAATTCCAGTAACTGTCTTTTTCCGTTTTTTTCCAGAAAAGTAAGATTCCCGATGCAACAGGAAGCCTCTCTGTCTGTCGCTATCTGTCTATCGCTTCCCCGTAAATTTTCCTGCAGAAAAACTCTCGCACTTCTACCGCTCTCGCAGATCGTAATGCTCTCCACATCCCGGACGCTTTCAATCCAGCCTTCCGTGAAAAGTCTCCCCAGTATCAGCTCCGGCAGATGTGTGGCTGTGCAGGTCAGACGAAATGTCAGTTGCTCATCCACATAGACATCCAGAAAATGTTCACAGACAATCTCTCTGCTTCTGCCCCTTTCCTGCTTCCCACAGTTCCCGGGACCGTCCGGCTCCACTGCGATATAAGTCTGTGAGACTGCATTATGTAGTTGTTCCATACGGTCATTGATCTGCATTTATCGTTCCCTTTTCTTGCTATCTGCTCATGTGGCTGCTAAGTAACATTTTTATGTAAGCACTTACATTTTACATCAAACTCCGGCTCATCGCAAGCAAAAAAATGCGTGCAGAGATGATCCACACGCATTTTCTGATTATCCTGTTTTAAACTATTCCAAGCCTTCTGTCAGCGATTACTCGATCACATGGATCCAACCCTTAGGAGCTTCGATCCTGCCCATCTGGATACCGGTCAGGGTCTCATACAGTTTCTTGGTGACAGGTCCCATCTCGGTCATGCCGCTGGGCAGGCAGATCTCTTTGCCGTGGTCAACGATCTTACCAACAGGGGAGATAACTGCTGCGGTACCACACAGACCAGCCTCTGCGAAGTCTTTTACTTCATCCAGGTATACTTCTCTCTCTTCTACTTCCAGTCCCAGATATTCCTTGGCAACATATACCAGAGAACGACGCGTGATGGAAGGAAGGATACTGTCGGACTTGGGAGTTACGACCTTGTTGTCCTTGGTAACGAACAGGAAGTTCGCACCGCCGGTCTCCTCTACCTTTGTACGGGTAGCAGCATCCAGGTACATATTCTCATCGTAGCCTTCCTTGTGAGCGGATACGATAGCATGTAAGCTCATAGCATAGTTCAGACCAGCCTTGATGTGACCGGTTCCGTGAGGTGCCGCACGGTCAAAGTCGGTGACACGGATAGTCAGAGGCTTAACGCCGCCCTTGAAGTAAGGTCCTACAGGGGTGCACAGGATACGGAACTGATACTCATCCGCAGGCTTTACACCGATGACAGGGTTGCTGCCGAACATATAAGGACGAATGTACAGAGTTGCACCGCTGCCGTAAGGAGGCACGAAAGCATCGTTCGCCTTAACCGTCTCGGTAACAGCTTCCACAAAACGCTCCTTGGGGAAAATGGGCATCTCCAGTCTTGCTGCAGAAGACTCCAGACGCTCACCGTTTAAGTCAGGACGGAAGGTTACGATATGTCCGTCTTCTGTGGTGTAGGCCTTCAGACCCTCGAATACGGTCTGTGCATACTGCAGTACACCTGCACACTCATTTAATACGATGTTGGGGTCCTGGGTCAGCTGACCGTCATCCCATTTGCCATCCTTGTAATTGGACACATATCTGTAATCCGTAGGGATATAACCGAAACCGATATTACCCCAGTCAATGTTCTTCTTTTCCATTTTGTATTCCTTCTTTCCTCGGTTTACCACTCTGCCTGTTGATTTCTCTTAACAGAATTTATTGATTTTCATTATTATACCATTTGTAATAAAAGTCAATATACACATTTATGCTTTCCAGTGATATTTTCAGAGAAAATGTAGCTCATTTCTCCTTTTGACATAAATATAAGATTAAATTCGCTACATATCTGTCTCTATGATCATGACTTTTTCCGCTCATATTTCAAGAACTGATAAGTGATGTCAAAATAGACCTGCTCGTCGCTGTCCGCGGTGATCTCCCACTCGGGATCACTGTCCAGATCCGGGAAATAGGCATCCGCCTCGTAGGCATGGTCGATCTTCGTCACATGGGCCACGTCACAGTAAGGCAGCATCTGGCGGTAAATACTCTCTCCGCCGATGATATAGATATTCTCTTCGTCATATTTCTTCAGTTCTTCCAGCAATTCTTCAATAGAGTGTACCACGATTGCATCCTTGACCTGATAATTCGGATCTTTGGACAAAATAATGTTGATGCGGTTCTTTAAAGGCATGCCCTGCGGGAAAGTCTCCAAAGTCTTGCGTCCCAGAACCACTACCTTACCTGTCGTCTCTTCGCGGAAATGCTTGTGATCGTTGGGGATGCGGATCAGCAGTTCGTTCTTGCTGCCGATGGCCCAGTTGTTGTCTACTGCTACGATTAAATTCATGGTGTACCTCGTTTCTGTTTGTTTCTATGATAATAACCGGTTTCTCCGTGCTTCGCACTCACGAAACCGTACTGATATTCGTATTCCGGGCTACCGCCCTACTTACTCATGTCAGATTGCAATCGGAATATCCCTGATCTGCTCCCCTGTCTGGTAGCCTTCAAGCTTTACATCATCCGGTGTGAACTGATAGAAGTCCTTGATCTCCGGGTTCAGCCAGAACTTCGGTGCCGGGAAGGGCTCTCTGCTGATGAGCTCCTTAATGGCATCCACATGGCGGTCATAGATATGGGCATCCGCAATGACATGCACCAGCTCGCCCACGTTCATATCGCAGACCTGCGCCAACATATATACCAGCACCGCATACTGTACCACATTCCAGTTGTTGGCTGCCAGTACGTCCTGGGAGCGCTGGTTTAAAATGGCATTCAGGGTCAGCCTGTCCTCTCCCGCCTTCTGCGTCACGTTAAAGGTCATGCTGTAGGCGCAGGGATACAGATTCATCTCGTGCAGATCCTGATGCACATAGATATTGGTCATGATCCGGCGGCTGAAGGGATTGTTCTTCAGGTCGTAGATCACGCGGTCCACCTGATCCATCATGCCTTCCTTATACTGATGCTTCACCTGCATCTGATAGCCGTATGCCTTACCGATCGAACCGTTTTCATCTGCCCACTCATCCCAGACGTGGCTGTTTAAATCATGAATGTTGTTGGACTTGCGCTGCCAGATCCACAGCATCTCATCTGTGGCGGATTTTAATGCCGTCCGGCGCAAGGTCAGGATTGGGAACTCCTTCGACAGGTCGTACCGGTTCACCACTCCGAATTTCTTAATGGTATAGGCAGGAGTGCCGTCCGGCCAGTGGGGGCGCACTTTCTCGCCCTCCGTACTGGTACCGTTCGTTAAAATGTCATTGCACATATCGATAAAAATATGATCCGCTAAACTCATGTTGTCTCCTTATTCTGATTCTAATTATAAATCGTACCCCCCTTCGTATTCCGGACTATCGTCCTACATACTCAGGGTTGTTTGTGCCGATGGATGCACTTTATATCTCCCACTTGTCGCACAGGGAATTGATCTGGTCCGCGAACTTCGCCATATCCTTGTTGGTCATGACACCCTCGCTCTTCGTAACCAGTGCCAGTAAGCGTCTCGCAGAGGCAAGCAGTCGTTCGAATACTCCGGTAGCAGGCTTCGTCTTTTTCTGGACGGCAACAGGTGCTGCCTCATAGGTGAACTTATTGCCTGCCAGATCGAACTCTGTACCGCTGTAAGGAGCATAGGCTCTCTGCCCATACTCCATCTTCAGGCATTCGGCAAATCCGGTACATACGCTGTCTTCTCCATGTACCACGAACACCTTCTTCGGCTTTTCCTCAAAGGCCCGGATCCAGTCGATCAGTCCTTCCTTATCCGCATGACCGCTCAGTCCCGTCATTTTCCGGATCTCGGCGCGCACAGAAACCGTCTCACCGAACAGCTTCACCTCGTCAGCACCCTCTACCAGTGCCCGGCCCAGTGTTCCCACCGACTGATAACCGACGAACAGGATCGTACACTCCGGTCTCCACAGATTATGCTTCAGATGATGCCGGATACGTCCTGCATCACACATACCGGATGCGGAGATAATGACCTTAGGTGTCTCGTCAAAGTTGATGGCTTTGGATTCCTCACTGGTGATAGACAGCTTTAATCCTGAAAAAGCAATGGGATTAATGCCCTCTTTTACGAATTCCATCGCCTCATCATCGAAGCATTCCCACCTGTTCTCCTGGAATATACCGGTAGCCTCTACCGCCATGGGACTATCCACATACACCGGGAAATCTTCATGACCCTTTACCAGGCGCCCTACCTTGATCTTCCGCAGAAAATACAAAATCTCCTGGGTACGGCCCACAGCAAAAGACGGGATTACCACGTTACCGCCCCGGTCTAAGGTCTCCTGCAGCACCTTGGTCAGTTCTGCCACATAATCCAGCTTATCCTTCGGATGCAGTCTGTCACCGTAGGTAGACTCCATCACGACATAATCCGCTTCCTTCGTAGGTGTCGGATCCTTAAGTAACGGCTGGTGCTTGTTGCCGATATCGCCGGAAAATACGATTTTTTTCGTATTGCCGTCCTCCGTCAGCCAGACTTCGATGCTGGCAGAGCCCAGCAGATGTCCGATATCCGTAAAACGGATTTTTACTCCCTCGCATACTTCCACGATCGTATTGTAATGGCAGGGAACGAACCGGCGGATCACACCATCTGCATCCTCCATGGTATACAGCGGCTCCACCACTGCATTATTCGCAGAACGTTTTGCCTTACGATTCTTCCATTCCGCTTCGGCACTCTGGATATGTGCACAGTCACGCAGCATAATGCTACACAGATCCGCCGTAGCATCCGTGGTATAGATCTGTCCTCTGAAGCCTCTGGCATACAGAAGCGGCAGAAGACCCGAATGATCCACATGAGCATGAGTCAGAAATACATAATCGATCATGGATTCCGCCACCGGCAGCGGCACATTTTCAAATACATTGACACCCTGCTCCATACCGTAGTCCACTAAAATATGTTTCCCGGCAACCTCCAGATAATGACAGCTTCCGGTTACTTCATGGTCTGCCCCCACAAACACAAGTTTCATAGCTCTACCTCCGTTTTTGTAATGTTATTTTAAAGCATTGGCTGTTTCATAGAACTGATAATAAATTCCCTTCTGCTCCATGAGCTGGTCGTGATCGCCTTCCTCCACGATACCATCATCCGTCAGCACCAGGATCCGGTCCGAATTGCGGATACTGGATAGTCTGTGGGCTATGGTCAGGGTCGTGCGTCCCTCCGACAGCTCTCCTAAGGACTTCGCCACCGCAAATTCACTCTCATTATCCAGTGCGGAAGTAGCCTCATCCAGTATGATAATGGGCGGATTCTTCAGAAATACTCTGGCGATGCTGATCCGCTGCTTCTGTCCCCCGGACAGCTTCACGCCCCGCTCTCCCACATAAGTATCATAGCCGTCCTTCAGTTCCATGATAAAATCATGTGCTCCGGCACGTTTTGCCGCCTCGATCACGTCTTCTTTGGAAGCTCCCGGACGTCCATAGGAGATATTTTCATAAATCGTACCGGAGAACAGATATACATCCTGCTGCACGATACCGATATTGCCCCGCAGGCTCTTCAAAGTAAAATGCTTGATATCCTGACCGTCCAGCAGGATCTTTCCTTCCGAGACATCATAGAATCTGGGGATCAGATTGCACAGTGTCGTCTTTCCTCCACCGGAGGGTCCGACGATCGCCACCTTTTCCCCCGCATGGATCTGCAGGTTCAGATTCGTAAATACCTTATTGTGATCATCCGGATATTCAAAGCTTACTTTTTCAAAAGAGATCTCTCCCTTCGGATCTTTCAGTTCGACCGCATCTGGCTCGTCAAAGATCTCGATATCCGCATCCACGATCTGCAGAAAACGCTCGATGCCGGTCATACCCCTCTGGAACTGCTCGGCGAATTCGATGATACGACGGATCGTTGCGATCAGTGTGGACACATACAGCATATATGCCACCAGATCACCGGCAGCTATCTTACCTCTTACCATGAAGATACCGCCTGCCACCAGGACTACCAGATACATCAGTCCGTCGAACAGCTTGACTGTGGTATTAAATGCTGCCATGTAGCGGTAGGTCAGCTTCTTGATGTCCAGGAAAGTACCGTTGTCCTTCTCGAACTTTTCATTCTCCACTTCTTCATTGGTAAATGCCTTAACGACCTTATGTCCTAAGAGGCTGTCCTCGATCCGGGCATTCAGTTCGCCGATCTGATTGCGCTGCTTACGGAAAGCGCTCCGCATCCGGAAATTCAGGATCATGCACACACCGCACATAAGCGGTACACATAAAAAGATCATCAAAGTCAGCGGCAGATTGATATTTGCCAGAATGACAAAAGAGATTACCGTCTTGATCCCGGCGATGAAAAATTCCTCCGGGCAATGATGGGCGAATTCCGTCACATCGAATAAGTCATTGGTGATCCGCCCCATGATCTGACCGACCTTGGTATTGTTATAGTAGGTATTGGACAGCTTCTGCAAATGATTGTACGCATCTCTGCGCATGTCCGTCTCGATCTTCGCTCCCATGACGTGTCCCATATCGGACATATAGTAGCCGGCGATGCAGTCCACGATACGAAGTCCGAAATACAAAATGCCAAGCGTAAATATGGTCTTCACCGACAGGGCAGCCAGATCCCGCAGCCCCTCATTGGTAATATAGCGCATAATTAACGGCAATACCAGTTCGCAGACCGTGGTTAACGCTGCACAGAACAGATCCATGCACAGAGTAAAACGATATTTTTTAAAATAAGGTGCAAATCTGCGAAACAGTTCGCGGGTCGTGTATTGTTTATTCTCCATTGCTATTAAATTCCTTTTTGATCATTTCTATAAATGTTTCTTATAAATATTTTCCCTCTCCCTGATAGAAACGAACTTTCCCCTTTTGTTCTTTCTTCTGTTCATACAATGTATTATCCGCTGCAGACAGGAAATCCCACACTCGGTTTGGTTCCTTCGGAATAGCACAGACACCACCTACAGAAATCGTAAGCCACGGTTCCAATTCGGAATCTTCATTGGGAATTTTGTATTCCCGGATACCGGCACACAGCAATTCCGCATGTTCCATTGCATATGCCAGATCACGCTCCGGCATCACTACCAGGAATTCATCCCCTCCGTAACGCGCCACATAGTCCTCCGGGAATATTCTTTTCAACGTATCTGCCACTGCACAGATTCCTTCATCCCCTTTTCCATGCCCGTACCGGTCGTTTAGCTGTTTAAAATAGTCAATATCCAAAAATAGAATTCCCAGTTCTTTCTCATTTAATTTGCAATCTTCAAAGACATCCTCTAGATAACGGTTCAGACTTCTCTTATTGTACAGTCCTGTCAATTCGTCATGCTCTGACTGATACAATAATTTGTTTCTCTTCTTCGTCTGCTCCCGCTGCTCCTCTTCCACCGCCTGCAGGCGCTTACGCAGCTCCAGCATATACATGACCTGATTGCTCTCGATCATTTCGCTGCTTTCCTTGATGTGGAAAAAAGTCTCTGTAGCCTGACGGAATTCCTCTATAGACATCTGTGCACTGCAATAACGCAGCCGTAACAATAAAAGCTGCAGCAGCAGGCTCCTATTCTGTTCGATCGCCGCCTTGGGTTCCAGACAATCCAATATCTCCTGCAGCAATTCTATATTACCGGTCTTTTCCACGTATTGAAGAAGATTCTGAATACTGTCATATTCGGAAGATACCTGACGCATATCTTCCAATGCCATCACAGCCTGTCTTACATGGTCTGCCGCTTTTTCCCGGTGTCCTTCACTTTCTGCCAGATACGTGAAAAACACATTCGCCGCAAGTCTCGTTCCCCGAACGATCTCTTCGCTTTTTCCGGTTTCTTCCAGTTTGCGGTATACCTCCATTGCCTCCTGCTCCATATCCAGATGCAACAGACAACAGCCATACTCTGACAGCATTTTCCGGAAATTGATCCGGCTGTAAATGCTGTCATCACCTGCTTTTTCAAATTCACGGATGCATTCCCTATAACATTGCACGGCTCTGTCATAGACTCCGATAAGATAATATGCATCCGCCATATTACTTAATACTATACTATGTACCATCTTATCATTGTATTTCGCTGTATAATCCAATGCCCTGCCATACTGTTCCATGGCCAGAGACAGATTGTTCTGCATATGTGCCACGATACCGATCATATTATAGGCCCTGGCTACGTGAATCTCCTGATCCGTTCCCAGCAGGCATCTCACACTTTCGTCCAGATACTTCAGACACTGTTCCTGATTCCCTGTATCCAGATGATAAAATGCTGCGAAATAACAGATCCTTCCATGGATTCCCCTATCCCTCTTCTCCGTCACAAAGGACAATGCCTGTTCCAGTGTCTCCCAAGTATAAGGGATCCCATCTGCCATCTGTTGGTTTAACCGTTCTGCTGTCTCTAACATCTGCTGTCTGTCTACACTCATATTTGTTCCATCCTGTCAATTCCCCAATGCTTTACTCCTTATCATTGTATTATTTTATACCCCGGTGCGCAAGTTATTTTACGGAATAGATAAAATGTTTCCCTATTCTATAAAAAAATGTTAAAATGAGAATATGTTTCGGAAATAAGTAAGAAAAAGGTATGATTTTTATGGAAAATATCGCAATAAACAAGAGATTTCAAGATCTGCATTTTGACAGCATCCAGGCTTTACGCGGTCTGGCTGCTCTTTTTGTGGTGTTTCAGCATATTCGTTTCTTAAATTTCGGTGCATTCGGGGTAGACATATTTTTCTGTATCAGCGGCTTTATGATCATGTTCACCACAGAAAAAAGTACAAAATACTTCTTCCGGAAACGTCTGATCCGAATTCTGCCGCTGTATTATCTGATGACACTTGTGACTTATCTGTCGCTGTTATTATTTCCTTCCATGTTCCAGCAGACCAGACACAATCTTTCGCACCTGGTCAAGAGCCTGCTGTTTATTCCTTTTGATATCGGTGGTGGAATTATCCAGCCTCTGGTGCGGATCGGATGGACTATCAACTGTGAAATGCTGTTCTATCTGTTATTTTTCATTGCCTTTCATATCAGCATGAAATACCGCGGCCTGATCTGCAGTGCATTCCTGGCAGTTCTGGTAGGGGCAGTCCAGATATTCGCTCCATTGATTTCCTCCTGGCAGTCTCCGATAGGCAGGATGTTTTCTCCTGTTCTTATGTTTTACGGTGATCCTGTCATGCTGGAATTCATTTTCGGAATCCTCGCCTATTATCTGCTGCGTTTTTTATATCACAGGCATTTGGAGCATCCGTTTCCTATGGCTGTAAGTGTGCTGTCTGCGGTAGGCATTCCGGTGATTTTTTGTCTGCTGGCATTTTTCACCCCCAGGATCAATGTGATCGGTTTCCGCAGGCTTCCGCTGTGGGGACTTCCGGCACTTGTAGTGTTGGTTTTAGCTTTTCTGGCCGGACTGAAGCTCTCTCTGCCCCGCTTTTTCATCCTTATGGGAAATATCAGTTATTCCCTGTATCTGGTGCATTACTATCCGGTAATGCTCTTAGACCGGGCGGTGTTCGACTTCTCCACCCTCTCTGTAATGTCTGTCATCGGGGTAATCTTAAGTGTGGCGCTGAGTATCGGGCTGGCTTACCTGTCCTGGATCGTTGTGGAACAAAAATTCTCCGGATGGCTGCGGAAGAAACTGCTGCACTAAGCATTTCCCTTGTAGCACTGCTTCTGTCATTTAATTATTTTATGAATTGTATATGCAATTGTTCAAAAAGATGCACACTTTTTCTGTTGACATTTAGAACACCTTATAGTATATTATAACTTGTCTGTAAGACATGCGCGAGTGGCTCAGCGGTGGAGCACCTCCTTGCCAAGGAGGGGGTCGCGGGTTCGATCCCCGTCTCGCGCTTATAAGTAAAAAGGAGTGATGCATAAAGCATCGCTCCTTTTTATTTTCGAGCCCTGCCAGGGCTCGAAAGTTCGATGTCTACACTCCGCTCCGGTCCGCGCAGTCCGAGGTCCCCCGGACCTCGTGCGCCGTCTCGCGCTTGTTACCCCTTGATTTTTTCAAAAAGTTTCTTTTTCATGTTACATCAGATAAATTTCTATTGCTTCACTATTTACCGCTGAATTATCTACTGAATCAGATGCTTTACAACCAGATAATAATGTAGCTGATACAGTGAATGCTACTAATAAAAATCTCCCTTTTCGGAATTGTGTGTCTGAATGAAAAGCGTGTATAATTCTATATTTTGGATGTATAAATCTACATCCTAGCAATTCCAAAAGTGGTTCGGTTTATTGTTGCTCCAAATCAATATAAAATTTTTCCTAAAGGACATAGCATGGTTTATTTTTGCTATGTCCTTTCTTTCGACAATCTGATATATTTGGTATATAAATTTAGAAAAAAATTTTTTGAAAAAAGTGTAAGATTATGGTTCAGAAGTTGCCTATATAGGTGTAAGGGAAAAAATCAGAAAGGAGGATTGAGTATGAACGACAAGGACATTATTCAGTTGTATTTAAATAGAGACCAGCGTGCATTATCTGCAACTGCAAAGAAGTATGGGAAATACTGCACTTCTATTGCAAAAAATATCCTAGGTAATAATGAAGATGCAGAAGAATGCGTCAATGATACATATTTAAGTACATGGAACTCTATACCGCCAACTATACCAACAATTCTATCTGCGTTCCTTGGGAAAATCACAAGAAATTTAGCTTTTAACAAATACAAACATAATCATGTGATGAAACGTGGAAACGGAGAAATAGCAGTCGTTCTTGACGAACTTGCAGAGTGTGTATCTGGCGTAGATGATGTAGAGCAAGAAATTGACAGACGAGAACTTGTCGCAACAATCAATTCTTTTCTGGAAACCTTGCCACCAAAAAAGAGAAACATATTCATCTGTAGATATTGGTATTCTGACAGCGTTTCATCAATTGCAAGGCGGTATGAAATGACTGAAAGTAATGTATCGGTTACATTAAACCGATTACGTTCTAAACTTAAAGAATACTTATCGGAAAGGAGTTATGTATTATGAAAAAAGAAGATTTGTTTGATACTCTTGGTGACATTGACAATCAATATATTAAAGAGGCTCATATGAACAACAAGAGAAAAAATAATTTTGCATGGGTTAAGTGGGGAACAATCGCAGCATGCTTTGCCTTATTGGTTTTATGTATTCCTATGGTAACACGCTTATCACCAGTAGAGGATACCAACACACCAACAGTTGAGTCATTACCAATCGAAAACAATAATAAAGTTGAGGATTTACAGAACAACAAAGAAGAATCTGTAAACATTCAAGAAAGTAAAAGTACAGAAATCGAAGATACTTCAGAAACTATTATAGAAGATGTTCCTGCAGACAATAAGGGAGAATATAACGAAGAAGTAAATAGCAGTGACTTAACCAAAGATACCTCAGAGTTTTTTGGTGGTTCCTATACAGATGCTAATGGAAAATTTGTAATCGTTCTTACAGAAGATACACCAGCTAATAGAACAGCTATTTGTAAGGAACTTGGCAGAAGTGAAAGCAATACTACTTTCGTAAAAGGTACTTACACATTGGCATATCTCACAGAGTTACAGGAAAAGATAACAAATGCAATGGTAAATAAGGAAATCCCATTTGTTGTAACGTCTGGCGTATATGAGACCACAAACAACATCATTATTAGAGTAACAACAAATGATGAAGCAGAATTGGCAAAAGTATATGCTCTTGATACCATTGGCGGTGCAATCAAAGTAGAGTTCAGTGCTGGTGCAGTAGTTGAAGAATTATTACTTCCACTTCCTAAAGCTGAATAATCATTAAAAACTGAATAAAAATTTTCAAAGGCTACCCAGTCAAAAAGATTGGATAGCCTTTCTTTATGCTTTCAACCAGAACTCAAATTTAGTCTGGGAGGATAGCTGGGTGCAGTATGGTTTAGTAACCCAGCAAATCGCTCAAATCACCAAAACAGTTAGCGAAAGTATAAATATTCATCAAATTCTCTGATAATAGCATCAGACACACTTTTCAGAAAAGGGAGATAAAAATAATGATTTTCTTTTTATAAAATGTTCCAATCTGTTACAATGTTTCTGAGTTCAAGGTATTATAACACAAAAAAGATAAATAAGCATTTTTCTATTGCTCGATTTTATCTGCATATTTGATGCGGTAGATCCGACGCAGGGAATCGTTCACGCGTTCCTCGGAGATGGTTCCGTTCTGGACTGCCTCCAGTACTCCGTTGTATGCGGTCTCGAAGTTCTCCGGCGCATAGATCATGTCGCACCCTGCACGCAGTGCCAGTACTGCTGCCTCATCGGCTCCGTAATAGTTCGTGATTGCCGCCTGGTTCATGGCACCGGATACGATCACACCGCGGAAATTCAGTTCATTTCGTAAAATATCCGTTACCACCGCACCGGACAGGGAGCAAGGAGTATTGTCTCCTGTCAGGGAAGGTGCTGCCATATTGCTGACGGTGATCATTTTGGTCTCACCGGAATCAATACAGCTCTGGAATACTGCAAATTCATTGGCTCTGAAATCTTCCGCACTTCTGTCCGTAGAAGCCATGCCATTCTTCGTGCTCTGGGTCGTACTGCCGATACCGGGAAAATGTCCGATAGCAGCTGTTACTTTCTGTTCCTGCAATCCTGTCTGCATGCCGGTCACAAAAGATGCTACCGTTGCCGCATCCGTGCCGTAGGAGCTGCTGCCTGCCGCATTTCCATCCACTACTTTCAGATCTGCCGCAGGGGCAAAATCAAGATTGAAACCAAGCTCTGCCAGGTAACTACCCACTGTGGTTCCGGCAGTATAGGCGTTATTGGTATCTCCGGATGCGCCGATAGTCTCCGGGGAATCGGTCTTCGTTCCCAGGCCTGCCGCTGCCACAGCGTCGGTTCCGGATCCTTCTCCGTCGATCGCAATAAACAGTGGATAGCTGGTATACAGCTTCGTATTGTCGATCATCTGCTTTAACTGGTCTGCGGACTGAATATTTTTCGCCGCATAGACGATACCGCCTACCGGATATTTGGATAATGCATCCTTGGTTCCGTCTCCTGCCTGCACTGCCGCAGATACACCGGTGATGGATTCCGGCGTGGTGATAAACAGTCCTGCTACCTTGTCCTCCAGGGGCATGTTCTGAATGATGGCTTCGTCTATGATCTTATCCAGCTTCTGTTCATTTGTCAGTTCCGGTACAGTCTCCACCGGTTCCGTAGGCGCCGTGATGGTCTCCTCGGAAGCTATGATATCATCCAGCTTGTTCTGCTGTTCCTGCCGATCGTGGTTCATGCCGGTGATCTTACTTACAGCAAAAGCAATTCCCGCTGCCAGCACCAGGATCATGATTCCTACGACTGTATATGCAATGATCTGGCTTCTCTGCCGTCTCTTATGTCTTTCTTCCCGTCTGTTCTGCTGACTTTCCTGTCTCTGTTCGTTTGTATCCATTTTCATAACTCCTCTATCTGTACTACTTTCCTATTGTACATGATATCGGTAGGTTTTTCCACTGGAAAAAAATATATTTTGCGAATGAGGCTCTGAATAGTTGTTCCATCTGAATAATTGTACAACAATAAGAGAGCGTACCGATCATTCTTTCAATCAGTACGCCCTCTCAGACTACAGGCTCCAATGGCTTGCCCTCTCTTTCTTAAATTTGATCTTCCATTTTGTCTTTTGTTCTCTTTCCACTTTTCTTTTGTACGTATGTACTGTAATGTGAGATAATTCTTATCTTCTGTTGTTCATTACTTTTTCTTCTGTGTACTTGATGTTCTCTATATAAATTGGTTCTCTTTGGTAGTTCTATTCAGTTGTACATCATGGAAGACTGTGGTAGGACTTTACTTGTTAGGTGGACTATACCTCTCTTTCTATAGATTCTTTTGTACTTCTCTCCCAACCTTCTCTGTTGGGTTGTTCCGTTTCTCTTTTGTTAAGTTTAATATAATACAAGGCTGTGCATTTGTCAACACATTTCTTGAAATATTTTAATTTATTTTCAATATTTTTACTGTATTGGTATATTTTTACAATTTTCGACTTTTTTCTATATATTATCTGTCTTTTTTGGGGGGGGAGGAAAAGAAAAGGGCAAAGGGCGCGCCGCTGCCGAGATCGTGTAACGAGCCATGCCATCCGTAAGGATTCCCTTTGGGAATCCTTACGGATGACGGCTGTCGCCGTATAAAAACAAAAAGACAATCACCCACTGGTGAGCAAGCTCCCCATTGGGTGATTGTCTTTTTGTTTTTGCATGGCTCGTTACACGGCAAACTGGCTATTATACAGGTTCGCGTAGAATCCGCCTTGTGCCAGGAGGGTTTCATGGTTGCCCTGTTCGATGATATTGCCGTCTTTCATTACCAGGATGACATCAGCGCTCTGGATGGTGGAGAGTCTGTGGGCTACGATAAAGCTGGTGCGGCCTTCCATCATCGTGGCAAATGCATTCTGGATCTTGATCTCGGTACGGGTATCGATGGAGGAGGTTGCCTCATCGAGGATCAGCATGGGAGGCAGGCACAGCATTACTCTGGTAATGCATAAGAGCTGTTTCTGTCCCTGGGACAGGCTGCCTCCGTCCTCGGTGATCACGGTGTCATACCCCTTGGGCAGGCGTTTAATGAAGCCGTGGGCATGGGAAGCCTTCGCCGCCCGGATGATCTCCTCTTCTGTGGCATCCGGCTTACCCATGCAGATATTGTCACGGATGGTGCCGGAACGCAGCCAGGTCTCCTGTAATACCATACCGTAATTGGTACGGAGGCTTCCTCTGGTGATGTCCCGGATATCGGTGCCGTCCACTTTAATGGAGCCGGAGTTCACATCATAGAATCGCATCAGCAGATTGATGACGGTGGTCTTACCGCATCCGGTAGGACCTACGATAGCAACTCTCTGACCGGGTTTTACCTGCAGGTTAAAGTTCTGGATCAGCTTCTTCTCCGGTACATACTGGAAATATACATCCTTCAGATCTACGTTGCCCTGAGCCTCTTCTAATACTCTTGCATCCGCGGCATCGGGCACCTGGGGTTCCTCGTCGATCAGTTCGAAGATACGTCCGGCACAGACAAAGGCATTCTGCAATTCCGTTACCACGCCGGAGATCTCATTGAAGGGCTTGGTGTACTGGTTCGCATAGCTTAAAAAGCAGGACAGACGACCTACGCTGATACCGCCTTTGATCGCTACGAGCGCACCGAACACACCGACACCGGCATATACCAGACTGTTAACAAAACGGGTCGCCGGGTTCGTAATGGAGGAGAAAAAGATAGCTTTCAGAGAGCATTTCTGCAATCTGCCGTTGATCTCTCCAAACTTGCTCTTCACCGCTTCTCCTCTGGAAAAGGTATTTACAATCTTCTGGTTGTCAATCATTTCCTCAATCAGGGAGGTCTGCTCGCCTCTGGTCTCGGACTGCTCCTTGAACATGGAGTAGGTCTTGGTTGCAATGAATTTTGCCACCAGGAAGGATACCGGAGTGATACATACTACTACCAGTGTGATGGGCACATTGGTCACCAGCATGAATCCCAACGTACACAGGATCGTCAGTGCACCGGTGAATAACTGGGTAAATCCCATCAGCAGACCGTCCGCGAAAGTATCCACGTCCGCAATGACACGGCTCACGATATCACCGTAAGCATGGGCATCCAGATATTTTAAGGGCAGGATCTCCAGCTTCGCAAAAGCGTCCGTACGGATATCCCGGATCACATGGTAGGTAATATAGTTGTTGCAGGTGTTCATGATCCACTGGCCTACTGCTGTGATGATCATTGCGATGGCAATTTTTTTCATAATGGCAAAGATACCGGCCATATCTACCTGTCCCTTGCCGATGATCAGATCCACCGCATTACCGGTGAGGATAGGGATATATAAGGTCAGTAATACAGTCAGACCTGCTAACAACAGGGAGAGTACCAGTGCCGGTGTATATTTGCGGATATATTTCAATACCCGCTTCAACGTCTCTTTGTTATTTTTTTTCTGCATTACCGAACACCTCCTCTCTGTTCAGGGTACTGGGAATAATAGATCTCCTGATATACGGTGCAATCCTTTAACAACTCATCATGGGTTCCCATACCTGCGATCTCCCCATCATCCAGGACGATGATCTTGTCCGCATGGCGGATGGTGGAGGCACGTTGGGATACGATAAAGGTTGTGGTCTTATCTTCCAAAGTACGGATTGCTGCACGGAGTTTTGCATCCGTTGCATAGTCCAGTGCGGAGGCACTGTCATCCAGGATCAGGATCTCGGGATTTCTGACCAAGGCTCTTGCAATTGTCAGACGCTGTCTCTGTCCACCGGAGAAGTTTTTACCGTTCTGTGCCACAGTTGCATCTAACTTTCCGGGCTTACCGTCTACCACTTCCGATGCCTGTGCCAGTTCCAGTGCTTTCCACATCTCCTCTTCGGTAGCATCCGGCTTGCCCCACTGGAGGTTGCTGCGGATCGTTCCCTTGAACAGAACTGCCTTCTGCGGTACGACACCGATACGTCCGCGCAACTCCTCATCACTCATGGTCCGGATATCTCTGCCTTCCAACAGGATCTCACCTTCTGTCGCCGGATAGAAACCGGGAATCAGATTCACCAGGGAGGTCTTACCGGAACCGGTACCTCCAATGATACCTACGGTATCGCCACGGTTTACGGTGAAGTTCATATCCTGCAAAGTAGGTGCTCCGGCTCCCTGATAAGTCAGGGATACATGTTTGAAGTCTAAGAAAGGTGCGCTCTTATCTACCTTATCCGCCAGTTTCTGATCCTGCGCTCCCACATATGCAGCATCTGCGCCGATATCGAAAACGGAAGCTACACGTTCTGCACATGCCAACGCCTTGGTCATGGTCACGATCAGGTTTGCCAGCTTCACCAGCTCTACCAGGATCTGGTTCATGTAGTTGATGATCGCTACCACCTCACCCTGGCTTAAGTTACCGATATTGACCTGTACGGCACCGGTATAGATCAGAGCAATGATGGCTCCGTTTACAATGATATAGGTCACAGGATTCATGCAGGCGCTGATCTTGCCCACGAAGATCTGCATGGCCGACAATGCTTCGTTATTCTCCCGGAAACGGTCCGCCTCCTTTGCTTCCTGATGGAACGCGCGGATGACACGGACACCGGTCAGGTTCTCTCTGGTAATGCCCAGCACCTGATCCAATTTGGACTGCACCTTTTTGTACATGGGAATCGTGGATAAAATAATACCGAATACCACAACGGACAATAATGGAATGGCCACCACGAAGATCAGTGCACATTTCACATCAATGGTAAATGCCATGATCATGGCACCGAATACGATGATCGGGGAACGTAAGAACAGACGTAAGGTCATATTGATGCCGGACTGCACCTGGTTCACATCACTGGTCATACGGGTGATCATGGTGGAAGTTCCCGCCTTATCAATATCCGTAAAGCTCAGATCCTCAATATGATCAAACAATGCCTGACGCAGCTGGGTAGAAAATCCCACTGCCGCCTTGGCTGCGAAAAACTGTGCCGTAATGGACGAAGCCAGTCCCACTACGCCAAGGAGTAACAGGAGCAGTCCCATTTTCCCGATATAACCCATGTTCCGGTTGGAAATACCATAGTCAATAATATTTGCCATTACCAGAGGAACCAACAGTTCAAAAAATGCCTCCAGCAGCTTGAACAACGGTGCCAGGATAGACTCTTTCTTGTAATCCTTTAGGTACATCATTAATCGCTTCATAAAGTCCTCATTTCTATGCATTTTCTATGTTTTACTATTTCCCGTTTTCCTTGAATTTAACACTTCTGCTGTTCCGTAGCAGACCGCCAGCGAATACCCCGCTTCCAAAATCTGTTCCCGGAAGCAGATCTTCTTTTCCTTCCATCTGCGCTCGTCGGAAAAGTCTTCTCCCACGACGCTGCCGATCCCCTGTCCGGTATATTTGCCGTAGGCTTCTTTTCTGCTCCACAAGCGGTAAAACAGCTCGGTCCGTTTCTCCACGCCCGTCTCCTGCAGCAGTTTCCACTCTGCCTTTGCGAAAAAACGCTCTGCCGTACGATCTTTGAAGGGGACCCATTTTTGGATATCCACTCCCACTTCTCCGTCGCTGACCCCACAGACCACATAGTCTCCGGAATGAGACAGATTAAATTTCTTCGGAAAATTTACAATCTGCGGTTTGCCCTGTTCTCCATATTCATAGGAAAAAGAGAAGGGGGGCGTCTGCTCTCTGAACATCCGCGCCTGCAGCACTGCAAGCAGTTCATCCTCTTCCAGGAACAGGATATCGGTATTCTCAATGCCTTCTATCAGATCCATTGCTATCTTTTGCAACAGCATTCCGGCGCCGAGACTGGCTGCTTTCGCCCCGGTCCCCTTTAACCGTTCTGTCTTGTTCCGTCGCACCGGATCCACACATTCCAATGCTTCCCGTAAGAAACTCTGTCTCGTCTCTTCCTCACAGGAATGCAGATGCAATACATAAATTCCTACAGCCATGTCCTTCTCCCGGCAGATCGCCATATCCATCCAACACAAAGGCTGTCGCATGAAAATTCCTGCGACAGCCTTATGATTATTCTTCCGGTTTTGCGGTGATCGCCAGATGCAGTTCGTCTAACTGCTTCTGTTCTACCGTGCCCGGTGCTCCCATCATAATATCCATTGCGTTCTTGTTCATCGGGAAAGGAATGATCTCACGGATGCTTTCCTCACCACAGATCAGCATGATCATACGGTCTACGCCGGGAGCGATTCCTGCATGAGGGGGTGCTCCGTAGCAGAATGCATTGTACATGGCAGGGAACTTAGCCTTCACATCGGCTTCACCTAAGCCCACCAGCTCGAATGCCTTGATCATGATCTCCGGATCATGGTTTCTCACCGCACCGGAGGACAGCTCTACACCGTTGCAGACCAGATCGTACTGGTATGCCAGGATCTCTAAGGGATCCTGATTGTTCAGCGCGTCCATACCACCCTGGGGCATGGAGAACGGGTTATGACAGAATTCCAGCTCTCCGGACTCCTCGCCGATCTCATACATCGGGAAATCCACGATCCAGCAGAACTCATAGCAATCCTTCTTCATATGTTTCTCGCTGGCTGCACCCAACAGCTTTCTGTAAACACCTGCTGTCTTCTGTGCTTCCAGCTTCTTGCCTGCGGCAAGACCGACAAAGTCACCGTTCTTAAGACCTAACGCCTTGATGACTTCTTCCTTGCGGTCCTGTAAGAACTTGGAGATACCGCCTACGAACTCTCCGTTCTCATCTACGCGGAACCAGAAGCCCTTACGTGCAGTCTGTACCTCTACCTCTGCACAGATCGCGTCGATCTGCTTACGGGTAGCGGTGAAATCATCTACTACGATAGCCTTTACCGTCTGACCTTCAAAAGCAGCAAAGCCACAGCCCTGCATTACTTCCGTAGCATCGGTCAGTACCAGATCGATACGCAGATCCGGCTTATCGGAGCCGTACTTATCCATAGCCTCCAGATAAGGGATGCGTACGAAAGGCGCCTTGGAGGCTTCTTTATAGATGCCGTACTTCTCGAATACGGGAGGCAGCACCTGCTCTACGATGGAGAATACATCCTCCTGGGAAGCGAATGCCATCTCCATATCTAACTGATAGAACTCTCCGGGAGAACGGTCTGCTCTCGCATCCTCATCACGGAAGCAGGGAGCGATCTGGAAGTAACGATCAAAGCCGGATGCCATCAGGATCTGCTTGAACTGCTGAGGTGCCTGGGGCAGAGCGTAGAACTTGCCGGGGTGATTTCTCGCGGGTACGAGGTAATCTCTCGCGCCCTCGGGGGAAGAGCAGGTCAGGATCGGGGTGGTGATCTCCATGAAGTTCAGAGCATACATTCTCTGACGCAGCTCTGCGACGATCTGGCTTCTCATCACGATGTTTTTCTTCATGTTCGGATTGCGCAGATCCAGGTAACGGTATTTCAGACGGGCATTCTCGTCTGCATCCTTGGACTGGTTGATCTCGAAGGGCAGTGCATTGTAGATACACTTGCCGAGGATCTCGATCTTGTCGGGCACAACCTCGATCTCACCGGTGGGGAGGTTCGCATTCTTGCTGGAACGCTCTCTCACCACGCCCTCTACGGAGATGGTGGATTCCTTGTTGATGCCATCCATCACGTTCATCATCTCTTCGGTCTCTACGACCAGCTGTGTGGTTCCGTAGAAATCACGCAGAATGACAAATCCGAGATTCTTGCTGACTTTTCTCATGTTCTCGAACCAGCCGACCAGTGTAACTCTCTCGCCGACATTGCTGATCCGAAGTTCATTACAGTTATGTGTTCTGGACTGAATCATTGTTTTGCTCCTTTGATTGCTTATCTTAATTCTTAATTATCTCTTTAATTCTTCTTTGTAGAACTCTACGAATTCCTCATAGCCTTCTTTTGTCAGCTGTTCCTTCTGGAACTTTTTGTTTTTGTTCATGCGGGCTACGAGAACCTGTGTGCCGTCCTTACGGGCTTCCTGTGCCTGGGCGATCACCTCGCACAGTCTCTCTCCGCTGACACCCTTCTCGATGAGGTATGCGACCTGCTTCGGTCTCGTCGGTACCTGAAAGCCTCTCTCCATGAGCAGCATGATGATACGCTCGAAGCCGATGGAGAATCCGCAGGCGGGAACGTCATTGCCGGTGAACTTGCCGACCATCTTGTCGTAACGACCGCCGCCACCGCAGCTGCCGCCGAATTCCGGCATGGCGATCTCGAAGATCGTACCGGTATAGTAAGACATTCCTCTGACCAGAGTCGCATCGAATACGATCTCGAAGTCGGATGCCTTCGTCGCTCTGACACTGTCCATGATCTCCCGCAGGCTCTGGGCGATCTCCGGCTCGAGGTAACCCTCCAGTGTATCTGCCAGATAAGCCACGCCGTCCTCTGCGCTCTCGAGACCCTTGAACAGCTCGAGATACTTGTCCACGCAGGACTTGTCGAAGCCATTCTCTAACAGCTCTGCCTCTACGCCCTCCAGACCGATCTTGTCCATCTTGTCGAGGGTGATGAATACGCTGTCATAGGACTCCTCGGGAAATCCGCTGTAAGCTGCCATTGCCTTTAAAATACGGCGCTCATTGATACGGATCTGGAAGTTCTTGAATCCCAGCTTGCCCAGGGTCGTCGTCGTTGCGAGGATCAACTCGATCTCCGCGAGGTTGGACGGCTCGCCGAGGATGTCGATATCACACTGCATGAACTGACGGTATCTGCCTCTCTGGGGTCTGTCCGCTCTCCATACATTGCCCATCTGCAATGCCTTGAAAGGGGACGGCAGGGATGCCGCATTGTTGGAATAGTAACGTACCAGAGGCACAGTCAGATCGTAACGCAGACCGCTGTCTACGACCTCTTCCTCTGTCGTCGCAGCTGCCACGTTCAGCTTCTCGCCGCGCTTTAAGATTTTGAAGATCAGCTTCTCATTGTCACCGCCCTGCTTGCTGCTTAAGTTCGCAATGTTCTCCACGCAGGGAGTCTCAATGGAAGTAAAACCGAACTTGCCGTAGGTGTCCTTGATCACGCTGATGACGTAATCACGGATCTGCATCTCCTCCGGCAGGATATCTTTCATGCCCGTTGTGGGCTTCTTGCTAAGTGCCATGTTTTCTACCCTTCCGCTGTTACTTTAATATCTGTTCGAATTGCTTCACAATATCCTATTTATGATACTTTTTTTCACGATAACTGTCAACCCTGCGGGTTCTGCTTTCAGTACAAATTTCTGCTTTTTTCACAAAAACGGGGCAGTGATCTCTCACTGCCCCTTCCGGTTCCCAAGGTCTTTCCCCCACCTATGAGCAAGCTCATGTGGGGTTAGACCTTTTGACCCTGGTATCACACATTAAACTGCTGCATATTCTCCTGCAGCTTGCCGATGCTCTGGAGAACTCCTTTTGTCTCCGTGGACATATTCTCACTGGAATACGTAATCTGCTGGAGATTTTTGTTCACGCCGTTGACGGCATCCGCCAGCTCCGCCTGCGCTCTGTTGATGTCCCCGAGGATGCCGTTGATATTGTGGATGGAATCGCTGACACCGGATGCGTTCTGTCCGAGACTGCTGCTGACCTCGGCGTAATATGCCGCGTCATTGCGGTAGTCCTTCGCCAGCGCTTCCAGCTTCTCGTAGTCCTTCATAACCGTTCCGTCTAAGAATACGAGGATGCCGTTGCTCTCCGCGGACAGCGTCTGCACGCTCTCCAATACCTTCTGGGTCAGCTCGTTGACCTTCTGGATCTCGGAAGCCGTGTCTTCGCTGAGCTTCTTGATCTCCTCCGCCACGACAGCGAAGCCTCTTCCCGCCTCCCCGGCTCTCGCCGCCTCAATGGAAGCATTCAGTGCCAACAGACTGGTCTGGGAAGCGATCTCCTGGATCGACGCGGATACCTTCGTGATATCCTTGATGATATTCGTTCCTTCCACCGCCTTCTGCATACGGATCCGGCTCTCGCCTGCGATCCGGGTGGCATTCTCCTTGCCTGCGATGACTTCGTCTGTGATCTGGTCGACTCTGGTCACGATATTACCAGACTTCTGTGCCATCTCTGTCACGTCGTTCGCCAGCGTCTCCATGGAAGCTGCCGCCTCGGTACAGCTCTCGTCGATATCGCGGATGCTGTCCGTCTGGGTGTCGATATTGGCTCCGGTCTCCTCCATCGCCGCACTGATCTCCATGATATTTTCACTGATGCTGGTCACCTTGCCGCTGGCATCCTGCATACTGGTATGGATGGAATCCGCTTCCTCTCTCGTCTGCCGGATGACACCGATGAACTTCTCCTCCAGCTCCCCGATGAGATACTGGATCTCCTGTACTTCATTTTTCTGCTTTTTGCAGTTCTCTCTGCCGATGACCTTGTCCCGGATGAAGAGCTTCATATTCTCCATGGGCTTCAGACTTCTGCTCACGCTGCCGATCATAACGATCGTGACAATGACGATCAGGATCACTCCGATGGCGATCGCCAGCATCACATTCCGCAGGATCAGATCGCTCACCACGGACTTGTCCTGGGTCACGCCCAGTGTCCAGCCGGTCGCCTCGACCTGTGCCGTGGCGAGGAACTTGTCCTTGCCGTCATAATCCCGGATCTCCGTCGCATTGGTGAGATCCACGCCCAACGCTTCCGACAGTACCGTATTGCCCTCTTCCTTCGGCAGGAAATCCTCATTTTCATGGGAGACTACATTGCCGTCCGCATCGAGGAGGAATGCCTGTATGGAGTCCTCGCTGCTCACCTTGCCGACGATCTGTGTCAGGGTATCGATCGTAAGATCCGCGAGAAATACCGCCTGCTCGCCCTGGATCGTCATCGGTTCTGCGATCGTGACGATCATCTGTCCGCTGGCGAAATCCTTGTAGGGTGCGGTATAGATCAGTCCGTTCTCAGCGATCGCCATTTTCCACCAGTCACGGGTCGTCGGATCGAGATCCAGCTTGGAGTGATCCGCCGGGAACACGCCACCGTCATAGGCAAAGCACACATAGTACATCAGCGCGTCCTCATTTGCCGCCAGATTGACCTCCAGATAGTCCATGATCTGATCCGTGTCCTTGGTGTTCATGAATGCCACACCGTTGCGGATCGTATGGACGATATTGCCCTCCTCCACCAGCCATTCATTTACCACGCTGGCGTTGGTGTTCGCCTGTGCCTCCACGTAATTCCGCGCCTGCGACGTCAGGTTGCTCTGCAGGGTGCTCACGCTGAGCAGCTCGCAGATTAGGATCGCCAGGATCAGCGAAACCACTGTCTGTACCGTAATCTTACTTTTGATCGTCTTCCTCATAGTGTTGTCTTCCTTTTACCATTAAAGATTTACCCACCCTCAATGGTAATTGTACTTTTTTACGTACACCATGTCAATAAGTTACCGCGTCAAACCGATAAAGTATTTTGTTTTTCCGATGGCTTAAGGTTGTTCTTTTTCACCACGATATTCCGAAGGTGTTACCCCCACATAGCGCTTGAAGGTACGGTTAAAATGAACGATGCTCCGGTAGCCCACGATATCCGCGATCTCATTGATCTTCAAAAACGGCTGTTTTAACAGCACCTTCGCCTTCTCTATCCGCAGTCCGTTGAGATAATCGCTGAAGCCTGCGCCCATCTCCCGCTTGAATATCTGGGAAAAATATGCCGGACTGACGTGCACCTTCTCCGCAATGCTCTCCAGCGAGAGGTCTTCATTGGAATGCTGCTTCATGTATTCCACCGCCTTCTGCACCGCTTCCACCGCATTTACCGAATAGGTCTCTTCCTCCTGCCCGGTATGGGACAGCTTGGCGATCTCCTGTTTCAGCTTCGTCACATACTGCGTTCCCCGGTCCCTGTTCTCGATCTCCTCGATGGCTTTTCGCAGGATCTCCGTAAGCTCCTCCCGATCTATGGGCTTTAAAATATAGTCAAACGCTCCCATTTTGAGGGCACCCTTTGCATAGGAGAATTCATTGTAACCGCTGATGAATATGATCACGGTATCCTTTATCTTTTTGTTTTTGCGCACCTCCTCGACCATCTGCAGCCCGTTGAGTCCCGGCATACAGATATCCGTGATCACGATATCCGGCTGCAGTCTCTGGATCAGCTCCAGCCCCTCTCTGCCGTCGTATGCCTCCCCTGCCGGTTTCAGGTTCAGTTCCGCCCAGGGGATCATATTTTTCAGCAGAGAACAGATTGATTTTTCATCGTCCATGATCAGTAGTTTCAGCATCGGTATTCTCATCCTCTCTCATGTAGGGAAGCTCGATCGTAACCTGTGTTCCCTCTCCGTACAGACTCTCAATTTTCACACCGTAAGCATCGCCGTAGTACAGCTTTAACCGCATATCCACATTGGTCAGTCCGATGCCTCTCTGCCCGGACGGCTCTCTCTGCAGTTTCAGATTCTCCTGCACCTGCTGCAGCTCCTCCGGCTTCATGCCGATGCCGTTGTCGATCACGCGGATCTGGATCTTCCCCTCCTCCACAGAGCCGATGACCGTGACGACTCCCGCGCCGCTCTTGGGTTCCACGCCGTGGCTGATGGCATTCTCGATCACCGGCTGCAGGATAAACTTCATAATCAGGCAGTCCTTGATCGCTTCATCGATAAAATACAGGATGTTCAGCCGCTCTCCGAACCGGTACTGCAAGATCTGTCCGTAGTTCCGGATATGATCCAGCTCCTCCCGCACGGTCACCACATTTTTACTGCTGATCGAATACCGGAAGATCTCCGACAGCGCCTTGGTCATCTCCTCGATGCTCGTGATATTGTTCTCTAACGCGATGCTCCGGATGTTCTCCAGCGTGTTGTACAGGAAATGGGGATTGATCTGCGCCTGCAGCGCCTTGAGCTGCATATTTACTTTTTCTTTTTCCTTCTGGGAATTGATCGCATTCAGCCGCTCAATCTTCGTCAACATGATATCAAAGCTGTCCGACAGCTCCATGATATCGCTGTTTCTGGTGTGGATCCGGTCCGTGTATTTCTCATTTTCTCCGATCGCCCGCATCTTATGTACCAGCTTCCGGAGCGGATTGGTGATCTGCTGTGATACCAGATAGGAGAAAAAGATGGAAAAGCACACCGTTCCCAGCAGGATCACTATCAGATACCGGTTCGGTCTCGTCCTGTCCGTGGTCAGCATCTTCGGGTTGACCGCCGAGACGATCTCCCAGTCGATTCCCGTCAGCCGGCTCACAACCGCCCGGTTCGTCGACCGCAGTCCGTCGATGTACTGCAGCTCCGCCTCCGGCAGCTCCTGCCCGATATACTGTTCCCACGGATAGTCGCTGTTGCTCTTGGCATAGATCAGTTTGTTCTGGGTGTTGACGATAAAGGTTTCCACCGTGTCGGCTTCATATTTATCATAAATATTGTCCAGATCGGAGTATTGCAGGTCAATCCCGATCCGCTGCAGTACGTTGTAATTGTCAAAGCTCTGGATCTCTGTGAGAAAGGGGATCACCCGCACGCTCTGCTCATTGGAATAATACTGCGCGTCAAAGGGAACCCCGTTCTCCTCTTCGCCCACATTGGCGAGCAGGTCGCTGGCATGAATGGAATTCAGATTGCTGAACACACTGCCATCCGTGCCGATATAGTAAGTCCCCGCATGATAAGACACCGAGAATACGATGCTGCGCATAATCCCCTGCAGGCTTTTCACCGTCGCCAGCTTTTCGCTGGGTGTTTTCTCGTCGTAACGCTTGTACATATCCGAGGAGACGGAGATCGCGATGAGCTGCCGCGTCGTCACGTTGATCTGGCTGATCAGCTGCTGTACCTCGTCCGACGATTCCTGTACGATCTCCTTCTGGTATGACAACAGCTCCTCCTCCATGGCGAGATTCATCTGCCGGTAATAAAAAAGATTGACCAGAAGGGTCGGAATCAGAATGGACACCATCATCAACGCTATCAGTTCCATCCGTGTTGTTGTTTTCCACTTTTTCATAGCTTCCTCCCATAACCGGTCAATCCGCAATCTTATTCTGCTGTATGTTCTATTATAATAATTCTATTCCTCCCGGATCCCTGGCAGTCTCCACGTCTCCAGCGCCACCCGGTAGGCATCGTTCATGATCCGGGTGCCATCCTGCAGGCAGAGCTGGTAATGCCCCGGAAGGATGATATCACACCGGAATTTCGAGAATCGTTTGATCGATTCGAAGAACTCCTCTCTATTATAATCGATTCCTCCTTCCCAGCCAAGTGTTGCGCCCTGACAATCGTGATCTACATTCAAAACATCTCCTGTAAAGAAAATAACCTTTCCGTCCATCTCCAGCTTGTAGAACACGGAGCCGTCCGTATGTCCCGGAACCTCGAACACCTCGAATTCACAGTTTCCCACGCGGATCCGGTCACCGTCCCGCACCTTGCGATCCACCTTGCAGGGCACATAGGGCACCTTTTTCGGGAACGGATAAAAGTCACAGATCTCTGTGATGATCCCCTGTTCGATCGCCTCAGCATCCCGGTAACCGGCTACGATCTGCGCTCCCTGCTCCCGGAAGCGGTAGGCATTGCCGATATGGTTCAGATGCTTGTGGCTCAACAGCACACAGGAGATCGGATACCGATCCAGTCCCCAGCCGCGGATATTTTCCAGTATCATCTCATATTCCGCCTCTGTCTCCGCGGTATCCACCAGCACCAGCTCATCCCCCGCTTTTATCACAAAGATATTGGCAATATTGGCATAGCTTCCGCCCAGTACCTGATATATATTTTTTACTACTTCCATCTCTCTGCTCCTGTCTCATCCCGGTGGTTATCTCACCGTCTGTTCTCTGCGCTCCACGATCCGCTGATGCGGCTGCGTCGTCAACAGCAGCCGTGCCCGCAGAAATGCGCCGTTCATCAGTCTTCCGCCATCCTTCATGCAGATCTCCCCGTGTCCGGACAGCACCACATCGGCGTCCGCCTCCGCTGTCGCCAGCCGCTTCAATGTATTGACATATTGTTCCTCGTCGTAATCCACGCCTCCGGTCCAGCCCACTCTGCTCTCGATGCACAGCTTGTCCGCCAGCACCGTATCTCCGGTGAACAAAATCCTCCTGCCTCCGGTCTCCAGCGCATAGATCACAGAGCCTGCGGAATGTCCCGGGGTATGCAGCACCTGAAAACGACAGTCCCCCGCTGTGATCTCATCCCCATCTGTGATCCTCACGCATTCCCGCACCGTAGAAAACTCCGGTTCATTGATAAAACGGTACGAAGCCACCTGATCATTGCCGGTCTCGATCGCTTCCGCCTCTGACGCATGGATATAGATCTGTGCTCCCTCCTGTGCGAAGAGCGCCGCATTGCCGGAATGCTCTCTGTGCGCGTGGGTCAGCAATACCTTTGTGATCTTTTTCTCCGCCAGTCCCCAGTAGGCGAGCGATCTGTGGATGATCTCATAATCCGCCCGGTTCAATCCGGTATCGATCAGCACCACACCCTCGGTCGTATCGATGCCATATACGTTCTGGTGGCTTCCGTACATACATCCTGTGAATTGATATATATTTTCTAATAATCTCATATGTTACCCTTTTTATTATCCTTTCACTGCTCCTGCCGTCATGCCGCCGATCACCTGCTCCTGGAAGATGATAAAGAACAGGATCATGGGGATGATCGCGATCATCAGTCCCGCGCACAGCGTGGAATAGTCCGTGTAATACATTCCCTTCAGTGCGAAGATACCCTGGGTGATCGTCTTGATCTTCTCGTTCGACAGCATGATATACGCAAACAGATATTCATTCCAGCAGTTCAGAAATGTCAGCGTTCCGATGGTCGCCAGTCCCGGCTTCGCCATGGGCAACGCTATTTTATAAAACATCTTGAAGTAGCTGCACCCGTCTATGTATGCCGCTTCATCCAGCTCCTTCGGGATACTTTTCATGAAGCTGGTCAGGATAAAGATCGCCAGCGACAGGTTGCTCGCCGTGATCAGCACGATGAAGCCGGGTCTTGTATTATAGATGTGCAGATGCTTCATGATAATGAAGGTCGGGATCAGTACCGCGTGCATGGGGATCATGATGCCCAGTGTAAAATAGCCGTATAACAGCTTGGAAGGGATCACTCTCGTCACTACAAATGCCACCATGGCACTCAGCAGAACGATGAGGAACACACCACAGACCGAATAGATCACGCTGTTCTTGAAATTCCGTCCGATCATGACGTCCGTCCATGCTCTCACATAGCTGTACACGCTGATGCTGTCCGGCAGGGACAGGGGCTTGACGATGATCGCATTGTTATCCTTGAAGGAGCTCATCAGCACCCAGAAAAAGGGATAAAAATCGACGATCGCGAACAGGATCAGAACGATGTATTTCAGGATGGAGGCGGCTTTTCTTTTCTTTTTTGTATTTCTGCTCTTCTTACTCTGCATACTTTCTTCAGTCCTCTCTTCCAAATCTTTTGATGATCGCTGACAGTGCGATCGAATAGATCATGATCGTCACCGTAATCGAGCTTCCCAGTCCGAATTTGTTCTGTACAAATGCCGTCTTGTACATAAAGGTTGCAAGGAAGGAGGAGGCATTGCCCGGTCCGCCCTGCGTCAGTGCCCAGGAATAATCAAAGGATTTCAGGGAGCCGGTCACGACGAGTATGATCGCTACGATGATCGCATCCTTGCACATGGGAACAACGATCCGGGAAAAGACCGCCCATGCATTCGCGCCGTCGATCTGTGCGCTCTCGAACATCTCACTGTCGATGGACTTCATGGCGGCGAAGATGATCACCAGCGAATAGCCGATGTACTGCCAGATCTGCGGGAAGATCACCGAGTGTACCACGACCTTGACATCCGACAGCCAGTTCTGCTTCAGGGAAGACAGATGCGCCAGATCCAGCAGCTGGTTGATCGGTCCCACATCACCGTTATAGAAGATGGAGAACATGATTCCGATGGCGATGGGCGCTACGACGACCGGCACAAAATACACAGTCCGGAAAAATTTATAGCCCTTCGTCTTGCGCAGCAGCAGAAACGACAGCACCGTTGCGATGGGGATCTGGATAAATACGGAGGCTCCGATCAGCCGCGCCGTGTTCAGCAGGATCCTCCAGTAGTCCTTCATGGCAAACATTTTGATATAGTTCTGTATCCCGTTCAGCTTCGGCGTCCCGATGCCGTCCCAGGAGGTAAAGCTGTAATAGATCGAGAAAAAAACAGGTGCCACGATGAACACGGTATAGATGATAAATGCCGGCAGAATAAACCAGGCGGCAAACAGATATTTTTTCTTCTTCATTGCTTATTATGTCTCCTTTCACAATCAGGACCGAAATAGCTTCGGTCCTGATCGTTTCGGTCTCTTATTCTGCGTTGTCAAAAGCATCCTGTACCTTCGTCACGAAGTCTTCTCCGTTGATCGCTCCGGCAAACATCTCATCCAGACCGTCGGAATAGGTCGTTGCCGCATCGGTGGTGGGCATCAGGAACCACAGGGGCTGATAGGTCGGTTTCTCATTGGTGTATTCGATTGCCTTTGCCATCCAGGGATCCAGCTCTTCCGCATTCAGCGTCACATTCTTGGCAGGCATGGTCGCCGTTTTGCCGATTGCAGTGAACACCTCGTCAGACAGCAGGAAGTCTACGAAATCGATCAGTGCTGCCTGTTTTGCGGGATCGTTGAACGCTTCTGTCGTAATGCATAAGCCCTCTGAGATCGCTCCCATATTGAACTCGTCCGGCGTCACCTCTGCATCGGGCAGGGCAGGGAACGGAGCCATCACGGTCGTATCCAGCACATCGGTTCCGATGGAGGCAAACAGCCAGGGTGCACACATCATCATTGCCGCCTGTGACTGGGTGTAGAGCAGTGCCGCATTCTCACCGCCGCCGTTGGCAATCGTATCTGCCGGGAACATTCCCAGATCACGCATCTCTGTGATATAGTTTGCCGCTTTTACGGTCGCATCCGAAGCGAAGGAATGGTCGATCGTCAGATCTCTGGTATCCTCGATACCGCCCTTTAACTGATACAGAACCTCATTGTATAAAATATGTCCGTAGTCACCGCCCTTGGAGCCAACATCGATCGTAGTGATGCCGTTCGCCTTGAATACTTCGTTGCAGGCTTTCAGATCCTCGTAGGTCTCCGGGATCTCCAGATTGTACTGGTCAAACAGCGCTTTGTTGTAGATACAGAACCACTTGAAGCTCTCTACCGGGAACATGAACTCCTTGCCGTCCAGCGTGGAATTCAGGAAGGTGCTCTCATCCCACTGGTCTCTGGAGATCTTGTCGCTGGCTGCACAGTAGGTGTTCACATCCACCAGCAGTCCGTTGTCCACCATGTTGCCCAGATTGGACTCCCCGCCCCAGTACATGAACACATCGGGAAGCTCTTCTGCCGCCAGATCCACCTTGATCTTGTCCTGCAGATCCATTCCTCCGACGGACTCCAGCACGATATTCACGGAATCCTTGTGCTGCTCCACATAATCCAGAATCATATTCTCATACGTCACATTTTTCGGATCCGCCGTTCCGGTCCAGTTGTAGGCAAAACGGATCGTGGGCACGTCCGCAGACTGTGTCGTATTATTCTTTGCCTCATTGGAAACCGTACTTCCGTCATTACCGGCAGCATTCCCACATCCTGTCAGTGACGATACCAGCAAAGCCAGTACGCTTGCGATACACACCATTCTCTTTTTCATCATATTTACTAACCTCCAATACGTTTTTTCCAATGTTTCGAAACATATATCTTACATTCTTATCATATATCGAGACGCTCTATGTGTAAATTGTACATTTTTTCGAACGCTTAACATTTCTTTTGATGTTATTTTACCAATTAAGATAAGATAAGTTTGCATTAAGAGAAGTTTAAAAATAACAGGGACAGGAAAGCGATTTCTTCCCTGTCCCTGCTGTGTTTTGTTCGCGTATCCCTTTTATAGTTTCGTGGCAAGGATCGCCATGCCCTCTTTTCCGGGCAGCGCCACCTCCAGCGTGCCGTGCGCCGCTTCCTCCACGGTCGTCCGCGTCATCTCCCAGGTATCGATGACCTCCACCCGGTAGCTGCCGTTCTCCGGCAGATAGAGAATCCCTTTGGCGGTGCACTGCCGTCCATAGTACTGGAGATATACCTGATCCTCATAGTGTCCGCAGGCAAGTCTCTCCTTCTGCAGAAAGGCTTCCAGCCGGTTCTCCGGCATCTGCAGCATGGCATACCGGAAGAAGTCCTCCTCCCGCTTCAAAGTGCCCTGCCGCTTCCATTCCATCATCTGTCCGAGGGTGTACGCCCCGTTGTCATTTCCATAGAAGGTCAAAGACCCTGGGAACGACTCCACCAGCTCCCGCAGGAAACGGATCCGCTCCGGGCTCTCTCCCTTCAGGATTCCGCCCTTTGCCCACCACAGCACCTCATTCTCATCATAAAAGGTCTCGCCGTGAGTGCAATAGCCGCCGCAGCACACTGCCGTCCAGAAACGGCTCGTCATCTCTCTGCCGGACAGATTGCCCCACTGGTGGATAATATTTCCCTCATAGCAGCATTCGTCGATGATCACCGGCTTCCCGTAGGTCTCCTGCCGCTCCGGGATCTCTCCGACATTTGCCTCCTGGATACTGCAATGTGTGATCTCCGGCTGTGTAAAATCCCAGAAGTCACAGCAGTTATGATTGCTCAGCAGATGCGCATACGGGTCATTCGCCGTGATGAACTTCGCAAAGGTGATCCAGTCCTGCTTCTCATAATTGAGTATCAGATCGTATTCATTCGACATACTCCACCACAGATTCGGTATGGCGCTCAGTCTCCGCAGCAGATAGTCCAGATAGGTCAGGCTCTCCTCCATGGTGAACTTTGCAAATCCCCATCGGTCATACGGATGGAACAGGATCAGATCCGCCTCGATCCCCAGCTCCTGCAGCTCGAGGATCCTGCGCTCCAGCATATCCCAGTAGGCAAAGCAGGGGCGGTTCACATCCCATTTTCCGTCGGTCTTCTCAAAGGCATACAGAGGCGGTTCGTTGTGGTTGAAGTCATAGTGCTTCGGGAATACACAGAACCGGACTTTATTAAACGGCGCCTTCGACAGGGTATCCATCGTGGTGTTGACAAGTGCTTCCTCCTGGTTTACCATTCCGTAGATTGTCGTGCCGAACGGGCAATATCTCTCTCCGTTCTCATATCGGAAATGATATCCGCAGGTGCGCACCATTCCCCGATGCCCTTCCTGCGCCGGTTCACAGTGAAGCGTTCCCCTCTCTGTGAAAAGTCCTTTCACCTCATAGGAATACTCCCCCGCGTATCTGGGGTAAAAACGGATCCGGTACTCGCTGTTTCCCGCATAGAAGCCTTTTACGGTCACGCATTCTTCTGCCCCGGTAAACACCGCCTCCAGATCGATCGCCGCCTGACTTCCCGCAGGGGCTTCTCCGTGTAATGTTAGTTCAAATGTTTCATATTGTCTCATCTACTCTGCTCCTTTATTCTGTGATTCCACCGCCGGTCATCCCGGCGATCGCCTTCTTCCACCGTGCTCTGCTCTTCTCACAGCCGTCATCCTCCACCGGCACATATGTCCGGTAGCTGATGCACTCCGCCAGCGTCTGTCTGTCGCAGAGTCCTGCTGCCAGCCCCGCCATATACGCGGCGCCGGTCGCGGACAGTTCCTCCCGCTCCGCTGTCTGGACGGTGCATCCGCAGACATCGCTCTGCCGCTGCATCAGCCAGGCATTTTTCGTCGGTCCGCCGTCCGTCCGCAGTGTGCGGACTTTTATTCCGCATTCCCGCTCCATCGCCTCGACGACATCCGCGATCTGGAACACAATGCTGTCCAGCGCCGCCTTCACGATCTCCGCCCGTCCTGTCGTGCGGCTCATCCCGGTCAGCACCGCTTTGGCATCGTTGATCCAGTAGGGCGCCGACAGCCCGGAAAATGCCGGGATCAGCACCGTCTCATCCTCGGGGTTCGCCTGTGCTGCCAGTTCCTCCGTCTCCTGGGCGGAGGCGATCAGCTTCACATCCTCCTTCAGCCAGCTGACGACCGCACCGGTGTAATTGATATTGCCTTCCAGGACATACGTCACCCTGCCGTCCATGCCCCATGCCAGCGAGGTTGCCAGCCCGCACCGGCTCCGCACGCACTGCGAACCGGTGTTCATCATCACCGACGAACCCGTGCCGTAGGTCGCTTTTATCATACCCTTATCATAACATCCCTGTCCGAATAATGCACCATGAGAATCTCCCAGTACGGCATGGATCGGTATTTTCCGTTCCAGTATGCCGTCGAAGTCCGTCTCGCCGAAGCAGCTGTTGCTGTCGCATACCTCGGGCAGCATCCGGCGGTCGACGCCAAAGAGGCGACACAGCTCCTCGTCCCACTGCAGGGTATGGATATTGAACAGCTGGGTGCGGGAAGCATTGGAATAATCGGTTTTAAAGTTGGTTCCACCGGTCAGCTTATAGACCAGCCAGCTGTCAACTGTTCCCAGATGGATCCCTTTTTTCGCACTCACGCTGCCGTTTTCCAGAAGCCACGCCATCTTCGCCGCCGGAAAATAGGGCGACAACGGCAGCCCGGTCCGGTCGTATATCTTCTCCGTTTCCGCAGACATCCGCTCTGTGATCTGCGCTGCTCTCGCGCACTGCCATACGACTGCGTTCTGGCAGGGTACGCCTTCCGCATCCCACATCACCGTGGTCTCCCGCTGGTTGCTGATCCCGACGGCTTCGATATCGCCGGGAGGCACTTTCGCCTGCCCGATAACGCGCTCCACCGTCTCCAGAACATTCTGATAGATCTCTTCCGGGTCATGGGAGATCCAGCCCTTCTCATTGATCAGCTGGCGGTGGGGCTTGTCCGCCCTTGCGATCCTCTGCCCCGTCTGGTCAAACAGGACAGCCTTCGTGCCCTGTGTACTCTGATCGATCCCTATGATATATTTCATGCCAGCTCCCTCTCCACAGAGGCTGCGATCCCCTCTGCATCCAGACCGTAATAAGCGAAGATCTCCCGGTTCGTTCCCGCGATCATATGGGTGTCCGGGAGACTTAAGTTCCGGATCTTTTTCGGCAGCCGCTCCCCCAGTACCTGGGAAGTGATGCTGCCCAGTCCGCCGTAGGGCGAATGCTCCTCCACCGTAACGACGAGGGAGACCTCTGCCGCCTGCTGCAGTAATGTCTCAGCGTCAAACGGCTTGACGCAGTACATATCCAGTACGCCCGCAGATATGCCACGCTCTGCCAGCAGCTCCGCCGCTTCCTTTGCCTCCGCCACCATCTCTCCGCAGGCGACGAGGAGCACATCTCTGCCGGTCTGCAGAACCTGCGCCCGATCCAACGTAAAATCCATCGTTTCCTCATAGATATCCTTCGACGCCGAACGGCTGACTCTGACATATGCCGGTTTTTCGTCCGCCAGCAGCGCCTCCATCAGCGCTCTCGTCTGGAAGCGGTCGCTGGGCAGATACACTCTCATGTCCGGCAGACTGGCAAATGCCGCGATGTCCTGACAAGAATGATGGGTCATTCCCAGTGCCCCATAGCTCACGCCGCCGCTGATGCCGATCAGCGTCACATTGGTCGCCGAATATGCCACGTCCACCTTCACCTGCTCATAGCTTCTGGTCGACAGAAAACACGCCGGGGACACTGCAAATACTTTTTTCCCGCAGGATGCCAACCCAGCGGATACCGTCACCAGATTCTGCTCCGCGATCCCCAGCTCTACGAACTGCTCCGGGTAGTTCTCCGCAAACGCCCCCATGGACGCCGAACCTCTGGAATCCGAGCACGCTACAACAATCTGACGGTCCTCCGCCGCCCGCTCCATCAATACCTCGCATATCACCTGTCGGTTTGTGATCTGATTCTGCATATTACTTCACCCCTTGTTCAAAATATTCTCCAGCTCTTTCACTGCCTGCTCGTACTGTTCCTGTTTCATGACACCGTGGTGCCAGCCTTTGTTGTTCTCCATGAAGGAAACGCCTTTTCCCTTGACTGTGTAGGCGATCACTGCCGTGGGCTTACCCTTATAGCTTGCGGCATCCGCATACGCCTGCACTAACTGTGCGCAGTCATTCCCATCCGCCACGGAGATCACATTCCAGTCGAATGCCCGGAATTTGTCCTCCAGACTGTCGATGTTCATGACCTCACTGGTCGTGCCCGAGATCTGCAGGCAGTTCTTGTCCACCGTGGCGCAGAGATTATCCAGATGGTAATGTCCCGCCGCCATCATCGCCTCATAGTTGGAGCCTTCCTCCATCTCACCGTCTCCGATCACGACGTACGTCCGGTAGTCTTTTTTGTCCATTTTTGCCGCGAGTGCGCTGCCCACACCCAGTGCCAGCCCGTGTCCCAACGATCCGGAATTCATCTCGATGCCGGGGACATCCGTGTTGGGATGTCCGATGAATCTGGAGTTGTATTTGCTGAAGGTGTGGATCGCCTCCTGTTTGTCGAAGAATCCCTTTTCTCCCAATACCATGTACAGGGCATCCACACAGTGTCCCTTACTCAGGAAAAAGCGGTCTCTGTCCGGGGAGCGGAAGTTCTCCGGCGTCACGTTCATCACCTGAAAATACAACACCGTCAGAATATCCACCACACTCAGATCCCCGCCGATATGTCCCGCCGAAGAGCAGTAGATCTCTTCGATGATATCTCTCCGCAGTTCATAGGCTTTTCTTGTCAGTTCATCCATATCTCATCTTCCTCTCTGATCCAATCTTTCACGACTCTATGCTTCGTATCCGCAGACAGCTCCTCTGACCCGCTCATCGTCTCCGTCATACAGATCCGGCGCGACGCCTATGTACTTGCAGGCTTCGTACAATACCGGCACGACATCCGCGTGGATGCCGACGCAGTGGTGGATATAGGGACCTTCCACGAGCTTTGCCTCGAGCTTCTTCCAGTTCTTCACTTCGACCCAGACATAGGTTCCCTTCGTATAGGGTCCGTCGACGCCTCTGGCATTCCCCAGCAGGAGGGAATATCTGCCATTGTCCCCGTCGAACCGGCACAGGGTCATCTCGCCGTGTTTTGCCTCTCCCTCCACGGCTCCCGGGTGGGAAAAAGCTAACGGATAGCCGATCTTAGGCTTCTTAGTTTTAAGACAAGACAGCGGCCAGGGTCCGCAGTGCTGCAGCAGTTCTCCGTTTTCGTTGTCCGGATGACGCACGGTCCAGTCGGCAAAAAAGGATCGCTTCTCTCCCATCCCGGCTGCCTCCACCAGCACCGCAGTGATCGCACCGTGGATGTCTGTCTCGCATACCACCGGAAGTCCCTCCTCGTTCAACAGGCTGTTCGCCGCGCAGGGCATGATTCCGATCTCGCTCTGTAAGGCATTCCAGCACTGGATCGCAATGGCATTGCAGCCGTACTTTTCCGCCAGCCGCTTCATCGCCACCTTCAGCGCCGCTACCTTTTCCAGCTCCTCGTCTGTGATTGCGACCTCAAAATGCGCTCTGCAGTAGGCGGTCACCTCCGCGACTTCACTGCCCACATCGAGCGCCCGCTTCATCTCCTCGGTCAGCTCCGGAAGCGGCACCGGCGACAGCTGGATATGGTATTTCTCCAACAGCTCTCCCTCGTTGCACATCGTGGACCAGAAGTCAAAGGGGCGGGGGCCGATCTGCAGGATCCGTGTTCTGCGGAATGCCTTCACGACATTACAGACTGCCTGGAAATTCCGGATACCCTGTGCGAATTCCGGATCCTCCAGCCTGCAGTTGCACAGGTAGGTGAACGGAACTCCGAACCGGCGCAGTACTTTTCCGGTGGCGAACAATCCGCACTGGCTGTCCCGCAGTCTCACCCCGTTCTCGTCCGGCCGCTCATCTCTCGGTCCCCACAACAGCACCGGCACATCCAGTTCCTTTGCCAGCCTCGCAACCTCATATTCGGTACCGAAGTTCCCGTGCGGGAAAAAGATGCCGTCCACCTGTTCTCTTTTAAATTTTTCTGCAATTTTACTTCTGTCCGCCTCGTCATGGAGCAGTCCGTCCTCCGCGATATCATCGATATCCACGAATGCCACGCCCAGCTCCCGCAATTTTTTTCTGGTCAGATCCGCATACTTTACCGCATCCGGCGCTGAAAAAATACTTCTTCTCGTCGGTGCATATCCCAATACAATTTTGTCCATCCTCTGGTTCCTCCTTCTCCCGATTCTGTATCTGTGTTCTCTTTGTGCTTTCAGTATCTTCTCAAGTGAACTTAATTACAATTTAATATTTAGTGTATTTAATAAATTTTATTGACTAAATTTACTAAATATTTATATAATCAGGGTATGGAAAAACGAGTAACGATCCGGAAGGAGAGCATTTATGTCTGTCACTGCGAAGGAATTAGCGAAACAACTGCATCTGTCGGAAGCGTCGGTATCGATCGCCCTGAACAACAAACCGGGAGTCAGCACCGCTACGCGCAAGAAGATCTTGGAAGCTGCCAAAGCGGCAGGCTATGATTTTACAAAAGTGAAAGAGAATGTGAACCCTGTCTCCGCCTTAAAGGGTACGATTTATTTTATTATCTACCGGAAGCACGGGGCAGTCGTCGCCGATACCCCCTTTTTCTCCCAGCTGTCCATGGGGATTGATGCGGGCTGCAAGAAATATCACTATCATCTGAATGTATCTTATCTGGATGAGGGGACATATACGGAAGAGACGTTTCAGGATATGTTTCATTTTGACTGTAAGGGAATTCTGCTGTTGGGAACAGAAATGCACCGGGAGGACATTCTGCCATTTACGAAGCTGAACATCCCTTTTGTGGTGCTGGATACTTATTTTGAGACGCTGCGTGCGAACTATGTACTGATCAATAATATTCAGGGAGCTTATCTGGCGACGGATTATCTGATCCGGCACTGCAGGACGCAGCCCGGCTATCTGCGTTCTTCCTACGCGATCAACAATTTCCAGGAGCGTGCAGACGGCTTCTACAAGGCTGTCCGGGCGCATGGAATGTCCACCTCCAAGTCCGTCGTCCACAGTCTGTCGCCTTCCGTGGAGGGGGCTTATGCCGATATGCTGGAGATCCTGGATGCCGGGGAACCTCTGGCACAGGCTTATTTTGCGGACAATGATCTCATCGCCTGCGGCGCGATCCGTGCGCTGAACAGCCGAGGGTATGAGATTCCCAATGATATCTCTGTCGTGGGCTTTGACAATCTGCCGGTGTCCACCTATATGGAACCGGCGCTGACGACAGTCAATGTCCCCAAACAATATCTGGGCGAAGCAGCTGTCTGCCGCCTCGCCCAGATGATCGATCAAAAAGATACCATACCTATGAAATTGGAGATCTCCACGACACTTGTGACGAGGAAATCCGTCCTGACACGTTAGGAGTGCTGCGTGTCCGTGATTTTCTCCTTCATCTTCTTCAGATACGCGTCCTTCAGTGCGCATTTTTCTTCCAGTTGACGGATCTGCCGCTTCAGATCGTCCAGATACTCCGTGGTGACTTTGACGCCGCCGCGAACAGCGACATCCTCATGTCTGCTCATCTCCTCCAGCCACTGGCGGATAGAGTTCTCCCGCAGATCGTTGTACGTGTTATCTTCCTGTGGTTGCCACATATTCTATTCTCCATTTCTATATTATCACATTGGCAAAAACAAGCCGGGGATTCCGCCCCGGCTTTCGTTTCTGTTTCTACTTTTTACTCTTAATACTTGATCTCTTTTCCGTCCAGTCTCCACTGTCTGAACTCTGCGGATGCAGACAACAGCAGGTCGGAAGAGGAGTTCAGTGCGGTCTCAACGGAATCCTGGATGACGCCGATGATAAAGCCGACACCTACGATCTGCATGGCGATATCATTGGAGATACCAAACAGGGAGCACGCCATGGGGATCAGCAGCAGGGAGCCTCCGGCAACACCGGATGCACCGCAGGCGGACAGGGTTGCGAGAATACTTAACACGATACCGCTCAGGAAGTCCACATGGATGCCGAGGGTCGTAGCCGCTGCCAGCGTCATAACGGTGATGGTAATGGCTGCGCCGTCCATATTGATCGTCGCGCCGAGAGGAATGGTCACGGAGTAGGTATCCTTGTCCAGTCCCCACTCTTCACACGCCTTCATATTCACCGGGATATTCGCTGCAGAGCTTCTGGTGAAAAATGCGGTGATTGCACTCTTCTTCAGGCACTTGAAGATCAGCGGATACGGGTTCTTGCGGATACACCAGAATACGATGATCGGGTTTGTCACAAAGTAGATGAACAGCATGGAACCTACCAGTACTAACAGAAGCTTTCCGTATTCGGAGAAGATCTCCAGTCCATTAGAAGAGATGGAGCTGAATACCAGACCAAGGATTCCGAACGGTGCCATACTGATGATCCAGGTAACTACCTGGGACAGTCCTGCAGAGATATCGTCCAACACCTTCTTCGTCGTGTCATTGGCTGCTCTCATACCGATACCGATGATCACACCCCAGGACAGAACGCCGATGTAATTGCCGTTTAACAATGCGGATACCGGATTCGCTACCATATTCATCAGCAGTGTCTTCAAGACCTCGACGATACCGTCCGGCGCTGCCATATCCGCCGCAGCCTCTGCCAGTGTCAGCGTCACGGGGAACAGTCTGCTCGCAACGACTGCGACAACTGCTGCCAGGAACGTACTGAACATATACATTACAATGACGGTCTTTATAATACCGCCGTGGCTCTTGCCCGCATGACACAGCGCACTGATCAGCAGGAAAAATACCAGCAACGGCGCGATGGCTTTCAGCGCACCTACGAAAACATCTCCGAGGATGGAGATACCGGTTGCCTGCGGTACGGTCAGTCCGAGGATCACACCGATGATCAGACCGCATACGATACGCAGAATCAGACTGACGCTGTTCCATTTTTCAAATAACTTCTTCATATTTCTACACTCTTCTTTCCCTTTTTCTGATGTATACCGATACCATATTGCACACACTATGTGCTATTATATAGTATTTTTATGGCAAAGACAAGTGTGTTTTTACCACGGACATTTTATTGAAATATGTTTTTCTATTCTCCGGCGACAAGCGCCACCGCAACTTTCATAACACCCGCCAGCACCATGATCCAGACCGGATTCAGCTTCGTCCGGCGCAGCAGCACCAGACAGATCACAAAGATCACGACCATTGCCCATTTCGTTCCCGCAAGGGTCACTGCCGCACCGCTGCCCCAGAATGCCGTCACGAGGATCAGGATTCCGGCGGAAGCGATCATCGCCACCACGGCGGGACGGAGCGATTTTAAAACGCCCTGCAGCAGATCCATGCTGCGGTATTTCAGATACAGCTTTGCAAGGATCGTCACAATCACACAGGACGGCAGGATACATCCGGCAGTCGCCACAATGGCTCCGGGGAGCCCCGCGATCTTTAACCCGACAAAGGTTGCCGAATTCACCGCAATCGGTCCCGGCGTCATCTGGGAGATTGTGATCAGATCCGTAAACTCCGACATGGTCATCCACCCATGCCCCGTAACAACCTGTCCCTGAATCAGCGGCATCGCGGCATACCCACCGCCGAAGCTGAACAGTCCTATCTGTAAAAAGCTCCAGAATAATTGCAGATAGATCATTTTCCTTCCCTCCTTTTCGCAAGGAGTGTCCGGATGACACCGAGCAGTCCACAGGCAATGACGATATAGACCACATCGATCTCCAGAACACAGGCTGCAAGAAAAGCTCCACAGAGAATACAAAGCGATACCGGATCCCTCTCTTTTATGATCGGTGCCGCCATGTCATAGGTCACCGAAGCAATGACTGCACCGACCCCCGCCTGCATCCCGGACAGCATCTGTGCGACGAAAAAGTTCTCCCGGAACACATTGTAGCAGACCGAGATCACCGACAGGATGACAAATGGCGGCAGAATGGTTCCGAGAATCGCCACCAGGGCACCAAGGATTCCCGACAGCTTATAGCCTACAACAATAGCTCCGTTGACTGCGATGGCTCCGGGGGAGGACTGGGCGATCGCCACCAGATCCAGTATCTCCTCTTCCCCGATCCAGTGATATTCGTCCACAAATTTGTCCTTCATCAATGTGACAATGACATAACCGCCGCCAAAAGTAAACGCACTCAGCGTAAGCGTAGCAAAAAAGAGCTTACCGAGTACGTTTCTTTTTACTGTTTTATTTTCTTTTGCTTTTATTTCTGATTCTGTTTTTGTTTCCATACCGTTTATTTGGCTCCTATGCTCTTTGAGACACTCTCATTTTCGCCTATGTTACCACTTTTTAGTGTCTCGCACAAGATGACTGGATAACAAAACACAACCGCTCAGAGGATCGAAAAGGTTTCTCCCCTCCGCAGCTGCAGTCTGCGCTTCACGTCCTTGTATTTCACGGTCGTATCCACGTCCGTATCCGCCGTGAAGGCAGCACTGGTCAGCCTGCCGTCCTTCCAGGTCATAGACAGCTCCAGACCTCCCATGAGGCGCATTCCCCGCACTGAACCGGTCTTCCAGGCCTGCGGCAATGCCGGGAGCAGCACGATCCTCTCCTCGCTGCTCTGTGCCAGCATATCATTCATCGCCGCACAGATACCGAAGTTGCCGTCGATCTGGAAGGGGGGATGCTTGTCAAAAAGATTCGGATAGACCGACTTCTGCAGCATCTTTACAATGTTATGATAGGCTGACTCCCCATCCCACAGGCTGACATAATGGTTCGTGATCCATGCCCGGCTCCAGCCCGTATGTCCGCCACCGTGTGCGAGACGATATTCCAGTGTCTTCCGGCACGCCTCCGCCAGCTCCGGCGTACCGTCAACGGTAATCTCCCGCGCCGGATAGAGTCCGTACAGATGGGAAATATGACGGTGTCCTGGCTCTGCCTCACCGTGCTCCTCCATCCATTCCAGCAGCCGTCCGTCACTACCGATCCGGTTCGGCATCAGACGGTCGTACATCTCCTGAATCTGCGCCATCAGCGCCGGGATATCCTCCACATCCGGAATCTCACAGCCCTCCGGCACCTGCTCTCCGAGCTCCTTCCACGCAGCGGTACACCCCCGGAACAGATCCCGCAGGATCTGATTATCCATCGTGGCACCGATACAGCAGCAGCCCTTCTCTCCATTCGGCAGAATATAAGTATTCTCCGGGGAAACCGAAGGGTTCGTCACCAGATATCCGTCTTTTTCCTCAAGGTAATCCACAAAAAACAACGCCGCCTCTGCCATGATCGGAAAAGCTTCCCGGAGGAACTCCTTATCCTTCGTATAGCAGTAATGCATCCACAGATGGGTGCATAGCCATGCACCGCCCAGCACCCAGTAAGTGCCGGGATACCAGGTGTCCTGCGGTGCAGTGTCTCCGTGGATATCTGTGTTGTGATGTGCCACAAAGCCTCTGCAGCCGTACATCTCCCGTGCCGTATATCTGCCGTTTTTCTGTACCTTTTTCAACAGCTCAAACAGCGGCAGGTGACACTCCGACAGATTACAGCCCTCGATATGCCAGTAGTTCATCTCCGTGTTGATATTGATCGTATATTTGCTGTCCCAGCCCGGAAAGAATTCGTGATTCCAAAGTCCCTGCAGTGTTGTCGGAAGTCCGCCGGGACGACTGGCAGCAACAGCAAGATATCTTCCGTAATCATAGAGCATTTTGGTCAGTCCCACGTCACCGGTATTCTCCCCGCTTTGCAGCCGCTCCAGACGCACATCCGTCGGCAGCTCCGCGTAACGCTCCGCACCCTCTACGTCAAAGGCAAACCGGTCATACAGAGACTTGTGATCCGTGATATGCTCCGTGCGCAATTCCTCATAAGAAACTCCCATCACAGTTTTCAGGCGGGCATCCATCCGCTCTGCCAGCATTGCCTGCAATGCCGTCTGACGCAGATATTCCGTTCCCGCAGATCCGGTCAGCTCCTCGGTCAGTCCCGCAGGCAACCCGGCATCCGTCTCCAGATACCGCTGTACATAAGCATCCTGTTCGGCGGTCGTGTAATGGTAGGTCGTATCTGCCGTAAAATATAACACAACTTCTGAAGCCTCCTCAGCCTTCAGGCACTCTCCCTGCGTGCAGATCTGTCCGTCCTTTGCCACTGCCCGCAGCTCCATGGCAAATTCATAGCCGCCCCTGCCGAGGTTTCCGTAGAGAAGGATTCCGTTCTCTCCAGTCTTTCGCGTCCCGTCAAACCAGCTCTCCCGCCGGAGCTTTGCAAGAAAGTTCACTTTTCCTTCTCCCTGCGCTGTAAAACGCATGATCAGACAGTCCTTCGGATGGGAAGCGAAAATCTCCCTCGTATACACACTGTTTCCCACGGCGAATTCCATCCGGCAGACCGCGGTATCCAGATCCAGACTTCTCTCGTAGCGCTTTGTGCCCTCGCAGAGGATCATATCCCGCAGCTTGCCGCTCTTACGCTGTCTGCCGCCCTCGATTCCGTCAAAAAAGAACTGGATCTCTCCCAGCGTCTGGTACGGATGCATTCCCTCAGGGCAGGCGGACAGCGTCGTCTCCATCAGATGCTCCGCCTCGGAGATTTTTCCGTCCCGGAGAAGCTTCCGGATCCGGGGAAGATTTGCCTTTGCGTCCGGATTGTGCCGGTTCGTGGGACCACCCAGCCAGATGCTCTCCTCATTGACCTGAAGTCTCTCTCTGTCCGTGCCTCCGTATACCATGGCTCCGATCCTGCCATTTCCTATAGGAAGCGCTTCCTCCCATTCCACCGCCGGGTGGTCATACCATAATCTGCTCATGTCATTCCTCCTGTCCTGTTATTGTCTGATTCTACCATATTTTCCACAACAGCAAAAGCACCCGCTCATCGCCGATGCTTTTGTCTGTGATTCTGTCAGAATTTAATCCACTACAACACCCTTTTGGAGCATGATGTTCGCATACAGTGCACTCTCCCCGGTGGCAATGATGGCGTAAACCTTTTTTGCTTCCTCATAAAATGCAAAACGCTCGATCTGCCCGATAGCTACGCCGCCGCGATTGTCATGTTTTCCCACGATCTCCTCATAGGTATCCCAGATCGGAGTTTTCACGGGGTCGCCCGGCATAACTTCCATCAGGTTCACAGGATGCTCCACGTAAGTATCCAGTGGGAATACCTGTAAAATTGCATCTAAAATCTCAGGGGTACCGTGTCCGTCCATCCGGATCACAATTGCATCCTTTCCCATGGATTCTGCCGGAAAATTTCCATCCGCGATAACCAGTCTGTCACTGTGTCCCATCTCGCAGAGCACCTTTAACAGTTCAGGGGATAATATTTTCGGAATTCCTTTTAACATCTCTGTTCTCCTTTTCCTATGTCATACTGTGTTCACGATGTGATCTCGCCGTTCACATCCCACAGGTCCTGCCAGTCGGTCGCACCGGGCCACAAAAATACCTGTCCCTTGATCAGGCGGCAGTTCTTGTCCGCCCTGCGGATTGTCTCCATTTCTTCCTCTGTCAACGGATCCTCGGTGATGCACCGGAGGTTAGCCACATACTGATACTCTTTTACGGAAAAAGGAATGGGGATCTGTCCCCGCTGTGCTGCCCATTTCAGACAGATCATGGCGGGATGTACATGATGACGCTCCGCGATCTCGACGATCTCCGGCATCTGCGTATCTGCGATATCCTCCGCCGTACGGTCTCTTTCCGGACGGGAAGGGGAGCCGATGGGGCAATAGCCGATGGGCTGGATCCCGTGTGCTGCCACATAGTCATACAGCTCCGGCTGCTGGAAGCCAGGGTGCAGCTCCATCTCGAGGAAAGTGGGCTGGATCCTGCATAAGGGGAGTACTGCTTTCAGCTTCGGCACAGTCATATTTGACATACCGATGTATTTTACCCTGCCCTCCTCGACCAGTTTCTCACACTGTCTCCAGGTATTCATAAACTCCCCGACAGAGAAGGGTCTGGAATCCGGATTGCGAGAATCGCCGTCACAGCCGGGTGCATGGTAATTCGGGAAAGGCCAGTGCACCAGATACAGATCAAGATAGGATAACCGAAGATCCCTCAGGCTCTTCGCACAGGCTTCCGCCACTTTTCCCTCTCCGTGCATATCGTTCCATACCTTTGAGGTGATGAACAGATCGGCTCTGTCCACAATCCCTTCTTTTAAAACACGCTCGATGCTCTCTCCGATTTTGTCCTCGTTCTGATATACGGAAGCGCAGTCGATCATGCGATATCCCGCTTTGATCCCGCCACATACCGCTTCCGCGATCTGGGCGCTGTTATATTTATCCGATCCGAAGGTTCCCAGTCCGATTGCCGGAACCTTCCGTCCATCCGGCAGGATCCTCTGTGGAATCCTGCTCTGTTCTATGATTTCTGCCATATTGTCGTCCTGTTATCCCTTTCTTTTCCAAAGCTGTCTCAGTTCTCAGGGAATACGACAGCTACCTTACCGCAATGACCACTTGCCATCAGCCTGTAAGCCTCGTCAGCCTGCTCCAGAGGAAACTCGTCGGTAATCAGTTCCTCGGGATGAATCCCCCAGCGAACCAGTCTCTCTACCAGTTCTTCCATCCTCCACAGTGAAGTTACCCAGCTGCCATAGATCGTCTTCTGTCCATGGATGATATCCGGGCTGGGATTGAAGGTACAGGTACCTCCTTCGCCGACAAATGCGATCCTGCCCCACTCTCTCGTAGCACGGATTGCCAGCTGTCTGCCGGGATCACTGGCGCTGGCATCGAAAGCCCGCTCCACACCGTTGCCGTTTGTTACTTTCATAATCTGGTCATACGCCTCATCCGGTGCAAATACATAATCAGCCAGTCCCATCTTCTTTGCCAGTTCAATACGGTACGGGTTCGTCTCTACACCGATGAGCATATTTGCCCCCAGCGCCTTGGCTAACATCAGTGTTGCCAGACCTACGGGACCGAGACCGGTGACCAGAACTGCGTCATTACCGCTGACGCCGACCTTTTCGATGGCTTCATATACGGTGCCGAAGCCGCAGGCTACCTGTGCACCGTCCTTGTAGGTCAGCTCGTCGGGCAATGCGATCAGATCCTTCTCATCTGCGAGAATGTACTGCGCCATACCTCCGTTTCTCTGCCAGCCATATGCCTGACGGAATCTGCTCTTGCAGGAAATGTAATAGCCTCTTCTGCAGTCGTTGCAGACACCGCATCCGGAAATATGATATACAATAACGCGGTCGCCCTTTTTAAATCTCTTAAGACCTTCGCCTTCTTCCACGATCAGACCGCAGGGTTCATGACCTGCTACCGTGCCAGGGATATAGCCCTCCGGTCCCTTACCTACGTGCTCTCTGTAGATACAACGGATATCACTTCCGCAGATCGTCGTTGCCATCGCCTTGATCACGACCTGACCGTGACCCGGTGTCGGCATATCGAACTCTTTGAGTTCTACGGTGCTGTTGCCCGGCAGGATTGCTCCCATCATTTTCTTTTGTTTCATTGCTTCTCTGTCCATTTTGATAACCTCCTGAAATGAAATATGGTATATTGTCCTCCCCTGTCGGGGTTGTCTTTGATACTTTCATTCTAGTTGGCAGGCAGTACGAATAATAGACATATTCGCGACATCAATTGCCGAATGTTGTCGTGTTATCGTTTTCTTTGGATTGACTTTTTTTCCGGGTACTGTTACACTGAAAACATCAAAAGTGCCCGGATCCCAGGCACCAGGAGGCACTATGAACCAGACAGCGAATAATACGATCTACGGTCTCGATGTGAAGACGACCATCGACAACACGACATTTCTGATCCTGAATATTGCCTTCGAGCATTTCTTAAAACCGCTCCCCCGTCACAGCCACGGCAGCAACAGTTACGAGCTGCACTATATCCCCAACGGTCGCGGTCAGGCAGTCATTGACGGCACCTCCTACGACCTCGCACCGGGGACGCTGTATATGACCGGTCCCCATGTGGAGCATGAGCAGATTCCTGCCCCCGAAGATCCGATGACGGAATATTCGATCTATTTCCGGTTGCAGGAAGAGGACGATCTCCGTGCACCGTCAGGCAGCACCGCAGACCGATTTCTCAAAAAAAGCTTCTGGATCGGTCAGGATACTCAGAAGCTCGGTGTGCTCATGGAGCAGCTGTTCTATGAATTAAAGTATAAATACACCGGTTACATGATCCAGGTCGAAGCACTCCTTCAGCAGTGTATCGTAAAGGTCGTCCGCAACTACGAGGGAAACCGTTTCTCCAAACAGCACTTTGCACCCTCAAATCTCATCGACGGCAAGACGCTGATCATTGAACGTGCCTTTCTCTATGATTATGAGTCGATCACACTGGAAATGCTGGCAAAAACACTCGGTCTGAGCAACCGTCAGACCGAGCGTTTCCTAAAAAAATACTATGGCAAAACCTTCCAGCAAAAGAAGCAGGAGGCCCGGATGTCTGCGGCAAAAATCTACCTCACAGACAATCGCCTGAGTATCACGCAGATTGCGGAGAAGCTGAACTACTCTACATCACAGCATTTTACGCAGGCGTTTAAACAACACTATGGGATGACTGCCCATGCCTACCGCAGACAGCTGTCGGAACCGGTGGAAAATATGCTATAATCAGGATATCGCCAAAGTGCGGCAGTCAATATTGGGTAGGATTGTGGTAGTGCGTAGCACGAAGCAATCCGCAGGTATCAAAGTCGGGGGCTTTTGACCCCGACATCATAATATGTATAACATTGAGGATAAATTATGTATCAAGTGATTATTGTAGACGACGAGCCCCGTATTCTCGAGGGCATCATCCATCTCTTTCCATGGAACAACTTCGGCTTCGAGGTCGTCGGTTCCTTTACCAACGGCAGGGAAGCCCTCGACTATATCAACGCCCACCCACAGGTGGCTGTGGTCATGACGGATATCCAGATGCCGATGATGACTGGGATTGAGCTATCCCAGAAGCTGAAAAACGAGGATATCATCGTCGTCTTTTTCAGTGCCTATCAGGACTTTGAATATGCACGCGCCGCAATCATCAACCACGTTACGGACTACCTGATCAAGCCGATGAAATACGATGCCATGTCCGCCTGCTTTGAGCGGATCCGCAAGACCCTCGACAGCCGCGGTCAGGACCCCGCAGCCTCTTTTGAGCTCCATGACGACCAGACGGATTATGTTGCCACGGTGAAAAATTACTTAAAATCCAGCTACAAGACCGCTACTCTGGAGGAGGCAGCCTCTTTAGTCCACTACTCCCCGGCATATCTGTCCTCGGCTTTCAAGGCGGATACCGGTATCAGCTTTTCCCGCTATCTGTTACAGGTGCGCATGGAGCAGGCGATGCGGATGCTGTCGGACCGTTCGGTCAAATTTTACGAGATTGCCGATGCGGTCGGCTATCTGAACCCCAAAAACCTCACCCGTAATTTAAAGAATACTACGGAATCACACCACAGGAATTCCGGGCGGGCAAACAGCCTGTGACCGATCCTGAGAACAGAGGGCAGCTGTCATGATGCACCGCTTTTTTCTGAAACGATTAAAAGTATTAAGCTCTCTCCTCCTCATCCCCACAGGACTGCTGTTTTTATGTATCATGATCCTCACAGGCACTTCCCAGATGCGGAATATCAAGGAGACTACCCGGAGCTCCACAGAGAATTTCAGCCTTGATCTGGAAAGTACGATCAATGTCTGCACCTCCCAGCAGGAGATGATCACCTTCAACTCCCAGCTGCTATTGTCCATGCGTAAGGTTCTCTATACCCACGAGACTACCTACACGGACTACGTCTTCCTCAACAGTATCAAGACGTTCCTCGGCAGTATCTCCGCCTCTCACCCGCTCGTCGACAGCATCTATCTCTATCTGGACGACAACAGTATCTTTTTCTCCTCGGAGAAGACGATCCGTTTTCTGAACAGTGACGCGGATGCCGGCTGGTATGAAATTTACGAATCCATGCCGGAGGATACGGACACCTATATCGTCGCCCGCCAGATGAATACCTCTCTGGCGTCTTCCGTACCGGAGGATGTGATTACGGTATATAAACGTTTTTCCTATCTCAACGGCGTCATGGTCTCCAACCTCTCGCTGGAGGAGCTGGAAGCTATGATGACGTCGAATGCCGCTCCCTGGAAGCGCGGACTGTTCCTGTTGGACAGCGACCAGAAGCTGTTGGCATACCAGGGCTTTTCCTCCGCACCGGACTTTACCGGCACCGATCTTGGCACGCTGACGGACGGCTTCCACTGGGTCTGGATCGGCCATCATCTGTACCTGACCTATGCACAGTACCAGTCCGATTACTGCTACTATACAGTGCAGCTGGTGCCGTTCTCTGCAGTGTTTCTGTCCTGTACGAAGAACCTCACCGGTCCCCTGCTCATGCTGTTATTTACCTTGTTCATCATCTTCCTGTTCTCTTACCAGATCACAAGAGACAATTTTGACCAGATTCAGTCGGTCATCGATCTGTTCAGCAATGCGGAAAAGGGCATCTACCCTACCGAGGATGACCGTCCCGCCGGGCAGCCGGATGATGAATACACCCTGATCATGAACAACGTGATCCGTATGTTCTTAAATACGACGTTCCTAAACAGTCAGCTGGCAGAACAAAATTACAAAAAGCAGGCAGCGGAGCTTCGTGCCCTCCAGCTCCAGATCAACCCGCACTTTATGATCAATACACTCCAGACACTGGATTTCGAGGTCTGCAAGCTGGCTCAGGGATCCTCTGCCGCAAATACGATCATTAGCAACCTGTCGGATATCCTCTCCTATTCGTTGGCGGATCCGCAGGTTTCCGTGACCATCGGCGATGAGATCACCTACATCCATAAATATGTGGAAATACAGAAGTACCGGTTTCTCGACAGCTTCTACTACTTCGAAGAAATCGACAATTCTGTACTGCCGCATGAGTTCAAACGTCTGCTCCTCCAGCCCCTGCTGGAGAACAGCATCAGCCATGGTCTCCGCCCCGCGAACCGTCAGGGGATGGTCAAGATCAAGATTTTCCAGAGAGAGGGCTGGATCCATGTTTCCGTAACGGATAATGGTGTGGGGATTCCCAGAGACAGACTCGCAAGTCTCAGAGCAGATCTGGTGTCAGACACCTCGACACGTATCGGTCTCGATAACGTGAATAAGCGTCTGACACTGACTTACGGTTCCGAAAGTGCTCTCCATATTCACAGCAAAGAGGGACTCGGTACCTGTGTATTTTTCCATATTCCCGTATAGGCTCAGCCTTTCAGACCACTGGTGGCAATGCCTTCCACGAAATACTTCTGCGCGGCGAAAAACAGTACGATCAGCGGCAGTATGGACAGGAAGGACATTGCCATTACTTTATTCCACTGTACAACGGATTCGGCATCCAGCGACAGACGCAGCGCCAGAGACAGTGTGTATTTTTTTACGGAGTTGATATAGATCAGCACGTTGGTGTAATCGTTGTAGGTCCACATGAACTGGAACAGTCCTGCGGAGAACATTGCCGGCTTCATCAGAGGCATAAGAATCTTCACGAATACCTTCAGATCACTGCAGCCATCGAGGTAAGCGGATTCATCCAGTTCTCTCGGCAGTCCACGGATAAACTGGATCAGCATGAACACAAAGAACGAATTCACGGAGAGCAGTCCCTGTAAATAAAACGGCCAGTAGGTATCCACCAGTCCCATTTTATTGAACATGGCGTAACGGGGAATCATAACAACCGCTCCGGGAAGCATCAGGGTAGCGATAAGGATACCGAAGAGGATCTTTTTTCCGGGGAACCGATATCTGGCGAAGCCGTATGCCACGATGGAACTGGACAATACCGTCAGGATCGTTGTGATGATTGTCATCATAAAGCTGTTCTTAAAAAAGGTCGTATACGTAATTTTGCTGTTTACGTGCCATCCGTCAATGTAACTCTGAAAGCTGAAGGATGACGGCAGTAATTTCACGGATCCAAAGATTTCCGCATTGCTCTTAAAGGTTGCAAAAAACATCCAGATGATCGGGTAGAGCATCGCCAGACCGATCACAAGTACGATGGTGTAGGTCACCCAGGATACGCTGTTTCTCTTTTTAAGCTTTTTTCTCATCTCTGGCCTCCTAAAAATCGTTTCCGTCTTCGTAATATACCATCATGGAAGAGAAACGGAATAAAATCAGGGTTACGATCATGATCATAATGAAGATCACCCAGGATACCGCACAGGCATAGCCCATCTTATAGTAGGAGAATGCCTCGGTATACAGCTTCATACCCAGTACATACGTGGACTTTAACGGTCCTCCGTTGGTGATGACGAGGGAGCTGGTGAAGCTCTGTAATGCTGTGATCGTCTGCATAATAATGTTAAAAAAGATGATGGAAGAGATCTGGGGAAGTGTAATCTTTATAAACTTCTTCCAGCTGCCCGCTCCGTCAATATCCGCCGCTTCATACAGATCCGCCGGCACATTTTTCAATGCCGCAAGAAACATAACAAAGGAAGAACCAAACGTCCACAGCTGCAGTAGGATGATCGTCGGCAGTGCCGTCTTGGGATCTCCCAGCCAGTGCAGTGTCGGCAGATGGATCGCGCGAAGCAGGGAATTGATAATACCTTCCTCCTGGAACATCAGCTTCCAGAGGATGGCGATACCGATGCTGCCGCCGATCAGGGACGGAATATAGTAAATCGTACGTATGAAGTTGATGCCCTTCATGTTTTTATTCATAACCAGTGCTACGATCAGTGCCACTGTTAATTTTCCGGGTACAGTAAAAATCGTGTAGATCAAAGTCACTTTCACGGAATACCAGAACTCACTATCCGCGGTAAAAAGCTTGATATAGTTGCCCAGTCCGATCCATTTCGGAGAACTCATGATATTATATTCTGTAAAGGAATAATACAGGGATGCTACAAAGGGATAGATCTGCAGACCGATCAGACCGATCAGCCAGGGGGCGATGAATACGAGTCCGATCCACTGCTTCTTTTTCAACTTTTTCTTTTTTGGTGTCATGTGGAGTACCTCCGCCTTGTAAATATCTGGGGTACTCTGAATTTTCAGAATACCCCAGTTTCATTTCATATATAGGGCTTCACTGAAGCCTGATCTGATTACTTGGTTGCCAGATAGTTATCCAGAAGGCTGACCGTTGCCTTTGCAACATCCTCGGGAGTACCCTGTCCATATGCTACCTGGGTAGCAGCATCCTGCAGGATCGCAGTTACTTCTTCCTCAGTGGTCAGTCCAAGGTCATTGGTGCCCGTGTATGTCTGTACGATATCCATGCTGTCTTTTGCTACACCTTCAAGAATACCCAGTTCAGAACATACCTTCTGACCTACGCTGGTAGGAGGTACGGAGCGAACGGTCTTCAGGATGCCTGCTGCCTCTTCGTTGTTATAGAAGTAGTTGAGGAACATCATAGCTTCTTCCTGATGCTCACTTGCACCGCTGACGCACATATACTGAGGAGCATTACAGTACCAGCCTTCATCTTTCGCACCGTCCATGATCGGAAGTTTGCCTGCTGCAAAGGTTCCGTCGGGGCACGCTGCTACCAGAGTCTCTATGGTAGAGGAATAGCTGAACGCTGCTACGTATTTCTGGTTGATCCAGCTGGGATCAGTTCCCAGATCAGCACCGTATGCGATTACGGTAGACATAGGAGCTGCCACACCCTCGTCGTACAGTGTCTTGATGTAGTTCAGTACCTTTACCAGATCTGCTTCCTCAAAGCCTCTCTTCTTAGTCTCATTGACAAGAACCGTGTTGCCGGTCAGCTGCTGTAGATAAGGACGGATGATCATGGTATTCAGCTCGGAGCTTCCCATGGTCAGCAGATACATATTGCTGTCGTATGCTTTTACCTTTTTGCCCATCTCTACGATGTCATCCCAAGTGTAGGCATCTGCGAAATCCAGTCCGATCTCATCTGCAAGAACCTGATTGTAGAGCAGCGCGTGTCCGGCAATACCGGTCGGTACGCCGTACTGATGTCCGTCGAACTGTCCGTTATTTTTCAGGATTGACTCCTCAAAGGTGGACAGATCAAAGGTTCCGGAGAAATCATTAAAGTCTACGAAATAATCCGGGTTGGATTCAACATATCCGGGCATCCATCCGGTTCCCATCTGGAAGATATCTGCTACCGTGCCGGATACCAGCTGCGCAGTCAGCTTCTCCTGATAGCCGTCACTGCTGCCATACTCTGCTTCTACAGTGATCCAGGGATATTCCTGTTCGAACTTATCGATCACATCCAGAGTTGCCTGTGCTCTCTCATCGCCGCCCCACCACATGAAGCGCAAGGTCACAGGATCATGGCTTTCGCTGTTCTCGGTGCCTGCACTCTGCGTGCCTGCCTCACTGGAAGCCGCGGAGCTTGCCGGTGCGTCACTGCTGTTGCTGTCGCTGCTGCCGCATCCCACAAGAGAAGCAGTCATCGCCATGGTTAAGAGTAATGCTGTCATTTTTAACTTCTTCATTTAGTACCCTCCTTCAATCACATTTATGTGTTTGCTTGATGAATTCATTATAACGGATTTTGCAAAAAGGCATGAGACACCTGGGTTTGCAAATAGTCACTTTGTTTTCTCCCTTCCCGGAAAACAGCACTTTTTTTCGGAAGATATTAAAAAAAGTGCCGTTCTATGCTATAATAGGCGCAAGAAACCCTGTTGTTATCTGATTCCGAAGGGAGTACCTTTATGAAAAGAAACCTCCGACTTTTTCTGATTCTTGTGCCGCTCTTGTTTCTCCTCGGGCTCTGCGGCTATGCTATCACATCTGCATATTTTCCTGCATCCGCCGGCAGTACTGATCTGGTGCAGATTTCTCCCCTGCCCTCCCCGGAACCGCTCCCCACGCCGTCTCCCACACCGACGCCTACGCCTACTCCGACTCCATTTCCAGAGCACGATATCACATTGATGGCGGTAGGCGACAATCTCATGCACTTAGGAATCATCGCCAGTGGAAAACAGGCGGACGGAACCTACGATTATTCCATGCTGTTTGACGGAATCCAGCCCTTTCTGTCCCGGGCAGATATCAAGATCATCAATCAAGAGACCATCCTCGGTGGAAATGAGCGGGGCTTCTTCGGATTTCCCCATTTCAACTCTCCTACGGAGGTCGGTGATGCCATCGCAGACGCCGGTTTCAATGTGGTCTTACAGGCATCAAACCACACTGCGGACCAGAAGCTGGAGGGGCTGCTTTCCTGCGCCCGGTTCTGGGACACGCACCCGGAGGTACTGGTCTGTGGGATTCACGAGGATACCGCAGATGCTGATACGATCCCTCTGCTTACCATTGACGATGTGACGTTTGCAATTTTAAACTATACCTACGGTGCCAATACGGAGACTCTGCCGCTGAATCTATTAGGGCATCTGAATCTCCTCTGCGCGGTCGATGAGCAGACCGGGCGGATGGATTTTACGACGCTGAATCCACAGGTCACGGAAGATATTGCCCGGGCGAAAGAGCTGGCGGACATCGTCATCGTCTGTCCTCACTGGGGCACGGAATATGCGACAAAGGTTTCCAGCTATCAGCAGAAATGGGCACTGGAAATGACGGAAGCCGGTGCAGATGTTATCCTCGGAACTCATCCGCACGTCATCGAACCGATCGAATGGATTACTGCAGAGAACGGTCATCAGGCCCTCTGCTACTATTCGCTCGGGAATTATGTCTCCTCCCAGAAAAATCCGGTCTGTATGCTGGAAGCTCTCGCCTGGATCACTTTTCATGTCTCGGAGGACGGCGTCTCCATGGATCCGGACAATACCGGTGTCCTGCCCCTGGTCTGCCAGTACAGCGCTTCACCGGTACGTTTCCAGAACGTCTATCTCCTGGAAGATTACACGGAGGAGCTGGCGGAAAGTCACGGCATCCGCTCCTACGGCGGTGTCGCACTGCATCTTTCTGACCTGCAAAAATGGAGCGGCGAGATCCTCGGTGATTTTGTCCTCACTAAAGATCAGGCGCTCCATAACACTGTTTCTACACAATAACTAATCAATCACGTTCCGCATTCCGATTACCGGGCTGTAGTCCACCGCACTGATGATCACTCCCTTGCGGGAATTGGCGGAATGGATGATCTGTCCGTCCCCAATATATAAGCCTACGTGGGTACAGCTCTTCCCGCCGTTGGAGCTATAGCAGACGATGTCCCCCGGCTGCAGTTCCTCTGAACTGATGCTCCGTCCCGCGCTGCTGTACTGTCCTCCCGGAGTCCGGCTGATGGAATAGCCGAACTGAGCATAGACGAAACAAGTGAATCCGGAGCAGTCTGTACCGCTCTCCAGGCTCGAACCGCCATGCACATACCGGTTTCCGAGATACTGCATCGCGTAGTCGATGATCCCCTGCCGCAGCTCCTCATTGGAGGTATACGTCGTCGACGGCAGCGTGATATTCGTGATCAACTCGGGGGTATCCTGCTCCGCGGCGGTCTCTCTTTCCTGCAATGCCTGTCTGGCGACCAGCTCCGCCGCTTCCTCCTCCAGTGTCTTCGCATAGATGAATTCCTCCGACACGGTCACATATTCCGCAGCGACATAGCCGGACTTTTCCTCCGTATACTGAACCTTCAGCCAGTCGCCGCTGTCTTCGAGGATTTTCACCTTTTCCCCATTGTCGATATAGCCGATCCGCTTCGCATCCGTGGACATTTCCTCCCGGACGTTCAGCCGGTCCGCCTGTACGGTAGCATAGCGGGTGACATAATCATCCACGACCGCCGCTGCGGCATCCCCATAGATAAAGAATTCTGCCTTGATATAGCCTTCCACATTGCCGGAGACGATCTGGAACCAGTCCTGTCCCTCTCCCGCCACCGACAGAATCTGTGCTACGGCTCCGTCATAGATTTTTCCGGCAACCTCGCTGTCGGTATTGGGTTCTGTCCGCACATTGACGTAATTCGTCACATCCGCGATGGCAAAAGACGCATATTCATCCTCATTTGTATCCTCTACGGATGCCTCGTCCACGGGGACATCCGCCGGATCTGCATCCAGGGCTTCCGCCCGGGCGTCCTCATATCTTGCTGCCAGTACCCCATCTCCGGAAAACAGATCCTCGATCGTGATATTATCCGCACTGTCTGCTGCGATGTCCGCTGTGGCATCTGTGATCACTGTCGCTTCCGGATCCGGAGTTTCCTGTACTGTCTCCACAGGCAGCTCCGCTGCCCGGCTTGTATAGATCATGCCATGTGCTCCGCCGCCGTTCCATACCGCTGCCAGGAACGCTGTCAACACCAGTACACTGATTACATTTTTTATCTCAAAATATTTTCCAATCTTCATTCCATTGCTTCCTGATTTGCCTTGCCGCCAAAGGAGTCCCCTTTTTCATAACACTCGATATCTTCCGCAAATAATTCTCTTTTGCGCTCAATCATTTCATCAATTTTCTCAATATATAAGCCTACATCCTTGACATTGTCGCACCGTTCGATCCGTCCGTCGGGGAAGACGCGTTTGGTGATGCTTCCGGCGCCCAGTGCCACAATGGTCTGTTTCTCTTCCATGATGAGGATGTTGTACAGTCCATATTTGCCGGGAAGGGCATAACCGGTGTTCTCAAAATTGCCGGACATATTTTTCTGACGATAGAGATAATAAGGCTTCATTCCCAGCTGCTCCGCACCCGCTACAGCGATCTTCATGGTCTCGTCGGTATTATGAAGCATAGAGACTCCGTTCTCCTGGATCCACTGGTTCAAACGGGAAGCGCGTTTGATTGCCAGCGAATGGACGGTGAGACTGTCCGGTGCCAGCTCCACGACTTTGTCGATCGTCCGCTGTACATCCTCCTCCAGCTCTCCCGGCAGTCCGAGGATCAGATCCATATTGATATTATCAAAACCGACCTCTCTCGCCAGTCGGTATGCCGTAAGCACCTGTTCCACGCTGGCTTTTCTGCCGATGATATCGAGTGTCTCCTGCTTCATAGTCTGGGGATTGACAGAGATTCTGCTGACCTGATGCCGGTGCAGCACCTCCAGCTTCTCCCGCGTAATGCTGTCGGCACGTCCTGCCTCCACGGTAAATTCCTGCACGGTGGAAAAATCAAATTTGGACTTTAATGCCGTGATCAGCCGGTCGAGCTGCGCCGGCTCCAGCGTCGTCGGGGTACCGCCGCCGATGTAGACGGTATCCAGCACCTTGTCCCGGAAATTTGCCGCCACATAGTCCATCTCTTTGATCACAGCTTCCACGTAGGCATCCACCTGTTTACGGAATGCCGCGATCGGATAAGAGGTAAAGGAGCAATACAGACAGGTTGTCGGGCAGAAAGGAATCCCAATGTACAGACTGTAACCACCCGCATAGTGAATATCCTTTAACAATTCCCGCTCACGCTTTGCAATGTCAATGCCAAGCAGCGCCTTTTCCTCACTGACGTAATGACTCTGCTCCATGAAATCAAGAATTTCCGCATCGCTTCTGCCTTCGTCGAGCAGCCCATAGGCGATCTTCGTAGGGCGGATTCCGGTAAGATTCCCCCAGGGCAGCTCCTGCCCGGTGACTGCTTTCAATGTACGATATAAAAATCTCTTAAAGCCGTTTTTATAGCCGTCCGCCAGTGTCTCACTCTCCTGTTCCCAGGAAAACGTCTCCCCTGATGTGCACACTGTCGCTCCCGTGTCCGTCAGCGTGATCTCCAGAGAGACCTGTGGCTCCAGTTCTGCCAGTTTCTCCGGTTTCGTCTCCGGGGTGATCACCGTCACCTGCTCCTCGGCATAGAATGCCTTTACCAGCGAATGCACATCATATTCATAATTCGGCTGGGATAATTTCACTACTTTCACGTTACTACCTGTACCTTTCCTATCGTCTGCATCCACAAATCACAGGCACAATTCAGGCACAGAAGCCATTGTCTGTGCCTGAAATATCCCTATGGTATCACTTTCCTGAAATATTGTTACGATTGCCGGCAAACGACAAATAAGCAACGCCATTTGCATGGTTCTGAATCGTTATACACAAAATGGATTATATTTCTTTTCGTGCCCGATGGATGTCGGTTCGCCGTGTCCCGGATATACGATCGTATCCTCCGGCAGAGAAAACAGCTTCTCTCTCACTGAGCGTACCAGTGTACTCATACTGCCGGTGGGAAAGTCAGTTCTACCCACAGATTCCTGAAACAGGGTATCACCACTGATCAGGAAACCTCCCTCTGGGAAATAATAGCTGACACCGCCTGCGGTATGTCCGGGCGTTGCCAGAACTTTGATCCGGATGCCATCCAGATCCAGTTCCTCGCCATCCTTCAGATACACATCCGCGGTGACCGTTACCGGGCGTCCCATATCTTTCGACAGGTTGCTCTTCGTATCCAGAAGAAACTTTTTCTCCGCCTCCCCGGCATATATTTTCACGGGGTTCTCTCCATGATCCCCGGCATAGGCATCCGCTGCCGCCTTCAATTCCTCACAGCCACCGATATGGTCGAAATGTCCATGGGTCAGAAGGATCGCTGCTGTATGTAGTCCGTGCTGCCCAAGCGCCTCCTCAATTTTCTCTCCATGATCCGCGGGGTCGAATACCAGCACTTTATCACTGTTCTCTCTGTATACAAAGTAACAGTTGGTCTGATAGATTCCCAGCGTCATATGTCCGATACGGATATTGCTCATAATAATCTCACTTTCTGTTTCCCGACAGGTTCCGCCGTTTTCCGGACATCACCTTATCAGCCTGTGGTTCTCTCGATGTCAATGACGCTCTCGATGCCCCGGATCTTGTCAATGATACGGTTCAGTTCCTCTCTGCCGCTGATCTCGAAGGTCGTCTGCAGCGTTGCCAGTCCCTGTCTGTTGGTTCTGGTGTTCATGGACATAATATCAATATTTTTCTCCGTCAGCGCCTTGGAAATATCCGCTAACAATCCGTTACGGTTGTTGGCATAGATCTTGATCTCCGCCAGATATTTCTCCGCATGTGCCTCCTCCGGCTGCCATTCCGCATCGATCAGTCTCGCCCTCTCCATCTCCGGCAGATTGATGATGTTGATACAGTCGGTACGGTGAATAGAGATACCTCTTCCACGGGTCACATAACCCACGATCTCATCCCCCGGCACAGGAGAACAGCACTTGGAAAAACGCACCGACAGATCCGCGATGCCCTTTACTACGATACCGCTCTTGGACTTCATGAGGATCGGCTTGTTCACACCACTTTGCGCATTTGCTGCATTGTTCTCCGCAATGCTTGCCAGAACTTCCTCGTTGGTCATCTCTTTCTTATGGTCACGGTCGTACAACTCCTGCATCTTGTTGACGATCTGACCCTCTTTCAGAGCACCGTGTCCTATGGCCGCCAGTACAGAATCCCAGTCCCGGAATCCATACTTGCGCATAATGGCATCCATATACTCCTGCTTCTGCAGGCTGGCAAGATTGATGCCTCTGGCTTTGCAGTAGCCGGAAAGCAGATCCTTGCCCTTTAAAATATTGTCTTCCTTTAACTCATTCTTGAACCACTGGTTAATCTTGTTCTTGGCCTGGGTACTTTTTACCACATTCAGCCAGTCACGGCTGGGACCCTTGGAGTTCTGCGAAGTGATGATCTCGATCCGGTCTCCGTTGTTGATCTTATAATCAATGGTCACAAGCTTCCCGTTGACTCTCGCTCCCACCATCTTGTTACCAACAGCAGAATGAATGCTGTAAGCAAAGTCAATCGGGGTAGATCCTGCCGGAAGGTTCTTGACCTCACCGGTAGGAGTAAAGCAGTATACGCTGTCGGAGAACAGATCCAGATCGTTCTTCAGCAGGTTCATGAATTCCTTGTTATCCGACATGTCCCGCTGCCACTCCAGGATCTGTCGCAGCCATACCAGCTTCTCTTCTTCCTGTACCTCCGGCTTCTTGCCGTCGGAAGCCTCCTTGTATTTCCAATGGGCGGCAATACCGTATTCCGCCACGCGGTGCATCTCAAAGGTACGGATCTGGATCTCGAAAGGCTGTCCGTTGCTGCCGATCAGCGTCGTATGCAGGGACTGGTACATATTTGCTTTGGGCATGGCAATATAATCCTTGAAGCGCCCCGGAATGGGTTTATACATTTCATGGATCACACCCAGTGCCGCATAACAGTCCTTCACCGTCTCCACGATGATACGCACCGCGAAGAGATCATAGATCTGATCCAGCGTCTTGTGCTGGTTCTTCATCTTCTTATAAATACTGAAAAAATGCTTTACACGGCCATCGACTTTGGCTTCGATGCCGGCATTCTTAATATGTTCACTGACTTCATCCACAATACCCTGGATATATTTTTCACGGACGCTCTTACGGACAGCGATCTTATCCACCAGATCATAATAGATATCCGGCTCCAGATACTTCAGCGACAAGTCATCCAGTTCGATCTTCAGTTTGCTGATACCAAGTCTCTGGGCGATGGGGCAATAAATCTCCAGCGTCTCCTTGGCAATCCTCTGCTGGCTCTCCGGCGTCTTGTACTTCAACGTGCGCATATTGTGCAGACGATCCGCCAGTTTGATCATAATGACGCGGATATCCTTCGCCATGGCGAGGAACATCTTACGCAGATTCTCTGCCTGCATCTCCAACTTGGCATCTGACTGTTCTCCGTTGCTGCCGGACAGCGGAATTTTCTCTAGTTTGGTCACTCCGTCTACCAGAAGTGCTACATCATCACCGAATTCTCTCCTAAGATCCTCCTCCGTCATCACGGTATCTTCCACCACATCGTGCAGGATACCTGCCACGATGGTCTCTTTATCCAGTTTCAGATCCGCCAGAATGATTGCCACATTCAATGGATGGATGATATAAGGTTCTCCGGACTTCCGGAACTGATTTTTGTGAGCCTCGCTGGCGACCTTATAGGCCTTCTCGATCATGGAAATATCATCACTGGGATGATATTTTTGCACACATTGAATAAGCTCCTGATATAATTCATCCGGATTCACGAATTCTTCTGATTTACTTATCTTGTCATCATCAAAAATGACTTCGTTCTTCTCTTCTGTCATAGACGAAACAGCTCCATATTATTTTTATCGATGTCTTATTTTCCCTCGTAGCAGATGGCTGACTCCAGACGATATTTGTTAATGCGCTCACGGCCTTTCAGTCCTGCCAGTTCGATCAGCACTACCACGCCGGCTACTTCACCACCCAGAGACTCGATCAGTTTGATCATAGCCTCGGTGGTACCTCCGGTAGCGATCAGGTCATCCACGATCAGAACTTTCTGACCGGGTTTGATACTGTCCTTGTGCATCTCGATGGTAGCGGAACCATATTCCAGATCATACGTGGCAGATACGGTCTCTCTGGGAAGCTTTCCCTTTTTACGGATCAATACAAAGGGCTTATGATTATTGTATGCGATCGGTGTTCCGAAGATAAATCCGCGGGACTCGGGACCTACTACCACATCATAATCCAGATCCTTGATCTTCTCCTGCATGGTATCGATCGCCAGGTGCAGTCCGTCCGCATCCTGCAGTACACTTGTGACATCACGGAAAATGATACCCTTCTCCGGGAAATCGGGAATGCTCTTTACATATTCTTCCAACTTTTTCATGATTCTACACACCTTTCTCTTATTTAACGAATTATAGCTGCTTTTCTGCTACTTCAATCTGTTTTTTAATAAAATATTTGATGATCTCGCTTCTGGTAATAATTCCGATGAAGACATTTCTGTCATCGATCACCGGTACAAAGTTCTGCATCTGCGCCTGTCCCAGCAGTTCTTCCATATTCGTATCGATACATACCGGACGGATCTTGCCGTTCTGGATGATATCCCTTATCGACAGCTTCTCCAGACTTTTCATGGTAATGCTGTCCAGTTCACTGTTGTGGCTTAAGATATTCCACAGAAAATCTCCCTCACTGACTACACCCACATACCTGTCCTCGGCATCGATCACCGGTACCGCCGTGTAGCCGTAGCGTTTCATCTTCTCCAACCCCTGCCTGATGGTCATATCGTCCCGAAGAAAAGTAACCTCCTCCTTCGGGGATAAAAAAGATGCAATATTCACAATGTTCCTCCTGCCTGTTCTTTTGTGTCCGTTAATTTTGATCCTTAGGGTCGACCTCTTCGAAGGTACTGTCCAAGGCATCCTGCTCCTGTTTGAATCTCCGGAGCTTGCGTGCAAAATAAATCGTAGAAAAACAATCGCCGGCACCACTGAGGATCAGTACCACTCCCAGAACACGGAACAACAGAATCGCTGCTTTGAACGGATTGTAGATCAGTACCACTCCGAGAATGATGTTGATTGCCGCCACAATAAGAAGTCCCAGCCAGCTGCCGTAACCCAGTCTTTTCAGGTCAATGGCATCCTGCAGTTTGCTGCATCCGCTACACAGAACCAGTACTCCCAGAATAAAGGGAATCAAGGAGATGACGATCTCTACCTTGTACAGGACTACTGCTCCCAACACGATTCCGAGAATACCGAATACAAACTCATTGTGATAATAGTTCTCTCTGGCATCTCTGAGCAGATAGCAGATGATAGAAATGAGACCTGCCACGATCAGTACGATACCGATCAGATACCCCAGTGTCTTCTGCATGGTCTCCGGGATCACCAGTGCTACGATCCCTAAGAGAATATACAGCACACCGGTAAGAATTGCTTCCCATTTCAATTCTTTTAACATTTTCATATGTAACCCTTCCTTTCCTAAAACTCCTATAACGAAAAAGGGGCTCTCTGCAAACCTGCGGAAAACCCCCTTTGTGTTCAATTTACTTTCTGCCGCAGCACTTTTTATACTTTTTGCCGCTTCCGCAAGGACAGGGGTCGTTGGGATAAACCTTCTGCTCCTTCACAATAGTAGTGGAAGACTTCTGCTCTTTGTAGAGTTCCTTGCGGGTCTCTTCATCGAAAATAGCGTTCCACTCTTCCAGATTGTACAGCCAGTCAGCCTCTGCCGCTACCATGTTCTTGTACAGAAGAGCCTTGTCAAAGCCTAAGTTTACCTCTGTATTCTCTTCCAGATCATCGAGAGGGTTCTTCTCTACCAGACTGTCGTTAATACCGTCCAGAAATCCGGTCATCGTCATCAGAGATACCTGATACTTGTCTGCCAGTTCCTTTACCGTACCCTTTACTACTTCATCGGGGTTCTTCAGAAGCTGTGCGTAGATCTCCTTCTCCTCCTGGAAATAAGCTGCCCAAAGCTGCTGCAGCTTGTCTTTGCCGGTTGCCTCATTATATGCTACTGATCTCCACTGTTCCATCAAATTCATAATTGTAATACCATCCTTACATGTGATTAATATGATTATAATAATATATAATAATACATCTCGTCCTTAAAAACAACAAAAAAATATCAATGACCTATGTATAATCAGACAGATCCTGGGCAGACTACTACTATCATCGGACCCCCTCCTTTGATCCTACGGAAGATACGATAATACTTAATCCTCCCCTTTTGAAAAGAGGCACCCTCCGGTGCCTCTTTTTTACAATGGAACTTTTCCTTCTTTGATCAGTTCAATAAATGCATCCGCTGCCTTCGGATCGAACTGGGTTCCCTTATTTTTCTCCAGTTCTCCCATAGCATATTCCACACTGAGTGCTTCCTTGTAAGCTCTCTTGGAGATCATGGCATCAAAGCTGTCACACACTGCCAGAATTCTTCCCAGGAGAGGAATCCCTTCTCCCTTCAGGCCCCTGGGATATCCCTTGCCGTCATACCTCTCGTGATGTGACACGACCGCAGGGATCACATAGTTCATATTCGGAAGATAGTGGATCATCTCGATGGACTTTTGCACATGGCTCTTCATGATCTCATATTCTTCATTCGTAAGCTTTCCCGCCTTTTTCAGGATACTCTCAGGAATCCCGATCTTACCGATATCATGTAATAATCCAGCCACCTTTACCGTCTGGATATCATCTCCCGGCAGTCCCAGCTTCTGTGCCAGCAGCACCGCATACTGTGATACATTGGTAGAATGCTGGAAGGTAAAGGAATCCTTCGCATCGATGGCTGCCACCAGTGCATACACCGTAGGTGCCACCTGTTCATATCCGGTCCCTTTATTCCTGCGCTCCTCGTCAATATTTCCTTCATATACCTGGATCCGGTTCTTGCCGTTTTGCTTTGCATAAAAAGCTGCACGCTTAGCTTTTTGAAAAAGATCCGGTGCATCCGACGCAAGTCCCGGATACCATGCCACGCCGACACTGAAGGTGATCGGCTGCATGACCTGTGGTTTGTCCAAGCCATTCTCCTGCACTGCATGGGTCAGCTTTTCCGCCAGTGCCACCAACGTCTTACTGCCAGTCTCCGGCACAGAGATCAGGAATTCATTGGAGCCGACGCGGAATACTTTGCCGTTCTCTGCATTTTCCTGCAATTTCTTCGCACACCATTTTAAGATCCGGTCTCCGGTCTGCTCTCCGTACAGATCGTTATACAATTTAAAATTGTCCATATCCATATACAGGAAGCCTCTCGCATCTCCGAGAGCGCCCTCCTTATGCAGGCATCTGTTGCAATAAGTGCGGTTGTACAGGCCTGTCAGTTCATCGTGAATAGATACCTGATATACTCTTTCATAGGCATCAATATTTTTCAGGCTTCCGGATGCAATATTCGCCAATTGTCTTATGCAGTCCACTTCCTGATAATTGAGCTTATTTGCCCGCATCCGCTCCATATAGATAAACCCGCAGATCTGATTATCATATCTTAAGGTTGCGATCACTGTCCGCTCCGGCATATTATCCTGTTTCACCAGATCACAGATTGTGTCTACTTCTTCCTCACTTAACGGAATGTGTCCACTCTGTACCGCTTCGTGATACCCTTCTCCATTCGAATTCTTCTCGAAGATCCTGGCTTCACATCCGGGGATTGCATCGCCCAGAATATCATGCAGTGTAGCAAACAGCTCTCTGCGGCTCAGAATGGATGCCGCCCTGTCCTGAAATTGCCGGATTCCTTCCAACATATGCTTCTGCTTCTGATATAGAATATTCTCCAGCCGCTTCCTGGCAAAAAGGATCACAAGTACTGTCCATCCCGACTGCAGGGCAATGCATAGGATCAGCCTCTGCACTGCAGCCTGTCCAAGGCTCCCTGTCACGATTTCCAGATTATAGGATAAGATCACCACCGGAATCGCTGCTACGATCACTGCCAGGAAATACACCGCACCTACCGTTGCCCGATACGAAAAATCAAACAGATACTGCTTGTACATGATATATACCATGCATATTGCCATCCCCACACTGCCCAACATATCAAAAGGAAATACACTTCCAGGCAGCATGCAGAGCAGATTTCCACCCAGAATACATACCGTTCCAAGCAGCAGCGGAAACAGCTTTTTACGCAGCTCCACATTTGTTCCTATCTTACAATGTGCCAGATAAGTGGCATAGATCATTACTGCGATCTCCATGGCAATGAGAACACCGGTTCCGACCGTTGCATGATACACATAAACGAAGGTGCCATCCGCGCGGTCCACAAGCTCCGGTGCCGGCAGGATAGTACCACTCCTTGCATTTCCCAACACCAGTGCCAGCGTCAGCACACCATAAATGTAGATCAGGGCATCATGCTCCGTAATCTCCAAAAATCCAAACAGAAACACATACATGAACACCGGGATCATCAAAAGACCAAGCAGGGCGAAATTATGCCAGAAAGTAATTCCGGGAAATATCCCAAGTCTCATAAGGCTCACACTGCCCGTCCAGATCAGGCAGGCGGTCAGCACCAGCCGAAGACCGCGGATTGTCCGGTTCCTCATGGTATGGAAAAAACAGAACAACAGAAAAAGGGAGCAGCAAAAAGCTCCCAACGGAATACCAATATAGAGGTTTCTATTCCATATCGTATCCAGAAAACTCTCCATACTTAATTTTACTCCCTCATGCTTTATTCCCTTACACAGGAACGTTATCCCCATTCGTCCCATATCCTCTATACAGCTAAGAGTTTACCACATTTTTCTTTTAAAGACAACTGTACATCCAGTATTCTCTGATTCTCCGATCCCCGGAAGGCCAGCCGCAGATTCTTCCTCTCCTCGATAAATTCTCCATCCACGATCACATCCAAAAGCGGCAGAAGCTCTGTGATCACCGGATCTCCTTCTTCCATCCAACGAAGCAGATCCCTGTCAAAATGATATCCCGTATAGCACCAGATGGTCTTCTGCGGATATTGCTCTCTTACTTTCTTCACCAGAGAAAGTACGGCTCCTCTGTTCTCAGGCTCCATGGGTTCCCCTCCCAGTAAGCTCAAGCCCCGGATATAGTCCGGGGCCAGTGCCTGCAGAATCTCTTGCTCTGTTTCCTCTGTGTAAGCCTGTCCGTAATGGAAGTCCCAGGCTTCGCTGTTAAAGCATCCCTTACAATGATGGGTACAGCCGCTGACGAACAGCGACACTCTCACACCGGGACCGTTTGCCACATCTGTTTTCTTGATCGTTGCATAATTCATAGGACATTTCCTTCCCTTGTACTATCTGCACATTACAGATGAAGAACTCTTGCCTTGATCTCCTTGGTCTTGCCGGCATTCCAGAAGTTCTCTCCCAGATAGCCGCAGGTCCTTCTGGTGACATTCATCTTCGCATGATCCTTGTTATGACACTGGGGACATTCCCACTCCATGTTATCATTGATCATGATCTCACCATCATAGCCACATACCTGACAGTAATCGGATTTGGTATTGAACTCTCCGTACTGGATATTGTCATAGATGAAGCGGATCACTTCCTCGATGGCTTCCACATTATTGGTCAGGTTCGGGACTTCTACATAAGAGATAGCGCCTCCCAAAGATTTATTCTGGAATTCACTCTCGATCTTAAATTTTGTAAATGCGTCGATCTTCTCCCGTACATCCACATGATAAGAATTTGTATAGTATCCTTTATCGGTGACATTGGAAATATCACCGTATTTTTCACGGTCGATCCTTGCAAAACGGTAGCAAAGTGTCTCTGCGGGAGTTCCGTAGAGACTGAAAGCAATGCCGGTCTCCTCTTTCCATTTTGCGCAGCGATCCTTCATGTAATCCATGACGCGCAGGGCGAATTCCTTGCCGGGCTCCACAGTCTGGCTGCAGCCCTTCATCAGATAGGTCATCTCATACAATCCGATATATCCCAGAGACATGGTGGAATAACCGTTGTGCAGGTATTTGTCGATGGTCTCACCCTTCTTCAGACGGGCGATGGCGCCGTACTGCCAGTGGATGGGGCTCACATCGGATACCACGCCCTCCAGTGCCTTATGACGGCACATCAGTGCTTCATAGCACAGCTCCAGACGCTCATCCAACAGTTTCCAGAACTTCTCCTCATTTCCTTTTGCCAGGATACCGATCTGGGGCAGGTTGATGCTGACAACGCCCTGATTAAAACGGCCTTCCCACTTGTACTCTCCGTTTTCATCCTTCCATGGAGACAGGAAGGAACGGCAGCCCATGCAGGAAAATACATTGCCCTCGTAGTTCTCACGCATCTTCTTGGCAGAGATATAGTCGGGGTACATTCTCTTAGCGGAGCACTGTGCGGCCAGCTTGGTCACATAGTCGTATTTTCCGCCCTTTAAGCAGTTATTTTCGTCCAACACATAGACTAACTTCGGGAATGCGGGAGTCACATAGACACCCTTCTCATTCTTGGTTCCCTCAATGCGCTGGCGCAGGATCTCCATAATGATCTGTACGGTCTCTTCCACATATTCGTCGTTCTCGTCAATATGCAGGAACAATGTCACGAACGGAGACTGTCCGTTGGTGGTCATCAGTGTATTGATCTGGTACTGGATGGTCTGTACGCCGGATTTTAATTCATCGTGCAGACGCATCTGTACGATCTTATCCTTGGCTGCCTGATCCAGGGTATCTCCGAACTCGTCCTCCAGCTGTTTTGCAAATTTTTCCCTGCTCTTACGCAGATATTTTCCCAGATGCTTGATATTCACACTCTGACCGCCATACTGATTGCTGGCTACGGCTGCGATGATCTGGGTGGTCACGGTACATGCCACCTGGAAACTCTTGGGAGATTCGATCATTTTGCCGTTGATGGAAGTACCGTTGTCCAGCATATCCTTGATATTGATCAGACAGCAGTTGAAGATCGGCTGGATAAAATAATCCGCATCATGGAAATGCAGCACACCGTTGTCATGTGCCATGGCAATATGCTCCGGCAGAAGCAGACGTCTGGTAACATCACGGGACACTTCACCTGCAATATAGTCTCTCTGTGTGGATGCCAGTCGGGTATTTTTATTGGAATTCTCCTCTGCCAGCTCCTTATTCTCATTCCGGATCAGTTTTAAAATAGATTCATCCGTGGTGTTGGATTTGCGGAGCAGACTTCTCTGGTAACGGTATACGATATACTTCTTCGCCAGGGTATATTTGTTGTGCTCTACCAGATGTTCCTCGATCATATCCTGAATATGCTCCACGGTTTGGGTCTGTCTGCCCTCCTGCTGCACATCCTCCAGGATCTCTTCAATCAACCCCTCACTGGCACGATACCGCTCCTCCACTTCGTTGTTCGCCTTATGGATCGCTTCCCGGATCTTGTCCTCTTCATAAGGCACTACTCTGCCGTCTCTCTTCTGAATCTTCATTGCTGTTCCCTCACTTTATATCATTCCCATCGAGATGCGAATTCCTGCATAAGCCGAAAGAAAAGCCGCATCGGAAGCAAGTTCCCGATACGACTGTCTACGCAAATCATAGCATGTTACTAGATTTTGTGTTTCACGATTCATTTCGCATCTACATCTTGTATATTTATTATAGTGAGGAAATCCGGAAAAAGCAAGTACCTTTTTTAAAACATTCCTCTTCCACCATACCCTCCGAAGCACAGGCCGCCACCACCGCAGCACAGATTGCAGAACACGTTCGCCAAACAGATTTTCAGGCACAGGTCATTCCCACTCGCATTAGGATAGCCATAAGCTGCCTGTCTGCTCTCATACCATTGTCCGCCGCTTTGAAGTCTCTGCAGAAGCATCTGGTATTCCATATTCTGAGGCTCCAGTGCCACTGCCTTACCTGCATGCTCCAGTGCAGCCACATTGTTACCAAGTCCCATATGGGCCATGGCGCTGTAATAATACCATCTGGCCGTCTTCTCATGCTCTCCCATGCCGTCCAGGGTATTTCTGGCCTCTCTGTAATAACCGTTTCTGAGATAATTACCGGCTGCCCGCAGTCTCGTCTCTTCCTCATATCCGGAAGTCTGCTGTTGCCAGCCTGCCTGCTGCCAGAAGTCTCCAAAGCCCTGGCTGAATCCGCCATAACTCTGTCCTTCTGTCCGTTCCTTCATGATCTGCTGATACGCCGCCTGAATCTCCTTGAACTTTTCTTCCGCCTGAGCCTTGTTGGGATTATTGATATTGGCATCGGGATGATATTTTCTGCTCAGGATCTTATATGCTTTTTTGATTTCTTCCTCGGAAGCATCTCTGCTCACTCCCAGGACACTATACGGATCATAAGTCATTTCCTGTTACCTCGTTTACACTGTCTTTTTCCCGTTTTTCCCGTACGATCTCATAGTGGCACCATACTCCGGAATACAGAATATTCCGCAGAATATCCACATTCTGTAAAATAGGAAGCTGCTCAAATTCCTTACAGCATTCAGACATCATCATGGTCAGGATCTGTCTGCATTCTTCTTCAAATCCGGGTTCTTCATATCGTTTCTTTAGCGGATTGTAAGTCCCCTTCTTAATGTCCTGCTCTACATCTTCATAGGCGTCCATGAGGTAAATGAACTTTCCCAGAAAAAATCCAAGTCTCTCCAAATTATCCTTCCACTCGTCTTCGCGGCAGGATACGATCTGTGCCATGACTTTTCCAAACAGTCCCGCCATGGTATCGATGTCCGCATTTCCCTGTTTCTCCGCATCCGCAAAATCCTGCATGGCCAGAGAGATGCTCCTCACCTTATCCGCATAGAGCAAAGGCTTTTTCCGGCACTTTTTCCCCAATAGATAACTGTATGCCAGTCCTTTCAGACTATGCTCATCCTCCCAGTCATCCTCTGCCTTATAGCAGGCAAACAACACCGTCATGTCCGCCACATAATCGGTAAAAAGATTTCTTCTGATCTGATGCTTTTCGAAAGGATGTGCCACACATCTGCACTGTCCTACGACATCTTCCGGTTCATACAGTCCGGTGAGCAGCATCAGAATAAAAGTCATATCATAATTCAGGGAAAGCTGCCCCAGCACACCATAGCGCTCCTTCAGGCTCTGGCATAATCCACAGTAATAGGATCGATACACATCATACTCCTTGAATTTCATCTCCGACTGATTGACCACAATATATCCGAACATCTGACTCACCATCCTTTCTTATTTTCCGGTTTTACTTATTTTCCATTTGTAATCCTGCCTGTCCTGTCAGGTCTTGCGGATAAATTCCTCTCCGCATTTTCTGCAGTGGATCGCAATCTTTCCTTTGTGTCTGGGCACCCGGAGCTTCTGTCCGCATTTCGGACATTTAAAGATCTTATAATCCCTGTGTCCGGCAAAAAGTTTCTTCCGGCGCTGCCACCAGCTGCGCACCTTCATTTCTTTTTTGAGATACCATTGGTTCTCCGCACTTCTCTTGCTCATATTCCTGGAAAACATCCGGTAATAGACATAGACCAACAGGGCAAGAGCCAGCACATAAAATATTCTCAGACCAAAAAAAGAGAGCGCCAGGCAGACCAAAGCTACAATCATCAGAAACTGATTGAAGCGGTCATTGCCATAACGCCCCCACATGAAACGCTGTAACTTCTCTTTCATGAAGTACCACCTTTCGTCTGCCACCATGCAGGGGATACATTATCCAAATCTTTCAGAGCCTCGTTCGCGAAGCCGGCTCTGAACATTACCTACATTATGGTCTGCCGAAAAGTAAAAAGCAATTAACTAAATATAAACTTTTGTAAAAGAACTATTATTTATTATTCCGATCCTTCTGCCACAGCTCCTGTGCACGCACGTCCCATTTTTTTGCATACTCCGCACATTTCCCACACAGATGCTCCACGGATTCCGGTGACTGTAAGTCGGTGGAATGAGCTTTTGTTTCATGTACCATGCGCTGTAAGATCTCCGGATTCTCCAGCATCGGGCAGGGTTTTAAGTGATTACAGTTAAACGGTTGGTTCTCACGGTACGCCATGAACAGAGGCTGCTTCAGTGCGGTCAGCAGGTCCACCTCCTTGATATTGGCACCGGAATAATGAATGAATACACAGGGTTCCACATCCCCATTGGGATTGATATGACAGTAGTTTCTGCCGCCTGCGATACAGCCGCCCACATATTCACCATCGTTCTGGAAGTCAAAGGCGAAGATGGGCTTACCGCCCTTCATGGCACGGATCTCACGGATGCGGTGATACATATACTCTCTCTGATCCGGATCCGGAAGCAACTCACAGGATGCCTCATTTCCTACCGGCATATAATGGAAGTACCAGCTGAATCTGGCTCCCTTTTCAATGATCATATCCAGGAATTCATCACTGGTGACTACCTTATAATTTTTGCTGGTGTAGCAGATAGAAGTACCGAAGATCAGACCGTACTGCTTCATCAGATCCATGGCATGCATGACCTTATCAAACACGCCCTTGCCACGGCGCAGATCGTTTACTTCATTGAAGCCTTCCAGGCTGATAGCTACGGAGAAATTTCCTACACGCTTCATATCCTGGCAGAATTTTTCATCGATCAGGGTGCCGTTGGTAAATGCATGGAAGCCACAGTCATCATGCTTCTCACATAAACGGATGATATCGTCCTTACGCACCAGAGGTTCGCCACCGGTGAAAAAATACAGATAAATGCCAAGCTCCTTACCCTGGGTAACGATACGGTCCATATCTTCAAAGCTTAAGTTCAGGCGGTTGCCGTATTCTGCTGCCCAGCATCCGGTACAATGCAGATTGCAGGCACTGGTGGGATCCATCAGGATCAGCCAGGGAATATTACACTGATGCTTGACGCGCATCTCATTGATCTCTTTTTTGCCACAGAAGGCAGCCTCAAAGCCATAGTCCAGCGCAGACATTTTGATGACGTGGGGATCTACTTCATTTAAGATGCGGTTCACATACTGCATCCATTTGCTGTCCGGTTCCCGGATCATATGTCTCGCCGCATCGTAGCTTTCCTTCGAAAACGTATTTCCCATAAATTTTTCGGACAGATCCACCAGCTTTAAGAAAGCTTTTTCCCTGTCCTCTTCATCCTTGTTCACATACTTTAAAATTCCGTCGATCGCTGCACCGAAAGCAGCTCTCTCTACCTTGTGTTTTACGTCTGCCATATTATCTACCTCTCTTTCGTATTTTTACATAAATATCCCTGTTTCTAGCTGTAATAGCGGAACAGCACATCGATCCCTGCCAACAGGAAGATGATCGCACCACTAATCAGCACACGGCTTCTCCCGTGACATCCGATCCGGTATCCAGCATAGATACCGGTAACCACGGCTAACGCAGCCATGATCGCCAGCTGTATGATCTGTACGGTTACTCCGGTGTCTAAAAATCCCATGCCGATTCCCGACAGAAAAGAGTCCACACTGGTAAGCATGGCCCAGACACATAGCTGCTTCCAGGCAAATACATCCTCCCTGCGTTCTACCGGATCCCGCATCCGGGATGCCCGTACGATCAGCCAGATCGCGATCAGGAAAAAAATAACAGCGGAGGCTGCCCGGAACAGTCTCTCTGTCCGCTGATAATTCATGGCTATATAGGGAATCTCCGAGATCAGGCTTCCTAATAGCATCGCTCCGCTCTGCCAGCCGGTGAACAACAGAGTCATTTTCAGGATCTGTTTTTTATCCAGTTTAGAAAGCATTGCACCTTTATATAATGCATAGGTAAGAACATCCAGGGAAAGTCCTACCGATACGATCAGTATTTCATACCACGCCATCCATATATCTCCTTTCTGCGATTATGATATGCTATTTCCGGACATATAGTAAGATACAACCCCGGCACAGCGTTTTTCCTGCTTTTACATTATTCCGATAAATGTAAATAATCCGCGACATTTTTGGGAAAGTGTCGTTTTGGGTTGAGAAACGGTAATTTTTTGTTTATAATATTTCTATCTTGGTTCTTTTTATGGGAAAAGGAGTCATGTGATGAAGACAAAGGAATTATTGGCAGACAGCTTTCGGACACTTGTGCTTACTGTGCCTTTTCAGAAGATATCCATCAAAATGATCACGGATGGTGCTCATGTGATCCGCCCGACTTTCTATAATTATTTTCAGGATAAATACGAAGTGATCGAGTTCTTGTTCGACCGGGATATCGGCAGCAAGGTCGAAGTCATGATTGAAAATGACATGGAACAGGAAGCTATTAAACTGATGTTTATCTGCTTTGAGAAAAATAAGGAATATTACCGCAGACTTTTTGAGATCACAGGTCAGAACAGCTTCGGAGAATTTTTTGCCCATTACTGTGAAAAGACTTTTTTCTGTATTCTATCCAGACATCCCATGAAGAAAATGCCCTGCGATCTGATCACTCCGCAGTCGCTGGCGCATTATAATGCCCTATTACTGATCGAGATCCTGAAGCTTTGGCTCTCTTCTCCCAAGAATGTGCCTGCGGAGAAGATTTTCGAAGCTTATCAGTACATAATGCGGACGCCGATCCTGGACATGATCCAGTATCCGGAGATATAAAAAGACAGGTCTTAATGACCTGCCTCAGACTGTAGACAAAACGCTTTTGGTCAGCACTCCAGAAGCGTTTTTCTTGTT
>ERZ857922.85-NODE-85-length-129973-cov-13.735333_pt1 | contig 129973 bp, 110 predicted proteins | sample MGYA00519579_ERZ857922 | MGnify/ENA primary metagenome ERZ857922 (study PRJEB31778, sample SAMEA3449375) | human gut metagenome | biome: human gut; feature: human-associated habitat; material: faeces | place: United Kingdom | collected 2010/2012 ... | reverse complement strand
CGAGGCTGGAGCTTGCGTTGTTGAGCTCCGTCTCGTTTTCCGCATAGGCCTGGTTTGCGTTATCCACCGCCTCCACGGCGCGCTCGTGCGCATGTGTGAGGTAGTCAAGGCCCGTGATGAGGCCGTTGACGGCGAGGGTTACACCCATGCTGATCGCGCCCGTGAGCGCGGCGGAGGCGACGGACTGGGCGATCATCGAGCCGGTGGAAACCTTGGTCGCCATGCTGGCGGCAGTCTGGGCGTTGGTGTATTTGTCGATGTCAACAGGCAGACCGTTGCTTTGCCGGGCGGCATCCTGCGCGGCTTTGGAGACATTGGTGAGGTGGTCTGCATAGGCTTCGGCGGGGGTAGCACCGTCTAAAAGTGCATTATTAAAGTTTTGAAGAGCATTAATATCGCCATCTAAATTTTTGCTTAGTTCTGGTGCTTCAATTACAGAACCGGGCGTAGCACTGGAATCGAGGCCCTTTGCTTTGAGCAGGCCGCTTCCCGCGGCCATGAGGGATTGTTTGGCAACGTCTGTCACGCCGCCTAAAATATTAAGCTTCTTTCTGTTACTTTTATGACCATGATGAGTGGTGTTGTTTTGACAATAGATATGCTGTTTGGTATAATATTCCTGATCTCAGGTGAGAGACTGAAATCAGGGTGAGAGTAATAATATACCAAGTAAAAGAAGGGTAGAGCTAATATGAATCAAGTGTATTTTTGTCCAGTGTGTGGCTATGTTACTAATGACGAGAGATTAACCGTAATACATATGGGGGAAAAATGTCTTTTTTGCGGAGCAGATTTGCAAGGAACTGGTAAAGATTATGATTCCTTTTGGGATACGACGGATGATAAAAAAGAGTTGATGCGCCTGTTAAATCGTGTTCCCGAAACCGTTCGAGAGCAATACGTCTACAACAATCCTCTCTTCGACAAAGAGAAATATGAGGCCCGCGAGCAAGAAGACCATGAGCGCATCGAGCGCAACAAAGCCGGACTGAACCCCCTCGACAACCTCCCGAAATGCCCCACCTGCGGCAGCACGAACCTCTCCCGCCTGAGCGGGGTCGGCATGATCACCATGTTCGGCGGCTTCGGCGTGACGGATGGCAACGCGGGCAAGACCTTTAAGTGTAATAACTGCGGCTACCGGTGGTAAGTGTAGTGTGCTGATGATCGCTGCAAGGTGGAAGTTTTCTGCGGCTGGGCATAGCCCAATTCCGGTTTGCCTTTTTGACCGAAAAGCACAAAACTTCCAAGATGAAAAATGTATTTTTCATTTTTCCACCCGTAGGGGCGAACTGCGTTCGCCCGCCGGTAAAAAACGATGCTTGCGGGCGAACACAGTTCGCCCCTACCGAATTTATACATATCGTAAAACAGGGCTGCGGATCGAAACGATCATTTCTATCAACTCCTTTCCTTGTGTCGGGCGGCTGTCCGGCCTGGCCTCGGCTTCTCGCCGGGGCTTTCTTGTTGCGGGAGTTAGCAGCCTGTGAATTGATTGCGGTTTGTTTTGTTGCATTTGTAGCCAGAAGGGCCTCTGTTTTGACGAATGTTTATGCAGTTGGTATATGCTTATGGCTCCACACCCGTACGGGCGAACTGTGTTCGCCCGTTGATAAAAAACAATGATTGCGGGCGAACACAGTTCGCCCCTACCATATTTATACATATCGTAAAACAGAAACAGCCCCGGTTTCCGCCGGGGTTTTCTTGGTGCGAGAGTTAGCGGTCTGTGAGTTGATTGCGGTCTGTTTTATAATATTCTGATTTCCCCTTTTAAAATATCTTTATCTTCTTCAAAGGTCCTAGCCGATGCTGGGGCCTTTTTTTGTCTTTCGAGCAACATTCGGAAAATATTGGGGAGCAATGCAATTATTTGAGCAACTTATTATCCATAAAGAGCCCCTCTTCATTTGTTTTGGTCATTACAAAATATGGAATATGATTCGTTCTTTATCCGCAATTATATCCTCAACAAGATACAATTTTTATTGTTCTAAATTTTTATTATTTATTTTTTTGACTGCAATTAAATAAAAAAAATATCTTTAAAATCATTTTTTAAAAATTCTCTAAACCAATTTTATGGGTTTTTGTATTGCTTAATATCCGACAAAATATAGGTAGTTTCTATCGAATTATATTTACAACTTTTGTTAATATGAGGAGATAATAAAATTTTTTTGTCTTATCCACACTCCCTAAAAAAAGATTATATTATCTTATATTAGAAATTAATAAATATCACTATTAGGGGAAAATATGGATCTATCATCTATTACAAGATGACAATATATTTCTAATAAGTCAATATCTATACATATTTTGAACAAAAACGTACGCATTAAATTGTAGTGACTTACAGAAATTGGAATTAGTGAATGAAATGTGTTGAAAAATGATACAGGTATGGTTTATTATTGTGGGCGTGGCTCATGACAAAAAGATAAAGGAGAGTTCAAAAATGAAGACAGCAAGTTATCGAGTTGTTCGGATGTCTGTGTGCTATCAAGATGTGGAAGAAGAGGTGATGTACGGAATCGAGGCTATCTGCCCAGAGGAGGGGAAAGTATTAGACCGGGTTTGCAGGATTTCTGAAAATGAGGCAGAGGTTCAAAAGCTCTCTGAGATGATGAATCAGAATGAGCTGTCGCTGCGTCACTTCCGCTGTGTCGTTGACGATTTCAGGCATTAAGCCGGGTTTTGCGTTGCTTTTAGAGCGGGTAGCCTCTGCTCTCACACAGGGGCTTCCATCGGGCTCTCTCATCATGGCGGACAGGTCTTTCAGCCTGCCTCTCGCATTTCATGGTGTTATTGTGCGAGTACGGACTGGATCTTCACCCTCCCCGGTGGGAGGGGAGCAGCTCAGGCCCCAATGTTGCCACTGCGGCCGTTACAGTCTCTACGGATTCCGGGGGCGTTGCCGCCGCCGGCCTTTCCTCGGTCTGAACCACTGCTGGCCTTTAACCGATACAGCTGCTTTCTCTGCCGCATATTACTATGCGGCACAGGCAAACATTTCATTACCTGCACTGCCGCTTGAGGCGGCGCTGAGCTTCCCGCCCAGGGAGATAAGGCCTTGCACGCTGGATAATCCGTCAAGGCTTTCCCGCAGCCGGTTGAGCTTTGCTTGAAACTGCTCTGCTTCGGCTGAATTTTTTTGCATCCAGGCGCTTAGTTGATCGGATAAAACGAGCCTGTCCGTATCCAGCGCCACGGAGAGTGAGAGAGATTGGCCGGATAGCAGGCCTTGCGCCTGCCGCATAGCGCTCATCGCCTGTTCCTGAATTGATGCGGGGTCGATAACTGCCTGGATTTTTAGTTTGCCGCGCTGCGCAATTTCATCGGAGAGCTTCGGGAGTTGCTTTGCGATGGCTGCGGCGCTTTTGGAAAGATCGGCCTGCAAAACGATCTTTGCCGTATCGTTATTCAAACAGGATCACATCCTTTTTTAAGATAGGCGTTTTTGGCTCATTTTAATTTGGCATTGCCGGCTCATTCGTCTGTTGTGCGGAATGCTCCAACACCGCTGCCACGAGTTTTTTCTCATCAATTGATTCTAACTGAGAAAGCCTTTGGGCAAAGGCATGCAGGTCGATGCCGTCGAACGCCCCTTCCCATTGATCGAGCAGACGGGCCGCGCTTTCAAACACGCTGTCTAGCTTTGATTTGCCTGCTGCCTGCTGCCGGAGGAACTCAAGTTTTTCGAGCACCATGCATTCCAGCCGGTCAAAAAGCTTCCAGAGCCGGCGTTCGTCTTCGTCCTTGGAATTATACATGGCGCGGATGCGGGTGAGCAGGTCCATAGCATCCATCATCTCCTGTAATTTCGCAAGGTCCAGAAGCTTGCGCTCGGTTTCCGGCTCTTTTAGCTCCGGTAGGGGCACATTGCTTAAAAATTGCAGGACTGCGCCAAACATCATTACCTCCTGGTATTCTGGAATATAATCGCCCTCTGCTGTGAAGGAAGCCAGCGCGACGCGGTCGATAAAAGCGGAGGTATCCGCAAGGCTCAATGTGTTTTTGAGCTGAACCGGAATTTCATCCTCTCCGCAGCGGTAGAGAATACTAACGCATCCGGCGGGACGCAGCGCCGTGAGTTTTTTTACCTGCGCATTGGTGAGCTTTTTTCGCATGATCGTCGTCTCCTTTGCGATTGGTTTTTTATTGGGTGAGCATGGTAGGGGAATAGGGCGCGGATTGATGGGAGGGTAAAAGCGCCCTTTTTACGGCAGGAATGCCTGTTCCAGCCGTAAAAAGAGGGCTTTTGAAGATGGCTTCGGGGCGGCAATGCCGCCCCGAAGCGCTTTGGAGGAAATGCAAAAAGAAGAAAGTGAGGAAAAGGCAGATTTTTGATTAACCCTCGATGAGCTGCATATCGAGGAAGTCGTTGCCATCCACGGCAAAGAGGTCGAAGGTCATGGAAAGGGTGCTCGGGTCGCCCGTATTGCTCAGCGCAAGGCTGAATGCCGCCTGCGGAACGGCTTTGTGGATCACGAGCTTCATCGGCAGCAGCTCGTCGTCCTCCGTCTTGTAGAGCGTTTCGCCATAAGCGGTGTAGGCCTTCGGGAAAACGTCGCTCTTGAATTTGACAATCTGAATGCCCTGCTCTTTGTTGGCCATGTAGTAAACGATGTATTCATCGCCATCCGAGCCATCCTCAATGGTAGCGGCTTTTTCTGCCACTGTGGCAGAGATAGCTGCGCCGCAGTCGTCATCCGCCTTGTAGACTGTTACGGAATTGGCGACCGGCTCCTCGGAGAGTGTCAGCTTGCCCGCTGCCAGCGTCAGGCGCTCGCGGGTGAATACTTTGCCGCTAGTGAGGATTTCTGTGCCTGCCAGCATGGCGAAGAGCTTCATGGGAGTGATCTGCGTGTCAACCTTCATGGTGCAGGTGCGCTCGCCATCGAAGGGCACGCGCGGCGCTGCGCCGCGGCCGCCCTTTGCAAGCACGCGGGTTGCCGCCATTTCCGTTGTGGTAACGTTGGCGAAATCGACGTTGAGCCAAGGCTGCTTTGTCTTAAAATCCACCAGCGTAAAATCCGCGACCTCGCGGTTGGACATATTCGGGTTTACATGGTTGCTCATGTTGTGTTACCTCCGTTAATTTCTAAATTTTATCCTAAACGGCCAAACGGCCGTGATAGGCGGGTAGGCTGCCTATAGCTTTTTATACCAGTCGTTGGGGTCGAATTCGCCGCCCCAGCCCGCGTAATTCATCGCGTGGATATTCACCTGGTTCAGGTAGCTCTGGCGCAGGAATTGATCGTAAAGCTGATAAACCGTCAGATCCCATACATTGCACATATTGATGCTGTTATGTTGAACGCACAGCGCGGAAATGAGGTTGGGCAGGCTCGCATCCGCCTGCTTCTCCTTCGCCTGCTGCGGTGATTTTTTTTTGGCACGCTGTAGCTTCTCATAGATTTCACGCGCCTTGTCGTTGCGGAACTGTTTACGGTTGGGTTGGGCGCTATCTACATGATTGCGCTGAAGGATACAATCGCATACGTCTTCATAATTCGCTTCATGGATGATGCCCACCGGATGCCCTTCCGCCATACAGAGAAGGGCGCTGTGCGCCTGTGAAAACACGGCGTCTTCCACCAGGAAAAAGGAAAAGGCAGCGCATAAAAGCGCGCGTAGCTCCTGATTCCCGATCAGCGTATGGAACGCGTTGGCCCCACCGGGATCCGGCAGACCGGAGGCCGCAAATAGTTGCTCGGCATGCAGGGATAACAGCGAGAGATAGGCGTTGTAGGTTTCATAGCCGAGGGCGGCAACTTGCCGCAGGGTAGGCGCGATTACATGGCCCACCCGGGCGAGCGGATAGGGCGCTGGGCTGAGCAAATCCAACTCGTTGAGACGCGTCATGGGGTGAAACCTCCTCTGATTGGGTATAGAAGAAAAGTGTGCGGTCAGCCTCTTTTGCGGCTGAAGTCGGAGGCCGAATATTGCAGGACATAGCCGTAATATTCTGGCGTGGGCTCATAGAGCTGCATGCCTTCCCACTGTAGGCGTCCAATGCCGAAATTTGTGCTTTCGTTCAGAAGATGGTCTGTCTCTGATGCGAGTGTGTCCGCAAGCGTTTCATATGCTCCGCCGGGAAACAGCGCTTTGTTGCAACAGATCCAAATGTAGATTTGATGGGTACGAATGCTGGATGTGCTGCTTTTGGAGGTGGCAATATCAACGCTGATACAGCAATCAGGCTCCTGCAACGGGAATGCGGTAAAGCGGTATGGAAAGATACGCTGCTTTGCCACTTCCGCGTCTGCATTTGCATCGCCTGCGGCCAAAGCCTGCGTGAGCGCCGGGGAGGATTGCAGGAGGTCAATGATGGTCTGTTTATACCGGGCTCGTTGTGTAAGACTCAAAGGAAATTCACCGCCTTGTTTTTAAGATGAGAATATGGTTTAAACGGAAGGGGGGCTTTTGCCCGTTCCCCTACCACAATAGAAATTGCAGCACAAAAATAAAAAGCCCCGGAAACCCTAGCAGCTACGCGGGTTCCGGGGCACAATCAGGTGCGTTCTGAATCAAAAAGTAGCGGCGTGATAGCGTGCGAGCGTCTTTTTTAAATTCATTTCCGCCCGACAGTCCGGGCAATATTTTTGATTGTTTGTTTTGGGCTTAAGGAGTTTCCCGCAGCATGCACAGCGGATGATCCGTTCCCCTTGCAGCGAGAGATAGAAAAGCCCAGGCTCCCGAAGGTCATCGAGCGCGCAGGCCGTTTGTGAGGCCGGGCGAAAGAATAATACGTGGATATGGAGGTTATCCACGCCGCGGCTGAATGCGATCAGCCCTTTTTCCCGCAGGGTATGCAGCATGGCAGCCTGCCTCTCCTTTCCCGCCTGCACATGGGCCATGCGGAAAATAGCGCTCCATTTCTGCGTGACCCAGCCATCGTTGGCCGGGTTAATGAGTTGAGCATATTTTGCAAGGCATAGCAGTGTAAAGCAAAGCCGTTCCAGAGGCTGGCTTGCGAGCGCCCGGATGCTTGCAAGCTCCTCTTGGGTGATTTCAATCTGATTGGCCTGTAAGAGGGGGCGTCTGTCCGCACGGGAGGAAATGTGCTCGATTGCCGCGCTCCATTGCACGGCGTGATAATTCGCGTAGTTCTCCCGCATAAACCGGTGAAGCGTTTCCTCAATCTGTGGCTTCTCATAGCCCTCATAACAGAGGTAACGGGAAATGCAGCCCAAGGTCTGCGCCGGTTTTTTTCCAACCGTTCCACAGGCGATTGCCTGCTGTGCAAAAGCATGCTCGTTGAGAATCAGTTCCATGGTTCCTCATCCTCTTTCCTAAAGTTTTATCTGCTGGCTTTTTAGGGAGAAGCGCCGGCCGCGATATACGATCTCTCCCGCTGCATCCGCAGCCGGATAATGGATGATACCACCATTTTTTTGCAGCAGGTTCCGGAGGATCACATGCCCGCATAAATCCCAGACGAATTGTTTCGAGCGGTTGTCGCAATAGCACAGGTCAATGAGAATATCGCACAATTCCGCTTCATTGGGGCACAATGCGGCGCTTTCTCGCCGGAATTGATCGAGCAGAAATTCCCGCGTGCGGGCCGCATCTTCCTCCCGAATGTAGGTGTTGGCGCTTCGGCTTTTGAACTGCTGCACCTCCCGCGCATACGTTTCATAGAGGGAAGAGATAGCCTTTTTCCGGCTGCTGCTGCAATAAACGCCGCTTTTCAGGAGGGTATGGTCAAAGGCAGCCCGTTTTGTCCGGTGCTTAAGCAGAGAGTCAAATTCCACCTCCATTCGCCAACACAGCCGGTTGAGCAGGCAGGGGGCGGTGCCGAGCGGCATGCGGCGTTGGTATTCCTCCCAAAAGGCGCATTCCTCCGGAGAGCGGATGTGTTTTTGGGATAGCTCTGAAAGCGAAATGCCGAATTCCATCAAGCACTTTGTGTTTGCGTGATCGGCATAGGCGCGGTAACGCTTTCGCTCCTGCGGATAGAGGTAGCACATAAAATAGGGCTTTTTATCTGCCAGCAACTCCCGCAGCTGCGCCTTGCGTCGCTCCTGCTCTGGCGAATCGCCTTCGGAGCATCGCAGGGAGGAAGGACTATACCACTCTTTCGGCATAGGCTTTGCCAGAATCCCCTTTGCTTTATCAATGGCATTTTGTTGGAACAGCTGGCCGCATTTGATGCGGTAATCAAGCGTTTGATAGGCCTCGCTCCCCGGGGCAAAGCGGGCCTGTACTTCAAACATGGAGGTGATGCGATTGGTGATTGCGCCGATTTCATCTCCAAAGCTGTTAATGTTTGCTTGGATCAAATCCGCTTGTGTCACTCGCCTTTTTTCTGCCAGCCGCTGGATACATAGGATGGCGGGATCTTCTCGCGTGTTTTCCACCAAAATGGGGTTATCAGTGAGAAGGCAGCTGTCCGAATCTTTATCCAGGCCATTGAGCGCGTGAGCGGCGGTGTCCCAGGCGTTAAAAATCGTCACGGTGGTCAGGTAGCGGTACCAATCCCGCATCTCTTCCGTATCCCGCATGCAGAGCAGGCGGATATTATTGTGGCAGGTCATGGGCGCACGGAAGCAGACGACGCGCGCCGCCTTTTGATCGTTCCAATAGCGGTTATAGGCCTCGCCTGCGCGCAGCAGCCCGGTTACCGGAAGGCCGAATATGCTTTGGCACAGCGCGTAGGGATCTCCGCTGACGATGGAAAAATTGCCATGGACACGGATGACGCCGATTTTTGCCGCCTCGATCCGCTTTGTAATCATCTGCCGAATTTTTGCCTGGATAAACGGATCACAGATCAATCGCGCATCTGCCATCAAAGCGTTTGCAAAGTTCAGCCCTCCTTGCAGGGCGTTTTCTTCATTCAGTTCGGTCCCCTTCAAAAAAAGCAGGCTTTTGCGCCAATCTCCTCCGAGCACATCGGCGATTTCCGTAATAGTCGGGCGGATGAGCGTTTCCAGCTGTTCGTGTGTAAGCCGGTAGCTTTGAAGAAACTGATAGTTCAAATTTCGCTCCGACTCCAGCTTTTGCGGGCACGCCTTGGTCACGCTGAAGCAATAGTGGTGCTTGCGGCAATTTTCAAGATAATCCTGGCAGCTTTGATAGCAATTCCACAGCTTGAGCATAGAGGCTGTTAGGACGACGTCTATCTCCCGGATATCCTTCGTATCGCCCCAAATATCCTGCACAAGATAGCTCCCGGCAATCTTGTGCGCAAATTGATGGAAGTCAAAGCAAAACAGCATCCCTTTGCACCAGGCGTTGCGGATGCAGAAGCCGCTGAGCGGCCCTTCTCCGCCAAGCTCCGCATTCCACTGCCTGCTCAACGAAGGAGAAATCAGGCCGTAGCCGTCGCTGTCGATTAGCTCAACGGGGGCATTTTGTTCCAGCGTCAAGTTGGGCTCGCCCGGCGCTTGATCGTCAATGCGGATAACATCGGCGGAAAAGTGTGTAACGCAGTCCTCAACCACCAGAACGCCGCGTGGGGCGGAAACGGGCGTACTACCGCTGCAAGCAAGCGCGCGATAAGCTTCCAGTTTGGCTGGGACGAGCGGAACGGCTGGATCGCGGCCATTATCTAGCCGTTCTATCAGCGCTGGGAAAATCGCTTGGTTGACATAAACGATCGTAGAGGTTTTCACACCCCCGTTTGTGCCAAGCAGCCGCACAAATGGAATCCCATTGACGGTAAAACCTTTGTTTGCCCTGTGGTAATCGGCGATGGAATCCATCACCAGGCAGAGGTAATCCGGTTGGAATTGGAGCTGGTCGAGCCGGTCATAGGCCTGCTGGATTTCCCGTCGGACGGCGGGAGAGGATGGGGACTGTCGGAGCGCGCGCAGCTTTGTTTTCAGCGTATAGATGCGTTCCGCCCGATTTGCCACGCCTTGGAGTTCCTGCATGAAACGCAGCAGCGTGCTGTCGGCAAGCGCAACCAACTCCCCGTTGCGCCTTGCATCCGCAAGGGTCAGGGAAAGTGACCATCCCGCCTTTTTCAGGCGTTGGGTATGCAGCTTAAAGACAAAATGCTGATAGGTTTTGATTTGTGACATGATAAACCATCCTTTCGATAGCAGCGCCTCAATTCTACCAAATGGTTTCCTCCGCATAGCCCTCGCTTTGCAAGATATATTCGGCAAGACGCATGGCAGCGGCCTGCGGCGAATGTTCCTGCAAAATCAGGTCGGCCTGCCCCTCCCAACCGCGAAACGCATAAAGATCGCATAGGATGTGGCGCAGGGCAACGGGGAAGGGAATGCCGGCCTCCCGCAGCTGTTTTTCCCGTTCATATGCGGGTTTGTATAGATAGACCATTTTATAAGGGCCAAGGCCGCGGGGTGGGAAGCAACGGATGGAGGCCAGTGCGGCGGGATTAATCCGCCAGATGCTCGGCTCTGCGCCGTCATTCCCATCTGCGCTATGATAAATAGAAGGGCTGGCCTGTAAGCGATAAATATCCCGCAGCAAACAGAGCGTTTCATGGACGCTGCTGCCTGCCTGCCCGGAGACAAAATAAAGATATTGCATCAAAATCCCTCCTTTTCAATGAAAAAGGCCGCCTAACATAGGCGGCAAAAGCATATAAGAACATTTGTTCTACTTCTATTATACTGGAGATATCAACATCTGTCAACTCCAATCAAAGGCGAGGGGACTGTTGAAAAATATTTCATTTTGCAACAATCCCCTTCTTTGCACACAGCTTTTACAGGGTTTCCGCAGGGGTTGGGTGCTCGTGCTGTTCTGCGGTGATCTCCTGCAAATGTAGCAGCAAAAAGCGCTGCGCCTTTTCATGATATAGATTTAGCATAAAGGGCACGCCCGTGCGGCTAACGCGCTCTTCGCTTATGATGCCGATTGATTGGCCGAGCGGGGATGCAACGCGCATGCGCTTGTTTTGTGCGCGCGTGATTTCCGTAAGATAGCCTTTCTCCACCAGCCAATTGGTCACGGCTACCGGCGAGAGAGGACGGGAGGCTTGCGGATCGATGCGGGCATTCACATTTGCCGCAAAGGCTTTAATGGGAATGGGGGTTTCAGAAATGGCCACCTGTGCGAGAGCCTCTTCTGAAAGGGAAAATGGGAGCTTCCTGCTAGGGTGGCGGGCCAAAATTTGGCCCCCGTTCGCAATGACCTGGCCCAGAATGCCGGATACATAGGCAAAGCATTTTTGCAGGCGCTCCGTTGCCAATGGATCGTCCCGTTTGAGTGGCTCCTGCGTGATTGGGTCGGTGCCGTTGGAGAGCTGGTCGAGGTATTGCTTTGCGTGCTGCATGGTTTCAAGCTGTGTCATGATGCAGGCCATCCTTTCCATACTAATGTTGGATTTATGTAAAAAGCGGAGCGTTCCCCTTCATCATACCTAACTGAACCCTGTTTGGCAAGGGCCTCGGGCCGAGGGGGATCTGGCAGTCTAGCGGTTTTGCTGATTCTAGCGGGATAGAGCTCGTCCAGCACGGCGGCCCATTTCAAATCTTCAAGCGCTTTTTAGACCGGAAGCCCTTCCGGTTCCCGCTGCCTAGCTTACGCTTTGATTTTAACAGATTTGGAGGCCTTTCCAATATATAATAGTATACAGCTACTGTTCGCGCAGGGAGATTCCTCTTTTTCTCTTTACACGGCGCGCCGAATGCAGTAAAATAGCTGTAATAAGGATCACCCTAAACTGAATATCGGAGGTTTTACGATGCAGCCAGTATATAAGCGCATCCTTTTAAAACTCAGCGGTGAGGTGCTTGCGGGTCCTCAGGGCCATGGTATCGATTTTGATACGGTGCAAAACATCTGTAAGGCCGTGAAGGAATGCTCTGACATGGGCGTTGAAATCGGACTGGTCGTCGGCGGCGGCAATTTTTGGCGCGGCCGTTCCAGCGGCGAAATGGATCGTACGCGCGCAGATCATATGGGCATGCTGGCCACGGTGATGAACTCCCTCGCCCTTGCGGATGCATTGGAGCAGCTGGCGGTGCCCGTGCGGGTGCAGACGGCGATCGCGATGCAGCAGATTGCGGAGCCGTATATCCGCAACCGTGCTATCCGCCATCTGGAAAAGGGCCGTGTCGTCATCTTCGGCTGCGGCACCGGCAACCCCTTCTTCACCACAGATACGGCGGCCGCTCTGCGCGCCGCGGAGATCGATGCAAATATCATTTTCAAGGCGACAAATGTGGACGGTGTGTATGACCGCGATCCCAACAAGTTTCATGATGCGGTGAAGTTCGATACGCTCTCCCATTTTGATATCCTCCAGAAGGGGCTTAATGTGATGGACAGCACGGCAGCCTCCCTCTGCAAGGATAACAACATCCCCATTCTGGTATTCAATTTAGACAATCCCCATAATATTGTAGACGCCGTGTTAGGCAAAAATATTGGTACAATCGTGAAGGAGGACTAACCCCCATGGAGATGAAGCAAGTATATGAGAATGCAAATGAGCGCATGCATAAAACGATTCGCGCTCTGAATGGCGAGTATGATTCTATCCGCGCCGGGCGGGCCAATGCGTCTGTGCTCGATAAAATCCAGGTGGATTACTATGGCGTGCCGACCCCGATCAACCAGATGGCGGCGATTTCCGTGGCGGAAGCCCGAATCCTGACCATCCAGCCGTGGGATGCTTCCACCCTGCACGCTATTGAAAAGGCGATCCAAACCTCTGACCTCGGCATTAACCCGCAAAATGATGGCCGTGTGCTGCGGCTGATCTTTCCGCCGCTAACGGAGGATCACCGCAAGGAGCTTGTAAAAACGGTCGGCAAAACTGCGGAGGAGGCGAAGGTGGCAATCCGCTCTATCCGCCGCGACTGCATTGAAAAGTTGAAGGCGATGAAGAAGGGCTCTGAAATCACGGAGGACGATCTGAAAGACGGCGAAAACGAGCTGCAAAAGATCACGGATAAATTTACGAAGGAAATTGATTCGATTGCTCAGGCAAAAGAAAAGGAAATTATGGAAATCTGATCTGGGTGAACGCCAGCTGCTTGTTGCACTGGCGTTGCTGTGATTGTCATTCTGAGGAGAAGGCGGCGCAAGACTGCTTTTTCCTCAGGATGGCATTTTACTATCACTTTTTTCACGCTGGAAAATATTGCTCGCAAGCGGTTTGCGGGCGGAAAGGCGGCGGAGGAATGAGCGTTATCGATCGGGAGCGGCTCCCGCAGCATGTGGGGATTATTATGGACGGCAACGGCCGTTGGGCAAAGCAACGCGGCCTCAAGCGCACGCAAGGGCACAGGGAAGGGGCTCGTGTGTTTCGCCGGATTTGTGAGTATGCCAATGATATCGGCATCCGTTATATTACCTTTTACGCTTTTTCCACGGAAAACTGGGCGCGCCCGCCGGAAGAGGTCTCCGCTATTATGGAGCTCTTACGTGAATATCTCTTTGAGGCGGAGGAGCGGAAAAAGGAGAATGCGGCGCGCGGCATGCGCATCCGCTTTATCGGCAGCCAGGAGGGCCTGCCGGGCGATATTATCAGCCTGATGAATCAGGCGCAGAAGGAGAGCCTCGCCGCGACGAAAACGATTGTCAATATTGCCGTCAATTACGGCGGCCGGCAGGAAATCCTGCAAAGCGTACAGCGTCTTGCGCAGCAGGCGGCGGTGGGGAAAATCAAGCCGGAGGAGATTACGCTGGAACAAATCGGCGGCGGTCTGTATACGGCTGGGCAGCCGGACCCGGATTTGATTATCCGCCCGAGCGGGGAATACCGGCTTTCTAACTTTCTGATCTGGCAGGCGGCCTATGCGGAATTTTGGTTTTCCGATGTGCTGTGGCCGGATTTTACTGAGGCTGATTTTGACCAGGCGCTGGAAAGCTACCAACGGCGCGACCGTCGTTTTGGCGGTATTTGAGCCATTCAAGCATTTTGGGCAATTCTATTAAGACTTTATCGGGAAACCAGTGTTTCCCTTCCAAGACGAAGCCTTATCAATGAAAGGCATGTGATCTGTAAATGAAAACGAGAATCCTATCCGGCGTGGGCGTGGTCGTCTTTTTGATTGCGATGCTTTTGTGCACGTATACGCCGTTTTTCTCCCTTTTCCTTGCGCTGCTCTCCGGTGTAGCCGTGTTTGAAATTGAGCGTGTGGCGCAGGTGAAGAATAAAGCCATCATGGGGATCAGCGTCGCATTTTCGGCGCTGCTGCCGGTGCTGATTTCCGCAGGGGTCAATTTGCCTGTGCCGCTGGTGGCGATTGGCTATACGATACTGCTGCTCATTCTGATGCTGGCGCAGTATGAGATCACTCGGTTTGAGCATGTAGCAATCGCGTTGTTTGTTTCCCTTGGGATTCCGCTCGCCTTTTCCTGCATGATTTTTTTGCGGGATATTTATACGGTCTACCCGCAGGCGTATTCAAAGGCGGACGGCCTGCTATTCGTGTTGTTCGGCATCAGCAGCGCATGGGTCACGGATATGTTTGCCTATTTTATCGGCAGCAAGTTTGGCAAGCATAAGATGACGCCGAAGATCAGCCCCAAAAAATCCTGGGAAGGCGCCGTAGGCGGTGTTGTAGGCGCGGTGCTTATTAATCTGCTGGTTTTCCTGATTTTTAATTTGGCGGTTAAGGAGCGGCTGCTTTTGCCTTATTGGGCTGTCATTCTCATCACGATTGCGCTGGCAATCATCAGTATGCTAGGCGATTTATCCGCCTCCGTCATCAAACGCAATTATGGCGCGAAGGATTTCGGCAAGCTGATCCCCGGCCATGGAGGTGTGATGGATCGGTTTGACAGCTGCCTTTTTGTGCTGCCAGTGCTCTATTTTATCGTCCGATTGGCGGCAATGCTTTCCTACTAACGAGGGAGATAGGCGCATAAAGTTAAAAGAGAGATGTTCAACCTTGGAAGTTTTGTTCTTTAGGGTCAGAAAATAGACCAGAATTTGGCTGTGCCAAATCACACAAAACTTCTGCCTGGCAGAGAAAGGAGGGCCATACTAATGTATAAGCGGTTATCCATTTTAGGCTCCACTGGATCGATCGGAACGCAGGCGCTGGATGTCGTTCGGCTCAACGGTTTTACCGTTTGCGCGCTCACAGCCAACAGCCGTATCGATGTGCTGGAGGAGCAGATCCGGGCGTTTCACCCCGCGCTGGCCGCCGTTGTGGACGAAGAAGCGGCGAAGGATTTGCGTGCCCGTGTGGCAGATACGGGCACCAAAGTGCTCGCCGGCATGGATGGCGTGATCGAATGCGCACGCTGCGAAGGCGCTGATACCGTGCTCAACGCCATTGTGGGCATGGCGGGGCTTTTGCCGACGCTCGCCGCTATTGAAGCGGGCAAAGAGATTGCGCTCGCCAACAAGGAAACGCTTGTGGCGGGCGGTAAGCTTGTGATGGAGGCGGCGCGGAAAAAGGGCGTGCGAATTTTGCCGGTGGACAGCGAGCATTCCGCAATTTTTCAGTGCCTTCAAGGCGCGCCCGCGGGGCAAAAGGATGCCCTCAAGCGCATTATCCTAACGGCTTCCGGCGGCCCGTTTTTCGGCAGGACGAAAGAAGAACTGCGCGGGGTAACGGTGGAGCAGGCGCTCAACCACCCCAACTGGAGCATGGGCGCCAAGATCACGATCGATTCCGCCACCATGATGAATAAGGGCCTTGAGCTGATTGAGGCCGTATGGCTTTTTTCTATGCCGCCGGAGCGGGTGGATATCGTCGTCCATCGCGAGAGCGTGGTGCATTCGCTGATTGAATTCGCGGATCATTCTGTCATTGCCCAAATGGGTGTGCCGGATATGCGCATTCCGATCCAATATGCGCTGACGTATCCAGAGCGGCATGTCTCTCCCGTCGAGCAACTCAGCCTTGCAGCGTTTGGCGCGCTGCACTTCGCCGAGCCGGATTATGAGGCTTTCCCGCTGATTCAAGTATGCCGCAGAGCGATTCTGCGCGGCGGCGTATACCCGGCGGTGGCCAATGCGGCCAATGAGGAGGCGAATCGCCTCTTCCGCGAGGGAAAGCTCCGCTTTTTGGAGATCGGCGAACTGGTGGCCGCGGCTGCGGAGTGTGCGCCCGACCGACCAGATTATACATTGGATGATATCTGTGAGGCGGGTGCGGCCGCGCGGGAGTTTGTACGCAAACAGGCAAAAACCTAAACTGTTCGATATGAAAGAGGTGACCCGGTATTAATATTCCGATTTTGTTACTTGATGCCGCCAGCGTTTGGAGCAAGGCCTGGCCTATCCTGTTCGCTATTTTGTTTTTCGGTGTGATTATCCTAATCCATGAGCTGGGGCATTTCACGGTAGCCAAGCTCTCCGGCATCAAGGTCAATGAGTTCGCCATCGGCATGGGGCCAAAGCTGCTGAGCTTCGGCAAAGGGGAAACGAAATATTCCCTGCGGCTGATCCCCATGGGCGGCTATGTCCAGATGGAGGGAGAGGATGAGGCAAGCGAAGATGAGCGGGCTTTTAACCAAAAGCCCGTGTGGAAGCGCTTCCTCGTTGTGATCGCAGGCGCGGTGATGAATATTATCCTCGGCCTTGTGCTCGTTGCGATTTTGCTCACCCAGCAGAATTTGATTGGAACGACCCAGATCGCCGGTTTCCATGAAAACGCATCAAGCCAGTCCTCCGGCTTGCAGGAGGGCGATGTGATCACGCATATCAACGGCACCTCCGTCTGGTCGGATCGGGATATCAGCTTCCTCATGGCGCGGGATAGGGACGGCGTGATCGATTTCACCGTCAAGCGCGACGGCCAGAAGACCGAATTAAAAAATGTGAAATTCGACACGCGCGAGGTGGACGGTCAAACGGTCATCACCTTTGATTTTATTATCATCGGTGAGAATAAAACCTTTTGGAACGTGCTGAAAACATCGTTCCTGGAAACGGCCTCCATGGCAAGGCTCGTGTGGCTGAGCCTGTTTGACCTTGTAACAGGGCGTTTCGGCTTGAGCGATCTGGCCGGCCCAGTCGGCACGGTGAGCGTGATTGCAGAGGCGACCACATCCGGCGGGTTCCTCAACGCGCTGTCGCTGATGGCGTTTATCACGATCAATATCGGCGTATTCAATTTGCTGCCGATCCCGGGGCTTGATGGCGGCAGGCTCTTTTTCCTGATCATCGAGGGCATCCGCAGAAAGCCCATCAACCCGAAGCGAGAAGGGATGATCCACGCGATCGGCCTGGTTTTGATGTTTGCGCTGATTGCAGTGGTCACATTCAACGATATTTTGCGGCTCATCCGAGGTGGATGACGTAACTGCCGCTTTTGCCATGAGAAAGGAATGACATACGATGGAGAGAAGGCAAAGCCGGGCCGTTTTTGCAGGCGGCGTGCAGATCGGCGGAGACGCTCCGGTGAGCGTGCAGTCGATGCTCAACGTTCCCGCACACGATGTGGAGGGCAATGTTGCACAGGCAAAATCCCTGTATGAGGCAGGGTGCGAGATCATCCGTGCCGCAGTGCCGGATCTCAAATCCGTGCAGTTGATTCCCGCGTTAAAAAAGGCAGTGCCCGTGCCGGTTGTGGCGGATATCCATTTTGATTATCGCATTGCGCTTGCCTGCGTGGAGGCGGGGGTGGATAAAATCCGCATTAATCCGGGCAATATTGGCTCCGACGAGCGGGTAAAGGCGGTTGCAGATGCATGTAGGGCGCAGAGCATCCCTATCCGCATTGGCGTCAACAGCGGTTCGCTGGAAAAGGAGATCCTTGCAAAGCATGGCGCTCCGACGGCGCAGGCGCTCGCGGAGAGCGCCATGTATCATGTGCGGCTGCTGGAAAAATGCGATTTTTACGATATTGTGATTTCGATCAAATCCTCGGATGTGCAGCGGATGGTGGAGGCATATGAGATCATTGCGGCGCAGTGTGATTATCCACTCCATCTTGGCGTAACGGAGGCAGGTACCGCCCGCATGGGGTTGATTAAATCAAGCGCCGGCATCGGTTCGCTTCTGCTGCACGGCATCGGCGATACGATCCGCGTTTCCCTGACGGACGCGCCGGTCAATGAGGTCTATGCGGGCTTCGATATCCTCAAGGCTGTGGGGCTCAAGACGGATGCGCCCACGCTCGTTTCCTGCCCGACCTGCGGGCGTACGAAGATCGATCTGATTGGCCTGGCCGCCCAGGTGGAGGAGCGGTTGCGGGATTGCCGCAAGCCGATCAAAGTGGCGGTCATGGGCTGCGCAGTCAACGGCCCAGGCGAAGCGCGAGAGGCGGATATCGGCGTAGCAGGCGGCGACGGCTGCGGCCTACTTTTCAAAAAGGGCGAGATCATCCGCAAGGTGCCGGAGGATCAGATTCTGGACGAACTGATGCGGGAGATCGAAAAGCTTTGAGAGGCAAACGACCGCAAATGAATAGCATATAGGAGACGTTATGCAGAAGGATCGTTTTTTAGCCCTGTTTGGGGATTACATAGAGGAGCATATCAGGCAGAATCTGTCCGATGGGCAGGTTCTGTCTGTTGTCATTGAACGGGAAGCGCGTGCGCTGGATATCGAAGTGGATTTTGACGCCGTATTTCCGGAGGAAACGCTGGAGGCGGCGCAGCGGTCAATCCGAACGCTGATGCGGCTGCAATCGGTGGCTATTGAGCCGTATTTTCCCAAGGAGGCTTTTTCAGAAGCCTATTTTCCACATATGGTGCGGGCGCTGCGGCGGGAAAACGCCGCTGCGAACGGCTTTTTGAATGATGCGGCGGCCCGTCTGGAGGAGAATGTGTTCACCATCACGCTCACGCACGGCGGCGCGGATATTCTAAAAGATACGGGCTGCGACGCCTTTCTGCGCGCGCTGGTGCAAAAGCGCTTCGGTGTTGCGGTAGAAATCCGGTTTGACGGCGAAGTGACCGTTACGCCGGAAGCGCCGGCTTTTGTGAAAATGCAGGAGCAGGCGGATGCGCAGCAGAAAGCAGAGCGGGAGGCCGCCAAACGCAAAGCGGAAGGGGATAAGCTGAAAGGCGAGCACAAGATGTACGACGGCCTGCCGCTTTATCTCGAAACCGCGCGGGAGATTCTGGGCCGCCCGGTGCGCAACAAGCCGACGCCGATCCGCGATCTCAACCCGGAGGACGGCACGGTCACAGTCTGGGGAGACGTGTTCGGCTATGAATCGAAGGAGACGCGTGACGGCAGAAGCCTCATCATCTCTTTTCACATCACTGACTACACCGGCTCCTACACGGTGAAGATTTTTGATGAGAAAGAAAATGCCGCAAAGGTCGATCAGGCCATCAAGGATGGAATGACGGTGCTGGTGCGCGGCAGCGTCAGCTACGATAAATACTTCCGTGATTACGCGATCCGCCCGCTTTCCATCATGAGCGTCCAGAAGGAAAAGAAGATGGATGATGCACCGGTCAAGCGCGTCGAGCTCCATCTGCACACCAAAATGAGCGCAATGGATGGTATCTCCGACTGCTCCGCGCTTATCAAGCGTGCTGCTGAATGGGGGCATAAGGCTGTTGCAATCACGGATCACGGCGTTGCGCAGGCGTTCCCGGAGGCGATGAACACCGCCGCTGCAACGGGAATTAAGGTGATCTACGGCGTGGAAGGCTATTTCGTCAACGATATGGTGCCGATTGTCACCGGCCGAGAGGATACGCCGTTCGACGGTGAATTTATCGTTTTCGATATCGAGACCACGGGCTTCAACGCGCAGGATGATCGCATCACGGAAATTGGTGCTGTGCGCGTAAAGGGCGGGAAAATCCTCGATTCCTTCGATACCTTTGCCAATCCAGAAATGCCAATCCCCGCGCGCATTACGGAGCTGACCGGCATCACGGACGAGATGGTCAAGGATGCGCCAGACGAGGAAGCGGCGGTGCGCGCGTTTCTTTCCTTCTGCGGCGACGCTGCCACGCTGGTAGCGCACAACGCCCCCTTTGATACCGGCTTTATTCGCGCGGTCTGTGCGCGGCATCATATCGAATACAACTATACCAGCATCGATACCGTCCCGATGAGCCGCTCGCTCTTAAAGGGGCTGAAGAATTATAAGCTCGATACGGTTGCGAAATATTTAAAGCTGGAGGATTTTAACCACCACCGCGCCTGTGATGACGCCAAAATCCTGGCGGATATTTTTGTCCTTCTGCTCGAAGAAGCGCGCAAAGCGGGCAATATCGAATCGATTGGCCTGCTCAATACTGCGCTTTCGGAGGTGGACCCCAAAAAGCTGCGCTCCTATCACCAGATTATCCTGGTGAAGAACCTGACGGGGTTGAAAAATCTCTACCGGCTGATCTCGATGTCCCACCTGAAGTATTTCTACCGCCAGCCGCGCATCCCGAAGAGCGAGCTGATCAAATACCGCGAGGGGCTTTTGATCGGCAGCGCCTGTGAGGCGGGCGAGCTCTACCGCGCCGTGCTCGACGGAAGGCCTTGGGACGAGCTAAAATCAATCGCTTCGTTTTACGATTATCTGGAAATCCAGCCCAAGGGCAACAACGCCTTCCTCGTGCGGGAGGGCCGTGTCAGCGGCGAAAAGCAGCTGGAGGAGATTAATCAGACGATTCTCAAGCTCGGCGATGAGCTGAATAAACCGGTGGTCGCCACGTGCGACGTCCATTTCCTTGACCCGGGCGATGAAATTTTCCGCCGCATCCTCATGGCGGGGCAGGGATTTTCCGATGCGGACAACCAGGCCCCGCTCTACCTGCGCACCACGCAGGAAATGCTCGATGAATTTGCCTATCTCGGCGAGCGGGCCTATGAGGTGGTCGTGGAAAATCCGAATCAAATTGCGGATATGGTAGACGTGATGCGCCCCTTCCCGGAGGGCAATTTCCCGCCGAACATCCCCGGCGCGAAGGAGGAACTGCGCGAAATCTGCTGGACGAACTGCAAAAAGATGTATGGAGATCCTGTGCCACAGTATGTGGCCGACCGCCTTACGCGCGAGCTCGATTCGATCATCGAGCACGGTTTTGCCGTCCTCTATATCATCGCGCAGAAGCTGGTGAAAAACTCCGAGGATCACGGCTATCACGTCGGCTCCCGGGGCTCCGTCGGCTCGTCGTTCGTGGCGACGATGGCGGGTATCTCCGAAGTGAACCCCCTTGCGCCGCACTATGTCTGCCCGCAGTGCTGCCACAGTGAATTCTTTACCGACGGCTCCGTCGGCTCCGGCTACGACCTGCCGCCCAAGGATTGCCCGCACTGCGGCATCCCGATGAAGCGCGACGGGCATGAAATCCCGTTCGAGACCTTCCTCGGCTTCAACGGCGATAAGGAGCCGGATATCGACCTGAACTTCTCCGGCGAGTTCCAGGCGCAATCCCATCGCTATACGGAGGAGCTGTTCGGCCCGCAAAATGTGTTCAAGGCCGGCACAATCTCCACGGTGGCGGAAAAAACGGCCTATGGCTTCGTGAAAAAATATACGGAGGAACGGGGCCTGATTCTGCACAAAGCTGAGGAGGAGCGGCTTGCGCGCGGCTGCACCGGCGTCAAGCGCACCACCGGCCAGCATCCGGGCGGCATGGTCGTTGTGCCGAACGATCATGAGGTTTATGAGTTCACGCCCGTCCAGCACCCGGCGGATGACGCGGATAAGGGCTCCGTCACCACGCACTTTGACTTCCACGCGCTGCACGATACGCTGTTAAAGCTCGATGAGCTTGGCCACGATGTGCCCACCCTCTACAAGCACTTGGAGGATATGACGGGCATCCCGGTGATGGACGTGGATATTTGCGACCGCAAGATCATTGAGCTGTGCACCAGCCCGGAGCCGCTCGGCGTGACAGCCGAGGAGATCGGCTGGCCGACGGGAACGCTCTCCATCCCTGAGATGGGCACGAATTTCGTTTGCGGTATGCTCATGGAGGCAAAGCCGAAGACCTTCTCCGACCTGTTGCAGATTTCCGGCCTGTCGCACGGCACGGACGTGTGGCTTGGCAATGCGCAGGAACTCATTCAGAACGGTACCTGCACCATCTCTGAGGTAATCGGTACGCGTGACAGCATCATGACCTATCTGATGCATAAGGGTGTAGAGCCTGGCATGGCGTTCAAAATCATGGAGATCGTCCGAAAGGGCAAGGCACCCAAGCTCCTCACGGACGAGCACAAGCAGGCCATGCGGGATAACAACGTGCCGGAGTGGTATATCGACTCCTGCCTGAAGATCAAATATATGTTCCCCAAGGCGCACGCCGCGGCCTATGTCAGCGCCGCGCTGCGCTTGGGCTGGTATAAAATCTACCGGCCGCTGGAATATTACGCGGCGCTTCTTACCGTGCGCGGCGGCGACCTTGACGCGGTGTCAGCCGTGGCGGGGCGTTCAGCGGTCAAGCGCAAAATGGATGAGCTGATGGCAAAGGGCAAGGACGCCTCCGCGAAAGAGGAGGATCAGCTCACCATTTTGCAGATTGTCAACGAGATGCTCGCGCGCGGCATCGAGTTTTTGCCCGTTGATCTCTACAAATCCGACGCGACCGTTTATCAGATTGAGGATGGTAAAATCCGCCTGCCGTTTTTGGCCCTCAAGGGGACGGGTGAGAGCGCGGCAAAGGGCCTTGCCGCCGCGCGGGATGACGGCCAAGGGGCATTCATCTCCTGCGATGATCTGCGCAACCGCTCCGGCGTTTCCAGCAGCGTGATGACGATGCTGGGCGAGGCGGGCGCGCTTGAGGGGCTGCCCCAGAGCAGCCAGATGAGCTTATTTGGTTAAAGAAAGGCTGTGGAATGCAATGACGCAACAGAATCGCCCCTTTGCGATACCCTTCCATTCTGGGGATGGGCTCGGCTGCAATTACTACCGAATTCCCGCCCTGATCACCACGCAGCAGGGCGTGACCATTGCCGCAATGGACGCCCGCTTCGGCGGCCTGCATGATTCGCCTAACAATTTGGATACAGCGCTCTCCCTGAGCAACGATTGCGGCAAAACATGGTCGAAGCCAACGCTTCCCTTCCACCTTGTAGACTATGCAGATAGCGATGCGCGTTTGCCGCTGCGCAACGGCGCGATGGCCACAAAGCCGAGCGCATCAACTATAGATCCATGCCTGCTGGAGGATCGGGAAACGGGGCGGATTTTTTTGTTGGTGGATATGTTCCCCGGCGGATTTGGTTCCCTACAGGCTAAAACGGGCTCAGGTTATGCGCAAATTGGCGGCGAGGCCTGCCTGCGGCTGCGTAAAAAGGGCAGCTTATCCTTCCGCTATTATGTGCGCCCGGACGGAATGATTTGTTCGCAGGATGGGCAGCCAACCGCCTATTCCCTGAATGCGGAATATGAGCTTTTGGAAAACGGAAAGCCGCTTTTTGTCCGCCAGCGGCGGGCTATCGTCGGGAAAACACTGGTGCGCACGAAAAAGACGGATATCAAAGTGCCGATGCATCTTTTTTACGCGGATTCCCTTTTTCAAGCAGAAAAAACATCTTATCTATTTTTGCGCTATAGCGATGATCAGGGCAAAACCTGGTCAAGCCCCATTTCCCTTAATGCAATGGTAAAATCGCCGGATATGCGCGTGCTGGTAACAGGGCCAGGCTGTGGCGTCCAGCTGCGTGGCGGGGAACATGCCGGAAGGCTGCTGTTCCCTGTTTATCATGTGACGGCTGGCTTTCGGGAGCAGTCCTGCATGGTGATTTACAGCGACGATCATGGCGGAACCTGGCATTTGGGCGGTGGGCCGCGCTATGGGCGGGAGATCGGCATGATGAGCGAATCCCAGCTTGTGGAGCTGCCGGATGGCAGCGTGCAGGTGTTTGCCCGCACCAAGGCGGGCAGAGTCGCCACGGCCCACAGCGCGGACGGCGGCATTACCTGGAGCGACGGCGCGCTGGTGCCAGGGCTGCCTCTGGCAGGAGGATCAGGCTGCCAGCTCTCCGCCATCCGCTATGGGGGCTGCATCGATGGCAAGCCCGCGGTGCTCGTCTCCGCCCCGGCTGGGCCGGGCCGCAAGCACGGCATGGTCCATATTGGCCTGATCGATAGGAAGGAGGGAGCGGCTGCTCCCTATACCTTTGCGTGGAACTATCATTTTGCCATTACGGGGCCGGAACAATCCTTCGCCTATTCCTGCCTGACGCAGCTGCCGGATGATCGGATCGGCATCCTGTATGAGGAGATCGATCAGGCGCAAAGCGTGGATACCACGCGGTTTGAGGCGATTTCCATGGAAACGCTTCTGGCTGAGAAGGATTCGCTTTAAACATCAGCAAAACGGCATACAGGAGGATTTAGCCGGACTTTTGCTCGAAAAGAGCCGAGCTTTTTTTGGAATCGCCGCTTTTTCAGCCCCATTTATGCTGATGTATAGCGGCAGAATGGAGGTATATGGGAACCGTTTATCTGTTTCGTGGCAAGGCGGCTACCGGAAAAACGACCTTATCCAGCCGCCTGTCTCAAAAGCTGGCGATCCCTGTTTTCCGCAAGGACGATATCACCGATGCGATCAAAAGCGGTGAGTATCTAACAGACCGGGGTGCCGGAAATGCTCTATGTTATGATATCCTTTGCTGCATCCTGCAAACCAATCTCAGCTTGGGCGCGGATTTCATTGTGGACCTGGCCCTCGGCGACCGGGGCAATGCGGCGTTTTTTCTGAACAGGCTGGATTTTAAGCAGAACAAAGTGTTTCGCTTTTTTCTGGATTGTAGCGATGAGGAAGCATGGAAGCAGCGGCATCTGGAACGGCTGAAAAATCCACTGTTGCATGAATCGTTTCATTCTCTGGAGCATGTTTTAGAGCATTATCGGAAAGCAGATATCGGCCCCCTGGAGGGCGAATATGTGATCGACAGTGCAAACCCGATTGACGAATGCTTTGCGGCGATCAGCCGGATCATCGCTGCCGGCCAGCCTGGACAGGGCATATAAAAGCCCGACAGTGGCTGGTTGGGTGAAAAACGGAGTGTAAGAGATTCTCTTTTTCAATAGATTATAAGAAGAAAACCGCTGACCATACGGCCTGCGGTTTTCTTCTTATCGGATGGGGTTTATGAATCGCCGGACGCTAAGAAAGGGGGAGAGAAAAGCTGTCCGGACGCATGTCGGAAAAGGCGCTCGTCAAAGTGGAAAGAACGGTTTTGACAAGCGGGTGAAATAGGAGGATGCATTTTCCATACAATGTGTTGATTATTGATTACACTTTTATTATAATAAGCCTATGATGTGATGTCACGCATCAGATTTTTTTAATATGTAGGTTAATGGACTGAATTGAATAGATTGTTGATTAGAAAGGATGATATGAATGCAGGAGGAGACGCAAGACCGGCGGATAAAACGGACGAAAATGTTGCTGCAAAACGCTTTGGTAGATCTGATGCTGGAGAAGGCGGTCGGTAAAATTTCCGTCAAAGAGCTGACTCAGAAGGCGGATGTCAACAGAAGCACATTCTATCTGCATTATTTGGATATTTACGATATGCTGGAGCAGATGGAGAATGAATTTGTGGAGACGATTCAGGGCTTTTTCCATGATTTTTTTACGCCCTTACCCACCTCGATGCCTCTGACGCTGTTCGTTAATATTTCAGAATGGCTTGAACAGGATAAAGAGTATTATGTGAAGCTGCTTCGCGGATCAGCATCTGGGTATATTTTCGAAGAGTTGGAGTCGCGCATTAGAGATGAATTCCTGACGCTGCTGTATTTGATCTTTTTGGATGAGGAATCGCTTGACCTGCGCACTCGTGTGAACTTTACTGTCTCTGGCACTGTCGGCGTGCTGCGCATGTGGGTAATGGAGGGAGGGAACATCTCTCTGGTTGAGCTATCGGAAACCATTGATGACATTTTAAACAACGGCATGATTCAGGATTACCCCCAAAAAATATTGATGCGCTACCCGGACTATATGCAACGGCTGGAGACTATACGAAAAGAGAAGGAACTGGCAAAAGCGCAGGCGAAGGGTTGACACAACTTATTCAATGTGATATCATGCTATCACGCTAAAGCGAAAGGGGCCGTTATTTTGGCAATCAGACGATATGAGCGTGCGACGCCGGAGGGCACGCGTGACCTGCTTTTTGAGGAGTGCGCCGCCCGCCGTGAGGTGGAGAGCCGGCTTTCCGGTTTATTTAAGGCAAGGGGCTATAACCGCGTGATCACGCCAACCTTGGAGTTCTTCGACGTGTTTGACCGGGAGAGTGCCGGTATGCCGTTGGAAACCCTTTATAATATTACGGATTCGCATGGCAGGCTGATGGTTTTGCGCCCGGATAACACGCTTCCCATTGCGCGCATTGCAGCCACGCGCTTGCGGGAGGAAGCAATCCCCCTGCGGCTTTTCTATTCGCAGAATGTTTTTCGCCGCAACCCGGGGCTGACCGGCCGCCGGGATGAGGCGGCGCAGAGTGGCATTGAGCTCATCGGCGCATCCGGCCTGCGGGCCGATCTGGAAATCCTTACAACGGCTGTGGATGCGCTGGAGCAGTGCGGCGCGCCGGATTTCCGTATTGAAATCGGCCATGCCGGTTTTTCCGGCGCATTGTTTCAGGCGCTGGAGGCGGATGAAAAGCTGCGCGGTGAGATCGTGGAGCTGATTGAAATGAAAAACTATGCCGCTTTGAACGACGCGCTCGATCAGGTGGGGGATACGCAGGCTGCCCGCGCGGTGCGCAGGCTGCCACGTTTGTTTGGCGGCGAAGAGGTGCTGGATGAGGCCGCCGCATTATATGATGGGGAAAGCGCCCTGGAGCCGCTCGCTTATCTTCGCAACATCTACCGGCTGCTGATGCAGCTTGGTTTACAGAACAAGGTGAATATTGATCTGGGGCTCGTCCACCGCGGGAATTATTATACAGGCACTGTTTTCCGGGGCTATATTGAGGGCTCGGGAATTACGGTGCTCTCCGGCGGGCGCTATGACGGCCTGCTCGGTGAATTTGGATGCCCTTTGCCCGCGACCGGATTCGGCGTGGAGGTGGATGCGTTGGCCTCCGCTATGTGCGCGCGGGGCGACGCGGCCGAGCCGAAGGCGGCTGATGTGCTGGTGTTTGGTATCGACGGCTGCGAGGTGCGGGCGCTCTCCTATGCGCGCTCCCTGAACGCGCAGGGGCTTGTGTGCGAAAACTGTGTGCTCAATTCCGCTGAAGCGGCGCGTGACTATGCGGCTCGCAAGGGCATCGGCAGGCTCGATGTCGTCAAGGAGGAGAGCGTGGAGGTCATCACGATCAACGGCGTGAAAGGGGGCGAAGTGCAATGAGGCCAATCCGGATCGCCCTCACCAAGGGCAGGCTTGAAAAGATGAGCGTGCAGCTTTTCACAAAGATGGGGCTCGACTGCACGGCGCTGATCGAAAAGGGAAGAAGGCTGATTCTCCCGGTGGGCCCATATGAGGTAGTGTTGGCGAAGGCTGCGGATGTCATCACCTATATTGAGCATGGTGTGTGCGATATCGGCATCGTGGGCAAGGATACGATCGTGGAAAACGGCGCGAGCTTCTATGAGGTGACGGACCTTGGCTTCGGCCGCTGCCGGTTTGCACTCGCGGGGCCGGTAGGAAAGGATTTTTTCAGCGGTTATAACGTTAAGCGCATTGCAACGAAATACCCCAAAGTGGCCCGCTCCTATTTTGAATCAAAGGGCATGGATGTTCAGATCATCAAAATTGAAGGCTCCGTAGAGCTCGCACCCTTATTGGGGCTTTCTGATGCGATTGTTGATATTGTGGAAACGGGCACTACGCTCAAGGAAAACGGCTTGGAAGTGATTGAAGAGATCCTGCCGGTTTCCGCGCGCGTGATCGTGAACATGGCGAGCATGAAGCTGCGCCGCGAGGAGATCGAGGCGTTTTTGGAGCAGGTGGACCAAGTGAAGGAGGAATTGCAATGATCCCAATTACCCATGCTGACGGAAGGGCGGAGCAAAAGCTCCTCCGGCAGCTCAAAGCGCGCAGCGGAGAGGTCGACCGCAAGGTGACCGCCGCCGTGACCGCGATTCTTGATAACGTCCGGCAGAATGGCGACCGCGCCGTGGAGAATTATACGCTCCAATTCGACGGACAGATGCCTGAACATATCCTCGTCGAGCGGCCGGAGATGGAAGCGGCGCTCGACCAGTGCGATTCCAAGTTCGTCTATGCCCTCTATCAGGCGGCCGCCAACATCCGCGATTTTCACGAGCGGCAGAAGCGGCAGAGCTTTTTAAACACGCTCGATAACGGCGTGATCCTTGGCCAGCGCGTGCGCGGCCTAAAACGCGTCGGTCTCTATGTGCCGGGCGGCACAGCGGCGTACCCCTCCTCCGTGCTGATGAACGCGATCCCCGCAAAGATCGCGGGCGTGGAGGAGCTGGTCATGGTCACGCCTCCTGCAAAGGATGGGAGCGCCAATCCGGATATCCTCGCGGCCGCGGCAGTCGCGGGAGTAGATCGGATTTACCTCATGGGCGGCGCGCAGGCAGTGGCGGCGCTTGCTTACGGCACCGAAACGGTGCCACGCGTGGATAAGATCGTCGGGCCGGGCAATATTTATGTTGCCACGGCAAAGCGGCTGCTCTATGGCACGGTCGATATCGATATGGTCGCGGGGCCGAGTGAGATTCTCATCGTTGCAGATGATACGGCTAATCCCGCCTTTTTAGCGGCCGACCTCATGTCCCAGGCCGAGCATGACGTGCTGGCCTCCGCCATCCTGCTCACCACCAGCGAACGGATCGCAAGGGAGACGGTTTCCGCGCTTAAGGAGCAGGTGCGCTCGCTTTCCCGCCGGAAAATCATTGAACAGTCCCTCCTAGACTACGGCGCAGTGATTATTTGCCGGACGCTCGACGAGGCCATCGGCTTTGCAAACGATCTGGCGCCCGAGCATCTGGAGCTGTGTGTGGAAAACCCGATGGAATACATCGGCCGGATTGATAACGCCGGCTCGGTTTTTCTCGGCAACTATTCACCGGAACCGCTGGGCGATTATTACGCAGGGCCGAACCATGTTTTGCCCACGAGCGGGACGGCGCGCTTTTTCTCCCCGCTGGGGGTGGACAGCTTCGTAAAAAAATCGAGCTTTCTCTATTATACGGAGGCAGCCCTGCGCGAAGCGAAGGACGATATCGTCAAGCTCGCGGAAACAGAGGGCCTAACCGCTCACGCGAATTCCATCAAAGTGCGGTTTTAAAGGGAAAATAAGATTTTTTGATTTGCCGATAGAGAAAGGATGGTCCTATCCGTGGCATTTGCCCTGAATGATAAAATCAAAACGCTGACCCCTTACGACCCGATCTGCGGGGCGTATCCGATCCGCCTGGATGCAAACGAATCCTACATTCCGTTCCCCGATGAAGTGCAGGCGGAGATGAGGAAAGCGCTGGAAGAAACCGCGCTCAACCGATATCCGGACCCGTATGCGCAGAAGGTCTGCGGCCTGTTTGCCTCCTTTTACGGCATTTCGCCGGAGCTTGTGACGGCGGGCGACGGCTCGGACGAGCTGATCTCCATTATCATGAGCGCTTTTCTGCAAAAAGGGGACAAGGTGCTCACCCTTGTGCCGGATTTTTCCATGTACCGCTTCTATACCGGCATCGTCGAGTGCCCGTGCGTGACGATGGAGAAAAACGCGGATTTCACCATTGATCCGCAGCGGGTGATCGACACGGCGCGGCGGGAAGGCGCGCGGCTAATCGTATTCTCCAACCCCTGCAACCCAACCTCCGTGGGCCTTTCCGCGGACGATGCGCGTAAAATCATCCGCGGGACGGACGCGCTTGTTGTGCTGGACGAGGCGTATATGGATTTTTGGGATCAATCCCTGCTGCGGGAGGCGGCGCAGTATGACAATCTCATCATCCTGCGCACCTGCTCAAAGGCGATCGGCCTCGCGGGCATCCGGCTGGGCTTTGCCGTGGCGAATGAAATGCTCACGCGCGTGATCCGCAGCGTGAAGTCGCCCTACAATGTCAATTCCGTTTCGCAGGCGCTTGGGTGCGTTGCATTTTCGCATCCGGAGCAGCTCAGGCGCAATATTGAGCGGCTGATCGTTTCGCGCGAGGCGCTTTACCGGCTGTTCCAATCGCTGGCGGCCGATTTCCCCGGCAAGGTGGAAATCGTGCGGCCCGTCACCAATTTTGTCTGGGCGAAATGCGAGCGGGCGGGCGAGCTGTTCGACGCACTGAAAAGGCAGGGGATTATCGTGCGCCGCATGGGCGAATACCTGCGGGTGACGGCCGGGCGCAACCATGAAAATGAGAAGGCGGCGGATGCAATCCGTTTCTTTTATACAGAGAAAGGATGATTGGAAATATGCGGACTTCCGAACAGATGCGCAGCACGAAGGAAACGCGCGTGACTGTGCGCCTCAACCTGGACGGCGGCGACGTTGCAATCAATACGGGCGTCGGCTTTTTTGACCACATGCTGGAGGCCTTCGCCGTGCACGGCGGCTTCGGGCTTGAGGTGGCCGTTAAAGGCGACCTGGAGGTGGATTGCCACCACACGATTGAGGATGCGGGCATCGTGCTGGGCAGGGCCTTTTGTGAGGCGCTCGGTGATAAGAGCGGCATTGCGCGCTACGGCAGCTTTCTTCTGCCGATGGATGAAACGCTCGCCTCTGCGGCGGTGGACGTTAGCGGGCGGCCCTATCTGGTGTTCAACGCGGCATTCCCGGAGGAGCGCGTCGGCGGGTTCGACACCTGCATGTGCGGCGAATTCTTCCGCGCGTTTGCCATGAACGCCGGGGTCACGCTGCACCTGAACGTGCCCTACGGCGGCAATTCCCATCACCAGATCGAGGCGCTGTTTAAAGCGGCGGCACACGCGCTGCGCCAGGCGGTTACACAAACGGGGAAAGGGACGCTGTCCACCAAGGGGACGCTGGAATAGACAGACTTTAGAAATCGGATAACCAGCCGTCAGAACGGGATCAGGAACGTCTGATATCTGATGTTTGAACGCTGAAATCTATAAAAGGGGTTTTGTTATGCTGATTTTTCCCGCGATCGATATTAAAAACGGGACCTGCGTGCGGCTGTATCAGGGTGAAATGTCCACCGCTGAGCAGGTGGCAAACAGTGCGCTGGAAGCCGCAGGGGCTTTCAAGGCTGCGGGCGCTTCCTGGGTCCACATGGTTGATCTCGACGGCGCGGTAGAGGGTGTGCGCAAAAACACCGGGATCTTTCTGGAGGTCGTGCAGGAAAGCGGGCTGAAAGTGGAGGTTGGCGGGGGCATCCGCACCATGACGGATATCGCTTTTTATCTCGAAAACGGGATTTCCCGCGTGATCCTCGGCTCCATTGCCCTGCGGGACGCATTGCTTGTCCGCCAGGCCGTGGCGGAATTCGGCGGCCAGATTGCTGTGGGCATCGACGCGCGCGACGGCATGGTGGCCGCCGAGGGCTGGGTGGAAACGAGCGCGGTCAGCGATGTGGAGCTTGCAAAGCGCATGGAGGATGCAGGCGTGCAATGCCTGATCTGCACGGATATCGCGCGCGACGGGATGCTCTCCGGGCCGAATCTCGGGCAGCTTACCCGCATCCAGCGGGCGGTGAAATGCGATATCGTCGCAAGCGGCGGCGTGACAAATCTCAGCGATATTGCCGCCCTGCGGGATTGCGGGCTGTACGGCGCGATCTGCGGACGCTCGATTTATAAAGGAACGCTTTCCCTGCGCGAGGCGATTCAGATTGCAGATATCAGATGACAGCGTTTAGCTATTTGCCTGTCGTCTGATATCTGTTTCGGAAGGAGACATTTTTGTGGATTTATCAAAATATTTTGTAAAAGCGGAGCTCATTCCGGCAATCATCGTCGAAGAGGGCACGAATGAGGTGCTCATGCTCGCTTATATGAACTTGGAATCTCTTGCCAAAACGATGGAAACAGGGTATACTTGGTTTTACAGCCGTTCGCGCCAAAAGCTTTGGAACAAGGGCGAAACCTCCGGTCATACCCAGAAGGTTCTCTCCATCTGTTCGGACTGCGACGATGATACGCTGCTCATCACCGTGCGTCAGACGGGCCCCGCCTGCCACACGGGCAGCCACAGCTGTTTTTATCAAACCATATGGGAGGAAATCTAACCCATGCAGGATGTTTTTCAGGAATTATATAATGTGATCCTTGACCGCAGGGAAAACCCGCAGGAGGGCTCCTATACCTGCTATCTTTTTGAAAAGGGCACGGATAAAATTTTAAAAAAGGTGGCGGAGGAATCGGGCGAGACGATTATCGCAGCCAAAAACGGCGTGAAAGAAGATACCGTTGCAGAGATCGGCGACCTGCTCTTTCACCTGCTGGTGTTGATGGCAAACGAGGGCATTGATGTTTCCGATGTGACGGCAGAGCTTGCTCGCCGCCGTCAGAAATCCGGCAACCTCAAGCAGTTTCATCAGGTGGATAAAAACACCTAATTAGCCATCGTATCCAGATTGATTTATCCCTTGCTGCGAGGTGTGTTGCATGGCTCAGTCAAAGGGGATCTTCAAACCGCGCGAGTGGTACAGGCTCGATAATGCGGCCAAAATTTTTCCAGGGCAGAATACCCAAAAGTGGTCCAATATTTTTCGCCTCTCTGTCGTGCTGCGGGAGAAAGTGGACCCCGCAGTGTTGGAGCAGGCTGTTATTATGACGCTCCCGCGTTTTCCCTGTTTCAATGTCAGGATGCGCAGGGGCTTCTTTTGGCATTATCTAGAAAAAAATGATCGTCTGGCTCCACCGATCCAGCCGGATATCCAAAACCCCTGCCACCGTGTGAATTGGCGGGAGAATAACCGTTTTTTATTTCGCGTTTATTACCATGAAAAACGAATTTCCATCGATTTTTACCATGCGCTCAGCGATGCTTACGGCGCCTCCCGCCTGCTGAGCACGATTGCGGCTCAATATTTGCGGCTGATGGGGCATGAAATTCCGCCGGGTGAAGGGGTGCTTGATCTCAACGAGCGGCCCACGCAGGATGAGGTCAGCGATCCCTTTCAGCGCTTCGCCTCCTCAAAGGCCGCACCGCGCCACAAGGTGAATAAATTTGCCTACCACGCAAAGGGCACACGCATGCCTGCGCACATGGTCAATATCACCACCGGCTATATGCCCGTTGACGCATTGAAAAACAAGGCGAAGGAATATGGTGTGACGATTACGGAGTTTATAGCGGCGCTATTGTTAGATGTGCATTACCGCAAACAGCTCGAAGAGCACCGGGGGCGCGGAAAGCTGAAGGATGTAAGCGTCCAAATTCCTGTCAATTTGCGCAACTCCTTTCCCACAAAAACACTGCGCAATTTTTCGCTTTGCTATTCCGTACGCATTGATCCCAACATGGGAGAGTATACGTTTGCGGAAATCGTTCGGCAGGTTTCCCTCTACCTGCGCTATATCAACAATTCGAAAGAGCTTAACGCCATGATGTCGAGCAATCTCAAGCTCGAGTCGAATCCGTTTATGCGCTTTCTGCCGCTGCCCATTAAAGATTTTTTTATTGGCTTATCGTTTTTGATCACAGGCGAAAAAGCGACCAGCGTGCTGATTTCCAATCTCGGTATCGTGCGTGTGCCAAAGGAGATGGAGGCGTATATCGACCGTTTTGTGCTCATGACTGGGCCCGGCAGACGTAGCGGCTCGCGCTGCGCGGCGGTCAGCTTCCAAAATACGTTTGCGCTGACCTTTGCCAATATCTATCAGGAAAGTGATATTGAGCGGGAATTTTTCACTCGGCTTGTGAAAATGGGCATCCATGTGAAGATCGAAAGCAACCGGGAGCAGATGGAGTAATTTTCATTTTGGGCCGTTGTATGCGGCATCTGGAGGTGCTTATGACTTGTCCTATTGTGTCAATTGCGGCGTGGAGCTAGACGACAGCGCGAAAAAATGCGCACTGTGCGGCGCGCCGGTGCTCAACCCTTATCTCGACGAGCCGGAAGAGGCTCTTCCCCCGCCGTATCCGGATCGGTTGGCACTCCCGGAAGGGACGAACCGGCGGTATATTGCCTTCCTCGTTTCTATGGTGCTGCTTATTCCAAACCTGATTTGTGGCGTGGCAAACCTGCTGATCCTTGACAGCGGCGTCTGGTCGGCCTACATCGTATCCTCCAGCCTTTTGTTTTGGGTGTTTTTCATTGTTCCATTTTTGATGGAAAAACCGCGGCCGCTCGTGTTGTGGCTGTTGGATACGCTTGCGGGCACGCTGTATACCTGGCTTTATTACGTGGTCGGCTGGGGGCCGCGGGGCTGGTTTTTGCATTTGGGGCTTCCGCTGATTTTGGGGCTTTCCGTCATCTCGCTTTTTATGATTTCATGGCTCGGGCGCAAACGGCGCGACTGGCCGCATGTTTCTATCGCTGTGCTGGCAGAGATTACGCTATACGCCGTTTATGCCGATGTGTTGTTTAGCCTGTATCAGCACACGGGCAGGCCGCTGCAATATTCGCTGGTGATTGCGGTGTGCTGCCTTGCACTGATGGCGTTTTTTATCGCCGTAGCGCGCAATAAGCGCCTTCGTGCCTGGCTTTCTCGAAAGTTTTTTTATTGATGGATCAAATAAAAATAAAGGATGGTTTTGCACATGAAAGCAAAAACAATAGCGGCCCTTGCGGCATTGACGGCAGGTGCGGGCGCAGCTGCCGGAGGCGCGTATTTGAAACGTAAGAATATTTGCCCGCTGTGTGTGGCAAAGAAGCTCATTGCGCAGACGCAATTGCATGTGACCGCGACGAAGCATTATGACAACGGCGTGGCGTTGACTCCGCCCATGGGCTGGTCAAGCTGGAACACCTTCCGGCAGAAGATCGACGAGCAGATCATTCGGGAGACGGCCGCTGCCATGAAGTCCTCCGGTCTGGTTGAAATGGGGTATCAGTATCTCAACCTGGACGACTGCTGGCAGTCCTCCATTCGAGATGAAGAGGGGAGGCTTCAGGGCGATCTCACAAATTTTCCGAGCGGAATCAAAAAGCTGGTGGAGGATGTAAATGCCCAGGGCATGAAGCTTGGGCTCTACACCTCCAACGGCACGCTGACTTGCGAGGATCTGCCCGCTTCGCTCGGCCATGAGGAGACGGACGCGCGCACGCTCGCGGAGTGGGGTGTGGAATATTTTAAATACGATTTCTGCCACAATGTGCAGATTCCTACGAAAGCGCCCTGCATTGATCAAATTTTCATCGGCAAGGCAGGCGAGCGGGATGCGTTTGCGCTCCAGGCGGAGGATGCGCTGCTGGAGGGCCGCGCCTGCGTGATTGAGGATAGCGCGCTCGACAGCGGCAAATACGTTGCCGGCCTGGATGCCAATCAAGGCGCAATCACCTTCCAGAATGTCACGGTGGATCAGGCGGGCGAATATGTGCTGACCATCGGCCTGCGCAAAAAGGATAATACCGCAAAATTCTGCATGGTTACAGTCAACGGGGTGGATCAATACCATGTGGATGTTCCTCCCACAAAATCCTGGAGTGCAACTGGGCGCATCCAGGTGCGTGTGCAGCTCAAGGCGGGTGGGAACACAGTGAAAATTCATAACCCCGTTGCTTCTCGCTTTGACAGTGCTGCCCTGCAATATCAGAACATGGGCGTTCAGCTCAAAAAGGCAACCAAAGAATATGCGAAACGCACCGGTCAGCCAGAAAAGCCAATCGTCTATTCCATTTGTGAATGGGGCTGGAATAAGCCCTATCAATGGGGCCGCGAAGCGGGCAACCTCTGGCGCACCACGCCGGATATCCAGGCCAATTGGGTTTCGATGCTGGGCATCTATGAGCGTAACGTCCGGCTCTATGCTCATGCGGGCCCCGGCGGATGGAATGATCCTGATATGCTAGAGGTCGGCAACGGGAGCCTGACCTTTGAGGAGAACAAGAGCCACTTTACCCTTTGGTGCATGATGGCCGCGCCGCTGATTCTCGGAAACGATATCCGCAAATTCATCAAAGCGGACGGCACTGTGGATGAGGAGAATAAAACGCTCTCCATCCTAAAAAACCGCGAGGTGATCGCCATTGATCAGGATCCGCTGGGCGTGCAGTGCCGCCGTGTGCGCAAGGATGGACTGGTGGATATTCTTGTAAAACCTTTGGAAAACCGTGAGCTGGCAGTCTGCTTCTTCAACAAGGGACCGTCGGAAAAGCAGGTAGAGGTGAGCTTGCGCGCGTTGGCAAACGAGGGCTTCGTCGACCTGCCGTATGCGGATGGTTATGAGGTGAAGGAGCTCTGGACAGGGCACGAGGCGCAGGTGCAGGATGCGCTGTCAGGTTATGTGCCGAAGCATGGGGTGAAGCTGTTCCGTGTGAAGGCGGCGGAGTAAAGCAAAAACTGATATCTGACAAAAAATCGGGCAGCCATCCTAAAATGGATCGACCTGCCCGATTTTTGTGCTAGTATTTCATTGTGGCGCTACCGGCAACGGCAGGCGGTTTACTCCGGCGGATTCACGACCGCCAGCCCCCAAAAGGGGGTGATGCTGATGATGCAGCATTTTGCATTGCAATACGTTACATATGAAAATCTTTTTGGTTTTTCGCTTGGAATGATTGGCGTGGCAGGGCTTGTTCTGGCGTTTTTCAGCCTAAAAAGAAAGCAGCCGCCCAACCCTTACAAAGTTAGCGGCTCTTTCTCAAACGCTTGTGGGATGGGGGCGAACCGTCTAAGCGGTAGCGCCGCCACATCCTTTTATCCTTCCTGTTTCCATTTGTCAACAGAACCCCATAGACAAAAGGGGAGCCGCATTGCTGCGCGGCTCCCTGCTGCTTTTTACTGGATTTCAATTTTCTTAACTTCGGGTTTGATTTCCGGCGCTTTCGGCAGCTCCAAGGTCAGCACGCCGTTTTCATAGCCTGCCTTGATTGCGTCCACATCGATGCCGGATACGTCAAACCGGCGTTCATACGCGCCGTAGTAACGCTCTTGGCGGACAAAGGCTTTCTTTTCATCCTTGTTCTCTTTTTCCTCTTTGTGCTCGGCGCGGATGGTAAGGTAATTGTCGTCAAGGTCGATATGAATATCTTCTTTGGCAAAGCCCGGCAACTCGGCTTCCAGCACATAATGGTCGCCTTTATCCTGAATATCAGTACGGAAGCTCGCAAGTGAGCGGTTCATACCCTTGAAGAACTCTTTTTCAAAATTGTCAAAGGAATCCAGCAAACTTCTTTCATAACCAAAAGGCATCAGATCAAACATAAAACATACCTCCTAAAAAATTTTCATTTGATTGTGCGTTTTGCTCAGAAGAGACTTAATTGTTTAGAACATGGCGACCGTCTTCCTTCGTTAGTTTTGTATTGTCTCTTGTTCCGCTTGGAACAGTTTTTATTGTACCCGGGGATTGTTAAAAAAGAATACATGAGGTGTGAACGAACTGTAAATATTAGCACTCTATTATTAAGAGTGCTAATTTTGCGCTTCGTTTGATCTATTTATGTAAAGCTGAATATGTAAACGATACGATTTTCAAGCCGCAAATATGATAGGTTCCGCGGTCAATTGAAAGCATACAATAGCGGCTCCTTTTTCCCCGACGTCCTTCCAAGCTTTTCTCTTGACAGAATTCCAAAATCCTCCTACTATTGATGGTAAGCAGAGAAAATTGATTGCCTATATATCGGCACAAGGAGAGGGCTCCATGATTGACTACGCTGATTTTTTTCCTTTTTGGAGGGATTTGGATGGCCCGCAGCGCGACACCCTGCGCAATGCGATTACCCTGCGCCATGTTTCCAAGGGGGCTGTCTTGCACAACGGCTCGGAGGATTGCGTGGGCCTATTTCTTGTGTTGAAGGGCCAGCTGCGCGCCTATATCGTCTCCGACGAAGGTCGGGAGATCACGCTTTACCGCCTGCTGGAGCGCGATATGTGCCTGTTTTCCGCCGCCTGCATGATGAACAGCATCCAGTTTGATATCACGATTTCCGCCGAACGGGAGAGCGAGGTGCTGCACATCCCCACAAAGGCGTATCAGGCGCTGATGCTGCAATCCGCCCCGGTGGCGAATTATACGAACGAATTGATGGCCTCGCGCTTTACCGATGTGATGTGGCTGCTCGACCAGATTCTCTATAAACGGTTGGACGCGCGTTTGGCTGCTTTCCTCCTGGAAGAGAGCGGGCTGGATGATACGAAGGAGCTTCGGCTCACGCATGAGGTGATCGCGCATCACCTCGGCAGCGCGCGGGAGGTTGTCACACGCATGCTCAAATATTTTCAGGCGGAAGGCGTGGTTGCACTCTCGCGCGGGGGCGTTGCGATCTTAGATGAGCGGAAGCTTGCTCATCTGGCGAAGGGGAGCTTGCGCTGACCAATTTGATCCAAACCCAAAGAATTGTGATATTATCACGGAAACTACAAGCATTTTGGCATATCCTATGAATGTAAACGGGCGAAGCAATATCGTCCGAGGCGAAAGGAGTTTTCAAAATGTCTGTTTTTACTGTTACACAGGATAATTTTGAGCGTGAGGTTCTCGCAGCCGAGAAGCCCGTGCTGGTTGATTTCTGGGCGCCCTGGTGCGGCCCGTGCCGCATGCTCTCGCCGGTCGTCGACGAGCTGGCCGAGGAACACAGCGGCGAAGTGTATGTCGGCAAGGTCAATATCGACGAGGAGCCGGAGCTTGCAACCCGCTTCGGCGTGATGAGCATCCCCACAGTTATGCTGTTTAAAGGCGGGGTTCCGGTTTCCACCTCTGTCGGGGTTAAGCCAAAGCATGCGCTGGAAGCTATGCTGAAATAAAGCGAGGGAAAGGGGCTGCTGATGCGGCCCCTTCTTGTTATCTTACTGGAACGGGAATCGAGAAAGAAGGGATTGTTAATGAAGGTAGTTATTATTGGCGGCGTCGCGGGCGGCGCGACGGCTGCGGCAAGGCTGCGCCGCCTAGATGAGCAGGCAGAAATCATTATACTGGAGCGCAGCGGCTACATCTCCTATGCCAACTGCGGCCTGCCCTACTACATTGGCGGGGAGATCACAGACAGGGAGGCGCTCACCCTGCAAACGCCCGCAAGCTTTTGGGCGCGCTTCCGCATTGAGGTACGGGTGCACAACGAAGTTACGGCGATCCACCCGGAGCGGAAAAACGTTACCGTGCGTCGCCTTGACGATGGCGTTGTGTATGAAGAAGCGTATGATAAGCTGATCCTCTCGCCGGGCGCAAAGCCTGTGCGCCCAGCGCTGCCCGGCATAAACGACAGCCGAATTTTTACGCTGCGCAATGTAGAGGATACCTTTGCTATTCACGCCTTTATCGAGCAGAACGCGCCGCGCCGCGCGGTTGTGGCGGGAGGCGGCTTTATTGGCCTTGAGATGGCGGAGAACCTGACCCAGCAGGGGATCGAGACGACTATCGTCGAGCGCATGGAGCAGGTGATGGCCCCGCTTGATTCTGATATGGCGTGTAGCGTTCATGCCTACCTGCGCGAGAAGGGCGTCAATCTTCGCTTGGGTGAGACAGTCGCTGGTTTTACCTCGAACGAAGCAGGACTGCGCGTCAGGCTGGAAAGCGGCGATTCCGTATCCGCCGATTTTGTGATCTTGGCGCTCGGCGTTGCGCCGGATACCGCTCTGGCGAGGGCGGCCGGGCTCGCGCTCGGCGTCAGGGGCTCCATTGCCGTCAACGACCGGATGCAGACCTCAGACCAGGATATTTACGCGGTGGGGGACGCGGTGGAAAGCGTGCACTTCGTCTCTGGGGAGAAAACGCTTGCCGCGCTTGCCGGGCCCGCCAATAAGCAGGGGCGTATCGCGGCAGATCAAATCTGCGGGCGAGAGAGCCGGTACCATGGCGTGCAGGGCTCTTCGGTTTTGAAGCTTTTCGATATGACTGTGGCGGCAACCGGCCTTAACGAGGCGGCAGCGCGCGCTGCGGGGATTGCGTTTGACAAAACGGTTACCTTTTCCGCCTCGCATGCAACGTATTATCCCGGCGCGACCAATATGACGGTGAAAACGCTCTTTTCCCCGGAAACGGGCAGGCTGTTCGGCGCGCAGATCGTGGGCTTTGAAGGGGTGGATAAGCGCATCGACGTGCTGGCCGCCGCCGTGCGGATGGGGATGACCGGCGAAGCGCTCACAGAGCTGGAGCTTTCCTATGCCCCGCCGTATTCCTCCGCGAAGGATCCGGTCAATATGGCTGGGTATGTGATCGAAAACGTCCGTTCCGGCCTTGTGCGGCAATACCATTGGCACGATGTTGAGGCCCTGCCGCGCGACGGCAGCGTCATCCTGCTCGATACGCGCACCCCGGCGGAGTACGGAAGAGGGCATATCGAGGGGGCGGTCAACCTCCCGCTGGATGAATTGCGCGAACGGCTGCCTGAGCTGGAACGCGGTAAACCAATCTATGTGAATTGCCACAGCGGGCTGCGCAGCTATCTTGCCTGCCGGATTCTCATGCAAAACGGCTTTGAATGCTACAACCTCTCCGGCGGCTACCGGTTCTACCAGATCGTCATACATGAGCGGGAGGACCATCGCCCGGCGTACCCTTGCGGCCTTCCCATAAAATAATAGACGATTATTGATTTTGTAACTTCGTCACGGCATTTTTTCCTGATGGCATATTCTTTAGACACAGCGGGAAATCAAAATAAAAGGTGGATCACGGTTTAAAAATAACGATTTCAAGCTGGAAATTTTGCCCCTACTCATTTAAAGAACGAGAATTTGACGAAACCTGGGCAAAACGTTCCGCCTTGCAGAGACGGGAACGAAACACATAAGCGCCCCAAAAAGGGGCTGTTGCAAACGGTAGCTTTTCGCCGTTCGCAACAGCCCTGTTTTTCTTTCAAGCGCGCAGCGAGGTCAGTATGAGATCGCCCTGCATGACCTCCAGCATCATCTGGGCGTAGAGACGGAAGCCTTCGGAAAAATATTCGCAGCAGGAGTGCTCGCATAGCTTCTGGTTGGCCTGTGCAAAGGCTACAAACAATTCCTTTTCTTTTCCGTTGAGCGATTGCTCCAATTGCAGGGCGAAATCATAGTAAGCGGCCTGGTCTTTTTCGGTGTCCGAACCGGGGATGGGTGGTTTTTCACTGGGGCATAAGTTTCCGTAATAGAGCGCTTCCAGAATGCTTTGCATAATAATGATCTCCTTTCAATCGCCGCAATGCTTGAAAGGGTTTGCAGCATATGGTATGATGTGTATGCTGCAAAATGCCTTTGGCATTGGCGGTACTGGAAGTGGCTGTGTCTTTGACGGGATGTGAGCCGCTTCCTTTCATTTTTTCAAGAGATAGATACTTGAAAAAGGAAAGCACGTCTTTATGTGCTTTCGTCTTCGAGGCGACCGTACCGGGGGGAAGCGGCATATCCTTTTGCTCTGGGTGCTGCTTCTCCATGCTCGATTATACGTCTTCCAACAGTTTCAAAATTGCGCGGCGGACTGCTTCTGCTTGATTGATATTGTGTTTTTTACAGTATTGATCAAGTATTTTTTTGTGTCGATATCGATTCGAGCAGTCACGCGGCTGATTTTGGGACTGTCGGTCGGACGCCCCATTTTGGCAGCCAATTTTTCACCTCCTACTTTTGGCTAACAAAATTACAACACTTATGTTAGCCAAAAGTTAAGCGCTTGAATCGTTTTTTTGAGCGGTGCGGCTGGGAGGTATGATTCAGAAGGAAGCAGAGTGCCTAGTTTCGCTGACGCGACTGCATTTTGAGGGTAGTTTTGAATCAAGGATGTGGAGGAATGCGCTCATGCCGCGCGGTATATATCCCTGCGCGGCCTGATCCCCATCCCTCTCCCAAGCTCAAAACGCGGGAAAGCATGTTTCGATTCCGAAAACGTTTGCGTTTTTTCTTGACACAAATGCGGCGGCCTCCTATACTGAAAGTATCGATTTCAAACGGGAGGCATCCATATGGCAGAACAGACCCCATTGACCCTGACGGTCGTTTCCGATATCCATTATTATTCCAAAAAGACCGGCACTTCCGGCAAAGCGTACGAGGCGGCCAACGCCAAAAGTCAGAAGCTGCTCGCGGAGTGCCCCGAGGTGCTGGAGGCCGCCTTTCGCCAGATCGCCAAGGATGACAGGAGCGACATTGTGCTCGTCTCCGGCGATACCACCAACAACGGCGAGGTGGAGAGCCATCGGGAATGCATTGCCCTGCTGAATACGCTGAAGGAGGCCGGCAAACGCGTCTATGTGATCACCGCGACGCACGATTATCAGGATTCCGGCGAGACGGACGGCTATGTGGGCGACGAAAAGGTCAAGGCGCCCGCCTTGCATAGGGAAGAGCTATGGGAGCTGTATCGCCCCTTTGGGCCGGACGAGGCGATCGCCGTGCACCGGGAGAGCATGAGCTACATTGTCCAACTGGCGGAGGGGTATCGGCTTTTTGCGCTGAATGACGATTCTAACGGAGCAGGGAAGAGCGGTTTCTCTGAGGAATGCTTCGCCTGGATTGCCGAGCAGGCGCGCAAGGCAAGGGAGGAGGGGCAGTTTATCATCGCCATGACGCATCACCCCATGCTGTCCCCTTCGCCGTTTTATTCAATCATCGGGGCGGGGGATATGATGGGCGGCCATGAAAAGCGCGTGCAGCAGTGCGCGGATCTTGGCATCCAGTTCATGCTGACCGGGCATTCGCATATTCAGGACGTCTCCTATGCCATCAGCGAGGCGGGAAATATTTTTTATGATCTGAGCACTCCCGCCCTCTGCGGGTATCCCGGCACGATCCGGATGCTCACGCTTGACCCGGCGGTAGGGGAGGTCCGGCTATCCTCCGACTTCATTACCGAACCCGTAGCGCTCAATTTTGGGGGGCGTACCTTACAGGAGCATTTTGAAACGCAGTTTATCGGCATGATCCGCGATGTGATTCTTGCCGCGGGATCGGATATCAATCGATTTGCCGATATGGCCACGGCCTTCAGCGTGAAAAAGAAGCTCAGCTACAGGATCGGATGGCTGATCAAAGGCCCGGCCAAGTTTCTCGCCAACCTGAAGATCGGTACGGTGGGGAACTGGACGCGGGCGGAAACAGGCCTCTCCAAGGCGGATTACGCTTCGATCAAGGAGGAAAAGGCGCTTGATTTCATCATCTCTCTCGTGCTTGGCCTCTATGGCGGAGACGCCCCCTACACGCCCGATACGCCATACTATAAAATCACCTGCGGGATGCTGAATATCATTGATTCCATTCTCCGGGCGTTACATATCAACCTTGGCAAGCTGGTCAAGGGGGCGAACAGTGTGCGTTCCCTAGTGGAGCCGTTGCTTTATAACGCCGGCGTCTGCGACGAAAAAGCAGTGCTGCCCATCTATCCGGTTGCTGATGCAGGCGATCCGGAGGCGGTCGCGCTGCGGGAGGCGGCAAAAAAGGCGCGCCCGCTTCCGCTGCCGGAGCAATATCCGGATACAATACGGCCGAGCCGCAAAGGGGTTCCAGCCGTGCTGCTTGCCGCGCTTTGCCTTGTGCTTTTACTTCCATTTTTGATCGTCTTGCTGCCGGCTGGCTTTTTAGTCAATCAGCTTCGGTTTGCCAAGAAAGCGAAGGAATAACTGCTTTGACCAGAAAGGCACTATGGGCGCATGGGAATTCAAGCATTTTTCGTAATGCCAGTGAATAGGGGGATAACGCCGCCAAAGGTTTCCAGGCGCACACTGACTGTGTTCTCGGGCTCAGCTTGCGCCGGCCTGTGGCCTTGTCATCCTGCAACGATAGCCCGTTAGTTGAAAACAGCTGCTGCTCCTGTCCACTAATTTATGGAGGGCAAATACCGCATTTTTAAAGAACCTGTTATAAAATGCTCTGCATTTTATAACAGGTTCTTTTAGTCTTATTTAATGTAACGAATTATCACATAATTAGTTTTCAATTCGAAAATATGATGCAAAGTGAAACATCGCTTCTGTAAGGATTGACAAAAAAGATCGAGATCATATAAAGTATAAGAGGTATTTTCAACAATTTATGAGGGGGAATCAAGAAGGTATGAATATCAAAGACACAGCGATTGGCGCTGTGAAGGAGGTCACATCCCATTGGAGCAAGCCGGGCAAGGGAAATTTTGTATCCTATAAAGAGGTGCTTAACCTTGGCCTCGGCGGGATGGGCCAGCAGTTCGTCATGATTATGACCGGGTATCTGAGCCTGTCCGCGGGCAACACGCTGCTCGGCTCCACGCTCGGCCTGCGCCCGATGCACCTGCAATATATGGCGATGGTGCAAACGGTGCTGGGCATTTTTTTCTGCATTTTGCGCGGCAAAATTGTGGATAACACCCGCACCCGCTACGGGCGTTTCCGCCCCTATATCGCCCTGATGGGCTTCCCGATTGTGTTGCTCACCGCAATTTTTATCTTTTTGCCGTTTGAAACGATGGGGTATACCAGCAGGCTGATTGCTTCCTTTGCCTTTGCAATCACGGTCAGCATGGTCTTGCCCATGTTTACAGATACCTACAGTGAGCTGCAAACCGTGATCACACCGAATTCAGAAGAGCGCACAAAGGTGCTGGCGATCAACTCCTTGATCTATTCGTTTGCGCCCACGGTAGCGTATTTTATCATTCCCCTGCTCTCTCAGCTAACGGGTGGTTATACGGATATCCGGACGTATCGCTACATCATCGTCCCCATGGCGGTGCTGGGCGTCAGCCTGAATCTCTTTACCGCTTTTGGCTGCAAGGAGCGCGTCGTCACATCGCAGAGCTATGTGCAGAAGGTCGGCGTGCTCGAAGGCGTGAAGGAGATTTATAAGAACAAACACTGGTGGCTGCGCACCGTGGCCGGCTGGATCGGCTTTCTGGAGAGCGCCTGCGGCGTGATCTTTGGTTGGGTTTATATTTACGGTACGCAGGATATGACGACTTACGCATTTTTGACCACTGTGCTCGGCAGTGCCTCCGGTATTGCCATGGTCATCACACCGTTTCTGATGAAAAAACTCGGCAACCGGACGCTGCTTCTGGTACATAACGGATTGAATGTTTTATTTGTCACCATGATGACGTTCACCTTCCGGATTCCGTTGCTCTTTTTCATCTTTCTGTATTTAAATTCTCTTGTCAATGCCCTTTCTATTGTGTACAATCAGGCGATGCATTCTGAGGTGAAGGATTACCAGCAGTATATCAGCGGCAAACGCATGGATTTTATGTTTGGCGTCGCGGGCCTAATTGGCACGCCGGTTACAATGCTGACAGGCCTTGCGATTCCCTATGTTTATGAATGCATGGGGCTGACGACGAATTACGATATCCTTTATGATCCGAATGTGCGCAATACGATGTTTTACATCCTATGCCTGCTCTCCATTGTTGGCGCGATCATGAATTTGATTCCCTTCTCGTTTTATAGCTTATCGCGTGAGAAACATCGCAATATCATCAAGGTGTTGCGCTACCGCGCCCTGTTTGATGATTATGAAAACGATTGCCTGAACGCGGAGGAGATTGTAATTGCGATTGACGGCATTCGGGAGGGCTATGATATTCTCAATGCGCCGGCGCCTGATTTGAAAGCGCTGAAGGCGAAGGTCAAAGAAGCCAAAGCACTGCCTGTGGAAAAGCCGGAGATAGCAACGGCCACACGCAAGGAGGCAAAGGCTGCGCGCAGGATGGCAAAAACAAAGCACAAGGAAGCCGTCCGGGCGGCGCGCGCAAGCGTGCAGGCGGGGAAAAAGCTGATGGAGCAGAAAAGAGCCGTGCCGATCTTGATCGATGAACTGACGAAGTTCCAAAAGCCGGAAAATATTCGCCGGGTAGAGCGCGCGAAGGATCTTGTTGCAATCGGCCTGACACAGTTGAGCGGAATTCATTCTACCGTCTTAGAGGAGGCCAAAATGCTGCCCGCCGCAACCAAAGAGGAAAAAACGATACGCACTTATGAAATGAAGCGCGCAAAGGCCATGCTGAAGATGGCGAAAAAAATCCGCAAAAATTATCCCAATGGTATCTGCGAGCCTAATCCGGCAACGTTGAATGCTGCACTTGATATGCCCTACACAACGAAGGAAGAGAGCCGCGCCCGAGCCAAGGCTTTGAAGGCGGCGGAAAAAGAGCTCCAGCTCTTCCATACAACGGTGAAGCCCTATCAGGACGCGCAGAAGCTTGTGCGCGACGAGCGGGTGAGCCGCACGATCTATCCGGAGATTGAAAAGATGTATGACGGCGCGCGCGCCGAACTGGAGCAAATGGAACAAGAAGCGCAGAAGGAAACGGCGGTAGCCGGGAGGGGGAAATAACGATGAAGAAAACAGCGATTAGGGCTCTTTCTCTGCTATTTGCCGCCTCGCTGCTAACCGCAGGCCTGACGGGCTGCACGCAGGAGTTAGAGGGGGCCGAGCTTACGAAAGCCTACGAAACGGCGGTGCAAAACGCTCTGGCGGAAGATGTTTATTATTGGAAGGAAACAAAGCTGAAAGGGAAAAACACGGAATCCTGCCAGGTCAATGTGTTTGCTGGGCAGGGGAGCAATTATGAGCCTTTGCGGGATGAAAACGGCGCCTATTCGGAATATAAAATTAACCTGCAACAGACTAGCAGTCAGCCCCAAAAGGCGGTTCGGATTTACTGCGGCCTCTCACAGGGCAAGGAGAAAAAGGATGAGGCGAAAAACTATCTTTTTACGCAAACCTTGGAGGAGGGGCAGATCGTCAGCTGCGTCAAGCAGCCGATGACAGCGGCGGAATATTATCAGAGCGAGGCATTTGCACCGTATCTCCTCTCTTCCCGTATCGCAGAGCTGAAAGAGCTGACAGTAGCGGATATGGATTTCAGCATTAAGGACGGGCAGGCAGAGCAAAAGGTAAATGTGACGGAGCTGATTTTTAAACCGACGGATGCATATCTTGCCCGTTATGAGCAAAAATACGGCAAAAAGTCGCTGTTCGAGGGGGCCAAAAAGGTATCCATCGAGATTGCCTATGACAGGATTGCACATATCATTGTTTATGCGGAGGAAAAATTGGACAGCAATTTATCTGTGGAGATCGAACAGTATAAATTCGAAGTGGTTTATCTTGGACCAAAATTTGATGTTCCGGTTTATAATCAAAAGGTCAAGGACGACAGCACGAAAAAGGAATTCGACTGGGTAGATGCTGTATAATCGATGGAAGTTTGGAAGTTTAAATCGTATTAACGCGATGCGGGGGCGCTCTGCAACCAAGCAGAGCGCCCCCGCAATTGTCAGGAGGGATGTGGCCGCATTCACAGCGAAGGGTGTGCTGTTGCGGCGCGTTATTGTTAAAAACGCCTCCAGCAATCCCGCTGGAGGCGTGTCGTATTGGATTCTAATTTGTTTGGAAACGAGCTTAGCTTCCGCTCTTCGCAGTCGTACCGCCGCCTATGCTGCCAATGATATCGCCAATTCCATCCAAAATGTTACCCGCATCCTGTTTCGACTCGTTTTCCTTCGCGTCTACTAAGCCGGAGACGAGTTGGCCGATATTGATTCCCAACGCGTTTGTGTCAATTCCCTGCCCAAGCAGATAGTTGTTAATCTCGCCGAGGTTATCCATGGAAAGAGAGCCTGTAAATCCACCCAGGATTTGAGAAATATCTGCGCTGCTGGGCTTTTTGGTAGTGCCGGCGGGTTTGGTGGTTGAAGAGGAGCCGTAACCCGCGTTAGGGGAAGCGGCGGTGGGCAACCGGTTTGCTGCCTGATATCCACCCAGATAGGAGTTTCCACTGCCTATGTAACTGCCGCCGGAGGAAGATTTCGTGGTTGCCTCCGCAGGCTCCGCCGTGGTGGAGGGAGCTGAAATGCCATCGAAGGTATACTGTTCTACACTGGCCTTCGTGCCAACTGTGGGCATATTGTCCTCTTTCTCCTTCTTGGAACAGCCGAAAAAGGAGGCGGCAAGCGCCAAGGCAAGGAGCAGGGGAATCACCTTCCATCCGTTCTTTTTCATCAAAATGACCATCCTTTCTTTTCACACTGCAATATCCGTCTGGGAGTTCAATCGAGCAGAATGCTGAAACAGCCCTATATCCTGTTCACATCCGCGCCCTGCTCTTCATATTTTTGAATCATCAATTTTGCCGCTTTATAAATATCCCCACAGCCAAGCGTGATGACCAAATCGCCTTTCTGTGCGTGATCAACCACGTATTGCGCAACCTCGTCGAAGGTGTTGAACCAGACGCTGCCGGGGATCTTTTCGGCTAGCTGGGCGGTATAAACGTTGTAGGTGTTGCGCTCGCGCGAGCCCATAATCTCCGTCATAACAACGTGATCCGCCATACTGAGGACCTGTGCAAAATCATCCATCAGCAGATAGGTGCGGGAATAAGTGAAAGGCTGGAACACAGCCCATACCGCATTATACCCCATTTTAAGCGCCGCTTCAAGGGTGACGCGCAGCTCCGCAGGATGGTGCGCATAATCATCCGCAATGGTTACGCCATTGCAGACGGCCAGCTTCTCAAACCGGCGGCCCGCGCCGTGAAAGCTTTCCAACCCGGTAATGCACTGCTCAATCGTTGCACCGGCCTGCACGGCGGCGGCAATCGCCGCAAGGGAATTGGGCACATTATGCATCCCAGGCACGTCGAGCCGGACATGGCCGACCATTTTTCCCCGGCAAAGGAGATCATATTCCGGAAAAGCACCGCGGTGCACTTGGAGATTGGCCGCGCTGTAATCGTTACCGCCGCCAAGCCCGAAAGTAACCACCTCTTTTTGAGCCAGCAAATCCGCAACCGCTTGACGGGTATTCCTATCATCCCCGTTGATAATCAGCGTTTGGGCCATGGAGGCAAACTGGTGAAAGGAGCGGATAATATTGCCAAGCGTTTTAAAATAGTCAAGGTGATCTTCATCAATATTCAAAATCACAGCAACATCCGGTGAAAGGCTCAAGAAGGTATCTGCAAACTCGCAGGCTTCGCAAACCAACGTATCACTGTGGCCGACGCGGCCGTGGCTGTCGATCAGCGGCAGCCGGCCTCCGATTACGGCGGAGGGGTCGAGCTCCGCCATGATGAGAATTTGCGCGAGCATCGAGGTAACGGTGGTTTTGCCGTGCGTACCGCAAACGCCAATGCAGTTGGAATACATGCGCGTGACTGCGCCGAACAGTTTGGCACGCTCAAAAGTTGGCACGCCCAGCGTTTTTGCGGCACAAAGCTCCGGGTTATCATCGAGCAGGGCGGCGGTGTATACGACCATTTCGGCGTTTCCAATGTTTTCCGCACGGTGCCCCATGGATACCGGTACGCCCAGCGAACGGAGTTTGGTCAGGTTGTCGCTTTCATTGTTATCAGATCCGGTGAGCGTGTAACCCTCCTTCAGGAGAATTTCTGCGAGCGGGCACATCCCCGCTCCGCCGATGCCGATCATATGGATCCGTTTAACCTGTTTCAATAGCTCGTCAATTTCGTACAATGCTGCCACCTCAATTTTCTTTGTTAAAAATCGGCTCTTTACACCCGGCTTCGGGGAAAATACCGATGGATGGTACGCCCTGAAACGTATTTTATTATATTGCATCTTGGCGCGGAAATAAACACTTTTTTTCGATAGTATGCCATTTATTGTGTGTTGGGAAAAACTTCTACCGAATCCGTTTTGAACTGTTTCACGCCGCCTTATGCGCAGCATAGCCAGCGGTACCTTTATTATACAATAGAATCCAGATGATTTGGATAGGAAAAATATTGAAATTAAAAAGGATTATAGAGCTAGAGCATGTGTCGTAGGTTATCCCTGTCATTTGTGCCGGGGCTACGCTTAACAATAGGGCAATGCCGTTTGATACACGATACGGCTCAGTGGCTGTCGCCGGTGATACAACGCTAGAAAGAAGTCCGAGGCATGGGAAGCCCCATGCCTCGATTTGCATTCATGGTGTGTCCGGCTGCCGGTTGAAAGCGAGCTTACTGACCGGGAAGGCCGTTTAGCGGCAATGCTTGTCGAAAGAGGGATTGCACGCATAGAAGTTCTTAGAGTTCATTTTATCGGTTGCAAGTCGAAGTCCCTCTCCAAATCTTTGATAATGGACAATCTCACGCTCACGCAGGAATTTAATCGGATCACGGACGTCCGGATCGTCGACCAGACGCAGAATGTTGTCGTAGGTCGTCCGTGCTTTTTGCTCAGCAGCCAGGTCTTCATGAAGATCTGTAATCATGTCGCCTTTACTCTGCATATAGGCAGCTGTATACGGCACGCCGGCAGCGGAAGCAGGATAAACACCAGCCGTATGGTCGACAAAGTAGGTGTCAAAACCGCTCTTTTTAATTTCATCTTCACTTAAATTACGAGTAAGCTGATGAACAATGGCGCCGATCATTTCAAGGTGCGCCAGTTCGTTGGCCCGTGCGTTGTTAGAGATGAACAAACAAAAAAACACGTAGGTACAAGCTTTTTTGGCAATGTACCTACGTGTTTTTTTATGAATGCTTTTTTAGAATATCCAATGCAATTCGATTGAGTTGTTCTTTTGTTTGCTCTATTTTCTTTTTGTCCTGCAAAATCGACTCATCATGAATAAGCACTTTTGTTTGCCCTACTGTGATAGATTTTAGAATCATCATATACACCTCACTCCATATATACATATGCGTGTGGTGTTGTCCATCATTTCTTTTTTGCAAATATCAGTGGATTGTTTTTTAGGTATGGCAGAAATGCAAATACTGATTTTATTTGGGTCGGCAAGTTCTGGTTTGCGTTTTACAAACGCAGGGGCAGCATAAAAAAGTATGCTGCCCCTGCTGTATATCCTATTCTGTTTGAAAGGGTTTGGTTCCCGTCAGGAAGCGGCGGGAAGCTCGTTGGGCAGTTCAAAGCCGAGGTCTTGAATGGCTTTCTCAATTTCGGCTTTGGTCATGGAGCCACCGTTCTTCTGGTCGGGGCCAATGTCTTCGGTGGGGATGGAGCCGTTAAGGGTAATACTATCTATCGCGTGATTGTTAACAAAAGAAACGGCATAATTAGAAGAGTCTGCAATGCGTGCAACTACTGAGGGAAGTGCTGCACCATTATCATTTTGGGTTTTTGATGTAATTGAATCGCAAACATTGTAGCAATTTGACAAGGTTATATCTTTCGCTTGAATCCTTCCTATAATACCACCCGTAAAACTTGAAGTCATAGGTCTGCTAGTAGCAATGGCAGTAATAATTCCATAATTAACGCTTTTATTAATCGAAGCTTGATAAGCAGAAGTAGATGTGCTGCCTAGTATTCCTCCTACTTCTACTACACCACCATATGCCCTTGCACTAACTGTTCCATAATTGATACAAGAATCAATCGTGTGCGGTACACCTGTGCCAACAATACCTCCGACGGATATAGGGTTACTGTAAGCAGAAATATCAATCATTCCATAATTTTTACTATTTATAATAGAGGCGTTAGATGAAGAAGCTGCACTAATTCCTCCGCAAGCAAGGGAATCAAAACTTCCTTCTCTGCAAATAATATCTCCTTTATTGATGCATTCCGATATTGTATTATTAGAAAACGCCACAATACCTCCTACCCGAGGGGCTATATAAACCCCTGTATTACCATCAATCTGAAAATCAATCTCATTGGTACAATGGGATATACTTTCTGCTCGTGCACAAATTCCTCCTACCGCAATATAATGCTTTGTCTCGTTAACATCTAATACTTTTATTTTTCCTTTTGTTGTACAAGATGTAATTTCGGAGGCTTGTGCCACAATGCTCCCAACGTCTATTGAAGAAGCATAGTTTGTTCCGCCAACTTTTATTGTAATATCTACATCTTCCATTTTTATATTTTTAATGCTGGGAGAATTTTGCGTATTGGCAAAGAGACCGTATGTGTATTGATGAGTTCCACTATCTTCTGGAGAAAGTAGCATATAGTTCATCTTCAAGTTTTTAATTGTATGCCCTTTGCCGTCAAAAGTTCCTTGAAAACCATTATAACTTTTAACATCTAAGATTCCACCAATTGGAACCCAATTTTCATATTCCGAGAGGTCAATATCGTTTACCAAGACAAAGTTAGAGTTCAGGTTATAACGCACTGCGTCCAGTTGCTCAGCCGTTGCAATTTGATAGGGGTCGTTAATAGTTCCTTGTCCTCCTGCAAACTTAATAATATCAGAGGCACTAAAGCTATTGCCGTTATTTTTGTTAAATAATTTGAGCTCTGCGAGCTTTTCTTCAATATCTTTGGTAAACATATCCTTCTTTCCAAATAATTTCTGTGCATCAACTAATGCTTCTTGAACAGTGCAAAACCGCCCATACTTTTCATGTGAACTTAATAGATAAAAAATATACGTACGCATTAACATTTCATACTCCATAGAAGTAGAGTTATCAAATGCCAATACCGACTTAGCGCCTTTATTTAAAAAGGCATTAGCAAGCACATCATCTTTTCCAGAAGAACAGGCCCCTAAAAACACCAAAGAATTATCCATTTGTTTTATATAATGGTTTACAAACGCAGATGTAATAGCATACTGTGACCCTAAGTAAGTTCCTAAAATTCCTGAGGTGAAAGCAAGCCTATCATCTTTAATATCAGCTGAATATAAATGTGTGGAGTTCCAGTTATCTGCCCTTTCGCCTGTCACTAAGCAAGAGTGAAGTTCACTAGTATACGAACCATGTCCTTCCCAAATAATCACTTTATTTTCGCCTATTTTTTTTAATCCTTCTATTGTAACCGATTTATCTATAAACTTATTATTGAGGGAGTATGAGTATCCTAGATTTGTTTTTTTTAGCAAATTCGCACTACTAGGAACAGTAAAAGAACCCTGATATTCTAAATTATTATACGTGGCATCTATCCATGCCTCAATACTACTAAGCCATACACCATAAGATGATGCACTTGGCTCAATAGTAACAATTTGAGCATCACTTCCCGAACTTAACCGTCCATACCTCTGGGGAATAAATATATAACTAATTCCACTTTTTAATTTCATATACACAGAATCGTCATTTTTTTCACAGTACAATATTTCCCCAGATGTTTTTTTACTTTCAGCATATACTAATATCTCGTGCAATAATGTTTCTAATTTTTCATCATTTACATATCCATTATTACCTAAATATTTTTTCTGGATATTTAGCGTATCATCACATATAGATTGATATTCATACCAATCAGTTATCTGTAAATTGGTGTAATAAAAAATCTCACAAGATTCACTTTTTAAATGTCCTACGTTAGCATAATATTTTAATTTTTCTTCCTTATCGGAATACAGTTCAAACGTCCCTGTATAAATGCTATCATTTGCATTTTGGTCTGGCTTTACTCCATTGTCATATAAGTATCCAACTTCATTTCCTGTCTCGTCTGTAACCTGTATTTTATTAAGCGGTATTGATTGTGGATTTGAAATTTTGGCTTCAAAAGTAACATTTGTTTTCTCTCCTACCAGAACATCAATTGGTTCTGATGTAGTAAAATAAATGAATTCAATGCCTGCGTCTGGGTCTATCTGCTTTTCCTGATACTTCACGTCCGCATTAACCTTCGTCTCCTCTCCGTCCACCGTAATAACCTTCTCCACCGTGAACGATTTCCGCCCATCATCCGCACCCTTTGCCGTGAAAAAACTTACCCCCGTTATTGCTGTTGCAGCAATCGCAACGCACATCACAAGTGATATGATTTTCGTAGTCTGCTTCTTGTATTTATACATGAGGATAATCACAACCGCAATTACCGCAAGCAGGGCGATAATCGCAATGACAAGCGTTTTCACCGACATGGAATCGCCTGTGTTCGGGTTCTCCGCCTGTGCGGTTGTGGCACTATCCGCCGTTGTGGTAACCTTCGGGAAGGTCGTCGTCAAATCGCCAATTATCCCGCCACCCGTCGTGGAGGGGGTTCCCGTTGTGCTCGGAAGCGTTGTTGCTTCTCCCGTCGTAAACGGTGCAGTTGTGGTTGTGATGGGAGCCGTGGTCGGTTGTGTCGCTTTCTCCGTTGTCGGAGCCTGTGTCGGCTGCTCCGTGCTCTCCTGCGTGCTGGGCTGCTGTGTCTCTGTCGGCTTGATGGTTTCCGATTCCGAAGGTTTCGCCGTTTCCGTCTCAGACGGTTTCACGGTTTCAGTTTCCGTCGGCTTGTCCGTTTCGGATTCGGAGGGTTTCACCGTCTCGGTTTCGGTTGGAGTTGTGCCTTCACTCTCTGGCACTGTCGCACTGGTTTCCTCTTTTTCTTTTACCGCCGTGAAAGAGAGCGTCAGCGTTTCGCCTGCCTCCAAATCCACCGTTTTTGTGCTGCTACTCCCATCCTTCAAGGTGAGCGTTTCGGGGAGCAGGCTCTCAATGGAAACATCCTCCACCTTGAAATCATTCGTATTTTTTACCGTCACGGTCACATGGATTTCCTCATTTGCCTTGTAGCTCTCTTTGTCCGTCACAATCGTGGCTTCCAGCCCGTATTGGCTCCCACTGGACATGGCAAAGCTCGGCAGAGCAAAGCACGCGAACGCGAGCAGCACCGCCATGGTAAGGGCAAGAAGCTTTTTACATTTCTTCATTTTCGTTTTCCTCCTGTTTCTTCATTTTTCAGATAGCGTACCCCTTGCATAATTCATTTCTTTATGAGAATAATAGTAAGGGAAGTATTCCGTGCGTACTCTTGAAGTTTGCTACTTGAAGAAAAAGAGTGCGAAAGCCGTATACCTACAGGCTTTCGCACTCTTTTTGACCACAATTTTGACCCCTAATAGCTCGAAGCAAGCTTTTCCATTCCCTGCTTTTTCAGCTTTGCCGAGCTGTGTACATATCGCTCCAACGTGAACTTCACACTCGCATGGCCAAGCACTTCCGAAAGGGATTTAATATCGAAATCCTTTTCCTCCGCCCTTGTCGCAAATGTGTGCCTCAATGCATGAAAATTGATAGTATCCACACGGGACGCTTCCAAATATCGCTTGAATTTCTCCGCGTATACACGCGGTTCCATAAATTTTCTAACCTTGCCCGTTAAGAAAAAGGCTTCTGGCTGATACTGCACCTTTTGTTCCCTCAATTGGAGAAGCAGCGGCTCAGCCAAAGGGATGGTTCGGACGGATTTTTTGCTTTTCGGCGTGTCGATAATCACCTTTGTTTTAAAGGGGCTGTTTCCGTCCACATTTTTGATTCGCTGCAACGTTTTGTTCACATGCAACAGCCCTGCTTCCGTGTCAATATCCTTCCATGTTAAGGCACAAAGCTCCCCGATACGAAGCCCGCTGTATAGCACCAGATACAAGCCCAACGTTTCCAGATTCGGCTTACTGGATAGAAACACTTCAAATTGCTTTTGTTCCCCCTCAGTGAGGACGGGAAGCTCTTTCTCCTGTATGGGGGGAAGAATGAGGCGTTCCTCCTGAAAAGGGGGTATCTTGTGTTCTGTCTCCCCATAGCGGATTATCTGCACAAGGACACAGACAATATCATGCACCGTTTTTGCGGACAACCCGCCTTTCCCGTCGAGCCTGCCGTGTTCGGTTTTTTCCCTGATAAATTGATTGACCATCTCAACCCCGATTGTCTTTGCTCTCAAACGGCCTAACTGCGGGATAATGTGGTTGTGTACTTTATCGTAATAGTCCGCATAGGATGATTCCTTAACCGCTATTCGTGCTTGTTTCAGCCATTCCAAACAGAGGGAGCCAAAGCTTGCGGTTCCCGTCACGGCCTGTTGCTTTGCGGCAGAATCCTGCTGCTGTTTCAGTTTTTGTTTGACTTCCTGATAGGTCGCCCCATACACGGATTTATAGCTTGCTTTCCCCTCTAAATTGTAGCTGATAATATATCGGCCTTCCCATCGGCCGTCTTTTCTTTTGTGGATATTCTCGCCTCGTTTCGGCATTGCATTTCACCCTTTCCACCCGCTGATTTTTGACCCCGATTTTGACCCCTAATAGATGAAAACCGAACAGCTTTTTTCTATATTTTATCCGATTAGAATTAACACGAAGCTTATTCTATCAAAATCGGAAAAATATATTGACTTTTTCTGTCGATTTCTATATCATAAAGGCAAAAGATGGCGGCCAAAACGGCTCTTCAAGTAGCAAACTTCAAGAGTAGAAATAGAAAATCTGTAACCATATTCGTATGGCTACAGATTTTTTTATCCCTATTTTTATGTGTATGCACACCATGCCAAAAAAGACGTATGAAAAGGAAAAGACAGGGTTCTTTCCTGTCTTTTGGATATTAATTATTATGTTTTATAAAATCAAGTGATATATCCATAAGGGCTATAAATCTATACAACTCAAATCCCGTCACAAATAGCCTTTCTTTTTTATTTGAAAAAATGAAAATAGCAGTATCATCCCATAGCATAATTGGATAAACAAATTTGTTTTTGATTATATGCTTTGTGCGTTTAGATAGTACATTGATTCCGAAATTCTTTGGTGTTTTCCAGTTCACTTTCAAGTTCTTTTGCTTTTGTATCTGCAATGTTTAGATTGGTATATTTTACTCCGTTTTTTAATTCAATAATATAATCTAAATTTGTTCCTTTTATCAAATCTACTATGTCTAGCTCTGATATTTGGAACACACTTCCACCTCCTTCCATAAATTACCTAATAAAAATTATGCCTTTTGTATATTATAAAACAAGAAATATAATTTTACAACACAGAAAAAGCAATACCATTCGTAGAGTCTCTATTCTACGAAGTATCTATTTTTAAGAGAGCAGGGCATTCACACCCTGCCTCTTTTTTTCTGCGTCAGGGTGTACATATCGGTTTAATGTGGTTTTCACATCCGCATGGCCGAGCACTTCGGAAAGGCTTTTTACATCATGGGTCTTGTTATAGAAATTGGTCGCAAACGTGTGACGGATGGAATACAAGTTCTTCCCCTGTATGTCTAACTCTTGCATAATCTTTGTGAATTTGTCCTCTAATAGGCGAGGCTCCATAAATCGTTCCTGTTCCCCTGTAAGCAAAAACGCATTGGGCGGTATTCTCTGATAGAGATTCCTTCCCATTAAAACAAGGTCATTTATCAATGGAATGTCACGTATCGCTTTATGGCTTTTCGGGGTATCAATAATAACCTTTGTTTTTGGTTCTGTAGTATCAGGGTTTTTGATTCGTTGCATGGTGAAACGTACTTTGAAAACAGCGTCATGCAAATCAATGTGTTTGCACCTTCCTGCCGACAATTCGCCAGGGCGAAGCCCTGTGTACATAGCGACTAAAAGCCCATAGGTTAAAAAATCAAGATGGGAAACGCAGTAATTTTGTAACTGCTCCCACTCCGTTTTTTTGAAGATAACGATTTCAGGAGGGTAAACGACAGGCTTGTAAATATCTATTTGTAATCCAGAATAGGACAGTATTTCCGATAACAGCCCCAAGACGGAGGCGGTTGTTTTATCAGAAAGGCGGGATTGCAAATATGTCGTAAAGGCTTCTATGGAGGTCTCGTTTATTTCTTCCTGTTTAAAGAAGGGCAAAATATATCCTTCAAATCTTCTATAGTAGGTGGAGATAGTTGTTTGCTTTAACCTCATTTTCGCCTTGTTGGAATAGATATATTTCTGAAACATTGATTCAATTTCCATACTTTTCCTCTTTCTTTGATGGGAACTATTTACATCCGTTTCTTTTTTTGATAAAATGTTGGCAACACAAAAAAGCAGGGGGCTTTCCATTACAGAGAGTAGAGATTCTACGAATTGGGTTCCGCCTGCTTTTTTAGTATGAGATTGAAAGGCGGAAATATACATGTCAGAGGAGAAAGGTAAAAATCTGTTTTTAGAAAAGCTGAAATCTTTGCGGGAACTTCAGGGATTGACAGAAAGTCAAGCTTCAATCATTGCTGGTGTAGATGAAGTAACATATTGTGAATTTGAAAATGGAGAAGCAACGCCATCAGAAGGACAAATTGCACGGCTATGCAATTATTGTTCTATTCATCCTGATTGGCTCATGCTCCCAAAACGGAGTATAGAAGCGTTTGAAACAGAAGTATATAAAGCTATTAATAAACGAAGAAAACGGCGTGTCCAATATAGAGGAAATAAACCTAAACTATTGGGTAAAAAATTAGGTGTCATTCGTAAAGCACATCATTTAACGAAACAGCAAATGGCACAAATACTGCGAGTAAATGAAAACGTATACAATGGGTATGAATGGAACAGCGTCGTAATGGCACAAGTTACTTTTGAGATATGCTGTGAGTTTTTCCGTGTAAATTTTGAGAGTTTGCTCAATGATAATATAAGTGTTGAGATTTTCTCTGCGGAATATCTTAATAAAATTGATGACCCCAGAAGAAGCTGAAAAGGGAAATTTATATAAAACCGTTACAGAAAAAACCTTGTCCAAAACAATCGGACAAGGTTTTTTCCTGTCTAAAAGGTGTTACAAAAGGGTACTAACTAGAACCGCCACAGCATATATTTTCCATATGGGAAGCAATCTCCTGAAACGCCCGTACTGCTTGCTTTTTTGATGTGTCAGCGTCAGCGTTCGTGTGGGGTCTCGGCACTTCATGCCGAGACCCCACACGAACAACGTGACTTAATTTATATAAAATAAATTACTGACACATCAGCAAGCAGTACTACATAACATAAATAAATAATAATATAAATAAAAATAAATATATAAAATAATATAAAGTAAAGTAAAAAAATAAAAAATAAATAAGTTAAGGAAGAAGAGAAGAACAAATAAAAACAGGGGAATTCCCCATATAAGATACCCCATTCCCCTGATACCCCAGACCCACCCAAGGAGGCAACGCATGAGCAACTTTAAACTCGTTGAACGAGACTTCCGTGTATTTCGAGAAGTAAATCGTTGGCGTGTTACGCTTTCCAGACACTTGAAAACCCTTGCGGGATTTTCAAGCCAACGAACCTGTGACCGAAGATTGAAAACACTGATAGAGGCGGGGTTTCTCCGCCGACAAAAATACATATACGGAGTTCCATATCTATACTTTCTCACCCGAACAGCACAGGTTTTGATACATGCTTCCACGCATGAACCAAAAATCCGCATTGAGCAAATTGTACACGATATTGCCGTTTTGGATACCGCCATTTTCGTTCACAACGAAAAAAATATCTTGTTCACTGATATGCAGACGGAGAAAGAATTGCACGGCTTAGATGGTTTCAGCAACCGCAGGCATAGACCAGATTTTGTTTATGAGCAGGGCGGAAAATCCGTCTGCGTGGAAGTGGAACTTTCCTTGAAAGCTAGAACCAGACTAGAAAAGAACATCCAGAGTAATTTCTCCAACTATGATAAACAGCTATGGATTGTGCCAGATATGCACAGCAAAATATCTGCAATCCTAGAAGAGCAGAGCCATATATATCCAGACATCCAAATCATAGAATTAAGCGAGGTGAAGAAACATGCTGGAAACCATTAGAGCGTTACAGACAACCCCGCAAAGACGGTTGGGGCTTACTCATTCTGCTCTGTATTTTTCCGCTGATAGTCATTATTACTGAGTGGCTCAAAGGTCACGAGATAAGGAAATACTTCAATTTTTGGAGGGACATGAGGCGTATGAGACAGAAACAAAAACCGATTGCTCACGAGCCAGACAACGCCGTCCTCATTGGTCACAGCCACAAGCGAAAGATTTTCATTCCTGACGATTGCAAGCATGTTTTTGTTTGTGGCACGACAGGTTCGGGAAAAACCGTTGCACTTGCAAATTTCATTCAGCACGGCACAGAACAGGGCTATCCGCTCTTGATAATAGACGGCAAAGGCGATATTGGCTCTGGCTCTCTTTTGGAAATCACACAGCGATTTTGCGGTAAGTATAACCGTAAACTCTATGTTGTAAATCTCTCTAACCCCACAAATTCCTGTACATACAATTCGTTCAAACATGCTTCCCCAACGTCGGCAAAAGATATGCTGGTTAACCTCACTGAGTGGACGGAGCCACACTACCAACTAAACACGGAGCGATATTTACAAAAGCTTGTAATGCTCATGGAGCAAGCAAAAATTCAATTGTCTTTTCAAAGCATTTTGGAATACATCAATGCAGAACGCTTTCAAATGCTCAGTAGCACATTATCCCGAAACAAGGTTATAACTAAGCAGGAGCATTTGCTCAATGTGGAGCTTTGCAAGGTGGCTGGGAAGATAGCAGAGAGTGCCTCTGCCCGTTTCAGCACCATTGAAGAGAGCGAGGCGGGGCAGATTTTCGCTGAGGACGGAATCGACATTTACACCGCCATACAGGAAAGGGCGGTTATTCTCTTCGTATTGAACCCGCTTTTATATCCAGAGCTTTCCCCATTGGTTGGGAGAATGGTTTTGATAGACGCAAAGCAGGCGGTTAGCAAATGTTTCAATTCCAACCTGCAACGCGCTTTTTTCGTTCTGGACGAAATCAGTTCCTATGCGTCCCCTTCCGTTATAGATTTGGTCAATAAAAGCAGGAGTGCCAATATCACGTGTGTTTTAGCCACACAAAGTCTGAGCGATTTAGATTTTGCCGTTGATTCTGCCTTCCGTGAACAGATAATTGAGAACACCAACAACTATCTTGTTCTCCGTCAAAACAGTGCCACGAACGCGGAGGCATGGGCTTCTGTTTTGGGAACAAGGCAAAGCATGGAAGTTACATACCAGATTGAGCAGCAGCAACGCAGGACTTCCACGACGGGGTTAGGCTCGGCAAGAAGGGTTCGAGAGTTTTTATACCATCCAGACGAAATCAAAGACCTAAAAACAGGCGAGGCTTTTTTTCGTAGTCATGATGAACATTTCCACTGTAAGCTACAAATAAACAAGCCATTTTGAAGGAGGGTTTTTCAATGAATTCCAGTATCCAGTTATTACGGAACAACTTTCTTTACATCCTCTGGTTCGGCGTATACTTTTCCATTGCGTGGCTCATTCTGGGAGCAGACGGGCGGAGCTTGTTCTTCTGCCTGCTTTTTTACGCGGTCGCCCTTTTGATTGCTCTATCCCCAATTGGAGAATGGTTCATTCGGCTCACAAACCATGCCAGACAGCTTGAAACGAATCGGGAGATAGATTACCTTGTTCCCATTTTTGAAGAGGTCTATGACGAAGCGAAGGAGCAATACCCCTACCTTCCCCAAATTAAGATTTTCACGATTGATTCCCTTGTGGTCAACGCCTGTGCAATGGGACGGCATACAATTGCCGTCACACGGGGAGCAATGGAAACGTTCAGCGAGGATGAATTGAAAGCCGTGATTGCCCATGAAATCGGGCATATTTTATATGGCCACACAACGGCTTTGCTTCTCAATATCATTGGAAATGGTGTTTTTTCCGTATTCGTGATTGTAGCAAAGTGTGTCATCACAATTTTAGACCTGTTGCAAACACCGTTTGAGAAACGGACACGGGGCATTTCCTACCTCTTTATTTCCCTTCTGCGGTTCCTGTTTAACGTGGTTCTCTTTGTTTTCATGTTCATAGGCAATATCATCCTTTCCGCCAACAGCAGAAACAACGAATTCCAAGCGGATGAATTTGCGTTTACAATCGGTTTTGGCGAAGATTTAATTGAGAGCCTATACTTACTTCAAAAAATGAGCTTAGGTGAAGAAATGGAGCTTGTAGAGCGAATGACGGCAAGCCATCCCTTAATTGCCAAACGAATTGGAAGGCTAGAGACACTACAGGAGCAAGAATCAGAAGAAGAGGACAACGACAGCGAATAACCATAGTGCCACTATATCCCCTTAATTGCTAAAACGTGCGGACAGAGAAAGACGGTTCCGAAGTCAGGAACCGTCTTTCTCTGTCCGCATATATTGTGTGTTGGGATATGGGGAACTGATTTCGTTTGACATCATCCGCCTTGGGAGAGTAGTTCGTGCGTTCATCTTTGTCAAGGGTAAAATGAACGGGCTATGCCCGCCCTTGACAAATCTGCCCACACTCACTTTTTTGTAATTAAGCGGATGATGTCCCCGCCCCGCAGACGGGGCTGACCACAGGGGCATTTTGGGAGGTGGATAGCATGTTTGATACGAGTTAGAAGAGACTAAGCATTTAAAAACACTAGAAGAATATATATGAAAAGAATAAGAAAAGGGGATTAATTATGAAACTAGATTCAATCGGAAATTATTGTATGTATTTAAGGAAATCCAGAAAGGATATAGAAGCAGAAAAACACGGGGAAGGGGAAACCCTAAAAAGGCATTTTGAAATGCTAATGTCACTGGCTAACCGCCTTAAAATCATAATTCGTGAGGACGCAATTTATAAAGAAATTGTCAGCGGTGATACAATTGCTTCCCGCCCCGTTATGCAACAGTTACTTGCTGATATTGAAATGGGAAAATGGGATGGCGTTCTTGTTGTCGAAGTGGAGCGTCTGGCGAGAGGCGATACGATAGACCAAGGAATCGTAGCTCAGACCTTCAAGTACAGCAACACGAAAATTATTACGCCTATGAAAATTTACAATCCGAATGATGAGGGTGATGAGGAATACTTTGAATTCGGTTTATTCATGGCCCGACGAGAATATAAAAAAATACGTCAGAGAATGGAGAACGGTCGTGTTGCTTCCGTACAGGAAGGCAAATTTGTCGGTAATATCGCTCCTTACGGCTTTAGTAGAAAGAAAATAAAAGGGGATAAGGGCTTCATACTGGTTGAGAATCCAGAAGAAGCAGATACATTGAGGTTGATTTTTAACCTGTATGCTAATCAAAATTATTCTTATAACCGAATTGCCGACCATTTAAATGATTTGGGAATCAAACCACGTCATGCGAAAAATTGGAATGTGGCAACCATCCGAGATATTCTTCACAATGAAACCTATAGGGGAGTCCTGCATTGGGGAGCCAGAAAAAATGTGAAGGTTATCAAAAAAGGAATTATTACTATGACGAGACCTAGAAACAAAGGCGATTATACCGTATCACAGGGGCTACATACACCATTAATCAGCGAAGAATTGTGGGAGAAGGCATTGGAACGTCATCGTGTAACCGCACCGAAATGTCCTCATCCAACATCATTACAGAATCCACTTGCAGGTCTTGTGATATGTGGAAAGTGTGGGGCGAAAATGCAAAGGAGACCGTATAAAGACAGACAACCATCATTAATTTGCACAAATCGAAAATGTGACAACATCAGTTCCGACTTAGAAATCATTGAACGCAAAATCATAGAAGCACTGAAAGAGTGGCTAGGAGATGTCGCAATCAATTTTGAAAAAGTTGAAGAGGAAAATACATTGCAGGTTAAAGCTCTGGAAAGAGCATTGACGAAAACGAAAGTAGAGCTTGAAAAGGCGGAACTCAAACTCAAACGTGTCTGTGAGTGCTATGAAGAAAAAACGTATACGCGTGAAGTTTATTTGCAACGTTCTCAAGCTGTATCAGAAGAAATTAGGAAGCTTAGAGAGGATGTGGAAAATCAAGAAATAGAATTGGATGAAACACGTGTGAAATACAAATCTGAGGAGGACTTCGTGCCACAAGCTCAATATGTATTAGATACCTACTATATGACGAATGACCCCGAAGAACGAAATCGAATGCTGAAAAACATTTTGGAAAAGGCGGTCTATACAAAAACTGAAAGGGCAATCCGAAAGGATAGCGACCCTACCAATTTTACAATTGAGCTTTATCCTAAAATCAGCAAAATTGATTCTTAATTAGAATCAAAACGGCAATCTCTAACATATGAGGTACAGAGGGGTTAAAAATCCTCAAAAAAATCAATCCCAATTAGAGATGATTTTTTCCACATGGAATAGCGATTTTCCTTGTAGATAAAGGGATTGTGAAGCATTCCATTATTTTACAATCGCTCGATTTCCAACAACGCACGGGCCAGTTCTTCTGTACCAATATCCGTCAGCAATCCTTTCAATTCCGCATATGGCATCGAATAGCGCTGTGACAGATAACGCAATGACGCACCAAGCTCACCGTCCCCTGTGCGGATTTTATTGCGCATCAGCTTGCAAAGGGAAGTGGAATCGAATAGAAAGTTTGGATTTTAAAAAGAAAAATTTTACAGTATCAATGGTTTTCTGTATTAAAAAATGTTGTAAATGCTTCTATTTTTGTTGTAGAAAGCAAGAAATATTCTTATAAAAAATATTGCTTGCAGTTTTTTTCTTGACTTTATTTTAGAACAGTCCTATAATAACTACAAAGAATAGACTAATTAAATCCTAGAGATTGATTATGAATTGTCGATTTCATACATAGCGAAGGGGAAAAACACATGAGCTATATCGCGCAGGGACTCAACAACTATACGAAAACCTACTCTAATAAGCGGACAGGCTTTTCGGTGGGCTATTATACTGTTTCTCAGGTAAAGGCGCTCTATCCACAGGGGGATTATCAAGTGGCCGCCCAGATCGGCGCCGGCGTCAAAAAAAATGCGCCGGATACGTTGGCCTACAATGGAAAAACAGAACCGGCCGCTCCTTACAAGAAAAATCCGCTGCATCGCACGGCTGGCTATATCAGTTGCGGCGAAAAGCAGTTTGTCGCGGTGAAGAAGAACATTGTTTGGCTATGGATTTTGCTGCTGATCCTTTTGCTGGCGCTGATTTTTGGCATACAGTATGCGGCGAATCATTGGGATGAGATGTTCCCGGATCAGCCTGCGGTTGCTTCTACAGATCCCAAAGGCCAAGTGGATCAAAATATCGTAGAAGGCGATATTACGCTAAGCACCAAGAAAAAAATTGATACCAAGGGGAAAACCATCAAACTGCCGGGCATTACCTCAATGAAATTTAAGGCGGGGCAAACGGAGCAGGAGTTTGTGCTTCGCAATCCGGAAGGGAATCCCTGCTATTTTAAATTCCAGATTATTTTGGATAAAACGGGCGAAATTTTGTATGAATCGAATCTCGTTCCGCCAGGATATGCAATTGCAAAATTTCATTTAAAGCGCGCAATGGATGCAGGCAGCTATAAAGCTACAGTGAAATATTTAACCTATTCATTCGATGCGGAGCAAAACCGGCTGAATAACGGGCAGGTAAAAACAACGATTACAGTGGAATAAACCTATGATTGGCAGGATCACGGGCCAAAAGGAGAAAATTTATGAACGGGGGTCGTTCGGAATGAAACAAAGGACGAAATATAGCAAACGTTGCCTTGCGGTTCTGCTTGCGATACTGATGCTGCTTGCGGCCGCGCAGCCGGTGTCGCTTGTGGCTGCGGCGGCAGGGGATGATCCGGACCCGCAATTTGGCGAGGGCGCGGCACGCGCACGCTATACCACGAGCGGTACGTTGGAGATTTCTTTTCCTGAGGCGCAGGCGATAGCAGGCGGGATTTCTTACTATGCGGATTTTTATGATTTGGATCGGGGCTATCCCCAGCGCGAAACGCCGATCGTCTCTGCGGTGGAATTGAGTGGGGCACGGACAATGGCCGGTGAAAGCGCGTTAATTTTCTCAGAACTTTCTGCTGAGCAGATCAAAGCGTATGGTTTAAATATGTCTCATCGTATTAGCGTTGCAATTACGGCAGTGGATGCAGATGGATGGCGTTCGCAGCCGATCGAAGCCTTGGTCGGGGATTCATTGGATGTTCCGGCAGCGGGAGCGTCTCCAACCGGGTCAGATCGTTATACCTCTGTTTCCCGGTTTGAAGATGCCTATAACGCCGCCAGGGAAGATGGCGGCACCCATGATTCCGGCGCAAAATTTTGGGAGTATAATAACGGCAACGGTACCGCCGCAATGAATATTGACGGCGTGTATGACGGCAATAAGAATGCGTATCAGACGCCAGGCTTTGATAATAGTCAAGCTTTTCGTTTCTACATGAATGGCAATGAGCGTTCGGCAGACAGCTATGAGCGTTTCGATGTTATGTACAACCAAGATCATTATCAGTTTAAGAATGCAGAAGAACTGTGGATCTGGGTGGACACCTCTTATGTTTCGTTTGAAGAGTTTGCGCTTCAAGTTCGGTATATGGATTATACTGGCACGCTTCGCATAGACAGCGGAGATTTTTCAGTAGAAGGGAATTGGATTACGCATGCGTATAGCAAGGATGTTTACAGCACAGTCGGCTATGCAAAGCAAAATCATGAAGCGGTTCCGGTTTATTACCAAAATGCAGACGGGCTATGGGATACGATGTATACCAATACGGATGGTTATTTGGAGGATTTCGGCCATTATCGTGGATTCCTTCGCGTTCCTATTGACAAACTATGGAATGAAGATGCGAGTAGTTCTTATAAACAGTTAACAACAGAGCACCCCTATTCTTATGAAATTTCCGTTTGGGATGGATATGTGGGCGTAAATACAGAAAGGGCACACTTCACTGCGGAGACGGCTTATACGGCTCCCGAGGGTTCTCTTTCATGGATTGACCGTGAGTACAAGTTCCCCGGTTGGGAAGATCGAACAATTTATTTTGATAAAACGAGATTTGAAAATACAACAGGATATCGATTAGGGGTTACTCCGATTGAAGATATCGCCTCTGTTGGCTTTACATGGCGTGGTGCCTCTGAGGATAGTATGAACAAGCCGTTTTACATCGATCAGATCGGCTTCAGCGGCAAAAATCTTGAAACAAATGACCCGGGCTCCAGCATTGCTCCCCTACAAACGCTGGATACCTATCATATGGTGCCGAGCGATCAGGAGGCAGTAGAGAAGCTGGTGAATCAACATATCCCGGATGTGGAGGCTGTCAACGTTGCCGATGCAGGGATCATTGAGGATCTGGAGGCGATTTGCGCGGAGCTGAGCGCAACAGTCACCTTGCCGGAAAAGCTGAAACAGGCAAGAGAGCGTCTGAATCAGATTCTGAATGGGCAGGATCCGGTGCTGTATTTACATACGGAGCTGCAAAAAGCTGATGCCGATATTCCAGCGCTATTCGAGCTTTATCAAACCTTTACCTTGGGAGAGCTTCAGCGCTTTGGCCTGAAGGATGAAGCGGATCTGATCCGCCGTTATAATGAAACCGGGCAGAGCGAATGGTATCCCAGCGCTTTGACACAGCTTTATTTCAAAGCCTTTAACGATGTGGAGCAGAACTATACGGTTGGCCAGACTGCCATCCATGAGTATGACGATTACCGCCTGGAACCGAATGGAAAATGGCATTATTTTGACCGTGCCCATCACCTGCTTTGGGAGAACGGGATTTATAAGGGCGCGTGGGAAAACAGCAAGAACCTTGTAGCTTACAGCCGCTCCTCTTATGATTCTGCGGAAACGGGAACGAATAGTACCGATCAGCGTTTCAGCTTGGCGTCCACATCCGTGGGGCAGAATGGTTTTGCAAGCTCCCGTTCCATTGATACAAGCTTCTATCGTGATTCCTTATCTAATGGCGAAACCTATCGCATCTCCCTGACGCATAACGGAGAAAATAAGGATAACTGGGATGCGCTCAGCGGCGTGAATATCGGCCAGGCGACAGATTTCATCTTCTACGCAGATTTTTCTGAAATGAATGATATCCGCAAGATGTGGGTTGCCTTGCGTACGGAAAATGGCAATATTTATTCCCATGATGAAGACGATGGTACACAGTGGGACTATCAAATTCTGGATATGGATGCGGCGATCCCTGCATGGAAAACTGTTCAAACAGATAACGATGGGAACGACGGCTGTATGACAGGCGCCTCGCTGAACGGGTTCCGTGGCTTTATTAAAATACCGCTTTCCCATTTTTGTGAGATTACAAGCAACGGCAATGCCGGCCCTGTGATTTCTGCCAATGCAGTTGTTAAGCAGATCAAGCTATTTTATACCGGCTCTCAGGGCGGCGAGAGTCCTGCGGGTACGACGATGTCGGTGGATATGTTCGGTTTTTCGAGCGGCACGCCAATAAGCGGCTTTGAGCAGCTCCATCCGGAGAGGGAATTGGAGGAGCCACAGCTTCAAAGCTCTGATGTGGAAAGTGCTGTAGCAGCAATTCTTGCCTTGTATGAAGATGTTACGTTGCTCAATGAAACAGAAGCAAAGACGGATTATCTCTTCAGCTATGGCAGAACGGAACAGTCCATCACAGCATATCGCGAGATGTTGGCTCTTTACCATACGCTGACGGTTACAGAAAAGGGAGAGGTGGAGCAAAAGCTCCCGGCCAACATAAAAATGGCGGATATGGAGGCCTTTGTACGCAATTATGATACCTTCGGCGGGGTACAGGGCAACCTGAAAAAATATGTTGATAGCGCCGTTGCACAGCGTGAAACGATTGAAAATGCTTTTCAAAAAACGGCGGTGTCCACTGGCCCTGTGGTTACGTTGCTGGAGGAATATAACGACTACCCGGCGAAATACCAGAATGCAGTTTTAACCTATTGGGCGGATCGCAATTTGCATGCGGTTTATCCCAATTTTGTCATAACGAGCCCCGCTTCGTCAATGGAGAATCCGGCGGCAACCATGCAGCTGGATGCGGATGGTCTCCATTATTCCGGTTCGGTAACGCTCAACTATTATGCAGCTGTAGATGCGAAAAATCCGTTGAGCTTGCGCATCCCTTCCGGCGTGATTACATTCAGGGCGGAGGATGATCCCAGCAAGACAATTGAAGTGGGCGTAAGCGGAGGCATCGCCAACCCGGTCAATGGCAGCAATTCTATGACGTTTGCGTTATCCGTTCTTGCTGACAGCATTGATCACGCGGCAGCCTATGTAGGCTCTTTTGAGGTAGCCCTAGAATCGCCTGATCCGGATAGCAATAATGTTCAGGCGAGCAATTTGAATCCTGTATCAGCTGCGGAGCAATACCGCTCAAAGGATGCTTTTACGGTTTATGTGAAGCTGCTCTTTGACACCTCCTATACAATCATTATTCCTGCGGATCAACAAGTGGAATGGGCAACCCCATCTACCCAAACGGGAAGCTTACAGGTTGAAGATTTAAACATTCCAGCGTCAGCCCGCATCAATGTGAGCTGTGCATCGCAAAATGGCAGCAAGCTGTCTAAGGTGATCGATGGCCAATCGTTTGAGCTGCCCTATCAATTGACGGCCAATGGGAGTCTGTTTAGCGGCTGGTCCTTCAGCATGAGTGAACAAAATCCGGTTCCATTAAACGTTGAGATTACGCCTACTGATTGGTCCAAGCCCCCGATCGCTGCTGGCTATCAGGATGTGTTGACGTTTAACGTTGAATATCAGGAGAAATAAACGATTATTGGGAGAAAGGAGCTTATGCCGTATGAAAAAGCTGATTGCCTCGGTTTTATCCGGTGTATTATTGGCAATAGCATGCGCGGGCCTCGCAAACGCTGCGGTGTTGGATCGGGATACTCCCGCCGGGTCAGCGCTTGTGCGCACCTCCTGTGAGGTTGACTATTCGGTTGTGATTCCCGCTGATATGGAAATTCCATTTGGTTCACTTGATACGGAGATTGGCCGCGTATATGCAGATGTGATGAAGATCGAAAAGGGAAAGGCCGTTTATGTAGAGGTCGATTCTCAAAAGGCATATAACCTGGTGAATACGGCTAACGCGGCCTATGGCATTGCTTATGCGCTTGCCGGAGCGGATGCGATCTGCTTCAACCGTGTGAATGATCCTACTCAGTTCCCGCTGAACGCTTTAATTGAGCAGAAAACGTGGGACGCCGCTTATGCAGGCGATTATGAGGATACCCTGCTGTTCACCATCACCTATCGTTAGGTAGCCAATCATCATTTGCTTATCAGCAGGGGAGTCCCCTGCAAATGATAAAATGAACATGAGAAGGAGAAAATCGTTATGAGAAAAGTACTTGCAATCCTTTTGGTCCTGTGCATGGTTTGCACAATGAGTGTGGTTGCCTTTGCAGCCAATCCGATCACAAAAGATACGGAGCAGATCGGTTCCACAATTGTAAAAACGATTGGTCAGGGGCCGACGGATCCTGATGTTCCTGGCGCTAACGAAGATTATACCGTTACCATCCCTGCGGAATTGATCGTACCGTGGGATAACGTGAAGGGCGGTTCTGCGCAAGATGTTTATACGCTTGTAACCCATCTTGCAAAGGGCTCCACCGTTACGGTTACAGTTTCTCCATTTGGCGAGAAGGCGCTTGCTATGGTTTTAAAGGATGGCACAGAGACAATTCCTGCAACCATTTCCGGCGATGCGAGCCTTGTTGCATCCACAACAGGCACAATGACGGGTGACGTTGTCGCTTCGGTTGCTGCCGCTGATTTTGATGCGGCCTATGTGGGTGAATATTCTGCGAACCTCACCTTCACGGTTGTTTATGCGAACCAGATTTAAATGCAGTCTTATTGGTTGAATATTGTGTTATTTCGTCAGGGTTGGTTTCCTTCGTCTTCGCGTGACTCGCCCTGTGAGATAAAATTTCAGTAGAAGAGGAGAAAATTTTTATGAAAAAAGTTATCGCTCTTGTTCTTGCCCTCTGCATGGTGTTTGCAATGAGCACAGCCGCTTTTGCTGTAACTGGCAAAATTTAGAAGTTGGACAGTCAGGATCCTTATGGGGCGCGCCATGAGGTTGCGCCAGAGGATGCCAAGACCATTATCAGAACAGAAGGCACGGAAGAGAACGACGAGTACTATGTTACCATTCCAGCTGATATTACGGTTCCGTGGAATGATACGAGCGAACAAGCGCTGAACGCGAACGTTTCTGCCTATCTTGCAAAGGGCTCTACTGTTGCACTCAGCGTTGAAGTGCCCGGCGCGATGGTCTGCACAGATACCACCATCCCCAACAAGCTTGGCCTTCAGGTAAGCGCTGCCTCTCAGACCAGTGTGACTGCTCAGTATGGTCAGATAGAGTGGCCGATGCAAACCTTGGTTCATGTAACCAACTTCAATGCACCGGTAGCAGAATATGTTGCTACAGCGGTTTATACGGTTGTTTATACGCCCGCTTCTGCCGCATAAATTTAGTTTCTTTTCAGTGAGGAGATGAGGGCCGACACATTTCATACGGCCCTTGCATCAACAATACATTTTGCAGAAATGAGGAAACAACAATGAAAAAAGCTCTTGCACTTGTTCTTGCGCTTTGCATGGTCTTTGCCATGGGTACTGTGGCGTTTGCCGTGGAAGACGGCAAGATCACGAAGGCCGATCCGGATGCGGAATCCTTTATTGTAAAGACAGTTGTGGACCCGGAGCAGGATTATGAGTCTTGGGAAGTCACCATCCCGGCGGATATTGAAATTCCGTGGGGTGATACGGCCGCACAATCCTCAGAATACACTGTTAATGCGCAGCTCAAAGCAGGCGCTAGCCTTACCATTACGGCGGCAGGCAGTGGCAAACTGGGCGACACAATTCCTTATACCCTTGCCGGCGACATCAATGTTACAACTGGCGCTGTGGAAACAAATCTGACGAAGGCGATTACAGCTCAGGTTGATGACTTTGCTGGCTATGCAATTGATGAGTATCAGGATACCGTTACTTTTACCGTTACGTATAACGCTGCCTGATTTTTGGCAATCGGTCAATCTGCCCGGGTACACAGTGCCCGGGCAGGGAATAACTGGGCAGTTCTTCTCGCTGCCTAACCTTTTTGAGAGGTGATTCGTTGTGAAAAAAGCGCTGGCGCTCCTGCTCTGCCTGCTGTTGGCCTGCGGCTGCTGCCTACCGGCACTTGCTGCTGATGGGGCCGGGCAGTCGGGAATGACGCTCTCGACGGTCGTACCGGATACGCATACCGTGCAGGTCACTTATAACCGGGGCGGATACGTGATGGTGAACGGTGCATTGTGCGAAGACGGATGCACCCTGACAGTGCCGCGCCATTCCCAGTTGGAGTTGTCTCTCATTACACAAAAGGGCTATCGGGTGGAAAGTGTGCTGGTCAACGGCGTTGATGTTACGGCAAGCGTCGTGAACGGCTCGTATACGATCCCTTCCGTTTCGCGCGATATAGAGATCGCTGTCACATTCCGTGCGCGTTCTGCCGGTGAAGAGGTGTCGGCTGTGGACGTGGCCGGTAAGGTGTATCAGGAGGATGATCTCCTTCCCGGTGCGGAAGTAAACTTGGATTTTGGCACGGTGAAAGCGGTTTCCGGCCAAGATGGCAGCTATTTGCTGGAAAGCTTGGAGGATGGCCGCCATTATGTGGAAATCTTAGTAGACGGTAAAGTGGTTGGCCGCACGCAGTTTGTGCTGCAAGCGGCCGATGTGAACGAAACGGTAGTTGATACCCTGTCAGACGGTACGCAGCGTGTGCAGTATCCAAAGGGGACAGTGAAGGTGTATCTGGACTTTATCGTCAATGCGGATGGAAGTATCACCATTCGCCCGGGTGAAGAGCCCGCGTCACCGCCCGTTACTCCCCCGGATGTACAGCCGGAGATTCCGGATTTGGGCGACTCGCTCCTGATCCTGTTTCTGCTTCTGATGGCGTTTGGGGCAGGCATGGTGGCCTTTGCCTCCCGCCGCAGACGTGAGTATATGTTCTGATCTCATGAAAAAGTTCATTTAGCAAAACCCCGCGGGAGGCAATGCGTTTCCCAGCGGGGTTTTGCGTGTTTTGCAGGGGCCAGTCATATTCCCCCTCCTCTTTCAATAGGTTAAGTATCGAAAGGGGGCGAGGGCTATGGCACGTAAACCAGATGAACATATGGCTCTTCCAGTAACAGAGCAATTTGCGCAGGATGGCGCTCGGTTCGATACGCTTTTGATGGATATGGCAAAGGTGCTCTTTACACAATGGCTGCACGCTGAGGAGCAAAGGAGGGGGACGCGATGAGGCGGAAAAACGGCATGGATCGGAAACATCGTGCCGGGCTGTATCTTCGCCTGTCGAAGGAGGATGAGGCACAGGGGCAATCTGGCAGCATTTCAAATCAGCGGGCAATTTTGGAACGATATGCGCAGGATCAGGGCTGGGAGGTAGCCGGCTGTTATATTGATGATGGTTATTCCGGCCTCCATTTCGACCGGCCCGGCTTTCAGAGGCTGCTCAGCGATATTGAGGCGGGCCTAGTGAACCTAGTGCTCACCAAGGATCTCTCCCGGCTCGGTAGAGATTATATTGATACCGGCTATTATTTGGAGCGGTATTTTCCCAGCAGGCAGGTGAGATATATTGCATTAGCGGATGGAATCGACACCTTCGCTTCTAGCTCTGCGCAGAATGATATGGGGCCCTTTAAATCGGTTATGAACGATTTATATGCAAAGGATATCTCTCAAAAAGTGCGTGCCGTTATGGATACCAAGCGGGAGGCCGGCCAATTTATCGGCGCCTTTGCACCTTATGGTTATCAAAAGGATCCGGAAAACAAAAATCGGCTGTTTGTAGATGGTCCGGCGGCCGAAGTGGTGCGGCGGATTTTTGAGGAATATCTGGCAGGGCAAAGTATGGCGGGGATCGCGCGTCGGCTCAATCAGGAGGGAGTGCTTCCTCCATCGCGTTATAAAGCGGAGATTCAACGGCTGCCCTATCACAATGCGAATGCAGTGCAGGGCGTTTGGCGGGCGGAAACGATCCGGACGATATTGGGTAACCCCACTTATGCGGGCGATCTTGCCCAGGGAAAAAACGAGAAATGGAGCTATAAGCTAAAGGCTTCCCATAAGGTGCCGCGCCAGGAATGGACGGTCGTGCCTGATACCCATGAGGCGATCATTGACAAAGAGGCGTTCCAGATCGTGCAGCAGCTGTTGGAGAGGCGAAGCGGCCACTGCAAAACGAAGGCCCATTCACATTTGCTCTCCGGCCTGGTGTTTTGCGGGGATTGCGGCAGGCCGATGACTTTTTGCAGAAGATCCTCTGGCAGGAGCTTTGTGCTGATCTGCTCTGGCTACTCCCGCTATGGGGAGTGCCAAAGGCATACCACGGATGAAGCGCAGCTGGAGCGCACCGTGTTGGAACGGCTAAATGGTTTTGCAAAGCAAGTTTTGCCTTCAGGCGTGGAAGAGGCCTTGTTGCAATCATGCAGTGGCAGGAATGAGGCGCTTTGGATGCAGGAAAAAACACATGCGCAGGAGCGGTTCAATCAGATCGGCTCTATTTTGCAGGCGCTCTATGAAGACCGTGCCGCACAGCGGTTGGAGGAGAGCGAATTTACTCAGCTGGCGGCAACCTACCGGGAGGAAAAGAGAAAGTTACAAAGCCTTCTGGAGGGTGGCCATTTGCGTGGGGAGGATCGTTTTCTCTTCCTGCGCGCCGCCCACAAACTGCTCTATTTTGAGCAGCCTGACCGTCGGCTGCTATGCCGGATGATCCGGCGCATTACCATTGGGCAGGGCGGGGCAGTATCCATCGACTACTCCTTTCAGGCGCCGGGGTTTCATAACGGGATATAAGGCGGGCATAGGCTCCGGTCCGCCGTATTGACTGATGATGATTTGTGCATATTTTGGGTTTGGGTTTGCAATCTTTACCGGGTATTGCAATTTTTTTTGATAACTCCACATTTAGCAGCCCTCCCTCATGCTGTAGTCCCATGGCCATGGGTTACGCAGCCATTCTGCGCCAGATCCGCATCTCGGCGAGAGCGGGCCGTATTTGCACTCGTATTCCTCAACGAGTGAGGAAACCATATTGGCGTATTGTTTGGCCATAGCGAGCGCCTGCATATCGTTTGGATGGGTATCCAGGTATAGGTGAAGCTCCCAGTGCGCAAACTGAGCGGAGCTCAGGCGCAGGAGCAGTTTTTCTCTTGGCGTCATATGCTGCGGCACCCCGCTTTCCCCAAAAACGGCTTGTCGAGCACCGGAAAGAGAGTGCCGCGCGCAAGCGCCTTTTCCGCATCATAGCTTTTTGCATCCTGTTGATAGGGGATATAGGCCATAGCAACGGCGTAATCCTCCGGGAAGGAGGGCAGCGGGAAGGGCGCAAATTCGGAACATTCGTTTGTATGATTGCAGCCGCAAGGGTCAGTATCTTCCATTAACTGACCGCATACTGCGAACGTGTCAAGCAGATCCTTCAATTCGATTTCTCCTTTTGATTGGATTGAGGTGATACCTCGTAGCGGGAACAGTCGGTCTCTTTCCCCCTCGTCATCAGAATATGGTGAAATTCCGAAAAAGGTGCAAAAAGGCGTTTGGAACCATTGCGTCCCGCATCGCATATACTGTTTGAGAGGAGCATGACGCCCGAATGGATTACCACACATCTGGAGAAGAGGAGCTGCGATATGAGGAGAAGGCCACTCTTTCATAAAAAGATGCATTTTGGAAGGCGCGGCGGGAGCGCAAGGCTTCTGCTGCGGATGATCGCGCTGCTCCTGCTTATCTTATCCGCCTTTTTTTTGATCGATAGCAGGATTCGCCCCGTTATTTGCTCCATTGCGGAAAGTCAGGCACGCAATATGGTAATGCAGGCGGTGAATGACGCGGTGCTGGAATCGCTCGGCCAGGAGGGGCTTCAGTATGGCGATCTGGTATCTATCCATAAAGAAGAAACAGGGCGGATCACTTCCATTGAAACGGATGTTGTAAAAGCGAACCGGCTTCAGGCACGCATTGGTAATGCAATCGCACAGCGCATTTCAGAGGCCAAAAGCTATGAGATTAGCATCCCAATCGGCTCTCTTTCTGGCAGTGAGCTGCTTTTAGGGCGTGGTCCTTGCCTGAAGCTGAAAATGACGCTGGAGGCCAGCACGGTTTTGCAGCTTCGCAATCAATTTGCTTCTGCCGGGGTCAACCAGACGCATCATCAGGTGATGCTCGATATTCAAACGCACGTGCTTTTCATTACGCCGGATAGCTATGAGCCGACCGAAGTGAATACGAGCATCTGCATTGCGGAAACGGTCATTGTCGGTGAAGTGCCGCAGGCTTATGCGGGGATCACTACGGGGGAAATTACACAGAAATAGCCTGGGAGAAAAAAGCGCAAGCTTAATATATTTCGATTTGCCGCAACTCTATCCGCTTTCTCTTGCCTGCCGGATATGCTTTGTGATAGAATAGCTTCAAGCCAAGCTTGAAGCATTGCGGATTGTTTCAAACAAAGTTTGACGCACTGTAGAGGGAAGTTTTTCGTGCATGGCAACATAAAAAAACAGCCATGATGATGTGTTGAGCTAAAACACTGTTGGTAGGGGCGGTCTTTAATTGCCCGTAGGTGAACTCGTAATAAAGAAGCTTTCGAATTCAGCAGGGAGGCGTTTGATTGGAAACAAATAGGACAATACTTCGCGTGACGGATTATGGGGCCGATCCGGCAGGAAAAGGGGATTCCGCGAAAGCGGTTCAGGCCGCGTTGGAGGCGGCTCGCAATACCCCGGGCCCGGTCACGCTTTTCTTTCCCAGGGGCGAATACCATTTCTATAAGGAGCATGCGCAGCGGCGCGTTTATCATACCTCCAATACGGATAGCTGCTCTCATCCCGAGAAGGCGATCGCGATCTTGATCGAGGATCAGGAGGATCTCATGCTGGATGGCGGCGGTTCACTTTTCCTGATGCATGGTAATATGATGGCGCTGGCGGTTGTGCGCTCTAAACAGATCACGCTGCGTGCGTTTGCCTGGGATTTTGCTGTGCCAACGGTCAGCGAGATGACAGTGGCCGGCTTTGGGCAGAAGGGTATTTCACAATATACAGATTTCTATATCCCAGCGGCGTTTCCGTTCCGGCTTTCCGGCCGCCGAAAGCTTTTGTGGACGGGTGGAGCAGGCATGGATGGCGCGCCGTATTGGACAGAGAAAAACCATCACGCAGGCTGGTCTGTCGTTGGTTATGACCCGAGCGCGGGCGTTTCCCGCCGCTACAGCCTTTTGCAGGGCCCGTTTTCACATGTGTGGAAGCTCGAACAGCTTGCACCGAATCGGGTGCGCGTGTTTTATTTTGGCAAACGGCCGGGTGTGCAAAAGCTGGGCATGGTCTATGAATTGTGCGCCTCCAAAACAAGGGAGACAGCCGGTGCGTTTCACTGGGAGAGCGAAGATCTCCTGATTGAACAGGTAAACGTGCACTACATGCATGGTTTTGGCTGGCTGACGCAGATGTGCCGGAATGTCACCTACCGAGATTGCCGCTTTATGCCGCGCCCCGGCACGGGCAAATTTACCACGAGCTTTGCGGATTTGATCCACGCCTCCGGCGTGGGAGGGCGCATGACAATTGAAAACTGTGTGTTCGGCCACGCGCATGACGACCCGATCAACCTCCACGGGACATTTACCCGTGTGGAGAGGAGGCTGGATGCACGCACGCTGACGCTCCGTTATATCCATAAGCAGCAGGGTGGGTTTCCACAGTTCCATACGGGCGACGAAGTGATTTTTTATGCGCGCGATACGCTTGCGCCCCTGTGTGGCAAAGAGGAACGATATCGCGTGGTAAAATCAATCGATCCCGGAGCAGGTGGGAATGATCTCAAAACGATGACCGTTACCTTCGACCGCGATTTGCCAAAGGAAATCACAGCGCAAATCGGCCCGCAGCCAAAATATGTTGCGGAGAATGTGACATATACGGCGGAAGTCGTCATCCGCAATAACTTCTTTACCACCATCCCCACGCGCGGCATCCTCTGCACGCAGCGGCGCAAGGTGTTGATTGAAAACAATGTGTTTCAAAATATGGCGATGGCGTCTATTTTCCTCTCTAACGATTCCAACGAGTGGTATGAATCCGGCCCGGTTCGTGATTTGACGATTCGCGGCAACACCTTTTATATCCGTCCGGCAGGGCAGACGGAGTGGAAGTATAAGCCTGCGGTGTATATTCACCCGGAGGTCAAGGGAGGCTCTTCCAAGCTCTCCGCGGATACGCCGGTGCATCGGAATATTACGATTGAAGAGAACACGTTTTACATGGGCCATGACAGTGTCGTGCGTGCAGAGGGTGTGGCTGGGCTCATCTTCCGCCGCAACCGCGTGCTGCGGGATGCACCGGGTATTCATCTGCACATTTCCCCGGAAACGTGCGCCTTAAAAGCAGGCGAGTGGGTTTCCCTGCAAACGCAGGCGGAGGGCAGACGCAATCAGGCCGAGGAAGATCTGCTCTTCTCCTTTGAAGCCTGCTCTCAAGTAACCCTTGCAGACAACACCTATGATAATGGTTTGAAGATGGGCGCTGCACTGATCCGCACGAGGCGAGAAGCAATCGAATGTGAGGACGCCTTGACCTTTGACGCGCAGTGCCCCGCTTCTGCACCTGTTGGGGCCATTACCTATCACAGCACGGAAGAATCGGTTGTCACAGTGGATAAAGGCACTTTGACGGCAAAAGCACCAGGGGCTGCCTATGTGTATGCGCAGACACTGTGGAACGGGGTTGCGATCCAGTCCAATTGGATTCCGGTTTGTGTAGGCGAGGCGGAGCTTCCGCCTGAACGGGAGCCGGAGAGCGCTGTGTGCGATGCGCGCGTGACGATTCCGGCGCTCCTGTTTGATACGGCGGGCGCCTCAGAGCAAAGCATCGCAATCACAACCGCGCCGGATTGCGGATTGGAACGCATTGAAATCCAGCTTTCGGCGGATGAAACAGCCGGGGAAATCGCCTTGTGCACGGGGGATGAACGCGTTATTATCGCGCAGGCGCAGGGGCGGGAGCTCTCAGTGGGTGTTCCGTTAGCGCCGGGGCTCAATTCCTTTTATGCGCGCGTAACGGCTCATAATGGACAAGTAAGCTCCGAACGGGCAGTACATATCATTAAAATTTGAAAGAATCATTTATTTGATTTCAAAATAAGAAAGGATGCAAACTGATGGCAGTGTTTAGACCCTTTGCGGCAGTCAGACCTCTTCCGGATTATGCGGCGCAGGTGGCGGCGCTTCCCTATGATGTGATGAGCAGCGCGGAGGCGCGCGAGTTAGCGCAGGGGAATCCGAATTCCTTCCTGCACGTGGATAAAGCGGAGATTGATCTCGACCCTTCCATCGACCTTTACGACGCGCGCGTTTATGAAAAGGCGCGGGAAAATTTGGAGAAGCTTGTGTCGGACGGCATATGCGCGCAGGATCAAAAGCCTTGCTTCTATATCTATCGCCAGATTATGGAAGGGCGAGCGCAGACAGGCTTGGTCGGCTGTGCCTCTATTGATGATTACCGCAGCAACACGATCAAAAAGCATGAGTTTACCCGCGCAGATAAGGAGGCGGACCGCATTCGCCATGTGGACGCCTGCGACGCGAACACCGGGCCTATCTTTCTGGCCTGCCGCCCACAGGCCAAGCTCCACACAATATTGGAGGATTGGAAGGCGGCGCACGCGCCGGTTTACGACTTTGTGCAGGATGGCGTGCGGCAGACCGTTTGGGTGGTGGATGATGATTCGGCGATTGTGCGGCTGACAGAGACCATTGCGAAAATTGAAGCCCTTTATATTGCGGATGGGCATCACCGCGCCGCCTCCGCCGTGCGTGTGGGCGAGATGCGCCGTGAGGCGACGCCCGGTTATACAGGGGAGGAGGAATTCAATTTTTTCCTTGCGGTTCTCTTTTCAAGCGACGAGCTGGCGATCATGGATTATAACCGTGTGGTGAAGGATCTCAACGGTTATACGCAGGCGGAGTTTTTACAAAAGATTGGGGAAAAATTCGAGGTTTCCGCCTATGAGGGGGAGGGGGCGTTCCACCCGGAGCAAAGCCATACCTTCGGCCTATATCTGGGCGGAAAATGGTATCGCCTGGCGGCAAAGGCAGGCACGTTCCCTGAAGGCGATCCGGTTGCGAGCCTCGATGTATCCATTTTGCAGGAGAACCTGCTTGGCCCTGTGCTCGGCATCGGTGACCCGCGCACGGATAAACGTATTGACTTTGTCGGCGGCATTCGCGGCCTTGGGGAGCTGGAAAAGCGCGCAAATAGCGATATGTTGCTCGCTTTCTCTATGTGTCCGACCACTTTGGAGGAATTGATGGCCATTGCCGATGCGGGCAAGGTGATGCCGCCGAAATCAACTTGGTTTGAGCCAAAGCTCTTAAGCGGCCTGTTTATCCATAAATTAAAGGAATAGCCCGCTTTCCGGGTGGTAGCAGTTGCATTGCGGCGGTTGTTTTTGCTATAATATCGTTTTGAATGGAAGTAACAATAAGGGAGATAGATATATGCATTGGTCGGAAGAGATCGCACAGAGAATCATCGAGCGCAAGCCCGATAAGGAGGAGTATGTTTGCGCCGCCGGGATCAGCCCGTCCGGCTCGATCCACATCGGCAATTTTCGTGATGTGGCGACGAGCTATTTTGTTGTAAAAGCGCTGCGCAAAATGGGTAAAAAGGCGAAGCTCCTCTTTTCATGGGATGAATTTGACCGGTTGCGCAAGGTGCCGGTGAACGTGCAGGCGGTTGCACCGGAGTTGGAGGCGTGCATCGGTATGCCGTATGTCGATGTGAAAAATCCGTTTCCGGATTCGCCGTGCAAGACCTATGCGGAGCATTTCGAGCAGGAATTCGAGCGCTCCATCGGCCGGTTCGGTATCAAAATGGATTATCGCCACCAGGCGGAGATGTACCGCTCCGGCAAATATGCGCAGCAGGTGCTCCATGCGCTCAAGCATCGGGCTGAAATTTTTGAAATTCTTGACAGCCACCGCACGCAGGAGGCAACCGACGAGGAGCGTAAAAATTTTTATCCGGTGAGCATCTATTGCCCTGTATGCGGCAAGGATACCACGAAGATCACCTCCCTCTCAGAGGACTGCACGGTGGCGGAATATCGCTGCTCCTGTGGCCATGAAGGCCGGTTTGATTTCACGAAGGATTTTAACTGCAAGCTCTCATGGAAGGTCGATTGGGCGATGCGCTGGCTGTATGAGGGCGTCGATTTCGAGCCGGGCGGAAAGGATCACGCCAGCCCCAACGGCAGCTACGATACGAGCAAAGAGATCTCAAAGGCGATCTTTGGTTACGAAGCGCCGATCTTTCAGGGCTATGAGTTCATAGGCATCAAGGGCACCACGGGCAAGATGTCCGGCTCTTCCGGCTTGAACCTCACCCCGGATACGCTTTTAAAGCTCTATCAACCGGAGATCATCCTCTGGCTTTATTCTAAAACTGAGCCTCTCAAGGCCTTTGATTTTTGCTTTGACGATGGCATCCTGCGGCAGTATTTCGAATTTGACCGGATGTATAACGAGGTGAAATCCGGCAAGGCGAACGATCTGACCAAAGCGATTTTATATAATGCGGAGATCGAGGGCCGCACGGTCGAAACCGTGCCGATGAACCTGCTTGTGCAGCTCGGCTCCGTGGTGGATTTCAAGGTGGACATGCTGGAGCTTGTTTTTCGCAAGATCGGCACGCCTTACACCTTCGATCAATTCTCCGACCGGCTGGACCGGGCGAAATTCTGGCTGGAGCAATGCTCGCCGGAGAGTGTCAACCGATTGCGTGCTACACGCAATTGGGAGGTGTATGATACGCTGTCGGAAACCCAGCGTGCGGAAGTCGCGCGGTTATATGCGTTCATCAGTGCGGGCGGATACACGCTCGATGAGCTGAATGCCGAGCTCTATGCTATCCCGAAGGAGTTTGCGCCGGCGAATATGGAGGAAAAGGCGCTCAAAGGCGTCCAGGGCGCATTTTTCAAAAATGTTTATCAGCTGCTCATCGATAAGGAGCGCGGCCCGCGGCTCTATCTCTTCCTCTATGCGATCGATCCTGCGCAGTATGTGAATCTTCTCGATTTCTCCTCGCCGAAAACACAGGCGGAGAAGGAGGCAGAGGAAGCGGCGAAGCAGGCGCAAGAGCAGCCGAAGCCGGAGCGGGAGCAGGTGGCTTATGGCGACCCGGATCCGGTTGACCCGGTGAAGGCAGAGATTGCATATGATGATTTTGCGGCGATGGATATGCGCGTCTGCAAGGTGTTAAAGTGCCAGGAAATCCGCAAATCCCACAGCTGCTATAAGCTTACGCTCTCCGATGGGCTTGATAAACGCACAATCGTTTCGAGCATTAAGGCGTATTATACGCCGGAGGAGCTGGTTGGCAAAAAGATCATTGTGCTTGCAAATCTGAAGCCCACCCGGATCACGGGCGTGACGAGCGAGGGAATGCTTCTGGCAGCGACGAACAACGCCTGTGGGTGCAAGGTGATTTTTGTGGATGACACGGTGCCGGAGGGAACCAAAATTCTTTAATCTACTGGCATCACACGGATAGAAAAAGGCAATGGGCTGCAATCCAGACGGATTGCAGCCCATTATTATACCCCAAATGCATTTTGCTCTGGCCATGCGGGAACAGCGGCTGTCCTTAACGGGAGGAGGAGCCGTATTTTCTTTATATTGAAGCTGGCTTTTCACTTCTGACACGCCGCACTCAAAACGGTTGAACATAAGGGTTGACAACCCTGGTTTTCTATCCTATAGTATAAAATCATCGATCTAGGCGAAATTTCATCAGTAAGGAGCAAATGCAGATGCCCCACATGACCGATCGGAGCTGCGTTGCAGCCCAATATGCAGACGATCGCAATTTGTCCATTCGCATGAAATTGCACGCCAAGCACAGCACTGCGCAAATTTCCATGAACGATTGGCTCTTTGCACAGTATGACCTCATGGGGCCATGCCGCATTCTTGAACTTGGCTGCGGTAACGCCGCGCAGTGGGAGGGGAGGCTCGATCAGCTTCCCAACGGTTCTCTTTTGGTGCTATCGGATTTTTCAGCGGGTATGGCGGAGATCGCTTGGAAAAAGTTTGAAAGCTTTTCAAACGTTCTCGTCCAACAAATCGATATTCAGGAGATCCCGTTTCCCGACGCATCCTTTGATAAAATCATTGCAAACCATATGCTGCATCATGTGCCCAATCTTCCCCAAGCGCTAAAGGAAGTACAACGGGTGCTGCGGCCGGATGGCGTTTTCTACGCAACTGTGATTGGGGAGGGAGGCTTACAGGCGTATCTCCACGCGGCGATGAAGGGCTTTAACCCAAATCTTGATATGTTTGGTCAGAATATCCCTTTTTCCATGCAGAATGGGGAGGAGAAACTGCGCCGTTTTTTTGGCGACGTGCGGCTCATTCCATACGAAGATTCTCTGGAAATTACAGAAACGCAGGATTTGGTGGATTGGATCTATTCCTCCATTGATGTGGCGGGTGTGTCCGTCAACGATCTGGACGGCGTTTATGATTACTTTGAAGCGATCCGTGTGCGCGAGGGCGCAATCCGCATTCCAAAGGAAATAGGGATGTTTTTTTCCAAAAAATAGAAAATAGCCGGGAGCCGCCTGTTACCGTGAGTAATGCGTATCTCTTTGTTCCGCGTGGTGATGGCAAGCCTTGTTTTGTTACTCCGCTTCGTTGCGTAATAAAAGGAAGCTGGTATGCTTCCCTTTTCCCAAAACAGGTTGTCGGGCTTGTTCCTAGCAGTATCGTTCTATCGTAATGTGCAGCCTGCCTTTTTTGCTCGTCCTGCCAACTTCTGCTAATCTGACCTTGCCTTTTGAGCGGAACACGATCCGGTCGCCCTCTTTTACAGGGGCGGCCGTTTTTTCACAGGATAGCGCGTTTACGAACACTAGCCCCTTCTGAATGGCCTGTGTCGCCGCCGAACGGCTGACGGAGAAAGCGGCGGAAACCACGTTATCCAGCCGCAGGGAGGCTACCACACAAGGGGTCATTTCCCGTTTTTCTTCTCCTTTTTGCAGCGCGGCAACCGGTACGAACGAGCCGCCAAGCTTGGCGCGTCCTGCTTGCGTGAGATTTTCCTGGAGATAAGGCGCTACACTTTTGAGCAGGATAATATCGCAGCCATCCTCCCGCACGAGCAGGTCGCCTACGGTTTCCCGCTTTACGCCGAGGCCCATAAGCGCGCCAAGGTAATCGCGGTGCGTGAGCGTGTGAAAGGGATCCTTCTGCACACGCAGGACGGTTAGGGGATTCTCTTCCTCATTTTCTGCAAGCCACGAAAGCCTGCCCTCTTCTGTAGGAAGGGTTAAGTAATCGGGTAGGAAAACGACAATAATGCGCTCTGCATCTTTATATCCACCGTAAAAAAGAGCCTGAAGGCCGTGGTGGTTTGCGCAATAGGCCCGTGCCAGCGCGCCCTGCCGTAGATCGAGGAAGTGGGAATGCGTGAGCATCCCGTAGCGCTCGCATTGGTCAATTTTATCCGCGATCCCTGCGAGGAGAAGATCGTCTTCTTTCATGATGTGGCCACCCCTTCCTGCACAAAGCAGTTGAAACGTTTTGTTTTTTTAGCCTATGAGTAGCTTACTTTAACAATTGCAAAAAATGGCGTTGCCGCCGCGCGGCAGGAGGCATTTCGTGCCGACAGGCATTTTCCAATACTCCAAGTTTCAAGGATTGAAGCTTAGGGCTATTGTACCGCATACGGGGGAGGCTTCGCAAGCCTGTCTCTCGGTTAAAAATAGGAGGGAGAATTTCGCCGCTCTTTCTTGCTTCCTCTTTACTTTTAAGGTTTAGAGTGCTAAAATATAAAAGCATTATTTTACTGCGAGGGAGGTTTCGTTTTGAATAACAAACTCAAGGATGATAACGTCGATTTTTTATTTCAGGCGATCTTGGCGCTCGAAACGATGGAGGAGTGCTATGATTTTTTTGAGGATCTTTGTACGGTAACGGAGCTCAAGGCGATTTCCCAGCGCATTGTGGTGGCTCACATGCTCAGCCAAAAGCGCGTATACAGTGATATTGTGCGCGAAACGGGCGCGAGCACCGCTACCATCAGCCGCGTAAACCGCTCGTTGAATTATGGCTGCGATGGATATGAAAAAATCTTTGCCCGGATCGACCAGGCGGTCACGGAAAAGGGCGCATCTGACAAATAAAACGCTTCAAGCTGCTTCGTGCGGGAAAGGATGGTCATGAGATGGGCGGCTATGCAGACTTCGCAGCCTTTTACGACCGGCTGACGGATGATGTTGGCTATCCGCAGCGGGCAGATTATATTGCCGAATTGCTGATGGAGCATGGCATGAAAAAAGGCATAGTGTTAGATCTCGCCTGCGGGACGGGGAGCCTGACATTGGAGCTTTCTAAACGCGGCTATGAAATGATCGGCGTGGACGCAAGCCCTGATATGCTCTGTGCAGCGCAGGAAAAATGCGCGAAGGCGGGGGCAGAGGTGCTTTTTCTCTGCCAGCCGATGGAGGCGCTCGATCTTTATGGCACAGTGAATGCCGCTGTTTGCACGCTAGACAGCCTCAATCATATCACTGATCCGGATACGCTGCGAGAGGTGCTCCGGCGCGTGTCTCTTTTTCTGGAGCCGGGCGGGTTGTTTGTTTTTGATGTCAATACGCCATATAAGCACCGGGAGGTGCTGGGGAACCATACCTTTGTGTATGATCTGGAGGGGCTTTACTGCGTTTGGCAGAATGCATATTGCGCAAAAGATACTTCCGTGGAGATCCTGCTCGATTTTTTTGAAGAGAAGGCCGACGGCTCCTATACCCGCTATGGGGAGCAGTTCGCAGAGCGTGCATACAGCCATGAAGAGCTTTGCGCTTTTGCGCAGGCGGCAGGGCTCACGCTTGCCGGCTATTATGAAGAGATGACACGCACACCGCCGCACGCGGATACAGAGCGTGCGATATATGTAATGAAAAAAGAAGGGGCTTTAAACTAGATGGGCAAACTGGTTCGTTGTATTTCAGAAGATGGAACCCTTACCGTAATGGCGCTCGACAGCACGGATATCGTGGCCGAGGCTGAGCGTATCCACCAAACCTCCGCTGTCACGTCGGCTGCATTAGGGCGCCTTTTGACGGCAGCCTCCATGATGGGCGATCAGCTCAAGGGGGCGGATCACAGCGTTACCCTGCGGTTAAACGGAGGCGGCCCTGCGGGAACGGTGCTCGCTGTGGCGGACAGTAGGGGCAACGCGCGTGGCTATGTGGGTGAGCCGATTGTTGAGCTTCCGCTCAATGCAAAGGGCAAATTGGATGTTGCGGGCGCGGTTGGGGTGGAAGGCACGCTGACGGTTGTGAAGGATTTGGGGATGAAGGAGCCCTATGTGGGGCAGATCCCGCTGGTATCCGGTGAGATCGCGGAGGATATCACGCAGTATTTTGCCGCCAGCGAGCAGATTCCAACCGTGTGTGCGCTGGGCGTGCTGGTTAACCCCAATCTTACCATCCGCAGGGCAGGAGGCTTCCTGATCCAGCTTTTACCCACGGCGGATGATGCAGTGATTGATGCGGTGGAGCGGTGTGTGGAGCAGGTGCCGCCGGTAACAAAGCTGTTGGAGGACGGTCTCACGCCGGAGGAAATCTGCCGGGCCGTGCTGCCGGAGTTTACACTGGAGGTGCTCGATGAGGAGCGGCCGGTTTACCGCTGCAATTGCAGCCACGAGCGCGTGTTGCGCGCGCTGGCGGCTACTGGGCGCGAATCGGTGAAGGAGCTTGCGCAGGATCCGATCACAGAGGTCTGCTGCCAGTTCTGCGATAAAAAATATCAGATCAAAAGCGAGGAGTTGCAATCATTACTGAAGGGGAGCGAGGTGTAATTGCACGTCTATCACAAGGGAGGCTGACAAATCGGCGGCCGCCATGGAGAATAAAACGGAAGCACGAAGTAGAAATCGCTGCATATCCTATAAGGAACACGAGATTTGGGCGGCAGATTTTTTTGGAAAAACTTTGCGCAAGGTGGTTGACATCCGATCTGATTTGTAGTATATTATAACACGTCGCCGCCGCACTCAAATGTGAACGGCACAGGGAATGGGAGCATAGCTCAGCTGGGAGAGCACCTGCCTTACAAGCAGGGGGTCACAGGTTCGAGCCCTGTTGTTCCCACCAAAAAAATGGCCCGGTAGTTCAGCTGGTTAGAACGCTAGCCTGTCACGCTAGAGGTCGACGGTTCGAGCCCGTTCCGGGTCGCCACTTGCTGCTATGGCTCAGGTGGTAGAGCACATCCTTGGTAAGGATGAGGTCACCAGTTCGAATCTGGTTAGCAGCTCCAAAAGCTCTTCGAAGTATTATTGCTTCGGAGAGCTTTTGTTTTTGGCTTGGATCAGGGGGAAGAGAAGAGCAACTGTTTTGATTTGAACCGATCGAATCCTGATAGAAGATGATTGCTATTCGATTGCTTTCCTACTCTGAATACGGAACTAATTTGTAGAGCGGTTTCTGGATCGATCTGTGGAAGTTCACAGAACACTGCCATCCTTTTGCGCGTAATAAACTTTTCTATTTTCAGGATACAAAAGGTGGATATATGCTGGGTTCTCCTTTGATGGGATTGAGGCACAGGTATCATTGGATGTCTGTGATCCCTGTAAGCGGCCAATTTTTGTTGTCGGCGCCTGGTATGGAGCGAAACGTTGGCGATATTCATGCGCTGATTGCGATTTATTGAGAGCTGCTGAATCGATTGCTTTGCTTAAATGTGTAGAAAACGAGCATTTGTTCACCTGCTTTTCCCAATCGTCAACTCCTGAAAACAGCCAAAAATGCCGGAATAAATTGAAAAAACACCGCCAAAAGTGATTTTGACGGTGTTTTTTATGTATTTTTTCCAATTTACGCTTGACAATGCTTGTCATCAAGTTTATAATAAACTACTGCATATAATGGCGTTTTGTCTGCCCGGCCTTCTTTTTATCAACTGCATTCTATCATGTTCTGCACAAAAATGCAAGGCCTTTTGACAATGATTTATACCAGTTTTATGCGGGACAGTGCGCAAGGATTCCTATTGCTTTACTTTTCCCCGAATAAAACGAACCAATACCCATGGGGATAAAAAAAGAACGGAGTGATGAGCCTATGGTGAAAGTGAAACCTGTTCAGCTTGGCAACAATACCCGCATGAGCTTCGGGCGGATCAACGAGGTCATGGAGATGCCCAATCTCATCGAGGTGCAAAAGAATTCCTACCAGTGGTTCTTGAACGAGGGGCTCAAGGAGGTCTTCCGCGATATTGCGGAGATTACGGATTACACCGGTAATCTTGTGCTGGATTTTGTCGGCTACCGTATGGACGATCAGCCGAAATATACCGTTGCGGAGTGCAAAGAGCGCGATGCGACCTATGCTGCTCCCATGCGCGTGCGTGCACGGCTCATCAATAAGGAAACGGGCGAGATTAAAGAGAACGAAGTGTATATGGGTGATTTCCCGCTCATGACGGACAGCGGCACTTTTGTGATTAACGGAGCGGAGCGTGTTATCGTCTCCCAGCTCGTGCGTTCTCCTGGTGTGTATTACGGGATGAGCCACGACAAAACCGGCAAAAAGCTTTTCACCTCCACCATTATTCCGAACCGCGGCGCATGGCTCGAGTATGAGACGGATCAAAACGATGTGTTTTACGTCCGTATTGATAAAAACCGCAAGATTCCGATCACCACCTTTATCCGTGCTTTGGGCTTGGGCAGCGATGCGGAGATTTTGGAATATTTCGGAAACGATGACCGCATTGTTGCAACGCTTGAAAAAGAGCGCGATACCCGCGAGGCGACACAAAACACAGAAGAAGCCCTGCTTGCCGTTTACCGCAAGCTCCGTCCGGGCGAGCCGCCCGCGGTAGAGACTGCGCAGGCGCACATTGACGGCTTGTTCTTTGATGCTCACCGCTATGACCTCTCCCGCGTGGGGCGCTATAAATATAATAAAAAGCTTTGCATTTCTGCACGCTTAGCCGGCAACAAGCTCATGCAGCCTATTGCGAGCCCAGTGACCGGTGAACTGCTGGCTGAGGCAGGAGAGATGCTCACGCGCGAAAAGGCCTATGAGATTGAACAGGCCGGCGTAAGCGTGGCTTATTTGGATGTGGAAGGCAAAGAGGTCAAAGTGATCTCCAATGGCATGGTGGATATCAGCGGATATGTTGATTTTCCGCAGGAGGAGCTTGAGGATATCGGCATCAATGAAAAGGTTCGCTTTACTGTTTTGATGGAAATCCTCGAAAAGTGCGGCGACGACCGTGACGCTCTTTTTGCAGAGTTGAAAAGCCGCTGTGACGACCTGATTCCGAAGCATATCACGATTGATGATATTTTTTCTTCCATCAACTACCTTGATTGCCTGGCGGACGAGATCGGAACAACGGATGATATCGACCATTTGGGCAACCGCCGCATTCGTTCTGTGGGCGAACTGCTGCAAAACCAATTCCGCATTGGCTTTACCCGCATGGAGCGCGTGGTGCGCGAACGCATGACGACTCTTCAGGCGCAGGATAGCGCAACGGTTACGCCCCAGGCGCTGATTAATATTCGCCCCGTGCTGGCTGCCATCAAGGAGTTTTTCGGCTCCTCGCCGCTGTCGCAGTTTATGGATCAGCCGAATCCGTTGGCGGAGTTGACGCATAAGCGCCGCCTTTCCGCCCTTGGCCCCGGCGGCCTTTCCAGAGACCGTGCCGGATTTGAGGTGCGTGACGTACACTATAGCCACTATGGCCGCATGTGCCCAATTGAAACGCCGGAAGGCCCGAACATCGGCTTGATCTCCTACCTTGCCACTTTTGCGAGGATCAATAAATATGGCTTCATTGAAGCGCCGTTCCGCCGTGTTGATAAAGAGACGGGCGTGGTGCTGGATGAAGTGGTTTATATGACGGCCGATGTGGAGGATGATTACATCGTGGCCCAGGCCAATGAGCCGCTCGATGAAAATGGCCGTTTTGCCCGCGCGAAGGTCAATGCACGTTACCGCGATGAATTTCTGGAAATTGAAAACTCCAAGGCGGATTTCATGGATGTTTCTCCGAAGATGGTTGTATCCGTCGCCACGGCGATGATCCCCTTCCTGGAAAACGACGACGCAAACCGTGCACTGATGGGCGCCAACATGCAGAGGCAGGCTGTACCGCTGCTCAAAACGGAATCGCCTATCGTCGGCACTGGCATGGAATATAAGGCCGCCGTTGACTCTGGCGTTACAGTGCTCGCAAAACGTGCCGGTACGGTAACGCACGTCAGCGCGAAAAAGATTGAGATTAAACCCGACGATCAGAAGAATGATCTGGATATCGACACCTATGACGTGATTAAATTCATGCGTTCTAACCAAGGCACCTGCATCAACCAAAGGCCGATTGTTGCCCGCGGCCAGCATGTGGAGGCGCACGAGGTGATCGCGGACGGTCCCGCCACCTCCAACGGTGAGATCAGCCTCGGCAAAAATGTGCTGATTGGCTTTATGACCTGGGAAGGCTACAACTACGAGGACGCCGTCCTGATCAATGAAAAGATTGTGCGCGACGATGTGTTCACTTCTATTCATATTGAGGAGTATGAAACGGAAGCGCGCGATACGAAGCTTGGGCCGGAGGAGATCACCCGCGATATTCCGAACGTCGGCGAGGATGCACTGAAGGATCTCGATGAATTCGGTGTGATTCGTGTAGGCGCTGAGGTGCACTCTGGCGATATCCTTGTTGGTAAAGTGACGCCGAAGGGCGAGACGGAGCTCACCGCTGAGGAGCGTTTGTTGCGCGCCATCTTTGGCGAGAAGGCGCGCGAGGTGCGCGATACTTCTCTGCGCGTGCCCCATGGCGAATACGGCATCGTTGTGGATGTGGAGGAATTTACCCGCGCCAATAGCGATGAGCTGAGCCCCGGCGTCAATAAGGTTGTGCGCTGCCACATTGCGCAGAAGAGGAAGATTTCCGTCGGCGATAAAATGGCCGGCCGCCACGGTAACAAGGGCGTTGTGTCCCGTATCCTGCCGCAGGAAGATATGCCCTTCCTGCCCGATGGCACGCCGCTCGATATCATCCTGAATCCCCTGGGCGTTCCATCCCGTATGAATATCGGCCAGGTGCTGGAAGTGCATCTTGGCTATGCGGCGAAAACCCTTGGCTGGAAGATTATGACCCCGGTGTTCGACGGCGCGCATGAGGCGGATATCCGCGATGCGCTGCGAGAAGCAGGCCTGCGTGAGGATGGCAAAACAATCCTTTATGACGGCCGCACAGGCCGCCAGTTTGACAACCCCATCACGGTCGGCGTGATGTACTTCTTAAAATTGCATCATCTGGTTGACGATAAGATTCATGCGCGTTCCACCGGCCCCTATTCTCTGGTAACGCAGCAGCCGCTCGGCGGTAAAGCGCAGTTTGGCGGCCAGCGCTTTGGCGAGATGGAGGTTTGGGCGCTCGAGGCTTATGGCGCCGCCTATACTTTACAGGAGATCCTAACGGTCAAGTCGGATGACGTAGTCGGCCGTGTGAAAACCTATGAGGCAATCGTCAAGGGCCAAAATGTGCCGAAGCCCGGCGTGCCGGAATCCTTCAAGGTGCTCATTAAAGAGCTGCAAAGCCTTGGCCTGGATGTGAAGGTGCTGGATAAGGAAGAAAATGAAATCGATCTCAAGCAGAATTTCGACGGCGACGAACCCAGCTTCAGCAATGCGGATGAAGAGGTATTCCGCGAGGTGAACGATATGGATACCGCCGAAGGCTTCAGCCTGGAGGGCGAGGGCATTGAACTGGAGAATATTGCCGGTGATGCCGCGGGCAGCGATGCTCCGGAAGAGGACCTCTTTGAAGAAGAGGAAGATGTCTTCGAGCCGGACGATATGCTCGACGATTACGACGACTAAACGGTTTTGACAGGAGCGGGGGTGCCGGCCGGAAAGGGCGGCAGGCATCTCCCAAGCAGGAAAAAAAGCCCTTTTTCAATTCGGTTTTACGCCCCACTTCCCGGCGTAGAACCAGAAAGAAAGGCATGTGATCGTTCTATGGAAAATATCACCTTTGAATCCATCAAAATCGGTCTGGCATCGCCCGAAAAGATCCGCGAATGGTCCTACGGTGAGGTCAAAAAGCCGGAAACAATCAACTACCGCACCCTGAAGCCTGAGCGCGACGGCCTGTTTTGCGAGCGTATCTTTGGCCCTACAAAGGACTGGGAATGCCACTGCGGAAAATATAAACGTATCCGTTATAAAGGAAAAATTTGCGAGCGCTGCGGCGTCGAGATTACAAAAAATAAGGTGCGCCGTGAGCGCATGGGCCATATTGAATTGGCAGCGCCGGTGTCACACATTTGGTATTTTAAGGGCATTCCGTCCCGGATGGGTCTGATGCTCGATATTTCTCCCCGTATTCTGGAGAAGATCCTCTATTTTGCGCTCTATATCGTGATTGATCCCGGCGATACGCCGTTGCAAAAAATGCAGACCCTGAGCGAAAAGGAATATGCGGATATGCGCGAGAAGTATGAGGATGAATTCCGTGCCGGCATGGGCGCGGAGGCAATCCAGGAGCTGCTCGCGGAAATCGATGTGGGAGCGCTCGCCAAGGAACTGCGCGAGGAGCTGGAAACAGCGACGGGCCAGAAGAAGGCACGCATCCTCAAGCGGCTGGAAGTGGTGGAGGCATTCCATCAATCCGGTAACCGGCCGGATTGGATGATTCTCAATGTGATCCCGGTTATCCCACCGGATATCCGCCCGATGGTGCAGCTGGAAGGCGGCCGCTTTGCAACCTCTGACTTAAACGATCTTTACCGCCGCGTGATTAACCGCAACAACCGCCTGAAAAGGCTTTTGGAACTGCATGCGCCCGACATCATTGTGCGCAATGAAAAGCGTATGCTTCAGGAGGCGGTGGACGCCCTGATCGACAACGGCCGCCGCGGCCGCCCTGTGACGGGCCCGAACAATCGCCCCCTGAAATCTCTCTCCGATATGCTCAAAGGTAAGCAGGGCCGCTTCCGTCAGAACCTGCTCGGAAAGCGCGTCGACTATTCCGGCCGTTCCGTAATCGTCGTCGGGCCGGAGCTCAAGCTCTATCAGTGCGGCCTGCCCAAGGAGATGGCGTTGGAGCTGTTTAAGCCTTTCGTTATGAAACGATTGGTAGAAACCAATAAGGCGAACAACATCAAATCTGCCCGTAAGATGGTCGAGCGTGCGAAAAACGAGGTGTGGGATGCGCTGGAGATCGTCATCAAGGATCATCCGGTCATGCTCAACCGTGCACCTACGCTGCACAGGCTTGGCATTCAGGCGTTTGAGCCGGTTCTTGTAGAGGGGCGCGCGATCAAGCTGCATCCGCTGGTCTGCACCGCGTTCAACGCGGACTTCGACGGTGACCAGATGGCCGTCCACGTGCCGCTGTCCGCAGAGGCGCAGGCGGAGGCCCGTTTTCTGATGCTGGCGGCCAACAACCTGCTAAAGCCCTCCGATGGCAAGCCCGTCGCGGTGCCGACGCAGGATATGGTGCTCGGCTCTTACTACCTGACATTGGTAAAACCAGGCGAGCCGGGCGAGGGCAAGTGCTTCCGCGATGTCAGCGAAGCGATTATGGCCTATGACGCGGGCGCGATCGGCCTGCATTCTAAGATTAAAATCCGTATGACCCGCGAGGTCGAGGGCGAACTGCGTTCACAGCTTTATGAAACGACGCTGGGCCGCGTGATCTTTAACGATCCGATCCCGCAGGATCTGGGCTTTGTGGACCGTAGCGATCCGGAAAATGCCTTCAAGCTGGAGGTTGAGTTCCTGGTCAATAAAAAGATGCTCGGCAAGATTATCGACAAGTGCATCAAGGTGCACGGCACGGCAGTGACCGCCGAGATGCTTGACCGCATTAAGGCGCAGGGCTATAAATATTCCACACAGAGCGGCATCACTGTCGCGGTTTGCGACGCGACCATCCCGCCGAAGAAGGCGGAATTCCTCGCTGAGGCGGAGGAGAAGGTCGATAAGATCAACGCGAACTTCCAGCGCGGCTTTATCTCAAATGGGGAGCGCTCCCGCCATGTCATCAAGGTGTGGGAGGACTGCACGAAGAAGGTATCCTCTGAGCTGACCGCAAACCTTGACCACTATAACCCTATCTATATGATGGTCGATTCCGGCGCCCGTGGTTCCGATAGTCAGCTGCGGCAGCTTGCCGGTATGCGCGGCTTGATTGCCAACACGGCGGGCCGCACGATTGAGGTTCCCATTCGCGCGAACTACCGCGAGGGCCTTAACGTTCTCGAATACTTTATCTCCTCCCGCGGCGCTCGGAAAGGCTTGGCTGATACAGCGCTGCGTACGGCAGACTCCGGCTACCTGACCCGCCGTCTGGTCGACGTCTCGCAGGATGTGATCATCCGCGAAGAGGATTGCCACTGCACAGACGGCCTTGAAATCTATGATATCAAAGATGGCAACGAGATGATCGAGGGCCTGACAGAGCGTTTGACCGGCCGCTTCCTGGTGGAGGATCTCATCGACGAAAAGACCGGCGAGCTTATCATGAGCAAGGATGTGATGATGAAGGAGTCCGATGCGGAGCGCATCGTTGCTTCCGGCGTGACAAAGATCAAAATCCGTTCCTTACTCACCTGTCAGTCCAAGCATGGCGTATGCATCAAGTGCTATGGCGCGAACCTTGCCACGGGTGATCCGGTTACCGTGGGTGAGGCAGTCGGAATCATTGCCGCTCAGTCCATCGGTGAGCCCGGCACACAGCTGACAATGCGTACGTTCCACACCGGCGGCGTTACGTCCTCTGCCGATATCACGCAGGGTCTTCCCCGCGTTGAGGAGCTGTTTGAGGCGCGCAAGCCAAAGCACCTGGCGATCATTAGCGAAATCGGCGGCGTTGTTTCCATGCAGGAAATCAAAAAGTCGCAACATGTTGTCGTCACCGATATGGAGAATCACGATGAGCGCAGCTACCTGATCCCCTATGGCTCTCGCCTACGGGTGGAGGAAGGCCAAACGATCGAAAAGGGCGAGATCATCACGGAGGGCTCTGTGAATCCGCATGATGTGCTTGCTGTGCGCGGTGTAGATGCGGTGCACAACTACCTCATTCGTGAAGTACAGCGCGTTTACCGGATGCAGGGTGTTGATATTAACGATAAGCATATTGAAGTGATCGTCCGCCAGATGATGAAGAAGGTCCGCGTGGCCGACGCAGGGGATACCACGCTCCTGCCCGGCGCAACGATTGATAAGAGCGAGTTAATCGCGCAGAATGAGGCAGTCCGCGCCCGCGCGGCCGAAACCGGTGAAGCGCTGCAAGAGGCAACCGTCCAGCCCGTGCTGCTCGGTATTACGAAGGCCTCCCTTGCGACGGATTCCTTCCTCTCCGCCGCCTCCTTCCAGGAGACGACTCGCGTCTTGACCGATGCGGCGATCAAGGGCAAGAGCGATCCGTTGCTGGGGCTTAAGGAAAACGTCATCATCGGCAAGCTCCTCCCCTCCGGCACGGGTATGAAGTGCTACAGCGATGTAGAGGTGGTGCCCGTCCCGCAGGAAACGCCGGAGATGCCCGCAGAGGTGGAAGGGGAAGCGGTCTAAGCCCGATCAAAAGCGAATTTTACAATTTAAACAAAACTTTTTGCCGTTTACCGGATTCTTCTTTCTGTGAAAGCCGTTTGAGCGCTTGACAAAGCTTGTCTCTGCGTGCTAGAATCTTCAATTGTGCGAATCTATTTTTCTTATTGTTTTGGTGCTATGGGCGCGTTGCGCGCCCTGCACGATAGATTAGGCTTGATTTAATATCAGGAGGTGAAAGTAACTTGCCAACCTTTAACCAACTTGTCCGTAATGGACGGGAGACGTCGGAGAAAAAGGCGAAGGCGCCTGCTCTTCTCAAGGGGCTCAACTCCAAGAAGAACATCATGACCGATAAGGATTCCCCGCAAAAGCGTGGCGTCTGCACAGCGGTCAAGACGATCACGCCGAAAAAGCCGAACTCTGCGCTTCGTAAAATTGCGAGGGTCCGCCTGACCAACGGGATCGAGGTAACCGCCTATATCCCCGGCGTCGGCCACAACCTACAGGAGCACAGCGTCGTCCTCATCCGCGGCGGCCGTGTGAGGGATCTTCCCGGTGTGCGTTACCATATCGTACGCGGAACCCTTGACACGCAGGGCGTTTCCGGCAGAATGCAGGCACGCTCCAAGTACGGCGCGAAGCGCCCGAAGGCTGCCAAAAAGTAATCCGGCACGCAGCCAGGAACCCAAACAGACAAATCTTCTTGCAGGCTACAGGCGGCTTGCCGCCTTGCAACCAGTGAGAGTGTATCAATAGATATGCCTCTCATTGGCGCCACGGGAATTTTGTCACTCGAGTACCGATGATATCATTTTTATGAAGGAGGGAAGCGAAGTGCCAAGAAGAGGCCAGATCGCAAAGCGTGATGTTTTGCCCGATCCGCTTTACAATTCAAAGCTTGTAACACGGCTTATCAATAGTGTTATGTATGATGGCAAAAAGGGTGTCGCCCAGAAGATTGTTTACGACGCCTTTGAGATCATCCGGGAAAAAACCGGCAAGGAGCCCCTTGAGGTTTTTGAAGCCGCGATGGAGAACGTAATGCCTGTTCTCGAGGTCAAAGCACGCCGTGTTGGCGGCGCGACCTATCAGGTGCCCATCGAAGTTCGCCCCGAGCGCCGTCAGACGCTGGGCCTGCGCTGGATTACGCTTTACAGCCGCCAGCGCTCTGAGCGGACCATGAAGGAACGGCTTGCAAATGAGATCATGGATGCAGTCAATTCCACCGGTTCCGCATATAAAAAGCGCGAAGACACGCACAAGATGGCAGAAGCCAACAAGGCGTTTGCACACTTCCGCTGGTAAGCACACACCTGCGCTGCATTTTGCTTGGCGCGGGGGGCGGCGCTATGTGCGCTCCGGTTTGGAGCGCGCATGCAGCTGGCCACAGGTTTTAATTCTTGAGCGCCGTGCCGCGCGCATGGCAATTGGAGGTTTATATGCCAAGGCAGGTATCATTACAGCTCACCAGAAACATTGGTATCATGGCCCATATCGACGCCGGCAAAACCACGACGACGGAGCGCATCCTGTTTTACACGGGTGTGAACCATAAGATTGGTGAAACGCACGACGGCGATGCGACCATGGACTGGATGGAGCAGGAGCAGGAGAGGGGCATCACCATCACCTCCGCCGCTACCACCTGTTTCTGGAAAGGGCATCGCATCAATATTATCGACACCCCCGGCCACGTGGACTTTACCGTTGAGGTTGAGCGCTCTCTGCGCGTACTTGACGGATCTGTCACTGTATTTTGTGCGAAGGGCGGCGTCGAGCCCCAGTCTGAGACCGTTTGGCGTCAGGCTGATAAGTACCATGTGCCGCGCATGGCCTATGTGAATAAGATGGATATTATGGGCGCCGACTTCTACAATGTTGTCGACATGATGAAAGATCGCTTGAAATGCAACGCGGTGCCCATCCAGCTTCCGATCGGCTCTGAAGCCGATTTTCGCGGCATCATCGACCTTGTCACCATGCGTGCGGAAATGTACTATGACGACAAGGGCCTCGACATCCGTGATGAGGATATTCCGGAGGATATGCGTGAGCTGGCGGAGAAATATCACACAGAGCTCATGGAGCATGTTGCTGAGCAGGATGAAGACCTGCTTGAGAAATATCTCGGCGGCGAGGAACTGACGATTGAAGAGATCAAAAACTGCATTCGCAAGTCCACCATTGCCAATGAGATGGTGCCTGTTCTGTGCGGCACTTCTTACCGTAATAAGGGCGTGCAGATGTTGCTTGACGCAATCGTTGATTTTATGCCCGCGCCGACGGACGTGCCGGATATCAAAGGCACGAATCCGGAGACCGGCGAGGAGGAGGATCGCAAATCCTCTGATGACGAGCCGTTTGCCGCGCTGGCCTTTAAGATCGCAACCGACCCCTATGTGGGCAAGCTCTGCTTCTTCCGCGTTTATTCCGGCACGGTCGAGGCGGGCAGCACGGTTTACAACTCTGTGAAGGATAGCAACGAGCGCATGGGCCGCATTCTACAGATGCACGCAAACCACAGGCAGGATATCGAATGCGTTTACGCGGGCGACATCGCCGCTGCGGTCGGCTTAAAAAATACGACCACGGGCGATACGCTGTGCGATGCGAAGCACCCGGTTGTGCTTGAATCCATGGAATTCCCAGAGCCGGTTATTCGTGTGGCTATCGAGCCCAAGACGAAGGCCGGTCAGGAGAAAATGGGCATTGCGCTTGCTAAGCTTGCGGAGGAAGATCCGACCTTCCGCTGCTATACGGATGAGGAAACGGGCCAGACGATCATCGCCGGCATGGGCGAGCTGCATCTGGAGATTATCGTTGACCGTATGCTGCGTGAATTTAAGGTTGAGGCAAACGTCGGCAAGCCGCAGGTAGCCTATCGCGAGACGATCACGAAGGAAGCCGACGTCGACACGAAATATGCGCGTCAGTCCGGCGGCCGCGGCCAGTATGGCCATGTCAAGATCCGCATTGAGCCGAATCCGCAGAAGGGTTATGAGTTTGTCAATGCTATCGTTGGCGGCGCGATCCCGAAGGAATATATCGGCCCGGCGGAACAGGGTATCAAGGGCGCTATGCTCTCCGGTGTACTGGCAGGCTTCAATGTGGTGGATGTCAAGGTAACGCTGTATGACGGCTCCTACCATGAGGTCGACTCCTCGGAGATGGCCTTCAAAATCGCTGGTTCCATGGCGTTTAAGGAAGCAATGCGCAAGGCGGCCCCGGTTCTCATGGAGCCGATCATGAAGGTTACTGTGATTGTGCCGGATGATTATCTCGGCGACGTGATCGGCGATATCAACGCCCGGCGCGGGCTTATGCAGGGCATGGAAACCCGCAATGGCGCAACGCAGGTGAACGCTTTCGTGCCGCTGTCGAACATGTTCGGCTATGCGACCGATTTGCGCTCCAAAACGCAGGGTCGCGGCCAGTATGTGATGGAGCCCAGCCACTACACTGAGGTTCCGAAATCCATTGCGGATACGATCATCAGCTCCCGCGCGAAAACAGGCGACGAATAAATTTCGTAAAACGCTTGCAATCCCTTGTGGGAATTGATAAAATACCCCTGAGCACTGAACAGCCTGTTTTTTATAAACAGTAAAAGAATGAAGTTTCTAAGATAAAAGGAGGAACAATCCAAATGGCAAAGCAGCATTTCGACAGAACCAAACCCCATGTAAACATTGGCACCATCGGCCACGTCGACCATGGTAAAACCACTCTGACGGCGGCCATCACCAAGACCCTTGCAATGAAGGGCGATGCGGACTTCGTTGATTACGCAAACATCGATAAGGCTCCTGAAGAGCGCGAGCGCGGCATCACGATCAACACCGCTCACGTTGAGTATGAGACGGATTCCCGCCACTATGCTCACGTTGACTGCCCCGGCCATGCCGACTATATCAAGAACATGATCACCGGCGCAGCACAGATGGACGGCGCGATCCTCGTTATCGCAGCGACCGATGGCCCGATGGCGCAGACGAAGGAGCACCTTCTGCTTGCCCGTCAGGTTGGCGTGCCTTATATCATCGTTTTCATGAACAAGTGCGATCAGGTCGATGATCCGGAACTGCTTGAGCTTGTTGAAATGGAAATCCGTGAGACGCTTGACGAGTATGAGTTCCCGGGCGACGATACACCGATCATCCAGGGTTCCGCTCTGAAGGCTCTTGAGTATGCCGGCAATGATCCGGATGCACCCGAACTGAAGTGCATTTGGGAGCTGATGGCGGCTGTTGACAGCTATATCCCGACGCCGGACCGCAAGGCGGACCTGCCTTTCCTGATGCCTGTTGAGGACGTGTTCACCATCACCGGCCGCGGCACTGTCGCCACCGGTAGAGTGGAGCGCGGCCAGTTGAAGACTGGTGAGGAAGTTGAAATTGTCGGCCTGAAGGATGAGAAGAAGAAGACGGTTGTTACCGGTATCGAAATGTTCCGCAAGATCCTCGACTATGCCGAGGCTGGCGACAACATCGGCGCCCTGCTTCGCGGTATTCAGCGCAATGAGATCGAGCGCGGCCAGGTTCTTTCTAAGCCCGGCTCCATTCATCCGCACACGAAGTTCCGCGGCCAGGTTTATGTTCTGACCAAGGATGAAGGCGGCCGTCATACACCGTTCTTCAACAACTATCGTCCGCAGTTCTATTTCCGCACCACCGACGTAACCGGCATCATCTCGCTGCCCGAAGGCACTGAGATGTGCATGCCCGGCGATAACGTCGAGATGGATGTTGAGCTGATTACCCCCATCGCCATCGAGGAAGGCCTCCGCTTCGCTATCCGTGAAGGCGGCCGTACGGTTGGCTCGGGCGTTGTCATCAAGATCAACGAATAATTTTTTTCCACAACGGAACGGTTCAGGCAAAACGGAAATCGTTTTGCCTGGGCCGTTTTCTTTTATATGGATCCCTGCTTCTGCCTTGAATTTTTGACTCTGCTATGGTATGATAGCTTCAAACAAAGTTTGAAGCATTGAAAAAATGCCTGTCGGCGCGAAACGCCTCCTGCCGCGATGCGGCAACGCCATTTTTGTGGGGGATGGTTTGCGCGTATGGTGTGATAATTCTATTCAAAAAGGGAAAGAATCCGGATGCCTGCCCGCAAAGAGGGAAAAAGCATCCGGTTTCCGCATTCTGTGCGTAGGGTCGTTAAGCAGGGGGCCACAAAGCGGCTTGAAGGCAGTGCATATTTTTGCATATGGGGAGAAGGCGCGCTGTACAAAATGAAGGGCGTCCCTGTCTGGTAAAAAGGAGGTCATAGCGGATGGGAATCTTATATTTGGTCATTCCATGTTATAATGAAGAGGCAGTGATTGAGCATACAGTGGAGGAACTCACACCCCTTTTGGCAGATTTGGAGCGGAAATCAAAAATTGCCCCTGAAAGCCGGATTCTGCTGGTGGATGATGGTAGTAAGGATACCACCTGGGAGAAAATTGAAACGCTGCATCGGGAAAATCCTTTTGTATGCGGCCTAAAGCTTGCGCATAACCGTGGCCATCAAAACGCACTGATGGCCGGCTTGATGGAGGCACGTAAATATTGCGATTGTGCGGTATCTATGGACGCGGATTTGCAGGATGATATCCATATTCTTGAGGCATTTATTGATAAATTCAATGCAGGCACAGATATCGTTTACGGTGTGCGCAATAAGCGGGAGACAGATACCTTTTTCAAACGGACGACCGCACTTGGCTTCTATAAGGTGATGCATCTGCTTGGGGTGGAAACGGTTTATAACCATGCGGATTACCGGCTGATGAGCAGGCGGGCGCTGGACGCCTTGTCGGAATACAAGGAAGTCAACCTGTTTTTGCGGGGGATCGTTCCGCTGATTGGGTATTCTACCGACTATGTATATTATGACCGCAGTGAACGCTATGCGGGGGAATCGAAATATCCGCTGCGCAAAATGCTTGCCTTTGCGATGGACGGTATTACTTCCTTCAGCGTGCGGCCCTTGCGGCTTATTTCTGCGGCTGGTATCCTGATTGGATGCCTAAGTGTGATCGGGCTGTTATATGCTTTGATTTCCAAAATCTGCGGCGTTGCAGTCAGCGGATGGACGGCAATTATCTGCTCCATCTGGCTGCTGGGCGGAATCCAGTTGTTCTGTTTGGGCGTGGTGGGAGAATATATCGGCAAAATTTATAGTGAAGTGAAGGCGCGCCCTCGATATCGGATTGAAACATTTTTAAAAAAATAGAAGTTCATCAAAATAGGGTTCCATATTTACATAGTTTAGGCGGTGCATAATGACTCAGGAGCAATTGCAGGCCCTGCGCAGGCAGGTTATGGAAAAAGAATTTTCACGTATGAATCCGATGCAGAGGGAGGCTGTGTTTACCACAGAGGGTCCTTTGTTGATTTTGGCGGGGGCAGGGAGCGGAAAGACGACTGTGCTCGTCAACCGGATTGCCAATATTGTGAAATATGGATGCGCATATGGCGCTCGGGAATTTTCGGTATCTCTCACAGAAGAAGAAATCCGTATGCTGGAGGAATACCGCGACGGCACACAGGAATATACCGATGAGATCGCGGATTTATTGGCTGTTCGCCCTGCGAAGCCGTGGCAAATTCTTGCAATTACATTTACCAATAAGGCGGCCGGTGAGCTCAAAGAGCGGCTGGAGGCAATGCTCGGCCCGGATGGGCAGGATATATGGGCAAGCACCTTTCATTCCACCTGCGCCCGCATTTTGCGGCGGGATGGGGAAAGCATTGGTTATACCAGCCACTTTACGATTTATGATACGGATGATTCTAAGCGTGTGATGAAGGAATGCCAGAGGCTGCTCAACATTGATGATAAAATGCTCTCCCACAAAACGCTCTTGCATGAGATCAGCCATGCAAAGGATAGCCTCATCTCCCCAGAAGACTATCTGAACGATGCGGGCGACGATGTGCGCTTGCGCAAGATTGGCGAAGCCTACCGGCTTTATGAGAAGCTGTTGCGGGATGCAGATGCAATGGACTTTGACGATATGATTGTCAATACGGTGAAGCTGCTGGAGGAAAACGAGGAGGTGCGCACCCGCTATCAAAACCGCTTTCGCTATGTGATGGTGGATGAGTACCAAGACACCAACCATGCACAGTATCGGCTTACCAGCCTGCTGGCCGGAGGCAGCGGCAATCTCTGCGTGGTGGGCGACGACGATCAGAGCATTTACCGCTTTCGAGGCGCTACAATAGAGAACATTCTCTCCTTTGAGGAGCAGTATCATAAGGCAAAAGTGATCCGCCTGGAGCAGAATTACCGCTCCACTCAGAATATTTTGGATGCAGCCAATGCTGTTATTTCCCATAACACAGAGCGAAAGGGCAAAAATCTCTGGACAGCGAACGGCCCCGGGGAAAAAATTGTGGTGGATAACGCCTTTGACGAGCAGGAGGAAAGCACCTTTATCGCAGATACCATTATGGATTCCGTCAAGGGAGGGAGAAAATGGAGCGATCATGCGGTTCTTTATCGAATGAACGCCCAGTCAAACGCAATTGAGCGCACTTTTGTGCGTATGGGCGTGCCATACCGTGTGATCGGCGGCCACCGTTTCTATGAGCGCAAGGAGATTCGCGATGCGCTTGCTTATCTTTCTGTAATCAGTAATCCGGCGGATAATATCCGCCTGCGCAGGATCATCAACGAGCCTAAACGCGGCATCGGCGCAACTACCATCAACCATGCCGCACAGATTGCGGCCGGGCTGGGCCTGAGCCTCTACGAAGTGATTTCCCATGCGGATGAATATGAGCAGTTGGTGCGGGCTGCGCCGCGTTTGCGGGCATTCACCCAGATCATTGATGGGCTTGCCGAGGCGGCGGAGGAATTGCCGCTCAACGAGCTGTTTGAAAAGGCAATGCGAGATACGGGCTACCTCGACTCCCTTGCGTTGGATCGTGAAACCTATCAGGACAGGCTGGAGAATATCCAGGAGCTTTCCTCCAACCTTCTGCGCTACAGTGAGGATAACGAAGAGGGCGATCTCAATGGCTTCCTCGAAGAGGTCGCTTTGATGACGGATATTGATAATTATAATGAGGAGGCGGATACCGTTGTCCTCATGACGCTGCACTCCGCCAAAGGCTTGGAATTCCCGGTGGTATTCATCCCGGGGATGGAGAGGGGAATTTTCCCCGGCATCCAATCGCTCTACTCTGCCAGTGAAATGGAGGAGGAGCGTAGGCTTGCCTATGTGGGCATTACGCGCGCCAAAGAGCGGCTGTATCTGACGCACGCGCGCACACGTATGCTCTACGGCAGCACGAGCCACAACGCGCCCTCACCGTTTTTAGAGGAGATTCCAGAGGGGCTTGTGGAAGAGAAGCGCAAGGTCACGCTCTCCCAGCAGAAGCCCTCTGTACAGCGTGCCGCAAAGCCGAAGAAAACGTTTGACCATTCCTTTGGCCCGGCGGCGCCTAAGCCCTCTGCGCCTGCGGGCTCCTACCGGGTGGGCGATACGGTGGGGCACAAGCTATTTGGAACGGGCGTTGTGCTCTCCGCACAGCCGATGGGCAATGATACGCTGCTGGAGATCGCCTTTGAAAAAGCAGGCACCAAAAAGCTGATGGCCAATTTTGCTCGATTGACCAAGGGGTAAGCCCTGAGTGAAATCGCAAAAGTGATTCGGGCGAGACGCCGGTTTTACAAAATCTTTTACGGAAACATCGCCGCGGTATGCAAGGAAGATGCATCCGCGGTGATTTCTTTTACCGTCTTTATTGACAATTCAAATAAAATCATGTAATCTTTTCATGAGAGATTTGGGAAAGAGGGAGAGAATTATGAAAAAAAAGTGTCGTCAGGTAATCTGTTTGCTTTTGGCTGTGCTGCTGTTGATGGGGGGAATACCGGCGGCCTTTGCTGTGGGCAATTGTGATACGGCGCCGCTGATCGTCGTCAGCGGAATGAATGCATGGCCGCTGGTGATGGATGCGGGCACGGAACGGGAAAAACAGGTGTTTGCACCTGACACGCAGGCGATTTTGGAGCTCGTGGGTAAAATTGCGGGCCCGGTTGCACGCTTTGCTGTTACAAAGGACTATGAAACGCTTGGCGACGAGGTGCTGCCTGCCGTGTATGCCCTGCTGGAGCCGCTCGCTTGTCAACCGGATGGGAGCAGCCGTTATGCGATTACCACTACGGTCTATCCGGAATCAATGGCGAACTATCCGGAGTTTGTCAATGAGGAAGGTTACCTGACCAACGAGCCTGCCATTGTGCGTGCGGCCGCTGCGAAAATAGGCGCCGATCACGTATATTATTTTAACTACGACTGGCGGCTCGACCCCATGGCTCATGCGAAAGAACTGCGTGGCTATGTGGAGCGAGCAAAGCGCGAAACTGGCCATGATAAAGTAAACTTGATTGGCTCCAGCATGGGAGGGACGATCATTGCCGCCTATCTTGCACAGTATGGAAGTGAGGATATTGATAATTATACCATGCTGTCTTCCGCCTTTACAGGGACGACCATCGTGGGGGATCTCTTCACGGGCAAGATCGAGTTCCATAAAGACGCCTTGATTCGAATTCTCAAGGAGGTTGCGGGGCAGCAGGTGGTGAATCTCCTGCTCGACGCGCTTGATCAGGCCGGTGTGATCGATATTCTACTCCCAGTGCTCGATGAGCTGGTGGCAAATCTAAAGGGCCGCGTTTATGATGAAGTATTCCAGGATACCTTTGTGACGATGCCGGGCATTTGGGATTTAATTGCCCTGGAGGATTATGAGGAGGCAAAGGCTTATTTGCTCGACGAAAAAACGGATGCACAGCTGATTGCACGGATTGATGCATATCATTATCAGGTGCAGGAGAAACTGCCGGAGCTGTTTCGGGCCGCGATGGAAACGGGGACGAAGATCAATGTTGTTTCCCACTATAATTTGCAGGGTGTGCCGCTTACGCCCTCTTACCGGGAGCAAAATGATAACGTGATCGATACGAAATATACCTCAGGCTATGCAACCTGTGCATTCTTAGATGAAACACTGCCGGCCGATTATCAGCAGAAGCATACTTCCTGCCAAGATGCTACGCACAACCACCTCTCCGGAGATCGCGTGATCGACGCCTCCACCTGCCTTTTGCCGGAGCAGACATGGTTTTTGAAAGATTTAAAGCATGTGGGCTACATCTATGATACACAGGTGATGGAATTTATCTTGTGGCTTTGCCTCTCGGATACGCAGCGCACTGTGCAGGCGGCAGGGGATTACAGCCAGTTCATGCGGGTGGACCCGCAAACCGGCGCGCTGACTTTGATCCAAGCAGAGCGGCCGGAAGAGCCGGATTCTCAGGAGCCTCCTGCACAAGAGCCGGATGGGCCAGAACCCACTCCAGAGGGAACGCAACCGGAGCAGCCCACGCCTGCCCCAGAGGAAAGCGCCGCTCCTTCCGCAGAAGAGGCGCCCACGCCCTCTATTGCTGATACGGGCGAGCGGGTACTCGGCCTGATTCCGTTCGGCCTGGCGGCTGTTGCAGTAGCCGTATTGACGGTGACGCGGAAAAAGAATCAAATATCATAACAGGATAGAATAAATGGGCCGCCGCACAGTGATCTGCGGCGGCCCAAAACAAGGCGGGGATTTTGATGGATTTTCAAAGGGCAGCGGAGCTGGTGCTGGAGACCAAAGCGATCGTGATGGATGAAAAAGCGGCGCGGCAGGTCACTGTGAAGGGGCAGGCAGATTATGTTACGCAGGTGGATTTTGCCGTGCAGTCCTATTTGAAGGAGCGGCTTTTGGCGCTTCACCCACAGGCGGGTTTTCTGGCGGAGGAGCAGGAGAATGTGGATTATAGCGGGCGGCCTGCTTGGATTCTCGACCCCATCGACGGCACGACAAATCTGATCCACGGCTATCAGATGAGCGCGGTTTCACTGGCATTTTATGATGGGCAAGCGGTGGTGTTCGGCGCTGTTTATAACCCGTTTACCGAGGAGCTGTTTACAGCGCAGCGGGGGAGGGGAGCTTATTGCAATGGCGTTCCGATCCAATGCACGCAAACGCGGGAGATCGCCTCCTGCCTGGTGGCAATCGGCACTGCTCCCTATTATAAAGAAGAAGCTGCCCGGAATTTTGAGCGGTTCCAAACGGTATTCCTGGCCTGCCAGGATATCCGCCGTTCCGGTTCCGCTGCGCTTGACCTCTGCTATGTGGCCTGTGGGCGGATCGACGCCTATTTTGAGCGGCATTTGAAACCCTGGGATTATGCGGCGGGGCAGCTGCTCATACAGGAGGCAGGCGGATGCGTGACGGGTTGGCAGGGGGAAATGCTGGCGGCCACGGAGATCAACGACGTGCTGGCGACGAACGGGAAGATACATGAGCGGTTTTTAGAAGTGTTATGAATCGTCGTAACACAAGCAGCCTGTGAATTGCCAAATTCACAGGCTACTTGCTTTCATGGAAGGTGCAGCATGATTCCGGAATCTATAGATGATAAATTTTGTAATATAAATTTATGGAAAATGATTGACTTATTCCATACAAAAATATAGCATATAAAGTATATAAATCAACATGTTTATCGAAAAACACACCGTAAATTAGTATTCCATAAATTTTGAGCACATTAACCATTATCAAGAATGCTCACGTAATATTGCCGGATGATAATAGAATGTTTTAATGAAATGAAAAAGCGATATGAAAAAGGTTTTGCAAAATTTTCATGGTGTTTTTTTAAAAATGAACAATGTATCAATCTTTGTGCTGGGAACGTTGGGCCCTTATCGCCTAGGATGATAGCAACATTGGGAGGAAAAGCATATGAAGAGAATGCTTGCGGTATTTTTTGCGTTGCTCTTTGCCCTGAGCGCCTGCTCTATGAATCACCAAAGGCGAATCGAGCCGCTGGATGGCGCGCAGGTCAGCGAGATTGAGCAGAAGATCAATTATGGAGCCCCTACGGAGAACGGGCTTTCTCAGTTTTACCTTAGATATCATTGGAATGGCACGCCTCAATCTATTTTTGCATGGTTTGAGATTTATGAGAACGGCAAGATGACTGAAAAAGGGGAAACGTCCAACACCAATGCCGTCGGCGATACGGGCGTGCTGCTCTTTTCCGCCCATGGGGAGGGATCGCTCTGGTGGGCAATCAATCTTATAGACGAGGGGAGTGAAAACGGTTTTGCGGGCGGCAAGACAACGCAAAACGATCCGCTGGAAAAAGACTTTGCTTTTACTGTGCCCGTTATAGCCGAAAAAGCCTTGGAGCTCATCCCGAATCAGGATACGGTCGTAATGGCGCTGCTCTATGGCAACGGCAACAAAGATGCATTGCAAAAAATTACGCTGAAAGATTTACAGGACGGGCCACAACCGCTCTCAGAGGTTGAACTGGCGGTCGTGCTCAAATGTAATATTTTGTAAAAAGGAATGTCGCAGAAACCAAGCAATATCATGATCCATGATGATGAAAAGAAAACGTAAAAGATACATGAGCGATTTTTAAAAGCGTTGAGAATCGTCGTAACACAAGTAGCCTGTGAATTGCCAAATTCACAGGCTGCTTTTCTAATGCATGGTTCCTACTATCATAAATGAATTTCCGATCTATTTGTATATTATTTTAAAACAATAATTGACTAATTTATGGAAGAGTGATATAAATAAGGGGAAGATAATTCTGTCATAAATTGAAAATGATCAGCTTTATGCAACGAAATGAAAGATTCGGTTCAAACTGTAAATTTTTAGGCTGTGCATTTTCGTTGACCATAAATATAAAGAAACAAGGGGAATCAATGAAAACCAAAAGATGGATGACTGGATGGATCGCAATTCTGCTTTTATGCACCTTTTTGCTGCCTGCTCAGGCTGTGGAAGCAGGAGGGAAGCCGCAGGAAAGCACAGAGACGGTTACCTATCAAAACGCCGACTACCGGGGATTATCTGCCATAGAAACCGCCGAAAAAAAGCTGGCGTCCCTTGCGCTTTCAAGCGAGATGATTCGGCAGCTCTCTGCGGATAAAATGGAGTTGATTCAAAACGCAACGCAGATCACGGCGAAATCTACTTATTATGTGGAATCCTCTTTGTTTCCCGGCCAAATGGATACAGTGGATGAGAACGCATATGCGCAAGCGGTCAAGGAGCGAAAGCTTGCGCAGCAAGAAACGTTTGAAACGGTGCAGGAACAGGTTCAGGCCGCGCGCGCACCATTGTCCGACATCGTTATCCCTTCTCCGGGAAATAGCGGAAAACTGAATGGAGGAACCCTGCATCTGGTGATCCTTTTGATCTCGGCGGGCAGGGAATATGGTGTTGCGGGCATTTTTCAGTGGGAGACACTGCCGATTTTTAGAGCGACAGATGCCTTTGGCCTATCCAGAGATACGACGACAAGCGTAATCCCTCAGTCGGCGTCGGGCTGCTATTCCTATACGTATAACATAAGCTATACAAATGAAAAGCTACAGTATGTCACGGAGAGCAGAGAGGATGTTTATGATGTGCCATATAATGAATTAAAGCAAGATGGCAGCGGCTATGGGTATGCGATGGAGTTCGGGATTCCTGTGAGTTCCATTTCTTCTCAGCCCCATGGAACGAGCACGCATTATCTTTCCGCGACGGGGTTTGTATTTTTTGAAGGGAAAGTCAATAACTCCAGCACGACGTCGGTCAATCATTTTGCTACATATGCCCATAAATGCATTGGATACTTCTTAAACCATATTGATTTCAGCCTTCCGTTCGGCATGGGATTTTCAATTGACTGGGGAGATTGGTCTTATGTGCAGCTAACAGAGGAACATCTTTGGAACCTGTAAGGCATGGAGGTGACTTGATTTGTCAATGAGATGGATTAGTATGTCAGTATCTCCTGGCGCTTGGCTGGTTGTTTCTTCATTTATATCTCTTTTTCTTGCCCTTGGTCTAGTATACGCATATAAAACAATCTGTGCTCTGCGCTATGGTGATTCTGACCTGCAAAAGTATGGAGCGGCCACGATAGTCTTTTTTGTGATTTACTCCATGATTATGATTGGATTAATTATTGGGAAATAAAGGTTGCTTTTAGTGTGCAGGCGGCCCCGTTCTATCGTTGCAGACCCGGCCTACAGGTTGTTAGGGGAAGGGCGCGTTGCGTCATGCATGAATAAACGCAGAATTAGAGGGGCTGTGCAAAACATTTCATTTTGCAACAGCCCCTTGCACAATTTCGTTATTTCCAAAAACTTTCCGCAAATGCCTCGATATCCCCTAGAGATGCATCCGCTTGGAGTGATGGATAAGCGTACTGCGCAAACTGCATCTTGCCATCCTTCCCTTGCAGGAAAAGGTAGCGCTCTCCATCCATTAATCCATAGGGTGCCAGCTCGCTCAAATCAATGCGTGCGCCATTCTCCTCCCAATAGGAGTCCACCGTGTAGGCAATGGGCATAAAGATGCCGGTCGTGCCTTCCCGCAGGGAAGCGGCAAGCTCCGAACCTGTCGCCCATTCGCCCCGCCCGATAGAGCAGGGAAGCAGGATAGATACGGTACTGCCGGGCTCCACGTTGCCCAGATAGGCCTTGTTTACGCTCACATCGGCAATTGCCCGGTAAGAAACCGCACCGTTGAGATCTACCCGGATATTTCGAATCCGTTCAACCGTTCCTAAAAATGGAGCGAGATTTTTTGTGTGGAACAGCTCTTCCTCAGTTCGATTCACCAGGCAATTCGCTCTGTTTACCTCTTTTGGAAAGAACGGCGTATAATGTGCAGAAACCCTGCCCTGTGTGTTTGTGAGCTCAATTTGAGTGGTATGCGATAGAATCAAAGCGCCCGTGGCGCAGAGCAGCATCACTGCGACAGCCGCGGCGGCAATCCGCTTTGCCGGAAAGCCGCGCTTTTTATCTTTAGCGGATGAGAGCTTCTCTAGTGTACGGGCTTCCAGCCCATCCAACGGAAGCTGTTCCATTGCATGATGATATATGGTTTTCATTTGTTCAGTTTTCATATCAATGACCATTCCTTTCTAAATAGATAGGTGATTTTTTCGGTATCGGTGAAACTGAAATTTCTGCCTGTGTGAGAAAAGCACGAAATTCTTTTGAGAGCAGTGCAAAAGTTGTTCTTTCAATCGATGTTTCCAATCATTTTTTTCAGCAGTGCACGCCCACGCGCAAGGCGTGTGCCAACGGTTGCGGGGTTGAGCCGGAGGATTTTCCCGATCTCTTCTATGGAATACCCTTCATAATAAAAAAGGTGGATTGGTATCCGGTATTTTTCATCCAGAGAAAGGACGCAGGATAACACTTCATTCTCCTGCGGAGAAAGTGCTGGCAGCGCCTCAAATAGAGGCTGCGTCCTTGTAAACCAGCCGCTTTTGAGCGCATTTTTGCTTTTGTTGATGGCAACCCGGAGGAGCCAGGCTTTCAGATGCTCTTCACTCTCAAAATGGGGCTGTTTTTCCAGAAGCGCTAAAAAGACCTCCTGTGTGATATCTTCTGCGTCCGCAGTGTTTTTCAGATACGTGAAGGCCGCGCGGGCGATTGATTTTGAATAGTTTGCGACAGCGTCCTGTAGGGAGCCATTGAGCTCAAATGGCTTGTTCACGGGCCTTTCAACTCCTTTCAGCATCAATACAAATGAAGAATGTAAATTTTTTCAGTTTTTTTATTTTATTTTTTATTACGAGCGAAGCGAGTAACAAAGCAAAGCCAATTGGCCCCACGGGATCAAAGAGATGCAATCGGCTTGCCGTACACACTTGGTCGGTGGCTATTTTTTATCAGGCAAACAGTGGCGGCGATTTGCAGAGCTGCACGCGGCTTACAAAGAAACAAGGGGCTCTGCGCAAATCTTTTCCGCTTATTCCGCGTTTTTCCTGCACCAGAATCCGTGCGCGTCATAGTATGGTATTGAAGTTTTTACAAAATTTCAATCTATTCATAGGAGGAAACACTATGGCGGACAACAGATCCTGCTGCAACACTGCGGATGTCGTCAGCGGCGGCATTCGTGAGGCTGTATGCATCGATACCAACCGCGTATACGATTCGTGTGCGGACAAAGACTGCTTGGCCGATATGCGCGTCTATTTTACAGACCGGGCGCAGTGCATCATCGACAATGCAACTTCCGTTCGCTGCCGTTCGTGTAAGATTATCAACTGCTTTATCGACGTGGAGGCGGTTCCCTTCAACCGCGGTTACTACTCCGTTGATATTACCTTCTTCTTCAAGGTATATCTTGACGCCTATACCACGCCGATGAATCCCCCCTGCACCGTAGAGGGCCTGACTTCCTTCTCAAAGAAGTGTATTCTTTTCGGGAGCGAAGGCAATGTACGTATTTTCTCGTCGGAATATTCCTCAGACGAGGCAGACGAACAATTCCTTCCCACCAGTACAAACCCGAGGGCAAAAGTCCAATGTGTCGATCCGATCTGCCTGGATGCAAAGCTTTGCCGTCCGTGCGATTGTTGCGAGTGCGAGGGCTGCTGCTCTGCACCGAAGTGCATCTGCCGGTCGTTCGACGGCGACTTCAGCGTTGCCTCTCCAGAAAAGGCGGTGCGCGTCACGCTTGGCCTGTTTACCATCGTGCAGCTTGAGCGCGATGTCCAAATGCTGATTCCGGCCTATGATTTCTGTGTGCCGGAGAAGGAGTGCTGCCACGATATGGAGAATGATCCGTGCGATGCGTTTAAGCAAATCCGCTTCCCAGTCAACGAGTTTTTCCCGCCCTCGTCAAGTGCGAGCCAGCAAAAGGGCGACAATTGCGGCTGTTCCGGCAGAGAGCGCGAGAATAACTGTGGCTGCGGCTGCCAACGCTGACCGCTTCGCAATTGCTTCGTAGAAAACAGCCGCCTTGGCTTCAGAACGAAAAATCAGCCGCCCAACTGGGCGGCTGGATGGATTGACAGGCTGTCAAAAGAAGCATATCGCTATCTGCACAGCTGCCGCTTGCAAAAGGAAGTGGCAGCTGTGCCCCTTTTTCTAAAAGACGGTTCGTGTTTATGAATAAGAAGGCATAACGCCGCCAATAGGCTTAAGGCGCAGCCGGCTGCGGCGTTCCCTGGTTCGTCCGGCGAAGGCCTTGCAGAGATTTCATTCCATGCCGGGTCACTGGCAAGACAGACGATGCCAATTTTCCGGCAGGAAAGCAGGGGAGAATCTCGCACCAGTAGCGAGCTATGGCGTTGAAAGCCGCCGTGAAACTGCATTCTGTTCGGCGGGCGCTTTCCAGAGCCGACTAGGCAAAGGGAGCCGGCTCCATTACAAGGCTGCGGCATGGGAGATATCAAAACGAAAATAGGCGTTATCTCCATACCAGAGAGGGAAGTTGGTGCCCCAAACATTATTGTGCAGAAGATAAGCAATTCCGTTTTGGGCAACATCCTCAAACTGGTTGTCAAACCGCAGGATTTTACCCTTGCCTAGACCGATCAGGGCCGCATGATGGTTTGTAAAGCAGTATGGGCCGAAATGCATATCCCACACGGCGGAAAGATTGCGGTTTCCGTTTTTTACCACGGTCATTGGGTCGATTTCCGCGCCGATTTTTGTATAACGGATTTCCTCCTGTGTGCAAGCAGGATACAGCCGGAATACCGTGCTTTCTGTTAAGCGGCTGGCCGGTTTGTCAATCCAGATTAGCTCGATTTTTAACCCATCTGTGCCTAGCGTATAGACCAGCTGGACCATATCCGCTGCTCCGAGCTCGCTGTGGCACGCTGGCGCAATGTCCAGATACACACAGATGCGCAACCCGGTTTGCAATGCTTGCACGCACCCTCGGCAAAAGCGGTAGGGGGTGCGGCCCTGTGGATATTTGGCATCTACATATTTTAACAGCGGCCTTGCAAAATCCGCAACAGACCAGCTGGCAGTCTTTTTGCGGTTGCGGGTATAATGCGTGAGCCAGAAATCGTAGTTCGCCTTGCCGTAGGAATAATATTCCACAGCAGGGCGGTTGTTTTCCCGGATGACCGCCCTGCCGCCGCATAAAAGAGCGCCGATCCCGCCATACTCATTGATTCGGATCGACCAGCTACCAAATGCATAATCCACATTGCGTTGCAGAGTCTCCCCCGATACAGCGAGAAATTTCTGCGGCCTGAGCGCGATAAGTGCCTGTTCAGCGTCGCTTTTTAAATCAACGGGCAGTTTGATGAGCGCGCGGTCCAGATAGGCGCGCTGCTCTTCCCAGCTTTTTTCCATGGCGCGGTAGGAACCGATATGATAAGCACCGCGGCGGCGCTGGCAAACCGTCAGCAAGTTTTGTGGGAAATCCCGCAGAGGGTGATGCAGCTCGACGGTATCCTTCCTACGGGCCTGTTCAAAATCCGGACGGAGATAGTGCTCATAATCGGCAAAATAGGTTTTCACATCCAGGCCCCACGTATGTTCGGCAGCACAGAGTAAATTGTCTGCCAGCTGCTCATAGGCATCACTCTCCCGATTAAGCTGGCCCGTGGCCAGCCACTTGTTTTTCAATCGAATGAGCGTGCGGAGCCCGGCGGTTTTATAAGGGTCGGAGGCGGCTCCGTGAATCCAGGTATCCCCGATTTCTGCCGTGACCACAGGGAGCTGGTCTTTCACCCGCCAGATGATCTCTGCAAAGTCGTCAAGCCGCCCGGCAGTGACCTGTGCGCCAGGGTATTTTTGCTGGATCGACTCAAAGCGCGCGCGCACGGCCTTGGCGCCGGATGCGCCGTGGTTGTCGAGCGTGTGGTCGAAATAGAGCACGCTGCCGGTCAGCTCGCTTTCAAAAGCTCCGCCGTAATCGCCGGAATAAATGACGACAACTTCGCTTTCCCCTTGTTTCCACAGGAAACAAGGCGGCACCTCCGGCATGGCGGATGCACCGTTGACGCCGATATGCAGGAGTTTAATTCCGTGCTTTGCGAGCAAGGGAACAAGGCCGACCGTATGGCCGGGCACATCGGTCATTTTCGCGGCAATGGTTTTGCGGCCAGTGACATCGTCGATTTGATCGACGATGGAGAGGCCATAATCGAGCGTGTCGGCGTCAAGCAGTTCTGTGTGCGTTGTAAATGGCATGGCATGCGGTGCAATATTGCCGCTGCGCAGGCCTTGCAGAAGGGCTTGCCGGTTTTGCTCGCTTCCGTTTTTCAGCGCTTCCTTGAGCAGCCAGGAGCCTGTCGTCCAAACGAAACGTTTAGATCCGTCCGCATTGAGCTCATTGGCGATTGAAACGGCATTGGGGATGAATTCATCAAGGTATTTATGATAAATATGTTCCGCATAATCCGTGAACCCCAGATCAAGGTGGGTTTTTGAAACGACAATTACTTTCTGCATCCCGGTGCTCAGCCTTCCTTTACAATGCGCCGGCATTTCAGCCGGTGTTTTAAAATCTGTTTTGTTTTCAGCTTCAGCATAACATACCGTTTCATTCCATACAAGAGGAGAAAGAAAAAAATAGCCGGCAGCCAGCTATTCTTGTGGCAGCGTGTTTCCCTTTGGCAGGTATGGTTATGATAGACCTTGGTTTTGCGCTCCTTTTCGTTGGCACACATTGCATAAAACGCATACCGCCGCGAGCCAAACGGCTTGTGGCGGTATGCGAAGGGTATCAACTAGATAGGAGATGAAAAGAGAAGAGCGAAATCAGATGCCCAGGGCGACTGCGGCGGATTTGCCTTCGATACGGGTGCGCAGCACGGTTTTGACTAGGTACTGGCTGGCGACCACATAGGCGTCCGCACGGTTTGTTTCGATTAGAGTACGGTAGGCGTTCGCAGCGCTGACGCTGTCCGCAAGGACAAGCTTGCCGCAGCCTGCCAGCCGCGCCCAATCCACAGCCTTTAGGGTTGTGGTGAGCTGCGCATTGTCGCCAAGGCCGATGCTGATCTTCCGGCCGTCGATCATCGCATTGACCGCATCTCCGGAAAGGTCGATATTCACGCCGCTGAGCAGGCTGCTGGAATGCAGGAAGCTATTCAGGCTGTCGTTGAGCGTGTTCGTACTGATGGTGCGGGCTAGGCGCGGCAGCAAATCGAGCATTGTGTTGAGCGGATTTGCCTGTAGCTCATCCACCAGCGTGACGATGGGGCTGACGATGGGCAGAAACAGCGCGTCGAGTTGCGCATTTTTGCTGACTTTGGCGGCAGCCTGGAAGCGGGCGGTATATTCCTGTGAGGAAAGCACACCTTTCAAGCCGAGAGATTCCAGCAGGGGAATGAGCTTTTCATAAGCGCCATATTTGTAGTCGCCGTTATCGGCCACAGAGTTTGGCAGATAAAGGATGTTGCTGATTACTAGAATGCCGTTGTGCAGAATATTTGCGATTGGGCGGAGCATGGCGGCCACAGCATGGGAGAAGCCTTCTGCATCACCGTTTTCAAATCCCCAGTCGCCGTTTTCAAACTGGATGGAGGAGAAGGCGGCAGTAGAATCATCTGTTTGCGCCGCAGCGATCAGCTTCTGTTTTGCGCCTGCGAAGGAATCCTCGCTGAGCCATCCGGCGATTTTAGACGGTGCAAGTTCACTTGCGAGAACCTCAGCAATATTTATGCCGCTCACACTGAGCTCCATCTTGGCAAGCATATCATAAAGAGAGAGCAGCGTGGACATGGAGGAGTTGCTCAGAATGCTATAGTTCTGATAGCCTTTGAGCGTGCCGTTTGCGCTGTAGGCAAGCGCCATTTGTAGCACGTTGCCAAGGAGACGATCTGTGTTTAGAATCGTGTATTCGATTGCCTTGCGTGCACAGGGGAATTTTGTGGCGTTGACCGTGGTGGGGTTGAAGGAAGCAATTTCCCCCTCAAATTGATTTTGGGACGGGATGAGCGGCTTAACGGGGTCATAGAGGGCGAGGATTGCCCGATATTTCTCCATGGCTTCTTTTGAGATTTTATCGGTAAGGTTGGCTGGAATCTTTTTGTATTCCGCCTGTGCTTGTTCAATCACGCCGTTGTTAACGGTGCTGAGATCTATGTTGGCAATGTATGCTTCAAATGAGCGGACGACCTCCATTTGTTCCATGGCGTCCAAGCATTTTTGATAGAGCTGTCTGGTTGTCAGATTGCTGTAGTTATAATTGTTCCCTTTGGAGTTGAGATAAATCTCATAGTAAGCGTAGATGGAGCCCAGGCTCTTATAAACCGCCAGAAGATATGCATCTTGAATTGCGTCATAGAGAGCAACGGCGGCAGCGGCCTGGTCGGTAGCTCCGGTTTCCAAAAAGGCGATGTAGCCTTCGCGCATCTGGATTGCCGTATTGAGTATGGAGGCATATTCAGGAGCAAAAGCGGCGGCCTGCTTCATTGCCGCGAAAGATTGATTGTATGTATGGTTTTTCTGGCGCTGCGTAATGGAAACCTCGATCAGTTTTTTCGGCAGCCATTCGTTAAGGGCTGTGATGTATTCCGGGTCGCTTGCGCCGCCCGGGAAGTTGTTCGCGTTCGGCGCGCTGCCGGCGGAAGCTGGCGGCTGCTCTGTGAAGGGGTTTGCCGCAAGCGCGTAATTGCCCATCATTTTGATCAGGTCGGTCAGCTTCCCGCCAATTGTGGGGTTACCATAGCTCTCTGAGAAGGCGGAAATGCCATCCATATACTTCCGAGTGAGCGGATCGGCATTTTTATAATTTTGTAAATAGGCCTCAAAGAGAGGCTTTGCCGCGGGTTTTTTCGCAAAATCCGTGTTAGCGTTCAGCTTTTGCGTACCCTCAAAAGGAGTCATCAGTGGTTTCATGGCCTCGTATGCCTTTGTGCGCACCGTATGAGGCCCGATCAGATCATCCAACTTTTCATAGGCAGCCTTGTGCTGTTCCACATATGCTAGAGAAGGATTTTCTTCTTTGATCAAATAAGATTCCCGGCCATCAATTGCTGCCAGGAGCTTCAACGCATCCTCAACTGGGAAGGCGTCCTTTTCCTCTTGCGTCAGCGCCTTATAGGCGGAGAGGGCTTTTTCATAGAGGGCGAGCTTTGTGCGGTAGGCCTCCAGTTTTGCTGCATCTGTGGGTGGAGCAGCATTGATGTTGGTTTTGTTTGCCAGCAGGGCCTGCACAGCTTCTGCCGCAGCCACAGAGGCCGCACTCTTTGCAGCCGGGGCTTGCGCGCTTTCGGTGCGGCCCTGCCCGGCTGCCTCCAACAGCGCGATAGGGTCTACACTGTTGCCTGCGGCAAATGCGGCCGTCAAGCAGGAGAGTAGGATCGTCAAGATCAGGAGAATGCTGATTGAAATTTTGATAGTTTTCATCGTTGGTAATGAGCACTCCTTTCAAAATGTGAGATCGGGTAAATGGTACACTCCTTTTCTTCCTCTTGGTATAAAATCCATAAAAGTCTGTTTTTAAAATAATACAGGTCTGTTTTAAATGCAAAACTTTTTAGGATAAATTCATCATATCATGTTAAAATTGATTTTTCAATGCGTAATTTTGCAAAAAATGTTGATTATATTTTAGGCACAATGTCTATTTTACATTTTTTAAAATATATATGGTCTGTTTTATGATCTAAATAGGTTTGCTTTTCTGTTTGACAAAGACATCAAAAATGATTATGATAAACAAAACAGACCTCTATCATTCCGCCCGGCGGGAGGAGACTTGCAATGACACAGGAAGAGCGTACGCGGATCAGCAGGGAGCTGATTTTGGAAGGCGCCATCCGGGAGTTTAGCCGGCATGGCTATGCGGATGCGTCAATCAACCGAATTTGTACGGAAAATGAGATTTCAAAGGGCCGCCTCTTTCACCATTTTCAAAATAAAGAGGATATTTTTTTTGCCGCTGTTCAATTGTGCTACGATGGGATGGTAGTCTATATGGAGGCGTATGCACCGGACCCTTCCAAGTCGCTGTCGCAAAATTTTCATGATTATTTTCAGCATCGCCAGCAGTATTTTACAGAGCATCCGTACCGTCCGCTTCTGATGGGTTCCCCTTCTGTACGCAGGCCGTCGGAATTTTTTCAGGCAAAGATGGGGCAAGTCCGTGAGCGGTTCGAGCAGGATAATTTAAGAAAATTGCAGGAGATTTTAGAACACAGCGCCCAAAGTGTTGTGCCAATGGATCAAGGCCTAGCTTTGCGGGCGTTCCACATTGCCAGCTATTTTATCCACCTGCATGTAGGCTATCCGAATTGGGATCCGGAAAAGGACATGACGTCGGTGGCCGAGCATAGTCTGGCTGTGTTTGATCAAGTGGTGCACATGCTGCTTTACGGGATTCTTCCACGGCAGAACGGGGAGTCTATGCCGGAAAACGGGGCGTCCATCTACCGCTGTTTATCAAACTTGAATGCATATGACAGCTCCGCTGAAGGGCTTATATTCGGCGGGGCAGAGGAGGGCTAAAAATATGACAGAGACACTGGAGCGGGTGAAGGATGCGCTGCATAAGCATCATTCTACCTGTGTGCTCCTGACAGCGGATGGGCGAGTTTTAGAATCCTCCCTCTCCGGCGTTTCACCGCTGACCGAATGGCTGCGAAAGGATCCGGAATTGCTGCGCGGCGCATCCATTGCGGATCGCGTGATAGGCAAGGCGGCGGCGCTTTTGATGCTCTACGCAGGCGTGAAGGAAGTGTATGCGGATGTCATCAGCGAGCATGCGGCGGTATGTCTTGGTGAACGGTGCGTTCCCTTTCACGAAGGGGAACGTGTGCCATACATCGTCAATCGAACGCACACTGGTATGTGCCCGATGGAAAAGCTTTGCCTGGATACGAACCTGCCCCGCGAGGGCTATGAGCGCATCCTGAGAAAGCAGGAAGAAATGGCGTGTCAGAAAGCGGAACGGCGTTGACGGGATGGGCCGGTTCTGCTATAATAAAACATCAGAAATACCGCTCAGAAGAGCGGCAGCCCGGCAGAAGCAGGGGCGAACAATCAAACGGAACGATCGCTGCAAATGAAAAGCGCCAACCAGGCCGTGACCCTCGCAGAAGCGGAGGGAGCCTGATTGGCGCTTTTTTGCTCGCTTATCGTATGAAAGGAAGATGTGACAAATGAAGCAATCCCATACCAAGAATTTGGTGCTAACCGCCTTCTGCATCGCCCTATGCATTGTGCTTCCAATGGCATTCCATGCAATCGGAGCGGGTGCTACCTTCCTGCCGATGCACATTCCTGTGCTGCTGTGCGGTTTGCTGTGCGGCTGGCCATTTGGAGCGGCCTGCGGCTTGATTGGCCCGCTGCTTTCCTCCCTGCTGACGGGAATGCCGCCTGCCTTCCCAACCCTGCCAGCCATGATGCTGGAACTATGCGCATATGGCGTGTTGACCGGGCTGTTTTACCGAAAGCTGAGGGGAAACCTCTATCTCTCCCTGATTGGCGCGATGCTGGGGGGGCGCGCGGTATCCGGCATTGCAAACGCTGTGCTGCTCGGCATTGCAGGCAAGCCCTATGGATTTACCGTTTTTTTAACCTCAGCGTTCGTCACGGCTTTGCCTGGCATTGTGATCCAACTTGTGGCGGTTCCCCTTCTGGTAGCGGCGCTGCAAAAGGCGGGATTGGTGCAGCGGCCGCGGAGAGTGTGCATGGCTGAGGATGCTTGATTCTCCCTAAACTGACCGGGCGGTGTGGGCTTTCCCACACCGCCCGGTTTTGACTTATTCCATTTTATGGCGAAGCGGGGCGGGTAACGAACCAAAGCCGACCGTGATTACACGGCTCAAAGGGATGCGCACCGCTCACGGGAAGCAGAAGTCCACTGGCTAGGCGCTGGCCTTTATTTCCAGGAGAAAGAGATGAGATTCCCTTCCACTTGGATGGAAGAGGTGAGCGGGCAAACCTGCTGGCGGAAGGCTTTTACAAATGCATCCCGCATGGCGGGATCTTCAAAAATAAGCTGCCCATCAAGCGTAAGTTGGGCTGGCTTGTAAAGGGTGCCTAACTGAAAGCCCGTCATCCACCAATGCGGCTGAAGCCCGCGGGTGAAGAGGATTTGATCGCCTCTGCGCAGCGTCATTGCCATCTGCGGCAGTTCGCTATTCTCTGCGCAGTCATAAAATTCGATCAATCGGTCGGTTGGTTTGTGATATATTCCGATTTCACCGCCGTTGGTGATGGCGTAGTTCCCTTTCCAGAGCTGAACCATCCAGTCCATCTCCCCATATTGGAATTTGATGCGGACGGTGTCGTAATCCATCAAGACGAGCGGAGATAACGTGTCATACAAGCGGCAGAAACCAAACTGCCTCTGCCAGGCTTCTGTTGCGCCGATTACAAGATACTGCCCGGCATCGTAATCAAAGCCGATGGCAAACATACCGGCGCCGTCTTTGCCGTAGACGAGGCCGGTCGCTTCGTCGTAATAAACGCCGGAGGATACATGCACGCTTGTGCCGTCATCCTTTATATAATCTCCGAGGAACTCATAAACACCGGGGTAGGGCGTGCTGCCCAGCGTGATATCGATTTGGTGGATGCCGTCGCCTACTGCGCCTATCAGGCCCTTGATAATATCGATGGTGCTGCTGCCCTTTTGACCGTCCAGCAGAGCGGCGGCCAAGGAGACGGCCTGCTCCTGCGGCATCGGCAGCCGCTCAATGGCAGTGATTACAGCGTCGCGATCCGCCCTGCCGGTCAGGATTTGGGTGAGCACAGCGGTCAAAACGCTGCGCACAAATTCTGCCGAGGCGGGCGTAAAGGTGGGCAGCTCTTGTCCCCCTTCTGTTTGTGCGGGCGGGCTGGAGGCTTCCTGTGCAACGGCTTTCGGGCCGGATGGAGTTGCTGTTGCAGATGTGGTATCCGCTGCCGCTGCTTTCACCGGGGAGGCGACGCTGGCCTTAGGCGCCTGCTTTGGATTTGCTGCCTCAGGTGCAGCGGGGGTGTGCTTGGCGGTTTGCCCTGCCAGTGAAGCGGCCTGTGACGGGGCCGCTGCCTGCTGTGGCAATACGGCTGCGTCCTCCATGCTGTGGACAGGCGCTGCGACGCTCGGCGGAACAGCCGCTCCGGTGGAGAGCAGCACACAGGCTAGCAGCGTTGCCAGGCAGGAGGTAAGAATAGAATAACGGCTGCCTGATCGATTCATAGAAATCATCCATCCTTTCAACTTCCCTTATTTAATCAAAAAAGTTGGCGATGAGCGTCTTTTCTTCATGATTTTATCATGGTTACGGAAAGATTGTCAAATTTTTTGCTCTTCAAAAATAAAATGTTGTTGACTTTTTAGTGTATTACACATATAATACGCATAAAGGCGGTGATCGAATGCGGGTTTTTTCAGATTTGATCCTGAATACGCGAGATCCGGTGTATTTACAGCTGGTGCGGTATGTGCATCTACAAATTTGCCGCGGTGTGCTGCGGGACGGGGATGCCCTGCCCTCCCGGCGCGAGTTAGCAGTTCTGCTCGGCATTAATCCCAACACGGCTCAGAAGGCCTACAAAGCCTTAGAAGAGGAGGGGATAATGCATACGGATGGCAACGCGGGCAGCGTGATTTCCGTAACGCCTGAGATGCGTGCCGAGCTGTTGGAAACACTCAAGGAAGAAGCCGTGCAAACATTTTTATCCAACGTGAAAGCATTGGGCCTCTCTTTTCAACAGTCCATCGCACTGCTGACTGAGAAATGGGAGGAGTAGCTTCTTTTTTTGCCACTTATGTATTAGGCGTATAGTACACAAGAAACGGTTAGGATGGCGGAAGAAAATGGGCGTTTGCAGCTTGAGAAGGAGAAAGGGTGATCATATCCAGATGGATAATCGAAAAAAAACCTTGCGGTTGGCAGCTTATTATTTTACACAAATCAGTAGGCTGTTGTTAGCAATTTTTATTTTGCTCATAGCGGCCGATCTGATTTTGATTGGCAGCATGTTTATACGCCGGTGCCAAATACAAGATCCGGTCAGTTTCCAAACGATTGTCAGTGTTGCGGCCGCACCGATTATTTTCTATGCGGCATACGGAGCCCTTGTTGCAGGGATGCTGTTTTATTTTTTGCGCTATTTCATGGATGGTAAGGGCGTTTATACCCTGCGCAGCCTTCCGATGGGGGCGTTGGGCCTCCTGTGGAGCATGTTTATCGCCATGCTTTCGGCCATGATTTTGCTTTGGGCGGCGCAGCTTTTGGCGATTTATTTGGGGTATGGGTTATACCGCATGGAGGTGCTGCTTTATAACCTGCCGGGCAACGTAGATGGGATGAGCAGGATAGGGTTTTCTGTTATTGTGCCGGATCGAGAGTGGCTGCCTCCGGCAAATGATCTATATCTCGCCTTTATCCGAACCCCGTTTTTACAGCTGTTTTATCCGCGTCACCCTGTTTTTTTGGCGCTTGCGGCGTTCATGGTGGTTTTGCCGCCTATTTCAGGGGCTTACTCGGTGCTTGCCTTGTGTGAGCGGCGGGCGCGGGCGCTGCTGCCGGTTCTATTTTGCTGGGGCGCTTTTCTCATCGGGCTGGTGGAAGGGCAGGCGGCGTTACAGCATCAAGGTTATGAACAGCTTTTCGCAATAGGTATATCCCTTGTTTTGACGCTGCTTGGCATGCTTTTGATGCTTGGGCTGGCATGGCGGCGCGCTGGCAGAAGCAGGCTGGGATAAGGTTGAAAGATTAATTTTGGCTGCGCCAAAGCCGTGCAAAGCCGCGGCCTGGCGCAGGGAAGGAATGAACATGAAAATGAAAAAGCGTACGGCGATTTGGGCCGGACTGGTTGCCACGGCTATGTGTGTAATCTTTGCCAGCAGCGGCTTTCTATTTCTCCAGCGCAATCAGGAAGGGTTCATCTTTGCAGACCAGAAGGGGGACGCCTCGGTGCTGGCACGCATTCGTGTGACAGGTGTACTGAAAGATTCCTTCCATCGCGTATCCTTTTCCTCTCATGGGATGAATTTTGAACATCGCGCGTTGCGGCAGACAATGTTTCAGGACTTATTTAGGGCGAAAGACTGGCATCCGGTATGCTATTATTTTGAGCCGCTGCCCGAAGCAAACGTGACGCGGGAAAAATCTGTTGTCGATAAGGCATGGCGCTACAATCCAGATGGCTCTGCTACCTCTACTGAGCAGCAGACGATCCTTACAGAAACTGCCGATGCCTTTCTGCTTTGCCTAACAGGGAATGCTATGCCCGCCGGCTATCATTCCTATCGTGTGAAAACACAGGTAAGCTATCATCGGGAGGTTTCCATGCAGTATGTACTGCTGGATGGGAAAAAGGAAACAGGCACTAATCCATCGATTCCGGTTGGAAGCGTGCTCGAGGTATCTTCGCACAATCTGGTGCAGATGAACAACCGATGGTATGCGATTACGGCAACGGATGCCGATTGCCGCGGCACAGGGGGGATCTATGACGTGACTGACTTTGTGAACCTGCCGCTGTCGGGTGAGGAATCACCCGCGATGGTGGAGCAGGAAAACCTGTATCCTATCGAGCTGGACGGAGGAAAAAATGAGATCCTCTCTATGGAATCATGCGGAGAGAACCTGGCGGTTTTCATATCTGTGAATGGCCGAATGACCATGCGCATTGTCAACCCGCAAACATGGGAAACAGAACATATCGTGGCGCTGCTTGGTTGGGGGGAACCGATGCCGCCCGGCGGCTTTTTTGCAAAAGGGGAATATGCCGTGCTCGTCCGTTTTTTAGAACCGGAAGTGCAGGCGGATGTGGAATCCTCGGGTGAAAATACAACGCTGCGGCAGATCGATATCGTCAATCTGGAAAGCGGCGCAGTCGTCAAGCAGTTTCAGGATAGCTCTCCTCTCGCCCGGATGGGTGTGATGGATGCTCTGTATATCGATGATACGCTTTACCTGATCTCCTTCATGACTCCACCGGATAACCCTGCGGGGAAGGCGCAGAATCAGCAGCCTTCCGGTTGGACGGTAGACTTGCCCGTTCTTTCGGTATACCGGGAGGGGGAGCAAATTTTTGCATGCATGATTCAATCCGGCCAACAGGAGGATGCACGCGTCAAAGCGCCGGAGGCAAGGCGCTATAGCGAGCTGTATTTACAGCCGGCAGAAGGAGGAAGGTAAGAGATGCAACAGAGAAATAAAATGATCCGGCTGGCCACTCATCACTTTTTTCAAATGGGCAAATTTTTGTTTCCCCTGTATGCGCTGCTGCTGACGGGCGAAGTGCTCGTGTCCAGCGGGATGTTCGTGCAGTCGTGCAGAATGGGGGCTTTGCTAAGCTTTCAGGCGATTTGGTGGAAGCCCATTCTGCCCGTAATGTTTTATGTGGCGTACGCTGTTGCCTTTTTCGGCATTCTGCTCTATTTTATGCGGTTTACGATGGGCGGCACGAAAGGCGTTTACACCCTGCGGAGCCTTCCAACGGGCGCAGAAGGCCTGGCTGGGAGCATGCTCCTGGCGGTGCTTTGGGCGTTCCTGCTGCTTTGGGCGGTGCAGATTGTGGCGGTGTATGTAAGTTACGGAGTGTATCACTGGGAAACGGCGCTCTACAACCTGCCGGGTGCGAGGGTGGGAACCAGCAAGCTGGGTTTTTCGGTGCTGCTGCCGGATTCCCCTTGGGCCCCTCCGGCAAATGATTTGTATCTCACTTTTGTGCGCACGCCGTTTCTGCAAATGTTTTATCCGCGCCATCTGTTTTTTGTGCTGCTGTCGGCTTCTTTCCTCCTGCTGCCTGTTGCCTCTTGTGTTTATCTCGCCCTTTCGCTTTATGGGCGGCGCTGGTGGGCGGCCATACCGGCTGCCGCCGCCTGGGCGAGCCTCTTCGCCGCAACCTCAATGGGGGAAAGCAGCCTGGGGCAGTGGGATATCAGCGCTTGTATCTTTTTGGCGTTTGAGGTTGCCTATATGGCGGCCTGTACCGTGTGGATGCTTGGGATGGCTTACCGGCTCTGCCGGAAAAGCCTTTTGGATTAAGATGGAGGGATCGAAATGACGCATCGAAGAAGATCGCTTCGGATGGCGGCGCTGGTCGGCATTCTTACGGTGATCGCAGCGGTATTTGTGTGCAGCGGCGCGGTTTTGTTTGCCCAGCGCGATCACGAGGGCTTTGCGTTTGTGGAGCAGGAGGGCGATGCATCTGTGCTGGAGGATATCCGGATCACAGGGGTGCTAACGGATTCCTTTCAACGCATATCCTTTGCCTCCCAAGGGCGGGAGCTGACGCAACGGATTTTACCCCAGGCGCTTATGGATGAAGTAAGGGAAAAAAGCCATGTGGTGGGCTATGATTATGAGCCGCTGCCCGGCACAGAAACAAAGGTTCAATTTTACAATGCGGGGGAGGAGATCAAAAACCCGGATGGCTCCGTGAATCAAGCCGACACCTCGACGATAAGCGAAACGGCGGATCAGTTTACCCTTTTCCTGGAAGATGGATTTCATTCTGATTTCCGTATTCAGACACAGATCGTTTACCATAAAACATTAATGCAATTATATTACGCGGATCAGAATGGAAAGAAAGGGTTGATGTCAAGGTCGGGAGGGTTTCAGCCTTGGGATACGGTGCAGCTGGACGGCATCCGTTACACGGTGACGCTGACGGACGAAAACTGCCGCGGGACAGGTGGAATTTATGATATGACAGATGTGCCCGACTCTTCTTCAGGGGAAGCTGTAACCATTCATAAGAAGAATCTTTTCCCCATTGATTTACAGAATGGAAAGGTCGAGACCGTTTCATTGGAGGCCTGCGGGGAGCAACTGGCGCTGTTCCTTCGGCAGGAGGGCAAGCTGACGGTTCAACTGATCGATCCGCGTACCTGGCAAGCGACGCACACCATTTCCATACCGGGCTGGGAGGAATACACGTTTTACACGGTAAAGGAGAATATAATGTTGCTGGCGGACATGCACACTAGTGGAGAAGAGGTAATCTGTGAGGCGATTGCGGTTGATCTGGTGGAGGGAGCGATCGTAGAGCAAGTGGAGGATACGGTTTCTCGAGGCGAGGCAGGCGATTTCTGTACCGGCTTTGCCGACCTCCATTATGCTGGAGGAACGCTCTACCTTTTCACGCTGATGGAGCAGCCAAAGTTCACGCAATCGAGCGGGCCGGTGCCGCGCCCCTATTTGATTGCCTATCAGGATGGGCAAAAGGTGTTTTCCTGCTCGATCCAATCCGGCCAGCAAGAGGATTTGCGATGTGAAACGCCGAATATCAGGCGATATGAAGCGCTGCAATTACAGAAAGGGGGAGAACAGGTTGATTCAGATTGAAGGGCTTTGCAAGCAATTCCCGGGCACGCATGCCTGGGCACTCGATGGAATCCATTTACAGGTTGAGGAGGGTGAAGTTGTTGGGCTCCTCGGTGAAAACGCAGCGGGCAAAACCACGCTTTTAAAAATTGTGGCGGGCCTGATGGAGCCAACGCGGGGAAAGGTGACGATTGACGCAACGCCCTCGCTCAAGGCGGCAGGCCAAGTTGCTTTTATGACAGAACAGGGCACGTTTTTTCCCTTTATGACGCCTGTGGAACATGCAGATTTTTTAGAGGATTACTACGACCGCTTCAACCGGGAGCGCTATTTGAAACTGCTCGAATATTTTGAATTGCCCAAAAGGAAAAAAGCGCGCACTTTTTCCACCGGGCAGAAGGCAAAGCTTGAAATTTCAATCGGCTTCTCCAAGGGATGCCGCTATCTACTCCTCGACGAGCCGTTTCTCGGCAACGACGTGTTTACACGGCGTGATTTTTTGCGGCTGATGGGCGACAGTCTCCTTGATGGGGAGACGATCTTGCTTGCAACGCACCTAATCAATGAGATCGATAATTTCATTGATCGCGCCGTCATTTTAAAAAACGGCAAAATAAAGCGCGATTGCCTGATTGATGAAATCCGTGCGGAGGGGAAAACACTGGAAGAGGTGATGCGTGAGGCCTGCGGCTATGACGAGGAACGTTACCGCAAGATTTTTGGAGGGGAGAACGCACAATAACCTGCATGAGGGACATGCGGGCTATCCAGGGGCGGCGGTTGGCGGAAACATTCCGCTGGCCGCCGTTTTATCAGTATTAGCCGATTAATCGGACGGATTAAAAAAATTAAATCATTATATTCATATGGGATTGATATGAATTAAAAAGTGTGCTATACTGTGCCCATAATCCGTAAAAGAGGAGGAAGGCGCTCCATGAAAATATCAACAAAAGGCCGTTATGCCCTGCGTGTGATGATTGATATTGCCATTCATTCCAATGGGCGATGTGTTTCTATCAAGGAGATTGCAGGGCGGCAGGAAATCAGCGAGAAATATTTGGAACAGATTTTCACCGTGCTCAGCCGATCGGGATTGTTGCGCAGCACGCGCGGCGCGCAGGGGGGCTATACTCTCACTCGCGATCCGGAGGACTATACGGTGGGCATGATCCTGCGGGCGCTGGAAGGCGATCTGGCGCCGGTGGACTGCGTGGCGCAGGGCCAGTCGGGGTCAGGCCCTTGCCCGCGTGCGGAGCAGTGCGTCACATGGGAGGTTTGGGCGCAGATTCGCGATGCGGTTAACGGTGTGGTGGATCATATTACGCTCGCGGAGCTTGTGCGGCGCTATCGTGATAAGCTGGAATTGCAGCAGGAAGGAGCAGTTACAACATGAAAGATTCAGCAAAACGCTACGTTTATGCAGATAATGCGGCGACCACCGCCGTTTCTCCACAGGTGGTGGAGGCGATGCTCCCTTATCTGACAGAGCATTTTGGAAATCCTTCCAGCCTCTATATGTTGGGGCAGACGGCGCATAACGCTGTGGAAACCGCGCGCGGGCAGGTCGCGGCGCTTTTGGGCGCCCATCCGGAAGAAATCTATTTTACTTCCGGTGGCTCGGAGGCGGATAATTGGGCCATCCGCGGGCTGGCGGAGATGCAGGCGAAAAAGGGGAAGCGTCATATTGTCACCACAAAATTTGAGCATCACGCGGTGCTCCACACCGTCGAGCGGCTCCAAAGGGAAGGCTTTGAAGCAACGTTCCTCGATGTGCATGAGAACGGAATTGTACGCATCGAAGAGGTTGCCGCCGCCCTGCGGGAGGATACCGCGCTCGTAACCATTATGTATGCTAATAATGAGATCGGCACCATCCAGCCGATTGCCGAGATTGGGGCGCTGTGCCGGGCCCGCGGCATTCCGTTCCATACGGATGCGGTGCAGGCTGCAGGCCATGTGCCGGTGGATGTCAAGGCGGAGCAGATTGACCTGCTCTCCCTATCCGGGCATAAGCTCCATGCACCAAAGGGTGTAGGGGCGCTGTATTGCCGCAAGGGGCTGCGCTTCCCGAACCTCATTGACGGAGGGGCGCAGGAGCGCGGCCGTCGGGCCGGGACGGAAAACGTGGCCGGCATCGTGGCGCTTGGAAAGGCCGCCTCCCTGATGCGGGAGGGGATGGAGGAGCGCATGCGTTACGTTGCCTCCCTGCGCGATCGGCTGATTGACGGCGCGCTGAAGATTGAGCGTTCACGCCTCAACGGCGACCGGGAAAAACGGCTGCCCGGCAATGCAAGCTTTTGCTTTGAGGGCGTTGAGGGGGAAAGCTTGCTGCTTCTGCTCGATTTTCAGGGCATCAGCGGCTCATCGGGCTCGGCCTGTACGTCCGGTTCCCTGGACCCGAGCCATGTGTTGCTCTCAATTGGTTTGCCACATGAAATCGCACACGGTTCGTTGCGGCTGACACTCGATGAGAATCATACAGTGGAAGATGTGGACTATATATTAGAAAAGCTGCCGCCGGTTATCGACCGGCTGCGGGAAATGTCTCCGCTTTGGGAGCGTATTAAAAATGGCGAGATAAAGTTCTGATTCTTAGAAAGGATGGTTTGGCGTATGCAATATAGTGAAAAGGTCATCGAGCATTTTACACATCCGCACAATGTCGGCAAGCTGGAGGATGCGAACGGTGTCGGCGAAGTGGGCAATGCAAAATGCGGCGATATCATGAAAATGTATTTGAAGGTGAAAAACGGCGTGATTGAGGATGTTAAATTTAATACCTACGGATGCGCTTCCGCAATTGCGACCAGCTCCATCGCCACGGATATGATCAAGGGCCGGCCGCTTTCGGATGCGCTGAAGCTCACCAATCAGGCGGTTGTAGAGGCGCTGGACGGCCTGCCGGCGGTCAAGATTCACTGTTCCGTTTTAGCCGAGCAGGCGATCAAAGCCGCGATTGCGGATTATTATAGTAGGCAGGGAATTGATCCAGAGCCGATTGTGGGCAAGCTGGAGGATCCGGAGGAGCATGAAGCCTGCCGCATTGAATGATTTGAAACTAGAAAACTGGAAAGGATGGCTTTTGATATGGCAAAGATCGCCCAAAACCTGTTGGAATTGATTGGAAACACTCCGCTTGTGCAGCTGAGCCGCTTTGCTCAAACGGAGGGGTTGAACGCCCGCATCCTTGCGAAGGTGGAGAGCTTTAACCCCTTGGGCAGCGTGAAAGACCGCGTGGGCTATGCCTTGATTGCAGATGCAGAGGAAAAGGGGTTGATCAACAGGGATACCCTGATTATTGAGCCGACCAGTGGCAACACAGGCATCGGCCTTGCCTATACCGCTGCGATTAAGGGTTACCGGCTTATCCTTACCATGCCGGAGAGCATGAGCCGGGAGCGTCGGAGCCTTTTAAAAGCGCTGGGCGCGGAGCTTGTGCTGACGCCAGCAGCGAAGGGGATGCAGGGCGCGATCGACAGGGCAAAGGAGCTCCGGGAGGAACATCCCAATTCCTATATTCCCGGCCAGTTTACTAACCCTGCTAACGCTGAAGCGCACAGGCGCACGACAGCGCAGGAAATTTTGCGCGATATGGATGGGAAGGTGGATTATTTCGTTTCCGCCATTGGTACAGGCGGCACGATTACCGGCATCGGCGAGGTGCTCAAAGCGCATGATCCGGAAACGCGCGTTGTCGCCGTGGAGCCCGCCGCTTCGCCAGTGCTCTCCGGCGGAAAGCCGGGGCCGCATAAAATTCAGGGTATTGGCGCGGGCTTTGTGCCAGAGGTGCTCAATACGGAGATTTATGATGAAATTATTACGGTTGAAAATGACGACGCCTTTTCCGCCGCCCGCCTAGCCTCCCAAACGGAAGGCTTGTTGGTTGGAATCTCGTCGGGCGCAGCGCTGCATGCCGCAGAAGTGCTCGCCAAACGACCGGAGAATGCAGGCAAGACAATCGTTGTGTTGTTGCCAGATACGGGGGAGCGTTACCTCTCCACAGAGCTGTTTGATCAGGATTAAAAGGGAGCGGATAAAAAGAACCCCGCACGGAATTTTGAACTGACCCCCAAAAGTTAGACAATATTTTGGATTAAAAATTGTTCAAGCAAC
>ERZ857922.82-NODE-82-length-134234-cov-70.884550_pt1 | contig 134234 bp, 125 predicted proteins | sample MGYA00519579_ERZ857922 | MGnify/ENA primary metagenome ERZ857922 (study PRJEB31778, sample SAMEA3449375) | human gut metagenome | biome: human gut; feature: human-associated habitat; material: faeces | place: United Kingdom | collected 2010/2012 ... | reverse complement strand
ACACAAGGATTTTCAGTCCTTTGCTCTACCAACTGAGCTATGGCACCATCCCGATCCGGAACGGATTTTCGTTCGAATCGTGGTGCAAAGTTAAGGATAATTTTTAAAATTCCAAATTCTGAGTAAAAAAATTCATTCCCTTTCGACGCTTCCTTCGCTCCTCGTCCTTCGACGCTCCCGGAGAAGGACGAGTGCATATCCGTATCGGAAGGCTGTACCGCTCCCTGTACGGACGAAGATCCCGCTGGGCCGATCCGTATGGCGTATGCAATGCGGAGCGGGTCAAGGCACCGTCGTCCGGATGACTTCGACGATACGGACGTCGATGCCGGCTTCCTGCAATTGTTCGACCACGATCGGCGACACGCCGTCGTCGGTAATGACCATGTCGATGCGGTCGACGTCGCACATCTTGCAGAATCCCCGCCGGCCGAATTTCGAGGAGTCGACCAGCGCGATGACCTTCTGCACCGTCTCGATCATCATCAGCGCCAGGTGACCGCCCATGAGATTGGTCGTCGTCACACCGTAGTTGAGATCGAAACCGTCCACCCCGAAGAAGAGCTTGCTGCACGAAAACTGCCGGAGCATCTGTTCGGCGAAAGGCCCTACGACCGAAAACGAACTGTTGCGCAGCACGCCGCCGAGCTGGATTACCGTGCATTCGTCGTTCTCCGCGAGCGTCGTGGCAACGCTCAGCGACGTCGTGATCGCCGTCAGCTCCTCCACCTCGCGGATCTCGCGCGCCATGGCGAGCGTCGTCGTCCCCGAAGCGATGAGAATCGTGTCGCGCGGTTCCACGAGCCGTGCGGCATAGGCTCCGATGGCGCGTTTTTGGTCGGAACAGAGTTTCTCCTTGTCGTTGACGTGACGCTCCTGAATGTAGGGGTTGGCCAGGATCGCCGAACCGTGTACGCGGTAAAGCATCTGCTGCTGTTCGAGCAGCGTCAGATCCTTGCGGATCGTCACCTCCGAGACGCTGAGCATGTGGGCCAGTTGCGAAACGGACAGCGATGTCTGCTGGTGCAACAGTGCCATGATCCTGCGGTGCCGTTCGTTGACGATCGCCGGTGCCTGAGGAAGGGAGAGAGAGTGTTCGAGAGGGGGCTTCATCTTCGTGCTATTTTATTGCCTGTCGGAAGAGCGGGATACTTTCGTCGAGGGTCATTCCCTTGCGGTAGATGCCTGCCGTCCCGCCGACGAAGATCGAGGCGCCCATGTCGCGCATGAGGCGGGCGCGTTCGCAGCTTACCGACCCGTCGACCGAAATTTCCGTTTCGGGGTGGCCGTGTTCGTCGAGGAAGCGGCGTGCGGCAGCGACCTTGTCGAGGATGCCGTCGATGAGCTTCGCTCCGGCGAAACCGGGTTGGACGAGCATCAGGATCACCCATTCGATCTCGTCGAGATAGGGCGTCAGCGCCTCGACCGGCGTGGAGGGATTCACCACCAGTCCGAAATGCGCTCCGCGCGCCCGGACGGCTTTCGCCAGCTCGTGCAGCTGTTCCCCCAGTTCGACGTGCAGCGAAATCCGGTCGCCGGGACGAATGTCCATCGCCTCCATGATCGGGAGGGGGTGTTCGACCATCAGGTGGATGTCGAGCGGCAGCTTCGTTACGCGGTGCATCGCCGCGATGAAATCGACGCCGAACGTGAGGTTGGGAACGAAATGGGCGTCCATCACATCCACGTGGAGGTAATCCACGCCGTTGCGTTCCAATTGCTTGATGTCGCGCTCCAGATTCATCAGATCGGAGCACATGACCGAAACCGATATTTTTCCTTCTTTGGTGGGTTGCATGGTGTATTTATTATGCTTGCAGATTGATTTTTTTCTCCCGTTCGGCGTTGAATTTCGCCGCCGCTTCGTAGCCGTCGCCCTTGGCGTTCCAGATCGTGGCGATCGTCAGCATGCCGACGACGGCGAAGGCGAGGATCACGATGTAGGTGCTGCCCCAGCCGTAGTGGTCGGCCACGTAGCCGAATCCCACGCCCGAGATCAGCGTGCTGGCGTAACCGAAGATACCCAGGATGCCGTTGGCGCTGGCCGCCGCCTCCTTGGTGGCCTGGTTGGCCGCCGCGATGCCCAGCAATGCCTGCGGGCCGTAGATGAAGAAGGCGATCAGCGTGAAGGGAATGGCCAGTACCCATGCCGAGGCCGTGTCGGGGACGAGCCAGAAGATCGCCGTGGAGATGATGGCGCCGAGCATACAGAACACGCAGGTGCGGTGGGCGCGGCTGCCGAAGATATGGTCCGTGGCCCAGCCTGCGACGACCATGCCCAGATTGCCGCCTACGAACTCGAAGACGGCTACCATGATGCCCGCCACGGCGACCGATACGCCCTTCGAACCGGGCAGGAGCATCATGCCCCAGTCGAGCATCGAGAAGCGGACGATGTAGACGAAGAAGTTGGTGACGGCCAGCACCCAGATGATCGGGTTGCCGAATACCATGCGGCGCAGGAACGCCTTGTGGTAGGCGGAGTCCGACGTGGTCTCCTTCTTCTCCCCGATGGCCGGCGGTGCGGCCTGCGTTTCCAGCTCGGGCAGTCCGACCGACGACGGCTTGTCGCGCAGCGTGAGATAGAGCGCACCTGCGCCGATGAGTGAAATGACCGCCGGAACGAGGAAGCAGAGACGCCATGCGCTGTTGTCGAAGTGGTGGACGAGAAGCGCCCCCAGCACGAAAATCAGACCGGCGCCGATCGAGTGCGACATGTTCCAGATCGACATCTTGGTCGCCAGTTCGTTGGCCGGGACCCAGTGGGTCATCAGCGGCGAGACGGGCGGCACGCCCATGCCCTGGAAATAGCCGTTCAGCAGCAGGATCGAACCCATGATGATCGTCAGCGCCGTGATGTATTCGCTGCCGCCGGCCGTGCCCGTGATGAGCAGGGCCATTTTGTCGCTGAACCCGAACCCGATGTTGACGAGCGCGCAGAGCGCCAGGCCCAGCGCCATGAATTTGCGGGCGCTCACCCGATCGGCGATGAATCCGTTGATGAACCGCGAAACGCCGTAGATGACGCCGTTGAGGGTCAGGAAGATTCCGAGCTGCGTCTTGGTGATGCCGAAGGTAGCCTCGATGCTCGGCATGGCGGTGTTGAAGTTCTTGCGCACGAAATAGTAGAGTGCGTAACCGATCATCGAGACGATGATGGTGCGGGTTTGCCAGTACTTGAATTTTTTCGTTTGTTCGGGTGTCATCATTCGGTTTGAGTTTGAGTTTCACTGCCGCAGCGGTGTGCCGCGCGGCAGTGAAAGCGGTTCGTATTGTTTCGACTGCTTATGCAAATGTAAGTAAAAAATCGTAAAGAACAACAGAAAGGCAGACGTTACTTATGGAATTATGATTTTTTCTCTTTACATTTGCGGTATATTCAACCGTATATTTCGGGCGAACCAGAACCCTAAACGTATTCTCGAAAATGAAAAGACTTCTCTACTTTTTTTTGGCAGCCCTCCTGTTCGCGCTGCCGATGACGGCCGCCGCGCAGCCTTCGGTGCATGTCGTCTCCGGCCCCTACCTCCAAGCGGTGGGCGAGCGGGAGTTCACGGTGGTTTGGACCACCAACATCGACGCCGTCTCGTGGGTCGAGATCGCACCCGACGACGGTACGCATTTCTACAACACCGAACGTCCGAAATACTATCAGGTGCTCAACGGCCGCCGTCCGATCGGCAAGCTCCATGTGGTGACGGTGAGCGGACTCGAACCCGCCACCACCTACCGCTACCGGGTGATGCAGAACGGCGTGCTGGTGAACGAAGGCCGCAAGCGCGTCATCTTCGGCGAGGGCTTCGGCAGCGACATCCTGCGGCACAAGCCCTTCGAGGTGACGACGCTCGACCGCTCGAAGAGCGAGGTCGCCTTCTCGGTGGTGAACGACATGCACGAGCACGACTCGATCCTGCGCGTTCTCTACAAGGACGTGAAGCCCGGCAAGTACGACTTCGTCTGCTTCAACGGCGACATGACCACGTCGATCGACGCCGAGAGCGAGCTAATGGATCACTACCTCACCTCGTCGTCGGAGCTCTTCGCCTCCGATACGCCGCTCTACGTGGCGCGCGGCAACCACGAGAACCGCGGTACGTTCGCCATGGAGTGGATGAACTACTTTCCTTCGTCGACGGGGCGTCCTTACTTTTCGTTCCGTCAGGGGCCCGTCTACTTCATCGTGCTCGACAGCGGCGAAGACAAGCCCGACAGCGACATCCGCAACATGGATCTGATGCGTTCCGACGATTTCCGTGCCGAGGAGGCCGAGTGGCTGGCGCGCGTGGTCGAGGAGCCCGATTTCAAGAGCGCCCCCGTGCGCATCGTCTTCTGCCACATGCCTCCTGCTCCCGGCGGCTGGCACGGCGGCTCGGAGGTGGCGCGGCTGTTCGTCCCGATTCTCAACCGTGCGGGCATCGACCTGATGCTGTCGGCCCATATCCACCGTTACAAATTCTGGGACAAGGGCGAGAACGGCTGCGATTTCCCCGTGCTGTGCAATCCCAATCTGACCCGTATGGACGTAAAGGCGGACGCCCGCAACATCGACGTGAAGATTTACGATGCTTCGGGTGCGTTGAAACACCAGAACAAATTTACGAAATAGCCGTTCGCCGACATTTCGGCTGCGCCGTTCCCCGATCGGGGAACGGCGTTTTTTATCATCGGCGACGGCCCCGGTTCGTAGTCTGAAAGTTGATACTTTAAATTGAATGAACAAAACAAGTTGCAAAATACAGTTTGCAACTTTACATAATAGTCATAATTTATACGACTGTATATATCTAAATATAATTTTGGTAAAAAATGGCGACCTATGGTCGCCATCGGATATAAGAGAAAAACTCCCTGAATCTACATATAGTTGGGTTATTTTAATATGGCAAAAAACGTATGGAGAATAATTTGTAAATCGTTTTTGAAAGAGATATTGGCAATATATTTTAGATTGATTTTCAATTTATCAGGCATAATTACCTCTCGGTAATATTTTTCCGGATCAGGGACTTGTGCTAATAGCTCATTTTCATTCCGATAACGAATTGAAGCAGGGTCCGTTATTCCAGGTCGTACCTGCAAAACTTTTAATTGTTCCGAAGTGTACAAATTAACGTATTTCCGGACTTCCGGTCTCGGCCCTACCAAACTCATATCACCACGGAACACATTAATCAATTGAGGTAATTCGTCCAATTTGTATTTTCGGATATAATATCCCGAACGTGTTACCCGAGGATCGTGTCCTCCGATGGTGATCAATCCCGTTTTATCTGCCTCCACTTGCATCGAACGAAATTTGAATAACCAGAAATCCTGATTACCTCGCCCGACTCTCAGTTGGCGGTAAAAGATGGGCCCCGGAGAGTCGCATTTAACCCATATTGCCAATACAAGAAGCAATGGACTTAAAATCAGCAGTCCCAGACTGCTTACAATAAGATCAAAGACACGTTTCAACGAAGCTATTATTTTGAAATGAGATTGATGAAATTAGCTAAGACATATTCTATTTCTTCATCAGAGAGACGTGTGTGTAATGGTAGTGTAATTTCGTTACGATATTGATTATAAGCGTTTGGATAATTCGCAATATCGAATCCGAGATTCTTATATGCCGTCATCATCGGCAAAGGTTTATAATGGACATTACAAGCAATGCCTCGTTCTGCCATTTTTATTATGATCTCGTTACGCTCGTCGATTTCTCGTCCTATCAGGCGTACCAGATAGAGATGACCACTCGAAGTGTGATTTTCTTCGTAATGGAGGAGTAATTGCAGGTTTTGATCTCGCAGCACTTCATCATAACGGTTGATAATCTGTTGGCGGCGGCGCAATATTTCGGGGTAACGTTTCAACTGTACCAATCCGATACCGGCCATGATATCTGTCATGTTGCATTTGAAATTAGGAGCGACAATATCGTACTCCCATGCACCGAGTTGTGTTTTGGCCAATGCATCCTTATTTTGGCCGTGAAGGGACAAAAGTTGAAATTGTTGGTAAAGCCATTCGTTGTCGATTCCAGGAATCGAGCGCCAAGTCAGTGCTCCACCTTCTGCTGTGGTGAGATTTTTTACCGCATGGAACGAAAAGGAGGTAAAATCAGCAATCTCTCCACACATTTTACCGTTCCGTTTTGCTCCAAATGCATGAGCCGCATCTGCAAGAATAATTACTCGACCAATAGAGTTTTGCAACTTGTTGGATGGCTGGAACAGTTGTTTTTTATCGTTTGCAATAGAGAAAATACGATCGTAATCACAAATGATTCCTGCCAGATCCACCGGAATGATGACTTTTGTCCGGGACGTGATAGCCTGCGCCAGTTGCTCATAATCCATTTCGAAAGAATTCGGCGCTGTATCGACCATGACTAATTTTGCTCCCACATGGCAGGCTACGCTGGCCGAAGCCGTATAGGTATATGCCGATGTAATGACTTCATCTCCGGGCCCTACACCCAGTACCCGCAGAATCATTTCCATACAGGCTGTGGCAGAGTTCAGGCATACGACTTTGGGCGTATGGCAATATGAAGCAATTTGGCGTTCAAATTCTTTTGTGCGAGGTCCTGTGGTGATCCATCCCGAACGAAGGACTTGGGCGACTTCGATCTCCTCTGCTTCCGTCATATCTGGCGGGGAAAATGGTATTTGCATAAATTTTATATTTTTTTAGTTAAAAATCCATATACGGTACCTGTCCCATAAGCAATGTGGACAGAAAAAAATAATATCGGCAGTATGAATCCCATGTCGAATCCAAATCTGAGGCATGCCAACCCTGTTGCTCCCAGAGCTGCGATCCAATACACTACTAGTATCCATATCAATACGTTCCATAAAATAGGAACCCACCAACCGAACAACAGACAGGAGAGCATTCCCACAACAAAACAGGCTGGAACGACGTGCCGAAGTCCTACGGCCCGTGGAAAAGTTCGCAATAATACTCCTATCGAACGTCCGTTGCGGTACATTTGATGGACGGAAGAGGTAAGGGTCGGTCGGGAATAATAGGTCGAAATGATTTGGGGATCAAAATAGATTTTGTACCCGGCATTTCGGATGCGTGCATTATATTCGTTATCTTCTCCGCGAGATAGTTTTTCATTCATCGGTCCGATTTCATCGAGTACCTTCCGGGGAAAGGCACCGAAAGGTACTGTATCGGTAAAACAGGCTTTGGTTCCGATGCGAAATGCCGCTCCTCCAATACCGAACGAGGTTTGGTTCAGAACGGCATTTGCTTTTCCCATTAGGGTGGGAGCTCCGGCTTCGACTTTACACACTCCTCCTACATTCCCCAGTTCGGGATTGGTGGATAGTTTGGCGACACATTTTGAGATATAATCACTAGCATAACGGGCATGAGCATCCATTCTGACCACTATCGAAGCAGAAGAGCGACTGACTCCGATGTTGAAAGCAGCAGACTGAATTTTCCGAGGATTATCGATCCATCGTATATTTGACCATTTATCGGCATAACCGTTTACTATTTCATGAGTTTTGTCATCGCTGCCTCCGTCCACGACCATAATGTCAAGCCGATTGAATGGATAGTTCTGTCCGAGAATAGAATCCAGACAAGGCCCGATAAAAAGCGCTTCGTTTAGTGTGGGAATGACTATTGCAACAAGGGGATAATTCATTTTATTCATGCGATATACGACGAGCCAGCGAGAGTGCCTCTGCCACATTATCTTCAATGGAACAATAATACCACCCTCCGTACCGACCGATTGAATATACATCGTAGGAAGAGAGCGTTTTCATCTTTTCGGCTCTATCTTTTTCCATGGCCGAAGTAACATGGACATAAGCAGGGTCCATGATAACGGAATGTGACGAAACAAGTTTTTGTCCAGATATGATGCCTGCGGTCTCCAAATCTTTCAAGACTCGCGTCAGACAGGCATTTATGTCAATTTGTGCATCTTGTCGGAATCCGATTTCCACATAGGCAGAAAGGCGGTCGCTGTTGAAAATATTATCGTAAAAACCTACTCTGTAAAATATATATTTCTTCTCAGGAAAATAAAGCCAATGGTTCCTTTTTTCGTTGCCTTTACGATCAAATCCGAGATTAAAGACCAATACTTTATTGCTTGAATATAGGTGTGTATCATGCTCGATTCCGGATAAACTGAGCAATTTCGGAAGTGGGATCGTAGAAATCAACTGGTCGTACTTTATGCTTCGGCGGGTTGTACGTGCGATCTTTCGAGCTATATCTAATTCAACAAGAGCTTCGCCGGTGGCAACTTTCTTGGGATCTATTCTTTGGAAAACTGAATTAACGTATTCAAAAGCACCTCCTTTCGGATATTCGAAAGTTGCGTTATACGAGTTCTCCTTGGCATGTTTGAAATTTGCAATAATTTCTTGTTTGTCTGCATAAGGGAAGAAGCGTCCCATGGCATCCGGATCGAGTTCGTCAAGATCGCAAGCATATAACTTTTCGTTGTAGGGGATGAGGAAAATTTCAGCAATGGATTTGCCGAATTTTGCATACAGCATACTTTTGAATGTCGTTCCTTCACGATATTCGTTGACAAATAAGTCATACAGGCAATCGATAAATTCGGCTTTATCAAGTTGATGAATGTTTTTCTGGAACGGGTAGTCGATATGCTTATTTTTATATCGAATCTGAGTCATTTTTTTCAGTGTGATAATATCCCGATCCTTATGCATTTTATCCATCACGAATCGTTCGATATCCTTGTTTCGGAAATGAAAAAAATGTCCGGAGTAATCCCATATAAAACCATCTTGTAGAATTGTCCGGCAATAACCTCCTATTTCCGGCTCTTTCTCGATGACTAAATAATCGTTTGAAGTAGCTGCTGCGTAGGATAATCCGGTTATCCCTGCACCGACAATCAAGTCCATATTAATGTTGTTTTATGCTTTTTTCGAATTTTTGTTCTGTATACACCGCCCAATTGTCCGCATTGAAACGATCTGCACAGAACTTTCGTGCAGCTTTTCCCATAGCTTCGCGTTTAAGTCGATCTGCAATTACATTCGACATCGCCTCTGCAAGCTGATCGGGTATTTTGGGCATTACGAGATATCCAGTAATGTTTTCCGCTACGATTTCTCTATTCCCGCCTACGTCGGTTGCAATTACAGGAAGAGACATGCTCATAGCTTCCCGAATGGATAATGGCAGAGATTCCACTTCTGAAGAGAGAACAAAGCAATCCAAACTCCGTAATACATTCGGGATGTCCCGTCGTGCCCCTGTGAAAATAATATAATCGTGTCCAGCAGCCTGTGCCTGTAACGTATCTCGAAGCGGACCGTCTCCTATGATGAAAAATCGAGTATCAGGGAACCTGTGATGTGCGATCTTGGCTGCTTCGATATAATCCGAATGCCGTTTTTCAGGACTGAGTCTTGCTACTATTCCGAATACTACGCAACTTGATTCGATACTGTATTCAGTTCTCAGAACAGGAGTTGTTCGTTCTTGGGAAAACCGCTGCATATCGACCGAATTGTTGATCACTTCGATCCGATTTCGTTTTGCCCCTCCGCTTTCGAGCCGGACCCTTTCACAATTGGATTCGGTGATAATTTCATCCGAGAAAATATTGAGTAATCTGGCGTATTTGTAGAAATTCAACGACGAGAACATGTGGATAGTCGTCACGATGGGAATATGCGGGCGATGTAGACTGAAACGCATCAACCATGCAATAATTGCCGTAAAAAAGCCTTGCGGGTTAACCAGTTCGATATTGTTTTCCCGTACGACTCGAAGCAGATAACGAGAAGCTTTCCATAATCCCCAAGGTCGACGAACATAGAATTCTGCCGGAATGAATTGGACGGGTGTACCTGTCAGTTCCCGATCCATAACTCCAGGAGCGGCAATCACGAACACATCGTGTCCGTGTGCGGCTATTTTTTGGGAAAGAGTGAGTACGTCCTGTTTAGCTCCTCCTATATCTTTCCCCATTGTCAGAAATGCTACTTTCATATTTATTTGGAAATCAAACGTCCGTAAAGATTTTCTATATCGCCGATCATTCTGTTATCGTTAAGATATGAATGACTCAGAGCGATGGCATTATGAGTCAAATAACAGCGAAATTCCTCATCATTCAATATCTCGTTTAATCTGGATGCCAGTTCGGTCGAATCGTTGTCTTGAAACAGAAGGCCGTTGAGTCTTGGCAAGATTTGCTCAGGGGTTCCTCCCACGTCGCTGGCCACACAAGGAGTTCCGGCTGCGAAAGCTTGGAGAATGGAAAGACTGAATGTTTCAATATGAGAGGGTAACACGAAAACATCGCTGCCGGCAAGTAGATGCTTTATATCTCTACGGAATCCCGCAAAAATGATTTTTTCTTTGCACGGATACGAGTTGATTCGGGCTTGCAGTTCTTCCCGCTGCACACCATCTCCTACCAACAGGCAAGCGACATTCTCTGTTGAGATACATAGGGTTCGGAAAGCATCCACTAAAACCTCCACCCCTTTTTCCGGAGAAAGGCGTCCGACATAAGTAATGATACGGCAATCGGCGGACAGCGAAAACTCTTTGCGGACAGCCTCCCGGGCATCGAGACGTTCCTGTTCCGTTACGGTATAATCGGCGATATGAATTCCGTTATGTATTCGCTCGATTCGATCTCTTTTCACTCCGTTACCTGTGAGCATTTCCCTTACATAATCCGAATTGGCGATAATTCGATCCAGACTATTCAGGTGACGAACAATAAAGCGATATGCGAAATCCGTAATACCGTGATTATGCCATATCCAGGGAATCCTGCAACCGAAAAACTTTTTAGCGATAATACCCATAATTGCAGGGCCGACGGCTTGGGCATGTATTATGTCGAATCGGTTCTTTGTTGCATAATGTGCTAATTGCCGGGCGGCGCATACGATACGCTTGGGTGATCGGCCTGTTATGTCGATTTCGGTGATTCTAATCCCTGCTTTTTCTGCGTCTTCGCGTTGTACCGGCCCTCCTACCGCCATTTCGACATAGTGGCCTCGTTCTATCAGCCCCAGAGCCAGATTTCGGGTGAATGTTTCCTCTCCTCCGATTTTTCCTCCCGTGCTCAATAATAAAATCCTCATAAACTATTTATTATTTTCTCATTTTGATAACTCTGGCCGGAACTCCTCCGACAATAGCGAAGTCGGGTACGTTTCGGCTTACCACAGCTCCTGCGGCAATCACGGCCCCGGAACCTATTTTTACCCCCGGTAATATGATAACGCGCGTACCGATCCAAACATCATCGCCGATCACTACTGTTCGATCTTCTTTTCCTGTACCCCCCCCCTGTTCACGCATCGGAATGTCTGTACGGGATATCTCATGGGTCGAAGTAAGAATAATAACATCAGGTCCCATCATGACATCCGATCCGATATGCAATGGTCCCCGTATTTTCGCACGGATACCAATTCCCGATCGGTCGCCGATTGAGATTCCACGACCGGTTCCGAAATTTGCTCCATGTTCGATATTGATTTGTTTTCCACATTGGTCAAATAGAAAGTGTCCGACCCATGATCGTGTTTTTCTGAATAGAGAAAATATCCAATAGGCATTGTCTGTTGCGGGAAGAAACCGCAAAAATCCGTAGTATAACAGTAGGATAAAAAGTCTCATAAGATAGATATTTAATTGGAATACGGCAATCTATTCCCGAACTACTAATTTTTTTAGGAAATAGTCATAAACGGTTTGGATGATGTACCCAGTTAACAAAATGATTGGAATACATACAAACAGTAAAAACAAGACTCTTCCGGTTCCATCTTCCGGCCAATAAACATATTGTCTGATAACGCTAAATATTTGCCGATGGAATAGATATGCAGCCATACTGGAATAGGCGATACGAGAAGCCCAGAAAGAGATATGGGAAGAGTTTGTTAGATAGTAAGACAACGATATGAATGACATCGTACCTGACAGTGCTATTAGCATCCGAAAAACAGAGTTTGCAGGTTCATTGCCAAACAAATCTAACCACAAGTATCCGGTACTAATCAAAGAGAATGCGATAGCCCCTAATATACCAAATTTATAATTTGAGAATTGGTTTGGTAAATATCTTGCGGCTGTAATCCCGACAATGAAGCATGGAAAATAATAATAAAAACGTCGATCAACATCCATACCCCCCCCCTGAGCGGCCATAACCACGAGTATAATACAGCCTGCGATCATAAACACAGAGGATATTCGTTGTCCTGACATGATGGGGAAAAGATAGTAGAATAATATGATCATGGAAACAAACCAAAGCGTAGGAGGCTGAGGCGGAATAATTACGGAAAATCCTGTCATAGATAATAATACGGTTTTGACCGAAAGATATCCCATGAACAAATATATTAGTAGCGACAGGAAAAATAATGGCAGAATACGAATGGCTCGATTGATAAAAAAAGATTTAACTGCATCTATCCCATGAAAAATAGTGTATTTTCGTCCCAGCAAATAACCTGAGATGAACATAAATGTTCCCAACGCCCCATTTTTTAAAAAGTCACCCCAAGGCTGGAAATTGATCTCTTCGGTATAATTTCCGCAGTGGAATATCAAGATATAAAGCATACTGAGTGACCGGACAATGTCTATGGAGTTGAGATGTTTCATGACCATTATTTCTTGATATAATCCTCTTTTATCCGTAAAAAAGCCAGTCCGTATATCAGCAAAGGTAAAGTTGTCCGGGTCGCGGCTGAAACCATGCTTAGCAGAGAATAGACGATAAATGCCACGAAAAAAAGCCGGGTCACTCCCCGTGTTTTTTTTAAAAACGATAAAGGGACTCCCAATAAGATCAAATTCATTACAATACCTAATATTCCATGTTCACAAAGCAGGCGCGAATATTCTGTATGAGAGGAGTGTATCTGACCGAAACGATGTTGTCGTTCGGAAGATGTATTACCAGCTCCAATACCGAGAATAGGATTTTCTGCAAACATAGATAGTTCTTCTGTAAAAAGATCAATACGTCCAGATGTTACATCGTCAAGTTTATCTCCGACGCTGTTTCTACCTGAAAAACGAAAAGAAGCTACTCCATGCGTGACATCGTCAACCTTGTTCCAAACGACGATACCAGCCATAACGATAATACTTAGGTAAATCAATATCTTTTTCAGCTTGATCGAGTTATTCATGATCAAGCAAAACAGAATTGCTCCCAAGGAGACAACCAAAGCAACGACTCCAGTTCGGGAAAAAGAGAGTAACAATCTGAAGGCCAGAAAGCATATTGCAATGTAATTTCCGAGTAGGTTTATAACTAACGATTGTTTAATCAAAGAAAGAGTGATGAGAATTAGAATTCCTACACCTAAAACCACGGATAAATGGACAGGACCAAACCCTCCGGTTGTTTCAAACATGGAAGTGGCTGTAAACTCCACTGCAGAGAAGTCGGGAGTTTCAAGCGTTACCACTATAGATAGGGAAATCAACGGGAGTATAATAGCGCCTAAAATCTTTTTGTAATTATTCCATTCTACACATCTTCCCGTAAAATAGTATGCGGATATGGCTAATACAACAATTCCTGAAAGTGAATATCGGATATTTTCAAACCACTTTATCGAATTGATACTAAGAATTGTAGATGGAATCAACAAAATTAGGAATAGTATCCAAAGACGATTTTTAGGGTATGGTACGTCTGATATCAGTATACCGATCACGCAGAATAAAACAACAATATATTTTATGAATTCGCTACCTATCTGCGCATCACATACTTTTAGAAGTACCTCTTGCGAAGCCAGGTAGACGATAACTCTCGCAACTTCTTCATTTCGATTCCGATTTTTCAAAATGAGCCCGATTCCGACGACTAATGCTACGATACCCCATAATTGTGCCACCGTATGACTGTATACGACAGTAATCCCCAGCAGGATATGTAATACTAACCATTTAAATGGAATCGAATAGTTCCGACTATCTAAATAATTCATTGATTCTATGCTTTTGTAGGTGGCAGTATGCGGATAAAATCTTCTATGACTATATTCCAATCATGCTGTTCGGCCCAGACTTTCGATCTCTGTTTGAAGCTGCTTTTGTCTGCAAGAATCTTTGTCATTGCATTGCAGATTTCCGTTGCATTGTCTCCATTTACCAAAATGCCGCTTCTTCCGTCATCGATGGCATCATCAATTCCGCAACCTGTTGCTCCGATTACCGGTAAAGAGAAGAATCCAGCTTCCAATGCGACGATACCGAATCCTTCTACATCTCCGTTTTTTTGATTTTCACTCAAAAGCATGAATAAATCCGCGGCTTTGTAATATTCCGTCAGTTTCTCCCAAGTCGGACATACTCCATGGAACACTATATGCTCCTGCACTCCACACTGAATGGCTAACTCCTCGAATTGTTTTTGGTAAATCGGTAATCCAACGATATGGTAACAAGCTTGGGGATAAGACCGAATAATCTCGGGAAGTGCACGTATTACTCTATGTTGTCCTTTTCGAGGGGTTACTCCTCCGACAGTTAACAAAATAGGACTTCCTTGTAAATTTAAAGGGACAGACTCGGTTAATTTCCGATCCATTCGTTGACAGTCGATTCCATTCGGAATTATGCTTATATTTTTACTTTTCCGTATCCATGCGGGAATAATCGATGCCGTATAATGAGATACTGCGACTAATTGGTTGCAGGCCATCATGGAAAGATGGGTGAATTTCTTTCCCAAAAGACCGGGTAAGTTCACTTCGGAACCGTGTAGGATACCGAGAATATGCAGGTCTCTGTAGAAAAAACGAAGTCTGAGCCATAACCCGATCCAAAGAGAGAATTTTCCTGATACGATAACAATTTCCCCCCCCCTTTGCTTACGGATATAGTGCGCGACATCATATAGCCTATAAAAGTAGGTAAGCCACCCTTTTCTCCGGAAACGGTGGATTTTGAAAGATTGTTTTCTGTCGAAATCGACGATCGTTTGCTTCGAAGAATAATCTCCACAAGTAAAAACGTCCATTTCCCACCCCTTATTAGATAAGGCTTCGGTTAGAGAATAGGCATGGGAGCCGATTCCTCCGGGTCCCGGAGGAAATTCGGTAGAAATTATAATTATTTTTTTGTGCAGCCCTTTCATATCAACTTATTATTCTTCGAATTCTGGCAACAAAATCTCGCATACCAACGGTGAAACAAAAAAGTCCTATCGATAGAAGCAAAAAATATATCGAGGAGGTAATTGCAGCACGCAGCAGAAATCCTGAAAAATGTCCGTTCCTCGGGAAATGGATAAAACTGAAAATCCATAGAGTCAGACCCGTAGCGATTGCTGCGGCTAAAATATGTCTTGCATAGATTTGTATATAGGTTATTATAGGCACGTGCAACCCTTTGGAGAAAAGGAAATAAGGTTTCCAACACGAATGTATGATGAACAGACTCGCTAATACTCCGGCTAAAATACCGTTTAATCCCCAGAAATAACCGAATAATATTGATAAGCCGATATTCAGACAGGCTTCTGTTATCGGTGCCCAAATATCATTGAATAAACCATATGCATTCAGATACACGTCGACGGTTGTTTTCCGACATCGGATATAGAGTGTGAGGATCATAAGCAGCAGGGTAGAGTTGGAAAGGACGTATTGTGGCCCGATCCATAACGTTACGAACTCAGGAGTGAGTATATAAAGGCAAAAACAGGCTGTATTGATAAACAAAAATCGAGAACTGAATAATTCGTTAAATACAGTCATGATTTTGGGAGAATCCCCTTCGGCAACTAAATTTCCTACACTGGCTCCGATACTGTCAAATACAGAACTAACGGCTAATTTAACTCCGGAGATAATAACCAGATAGTTTCCGTAAAGTGCTACCAATGACAAATTGGCATATCCGTAAATAATCAATGGAGTGACTTCGGTGAGAATGAATCCGGAGATTTTATGAAAAAATAGTTGTTTGATCTTTATGATGATATCCGGATATTTCCCCTTTATTTTGCGTCCGAGCGACACGCTGGAATGCAAAAAGGGAGCTCGTTTGCGGATGGTTTGGTTGAGCCGCCAAGAGGCGACGAAAGCGAATACAAATTCAAGAATAAGCCACCATAGATAACCGTTTGGAAAATAATAGACGGCAGCCATTTGGCAGAACGTTTTGACGATCAGTGTGCCCTTGTAGCTGTATGTGATCGCATACTCGCATTGGTCTGCGGACAGTATGATTTGTTTATAGTTGACAAAATATCCCAGTAAGGAACTAACGAGCAGTACGCCGAAAGATGCATAGGCATACCATAACGGAAGTTCCATTTTGTTGAAGATGAATGGAAAAAGGCACATTGCCACGAGAGCCCCTCCAATCATCCACCATGCAATCCGACGATAGAGCCATCCTTGGACAGAGACTATTTCGTTTACTGATTCATAGTCTTTCTCAAAAAGAGGCTTATAAATCGTAAATGTAACTGCCGTTCCAATTCCCAATTCGGCTAAGTTGAGAAACTGGAGAATGTTGACCGCTGTGGTATTGAGTCCGAGAATTTCAGTACCCAGATGATCCAAAAAAATCTTCCGGGAGAAGAAGCTCAATATACTGTTGAAAAACGTATATATCAGAGCTACTTTACTGTTCCGAATACTCTTCGATGTCCGAGAAGAATCCGTCAAGATCGAGGATTTTTACTATTCAGCTATGCCGTTCGTTTCCAAGCAGTAGTACTGGAAAAATCTGTGGAAATACATTTTGAGCTTTTCCGGAAACATTGTATAAAGTTTTCGGAAAAGAGGATCGGGCAGGATCTCCTTTCTGAATATTTCGATATAATATTGGTAGGCTTTGTGGTCGAGTTGAATGGTTATGTCTTTATCCATATCAGCAGGGTCGACCCGGAATAACCCGAAATGGATACCGTGATTGGGTCCGAAGCCTCGATCGTGAGGGTTTTCGAAATCCAACATCGAGATCACACTACTTTGAACACCGAATACCGACATATCAATACCTCCTTCCTCCATCATGTCGTATAGCAGCGGCTCACATGAAATCAAAGGTTTGAGACGCATAATTTTGTTGGCATATATGATCGATCGGTATTTATGCAGGATTTCCGGAGTAATATGCTCGTAATATTCTTTGACCTTGACAAAATGGAGACCGGACATTCGGTTTACCCGATCCGTCTTCAGCATATCGATCACTCCTCGGATTCCGCCCCATTTAAACATCCGCATTATTTCGAACGGCGTTTTCCGTATAACGTTGATACGGCGAAAATTGCTCACGCAATCAGAACCGATATAATTCATATGCTCGATATGTTGTTCCATGAGTTCTTGGGGCTCACGAATATAGAACATATCAATATCGATTGTATAAAGATAATCGTAATCACGGAAGGATTCATCCCATAACACCCATCGTAGACTTCGGGCCACAAGAGAGTTCATGTTCGGACAATCTGCGAAGGTATGTTCCCGAATCTCGAAACGATCATAGGTCGATCGGATCATATCTAATGCCGGCCGCAGATCGTCACGTAAAGTATCGTGCAAAAAAATCTTAACATCATATTCCGGATAGGCTTTTCCTATTGAATAAATCAGCATGGGCAAATATTCCTGATAAAGATGCCCTTGAACAAATGTTGTGAGACAGATTTTCATTAAAACCTAATTTTATAATCGTCCATCGGTATTTTTCGGGAAACACCATTTCACATCAAAGAGGACGGCATTCGATTTTTTCAACTCTTCGATATTCAGACTTTTGAATTGTTCATGAGCCACGGCAAGAACAATAGCATCGAATTTCCGATCAGGTAAATTATTTGTGATTTCGATACCGTATTCCCGTTGTGCGATAGCAGGATCGACCCAAGGATCATAAATGGAAATGTTCGTATCATACTCTTGAAACGTACGCAAGATGTCGATCACCTTTGTGTTACGAACATCGGGGCAGTTTTCTTTGAATGTAAAACCCAAAATTAAAATATCAGCTCCGAGTACCTTGATTCCTTTCTTGATCATAAGTTTCACTACCTGTTGGGCCACATATTCACCCATGCCATCATTCATTCGACGACCTGCCAGAATAATTTCAGGATTGTAGCCGTAACGCTGGGCGCATTGCGCTAAATAGTAAGGATCGACGCCTATGCAGTGACCACCTACCAAGCCGGGTTTAAACGGTAGGAAATTCCATTTGGTGGAAGCTGCCTCCAATACCGCTTGCGTATCGATACCCATACGGGTAAAAATCTTCGAAAGTTCGTTTACAAAAGCTATATTGATATCCCGCTGAGAGTTTTCGATCACTTTGGCTGCTTCCGCAACTTTGATTGAGGGAGCAAGGTGAGTCCCAGCCGAAATAACCGATGCATATACTTCGTTGATCCTCTGCCCAATTTCTGGCGTGGATCCGGAGGTCACTTTTTTTATCTTTTCGACCGTATGCTGTTTATCGCCGGGATTTATTCGTTCGGGAGAGTATCCGGCAAAAAAATCTTCATTGAACTTCAAGCCGGAAACTTTTTCGATCACCGGAATACATTCGTTCTCTGTAACTCCCGGATAAACAGTTGATTCGTAAACTACAATATCCCCTCTCGAAATGACTTTGCCGATCGTTTCGCTGGCATTATACAGGGGGCGCAAATCGGGATTATTATTTTCATCGACGGGAGTCGGGACTGCCACTACATAAAAATTACAATCGCGGATTGCATCGATATCTGATGTACAAACAAAACCGTTTGCAAGAGCTGTTTGTAATAACTCGTCCGGTACCTCCAGCGTCGTATCATGGCCAGACATCAATGCGTTTACACGATTTGAACTCATGTCAAATCCGACAGTATTATATTTTGTCGAGAAAAGTCGAGCCAGAGGAAGTCCTACATAACCTAGGCCTATTACGCAGATTTTAATTTCTCTATCCATGCAATTATATGTTTAAAGATTTTTCCTATACCATTCACAAGCCGCTTTCAAACCCTGCTTCATCGAGAATTGAGGAGCATATCCCAATAGATGGCGGGCCTTGTCGATCGAAGCCAGCGAATGAGGGATGTCTCCTACTCGGTTTGGACCGTGGGTTGGTTCAATTTTTTTGATTTCGGGATCATACTCCCCAAGGTATTCACGCAGATAATTTACTAGCTGGTTAAGCGTCGTGCGTTCCCCGCAGGCCGTGTTGTATATCTGGTTCATTGCTTCAGGAGTCGTGGTCTCCATAGCCAGTAGATTCATCTGGATTACATTATCGATATAAGTGAAGTCTCGACTATATTCTCCGTCTCCGTTGATATTGGGAGCTTCGTGATTCAGCAGTTTTTTTACGAAGAGAGGTATGACTGCCGCATAAGCTCCATTCGGGTCTTGGCGCCGGCCAAATACATTGAAATAGCGCAGACCTATATATTCGAACTTTTCGTAGGTGCGGGCAAAAACATCGGCGTAGAGTTCGTCCACGTATTTGGTGATAGCATATGGGGAGAGCGGCTTTCCGATGACATCCTCTACCTTAGGCAACGATTTCGAATCGCCATAGGTCGATGAACTGGCTGCGAAAATAAACCGTTTTACTTTGGCATCACGAGAGGCGACGATCATGTTGAGAAATCCGCCGATGTTGACCTCATTAGTTGTTACGGGGTCTTTGACAGACCGTGGTACCGAACCCAGTGCTGCTTCATGTAGTACGTAGTCTACGCCTTCGACAGCTCTCAGGCAGTCATCGAAATTCCGGATATCACCCACAATCAGTCGGAACGAATCCGGATAGCGGGAGATCAGTGGAATTAAGTTCTCCATATGTCCCGTAGAAAAATTATCAAGGCAAACTACCCAGTCACCTCTTTCCAGTAATGCTTCACATAGGTTGCTACCGATAAATCCGGCACCTCCCGTTACCAATACTTTTCTCATCATCGCTTATTAATGTATATTTTTACCGAATACCTCCAGAATTCTTCGATCTGAATTCTGAGGTATATTCATTTGATGGATTATCTTCGAATATCAGCCCCGCAGAGGCTTCTACACTATTCATAAAGTGACAGATTGCTATATGTCTTACCCCCCCCCGAAATAATACACGTGATGTATATACAATGGGTGACAAACGACGACAAAAGGTTCTGGATATGGGGAGGAGTAAAAGTTTTGGTCAAGTGAACGTTCCGGATTTAAAATGTCTGAGAAAGTTCAAATCCGGAAGGAATCATATAACAGATTATCCTTTGTGTAAAACGCAAAATCATGTTTTTTGTCTGTCGCTCTTTAAATTATCGAGAAATCCCATATCTCGTCTATGTGTCGTATATTATTCCGTCAGAGTGATAGAGATGGATAAATGATTGTCGTTCATGTATTCGTTGAATGCGGCAATTTCCAAGTTTGTCGTTGAATAGTTGGTGTTTATGGAAATTTCTTTATCGTACGTTCATGCAAAGACGGTATTCTACATCGGAAAGTTCCGAAATCAACGGCTCGTTGCAATCAATTTTAGTCGTAAGGAGAGTATTGTTGCTATTACGTGTCTGCTTGCTGACTCGTTGTCGGCGATCTACGGAAAAAAGTTAGCGCTTTTTCTGGCGGATAACGAAGTATTATGAAATGACTTCGACCAAGTCGGGATCAACTTCTGCCGTAACGGCTATGATACCTTCTAACATTATGACTATTCGGCGATTTCTTTTACCTCGTACTTGCATGAATATACCTTTAACCCCATCGAATTTTCCTCCGTGTATGCGGACACGAGTTCCTTTCTGTAAATTTATTTCACTTGGCCGATAGTAACTTATATTCTCATCGTATTGTGAGGCAACCTTTATGAAACTATCCATTTGCTCATCCGGTACAACGATATATTCTGATCCCGTACTTTTTTTCCACATCACAAATTGCAGGAAGTTATATCGTTTTTTGAAATTCAGAATTTGAGAGCGACTGGCGTGAACGAATACAAGATTCGGGATAGCCGGGACGAGCCTTTTAGACTTCACTCTGTGATAAACTCTTATCGCATAACATTTGGGAATAAAGTATGCTAAACCATCTTTACCGGCGAGTTTCTCCTCCGCTTTCCCCTCGCTTTTGTATGCCCTCATAACGAACCAGCATACAGTCGTAGTATTTGTTGTATCGGTTGAAGCAATATTCATACATAAACACATATTCTTAGATCACCCCAACGTATGTATTAGGGTATATTACAGATGTTTACGTTCGGTTCAAGCCGGAAAATTGGCATCTCTTCTTGAACTTCGCATGCACTTCATTGGGGCTTTATAATAGATGTTATAATCGTATTGGCAACTTTTATAACACTTATTTCCCCCCCCCTATCAACTATTCCCTTATGGAGAATAGGAATTTGTTGTGCACAAAGGTAAAAAATATAATTATAAAATGCTAATAAAATACTTCTATTGCCGATATTTGAATATTGATTATTCAGTAGAACGTCTTCTTTGCATCCGGTTGTTCCTTAACCCTATTTGATAATATGAAATTTTTGTATTATCCGGTTATTTATCGCCATGAGAAGTATGGCTGGACAACGAAATTGAATACGATTCGGACGACATCTCTCATATTTCCCCGATACCGGATAATTGAAAAGCAAAGATCTTCCGCGGTACGTTTTTCGGAGATGCGATCGTTATTTGAGGTAATGTACTCTCAATGGTGAGTAAAAAAAATTAAAAATGTTCGAAAAAAGACAAATTTAGGATGAATAGCGATTAACGTTCACTTTTCTACTTTTTTAAAACCGTATCAATAGAGAAACGCTCAAATAGGAGAATTCCTTAACTTTAATTTTTTTCAATCCTGCCGTTTTTATGCGACTTTTCGTATCTTTGTAAAAAATAATGCGGCCGCTGGCCGGCGATCCGCTCCGGCGGGCGCGCTCCGGACGCAGACTGGCAGGGGCTAAATTAAAATATACGGATATGAACAGCAAATACGCTTTGCCCAAAGACGGAGGATTGATCGTCGACTCGGCTCCGAGCGACATCATCCGCCGCTATGAAAAGATTCCCGCCTCGGTCTTCGAACACGAATCCGAAGGCGTGGGGTATGTCGCCGATCTGATCGTGCGGGCGATCAAGAAACACAACGAATATTCGCTTTCGAACGAGATTTTCGAGGACGTGCAGCCCTTCGTGCTGGGACTCACGACAGGCCGAACGCCGCTGGGGCTTTACCACGAGCTGGTTCGCCGCTACCGGGACGGCATGGTGAGTTTTTCGAACGTCGCGGTTTACAGCCTCGACGAATTCTACCCGATCGGGGCCGACGAGCCGCAGAGCCGCAACTACCGCATCCACGAGGAGTTTCTCAACCATATCGATATCCTGCCCGAAAACATCCATATTCCCGACGGGACGGTGCCCGAATCGCGCATCTCGCGTTACTGCGAATCCTACGACCGGGCGATCAACCACATCGACCTGATGATTATCGGCGTCGGCGAGCAGGGGCAGCTCGGGTTTAACGAGCCCGGCTCCTACGAGAAGTCGCGCACGCGGTTGGTGCAGCTTTCGCACGACTCCCGCAAGATCCAGTCGTCGGCCTTCTCGGGGATCGACGATACGCCCAAAATGGCCATTACGATGGGGATCGATACCATCATGCGCGCCGACAAGATCGTACTCATGGCATGGGGCGAGGAGAAGGCCGACGTGATCCGCAAGGTCGTCGAGGGGCAGATCACCGATCAGGTGCCCGCCACGGCGTTGCAGGAGCATCACAACATCGAGGTGGTGATCGACGAGAACGCCGCCGGAAAGCTCACGCGCGAGGTTGCGCCGTGGCTGGTCGGCCCCTGCGAGTGGACGCCCAAGTTCACGCGCAAGGCGGTCATCTGGCTGTGCGGCGTGGTGGGGAAGCCGATTCTGAAACTCACCCACTCGGACTACATCGAAAATTCGCTGGGCGAACTGCTCGAAGCCAAAGGGCCTTACGACAAGATCAACATCGACGTCTTCAACGACCTGCAACATACCATTACCGGTTGGCCGGGCGGCAAGCCCAACGCCGACGACTCGACGCGGCCCGTTCCGTCGAAGCCCTTTCCCAAAAAGGTGCTGATCTTCTCGCCGCACCCCGACGACGACGTGATTTCGATGGGCGGCACCTTCATCCGTCTGGTCGACCACGGGCACGACGTGCACGTGGCCTACGAGACGTCGGGCGATTTCGCCGTCAACGACGACGTCGTCCTGCAACAGCTCGATACGGTGCGCGAACTGGGTTTCGCGGATCGTTTCGATGAGGTGAAACGTCTTATCGCCGGTAAAGTGAAGGGGCAGTCCGAACCGCGCGAGCTGTTGGACATCAAGGCGGCGATCCGCCGTGCCGAGGCCAAGGCCGCCGACCGTTCGTTCGGGCTCGATCCGTCGCACGTCCATTTCCTGAACTTGCCTTTCTACGAAACGGGCGGATTGAAGAAGGCGCCGCTTTCGCAGCGCGACATCGATATCATCGTCAAGCTGTTGCGCGAGATCGAACCCGACCAGATCTATGCCGCAGGCGATCTGGCCGATCCGCACGGCACGCACCGCACCTGCATGGAGGCCGTGCTGGGAGCGTTGGAGGTCGCTAAGGACGACGCATGGCTCAAGAATTGCCATCTGTGGCTCTATCGCGGGGCCTGGTTGGAGTGGGATCTGGGGATGGTCGACATGGCCGTGCCCCTTTCGCCCGACGAGCTGATCAAGAAACGTCACGCCATCTACCGCCACGTGTCGCAGAAGGATATCGTGCCCTTCCCGGGCAGCGATTCGCGCGAATTCTGGCAGCGCGCCGAGGAGCGCACGCAGAATACCGCCCGCCTCTACGACAAGTTGGGCATGGCCGAATACCAGGCCATCGAAGTCTTCGTGAAAATGTTTTAACACCAAATAAGATTCTATGAGACTGATTATCGAAGAGAACGACGCGAAAGCCGGCCTGTGGACGGCCCGCTACATCGTCGCGCGGATCAAGGAGAAGGCGGCCCGGACCGACCGTCCGTTCGTACTGGGACTGCCCACCGGCTCGACGCCCGTGGAGACCTACAAGGAACTGGTGCGCCTGTATGAGGCGGGCGAGGTGTCGTTCCGCAATGTCGTTACGTTCAATATGGACGAATACGTGGGCATCCCCGAAGATCACCCTGAAAGTTATCACACCTTCATGCGCAGGCATTTCTTCGACCATGTCGACGTGCCGGCCGCGAACATCCACATCCTCGACGGCAACGCCCCCGATCTGCAAAAGGAGTGCGAGGAGTACGAGCGTAAGATCGTCGCCGCAGGCGGCATCGACCTCTTCCTGGGCGGTATCGGCGAAGACGGCCATATCGCCTTCAACGAACCCTATTCGTCGCTCGTGTCGCGCACGCGCGTGATGACGCTCACGCCCGAGACCGTGGCCGTCAACTCGCGGTTCTTCGACAACGACGTGAACAAGGTGCCCAAGCAGGCCATGTCGGTCGGCGTGGCTACGATCATGGATTCGCACGAGGTCATCATCCAGGCCTTCGGCCACAAGAAGGCCCGTGCGTTGAAACACGGTGTCGAGGGGTGCTACTCGCACGAGTGGACGATCTCGGCGTTGCAGGTTCATCCCGCAGGCATCATCGTCGCCGACGAGGCGGCCGTAGGCGAGTTGAAAGTCAGCACCTACCGCTATTTCCGCGAGTTGGAGAAGAGCGAACGTCTGTAAAGAGCCGCGGGGCGACGCAGCGCAGCCTGTGTCTCGCGGATTCCGGTCATACGGAGGGAGTGTCCGAATTGCGGACGCTCCCTCTTTCATTTCCCCCCCCCGTCGCAGGACCGGTTCGATTGCGGAGCGAGTTCCGGCGAGGTTTGCCGCTTTTCCCGCGGCGGTCGCTGCCCGGGATTTCTCTTCCTGACGGCCGGTGCCCGCCGTGTCGGTTCGGGAAAAGAGGCGTCGGGACGAAGGGCGGAAGCACCCGTTCCGGAGCCTGAACCGATGCAAAGACAGGTGTTTTTTTGCGAAGAAGCGATTTTTTTCCGCGAAAGAAGTTGCTTACGAATCGGACGGAAATTCCTCGTTTCGGGTTTCAATGTTTCGGCGGTTCTGTGCTTTTCGATGCAAAGCTTGAACGGAAACGGCTTTATACCCGTATGCAAGGGTATTCCGAGGTCCGATAGTCGAGATCGCTTATTAAAAAATTTCACTATCTTTGACGCCCGAAATACGATTGTTATTTTTTAAATCATTGATTGTATGAGGAATCTATTTGCTTCATTCGCATCGATGGCGCTCTTCGTCGGAGCGCTTGGTTTCGCTGCTTGCAGCGATGACGACAACACCTCCACCGATCCCGGCGAGGGGGGGGGAAATACTAAGCCGGAGGTATCCGTCGTCGTGACGCCCGGTGCGACGACGGCAAGTTCGGTCAGCTTCACTGTCGCACCGCAGAATGCGGACAAATGCGCCTATGTCTGTCTAAAAAATGTCGAAGGGATCGAACTGCCCGACGCCGTTTCCGTCATGGCCGAGGGCCGGCAGCTCGAAAAGGTCGAGACGCAGCTTGTCGAGGTGAAAGAACTCGAAGCCGAAGCCGAGTATGTCGTATTGGCGGCCGCTTCGGCAGGGGAGAACGCCCCCGTCCTGTCGGAACCGATCACGCTGACGACCGAGAAAGTCAATCAGGGCACTACGATGGAGGTGACGCTCGCCGAGGGCGAGCGGACCGAGAGCACGCTTTCGTTCACGGTCACTACCGCCAATGCCGCCGAGTGCCGCTACCGCTATTTCAAGAAGACCGAAGATTTCGTTCTGCCCGACAAATACGACATCTTCGCCACGGGCGACAAGGTGGAGACCTCCTCTCCGCAGGAGATTTTGCTCGAAAACCTCGACGACGATACCACTTATGTGATCGTTGCGGTCGTCGAAGCTGCCGACAGCTATGACAAGGAGATGTCCGAGCCGCTCGAAATGACGACGCTCAAACGCGACAAACCCGAAAACGTCGATCAGCAGCACTTCACCGAGGGCGAACTCCAAGTTTACAGCGGCGGCAACAACTTCTATGTCAAACTCACCAACGACGCCTATACGGTCGTACTCGATCTCTACGACGACTATGCGAAGGAGAAGGCGCCCGTTATTCCCGCACACGAATACAGCTACCTGAAAGGTTACCACAGCAACGAGCCCTGGGTGATGGCCAGCACGTCGAGCGTAACGGCCGTCAGCGGTGCGGCGTTCGAAATCGAGAAGGGATCGGTGAACGTCGGTTTCGCCGACGGGGCCTATACGATCGTCGGCTCCCTGATTTCTCAGGACAACAAACAGCTGGACATCGACTATAAGGGTTCGCTCGCCTTCCCCGTCAAACTCAACAGCGGCAAGATCGAAAAGAGCGAGAAGGGCTATCTGGCCGCATTCACGGGGGAGAAACTCTACGGATTGAATCTCGAATTCATCACCGATAAGATCGCCGCCGGCACCTACTCGTTCGACAACGGCACGCTGGGCGGAAACTCGGCGCTCATTTGCGGTACGACGGAGTATGCGGTCAAGGCCGGCAGCGTCGAACTGAGCCTGCCGTCCGAAACGAACTATGTCATCAAGGGGGAACTGACGACGGCCGAGGGGTATCCGCTTTCGCTCGATGTCTCCATCTACGGTGTGACCCAGCCCGAGGAGCCGGGCGATGCGATCGTCTTCACGTCAATCTCGCAGGCCTATGCCGAAGCCGATGCGACGGGTTGGGCGATCAACTACTCCGTCGAATTCGAAAACGACGAGTGGCAGGCCGCTTTCGAGTTCTGCAACGACGGCGGTACGGGTTCGCAGATTCCGGCCTACAAATATCTCTACTCATCTTATGTAGAGAGCGGAACGGGCTGCGTCACGCAATACCGCATCGTCAACAAGAAGACTTCGGAGACGTTGACGCTCGACGAAGGATCGGTGACGGTGGCCTATGCCGACGGCGTTTACGACATCGATTTCGATCTGATGCAGACCAACGGACAGCATTTCAAAGCTTCCTACGACGGCCCGATCGAACTGGATGACTATACCTCTATGGGCGGCGGAGGCTATGCCCGTTAATCGTCAAACGAAAATTCGGAGATAGAAGGATATGAAAAAACTGCTGATTCTCTTCGCCGCGTGCGCACTGACATTTTCCTGCGGCGAGTCCAACGACGATTTCGGTGACAATGGCAATCCCGGCACCGAGACGCCTGGGCCTCAGCCCGAACCCGAACCTGAGCCCGAACCGGAACCCGAGCCTGAACCGGAATATGATTTCGACATTGCGGTAGCCGATGGATTTTTCGCTTACGACGGTCTGGACGAGGCTTCCGGAAAATATCGTACGACGGTGATGCTCAGCTCGAAGAGCATGTCGACAGGCGATACGGGCGATTATGTGGACATTCTCGTCTACATCTATACCGATTTCGAACCGGAGATTCTGACTTCGACGGGAGGGTATACCTATCGGAAGTTCTTTACGGGGGCGATTTCGCCGTTCTACACCGATTCGGTGGAGAAACATACCGACCGCATGTGGTACATCGGCAAGCACTATACCGACGACGAGGGGGATCCCAATGTACAGGGCTGCGGCTGGTTCACCTATCAGAACGAGTTGGAGACGGGCTGTTTCGCGGCCGACGACACCGAACGGACGACGTGCGAGATCGTCGATAACGGCGACGGTACCCACACGATCAAGGGGGTGATGTACGACAAGACGTTCGACAAGTCGCTTCGCTACGAGTACAAGACGGAACATCCGGGCATCTTTTCGCCGAATTTCGGTTGATGCCGTTTACCGTCGAATGTTTTTCCGACCGCAGCTTTCCGGCTGCGGTCGTTGTTTTTGCGGGTCGGTGCGGGCGTTCGCGGGGGGGGCGCCCCGTTCGTCGTGTCGGAGGCGAAAGACGCCTGAAAAGCTGCCGAATGACTTTTGTCGACGCAGGAATCCGCTCCGCGTCCGACGGTGCCGTGAACCGGAGAGTTGTCGGGAATTTCGTGTGGATGGTTTCGGATGCGAGTTCCGCGCGGGTTCCGTCCTGGATGCGACTTCCGGCGAAAAACAGCGCGGGTGTCCGATAGATTCGGACACCCGCGCTGTTTCTTGCTGTGAATCGGGCTATGCGCGTCCCAACAGTTTCTTGACTTCGGCGGCGACGGTCTCGCCGTTGTAGCCGAACTCCTTGTCGAGCACCGTGTAGGGAGCCGAGAAGCCGAACATGTCGTGGCCGTGGATGAAGCCCTTCTCTCCGACGAGCCCCTGCAAGGTCACGGGCAGCCCCGACGTCATGCCGTAGCGTGCGATGCCGGCGGGCAGTACCGACTCCTGATAGGACTGGGGCTGATCGCGGAAAAGACCTTCGCTCGGGACGCTGACGATGCGGGCCTTGATGCCCTCCTGAGCCAGCAGGCCGGCACCTTCGACGAGCGTCGCCACCTCCGAACCCGAAGCGACCATCACTACGTCGGGCTTCGCCGTGTCGGCGACGATGTAGGCGCCCTTGGCGAGCTGTGCGGCCTCCTCGCGGCGGCTTGCGGCCAGCGCGGGCAGGTTCTTGATGTTCTGACGCGAGAGGATGAGCGCCACGGGGCGTTTCTCTTCGAGAGCGAGACGCCATGCTGCGATCGTCTCCTCGCCGTCGGCGGGACGCAGCACGACCATCGACCGCTCGCCCGCGTGGTTGCGCAGGTGCTCCATCAGGCGGATCTGCGCCTCGTGCTCGATCGGCTGGTGCGTCGGGCCGTCCTCGCCTACGCGGAACGAGTCATGCGTCCAGATATAGATCACGTGCAGGTGCATCAGTGCCGAGAGGCGTACGGCCGGCTTCATGTAGTCCGAGAAGACGAAGAAGGTGCCGCAGGCCGGAATCACGCCGCCGTGCAGTGCCATACCGTTCATGATGCAGGCCATCGTCAGCTCCGACACACCGGCCTGGAAGAATTTGCCGCTGAAATCGCCCTTCGTGAAGGCTTTGGTCTTTTTCAGGAAGCCGTCGGTCTTGTCCGAATTCGACAGGTCGGCCGAAGCGACGATCATGTTCTCCACCCGCTCGGCCAGTACGCCCAGCACCGTCGCCGACGCGGCGCGCGTGGCCGAATCGGCCTTCATCTCGATCGACTTGTAGTCGATGGCCGGAAGCTCGCCTGCGAGGAACATGTCCAGTTTGCGGGCCAGCTCCTTGTTGGCCGAGCGCCACTCGGCCTCGACGGCCTTCTGGGCCTTGACCCATGCACGCAGCTCTTCGCGGCGTGCGGCGTAGATCTCCTTCGACTCTTCGAAGACCGTGAACGGGTTTTCGGGGTCGCCGCCCAAGTGCTTCACCGTGGCGGCGATGTCGGCGCCGGCGGCCGAAAGCGGCTGGCCGTGCGTCGAAACCTTGTTCTCATACGACGTGCCGTCGGCGGCTACCGCGCCTTTGCCCATCACCGTGCGGCCGATGATGATCGTCGGACGCTCGGTCTCGGCACCTGCCGTGCGGAGCGCGGCGCGGATCTCGTCGACCGACTGTCCGTCGACGTGGAGCACGTTCCAGCCCCAGGCCTTGTATTTGGCGCCTACGTCCTCGGTGTCCACCTCGTCGACCTTGGTCGAGAGCTGGATGTTGTTCGAGTCGTAGTACATGATCAGGTTCGACAGTCCCAGATGACCTGCGATGCGGCCCACGCCCTGCGAAATCTCCTCCTGCACGGCTCCGTCCGAGATGTAGGCATAGGTCTTGTGCGCCTGCCACTGGCCGAAACGGGCCACCATGAAGCGCTCGGCGATCGCTGCGCCCAGCGCCATGGCGTGTCCCTGACCCAGCGGGCCGGAGGTATTCTCCACGCCGCGCAGCACGTCCACTTCGGGGTGGCCGGGTGTGCAGCTTCCCCACTGGCGGAACGCTTTGAGATCGTCCATCGTGTAGTTGCCCGCCAGCGCCAGTGTCGAGTAGAGCATCGGCGACATGTGGCCCGGATCGAGGAACAGACGGTCGCGGAAGGGGTAGCGCAGGTCGTCGGGATCGTAGCGCAGGAATTCGGTGTAGAGCACGTTGATGAAATCGGCGCCGCCCATCGCGCCGCCCGGATGGCCCGATTTCGCCTTTTCGACCATCGATGCCGCCAGCACGCGGATGTTGTCCGCCGCACGCGTCAGTTTTGCATTGTCTGCCATATTTCCAGTTGTTTAGTAGTTGTCAATTCGTCGGGCGAAGGCCGTGTGACACCCTGTGCGGTGCGTGCCGCCTGTCGCTTTTCCGAGCGGGATTTATCCCCTGCAAAGATAATAATATTTTATTATCCTACCTTTTTAAGCTCTACGAAATTTGCTTTTTCTATCTTTTCCTTGGCGTATGGCAGCGTTACGCGAAACTCCTTGCAACCGCTCGACGGAATGTCGAACATCGTGTCCATCATTACCGCCTCGCAGATCGAGCGCAGACCGCGTGCGCCGAGCTTGTAGACGATGGCGCGGTCGACGATGTAGTCGAGAACTTCGTCGTCGAAGGCGAGCTTCACGCCGTCCATCTCGAACAGCCGGACGTACTGTTTCACGATGGCGTTCTTCGGCTCGGTCAGGATCGAGCGCAGCGCCTCGCGGCCGAGCGGCTGCATGTAGGTCAGCACCGGCAGGCGCCCGACCAGTTCGGGGATCAGGCCGAACGATTTGAGATCCTGCGGCATGACGTACTGCATCAAGTTCGAACGGTCGATCGGGTCGGCTCCCGCGCGGCCGTAGCCCATCGCCCGCGTGTTGAGCCGCTGGGCGATCTTGCGCTCGATGCCGTCGAACGCACCTCCGCAGATGAAGAGGATGTTGCGCGTGTCGACCTGTATGAATTTCTGGTCGGGATGCTTGCGCCCGCCCTGCGGCGGTACGTTGACCGTCGTCCCTTCGAGAATTTTCAGCAGCGCCTGCTGCACCCCTTCGCCCGATACGTCGCGCGTGATCGAAACATTTTCGCCCTTCCGCGCGATTTTATCGATCTCATCGATGTAAATGATGCCGCGCTGTGCGCGCTCGACGTCAAAGTCCGCCGCCTGCAGGAGCTTGAGGAGGATATACAGCCGGCACTGGAGATCTGTGCCGAGCTGGAGGGGCTGCAAAGGCGCATAGCCCAGAACGGCAGCGATACCGAGAAGCGCAGATTACAGCTCGGCTCACTGCTTCCCTGGGCGGATATGACAGACCCGCTGGAGAAGGTGCATTCCACCGCAAGCATAAAGGTGATGACCGGCACGGTTCCGGCAGAGGGCGTTAAGGCGCTCATGGAAACCGGCGCGCTGGTGCAGCTTTACGGCGGCGAAAAGGAGCGGGCGGCTCTGGTGATATGCCCCAATGAGGAGTATGCCGGAATAGCGCCCTCCATAAGGGCCACCGGCTTTCAGGAGAAGGGCTTCGGGGATATCAGGGGCACCGCCTCGGAGAATATACAGAGGCTCAGGACGGAGATAGAAGCGCTGGAGGCGGAAAGGGCACAGCTGGAAGCCCGGCTTGCAGCCTTCGCACCCAAGCGGGAGGAAATACGCAGGGCGCTGGACGGCGCGGCCATAGACCGGGACAGGGAGCAGAGCAAGGAAGCGTTGGCCCATACCAATACCGCGTTTCTGCTTACAGGCTGGGTCCGGGAGGACATGACGGAAAAGGTGCGCCGGGAGATCGAAAAGATCACGGACGTTTATTATCTCGTCTTTGAGGATCCCTCCGAGGGAGACGCGGTGCCTACTGTGCTCAAAAACAGCAGGCTGATCACCCCCTATGAGGCGGTTACAAACCTCTATTCCCTGCCGGCCTACGGCACGATAGACGGCACGCCGCTGATGGCACCCTTTTACTTCATCTTCTTTTGCATGATGCTTTCGGACAGCGTTTACGGCGCGGTGCTGGCACTTGGCGCCTGGGCGTTTCTGAAATACCTAAAGCCCACCGGCATGATGAAGAACCTTGCCGGCGTGCTCATGCAGGGCGGCATATCCACGATATTCATGGGGCTGCTGTTCGGAACCTGCGCGGGCGTGGGCTGGCCGGTGATATTCAGGGGCACCGCCCTTGAAAATACCTTCCCCCTCATAGATTCCTCGACGAACCCCATGGGCATGCTCATGGTGTGCGCCGCCTTCGGCATAATACACATGTTCTACGCCGTGCTCATAGCCACCTGGAACTGCCTGAAGCACAAGGACTACATGGGCGCGCTCATAGACAATATGTGCTGGATATTCATAGTCTCCGGACTCATAATTAAAACACCACTTGACCATTTTATTCACCCTCCATTCCGAGCACATAAAAAAGCATTCTAAAAGCAGAATCTTTCTTTGCCTCTTTTTTTGATGAAGATGTCCCGTCAAAACAACAATCTTCTTCCACTATGTGACATTCACATTTCCAAATCGGATTACCGTTATGGTCATAGGTTTCCTCGAAAGCGTAAGTTGGAATCGAAAAATATCCGCGACGGGCTAGGATTTCCAGTTGGTTGATCGAATCATCACGATTCGGGTTTTCGATTTCGTTGCGAATCGACCACAGCAAATCTTTTTGTTCCAAATACTCATAAGCCAGTTTACATACCGCCATTCTTGCGTCTTTGACAGAAACACCAAAGCCGCAAAAGACAGGTAAAGAATCAAGCAATTTAAGGTAACAATGATATTTTAGTTTAGAATAGTTGTAGCCTAACGGAAAGTTTTGATATATAGTGTTACTCTCTTTTAAATACCAAGTCGATGTGTAAGATGCTTCTTTATATTTGTACCAGGGAATGCACCCATTTTTGTTCATTTCCCATTCCTGAATCAGTCGCACATAATTGGTGTCGGTATCATTAATTAGAAAGTCATCGGGCACAAGCATTACTTCAACCACTTTTTGCAAGTCCTTCAGATTCCATCCTGAATCGATCGCAACAGCTCCGATAATAGCTTCAAACAAATCTTCTTTTACGGAATCTTCTTGGTTGATATTATTCTGTATATCGCCCTTCCCCATAATAAGATGTTCGGAAAAACCAAGTTCATCCATTCGGCGAGCCAATGCTTTTTTATTCACCATTCGACTTTTGATTTTAGATAGGTCATCTTCGTCATAGTCACAGCCGAAACTATTTACTGCCGGCGCTTCGTAACCCTCTTGATTACGTTTGAATTCTTGTTCCCAAACAGAAATCTTTGTTCCGTCAATCGGATCCCCATTTGCTAAATACCCGTACTTATGAATAAGCAGTTTAACAACCATAAAATCAAGTGCTTTGTCTCCAATGAACTCGAGCACCTCATTGTTTTCACCGCCGTTCTCTGCAGTATATGAGCGACGAGTGAAAGCTTGCTGCAACAAATCAAGATTTTTAAAATCATACCCGATTTGTCCCTGCACCATTTTCCATACTAATTCTTTTTCCATAATAAAAAATCCTTTCGGTAATGTATTTTACCAAAAGGCATAATAATAGCCTGACAAAAACACTTTCCCTGTGAGAATAGGAAAGACAATGCCAGACATATATCATTAAATTTAATTCTTTGTTTCCGTTTGTTTACTCGGGTTCACTTTCATAAACAGGAATAAACACTAAGATACAATGTTTCAAATTTAATGTATTACGCCCTCAAGCATATTCATTATACCCAAATCACGAAAACAATGCAAGTATTTTATTAAAAATCATCTCCTTTGTGGCTATCAAACACAAAGGAGATGCAGAAATATATTAAGTTTTATTTTCTATGCTTCATCTTCCTGCTGAATTCATTCAGCGTCTGGATATGCCAGAGGCTTTTGCGGGTGATGGAGCGGAAGGTCAGCGAACAGAAATAGTCGATTAGAAAGATTTTCGGTATGTAAAAGAGTTGTCCTTTGCGGAACGATTTAAGCTCCCCACGGTTGCACCAATTTTTATTGTAGTTTTGGCGTAGCCGGTCAGGGTGACAACATCCTGCACGGTCACGACATCCTTATATTTGCCGAGCAATTTGGCGTAATAGTCGTGCATTTGCCGGAGGACATCCTCGGGCAGTTCCTTGGAAAGCTTCGCCACATAATGACCGCCGTACCATCCACGGGGTGCAGAATAGAGCTCGGGATAAACGGCTTGTTCCTCAAGGTACGCCCGAACATCCTCTTTCTTAATTTTATAGCAGCGTGTTTTCTTGCCAGTCCACTCGCAGGGCACCTTGCCGCTTTTGAGCAGGTGCAAAGCCGTGGACTTACTGATATGGCAAAGGCGATAAAACTGATCCTTATTCATCACATCGGTAACGCTGTCCCAGTTAACGGGGAATACATCCATTTGTAACATCTCAAAAAAAGATTTTCGTCGGTTGGAAGCTCTATCTTGCGGTGTATGGCCGTCTCCCGGTTTTTCTCTCCTATCTTCCCGCATTTCTCTCCAAAATCGGGAAAAATGCCGATTTGAACCCACTTCCAAAAAAGCCCGTCCCGCAAGGCTTTCCGAGCGAAAAAGGCTGATTTCAAGCGGCTTTCGGCGGGTACGGGGCTTACAGAAACGACCCCAAAACGGACATCCCCGTCACAGTTGCATAAAAGGCTCGAAATCATCGATGGTAAGATACATGAATGTGATAGCCGTAATGCCTTTGCTACGGAAATCCTCTGCCTGTTCAGGGTCAGAGCAGAAAACGATATCCGGGTTGACCGTCAGCAGAGCTTCGGCACTTACTTCGTCAGAATACATCGGAATATCTTTTGACGCAGGATACATCAGTTCAAGCCACTGCGTTTCAAAGGTGGCATTACTGATTCCAATCAGGTAGTCACCCAATCCAAGACCAACCATCAACTGGCAGCCAAAGGAAAACAGATTGACAACTTCGTCGACTTCGGCAGGGATTTCAACCTCTGCTCCGGTAATGTCAACAATGCTGCGAGTTTGTTCTTTTTGATTTGTAAAGCTACAGCCGGCCAGAGATGACATTGCGATAATCATCGTCAGCAGCAGTGCAGTTATCTTATAAAGACTTTTCATGGTGCGCCTCCTCAATTATTAGGTTCATCAGAGAAAAACAATGAACGCAACTCCTCTGGAATTTCTACATATATGCCGATAGATTCATATTTGCGGTTTCCGTCATCAATCTCCGCAATAATGCTTCGGCACAGTTCCTGTTTGCCCCATTCGTAACTCACATCCAGAAGGCATCTGTACAGTTCCATCTTTTTGCGGATATACGGGACAGTAGTTTCTTTTTGTTCGCAAATTTTAATGCCATCCATCAGGAACTCAACAGAGTAAGAGTACCGCTCCCAAATGCACATCATGTCAGCACACGGGATGATCATATTATCAATCTCATCGAGGTCTGTTGGCGTAATCCGCTTGGAGATTTCTTCTGCCTTGCTTAGATAGGCCAAGGTGTCTGCAAACGATGGCACAATCAATGTTGCATACCATGCCTTGACCATATAGTAGATGCACCGCACCTGCGCATACGGCTGTGTTTCGGCAAACACTATTTTTCCTGCTTCAGCAATAAGTTTATCAATCTGTTTCTTCCGTTCCGGCTCACTGCGCATCAGCATCGTAGCCTTTGTCAGCAGATTTTCCGCAAGGCAGATGCTTGCTGCCAGGACGGTGTGACTTACGGGCATAGCGGATGGTTTTATCTGTCGCATCCACCATCTTTGTGAGCAGATGTTCCTCATCAGCATCAATTGCATCGTAGGCACCACCCAGAGCATGATCATAGAATGCGGACAGCAAATTGTAATACTGCGCCCACACGTAATTGTGGCCAAATTTCTTAGCCGCTTTTTCTGCTTCACGGAGTTTTGCCTCGGCTGTATCAAAGTCTTTCCATTCCTGGTAGATAGAGAGGATACAATCATATAGCTTCATGATTGTAAAACCATTTTGACTACGGGAACTGCTGAGTAGTTCCTCTGCCCGCGCCAGGATGAAATCCTCGCGATGCCTCGGCATATTGATCACGGCTCTGTACAGAAGTTCATAATAAATATTCTCTTCAAGCAGAACCGGCTCGCGCTTACAGTTATCTAGGATGCCCTCAGACAACTGGACATAGAAGGCAATCTTCTTATGGTCAGCAGGCCTCCAATCTTCGCAGCGTTCATACCGCTGACGAACTGTTTTCCCAATATAACCTTGGCTCTCGGTGAAACGGTCAAACCATTTTTTCAGTCGGGGGTGCTTCTCAAATGACTTCTGTGATGCCTCCATAAGCCACAGCAGCTTTTTGGGGTAGTCCTCTCGGTGTTCTTCGGCTTTCAGTTCCCAGAAGAGAAACTCCATCAGACGAATGGCGTGGGCTTTTGCCTTGTCAGACCAATCCCAGCAATACACGGTTTCCTGAATGACAGGATGCAGGGAAATGACTTTATCACACAGATTCATCTAACCGTCACGAATCAAAGTGTTTGCGTAGTTCTTGGAGTCGATACACAAAACATCGTGAAGTAACCGTATATCAACGCCGTTGCTGTCGACCAGAGACATTACCTTCAAGAGATTTCTCATCTGCTCGGACAAATTATCTGCTTCGAACAGTGCAGTGATAATGTTTCGGAGTGTCTCTGGGTAAGCATCCGCATCTTTGCTGTAGATAACCTTTTCCGGGGCCATTGCTGCGAAGCCGTGGGTATCTACCAAATTGGATGCCTCACAAATAGAAAGATAACTGCTGGAAATCTGCTTTGCAATCAGTTCCAAAACCAATGTATGACCATTACCTTGGAAATAATGTTGTCGATATATCCATAATCGGTTGGCAACAGCTTAGAGCAAAGATTATGCTCAAACAAGCGGTATAGGTCCTTGCGTTCAGTCAGGGCACCGAAAGGGATTTCAGTATAAATGTCTGCAACCGGTGATTTTCGGCTAATCAGAATAACCTTCCAGCCGATAGCAACTACATCTACGAGATCCTGATTTATTTCTCCGGAGTAATTATCAATTACGAGAACCGATTTTGTATTGGCAACAATCTCCCTGAACGCACGGAGTTTTCTGTTATAATATTCGCTAAAACTCTCTTTCGCATTCTTTTCGATGGTCGAAATACAAGCTGTCGTATCATCAATCAGCGTTCTCGAAATACTGCCGCTGAAGGTCAAATACAGCAAATTATCGATACTTTCAGCCTGCAGAGACAGAAACGCCCGGACGAGGGTGCTTTTGCCGATACCACCCATTCCGGTCACAAAAGCACACGGAGAATTATTATTCCCGAACCATGCCGTCAGGGACTGCAGGTCATTCTGCCGCCCGACTAATTCACCGGTAACCGTAACGGTGCTGGATTTAATATAAGGCTTAGAAGGGTCAGCAAGGGATTCGATAGATGTCAGTGCGTTGACGACCTGCGCCATATCGGAGTAACGATCAAGATAAAAGTTCGCCAGAGCATTATGGAAAAAATCGGTTAACGCAAAATACAGCTTATCCTGGTATTCTTCCTCTGCATACACGGACTTGCTGAAATCGAATGTGGCCTCTGACTCACAATCCACAGCTGTGGGCGTAGCACCGAACAAAAGATAAAATAGCAAGGCACCCACGCCATATACATCGGTGTGCCGACCCAACTTTTTAACCTTGCCCATTTGCAGTTTGATTGCTGAAAAGCCCTTAGAAAAGGAAACTCTGACATTGCGGGGATCAACAAAAGTATTCTGCAATTTGGAGTCCATCGGAATCAAAGAATCCAGGTCGAACAACTGTACCCGCGTTGCGTAGCTATCCAGAACCAAAACATTATCCGGCTTTGTGTCCAAATAAAGGTATCCCTCGTTGTGGATACGCTTAATGATTTGAGCCACTTGTTTTACCAGGGTTACACAAACACGCAGATTCTCTGGACGATATGTAGCCAGGGTGAATTCTGGAGAATAGGTAGACACCAGATAAGATGTACCATTTCCAGAATAGATATCAATGGTTGTTGTAAGTGCATCATAGAGTCCGCCTTCTGCATAGAACAAGCCGTTGCCGAGGCTAAAGTCAGATTGGAATTTACTCTTTACAGCCTCAAACTGTCCGTTATCAGCAGAATGGGCAGTCAGATGCCCATCAAGAGCGCGTTCAATTCGCATTTTTGCGGGATAGCACTCCTTGATGCGCACACACTTTATATCTCCGGTGTTCGTCTCATAGGATGCATCATAGACGATACATGACCCACCGCTACCGATTTCTTTGATTATGGTATATCGAACTGCACCACCTTCCTTGTTGTGAAAGTGCAGCTGAGTATTTGCAGCCAAAGCAATTCTTGAATTCATAATGTCACCGCCTTTCTGGTTTGTTGTACCGTCATTCTACATCAAAGTATTTTTGGGTTGGATTTGTGGATGCATTAAGAATCGGTTTGCTCGGAACTTTTATGGGCATACAGTGTGCGCATATGGTCACGGAAAGTAACCAAGGGCCATGCATCTTTTACCTCCCACATAAAAATCCAATCATAAGGGTTACCAGGGTACAATTCTGGGTATCCGGCCTCTATCAGATACCGGTTGATTTTATCAATACAGCGTTCAGCATCGATTTCGGTAGCTTCCCATAGAGCATTTTTATGTGAAACCGTGGCATTAGCCCAGTATGTATAGAACTCCAGGAGAATCAAAATCTTTCGTATACGCTCATGCGATACATGCTTGTCCTTGATTATCATTTCTATACCGTTACGATCGGGGAACGAGTTTTCAGCAAGTGCGGACAGAAGCGCATTGTTTTCCAGCAAAGGCTTGAGCGTTCTGTTCGTACCGAGCTGCGAGGTCTGACGTCTGTCGAGTCCAACGATCTGAGCGAAGATTCTCCAAACGGAATCAGCATCTTCGGTTACGATGGTATATTCATCATCTCTGCCAAGGTCCTCATCAAATTCAAAGTTGAATGCCTTATCCAACAGCAGCCCCTCTTTATATGCGAGACCACCCTTGCAAGCCAAAGGAGCCCACAATTCTTGAATATGCTGTGTTGCTGTTGCGTTATTGTAACCAAACTGCTCAATATGGTCGGTTACATAGGCAATCAACTCATCCGAATTCTTTGCGCCGTTAATAAATTCAATGATTGTACCGGTATACAGGATTTCCTTATCAGCTTTGATCACAGTAGCCTTCGGCTTTGGCATTTGCGCGATGATATCAAGGGCATCTGAATAGGACAGACCATTGCGCATACAGTAATAATACACAGCTTCCGTGATGGAGTGGCAATCAAATGCCCGCTCGAAATAAACGCGACGGAAAAAATCACGGGTTTCATCAATGCTCAGATTAAAGGCAAAACAGATTTGATATGCCGTATCAGGATTGATGCCTTTATCCTCGCTGAACCATTTTCTAATATCACGGGGTGGCGGGATGTCTGCAGCCTTAAATTTATCCTTCAGGTAGTTTGCTTTTTCATCGATGTTATTTGTATCACCGGAAAAACCATTTTCAAACAGGAAAGAAGTAATGGCCTGGCCAAAACTTCTGAAGGTAGCTGCAATAGCCAGAAGTTTTTCTTCATATTGGTCATCGTCAGGAGATAGCACATCTGACATTCTGGTCAGTATTTCTGTATATTGATCCATAGAAAGTCCTCTCTTTCATGGTTGTACCTTACCACATTAAATTATAATGCAAAAGTATGTCTTTTTGTACTGATATTAAAAATGTTGCAGAATTTGCGAAAACCCACTGATTTTAAAGTTTCAGTGGGCATTCGCATTATCCTATTTATTCCTTAACTGTAGTTAATTCTCGGTTGTTTGTTTACTAATCAATAATGGTTTTATGGACTTCAAAATTTAAGATGCGGAGCGAACGGCTAAGGTGACAGCAGCAACGGAAGCAACAAGGACTACAGCAGCGGATGCGGCAAAGCTGAGAATGTTCCGCTTGCTGGACTTCTTTGCTTCTACGGGAGCAGCTTTGCGAGGCTGAGCAGGCTGAGCCTTGACGGCAGTTCGGGGTTCTACCTCATTGACAGCAGGCTGTTCGATAATCAGAGCATACAGAGCAACGAAGTTATCACGGATGGCGGGCAGATCCAGCTCAGTGGGGAATCTTCTGACATTGCAATCAAGACCTTCAATGATTTCTGCCAGGTGTGCATATTCTTCAGCAGTGTAGGTAACATCACTGTTGAAGTTATTCACAATGTGCTGTAGCTTACCACGACGGCACCAATGCTCCTTGCGGAAGTTGTCTGTGATGGTCACTTCCAGATGCTTGGGAGTAACGAACACCAGGTAGCTGTCGATATGAACGGGAATATCCAGGCCACGCGCTCTAAGCGCGTTCTCGATGCGGGCCTTCAGCAGTCTGCGCTTTGCAGACATCTTGTCGCCGATGGATTCATTGTGGTAGGACTCGCTGTTAGAGTATAGCAGTCTGCCGTCCTCGCTAATGGTGATGTTGTGCTTTGCGGACTTTACCTCTACCACGATAATACCGTTGTTTGTGAGGATAACATTATCGATTTCGGTTTCAGTTTCCTGGTCTGCCACATAGACATTGCGGAAGTCCCGGAAGAAGGGACGGTCGACAAAGGTCAGAGAATGGGCAACCTCATCTTCTGCACGCTTGCCGGACATATGGATTGCAATTTCCTTTTCAATTGCCTTCAGACCACGGATACCGGTAACGAAATCTGGGGTTGCAGTAGCACCATTCTTTCTGGCTGCACTGGAAACAGCGGCGATAACCTCATCCAGTCTTGCTGTCTCGTCATCCAGGATCAGCTGGCTGGCGAAGTGCTGGAACTTCAACAGCTCTTCAATGTACTCTTCGCGGGAAAAACCATTGCGGGAGAAAATCTCAGCGGTTTCCAGGGCCTTTTTCAGTTCGGTTGCAGTCATAGTAGTCATAAGTGAACTTCCTTTCTGTTTTTATTGTATGGTGGGATTATAATTTATTTTTTTCTTCTTCTGGATTTGCTGATGCTTGACATCAACGCTCACACCGATTTTCTTTGCATATTCAGGATTCTGCTGGATTTTTTTCTGCAAGTTGAATCGCCAGAATTCTTCTCTTTACACTCATTGGAATCACTCCTATCATAGCCTGAGGGTTGTTATTGATTACACTCATATGATACCGCATGAGGGTCAAAGATTAAATGACAGAAGGTGCAAGTAAAACGGTGCTATTTCTGCACTAAATGCAAAAAAGGCACCTTGGCGGTAAAGCCAAAGTGCCTAATCACACGATATTTACTTTCCAATCATGGCGTTGTACTGTTCCATATTAATCTTGCCGGTGGCAAGCATCTGCTCAGACCAAAGTTGCAGAGTTTCAACCGTGATGGATATCTTCTCCAACTCCTGTTGAATATGAATGAAGTCTTTTAGTTCTTCGTTATCAATCACACCGTCAGCGGCAATATCAATCAGACGGGTAGTCTGCCGCTGCATGGAGTTCAGGGAGGCAAGCATTTCCAAAACAATCTGGGACAGATCCTTGATTTTGATTTCGGGAACATACTCTCTTCCAATGGGACACTGCTGAGAGCAATAATAGTTACAAAGCATTGGAGCCTTGTAACGCTCTGCCATCAAAAGAACTTCGTCCGGGTGAGGTAGAAACTTCTCATTTTCGATTCTTTCGATTCTTTCCGGCGGAATGGTCTCCAGGACTTCACTGGCTGCCTCACGGCTAAGACCCATAGCCTCTCGTGCCTGCCAGTACATATTTTTATTTTCTTTTGTAGATACACGCGCCATAATCAGACCTCCTACCATTAAAGAACCAATATGCCGACAGCGAAGAAAATCAACTCTATGACATATGTAATATAATCAACTGCCTTGCCATCGTCATCCAGCCTCTTCTTGAAGAAGTCAACAAGGAACCAAAACGGAGTCAAGAACAAGCCCAGTATCTCTTCTGCGATATGAGCAAAAATAATCACGATAATATTATCGGATTTGAAGGACAGACCTTCACCACCATCTCCGTATTTGGTAGCAAAAGCACCAATAATGGCAATGGGAATAAACAACACACAAGCCCAAAACAGGAAGGCCAAAAAGAATGTCGAAAAATTGGTTACATTCAGTTTCGCATCCCACAGAGCAGAGAAGGTAGCCTTGCCTGTGCACAGACAAATAATGGTTGAAATCAAGCTATAAAATGATATTTCATGAAACTTTCCAAGTATCGACATACTGTCTCCCCCCTATGCTCCCGACAGCATTTGATAAAATACCTTAATATCATATCACAAATTGTAGCATTTTTCAATACAACGAGGAAAAATAACCGAGGAAACAGGCGAAAATAATCGTGTGCCCAAGCGACATTTATCTTGATTGTGTTATTCGAATGCCAGATTGGAAAACCACGGTCATTTTCTCTTCAGAGTATACCTCGATGAAGTCGAGAGTCCGTAGCATCAATGCGTAGTCAAAACCATCCAGTCTACCCACGCTATCCAATAAGCCTATCATTTCTTTGGCCCTGTACCGGGTAAGGACATTATCTGTAGCCTCAATCGTTCTTTGTAGAATTGGCTTATACCGTGCTTTCTTGCTGACCAGTTGATTCCAGGCTCGTAAAAAAACCTTCTGCGGCTATGTAAAAGGGATGCGAATGTCCGAGCAGATCATCTGCCGTGGTGGTGTTGGATGATTGTACTTCTCACGGTAAGCCACCATTGATGGAGATGGATCAGCCACCCTTTTCCTGGATGGTGGTGTGTACATCATACCCGGAACTTCTACAGCGGTGTGATCTCGGCGACTCTTGCATCGATACCAATTTTGCAATTCCCGGTTATGACCCGCACTGGTGTAATTGCCATATATTTTACCACAATATGTGCAAACAAGCATATTGGTAAATGTGTATCTCTCGCTCTGTTTCAGTCCGTTCCCGGCGTGCCGTTTCACCAGTTCTTGTGCCGCCTGCCATTCCTCTTTGGGGATAATAGCAGGCAGGACATCTTCTATATAATATTGTGGTAGCTGACCACGATTTCGAGATGAGGTGTGCTGGATTGTGTCCGAAATGAAAGTCTTCTGAAACAGGCAATCACCACAGAATTTCTCATTGGTAAGAATATTCTTGATGGTAGTGTTTGCCCACTTTGCACCGGGACGCTTGGTCGGAATATTGGCCGCAAGTAATTGGTTCGTGATATACTCATAGCCGTGACCTGCCAGGAACCAGTCGTAAATCATCCGCACAATCGCAGCCTCATCCTCTACAATAGAAATCTCGCCGTCCTGCTGTTGGAACCCCAACATTGTGCCGACGACGAGACTTTCGATGATACCTTTTTCATATTTCTTTTGCTTGCCCCATTTGATGTTGTCGGACATACTGACCGACTCAGACTCCGCAACAGCAGCCATAAGGGTGAGCAGTAACTCACCCTCAGCAGAACAGGTATGCAGATTTTCTTTTTCAAAAAATACATCAATCCCAAGGGTGCGGAGTTCTCGTGTGAAGGCCAGCGTATCCACCGTGTTGCGCCCAAAGCGGGAAACGCTCTTGGTGATGATGGCATCGACCTTTCCAGCTCGGCAATCATCCAACAGCCGGAGAAAGTTGGTGCGGTTTCGTGTTCTGGTGCCGGAGGTTCCTCTGTCTGCGTATATGTACACCAGCACCGCATCGGAATCTTCTTCTATCAGCTTAGTGTAATAGCTGATCTGCGCCGCAAGACTGTGGTTTTGTTCTTCGGCCTGCGTGGAAACACGACAGTAGGCGGCTATCCTGCGTTTAGGTGGACTCTCCGCTGTCACCGTCCGTGGGTGTATCACCGTTATGTTTTGGTTGCCGTCTGACATACTGTCTCACTCCCTTCTCTATGATTTGGGTAGCCTCCGTGCCGTCACGGAACAGGAAGGTCACGGTGCAATCCTCATTGACTGTTACATAGTTTACAGTTGCCTGGAACACTAACGGATCAAATGCAGTGAGCGGTCCATCGTGCTTTGCCAGTTCTGCAAGGAACGCATTGATCAAAAGCCGTTTTGCGGTCAGGAGGGATATCTTCTTTGCGAGTTCCAGCTTCTCCTGTTGGAGAGTCTCGTGACGGCTCATGTACTGCTCATACCGTGCGTTGGTGTCATCAAGGCTGCCACGCTGCTTACTGCTGTTCATAAGCAGATTATTGATTAGCGTGGTAATATCAGCGGTTTCCTGCTGAATGGCATCCATTCTGGCTTTCAAGGCGCTGTCATCGGTAATGGCATCCAGGCACTCAGCGTAGTTGGCTGCGATTTCCTCTTTCCGTGCCAGAACGCTGTTGAAGGCTGCCACAAAGCAGTACTCAAGGCTCTGTTCCTTTAGGGTGGGGGTCTTGCAGTGTTCACGCTTCATCAATTTGTTATTGCAATGCCAACGCCAGGATTCGTGTGGGGTGCCGGAGTGCCACTTTTTCCTGCCATAAAAGCCACCGCAGTCAGCGCAGACGATACGGCCAGAAAAGATAGATACGCATTGAGTGCGTCCACCTGCCGCCTCACGTCTGCGGAACTCCTCTTGTACCTTCTCAAAGACCTACGGCTTTATAATGGCAGGATGGTTTTCGGAGACATAGAAAATCGGCAACTGCCTGGTATTTTTCTGCATCTTGTGATCCATGAACGATGTGGTAAAACACTTCTGTAATTTTGCATCCCCACGGTACTTCTCGTTTAGGAGAATGCTGATTACCGTTGATGTATGCCACCGGATCTTTTTTGCAGGTGTGGGAATACCGTCAGCGGTGAGATCCTTTGCAATCTGTCCAGGGGATTTTCCAGCAAGGTACTCATCGTAAATCCTTCTGATAATCACAGTCTCCTCCTCAACAATCTCCATGTCACCGGGGTTGGCACCTTTCTTGTACCCAAGGAAGTTGCTGTAGGCCAGGCTCATAACACCGTCGGCGAAGCGTTTGCGCTGTCCCCAGGTTGTGTTCTCACTGATGAATTGGCTTTCTTCCTGGGCAAGGCTGGACATGATGGTGATGAGTAGTTCCCCCCTTGGAGTCCAGAGTGAAAATGTTCTCCTTTTCAAAGTACACCTCCACACCCTTATCCTTTAGCTTTCGGACGGTAGTAAGGCTGTCGACCGTATTACGGGCGAATTTGGAAATTGCCTTTGTCACAATCATATCGATTTTCCCGGCTCTGCAATCCTCCAGGAGCAGTTGAAACTGTTCACGGCTGTCCTTTGTGCCGTTCTTGGCTTCGTCAGCATAGATTCCGGCAAATGTCCATTCCGGGTTGCAATTGATGTACTCTCGGTAATAATCAATCTGCGCCTTCAAGGAATGGAGCATCGCGTTCTTACCGCTGGACACTCTCGCATACGCAGCCACACGCTTTTTCTTTTGCGGCGGTGCTTGCTGCGGTGTAATATCATATACATTTTTCACGGTTTTCACCCCTTTCGTAGCGTACATATTACCTCCGAACTGCACTATTATCCAGTTGTATTTGAGGTATATATCCGACAAATATTGGGCGGTACTTATTGGTCAATATTGTCTTAATTTTTGCGTAGTCCTCCTCGTTGATCACGCCGTCTTTTAGGAGACAAGTGAACGGCGCCAGTGAAGCTTGATAGGCCATTTCGGCCTGTAGCTAAATGTCCGTTGTAAATTGAAGGTAGTGTTTTTATGGCAGACCGAACAAGACCAATACGAATTGAGTTCTGCGTCACCGAACAGGAAAAGAAACTCATAGAGAGCAAGATGGCGCAACTTGGTACACGCAACATGGGCGCGTATCTCCGAAAGATGGCGATTGATGGCTACATTATAAAGGTGGACTACACCGAACAGAAAAAGCTCGCTGCTGCTGTCAGCCGCGCCGCTACGAACATCAATCATATTTGCCGCCGTATCAACAGCACAGGTCATTTCTACGCAGACAATATAGCCGATCTCAAAGAACGGCAAGCCGAGATTTGGTCGCTTCTGCGGGAAGTGCAGAAAAAAGAATTATAACCGCAAGGGGGATCACAATATGTCACGCATGAGTAAAAAGAGAAAACAGGAATGGTCGTTTTTTCTGAATGACCGCAACCGTATCACATATAACGCGCTCTGCCGCAAGTGCGTCTATGAGTGCAAGCAGAGTTTCCGCGCTATCGTTATCGAATGTCCGCGCTACTGCTCCAAACGCTCCAAAGATGGACACAACGCCGCACTTTCTCGTCCACCAACGGACAAGCCCCGGAGATGGACTATCCCGCGAAAGGAAGTGATGAATGATCTATTTCAAGAAAGATACCGCGCTCCCGCCATTCATACCATTACCACGATTTATGATTGCAAGCGAACATTCGATAAATGCAAAGCGGCTCTATGGCTGCTGCTCAACCGCACCATGTTTCGCAAAAATCGGTGTGGGTATCAGAGGACGGAAATGTGTATGTCATTTACACGATAAAGCAGATGGCCTCAACCGAAGCGAAAGGACAGTAAAAACCGCGCTGAACGACTTGGAAAATGCGGGGCTTATCACTCACATCCGTCGAGGTTGGAACTTATCATTAAACAACATTGACGCTCTTGTTAAATAGCTTATCACTCACATCCGTCGAGGTTGGAACAAGGCTAACTGCATATTCCTGCATCTGCCCGATGGGGTGTAGCTTTCTTCACCACCAGAGGGAAATATTTGCCCTATGGAAGTGCGGAAATCTTCACCTTGTATGGGGCAAAAATTGCCCACAAATAATACAAAACAAGAATATATAAACTTGATTCAGACAGAAAGAGGAGAGATAGCCCGCCGCCGTTTCGGTGAATATCAAAATGTTTTTCTTTCTGACGATGAATTTACCTGGCTTCAAAATGCTTACCCTGACAAATTCGAGGAATATATCAATCGTTTGTCGGCTTATATGGAAACAAGCGGAAAGCATTACGCTAACCACTACGCCACTATCCGAAAGTGGCTCGATGAGGGCAGAAAGCCGAAACCCGGAAATAGCTATGATTACGATTACACCTACGATAAAGGAAAGTGCCTATGAAAATTGATCCTATTTTGTCCGCCATCATTGATACCGCTGACGCTGCCAATGTTGCGCATGATGATTACATCAATCCCGAAGATGGGCTGAAATACTGCGGCAAGTTCCACACGCCGAAAGAGGCGTATTTTGCAGATAATCCCCCTTTTTGCGGCATTGACCGTCACCCCACCGAATGCAAATGTGCTGCCTAAGAAAAGCAGCATCGCGAGGCAGAACGACACGAGTTTGAGCGCATGAGCCATATTAGCCTGTTACGCTCCGAGGCATTCAGAGATATTCCCGCTGCCGCATGGCGTTTCGACAATGCTTCGGTTATGTCACCGCAGCTTGTCAAAGCGCGGGAATACGCCGAGAATTGGGACAGCTTCAGCCGTGAGGAGATCTGACTGCTGCTGTTCGGGAATGTCGGTACAGGAAAAACCTATGCGGCAGGCTGTATTGCAAACGCTCTGATTGACCGTATGATTTCCGTCCTCTATGTCGGTATGTCCAATGTGGTCAACTGTATGCAAGGTAATTTCGGTGCAGACCGTGACAGCTATATAAAACAGCTTATGCGTCCCGATCTTCTCATTCTTGACGATTTGGGCGCGGAGAGAAATACAAACTACGGCAAGGAGTGCGTTTTCGATGTAGTCAATCGTCGGCTGCTTTCGGGTAAGCCCATGATTATCACCACCAATATCACGCTGTCGGATATGCAGAAAGCAACCGATCTCGATGATCGCCGTATTTATGACACATATTGGAAGTGTGTGTCCCGATCCTGTTCAACGGAGAAAACTTCCGCAAAGGCAACGCCGCTGAAAACATCAAAAAAGCGGCTGAACTGCTAAAATCGCCATTGTCCTGAATCCATCTGAATACATACGAAAGGAGTCGCTTATTGGGCAGAAAAAAGAAACTGATAAACAACACCACCATTCCGCAGCGAGAAATTGAGATCATAGCGCGGTGCATTTTCCCCGATATTCTCGCTTTCTATGAGAGCGAGGAAGGACAGCGGGAGTTTGCAGAGTGGAAAGCGCAGCAGATAGAGAAAGCGAATAAAGTAAACGCGCCGCAAGACGCTGAATAACATAGAAACAGGCAAGGTAGTTCACCGATAATGGTGGCTACCTTGCCTGCTTTTCTAATTGCCGATTTTCTTCTTTCGCGGTCCTCGCGGTTTGGATTCGGGACGCTTGATAACGCCATTCGGAAAGTAGGTGCTTTCGTATCTGTCGAAACAAACAAATAATCCGAACCCGTCTCCCACAGGGAAGATTTGGTTCGGATTATTTTCGTTTGGTGCAGGTAACAGGACTTGAACCTGCATGAAATTGCTTTCATATGGACCTGATGATTACACCACTTCGGTGTAAGAATATTTATGTTCCACTTTTAATTCATACACTATATCATAATAACGTTTTGACTACAATCTTCTGACTAACTTTATGTTAGTTGAATATCTTACTTTTATTAACAAAAACGGAATTCATTGTGTTTCATATTCCCATTCACTAAGATATTTATTTACTTCATCTTCGTCAACTCTATTCAGTTTTTCATCTTTTCTTTCATACCACAAACAATATGCGATAGCCAATTTCTTTGCATCATCATCTAGTTTTGAAAATACTTGAGTTGATTTGAGTGATACAATGCTATTATAGGCATCTTCGTCACTTAAAACACCTTCAAAATTATCTTTTTGAAAGCTCCATCCATTACCTTGTCCCGAACTCCAATGATTTGCCGTTATTTTAAGATATTTTGGAATATTAGAAGGTATCCTAAGTTCTTTCTTAACATAAATATCTAATGAATCCTTATCAATATTACGCCAGAAGATGTATGTAGGATAAAAATATGTTAAGTCAAATAGATTTAGAGTTTTAGAAGATTCTATTAGTTTATCTATTATTATTCTTTCCAAATTACTTAGCTGTTCTTCTGAAATCATTCTATAGTTATAATCAATATCTTTACCTATTCGTCCATAAGAATATTCTATTTGAAGTACTAAATAAACTACAATTGATAATTCGTCCGATGAATAAGAGTTGATTAACTCTATGATTCTTTGTTCAGCTTCATCTTGAGAATATGTTTTCATTATTTTCCATATGCAATTAGCTATAAATGTACTCGGAGTAGGATTAAATATTCCTCTTGATTTATGATTTGAGGGTATTGTTAATGCTATAATGAGTTCATTTAAAAATATTGATTTTCTATTTTCTGGTATATCAGGAACATATGAGAGCAATTCTCTTGAATATTCAAGCATTTTATCGTTTTTTATTAGTTTATTAAAATAATTATTTAGTTCTCCTCTATCAAAATCGTTTATGGATTCTAGTATTTCTTGTTTTGAAATAGCTACATCATCTAACGATAAATTAAAATATAAACCAGCACGGGTACGACAGGCAATCTTTTGCTTTTTTCTTAACTCATCATCAGAATCCCCAGAGTGATGACATCCTCCTGTCAACCATGAAAATTTTGGAAATAACGTCTGTACTATTTGTATCATTAATTCCGGATTATCATATATTTCCTGAAATTCTTTTAATCTCTTACTATATGCTTCTTTTTGTTCAACCCCAGAAATTCCTCTTGTATAAATACTTCCGCAAATACTATCAGTGTTTTTATATATCCAGTTGTAAATACTTGAGGCACATATTTGTAGCGTAGTAATTGCGAGTAAGTCAATACAATTTGTTTCATCATGCATTAGGCTATATTTAAACTGATAGACATTAATTATTCTGTTAACATCCCTAATGCTTTTAATAAAGGGAGATATACAATAATTGAAAACATTATCCCAATAACTTTTTTCAAAATTAGAACAGGGTATTTCGCCAAACCAGAGTTTATTCAGTTTTTCAAAGAAAACACTCTGAACTAAGTCGCCTTTTGCTTCTGGAATATTGAATGGTACCTGTATTATCTTTTCAAGGTATTCTTCACCGTTGCATTTTTGCTCTTCACTTAGTGCTCTCACAACAACTTCTCTGTCAAAAGAAAGCAAATAAATAAGATTCGGAAAACCAGCCAATGAATTAACTAACTGAAAAATCAGTTTAATTTGATTATTGTTTAATCTGTCAATATCATCAATAATCACGATGAATTTGTGACTTTGATGACTTAACGCCTTAGTAACTTCTTCTTTCTTTTTATTAAGGTTGTTATCATTGCCGTTGGATAGCCTTTTTCCCGTTTTCTCCATAATCCACTTTATCGGTTTTATATATTTTCCAGCAACAGGTATGTTTTCTGCATATTCGAAAACTGTAGAATATTCTTGTAAGGCTTTTCCAACTTTATACAGGCTTTCACTCTTTGAATTAACATTAAGCTCTGCAAGCATAGTTGAAAAAAACTGAGTAATCAATTGAGTTTGGTCTGAATAATTCCACGGATTAAAATGTACAATTATTGGTTTTTCGTCTTCACTATAATTTTGTGTAAGTGTGTTTATATATGTTTCTACCATATTAAGAATAGAAGTCTTTCCAGATCCCCATTTGCCGCATAGACTAATTGTAAAATTATCTGTATTTGTGTATGATAATATTGCTTTTGCGAGTTGCTCTGAAAAAGACGCTCTATTTAATAAGTCAGAGCTAATGTTATCAATTGGCTTATCTGTATTAAACATTTTTCTCATTCCTTTATGATGAATTTTTTATATCATGTTCATTTGTATAATTATTTCATAAAAATTTTCGTCAACATCAATGTGTATAAAGGATGATTATAATAATTTATAAAAATTTTGTGATGAACGAGAATACAATTCCTTACAAAAAATCAATAATTGTTCTTTACTATGAAAAACAATCTCGGAAAACGGAACAGAATCTCACCATTATTCTGCACTTGATACCGTTGTTGCAATTCTTTATATACATCATTAACAAGCTCATTAGCATCTGATTCTGAAAGCTGTTCGAGATATGGTCTTAGACCCGTACCTTTGTACCATTCTATAATACTCTCATAGCTTGGCATACGGTGACAATAGGTTGTTTCCCATACTTCAAAATCGCTTGAAATATGGGAAAGCACGTCAAAGTACTCTTCGGTTGTTAGATTGTTGTATTGTCTTGGAACGATTTTTCCGTTCCAAGTTTGATTTTTGGAAAGCTGATTTATGATTATATGAACAGGATGCTCACGCTGGATTGGTATCTGAATTGCGAGAATACCGTTTGGCTTTAATAGTGTCATCAGTTTTGGCAACAGCTCTCGGTGATTTGGCAGCCATTGAATGCAGGCGTTTGAAAACACTATATCAAACTTATCGCTTATCTCATTCAAATTACCGTTTGCATCAAGTTTGATAAACTCTATATAGGGGTATAATTCCATTGCTTTTTTTAACATATCTTCAGAGTTATCAGCTCCGATTATATGTGAATTTGGATATTTATCTTTCAAGACTTTTGTGCTGTTTCCAGGACCGCAACCTAAATCAAGTATGTTATCTGGATTAAGTGTTTCAAGTCTGTTTGCTAAATCAATAGCAGGCTGTGTTCTGTCTTTTATAAATCTCTCATATTGTGTGGGATTCCATTTAGTCATACTTATCTTCCTTTGCTATATCAATAATTATTTTCTTCCGACTACCAAGAAGTGAGGACTTAATCCCATCAGCGTTTCTTCATTACATCTCCTGAGTGTGGATTGCGAGGATCATGATATGCTTCAATACAATTTAAGCCTACATCTTCAAACAAGAATCTGATTATTTCTTTAAAAGCTTCGCTCATTATGCCTTTGTGCCACCAATTATAACCAAGACAATATCCGATTGTAGCGGCTTCGATATCCTCTCTGAGTTAAGCTGTTTTAGAATATCCATAATGTTTACCTCCTGATAGTATCATATCATGATTTCCTATTTATTGTCCGACTTTTTGAGGACATAATCATATCTTTCCAAGCTCTCGCAAATAAAGCATATTCCCTATGATAATATCCGACTTCCACCAATTTGAGGCGATTTCAAATTCCTTGTAATCAGTGTACCATTGCCAGGTAACAGGATAAGAACCATCAGGTAACTGGGCATTCCTGATGATTTCAGCCTCGTATTCGCAAAGCTTAAGGTCGATACACTTAATAATGTTGTTCTTCTTAAAATTAAAGAAGGACGGTGTGCATACATATTCTTTTGCCCATTTGCTTGTATCTTTGCAGATGGTTTCATTCACTTTTTTTATTATCGCATTGCGAAAGGCATTAATGTCAAATAGATTGAATTCCTCAATTTGCTCGCAATAGCCGAGTAAATCAGCAAAGCACCTGACGGTATGACATTCGTCAGTGGGATTTTTCATAAATTCAGCCACAGATTTTGTCGCTATTTCGCACGCTTTTCTGTAAAGCGCACTTGCTTTATCTGCAAAGCGCAGTGCAAATCCCGCAAGACTGACGGTGGGGTTATCCGCAGGCAGTCCGGCTCCCTCACATTTCCACCAAACAGCGTGAGGATAATCATTATTGCCGGGAACGGTATTAAACCACTTGCCGTCGGCAAAATCTTTTCCGCTGTCAAGATATTTCAGAATACCACTGATAATAGGGTGAGAAGTATCTGAAAATCCTATTTCCCGTAAAATCATAGTTGCCGCCCAAGTGCCGATTGGAGTTGAACTTTCATTCCAATTGTCAGGTTCAATCGCATAGGCAAAACCGCCGTCGTCATTCTGATAAAAGGACAGTGCATAAAGCACTTCATCAGCACTTCCGTTTTCAAAATGGAATCGGAATCTGGCGAGGTCGAGTGGACGGGCGTTTCTGTAAACAAATCCTTTTGCTTTTTTAAAATTGTTCATAATCATTCTCCTCAATAATTTAGCAAATTATAGTATCGGAATTAGTCATTTTCGTAACCTAACCTATGTATCATAATATATTCCTGTTCGTTTTTGCAGGCGATTTCAAAACCTACTTTCTGGTACATTCGGACAGCGTAGTTTCCCTTTTGAACAGCAAGAGAGGCTTTTGGATAATTCAGTTCTTTCAGATGTTCAAGCATTCTGTTCATCAGTGCAGTGCCTATCCCCATTTTTTGATATTCGTTAAAAACCGAGATAGCAAACTCAACTGTGTCTTCGTCAATACTGCCGTATCCATTGATATTACGCACCCATACTGCACCGACAATTCTGTTATCAACCTCTGCGCAAAAGCAATAATCGACCTCTTGCTTTCCAAAGTCCTTTATGTAAACCTGAAGCTCGGGCTTATTGATAATAGATTTCAGTGCTAAGTTTGTTGTGTCCGGCTGATAAATTGCCTGATATAAAAAATCATCAAGCAGAGGGTATTCGTTCGGATGCATTTTTCTAATTGTTAAATTCATAACTCTTTCTCCATATATCCGCAATTGAGAAATGCTACAAAACGGATTTCCTGCAACACTCCGTCATCATAAGTTGCATTGAACGCATTTAATTTACCGTTCGGATATAGTTTTCGTATCATAAATATCTTCCAATGCACATAATTCGCTTAAATTGCTAATTGATTTGGTTGTTCTTCTTGTGTCAAAGGCACAGCAAGTCCGCCAAAGGCTTGTTTTATCCATACGGTTTTCATTCCGATTTTATTGACAGGAACAATATCATTGTCGAGCCTGTCACCAACCATTACCGCTTCTTCTGCCTTGCAATCTGCTTTACTAAGAGCAATTTCAAAGATACGCAAATCAGGCTTTGCTACACCCTCCTCGGCAGAAGCTACAACAAGGTTTATGTATTTAAGTAAGCCGATTTTTTCTAACCGTTCTTCACTGCCAAAGACCTGATTGGCAATAATTCCGATTTTGTATTTCTTGCTTAACTTTCTTAAACATTCTTCGCTTCAGGATATACAAATTCGTCATCACTGTTCCAAGGAGCCATAGTCAAGCCGTAATATTCAAGTGCCTTATGGTAGCCATTTTGATTGTATTTTGAAATCTCAACCATTTTGCTGTAAAAATCATCATAACTAACATTTGTATTTGCTATGGTCTTTTCAACTCTTTTTCGGAAAGCAACACTTTCGTCAACAAGTGTTGAACCTATATCAAAGAAAATCCATTTAATAATACTCATCATTTTATCAACGCATCTACAGATTCTCTGTTTATAATCTCCTTTAACAGCAAAGGTTGAATCCGAGGATAAGTCCAATTTGTCGGCAGATCCTCAAAGAATTCAATTCGTTCAATCTCGCTGTGAAGTTCACTTTCAAAGCTCTTTATCTCAGCGTAATAGAGTTTGCCAAAGGTTTCTTTACCATCAAAGTTATCGGGAGCCGTTACAGAATAAATGCAGACAGGCTGAATCGCATAATCTATCGCTCCGGTTTCTTCGTATAATTCACGCTTGGCTGTATCGTCAATGGCTTCTCCTGCTTCTCTGTGACCGCCGGGGCATTCGTATGTATCACGCTCTTTATGTTTGCAGAATACCCACTTGCCATTTGTTTTTGCTACGATAACAGCGAATTTTATTAAGCTATCGTTCACTGTATCATAAAATCTCACTACCGTTTCCATATTTCAATTCTTCTCGTAAAATACAATCGTCATTTTATCATTGATTATCTCTGTTTTACCATTTTTATGATAGCCAAGCTTTTCATATAAATAGCAGTTGCCTTTTTCCTGCAAGATAGTGTCGAGCTTCCAATGATGCTTTCCGTGAATACGCTCTGCTTCTTTTATCGCTTGCTGAGCGTATCCTTTATTTCTGTATTCGGGCATTATGAAAATCGGAGATATTCTTTTTCTTGTAATACCGTCCTTAAAATCAACAACTCGAATCACGCCGACCTTTATATTATCTGCCGTTATGAAGTAGTATGTCGTTTCGGGTTGGTTGAAGCGAAATAGTATATCTTCGTAATTTTCTGTGGCAGGGCTTGTTTCTGTATCTTGATATTTTTCGTATAGCTCCGCAAACGCTTCTTTTTGCATTGCAAGATAGTATTCAAATCCTTAAATTCAGCTACTATAAGCTTTATGTCCATTGTATTCCTCACAACCATTGTATAAACGCTGTTTTATCAGTGCAATTGTAGCCTGCTCTTTTATAGAAGTTAAGTGTACCTTCGCTTTTAGAGCCTGTGAGTAACATCATTTTGTAGCAATCTGATTTCTGTGCAAGTTCTTTCGCATAATTCAGGCACGCTGTTGCGTAGCCTTTTCCTCTGTAATCAGCGTGAGTAACCACATTTTCTATAAAAGCATAGGGTCGGATATTTCTTGTAAGATTCGGAATTATAACGCACACGCAGGAAGAAACAATTTTGCCGTCAACCTCACAAACAATAATATGATGATTTTCATCGTTGCAAATTGCATTCCAAGTTTTCTCTAAATGTTCACTATGCTCAGGAACACCAAGTTCATGCAAATGCGTATATAATTCAAGTAACTTGTTTAGTTCGTCTGTTTTGATTTCTCTAATCATTTTCATCACCGTAATTATGCACATTCAACAATATATATTTAAATTATTCCACCAAATAAGTTCATATATCAACTGTCCTTTTTTGCATTTTTATAGCATTCCTTACCCCACCAAAATGGAGTAATCTCTTTCAATATCACAGTCTCCCTTTTTTAAAGTCAGTCATTATTTCCATATCTTCATTTTTCTCGTTAAGCTGCATAAAGAACTCTCTGCATACTCCGCAGGGTATTCCGTCACCCTCGCCGTATGGGGCTTTATCCATAAATGCAATCAGATTACAACAGTCTGTCAGCTGTTCATATACATATTAAGTGCAGCTACTCGCTCAGCACATAAATTCATAACTCCGCTGCAGCTTTCAATGCAAAAGCCTGTGAATATCTCTCCGTTTTCAGCTTCCAGAGCGCATACAACGTGATGAGCCATAACAAACGGAGATACATCTTCAGGATGGTACTCCTGCTTTGCTTTTTCGCATAATTTGTTCCAAATATCCATATTTCAATCTCTAATTAAATGTATTTTCAAGTATTGTTAAAGTTCTATAATCAACATTCAATTCTGCTGTTATGCCATAAGGTAAAATACATCTCGGCTGACAATGACCAAAGTTAAGATTATACATAACGGGAACATTTGTACCTTTGAACACTTCTTTATATACAACCTTATATTCATCATAATAAATTTCATCGAAGGGTTTGCCGACAATCAAACCGTTGATTTGATTGAATATACCTTTATTCATAAAGAAATCGAGCATTGTTTTAAGCATTTTAGGTGAAGACTTTACTTCACTTGTTTCAAGAAACATAATTTTGCCTCTCCAATCCTCAACATTTGGCAAGATATCGTATTTATTTAGCACGTCAAATTCATCTGCGTATCTGCAACTGTTGTAGGCTTCGTAAATGCTCTCAATACAACCGCCGAGCAACTGTCCTGTTACAACTCCACTACCGTTTAAAATCTCGTAACCGAAATTTTCTTTAGTAGATTTTCTAGGCTTTCCAATTTCTTCTTTTCCATAGCTTTTTCTGTCATAATAAACAGTATCAGAGGACTTTATTTCAAAACTTCCACTGCAATTAAAGAAAAGCTCAAAGTATTCTTTGGTGTATGGAAGCATATCATTATCAAGCTCCGCAAGATCGCATAAAATATTAGGACCATAAAAGGTACTCATACCGATTTTATGAAACATCAGGTGGTTGATTGTTGTGTCTGAAAACCCAGTGAAAATTTTCGGGTGTTTTCTAACATTCTCTATGAACTCTTTGTCATTCATGAGATATGGTGTAAGCTTGTATGTATCCACACCGCCGATTGAGCAAATTACGGCTTTTATGTCTTTATCTGAAAAAGCTAACTTCAAATCATCAGCACGCTTTTCAGGGTGATTTTTCAGATATTCAAAACCCTTTAAAGCATTTGGCATCACTACAGGCATTAAATCGTAACCTCTTAAGCGGTTTAATGCTATCTCTAATTCGTGCCTGCAAAAATCCTCGCCCATAATACCGCTTGACAAGGATACTATTGCTATTTTATCGCCCTTTTGTAATTTCTTTGGTTTTATCATAATAAGTTCACCTATATAATTTTCAAAATCTTACTTAAATTCTATCATAAAAGCTGGAATGTAGCAATTAATTTAAAAATCAAAACACTAAAAATATTGCATCAAATAACAAATCGAGAGTGTGGTTTATATCATAGTTGTTTTTGAAAATCTTCTTTTAATTGTTTCAAGATTTTCTTTAATCTTTTTTCTGCACCTTCGGCTGTCAAACCGACTCTCAATGATGCTTCAAGGATTGTTAATTTCTCCTTGCTCTTGAGGCAGTCGGGACAGATACCAAAGACTAACTCAATCAGCCTTAAATCCTGCGGATTGAGTTTACTCAAAGCCGTTCTTAATTTTTCTCTCTGTTCGTTTTTGAAATATATTTCCTCAGGGGACAATGTATCCATTTCAACATCAGTGATTGAAGAATTGAAATAATTTTCATTATCTTGATTGTGAATATCAAGATTATTGTTCTGCTTAAACTGAGCTGAAGTAATAATGCAGTTACGGACTGTATTTTCGGAAATATTTAGTTCCTTTGCAATATCTGCAATCACTTTTTCAAGTGGTTTGCTTTTCGGTTGTTGAGGGTGCAGCAATGCTACTTTCCGTAAATTCTGATACAGGTTATTATTGTCGATATGTACATTACCGCAGACGGTACGGACATATTCGTGCCAAGCTTTGAGCGCTTTATATTTTATGAGCTGTAGTAAAGGTATATCCGAATTATAGCTTTGCAGTTCGCTCCACAGCAGAGATGAAAAGATTTGTTTCAAGTCGTTAATTCTGTTATTATCCAAGCTGTATTTATTTATAAACAGTTGAGCATTTCTGTTGAGTACAGGCTCATAAAAATAGAGAAATTCATTAAAGTATTTTTCATAATTTGTTTCCTTGTAGCGTACAAAATAATCATTCAAGTTAGCAGGCTTGATTGGAACGTAATCAAGTTGATACATTTTATTTTCCTTAATCTTTCATAGCCTCCTCATAAATTTTTGAAAGCTCCATATCTTTCTCGTATTGATTTTCGGCATAGTCAAAATCAACATTTGCTAAATTAAAATAATAATCAATAATCTCCTTTGCCTTGGCAGATACATTCGCACTGTATTTGCTGAGGCTTTTATTTTTACGGATAGAATCGTAACGATTTTTCCATAGAACATAATATGGGCTGTCAGATTTTCTCTGTTTTTTCATTTTCCTTTTTGTGACTTCCGGGTGTTTTGCAATGTACGAACAAGGCACACCGTACTTCTTATTTACCGTACTGCAATACAGTTGATTGCGAGCTGTGGTCATAAAGAAATATCTGTCGCAGATATCGCATCTCCAAAGATAGTGACCGTGAATGTAGCCTTCAAATAAATCCGTCATCAGAAAGTCTTTCAGATTATTGTAATAAACCTTCCGGTAAATCTTACTTGTGCCGTTTTCAGACTCTACCACAGGGATTATTGTTGCTCTCGTGCCGAATGGGTGGCTGTTAACGTCAAATATAAAATTCATATACGGGTCGTTTATAAAATCGCTGAATGCTTCTGCGAGTTCTGCTTTTGTTCGTGCGTTATTTTTTACTATTTTATTTGTAATCTGAAACACGACAGATGAATAATATTTTACTTCCTTTACAGCTGATGAAATAAAGAAACCGATTAAGAAAGCCGTTTCTAAATCAACAGATGCTTTGACTAACTCATCTAATTTTTCTGAAATCTTTATCCTATATTCATTCTTTGTGAATCGTTCATATTCCTCATAAAGTTTGATTTTTTCTTCCGTAAAAAGCTTATTTATTTTCTCTTTACATTTCTTGATATCAAACATTTTAAAGATTTCATATTGACTCAAAACATCAATAACTGAAATTATTTTTGAATGGTAATCTAAAAAATCAGTTCTGCTAAAATCCTTGTCTAATAATTTTTCCGTGAAATTTCTTAAATCTTCAAAAATATTTTCATCAATAAAGCGACTATTGGTGTCCATTACAAAAAAACTTGTGTAACCGATAGGATATTCCTTATCGCTGATTGAAAACTTATCTTTTCTATATGTGATGCTAAAAAGATTAGTAGTATTCAGCTTTTTCAGCACATTGTCCTTTAAGTACATAGTATCAACTCCGTTTATATTATATCACTTTGAAAATAAAATCACAAGTGTATAGGAAAGCAAATTGTGTTGTCACAGACTTTTACGGCTTTTTGAAAATTTCTGACATTTATATATTAGAGGACAAAAGGAGTGATGAGGTTATGATTTATTAAAACTTTATACGGATTTAATTATTAAGAATGAAAGGATGTGGATAGCCAATATGGTTAAAAAATTTAAAAAACTTGAAATCTTTGATGGTGAAAGTCTTATGGACGAAAGAATTGAGCCGTTACAATTTTGCATTGATACTTTACTTCCACAGGGATTAATTATTCTTGCAGGTCCGCCAAAGGTAGGTAAATCCTGGCTTGTGCTTGATTGGTGCTTAAGTATTTCCAAAGGAGAAAAGGTCTGGAACTATAATACCAAGCATGGCACAACACTCTGTCTATGCCTTGAAGATAACAAAAGGCGATTGCAAAAACGACTTAATGTAATCACAGATGATGTGCCGAGAAATATTTTCTTTGCAACATCTTCCTGTTCACTTGCGGAGGGTCTTGAAGAGCAGATAGAGGATTTTGTGACGGAACACACAGATACAAGACTTGTTGTCATAGATACACTTCAGCTTGTAAGAAAGCCTCACAAAGATATTTCCTATGCAAATGATTATTATGAGATATCCAAGCTAAAACATCTTGCAGACAAGCTTGATATTTCTCTTCTGTTGATTCACCATTTCAGGAAAGAAAGCTCCGGTGATTTTCTGAATAACTTTTCAGGTTCAACAGCAATAACAGGTTGTGCTGATACTTTGATTTCTATCAGTGAAAAAGAAAGAGGTCAGAACAGAGCTGTTATGCAATGCTCAGGCAGAGATATTGAAGAGAGAAAAATTGAAATTGAATTTTCAAAGGAAACCCATAAGTGGAATATTGTTTCCGACAGCCTTGAAAATCCTGAAATTCTTTTGCCTGATGATGTGTTTGCTGTGATTGAATTTATGAAAAGTGAAAAGTTATTTGTTGGTAGCAACACTGAACTGACGGAAAAGTTCAATGCAGTCTATAAAAAGCAATACACGGCAAACGCTTTCAAGAGAATGCTAAATCAATATCGTTTTCAGCTTGAGGATTACAATGTGTTTTTCAATTCATACAGAAGCAGTGGTAAGCGTTATATCAACATTCGTTATGAAGAAAGTGACGATAGTGCCGATGATGACGATAAAATCCTTGTCCGATAAATATCGTCCATATCGTTCCTATCGTCACTAACGAGCCGTGTCAGGCAACGTGAGCCGATTTGTGGGATTATTTTGCATAGGTCGAGAAGTACCGACTGCAAGTAAAAATCTAAATTTGGGCGAATTTACGGCAGAGTTGGAATTTTATTTTAGGAGCAGAGGTTTGGGCTACATTTCCCGGACTTGTCCGGGGCAAGCAGAGCGCCCGGCTGTCCGCGCGTCGCAACTCGCCCTTGGTAGCTTGCCTTTACCTTAACGGCAAAGGCGTCGCTTTTCGGGCGGTTGCTCCTTTCCCCAAAAAGACTTGTCTTTTCGGGGACCCCACGAGCGAAGCCCGGACCCACTTTAACACGGAGGTGCATAAAAATAGAAAATCGTAAGAGAAATCAAACATTGAGTATAAGATTGACTCAATCCGAAAAATCTGCAATCTATAAAAAGTCAAAGAAAGCTCATCTGACATTGACTGAATATATTTTGAAATCTTCATTGCATACCGAAATAAAAGTTATTGATTTACAACCGTTACTAGTTGAGCTGAAAAGGATTGGAAACAATCTTAATCAGATAACAAGAAAGATAAACAGTGGTGCTTTTAATTCATACAACTTTAGTGAAATGATTGCTATGCAAAGAAAAATCTATGATGCAATCATAAAACTGTCGGAGGAAAAGTGATGGCGACCGTGACATATATTCGTGAGTCAAAACAATCAATCAGTGCGATGAAAGGTGTAATTGATTACTGCTGTCAGGATAAAAAAGTCTATGATGAGATTTCGAATCAAAGACTTGTCATCGGAATTAATTGTGACGGTGAGAATGTTTTTTCAGAATTCCTAGCAACAAAGAAATCGTATAAAAAGACGGACGGTATGAATTTCTACCAGTATGTTCAATCCTTCTCACCCGAAGAAAATATTACTCCGCAGAAAGCTCATGAGGTTGCATTAGAGTTTGCTGAGAAAGCGTGGACAGGATATGAAGTTTTGGTTGCAACACATTGCGATGCACAGCATATTCATTCTCACTTCGTAATCAACTCAGTCAGCTTTGAAAACGGCAAAAAGCTTCGTCAGAATCCAAACACACTCAAATCGTTACTGGCATTGAGCGATGAAATTTGCAGACATCATAATCTCTCAACTCTTGAACCTTACAACATGGGCGGTATAAAAATCTCTACAAGAGAATACCACACTGCGGTCAAAGGTCAGAGTTGGAAATTCAAACTGATGAATGACATAGACAAAGCTATGAACATAAGCGGAAGCAAGGAAGATTTCATAAATGCAATGTCGATTATGGGTTACTCGGTAACGTGGACAGGCGATAGGAAATACGTTACCTATCAATGTCCGAACAAAATGAAGTGCAGAGATATTAAACTACACAACGATAAATATTTGAAAGAAAGTATGGAAAATGAATTTAGATACAGGCAAGAACAATATTTTGGAAAGCCTCAAGCAGAGAAACAGCAACTCACTGACAGCGATAGAACTGCTTTCGGGAGAAACAAAAGTGATTTCGATTCCGTCACAGGTCAGGGAAGAAGAACTCACCCTGTTGAGAACGGCAATAACCTTTCAGCCAGAGCTGTACAACCGAATTTCAAACATTCCAAATACAGAACAGATGCCAGATTATCTGAAACAGATTTTAGAAATCGAACAAGAGTATATGGAAACAAGCTTGAAGAGTTGTCAGGCGGAGCTGAAGAAAATTTCGGAACAGGCGCTGAAAGAAATCAGGTCGATGCAGTTGCAGATGACCGAGTCTATCCAACAGGCGGGGAAGAGTCAAGAGCAGTTTTTGAACAATACCTTGCAAAAAGGTCAACAACTGGAGTCAGCAATATCAGAAATGGTGAAGAAGTCGACACTCCTGACAACTCTAAAATGGATAGCAATAACCATACTGTCCTCGGCAGTATCAACTCTCTTGCTGAATCACTTTCTCGTATAATTGATGATGATTCTGGGGATGAAGAAGAACGCAGAAAGCGGATTACAGCTGAGCAAAATGGAAGTGATATTGGAACTTTACTTGGACTTACCACCGGATTGATTGCGGGTGCGATATCAAAAGAAGAGAATACTGAATACGAAGATGAAGAATTTGATGACAGTCCGACTATGCAAATGTAGTCGGAGAAAGGAGGACTATGAGCAGAAAATCAGAACCAGTAATTATTGAATCTGTTTTTTACAACTACACAGGAACGGACGAGCAATTTAATACTTTCCTGAAAAGTGTAATCAAGGATTATGTTTCGGAAAATAATCTGTTGCCAGATGATGAAAATATTATTGATAAAAAGTCAGCTTAATAGCTGGATATTAGAAACGAGTTGTGATATGTTGTGGTTGCACCGAGGTGGTGTGACCACAACATTCAGATGATAAAACGGAGAGGAGAATTAAAATGAAAGTATGGCTATATTACAGGCTGTCAAGAGATGAAGATGCTGAACTCAATTCTCTTAACAATCAGCGAAACATTTTAGTAGAATATGCAAACGCAAACAATCACGAAATCGTGGGCGAATCCTTCGATGATAATGTAAGCGGTATGCACTTCAATCGTGAGGGTATCAACAAAATCTATGAAGAGGTTGAGAAGAAAAGCTTTGAAACAATCCTTGTAAAGGATATGTCACGGCTCGGCAGACATAAAACTCAAACAGCAATATTTATTGATTACCTAAGGAAAAATGGAATCAATGTAGTTTCAGTAACTGAAAATCTTGACACAGGAAACGAATCGGACGATTTGATTATCGGTTTTAAAGGACTGTTCAATGATATGTATGCCCGTGATATCTCAAAGAAAGTCAGAGCAGGAATGAATCAAAAGCTAAAGGACGGACTTGTCCTGACACCGCCTATGGGGTATTTCAAAGATAAGAATACCAACGAAATAGTCATAGTTGAGGAACACGCAGAAATTGTCCGTAGAATTTTTGATATGTATTTAAGCGGTTACGGATTCAATGCAATAGCGAAAATCTTGAATGAGGAAGGTGTGAAATCTCCTGCACACTATCAGAAAAAACTATTCGGCAAGAATCTCGGCTACAACAAACCCGAGATAGGCAGAAGATACCTATGGGATAACAAAGGTGTCAAGAGAATTCTTGAAAACGAGTTTTACATAGGTACGGTGGTTAATCACAAGACCTACAACAATAAAATCAATCACATCAGAAAGAATCTTCCCGAAGAGGAACAATACAGACATGAAAATATTGTACCTGCCATTATCGATGAGGATAAGTGGAAGCAGGTACAATTTTTAATCTCGGATAAAGTTAAAAGAAATGTAAGAGCAGGAAGTAATAAACCATGTCACAGATATGCAGGACTTATCAAGTGCGGTGACTGCGGCTCGTGTTTTGTATGCAAAACAAGAAAATGGCGAGAACATCCCGATAGGATAGAATATGTATGTAACGGCTATCACCGATACGGCAAGGAGAATTGCAGTCCGCATAGGGTAAACGAAAGGGACCTTGATGAACTGATATACAAGGAAATTCTTGCGGTCAAGGACTCTGCAATTGAAAATTACAAGTCCATTGAAACCGATGTTAAGAAGTGGATGAAGAAGAAAAACACGGTTAATAACAAGCTGAAAAAGCTGGAAGATAGGCTTGAACAGCGCAAGAGCGACCAAAAAGAAATACTCCTTGAACGCATCAGGGATAAGGAACACGCAGAAATCTATACCGAAATGCTAAAAACTTGCGAAGAAGATATACAGCAGATAACAGAAGAAATTGAATCTATTAAATACTACAATACAACGATTAAGAAACGCAAATCAGAGTTGAAGAAAACCGTAGACCTGATTGAAGAAATCATCAAGGACGGAGCAATCAGTGATGCAAATTTACGGTTGCTGGTTGATGAAATAATCATAAGTGAGCAAGATAAAAAACTAGATATTAAAATAAGCCTTAAAGCTAATTTTCCTGAACATGTGGTTGTATGTGGCGAAAAAGAGCATAATTTAAAATTTCAATTTAATCATAATGAGAGGGAAAAAAGGTTTGCATAGAAAGAAAATAAAATGTTTACACTTAATATTTGTGTTGTGTATGTCTTAATTTTTTGTTATAATACTTAAAAAAAGAATATCTCATATTTGCTTATTGTGAATTTAATTTTGTTAGCTAATATATAATAAAAAGGAGAATGAATTATGAGTTTTTATGATGGATTTAAAGATGTTCTATCTGTTGCACAAAAAGCCGATAACATTGATTTATATAGGAAGTTGTTAGATTTGAGTGCCCAAGCTCTCGAAATGCAGGATGAAATTACTCAGCTTAAACAACAGAATGCAGTGCTTAAAAAATATAAAGATATTGAAGCTAAGATAGTCAGGCATGATCAACCTTTTATATCATTGGCTGGAGAAGATAGTGATGTGTTATATTGTGCAACGTGTTGGGGAATAGAAAAAAAGCTTATTCAAGTAAAATGTAATTGTAATAATGGAGAGTTTAAATGTCCTAGATGTGAAACTGAAGGTATTTATAATAAAGAGGCTAATGAAGAAAACAGAAAAAAGCAACTGCAGGCAATTCGTAATATGTATTCGTCAAACTAAATGACAAATTGAAAAACAATTTTATTTCAGATTTTAAGAACTAAAATGAAAAAAGCCCGATAAAATCGGGCTTTTCGTGGTGCACCCGACAGGAATTGAACCTGCACTTCCTCTCGAAAATATGGACCTGAACCATACGCGTCTGCCAGTTCCGCCACGGGTGCATATTTAATTTTTCTCTCTGAATTTTTAGACGGTTGAGAGGTGAGAACCGAGGTGGAGCATATCACTTAATCCACAATTTGCAGGATATAGTTACTGAAATGAATTTACACAGAGGTGGTGCGACCTGAACCATACGCGTCTGCCAATTCCGCCATACCTGCATATTTATTAATTTGTGCTCTTGCGACAGGTTGGTCTGCCTACAAAATCTATTAAAATAGATTTTGCATAAGTTCGTATTGCCAAATCACAGATTTGGATACTCACTTAAATTCCGCCATACCTGCATATTTATTAATTTGTGTTCTTGCGACAGGTTAGCGATACTCAAAATATCATACTAACAGATTAATTATATCAAATCAATTAATAAAAGTCAATCGGATAGGCGAGAATTTTATATTTTGTTTTACAGCAGACAGCACAAAAATGCTGTCCGCCTTAATCAAATATAATTTAGACCGTAAGAATAAATATCATTCAATTTCTGTGTATAACTATATCGGCTGTCAGGTCAGTATCATTATACACTATATTATATCAAAGAGGATTGACCTGCTGCTTTGAGGGAAATTGCTCTGTCATAAAAAGGAGTAACCGTAAATTTGAGCCGCCCCAAAAAGTTAGACTGAAAATCTAACTTTTTGGAGGTCGGTTTTTTATGGCTACTCCTATATTTATCAGCGTTTTTTATTATTTAGTACCGAAAATTCTGTCGCCGGCATCACCGAGGCCCGGACGGATATATGCGTTATCGTCAAGTTCACGATCGAGTGCGCCAACATAAAGCTGAATGTCAGGGTGCGCTTTCATAAGGGTTTCAACGCCCTTAGGTGCTGCGATAATTGACATAAATTTAATTTTTTGACCGCCGTGCTCTTTGATGTAATCTACAGCGGCAACTGCCGAACCGCCTGTTGCAAGCATAGGGTCTACAACAACAATCTGTCTTTGGTCGATCGGCTCGGGAAGTTTGCAGTAATATTCGTGAGGCTCGTGAGTGACAGGGTCACGATAAAGTCCGATGTGACCTACTCTTGCTGACGGTACAAGTGCGAGAATACCGTTTACCATACCAAGACCGGCTCTTAAAATCGGTACTACGGCAAGTTTTTTACCTGAAATTACAGGCTGTTTTGACTCTTCAAGCGGAGTTTTAATATTAATTTCCTGTGTTTCAAGGTCAGAAAGTGCCTCGTATCCCATAAGCATAGCAATCTCTTCAACAAGTTTTCTAAACTCGTTTGTAGATGTGCTCTCTTTTCTGAGCAATGTGATTTTGTGTCGGATAAGCGGGTGTGTCATATATGAAACAGACATAATTTTCCTCCGTATTTTTTAATATTTTATCAACTTTATATATAATATCACATTTTGTAAATATATTCAAGCAGTAAATAAAATTTTTAGTGACTTGAATTTAACTCGGAAACTCTTATATTGTGAATTGTTGCGTTTTTTGACTCGATACGCAAGCTGTTCAGATTACTGTCGGCGATATATGTCATACCCATAAATACAGTGCCAAAGTCAGCGAAAATTTCAGTATATAAAGTATCGAAAATTATTCTCAAATCTACTGTGCCGTTCTCACATTTAAGCGGTGCGGATTTATCAAGGAACTGCAATATTTTATCATCTGCATTAAAAGATATTTTAAGACCGAAAAGCTCCAAAGAAAAAGATTTTTCCGCACTTGCAGAAACAGAAATATCGCAGGCTTTGCTTTGAATACTCTTAATAAACGGCATATCCGAATTAATCACAACATCGGTTTTGACATCTCTGTTTTTATAAAGCGTTTCAAATTCTTTTACAGGCAATGCCGATAGATACGGTTCACCGTTAATTGTTTTTATAGTCATATTTTGCGGTATGTTAAGACAACTGCCAAACGGATTATTCGGTATTACAAATGACGCAAAAGCAGTTCTCACTCGTCTGCCGTTAGGTATATCCGACCAGGATTGAGCGGCATATGACGCATTACCGAAATTCAGTCTTTTTTGTTCGGTTTCAATAATAAATTTATTGCCGTCAAACGAGCCGATATAATACCTGTCGGAGGCGGCGGAAAATATCCATTTAATATTTTTGCTGTCACCGTCTGCGCAAAGTGGATAAAAGTCGGGACATTCCCCATCGTCGGGTAATGTAATTTCCTGTATTTGCGACCAATCAAGCAGATTTTTGGATTTTAAAATCGCAAAGCTGTGACCGTCAAGGAAAAGCACCATAATATAACTGTCATCAGGTTCACAGTATATTACTTTCGGGTCACGGCTTTCTTTTATAATATTTTTAATTATAGGATTTTTGTCATATTTAATCAGCGTTTTGCCGCCGTCATTACTGTAAGCAAGACATTGTGTAAACGGTTTGCCTTTAGAGGTTTCTGATGTATTTCCCGCAGAAGTATAAAAATATAAGATTGCAGGCTCATTACCTCTCTGTAATCCTGTCAGGTTTTTCTTGTCAATTATTGCACTGCCCGAAAACATTGTGCCGTCTTTATCGGGAAAAAGTACATCTCCGATTTCCTGCCAATGTATAAGGTCATCACTTACTGCGCCGCCCCAATGCATATTTCCCCATGTGGCAGCAACTGGGTTATGCTGAAAATACATAAGATACCTGCCGCCGTAATATACAAGTCCGTTCGGGTCGTTTATCCAGCCTTTTGAAGCCGTAAAGTGCACCGATGGTCTGTATTTTCCGTCATAATCGAATGGTATTTTATCGGCTTTGTCAAAGCAAATATTCATCATAGGATTGGATATAATTTTCATCTTGTTACCCTTAAATCTTCTCATATTAACAGGAAATTTATAATCGGGAGAAGCATTGTCAAGTTTTAAAACTATATCATAAACGAGTTCATTGTCAATATAAAAATACAGCCTTTTGTTTTGTGCGTTATCGCTTGTCGGGAACAATATATAATTAGTATCACATAAAAATTTCATTTTATCACCTTGAAAAATCAGTAATATTAATAACAATTTAATTATATTATCAGTATTTATATTTGTCAATACATCACAAAACAAAAGCCGACAGATTGTATTCTGCCAACTTTCGTTTAATCGTTATTTATAATATTTCTGATTTCTTCTTCCGCCTGTCTTACTTCTTCAAGAAAAGCGAGTGAGGATACACGCAATGCGCCGTTTCCGAGAATTATCATTTGCTCAAGTGCGTCAGAAGTGACAACACGCACTCTGTTGTTTTTCGCAAGTTTATGCGATACTTTCTCTATGTACATATCAGCCGTTTCCGCCTCTTTGGTGTAAACAATGCTGATTCCGTTCACGGTTTCCACTTCTCTGTACTGCCCTTTTACACGGTAAGCATCAAATACGAGAATAAGATTGCACTTGCTATATCCCTGATAATTGCAAAGAATATTTATAAGCACCTGCCTTGCACCGTCAAGACTGCGTTCCGTCAATTCTTTGAGGTGCTCCCAGGCAAAAATCACATTGTATCCGTCTACAAGCAAATATTCCGTGCCGTTGTACTGCGGATTTTTCATTAATTTTTCAGCCGCCTTATCTATTGCGGAAACCGCAGTAACCTTTCGCTTTTCTGGTGCTTTTTTATGAGTAATTGGGCCGTAAGTCTGTTCAAAAATTTGCATAAGTTCTTTGTCAAGAGCAAAAACATCGTCCTGATTCTTGCATTTTTCAAAGGCGTTTTTGCTGTTTGTACTTACGCTGTCCTCCTTAACGGGTTCAAGAATACTCGGCAAATGCATATGCTGTGCAACTTCATTCCAAGGCACATTGTAACCTGCACCGTGCGAGCAAAAGACAGAGCCGCAGGGATTTTCCAAGTCGGCATCGCAGTCATAACCGATACCTTCAATAACTTCTTCTGCATTGTGACACGGCTCATATCCCTTTAAAATACACGCAAGTTTGCCCTTGCCGTGAGTGTATTGCATAACCTCTTTTGTGTAACTTCCCATTTCCGAAACAGGGCAGGTGCCGCTCAAAACCGTAACATCTCCCCTGCTTTCCGGTGATGAAAATGTACCGTTCATACGCTGAATATCCGACATCGCCCTGCCGATATTTTCATTGGGAACTTCAAGCGTAAATTCATAAACGGGTTCAAGCAAAACGCTTTTTGCCGAGCGCAAACCTTGTCTTACAGCTCTGTAAGTTGCCTGTCTGAAATCTCCGCCCTCGGTATGCTTTGCGTGAGCTTTGCCCGATACAAGCGTAATTTCAACATCAGTAATCGGTGAACCTGTCAACACTCCGATGTGCGTTTTTTCGTGCAGATGAGTAAGAATAAGCCTTTGCCAATTACGGTCAAGCAAATCTTCTTTACAGCGTGAATTAATGATAATTCCACTGCCACGCTTAAGCGGTTTTATAAGCAGATGAACCTCCGCATAGTGCTTGAGCGGTTCAAAATGGCCTACTCCCTCAACGGTATTTTCAACGGTTTCTTTATAAATAATACTTCCCGTGCTGAATTCAACCTTCATACCAAAGCGTTCGTAAATTATACTTTTGAGCACTTCAAGCTGAATTTCGCCCATAAGCTGAATATGAATTTCCGCAAGTCGGCTGTTCCAAACCACATTAAGCTGTGGGTCTTCATTCTCTATAATCTTAAGTTTTGTAAGGGCAGTGTGTGGGTCTGTTCCGTCCAAAAGGTCGACACGATAAGTGAGAACAGGCTCAAGCATTGGCAAATCGGAATCCGCTTGTGCACCAAGCCCGTCACCAGGTTTTGCAAAGGTAATGCCTGTTACTGCGCAGACAGTACCTGCCGCCGCCTCGTCAATCGCAGTGAATTTCTCTCCCGAATACACTCTGATTCGGTTCACTTTTTCGGCATTGACATTTTTGTCGCTCTTAAGCACCTCACGCACCTTTAAACTTCCGCCCGTCACTTTCAAAAAAGTAAGTCTGTTGCCCTGATTATCCTCTGCGATTTTAAAGACTTTCGCACCGAATTCATCGGGATAATCGGGCATTTGTGTATATAAGTCAAAGCAATCTATAAATTCACGCACGCCGTCAAGCTTCAGTGCCGAACCGAACATACACGGAAAAATTTTGCGCTGTTTAATCGCTCTTACAATATCCGAATTTTCAACGCTGTCGGTTTCGTAAAATTTCTCGAGAATTTTATCGTCACATACAGCAACGCTCTCACGAAAAGCATCTGTATTTCGGTATGTAAAATCAATGCAGTTTTCATCAAGATTTGTTCTAAGCTGTGCCATAACCGCAAGTTTATCCGCACCGTCAAGATCCATTTTATTTACAAAAATAAAACACGGCACATTGTATCTTTTAAGGAGTTTCCAGAGTGTTGCAGTGTGACTTTGCACACCGTTTGTACCGCTGATTACAAGAATTGCATAATCGAGAACCTGCAAGGTGCGCTCTGCCTCGGCTGAAAAATCAATATGTCCGGGGGTGTCAAGCAGAGTAAATTCGGTATCGTTGTACTTCATTACAGCCTGTTTTGAAAATATGGTAATGCCTCTGTCACGCTCAAGCGAAAATGTGTCGAGAAAAGAATCCCTGTGGTCAACTCTGCCAAGTTTTGTAATATTGCCCGAACAGTACATAAGCGCCTCTGAAAGCGTAGTTTTTCCCGAGTCAACATGAGCAAGTATTCCGACTGCGATTTTCTTCATTTTATCACCGTACCCTGCAAAATAATACAAAAATCAATTAATAAAATTATATCACAGCAAACGCAAGTTGTAAATTATCCAATTGTATTTTTATAACTTAGCAATCATCGGTCGGGTAAACACAGCAAAAGCCAAGCCAATCTTCTTAAACTTGTTTTCCGATAAATTTGTAACTTTAATCATTTTTCTTAACTTCTTTTAAAGTTATTTTCATTAAGTTAGTTTTTGCTAACTTTCCTTTTAAGAAAAGCTGTGTGTAAAGCATCGTGTAAATACTTGTTCACACAGGTTATGTTTTTAGATATTCTGGTTTATACTGTATAATTAGCACTTACAGTTTTTTCTGCATAAACGGCTAACCTTTTGCCGCTTTTAGACATTTCATCGTCAAGATTAAAAATATCACCGAATTATTACGGCATTGCGTAAAATAATAACTACGGGGTGATTTTATGAAAAGTAAAAATAAAACAAATAATGCGGCAAAAGAAAATGAATTTGCAAACGCAAATAAAAATCTTGAGCGCTGTCTTGACCAAATGGCGAACGCTTATTCAACCTACGACTGCACAGGGCTAATTCCGAGCAAGCCCGAAAACGAGGCACAGCTTGAGTCATACAAAGAAGTTTACAACTACCTGCCGACCGATGCGGACACTTTATAAAACAATGTTGTTTTCGAGAGCGGCATTTATTTCCCGAGAAATATTTTTCATATCATCGGGAATCGGCGCAGTGACAGTAATCGGCTGTTTTGTTATCGGGTGCACAAAATCAAGTTTACCGCAGTGCAAAGCCTGCCTTTGAATTTTATCGAGTCTGCCTCCGTACAAATCATCGCCCTCAAGCGGATGACCGAGGTATGCCATATGGCAGCGAATCTGATGCGTTCTGCCTGTTTCAAGCACAAGACTTACCAGCGTGCAGTCTTTGCCCTTTACAAGGACTTTGTAATGCGTAACGGACGGTGCGCCGTCTGATGTGACCTCTCGCACCATTTTGGAGTCTTTTTTTAACGCTATCGGTGCATTTACAGTGCCGTTTTCATTTATAATTCCCGAGCAGACTGCAATATATGTTTTATTAAGAGCAAATTTTACAGCATTTGCAGTGTATCGGTCTTTGGCAATAAAAACTATACCGGAAGTATCCTTGTCGAGCCTGTTGATTGCACGAAAAGTGAATTCCTTACCTTTGCTCTGCGCATAAAATGCCACAAGATTGGCAAGCGTGTCGCTTTGGTGCTGTTTTACAGGGTGAACAGGCATTGAATACGGCTTGTTTACAATTAAAATATAGTCGTCTTCGTACAAAATGTCAAGTTCGCCCTCGACAGGCTCAATACCGATTTTTTCATCGGGCAGACTGATTTCTACAGTTTTTCCTGCCGACACAGTATCTATCGTACGCAAAATTTTTCCGTCCATCAAAATACCGTCTTTTTCACGCTTTAATCGTGTTATCATTCTTGATGAAAGTCCGCAGAACGAGCGCAGAAAGCTAAGGGCATTCACCCCGTTATATTCGGTTGGAACGGTAAAAATCAGCTTATCAGACATAAATATATCTCCATATCAGAAATACTAAAATACATTGAAGTGCAAAAATTACAGGAATACCAATCATAAATTTCGGATGTTTGGTTTTGTGGCGGATAATCAGCATAGTTATATACATAGACACACTGCCGCCGAGCGCTGAAAGCAAAAGCAAGGTGCTTTCGGGAATTCTCCACTTTCTTTTAATTGCTTTTACTTTATCTGATATTGTTACAATGATTGATACAAGGTTTATCAGTACAAGATAAATCAGTAACAATTGTGAATAAATTTCCATATTACACCTCAAAAGGAAGGATTTAGATGTCTGTAAAAAAACTTGCACCTGTAATTGTATCTGCCGTTCTGCTGATAACCGCCCTTGTGGCACGAGCGTACTCGGTGAAAAACGAAGTAAAACCAACTTCAACCGCAACGGTCGACACTGCCACAATCGACAGTGCAGTCGATGAGCAGCCGAAAAAAGCCGAAAAAGAAATGCGTGGCGTGTGGGTTTCTTACATAGAACTTGATATGCAGAACGAAACGGACAAAAGTGAAGCCTCATTCAGAGAAAAATTTAAAAACATAGCAATCAACAGCAAGAATGCAGGATTTAACACACTTATAGTACAAGTCCGTCCGTTTTGTGACGCACTGTACGATTCAAAGTTTTTCCCTTATTCGCACATTTTGAGCGGCGAACAGGGAGTAAATCCAGGTTATGACGCACTTGAGGTAATGTGCGAGGTCTGTTCGCAGCTTGACCTTGATATTCACGCATGGGTGAACCCGTACAGAATCAGCACAGACAGCACTCCGCAAGCCTTGAGTGAAACCAATCCGTATGTGATTGACAACGAAATAGGCGAAGAAACCGAAAACGGAATTTTTTTAAATCCCGCAAACAAAATGGCACGAAACCTTATAATCGACGGTGTAACCGAAATTGTAAGGAATTACGATGTTGACGGAATACAATTTGACGATTATTTTTATCCCACGCAAGACAGTGATTTTGACGATACGGAATATGCCGATTATGTGGAAACCGTAGGCGAAATGAACTGTATGTCAATTGACAATTGGCGGCTTGCCAATGTAAACACGCTGATTTGCGATACCTACAGAGCAATTCATAAAATCAGTGATGATGTGAAATTCGGCATTTCCCCGCAGGGAAATATCGACAACAATGCACAGATTTACGCCGATGTAAAAACATGGTGTATCTGCAAAGGTTTTGTGGACTATATCTGCCCACAGCTTTATTACAGCCTTGACAATCCCGCATTGACATTTGAAGATTCCCTCACCGCATGGTCTAATCTTGATATTAATAAATCGGTAAAACTATATGTCGGATTGGCAGGCTATAAAGCAAACAGCGATGCCGACGAGGGCACTTGGCTTTACAGCGACAACGTGCTTAGTAAGGAATATAAGATTGCTATGCAAAACGAAAAAGTAAGCGGAATAATGCTTTATTCATATTCAGCTCTTGAAGATGAAAACGCAAGTGCTGAAATAAATAATCTTACAAATGCCATTAAAAACAGCCAAAGGTAAAGTTAAGCTATTGTGCCAACGCAGAAATCATCTTCGGCAGATGTAATTTTAACATTCACAATCTGACCGCAAAGGTTTTCGTCGTCGAATATAATATGAACAGGTGTGTAGTTTTTTGTGTAACCCTCAAGATAGCCGTGGCGAAGTCGCTCAATAAGCACAGACTCAGTAAGACCGACCTGTGTTTTCAGAAATTCCGCTCTTGACTCGGCAACAAGCTCGCCCATCTCTTTGGCTCTCTGCTCCTTGATATTCGGCGCTATCTGGTTAGGCGCTTTGTCGGCAACCGTGCCTTTTCTTCTTGAATACGGGAACACATGTACCTTTGCAAAGCCTGTCTGCTTTACAAAATTCATAGAATCTTTAAAGTCATCTTCGGTTTCGCCTGCAAAACCTACCATAACATCGGTGGTTATTGAAGAATTGTCAAATGTCTTTCTGATGTTAGATACAATCTTGCTGTACTCGGCGGTATCGTAATGTCTGTTCATTGCTTTTAATGTGTTGTCACAGCCGCTCTGCAGTGAAAGGTGGAACTGTGGGCAAAACTTAGGTTGAGCGGCAAGCCTTTTTATCATCGGTTCGTCCATTTGCTCCGGCTCAACAGAACCAAGTCTGACACGCTCAATTCCCTCTTGTGCACACACACATTCTACGGCATCGGCAAGGTTAAGTCCCTCGTCCTGACCGTATGCGGAAAGATTAATACCTACAAGCACAACCTCAAGATAACCGTTGTTTGCGATTTTTTTCACTTCGGCTTTAAGCGCCTCTATACTCTTTGAACGAACTCTGCCTCTCGCAAAAGGAATAATGCAGTATGAGCAGAAGCGGTTACAGCCGTCCTCGATTTTTATAAATGCTCTTGTATGCTCGCCGAGAGAAGATATGGATAAATCTTCAAATTTCTCGTTTTTTACAGGGTGCGGTGATATAAAAACATTTTTCATATGATTTTCAATATATTCGTAAATTGCGGGAACAAGCTCCGCTCTTTTTGCGTTTCCGAGCACTATGTCGCAATTCTCAAAATTTTCCTGTCTGTCGGGAAAAGCCTGCGGCATACAGCCTGTAAGCACAATAATTCCGTCAGGATTTTCTCTGCGGATTTTATTGATAAGCTTACGGTTTTTAGCGTCGCTTACCGAAGTTACGGTGCAGCTGTTTACAACAGTAATATCGGCAGGTGTGTTTGGCTTGGCAAGTTCAAATCCGTTTTTTAGAAGATCCTCACGCATTGCCTGTGATTCATACTGGTTTACTTTACAACCGAGGGTAATTATATTAAAATTCATACTGATTTTCCTTTTTTTCGTATAATATGTGGATTTTAAAATATTGCTTATTTTGTTATTGAATTAATGTCAAAAAAATGGTATTATAGTGCTGTTATTATTTTAACGAGGTGATATAAGATGTTTAATATTCCGATTACAATTACAAGTCAAAAAGAAATTATGGATGTATTTGAAATTTTCACAAAATTTCCCCACGAAACTATAATGATAAAAAACGGCGATGTCGCCATTGACGGACACTCTATTATGGGATTTTTCTCGTTAGATATTAACAAGCCTGTTGAGCTTGTTTTAAGCTCCGAGCCGACAGAAAGCTTTACAAATGCGCTTTCAAAATATATGGTTGCCGCATAAATAAAATTTACACATTTTTAAACCCTATGACATTTGCCATAGGGTTTTTGTTTCATCAGGAATTTTTATCAACAGTATGGAACTTCTTTAAGTTACCTGTCTTTTCGCTGCGCTTGTCAAGCTCTGCAAGCACATCTTCAAGAGGGATGTTCTGCTGAACCATCATAACTGTAAGATGATAAATAAGGTCTGCAATCTCATAAACAGTTTCGCTGTTGTCGCCGTTCTTTGCGGCAATAATTGTTTCACTGCACTCCTCGCCTACTTTTTTGAGAATTTTGTCAATTCCCTTGTCAAGCAGGTAACAAGTATATGAACCTTCCTTTGGATTATCTCGTCTGTTTACAACTGTCTGATAAAGTGCTGAAAGAATTTCATTCTCGTTCACTTGTATTCACCCTTTATATATTATTTTAATTGTGTATAAAAACAGGAATGATTGCCTGTGTGACAAGCTGCGCCTGTCTGCTCAACCGTAATAAGCAAAGTATCGTCATCGCAATCTCCGAAAATTTCAATTACTTTTTGAAGATGTCCCGATGTAGCGCCCTTGTTCCAAAGCTCCTGACGGCTTCTTGACCAAAACCATGTGTATCCTGTTTCAAAGGTCTTTTTCATACTCTCTTTATTCATATAGGCAAGCATAAGCACTTCGCCTGTTGATTTTTCCTGAATAATTGCAGGAATTAAATCTGATTTCACAAAAAATTTATCAAAATCAATATTTTTTTCCATAGTGTTTTCCTTAAATCTTGCTTGTAATTTCAATAGCCTGTTTCAAATCAAGGTTGCCGGTGTAGATAGCCTTGCCGCAGATTGCGCCGTAAACATCAAGCTCCGCAAGGTTAATTATGTCTTTAAGAACAGATACGCCGCCGCTTGCTACTACTCGACAGTTTACCTCGTGAACAAGGTCGTCAAGCTGCTTTAAATTAGGACCGGCAAGTGTACCGTCCTGGTCAATATCGGTAAACACAATCTGACCAACGCCAATATCCTCCATACGCTTTGCAAGCTCTATGTAGTTGATTTCCGATTCGTCAATCCAACCCTCGGCACAAACCATACCGTTTTTAGCATCAATGCCAACCACAATTTTGTCGCCGAAAGCCTTTACCGCCTCAATTACAAAGTCAGGATTTTTTACAGCCGCCGAACCCAATATAACCTTGTCGATGCCGTTGTTAAGGTAGCGTTCAATAGCAGCCATATCACGAATACCGCCGCCTACTTCTACCTTAAGTCCGCTCTGCTTTGCCACATCAATGATGAGGTCTGCATTTGCGAGAGTAGCGTCCTTAGCGCCGTCAAGGTCAACCATATGCATATACTGTGCGCCTGCCGCTTTAAACTGTTCGGCCGCTTTATAAGGTGTGTCGCACACCTTTTCTACAGTAGCGTAATCACCCTTAAAAAGTCTTACGCAGTTACCGTCTTTAATATCTATTGCAGGTAAAATAATCATTTATAACACTCCTTTAGTGGAAAGAGGCTTATTTGAGGTATTTTCCTTTACGGCAAGTCTTAATGCGTGAGCAACCGCTTTATAAATTGCTTCTGTAATATGGTGAGAATTGTCACCGTACAATGACTTTATGTGCAGAGTAATGCCTGCATTGTAAGCAAGTGCTCTCATAAACTCAACAGTCATAGCACAATTGTACTGACCGCACATTTCCTGCGGAAATTCTGCGTCAAATACAAGGAAAGGTCTGCCGCTTATATCGACAGAGGCAAACGCAAGCGCCTCGTCCATCGGTACATAAAAACTGCCGAAACGGTCGATAGAAGATTTATCTTTTAAAATTTGAGAAAATGCCTTGCCGAGGACTATACCCGTATCCTCAACTGTATGATGCTCGTCAACATACAAATCGCCCTTAACCTTAAGCTCAAGACCAAAGCCTGCGTGTGTGGCAAACGAATTGAGCATATGGTCAAAAAATCCAATGCCTGTGTCAATTGAAATATCTCCGCCCTCAAGACAAAGTGAAAGCTTGATGTCGGTTTCTTTGGTTTTACGGCTGATTTCTGTTTGGCGCATTTTCTCACCTCAAATAAGTTATCTAAACAGAGCCTAAAAGCTCAGTCTATATGATTATATCCTTTTTAAAGACGATTTACAATAAATATTACAAAATTTTAATAATTTCCGTAAATTTAAATCAAATAAATTTTTTGACAAAACACTCTGTCAAATCACTATTCATTTTAACTCAAAATCATTTATTCAAAATCAATGTCCTCAAATCTGACTTTGATTGAATTTGCGTGTGCTGTAAGTCCCTCTGTGTCCGCAAAGCGAACTACATCCTGCGCATCGTTTCTTAATGCTTCTTCTGTGTAGCAGATAAAGCTTGATTTCTTAACAAAGCTGTCAACCGAGAGCGGTGAGAAAAATCTTGCTGTACCGCTTGTAGGAAGAACATGGTTAGGACCTGCAAAATAGTCGCCGAGAGGTTCAGGTGAATAGTGGCCGAGGAATACCGAACCTGCGTTGTCGAGTTTGCCTACATACTCCATCGGATTTTCACAGCATACTTCTAGATGCTCCGGAGCAAGCTCGTTTGCGAAAAGTACGGCCTGTTTCATATCACTGCACACAATAATCGCACCGAAATTGTCAAGCGAAGAATTTATAATTTCATTTCTCGAAAGGGTCTGAACCTGTCTTTCAAGCTCTTTTACAGTCTGATTTGCAAGTTCTTCGCAGTCTGTAAGAAGAATTGCAGACGCAAGTTTGTCGTGCTCTGCCTGGCTCATAAGGTCGGCGGCAAGGAACTTAGGATTAGCCGATTTATCGGCAATAATAAGAATTTCGCTCGGGCCTGCAATCATATCAATATCAACTGTACCGTACAAAAGTTTTTTGGCTGTGGCAACAAAGATATTGCCCGGACCTACAATCTTGTCAACCTTAGGTACGCTCTCTGTGCCGTATGCCATAGCAGCAACAGCCTGTGCGCCGCCCATAAGGAAAATTCTGTCAACACCCGCAAGCTTGGCGGCTGCAAGAATATTTGGGTTTGGCTTGCCGTTTTTCATAGGAGGTGTGCACATTACAATTTCCTCAACACCTGCAATTTTAGCGGGAATTGCATTCATAAGTACAGATGACGGATACGCAGCTGTACCGCCGGGAACATAGATGCCGACACGCTTCAAACCTCTGATACGCTGTCCCATAATAACGCCGTTATTCTTTGTGGTAAGCCAGCTCTGCTGAACCTGGCGCTTATGGAAATCCTCAATATTCTTTGCGGCTTTTCTTACTGTTTCGATATATTTAGGGTCACATTCAGAAATTACGGCGTCGATTTCATCAGCAGAAATCTCTGCCTTTTCAGGTGCTTTGCCGTCAAATTTAACGGTGTAGTCATATACCGCCTTGTCGCCGTTTGTCTTAACATTTTCAATGATTTCAGACACAATCGGAATAACATTCTTGTCTGAATTTTGCGCTCTGCTTTTGAGAAGTTCTATAAAATCGTATTCCTTTTTTCCGTCAGCAATTACAGTAGTAATCATTTTGTTACAGCCTCCAGTTTCTTTTGAAGTTCTTCAATTTCAGCCTTGCGAAGTTTAAGGCTTGCTGTGTTTGCAATCAGTCTTGCCGAAATTTCAGTTACCCACTCAATAACCTCAAGTCCGTTTGCCTTTAGTGTTGAGCCGGTTTCTACAATATCTACAATGCCGTCAGAAAGTCCCACAAGCGGAGCAAGCTCTACCGAGCCTTCAATTTTAATAATTCTGACATCCATATTTTTATCGTCAAAAAACGCACGGGTTACATTCGGATACTTTGTTGCAATAGTCTTTGTGTTGTAGCCGCTGTAAAAATCTGTGCATTTTTTAGTGGCAAGGGCAAATCTGCACTTGCCAAAGCCCAAGTCAAGCAACTCGTAAAAAGAATTGCCGTTTTCGAGAATGGTGTCTTTACCTACAACACCTAGGTCGCACACACCGTGCTCAACATATGTAATAACATCGGCCGCCTTTGCAAGCACAACCTCAAAGTCGTTGTCACCTATAGGAAGAATCAATCTTCTGCCCTTATTGATAACCTCGTCGCAGTTGTAACCGATTTTTTGAAAAAGCTCAATAGTTGTTTTCTCAAGTCTGCCCTTTGTAAGAGCTATTCTTAATGGTTTCATTTGAAAAATCCTTTCACACTCAGCCGATAATCTGTACTTTTTCTATACCCATTTTTTCTGCAAAAGCCTTTGCCTCTTCAAGAGTTTCGAGCACGCAGAAACGGGCATTAATTCCGTTTCTCTGCATATCGGCAACGGCATTGATTGCCTCAATCTCTGCGCCGTCATTTGCATAAACGAGAATATCGGGCACATCTGTGTAGCTTGTATTTTTATCGGAAAGCAATTTTTCTGTGATTGCGTCTGTGTCAATAGCAAAGCCTGCTGCGCCCATAGGAGCGTCAAATTCAGAAAGGAGGTCATCGTATCTGCCGCCCGAAAGAACTGCGTCACCTATGCCTGAAATATATCCGCAGAAAACAAAACCTGTATAATAATCGTTTCTCTGTACAAGACCGAGGTCAACAATGAGTTTGTCCCCAAGTCCGAGAGTTTTAAGCGAATCGTAGAGTGTATGTAAATAATTGAGTGCGTCAACAGCCTTTGTGCCGCTGCAAAGCTCTGTTGCCTTGTCAAACACTTCGTCACCGCCAAAGAGCGACGGCAAACTTCTGATAGCGGTTACAGCCTTGCAAGGCTCAAGTTTGTCAAGCAGGTTATTAAGAGCAGAATAATTTTTGCCCTCAATGGTAACTCTGATTTTCTCTTTGAAATCCTCGTCAATATCTATTTCGCTGATAAGTGCGTTAAATACCTGTGCGTGTCCAAGCTCGATTCTGAAATCGTCAGCTACGCTCATAATGGCTCTGATTGCTGTAGAGAGCACCTCAAGGTCTGCCCTCTTGCCCTTTACGCCGAGCAATTCAACGCCCATCTGCATAAATTCATTTCTTCTGCCCATAAGAGTAGGGTTATTTCTGTACACTGCCTGCTTATAGTAAAGTCTTACAGGCATAATGCTGTTTTTAAGTCTTGACGACACCATTCTTGCAATCGGAAGTGTTGAATCGGGACGCATAACAAGAAGTCTGCCTTTGTTGTCAACTGATTTAAACATTGACTGCTGGTCAATTCCGCTGCATTCCATTGAAAAAATATCGTAAAATTCAATGCCCGGTGTGATTACTTTCTTAAAACCACCCTTTGTAAATACCTTTTCTATTTTGCCGCATACATCGTCCATTGCCGAACACTCCGCAAAAAGAAAATCTTTCATTCCTTCGGGGGTAATTTTTAAATTCTTTTTCATAAAAACCTCTTTATAAAACGCTTTAGCGTACTAATATGCTAATATAATAACATACAAAAATGTACTTGTCAATTTTTTAACAAAAATATTTTTAATTACAGAGCAGCAAACAATTTTACTGCTCTGCAAAATAAATATTATTCTTTGTCGTCTTTATTATCGTCATTGCTTTCGGAATTTGTATGTTTATCAGGTTTGATAAACTTCAAAAGCTTTTCCTTTTGAGCGTTTTCCTTTTCTTCTCTTATCTTCTTTTGTTCTGTGGCAATCTTTACATAATTAAGCACCTCAAAGTCAAGTGCCTCCTGAGCGATTTTGCCTTTGTTGTCAATAGCGTTTTTAACTCTTTTGCCAATCAGCGTATAAATAACCGCATATATAGGAGTACCTAAAATAAAGCCTACCATACCGAATAAACTTCCGCCGACGATAACGCTGAAAAGTACCCAGAAACTTGAAAGTCCGACCTGACTGCCGATAATCTTCGGCTTGAAAAGGTTGCCGTCAAGCTGTTGAATAACAAATACAATCGCAATGAATATAATCATATCCCACGGGCTTTCAAGGAAAAGAATAACAGCACTCGGGATTGCACCTATGAAAGGTCCGAAAAAAGGAATAATATTTGTTACACCGATAAGAACCGCAATCAATGCGGCATATGGCAATTGGAAAATAGACATTGTAATGAATGTGAGCACTCCGATAAAAGCGGCGTCAATAATGTCGCCAACAAGGAATCTACCGCATTTTGTATCGGTAATATCGACAATCTCATAAACTTTAGGCAAGAATTTTATCGGAATAAACGCAACGGCAAGGCGCTTTACCTGTCTGCACAACATTTCCTTTGCTGACAGGAAGTAAACGGAAATTACAATACCCATAATAAAGTTATAAATTCCCGCCGTGGTGTTTGTAATCATAGGTACAAGAGTATCAAACAACACATTTTTTGAGAAATTTGCAATTGTAGTGCCGTTTAAATTCTTTGCAATCTCTTTGCCGAGTTGAGCAAAAGATGCGTCAATATCAATGTTTGCATTATAAGTCTTATTAGCCCAATCGGCAACGCTTGAAAGCCATTCATATACTGAATTAAAATATGACGGCACTCTTTCAACAAGGCTCGAAATATTGTCGCCGATCTGCGGAACAAGAATGGCAATCAAAAATCCGAGTACGGCAATTACCGCCGTATATGTGCAAATTATAGATAACGGTTTGCGCATTTTCGCAAAAAAAGCTTTTTTGTTTTTCAAAAATCCGAATACTTTTGAATAAAAGAATTTGTAAGGAAAATTTAAAATATACGCAAACAAAAATCCTATTACAAACGGTGTCAGAATAGATGCAAACATACAAATTGCGTTCCATACCACACTGAAATTATCCTTTACAAACAGCAAAAATATTGTAAAAAGAATACAAATCAGTACATTTTTTAATGTAAAAAGTTTTTTCATTTATTACGCCACTCCTTAAAACAATGACATCTGAGAGCTTTCCGGAAGTCCCTCAAGTGCGCCGATATTTTTCAGCGACTCAATTATAGACTTGGAAACCTTTGTCTTTATCTGCATTTCTTCAATGGAAAGGTATGTATTTACCTTTCCCGATTCAGCGAGAGATATTGCGGCGCTTTCGCCAAGTCCGGGAATTGTTGAAAACGGAAGTCTTATTTTGCCGTCCTCAACCTTGAACATTTTAGCCTCGGATTTGTAAATGTCAACAGGCAGAACTTCAATTTTTCTTGCAAGCATTTCATTTACAATCTGAAGTGTAGCGTACTCCTGATCTTCTTTTGTAGACGATTCGTGGGCGCTTTGCTTTTGCTTTATAAGTTTCATTCTGTTTTTAACAGCCTGATGTCCCTGCATAAGCACAACACCGTCAAGGTTTTCGCTTCGTACCGTAAAGTAAGCTGCGTAATATTCAACAGGCTTATGCACCTTGTACCAGCCAAGTCGCAATGTAGCAATCATATATGCGGCGGCGTGGGCTTTCGGGAACATATACTGAATTTTCATACAGGAATCAATGTACCATTCGGGAACATTGTTATCTCTCATCGCCTTGAAATGTTCTTCGGTAAGCAATTTTGTCGCATTACCTTTACGGACAATTTCCATTATCTTAAATGCCATACCCGGCTCAAGTCCCTTATGCATAAGGTAAGTCATAATGGAATCTCGAGTACCGATAACGCTTGAAATATCGCAGGTATGATTATGAATAAGCTCCTGCGCATTGCCAAGCCATACACCTGTTCCGTGTGACAAACCTGCAATCTGCAAAAGGTCGGTAAATGTTTTTGGCTTAGCCTCTACCAACATTCCTCGTACAAAGGAAGTGCCGCATTCGGGCAAGCTGAATGTACCTGTTTCTGAGCCTATATCTTCGGGAGTTACACCGAGAGCTTTGGTTGATGTAAACAGGCTCATAACCTCGGGGTCACTCATTGATACTTTCATAACGGGAATACCCGTATAAAGTTCAAGATAGTGATAAATTGTCGGAACATCGTGTCCGAGCTCATCAAGTTTTGTAATTGTATCGTGAATAGAATGGAAGTCGAAGTGAGTGGTAATATTGTCGGACTTCATATCGTTTGCAGGGTGCTGAACAGGACAGAAGTCGTAAACTTCGCTTGTTCTCGGTACAACAACCATACCGCCCGGGTGCTGACCAGTTGTACGCTTAACGCCCGTACAGCCGAGAGCAAGTCGCTTGATTTCAGCCTTATGAAGAATCATACCCTTATCGTTGGCATAACCCTTTACATAGCCGATAGCGGTTTTTTCCGCAACGGTAGAAATAGTACCCGCCTTAAACACATTGTTTTTACCGAACAGTTCCTCCGTGTATCTGTGCGATTTTGACTGATACTCACCGCTGAAATTAAGGTCAATATCAGGCACTTTGTCGCCTTTAAATCCAAGGAATGTTTCAAACGGAATTTCGTGACCGTCCTGGTCCATAAGAGTGCCGCACTCGGGGCAATTCTTAGGAGGCATATCAAAACCCGAACCGTAACTGCCGTCTGTAATAAATTCGCTGTGTTTACATTTTGGGCATATATAGTGCGGACAAAGCGGATTTACTTCGGAAATACCCGACATTGTCGCAACGAATGACGAACCTACAGAACCTCTGGAACCTACAAGATAACCGTGTGCCTCGCTGTCGGCAACGAGTTTTTGAGCGGTCATATAAAGTACGGAGAAACCGTAGGTTGTAATTGAATTAAGTTCTTTGTCAAGACGAGCTTTAACAATTTCAGGAAGAGGGTCACCGTATTTTTCCTTTGCCCTTTCCCATGTGATAGAAACGAGTTCTTCCTCCGCACCCTCAATGTTAGGAGGGAAAGTTCCCTTCGGAATAGGTCTTATCGACTCGCACATATCGGCAATTTTGCGTGGATTTGTGACAACAACTTCGTATGCCTTTTCTTTGCCGAGGTACTCAAATTCTTTGAGCATTTCCGCTGTGGTTCTAAGGTAAAGCGGAGCTTGGTCTTCGGCATCTTTAAAGCCCTGACCCGCCATAAGAATTTTTCTGTAATCGGCGTCCTTCGGGTCCATAAAATGAACATCGCAAGTAGCACAAACAGGCTTGCCGAGTTCTTTGCCGAGTTTTACTATAGTCTTATCAATTTCGTGGAGTTCTGCCTCATTGGCAAATCTGCCCTCACGAATCATAAAATTATTGTTTCCCGCAGGCTGAATTTCAAGGTAGTCATAAAATGATGCAATTGCTTTGATTTCAGGCCACGGCTTTCCGAGAAGTATAGCCTGATACAGCTGACCTGCACAACAAGCCGAGCCGATTATAAGTCCCTCACGGTGCTTAACAAGCTCACTCTTAGGTATTCTCGGCTTTTTATAAAAATATGTGAGATGAGCGTAAGAAATCAATTTATACAAATTCTTAAGACCTGTTAAATTCTTTACAAGAATTATTTGGTGATAAGTCGGCAGTTTTTTGAAGTCACCGCCGCCTGCAATCTGTGTATTGATTTCGTTGGTTTTTGTAATATTGTAGTCATCTTTAAGACGGGTACAAAGATTTATAAAAATTCTTGCAAGCATTTCCGCATCGTCGGTTGCACGGTGATGATTAAAGTCGCCAAGTCGCAAATACTTTGCAACGGTATCCAGCTTGCAGTTTTTAATATCGGTCAAAATGGCTCTTGAAATTGCAACGGTGTCAATGGAAGTGTAGTTGTACTCCCTGTTCATATTTTCGCAAGCCTTACGGATAAACGAGGTATCAAACGGTGCATTATGCGCAACAAGCACATTGTCGCCTGCAAATTCAAGAAATGCGCTAACCGCCTCGCTCTGTGACGGTGCGTCTTTTACCATAGCGTCGTTAATGCCCGTAAGCTCGGTTATCTTTGCGGGAATCGGCATACCCGGATTTGCAAAAGTTGAAAAAGTATCGGTTATCTGTCCGTTTTCAACCTTTACGGCACCGATTTCTGTGATTTTGTCACGATTTGCGGAAAGACCGGTAGTTTCAATATCAAAGCAGATAAATGTGCCGTCAAGCGGTTCTTCGCTTTTGCCCGAAACAGAGTCTACAAGGTCATCCATAAAGTAAGCCTCTGTGCCGTAAATAACCTTGATTTTTTCGCCGTCTTTATTAATTTTATCGGCGGCTTTCATGGCGTCAGGGAAAGCCTGTGCAACACCGTGGTCTGTGATTGCAACTGCCGGGTGTCCCCAATCGGCGGCTCTTTTTACAAGGTCGCCTGCCGAGGTTACTGCGTCCATCTGCGACATATTCGTATGCAAATGCAGTTCGACACGCTTCTCCTCCGCTTTATCCACAACCTTAACCTTATTTGCAGTGCCGATTGACCTTGCAATAAGCATAAGCTCGCCTGCGTAGCGGTCATATTCGACATCGCCCTGAACAACTACAGTGTCACCTTTTTTCAGGTTATCGAGAATTGCGGTGTCTTTGATTGTTCCGAAAACTTTTACGGATGTAGAACCCGAATAGTCGGTAATGTCGATTACAAAAATATTTTTATCTCCCGACTTTGTTACCTTTTTTTCAATATCAAAAATATCGCCCCATACGACTATTCTGCCTGTGTCGGCAACAATTGTGCTGATTGGCTCGATTTTACCTCGTATAGACCTGCCGTAAAAAGGTTTTATTGAGGCTTCAACAATCTGCGGCAGCAAAAACTTGCCCTCACGCACTTCAATTTCCTGCACTGCATCGGAATTTCTCTTTTCCTTTACAGCTTTTGTAACAGCCTCATTGCTCGCAGTATCGTGCACGCTTTCTTCAATCTTTTGTCTTTCGATTTTTTCTGCGGCATTTTTCATTGCCTGCATATATTCTTCGCTCTGTCCGTCAACTTCAAGCGTACCTGTATATATAATGTTGATTTCAAGCGAAAATTCTTCTGCAACAAGCCTTTTAAGAGCCTTGTCAAAACCCTTGGCATCTAAAAGGCTTTTGCCGCCGTTATTAAGTGTGATTTGCAAATTACCTTCCTCATAGGTAACAAATGCGTTGTTAAGTGTGCCGTTAATACTCGGAATATCACGCTTAACCGCCTTATACAGCTCAGGAAAATAATCTGCTGAAAAAAGTTTAGAATCATAAATCGGATTAATTCTGACAGAGCCGAGATTTAATTCGGATTTGGAAATTTGTTTTTCGGCAGCAAAAAGGTTATCCCTCAACACAAGACCGCCAAATTTGGCAGTCATTGTGATTGAGCGATTATTACTGTTAATATTAAGTTTTAAAAGCTCGGCTGATGATATATCATCAGCGAGCGGTTTATCCGCAAGATACGGATTAAAGACTTCTCCGAGTGTTTTCATATTCTTCCTTATAAGAATTATAATTTATCGATTTCATCCATAAGAGCGTCAACAAGCTGCTCCTCGGGAACTTTTCTGATTACTTCACCTTTTTTGAATACAAGACCGCAGCCGTCACCGCCTGCAATACCAATGTCAGCCTCTCTTGCTTCACCGGGACCGTTTACAACACAGCCCATTACGGCTACTTTGATATTCTTTTTACAGTCTTTAAGTCTGTTTTCAACCTCTCCCGCAATTTTTACAAGGTCAATTCTTGTTCTGCCGCAGGTCGGGCAGGATACAAACTGCACACCGCTCTTTTTAAGTCCGAGCGCTTTTAAAATATCGTTAGCGGCATAGATTTCCTTTACAGGGTCAGCCGTAAGAGAAACTCTGATTGTGTCGCCGATTCCGTGAAGTAACAGCGAACCGATACCTGCAGCCGACTTGATAATGCCCATTCGTTCGGTACCTGCCTCGGTAACGCCAAGGTGGAGCGGATAATCGCACTGCTCGTTTGCAAGCTCATAAGCCTTAACCATAAACGGAACGGTTGAGCTTTTCATTGAAAGAACAATATCGTTAAAATCGAACTTTTCAAGCAAAGACGCATGATAAAGCGCACTGTCGCAAAGTGCCTGCGGTGTGGGGTGACCGTACTTTGCGAGAATTTCCTTTTCAAGCGAGCCGGAATTTACGCCGATTCTGATAGGAATATTTCTCTGACGGCAAGCGTCGGCAACCGCCTTTACCCTGTCATCAGAACCGATATTGCCCGGATTTATACGAATTTTGTCAACACCTGCGGCACAAGCCTCAAGCGCCAATTTATAATCGAAATGTATGTCGGCAACAACGGGAATTGTAAGAGCCTGCTTTAATGCCGGAATAAGTTTAACCGCATCCTTGTTAGGAATAGCGGCTCTTATAATCTGACAACCTGCTTTTTCAAGTTCAACCGCCTGTTTAACCGAACCCTCAATATCAGTTGACGGTACATTCAGCATTGACTGAACGCTTATTTCCGCACCTCCGCCGACAAGCACATTGCCGACTTTAACTTGTTTTTTACTTCCCACTGTAATTCCTCCTGTGCTACATGCTTAGCTGTCCGGTAAACAACTGCCATATATCCTTACAGGTTACAACAACCATAAATCCCATAAGAATAATAAAGCCTGCTGCATTGATATATTTCTCAACCTTTCTCGGTATCGGCTTTCTGAATATCCACTCAATAAGCAAAAGCAAAAATCTTCCGCCGTCAAGTGCCGGGAACGGGAGCATATTGAATATACCGAGATTTATTGTAATCAAGGTCATTACATTTAAAATATTAAATACCGCAGAACCGAAGTTTGTTTCAAGTCCCTGTGAGGCAACCTGTGTTACCGCAGATGCAATGCCGACAGGACCTGACATATCTTTAAATCCAAATCTGCCCTGCACAATCCATACAACCGACTGCCATACCATTCTGCCGACTGACAAAGCTTCGGAAAATCCCTGTTTAATTACAGAAGTGAATGTCTTGTCGATTGGCTCAACATAAAAATCAAGAGAAACCGACGGCTTATCTGCCTCTTTATCCTCTTCGTTTTTATAGTAAGTAAAGAACTGAACATCGTTTAGCTCAACTTCTTTGCCGTCCCTTATTACCGTAACGGTTGCAGTATAACGCTGACGGTTATCTTTTTCGGTAATTGTCGGGAGAGTATAGTCTGTTACACCGATTGTATCATAAAGTTTTTTGACGGTATCGTCCATCACCTTTTTAGCCTCGGTTTTGTCGGCGGAATTATTCACCGCCGTACAACCGTCGGTTGTGATATTGTAAAGTTTCAGGAGTGTATCGTCATCGGGCTTTTTATCGGTTGCAATTTTACTGTACTCCGTACAGATTGCATTTGCGCAGTCCTGCTTATATACGGATACAGACTTACCGTCAACATTTTCACAGTTTACACCTGCAAACGAAAAAGATAAATCCTTTGAATTGTAAATATCATATCCGTTGACCTTAACGATTTTATCGCCGATCTGTAAACCGCAGTTTGCGGAATAAGAGCGTGGGTCAAACTGTTCAACAGTCGTAGAAGAGTATGCCTCCTGCGGAATGACCATTATAAAAGAAAAAATTATGCCAAGAATTATATTCATTACCGCACCCGCAATAATGACTATCATTCGTTTCCAGACCTTTGCATTATTAAACGAGCGCGGCTCGGGACTGTCTTCGTCCTCGCCCTCCATTGCACAATATCCGCCAATCGGGAAAAGCCTGAGGGAATACTGAGTTTCGCCCTTTTTAAAACTAAAAAGCTTTGGCCCCATTCCAAGTGCAAATTCATTTACCTTAATGCCCGAAAGCTTTGCCGTAATGAAATGTCCGAACTCATGTAATCCTATAATCAGCTCAAAAAGCAGCACCGCAATTACTACCAAGGCTATAGTTACTAATATTTGCATATTTGGTCAATCAACTCCAGATAAAAATTCCGCAAAATCTAATTATTTGTTTACCGTTCTGCGTACAAACTCTCTTGCAAGTGCGTCTGCGTTCAGAACATCCTCAACATTTTTTTGATTAATTGTCTTTACGGCATTTAATGATTCCGTAACAAGACTGCCGATTTCAAGGAAAGATATTTTTCCTTGACGGAATAAAGCGTTTGCCTCTTCATTTGCACCGTTTACAACCGCTGTTGCAGTGCCGCCGATATCAAGTGCTTTTTTGCAGGCTGTAAGACATTCAAAAGTCTTGTAATCAGGCTCAAAAAATGTCATTTTGGCAATATCCGCAAGCTTAAGCTCGCCCACAGGCGACTCATAACGGTCGGGATATGTAACCGCATACTGAATAGGAATACGCATATCGGGCAAGCCGAGTTGAGCGATAACCGAATTATCGTCATACTCAACAAGTGAATGGATTATACTTTCTCTGTGAACCACAACATCAATTCTGTCGCCCTCAACATCAAAAAGTCTGCTTGCCTCTATAATTTCAAGTCCCTTATTCATCATTGAAGCAGAGTCTATGGTGATTTTAGCGCCCATACTCCAATTCGGATGATTAAGAGCCTGCTCTACCGTAACATCTTTAAGTTCGTCACGGGTTCTGCCAAAGAAAGGACCGCCCGATGCCGTAAGTATCAGCTTTTTAAGCGCCTTATTCTGCGGCATCCCCTGCAAGCACTGAAAAATTGCCGAGTGCTCGCTGTCAACAGGCAAAAGCCTTACATTATTATCCCTGACAGCATCCGTAACAAGATGTCCGCCCGCAACAAGAGTTTCCTTATTTGCAAGCGCAATATCTTTTTTGGCATTTGCCGCCGCAATTGTGGGCAACAAGCCTACCATTCCCACAACGGAATTAAGTACAAGTTCGCAGCTTTTTTCGGTTGCCGCCGCAATAAGTCCGTCCATTCCGCCGAGAACTTTTGTATTGGTATCTTTGACCGCAAGCTGTAATTCTTTTGCTTTTTCTTCGTCAAAAAGCACTGCAATCTGCGGCTTATACTTTCTTATCTGCTGTTCCGTTAGCTTTACATTTGAATTTGCGGTAAGCGCTGTAACATTCAAATTAAGTTTATCGACAACATCAAGCGTTTGAGTACCGATTGAACCTGTTGAACCTAAAACGGAAATATTTTTAATCATAATTTACACCACCGTAGCAAAAGGCAAAAACTGATTGATTGCAAGCATAACAGGAGCGGTAAAAATAATGCTGTCAAATCTGTCGAGCATTCCGCCGTGACCGGGAAAAATTGAACTGTAGTCCTTAATGCCTACACTTCTCTTGATAAGAGAAAAACTCAAGTCGCCGAAAATAGAAACCACGGCGTCAACAACACCGAGAATGATAAGAGCAACAAAGTTAAACTTATATTCGGGAGCAATTACAAACGCAAAGAGCAAACCGAGTACAACGGCAGTCAATACGCAGAAAATTACTCCGCCGACTGCGCCCTCAACTGTTTTTTTAGGGCTGACATTCGGACAAAGTTTATGTTTGCCAAAGCTTGCGCCGATAAAAAATCCGCCTGCGTCTGCCATCCAAGGAAGTGAAAAAATAGTTGCAAAGTAAAAACTCAACGGCTTGCAATTAAGGCAAAGAGCCGAAAACGCACTCATTCCGAATGTGATAAGAAGTGTGCCGAACATCGCATACGCAAAGTCAAGATAATTGATTTGCTTGTGATTATATATCAGCATAGCAAACCCCACTATCATAAAAACGGCAATAATCGGATATACCAAGCCCGTATTTAATACTATGGGAATTACTGCTGCAAATAGTATGCACGGAACCGAAATAAAATATTTTTTCAACAGCTTGTTAGCGTGTAAGTATTCGCCTGTCATAAACGCCGTAACCGCAGCTACCGCAAAGGCGATTACGAGCGGCTGTATTTCTCCCAAAAACAGCAAAACTAAAATTATGGAAATGCCGACAACCGCTGTAAGAAGTCTTGCTTTTAATGATTTCATAACTGATCTACCTGCTTCTTTATACTCCTCCAAAGCGCCTGTTGCGTTGAGAGTATATATTAATAGCCTCGTCAAGGTCTGACTTTTCAAAATCAGGCCAGAGCTTATTCATTATGACAAACTCGGTATAAGCAGCCTGCCATAGCATAAAGTTTGAAATTCGGTATTCACCGCTCGGTCTGATAATCAAATCGGGATCGGGCTGACCGGCGGTATAAAGGTAATTTGAAAAAAGCGCTTCGTCAATATTTTCAACATCAATCTTACCACTTTTTACATCTGTGCTTATATTTTTAACGGCACGCACAATTTCGTCACGGCTGCCGTAATTCATCGCAATATTAAGCACCATACCGTCACGGTCTTTTGAACTTTCCTCGTTTTCAATCATAAGATTTTGCAAATCTAAGCTGAAATGAGATTTATCTCCGATAAATTTTACAACAATGCTGTCATCTTTGAAGTCCTCAAGCGCCTCGTTAAGGTAAGACTTAAAAAGTTTCATAAGAGCGCTGACTTCATCCTCCGGGCGTTTCCAGTTTTCAGTTGAAAAAGCATAAACGGTAAGATATTTTATACCGATGTCCGAGCAATATCTTGTGATTTTTCTGAAAGTTTTTGCGCCCTCACGATGTCCTACAGAACGAGGCAGACTGCGCTTTTTTGCCCATCTGCCGTTACCGTCCATTATAATACCTATGTGTTCGGGTAAAATTATATCCGTTTTTTTAGCTTCTTCAGACTTTGAATTCCAAAAAGCCATATTACATCTCCAAAATTTCTTTCTGCTTTGCGGCTGAAATTGTGTCTATATTCTTGATATACTTGTCTGTAAGCTCCTGCGCTTTCTTTTCACCCTGCTTTAAATCGTCCTCTGTAAGCTCGCCGCTCTTCTTCATAGCCTTAAGTTTGTCAATTAAGTCACGGCGAACATTTCTTACCTGTACCTTTGTATCTTCGGAAATCTTCATAATGTCTTTTACGATTTCCTTTCTTCTGTCCTCTGTAAGAGGCGGGAATACAAGGCGGATAACCTTACCGTCGTTCTGTGGGTTAATACCGATGTCAGATGTAAGAATAGCCTTTTCAATCTGTCTTAAAACAGACATATCCCAAGGCTGAACGGTGAGCGTTCTTGCCTCTGTTACCGAAACTGCCGCAAGCTGATTTACAGGAGTAGGTGCACCGTAATAATCAACCTTTACCTTATCGAGCACGCCGGGGTTTGCTCTGCCGGCTCTGATTTCAGAAAACTCCTGCTGCATATGAGACACTCTTCTCTCCATTGATTCAGAAGCGTTTTTAATCTGTGTTTGCATAATGTTTCCTCCGTTAATTCATCATAAAATATTAGTCTATAGCATCAACTACAGTACCGATGTTTTCACCGCATACCGCACGATAAATATTCTCAGGGTCTTCAAGGCTGAAAACAAGAACAGGGAGCTTGTTGTCCTTACAAAGTGAAGCTGCTGTGCTGTCCATTACAGCAAGGTCCTTGTTGAGAACCTCGTGGAAAGAAACAACATCGTACTTCTTAGCGTTTGGATTTGTTTTAGGGTCGCTGTCATATACGCCGTCAACCATTGTAGCTTTCATCATAATGTCAGCCTCAATCTCGTTTGCACGAAGAGCGGCAGCTGTGTCTGTGCTGAAGAACGGGTTACCTGTACCGCAGCCGAAGATTACAACCTTGCCTGATTGGAGATGGCACATAGCCTTGTTGCGAATGTAAGGCTCTGCAACCTGGCGCATTGAAATAGCGGTCTGAACTCTTACTACGCAGCCGAGCTGCTCAAGTGCGTCTGCTACGCCGAGAGCGTTGATTGCGGTTGCAAGCATACCCATATGGTCTGCTCTTGTTCTGTCCATATCACCTGAACTTCTGCCTCTCCAGAAGTTACCGCCGCCAACAACGATACCTACCTGAACGCCTGCGTCTACGCACTTTTTGATTGGTTTACATATTTCAACAACTTTGTCGAAGTCGATACCTGTTTTCTGATCACCTGCAAGTGATTCGCCTGAAAGTTTTAATAAAATTCTATTGTATTTTGGTTTCATAACTTAACACCCCACTGTGTAATATAATTACTATAATAATACTATAAAATGCCTGTTTTGTAAAGAAAATTAAGACAATATTTTCTATTTTGCGTTCTTTATTTTAAATCGTGTGACAATATTCCGCATAAAAGACTTTCAAATGCCGATTCAAACCTTAAATCGTCCTCTTTTGTACGCTTTTTAGGCCCTTTGAGATGATTTTTTGAAGATGACATTCTTGCCTTTTTGTTGATATGCCGCTCCATTAAAAGTCCGTCGATATTCTCGTTTGTAAATATTTTTCCCGACTGATGAATTGCATAACCGCCTTTGCCGAGTACAAGAGCCGCAACTCCGTAATCCTGCGTAACAGCAATATCTCCGCTTTGACAAAGATTTGCAAGCGCAATGTCAACAGCGTCGGCGCCTGCACCGATTACTTTAATTTCACTGTAATTTGATGAAAGAACGTGGTTTGTATCGCAAAGCAAAATGACAGGCACTCTGTGCTTTTTAGCAATCTTTTCAACTTGTTTTACAACGGGACAAGCGTCTGCATCTACCAATATTTTCAAGCGTTTACCTCCTTTTTATATCGTAATGTTTTTATTAAAGTTACACAAACATTGAAATTAACTCTAAGACAATAACCTAAAAACGGACTTGAAAAAAATCAAGTCCGTTTAGTTTTAATCTGTAATTTTAATTGAATTTATAACAGGCTGATTTTCTGCGTCTACAGAACCGTTGCTGTCGGTTGTTACAGCATTTTTACAGATTTTATCGACAATATCCATACCGTCGGTTACATATCCGAAGCAAGCGTACTGACCGTCAAGATATGTGCTGTCTGACTGAACAATAAAGAACTGTGAACTTGCGCTGTCCATATCTGTTGAACGAGCCATAGAAATCGCACCTCTTGTATGTGAAAGGTTATTTTCTACGCCGTTCTGCGAAAATTCACCCTTGATTGTGTTATCCGAACCGCCTGTACCGTTTCCTAACGGGTCGCCGCCCTGCATCATAAATCCGTCAATAATACGGTGGAATGTAAGTCCGTCATAAAAACCGCTGTTTGCAAGATTTATAAAGTTTGCAACCGTAATCGGAGCAACATCACCGTCAAGCTCAACCTTAATTACACCGTAATCACGAATATTAATCTCTGCGTGATGAGTACCCTTTGCCTCATCTGTACCTATGGTGGCAGATGTATTTGTTCCGACAGTTACAGAAGCATCCGTAGCTGATGGGGTACCGTTATTTTTATTTGAAGTTACGGCAAAAACAACTATAACAGCAATAAGAAAAACAGCAACGGCTGAAATTGCAATCCACGCTTTCTTTTTATCCGATTTTTGCGGTTTAGCCAAAGACAGCACTATATCATCAACTGCTTTATCGGCAGTATCGGAAAGTTTTTTCTGTGTCGCAGCGCTTTTAACTATATCCGATGATGCCGTCATTAAGAAAACAATATCTCTTTTACTGAAATTTCCGTTTGACAGTCTTAACTGTTTTTTTACATTTTCTCTGCCGTAATCAAGAGAATTTTGCACTTTATCTTCAGAAATTTTTAAAACATCGGCAATTTTCTTTGCATCATAATCGCATAATAAATTAAGAGCAAGTGCGATTCTTTGATTTGCTCCTACGGCTTTAAGAGCATTCACAAAAAGTTTTTTCTGTTCGGCTGTAATTGCAGATACAGATGATATTTTGTCTTTATCCGCAAAAGGCTGTAACTTTGCAGGAATATTGTCAGAGTTTTTTTCATCGGAAATAAAGCCTTTGCAAACTCTTGCGGTTTCGTATGTTACAATTTCGTCAAGGTTATCGACTTTAGGATTTTTTTCTATGGCAGAAAAAACAGCCTTGAAAGATTTTTTAAATGCATTTTCAGCTTTTTGACTGTCTGAAATTACAGTTGAACAGAAAAAGCAGACATAATTCTGATATTTTTCGGCAATAAAATCAAGTGATTTTTTATCCCCGAGTGACGCTTTTAAAATTAATTTTTTTAAATTCATCGTTATTCCCTTCCCATTTAGTTTTTCTGTAAAATTATATAAACTAAAACTGACAGCAAGATATAATTTTTGTGATTTTCAAGTGAAAAAGTTTTGAAAGTTGAAAAAAGTAAGATTTTAGCAGAATATTTTACTGCATAATTATAAAAGCTTGGTCAACCTTTTATAATATCTAATGAAGTATTCAGCTAAACCATAATTTATCAATCTTACCGCAATGCAAAATTGCAGAAAAAACGGGCTGCCCTGCAAAAGAGAGCAGTCCGTTAAAACTTGAAATTAATTATACCTTCTGGCAAACAGCGTTGATAGATTCAGGAAGCTCTGACTCCTCTGCTGAAATAAGAAGAACGATGTTTGTCGATGAAGCCTCTGAAAGCTCCTGCAACTTCTTTGTGAAAGTTTCTACACCGTCAACACCTGTAGGGCAAATCTTGAATGTTGAGTCAACAAGAATGTCTGTAACATCATAGTTGCCTGCGCAGATACCGCTGATAAAACCAAAGAGCATATCGTAACCCTCAATGAGGTACTGCTCGGTATCAATAAGTCTTGCCTTGTGTGTTACATCGTAAGTAAGCTTTGCGCCCTTTTCGATTACAACAACATTACCTGCAGAAGCAGCAACTGCCTCATTAGCAAGAGCGATAAGTTTTTTTGTTTTGCCTGTTCCTTTTTTACCGATAAGTAAAGTAACCATATTAGTTCCTCCAGAATATTAAACTTATTTACAAAAGAAATTACTTGAGTCTTGCCTCAAGAGCAGCCTTCTGATCCTCATAACCCGGTTTGCCAAGGAGAGCAAACATATTCTTCTTGTAGCTTTCTACGCCGGGTTGGTTAAATGGATTTACGCCAAGCATATAGCCGGAAATAGCACAAGCCTTTTCAAAGAAATAGATGAGATAGCCAAGCTCTGATTCGTTCATCTCAGGAACATTGAGAACGATGTTAGGTACACCGCCGTCGTTATGAGCAAGAACCGTACCCTCAAAAGCTTTCTGATTTACATATCCCATTGTCTTTCCCGAAAGGAAGTTAAGACCATCAACATTAGTAGGATCTGTGCCGAGTGTAACTTCTTTTTTACATTTATCAAAGAGAACAACAGTTTCAAACATAGTTCTTCTGCCGTCCTGAATGTACTGACCAAGTGAGTGAAGATCTGTTGAGAAGATAACGCTTGCAGGGAAAATGCCCTTGTTATCCTTGCCCTCACTCTCTGCAAAAAGCTGCTTAAACCATTCAGACATCATTGTGTAAGCAGGCTCGTAAGATACCATAACCTCCATTGTTTTACCCTTACGGTAAAGAATGTTACGGAGTGCCGCATATTTGTAGCAATCGTTTGTAGCGAGGTCGTCATTGTCAAATTCTTTCTGAGCTGTTGCAGCGCCCTGCATAAGTGCGTCAATGTCTGCACCTGAAACAGCGATTGGAAGAAGACCTACTGCTGTGAGAACAGAGAAACGACCGCCTACATCATCAGGAACTACGAATGTTTCGTAACCCTCTTCGTCTGCAAGAGCCTTAAGTGTGCCCTTAGCCTTATCTGTTGTGCAGTAAATACGCTCTCTTGCACCCTCTTTGCCATACTTTTTCTCAAGCATTTCACGGAATACACGGAATGCGATGGCAGGCTCGGTTGTAGTACCTGATTTTGAAATCATATTTACAGATACATCTTTACCCTCGCAAAGCTCCATAATCTCTGCAAGTGCAGATGAGCTGATTGAGTTACCTGTAAAGTAAATCTGCGGTGTATCCTTACAAGTAAGGTTGTAATTCTGTGAAGTAAGAAATTCAATTGCGGCTCTTGCACCGAGGTATGAACCGCCGATACCGATTACGATAAATACATCGGAATCTTTTTTAATCTTCTCTGCAGCAGCCTTAATTCTTGCAAACTCCTCTTTGTCATAATCTGTAGGAAGATTAAGCCAGCCGAGGAAATCGTTTCCAAGACCTGTACCGTCGTGAAGCACCTTGTGAGCAGCCTTTACTTCAGCAGCCACACCCTCATACTCGTGTTCATTAACGAAACCTTTTAAATATTTGTCTGTAAGTTTTGTAGCCATTATTAATTCCCCCAAAATTCCCTTTCGGAATAATACTGCGTAATATACCGTAAAAACGGTGATAAAAGCAACATAAAATCCGAAACAAGTATCTTTGCTGTCTTATTATACTATAATTCCCGACTTTTTGCAAGGTCATTTTGTATATTTTATAAAGAAATTATAGAATTTAATAAAACCGAGAAAACTGAGGCAAAAGAAATCTTTTCTGCGTCCTGCAAAGCGGTAATTTCAAAGCTTTTTACAGCATTGCCGTCAAGGCTGTATGTAACCGTGCCAAGCTTTTGTCCGCTCACAACGGGGGCTTCTATGCTTTCGGGCAAATCAATTTTTGAAACTATCTTTGAACTGCTGTTTTTATCAAGCACAATGCTTGCGTTTACATCACAGCCGATACCGATATTTCCCTGCATACCGTTTTCAACCTTAATTGTTTTCGGTAAATCTTCGGGTGCTTTCAACTGTGTTACCGAAAAGTTTGCAAAACCGTAATCAAGCAAAGCCGCTGCGTCCGAAAAACGCTCTTTACCCGAGTTACAGCCGAGAACTACCGCAACAAGGTTCATATCTCCCCTTTTTGCCGACGCCGACATACAACAGCCGGCATCATTTGTAGTGCCTGTTTTCAGTCCCGTTATGCCGTTATAAGTTTTCAGAAGTTTATTTGTATTTACAATCTGTGTTTTTCCGTCACGAAGATTATCAAGCCATATTGAAGTGTAATCAAAAATCATTTCGTGCTTCATAAGTTCTCTCGACATTACCGCAACATCATAAGCTGAGGTTATGTGTCCGTCCTCGTCAAGTCCGTTGCAGTTTTTAAATACCGTGTCTTTCATTCCGAGCTGACTTGCCTTTTCATTCATTTTCTCTACAAACACTTCTTCGCTACCGCACAGATGCTCTGCAAGCGCAACGGCGGCATCATTTGCAGAGGCAACCACTGTGGCTTTTATCATATCGTCTGCGCTCATAGTTTCGCCCTCTTCGAGCCATATGTCGCTGCCGCCCATTGACGCTGCGTGTGCCGAGGCGGTGATTGTATCGTCAAGGCTTAATTTTCCGTTGTCGATAGCCTCGCAAACAAGCAGCATTGTCATAACCTTTGTAATGGATGCGCAGGGACGCTGTTCGTGCGGATTTTTTTCAAACAATATTTTGCCCGATGAAGTTTCCATAAGCACGGCCGACGGCGCTGTAATCGTTTCTTCCGTCACAGCATTGACATCAACCGAAAATACAGGTATCGCCGTAAAAATTATTGCAATAATCAAAGCCAACGATAATTTTTTTATCATAAAAACACCTCGTTCAATAATATGAACGAGGTGTGGCTTGTATGATTTAAGTTAAATCATTTAAGAAAACCGAGGCTGCGAATAATCGGAATTTCGATTGACTTGTTGGCAAGTGACTTGAAAAGACAGATATAATTGCAAACAAGAACGATAACCTCACAAACAGCTGCCGCAATCGCAAAAATACAAGTCCATGATAAAACAGCTCCGATTACGCCGAGGAAAAACATTACAACAAATGATTTAAGTCCCTGCTTGATATGGAAATCAAGATACTTAGACTTTCTTGAGCTCTGTGCAATAAGTGCAACAATAATACCGAGTATGCTTGATACATAAATCACTGCTGCCAAAAGCTTGTTTTCAGAAACATCTTCGGCAGAAAATTCAGCTGTATGGTCATATTGATCTACAACAGGAGCGGGAGCTGCCGCATACTGATTGTACTGTGGCTGCTGTGCCTGTGGTTCTGCCTGCTGTGCAACAGAAAAACCGCAATTCTGGCAAAAAACAGCGTTGTCTTCCATCTGTGCGTTACATCTTGGACAATTTTTCATTTTTGTGTGCCTCCATTATTTTTGTGTATGATACAAACATTCATAGTTTAATATGTATGCTCAATATCCTTAATTAATTCATTATTCGATAATACAAACAGCGTGAGCGGAAATGCCCTCAAGCCTGCCTGTAAAACCGAGCTTTTCTTCTGTGGTTGCCTTTACGCTTACCTGCGAAATATCAATGCCGCAAGCATTCGCAATATTTTCTCTCATGGCATAGATATAATCCTTAAGCTTCGGCTTTTGGGCAATTACCGTAGAATCAATATTGCCGATTTTGTAGCCGTTTTCGTCAAGGATTCTGCAAACCTCTTTGAGCAAAGCGATGCTGTCAGCGCCTTTGTACCTTTCGTCGGTATCGGGAAAATGTTTGCCTATATCACCGAGAGCCGCAGCGCCGAGCAAGCTGTCCATTACTGCGTGAACAAGCACATCGGCATCGGAATGACCGAGCAAGCCAAACTCATACGGAATTTCTGTTCCGCCTAAAATGAGTTTTCTGTTTTCTGCAAATTTATGAACATCGTAACCGTGACCAATCCTCATATGTTATCCTTTCACTCAACAATTACCGTTTTTAAGGCGGTTTTTAAGTATGCTTTCCGCAAGAATTACATCTACGGGAGTGGTGAGTTTAATATTTTCTTCACTGCCCTTTACAACGAGAACTTCGCCGCCCATATTTTCGATAAGAGCGCAGTCGTCGGTAAATTCAAGGCTGTTTTCTCCTGCATTTTCAAGAGCAAACATATACAAATCTCTTTCAAAAACCTGCGGAGTCTGCACTGCTCTAAGCTGTGAGCGGAGCGGTGTGCTCTCAATCTTATTAAATCCGTCAACGATTTTGATTGTATCCGTAACGGATGTTCCGAGGGTTGCCGCACCGGTTTCAAAAGCCGCCTCAACAACTCTTTCGATTTCGTCAACAGTAATAAGCGGACGGGCGCCGTCGTGAATAGCAAAATATTTTGCCTTTTCATTCGCCGCCTTAATGCCGTTGCGCACGCTTGCGGAGCGTGAAGAACCGCCGAGCACAACTTTGCTGACCTTTGTAAATCCGTTTTGATTTACAAGTTCGTTAATGCGGTCAACATCCTGCTCACGGCAAACTATAACAATTTCTTTTATAAGGTAGCATTTCTGAAATGCTTTTAAAGTATATTCAATAGCCGGCTTGTCAAGAAGCGGAATAAACTGTTTGCTGTCTGCAATTCCCATTCTTACAGAGCCGCCCGCCGCAACTATTACAGCAGAAACATAAGCTGACATAAAATCAACTCCCGAGTATAATTTTTAAATTTTTTCAAACGCCTGTGCAAGGTCTGCGATAATATCATCCGCATTTTCAATACCTACAGAAAGGCGGATAAGGTCAGGAGCTACTCCTGCCTCAATAAGCTGTTCGTCTGTCATCTGACGGTGTGTGTGGCTTGCGGGGTGAAGAATACATGACCTTGCGTCGGCAACATGAGTAACGATTGTGATAAACTTAAGCGAATCCATAAACTTTATTGACTCTTCTCTGCCGCCCTTGATACCGAAAGCAAGTACACCGCAAGAACCGTTCGGAAGATATTTTTTAGCAAGCTCGTGATACTTGTCGTCTTCAAGGTCAGGATAGGAAACCCACGCTACATTTTCGTTGTTTTTAAGATATTTTGCAACGGCAAGTGCGTTCTCGCAATGCTTTTTCATTCTAAGGTGAAGTGACTCAAGACCGATATTGAGGTAATAAGCGTGCTGCGGTGACTGAATAGCGCCGAGGTCACGCATAAGCTGTGAAGTAGCCTTTGTGATGTAAGCCGCCTTACCGAAACGCTCGGCATAAACAATACCGTGGTATGAATCGTCGGGAGTTGTAAGTCCCGGATATTTGTCAGCATGAGCAAGCCAGTCAAAATTACCGCTGTCAACAATACAGCCGCCAACCGCTGTTGCGTGACCGTCCATATACTTGGTTGTTGAGTGAGTAACAATGTCTGCACCGAACTCAAACGGACGGCAGTTTACGGGAGTGGCAAATGTGTTGTCTACAATAAGCGGAACACCGTGTGAATGTGCAAGTCTTGCAAATTTTTCAATATCAAAAACAGAAACAGTCGGATTAGTGATTGTTTCGCCGAATACAGCCTTAGTGTTTGGCTTAAAGAGCTTGGCAAGTTCTTCTTCAGGGAGATCCTGGTCTACAAATGTGCATTCAATGCCCATCTTCTTGAGGGTAGTACCAAAGAGATTGTATGTACCACCGTAAATTGAAGATGAGGCGATAAGATGGTCGCCTGCCTCGCAGATATTAAACACAGCAAAGAAGTTTGCAGCCTGACCGCTTGAAGTAAGCATTGCAGCCACGCCGCCCTCCATAGCGCAGATTTTAGCGGCTACGCTGTCATTGGTAGGGTTTTGAAGTCTTGTGTAAAAATATCCCTCTGCCTCAAGGTCAAAGAGTTTACCCATTTCTTCGCTTGTGTCGTACTTAAAAGTAGTGCTCTGGTAAATCGGCAATTCTCTCGGCTCGCCTTTGTGCGGCTGCCAGCCTGCCTGCACGCATTTTGTTTCAATATTCATAGTTTTTCCTCCAAAATAATTAATTTAACCAAATAAACCTTTTATAAAACCCGTTATAAAATCTGTACCGTACACCGCAAGAGCAACAAGCGCAAGAAACGCAATAGCAGAAAGGACTCTTACGGTGGTGCGTTTAACGCCGCTCATCTCCTCGAATTTTTCGTCAAGAGTAGGCTCGTTACTGTCTTTTTGCTCAACCGCATCTTCAAGAACCTGAGTATCATCTTCTTTAATTGCGCCGATTCCTATACATATATCGTAGGCTTTTTCATATGCGGCATAAGGAACCAAAATATCGCTTTCGGCAGAATTTTTATTTATAAATTCCTGCTTTTTAAGCTGTTTGTCCTTAATAACGCTGTCGCAAGGGATAGAATTGTCTTCAAGTGCTGTTTTAACACGCTCAAGCTCAAAGCCCTCGGCAGAAAGGAGATATACGGGAGTATTCTCGTCGGTAATGCTCTCAAGAGGAGAATTACAGTTACTGCACACTGCGTCCTCATCATTGTGCAAATGCTTGCATTTAGTACATAGCTTCATAAAAATGTTTCCTTTTTTTATAAAAAATATCACAATAATTTATTTGCAATTCGTATTATTTACCATTTTATCACAAAAAAGCATATGTAGCAATACCTCACCGTAAACTATTTGTGATTTTATAGGAATTATTTTTTTATTTACGCAAAATTCAAATTTTTCACACACAAAGCAAAAGGCGGCAAGTCTGTGCCTGCCACCTTATCAAGAAAGGGTTGGTTGTTATTTAATTATTCTGTGATATTTGAATCTGCAATGCTGTTACATCGGCAACGGAGAGTTTGCCGTCTTTGTTCATATCAACGCAGTCAAACAACTGCTTGTTTGTTTCGTCAATAAAAGCCGAACCGTCGGTGTTTTTGTTGCCTGCAATGTGCATTTGCAAGTATGTAACATCATTTACATCTATAATACCGTCTTGGTTTGCGTCACCGGTGAGAATTGTTTTATTAAGTACCAATGCGTAAACGCTTAAATGGTCTGTGGTAAATACATAACAGCCGTCTGTATATTTTGCGTTCATATCTTCGGCTGTGCCGTCACCCTTTAGCCACATTACTTTACAATTTTCTGCATTGCTTGGAATTTTGACAGTAATTGCGCCGTCAGGCTGAATAACAGCACCGTCCTTTTGCAGGGTTATGTCATATGTTGCAACGGAGTTTTCAAATGTGTTTTCAACTTTTTCAACCTTAAGAGCTGCATCAGTATCCATTGTTCCGTCTACTTTAATACCGGTATTTGTATCAACGAGATCTTTTTCAATTGGCGGTTCTTCCATAATCTCGTATGCAAATCCATGCTCTTTTGTCCAGTCAAGTGCGTATGAATTGTTATAAACATAAAGAGTTACATCAGAACCAGCAAATTCTTTATCATTTATAACAGATATGTCTTTTGAAATATATACATCAACATGAGTATAACAAGATAACAAAAAAGGATAATTACCATTAACTAACTTAGGATAATAAAATTCCTTTAAATCTGCTAATTCTGAAAATGCATCATAACCAATACTTTGTATATTACCATCAAATTTTATACATGTAAGATTTTTATTGGAATAAAAAGCCATTATTCCAATTTCACTTACCTTTTTTGGTATTGTGATATTAGTATCAGGTTTATTTATAGGATATGCAAGTATTTTTGTTTTATTTTTATTATACAAAACTCCATCTTCAGATGAAAAATTTGTATTGTTTTCATCTACAACAATACTCTTTAAACTTGTATTACCAGAAAATATTTTTCCCTCTTCGCCGGAAAGATATAGCGTCGTAACTGAACTTGGTATATATATACTTTCGATATTTTTACCATGAAAGAAACACCAACAATCTATACTGGTTACCGGATATCCGTTAATCGTCTCTGGAACAGTTACATCTTTATCATTTCCCTCATATAAAGTAAGTTCAACTGTATTATCTTCCTTTAAGAAGTATTTGTATTCCACTTCATTTTCAGCAGCACTAACTCCAACAATCGGAATTGCTCCTACCAAAAGAAATACCGTAAGAATTACAGATAAAGTCCGTCCAAAAAATTTTTTAATTTTACTATTTTTCATGTGTATTCTCCTTTATAAAAAATTTTTTTGCTAAAGCCTGTATTATTACTGCATTTTGCAGTAATTATTAATACAACAATGTGCGGTATGCTATACTAAAACAGAGGTGATACAATTATGTATAGACGCATACGGGAATTGCGTGAAGACGCCGATTTGACTCAAAAACAAATGAGTGCTATTCTTCACTGTTCTCAGCAAGTATATAGTAATTACGAACTCGGTCAGCGTGATATACCTACATCTATACTAATCGCCCTTGCAAAGCATTTTGAAACCAGCACCGATTATATACTCGGCTTAACAGATAAAAAAGAAAATAATTCTCAATAACAGCAAAAATTTTGAAAGCTTTGCTGTTATTTTTATCTAAATTTTACTGCATTTTGCGGTATTTGTCAATATATTTTATAATATTATCAAAAATTATCTTTTTCATAAGTCATTCTCTTCTTTTCTGTCTTTAGAATATATCGGCAATCGTGCCAATTATTTATAAAAAACACTTTTTTGCCATAAAAATCCCCTTTACGGTAATTTTGATTGCATTATACCGTAAAGGGTCGTTTTGTATATTTTCCGTTTTTGACTGACTTATTCAGAAATCGGAACTGTCGTTTTATATCATATAAATATCGGCTGATGTTGTTTGCCTTGCAGTGCAAGCTCTACACATTCTTCTATTTTAGAAAAATCAGCCACAAGTGAATTTGGCTTTTTAATGCAATTATCCTGCCGCATCGGGACAAAATAAATGTTCTTTGTGTTCATAAGTCTGCCTATGTTCTGCGCAGACGCTCCGAGTGCGTCGTTTGTTGCAACGCACAAAAGTACAGGCCGCAGAATACGCAGATGTGATTTTGCCGCCATTGTTACCGAGGTGTCGGTTACGCCGAGCGACAGCTTTGCAAGTGTGTTGCCTGTGCAAGGTGCTATCAGAAGTAAATCGCACATTTTTTTCGGTCCTATCGGCTCTGTCTGCACCGAGGTGTGAAGTACCTTTTCTCCTGTTATATCCTCGCAAGTTTTAACCATTTCCTCTGCCTTGCCAAATCGAGTATCTGTTGAGTAGGCGTTACCTGACATTATCGGAAGTACCCTGTAGCCTGAATCAACAAGCTTCTGCATTTGTTCAAAGGCTTGTGAAAAGGTGCAAAAGGAACCGCACATTGCATAGCCAATGGTTGCTTTTGTCACCTGTAAACCTCCTTGATTATGTTAAAAATCGTTTTTCTGATAATTTCTCCCGCTGCCTTTGGTGCGGCTCTGCCGGGCAATGACAAGGCACGAACGGCATCGGTTTTGTACCTGCGTGCCGCCTCAAAATCCACTCCTCCCGGAAGTGAGGCAAGGTCTATTATAATGGTGTTGCGGTCTGTGTTCATAAGCAAGTCGCTGTCAAAAATCATAACGGGAATTGTATTGAAAACAAGGTCGTATCCCTTTACGCTTTTGAGAGCATTTGTGTTGATGTGTTTGCAGCCGAGTGCGTCTATATACGCAAAATCAACCTCGTTTCTTGCGCTTACCGTGACCTGTGCATTAAGAGATTTCAGCATTTTTGCAAGCATTTTTCCTATTCTGCCAAATCCGCAAACAAGGCATTTGCTGTCAAAAATCGTACCCTCGTACTCATTCATCGCAATTTCAACCGCTCCCTCGGCGGTGAGCAACGCATTGGCAACCGCAAATTCCTCTTTTGCCGAATAATCGTAAACCTCGCAGTCTGCAAGCTGCGGATATGCTTTTAAAAATTTATTTTTCATAGCAACAAATATCGGCTTTTCTTTTAAAAGAGAAATCATTTCTTCGTCAAGCCTCGTTTTGTTGTCCGAAAACGGCGTGTTTACCGTACCGTCTGCGCAAATTGACGGCAAAGGGAAAATTATTGCATCTGATTTTGAAATTGCGGTTTTTATGTCGGATATTTCAATCGCACCGAGGCTTTTCAGCTTATCAAAACCGCCGAGAATTACATCGTAACAGCAGTCTGATATTGACTTTGCAAGAAAAAGCTGCCGTTTATCTCCACCAATTATGCCAAAGGCTTTTAGCTCTGATTTTTTCATTTTTAACACCCGCACAATAATTATTCTCTACAATGGTATATTATGCAAAGTCGGAATTTATGTGTTACAGATAATAATATCATTTTATACAATTATTAAGATTGCATAATTCCTAATATGATATTCAAAATATTCGCACCATTTACAGTCAAATCTAATAATGATTTTGCGATATTATCCTCTGAAAAAATATTTTCATCTTTATTTTCTTTTTTTATATATTTTTTTATCTCTTTAATAATTATATTACGTTCTTTCTCTGGTTCTATTTCAACAAGTAACTGAATAAAATATTCTACCCTTATTTTAAGCAAATTTCTATTTAATTGTGTTTCTATATAACCACCATAATTTTCCAAATAATGTTTTATTTCTATATACAAATTTGGATCTGGTATATTAATCAATACTTTACCAGATTTATTATCAAATCTAGCATTACCAACTAATTTCAAAAATGATTTTTTCCAATCAAATTCAATTGGATTTACAAGTTGGTTTTTAATTTTTAGATTGTTAACTTTTTGCTGAGTAATTCCTAAATCTTTACTAATATAATAATCAGAAGAATAATTATAATTTAATGTATTATCACTTTCAACATTAGTTGAAACAATTTTTTTAATGTAAAAATTAAACATCATTAATTCCATTTCCGACTTTGAAAAAGTACCAAAATTATGATTGTAAAATTTTTTTGCGATTTCATCAAACATTTCCACTTTTTCTTTATTAGTAAATTCTATGTACTTCATGTAATCACTACCAAATTTTAATTTTCTTCGCTTTTCTTTAATATCTTATCCGCCGCAAGCATTACGCCGAGTTTGCCCGAACAGAAATTAAGTCCGCCCTGCATCCATACTGCGTACGGTTCTCTTAACGGTGCGTCTGCGGAAAGTTCGATTGACGAGCCGAGTGTAAACGCACCCGCCGCCATAATTACCTGACTTTCATAACCCGGCATATCCGACGGTTCGGGCTTTACAAAGCTGTCTACGGCAGAGCCGCTCTGTATTCCCTCGCAGAAACTGCAAAGCTTTTCTTCGTTGCCGAGCATAATAAGCTGAATAATATCTCCCCTGTTTTCACTGTATTTAGGGGTTGTATCATAACCGAGAATTTCAAAAAGAGCCGATGCAAACACTGCCGTCTTTAATGCCTCGCAAGACACAAACGGAGCGTGGTACGCACCCATAAAGAGTTCACGGTTGTTGCCGAGCGTTGCACCGATTTCCTTACCCGTACCCGGAGTTGTAAGTCTGTATGCGCACATCTCGACAAGTTCTTTTTTACCTGCGATATATCCTCCCGTAGGAGCAATGCCGCCGCCTGCATTCTTAATGAGCGAACCTGCCATAATATCAACACCGACAGACATCGGAGTAACCTTTTCAACAAACTCGCCATAGCAGTTATCGAGCATAATAATTGACTTTGGTGACGCTTTTTTGGAAATTTCACAAAGTTTTTTGATTTCTCTGTATGTAAGCGAAGGTCTTATGCTGTATCCTCTTGAGCGCTGAATATAAACCATTTTCGGCTTTTCTTCTCTGATTCTCTGCTCGACTGCCTCATAATCAACAGTGCCGTCAGCCTTTAAATCAACCATTTCAAAGTTAATGCCAAAATCTTTTAGCGACCCGGGATAATTGCCCTCAAGTCCGATTGCCGAGCGGATTGTATCATACGGCATACCTGTTACGGAAAGCATGGTATCGTTCGGTCTTAAAATACCAAAAAGAGCAACCGTAAGAGTATGTGTGCCGCTTGCAAAGTTATGTCTTACAAGTGCGTCCTCGGCGTCAAAAGCATAGGCATACACACGGTCGAGAGCATCTCTGCCGAAATCGTCATAGCCATAGCCTGTTGAACCCGAAAAATGACTTTCTCTTACCCCTGCCTCCTGAAAGGCTTTTATCATCTTTTGCTGATTGTATTCCTGAATATCGTTAATTTCATCAAGCTTGCTTTTGCAAAGCTCCATAGCCTTTTGCGAGGCCTCGATTATTCTGTTGTCTATATCAAAAAAACTCAAAATTTATCATCCTTTAAAATTTATCATCCTTTAAAATGGTATTCACACCAGCTGTCAAAGCAGTTGAATTTTAAATTATCGTAAAATGCCTTGTTTGCATTCTCCGCCCTGTGTACAAACACACTTCTGCCCTCTTTTACAAGAATATTTGTAAGGTGATTTACTATGTATGTACCGTAACCTTTGTTACGGAATTTCGGCAGACACGCAACCGCACCGATTACAGCGCCCTGCCTGCTTTCCGCAACAGTCATTGCAACAGCCGCAAGGTCGTTTCCGTCATACAACCCGATAAGCCGCATTGTGCCATGGCGCAGTTTGTGGTTTATATCCACATAAAAATCCTCAAATTTCGGCGGAGTAAAATATTTATCCGCCGCCTTTGCAATAAGCTCGTAAGCCTCTTTTATCTGCGGTGTGTCTATTCTTAAGTTATCACTTTCAGATAATTCTTCTTTGCGTACAAGTATAGGGCCTTGCGATTTTTCGTATCCGAACAAATCAAGGCTGTATTTGTTACTGCAAATTACCGAACCTGCACCTGCCACACGCATAAAAGTCGATACTTCGTCTATATCCGTTTTATCGGTCAGAAAAAGAATAAAATCCGTGCCGTTTCGTGCGATTGCTCCCGTTGCAGTGTTGCTTTCGTCATCAAAAACAGTCCAATAATCCACAAACGGAAGATGCGGATTGTAACTTGTACAAAGCGAAATTATGCGACAGGCAAAAGGATCAAGTCCGTCAAGGCTTTCTATTGTGCTGATAAATTTTTCGCAATTATCGGCAGTCAATATCATCTGTCATAATCCTTTCGTTTAATATTCTCCGCCTGCAATCTTATTTGCAAGTGCCGACACAATTTTTATAATATCATCGCAGTCGCTTACATTCGCAACTGTAACGCTGCTATGCAAATATCTGCAAGGAAGTGAAATTGCCAGGGTTTTTACTCCGCCTCTGCTCTGGTGAATTACGCCCGAATCGTTGCCGCCTGCAACCGCTCTTTTATATTGAGCCTTTGCACCCGTTTCCTCGGCACATTCAAAAGCCATTTCAGACATTCTCTTATCGTAAATTGTGCGTCTGTCCATTACAGAAATAACCGCACCGTCGCCGAGATTGCACACCTGTCTTGTTTCTTCAACACCTGCAATATCCGCTGCGGTTGTGGTTTCCACAACAATGGCAAATTCAGGGTCTACACTGTACGCCGCAACCTTTGCACCACGCAGTCCGACTTCTTCCTGTACGGCAAACACAAAGTGCATATCGTAGTCAAGTTCGCTTTTTATAAGCTCAATAAGCGCAAGACAGCCAAAACGGTCGTCAATAGCCTTTGATTTGATTGTATAGCCGTTATTTTCGTATATAGAATTAAAATTCACACTGTCGCCGTAGCTTACAACGCTTAGCGCATCATCTTTGCTTGTTGCACCAATATCAATGTACATTTCGCCGTACTTCGGCACAGCGGTTCTTTCATCTGATTTGCTTAAATGAATAGGCTTTACACCGATTACACCGTTTACCTTATTTTTGCCTACGGTTACAGTCTTGCCGAGCACAACCCGTCTGTCAAGACCGCCGACTTCATCAAATTTAAGGTAGCCGTCAGAAGTAATATCCGTTACCATAAAGCCCACTTCGTCCATATGAGCCGAAAGCATAAGTTTTGCCTTTGCTCGGTTTTTGCCTTTTTTAAACACAATGATATTGCCGAGGTTATCCGTTTTGATTTCATCGGCAAACGGCTTTATTTCGTTTATAATAATTTCTCTTACACTGCCCTCGTCACCCGAAATACCTTCGACAGTGCAGAGTTTTTCAAACAATTTAAAATCAGTCATTAAAAGCACCTCCGCCGATAATATATTCAGCAAGCAGAGCTGCCGTATTTTCTACATCAGAAATATCAATAACTTCAATCGGAGTATGCATATATCTTTGCGGAATCGAAACAACGGCAGAAGCAACTCCGCTTTTTGTAACAGAAATATGGTCAGCATTTGTGCCCGTTGTACCCGAAATAGGCTCATATTGAAAAGGAATGTTCTTTTCCTTAGCAACAGAAATGAGTTTATCACTCATAGCCTTGCTAAGAATCGGAGAAATGCAAATCATCGGACCTTTTGCAAGCTCAATGCCTGCATACTGACCGCTTACATCAGGCTGAGATGCAAAGCTGACATCAACGGCAATCGCCTCGTCTGCATCAATTTGATAAGCGCCTGTCTTTGCTCCTGTTCCGTAGGTTTCCTCTTGAACGCTCAAAAGGATAACTACCTTGTATGAAAGCTCCTTTTTACTGATAAGCTCGGCGCATCTAATAAGAGCGGCAATACCGCATCTGTCATCAAGTGCGGGAACGGTAATTCTGTTATTCATAAGTTCCTTCGGTTCGCCATAAAATGTAAGAACATCACCGATTTTGATTTTCTCGGCTACCTTTTCATAAGGCAAACCGAAGTCAATCCATACCTTGTCAATAGGAGCTGCTTTATCTTCTCCGCCGTCAGACAGGTGCGGAGGCATACAACATACCACTCCTTTAACAGGCTCGTCCGAACAAGATACAAGTACAGCGTCTGACAATACCCTTACATCAATTCCGCCGCAGGAGGCAACCTTAACAAAACCGTTTTCATTAATCGAAGTCACAATAAAGCCTATTCTGTCAAGGTGAGCGTCAAGCAAAATCGTTTTGTCTGCATTTGCATTGCCGAGTGTAGCGATTACATTTCCGTTTTTATCTATAGTTGTATCAGCAAAGGCAGAGAGTTTTTCGGCACAGAACTTTGCGATTGGCTCTTCACTGCCCGATACTCCGCCTATGCGGCATAAATCAAATAAAAGCTGTTTCATATTCACATTATTTCAAAGCGTTTACAATAGCCTTGAAATGATTTCCTCTTTCCTCAAAATTCTTGTACAAACCAAAACTTGCGCTTGCCGGAGAAAGCGAAACAATGTCGCCTTTTTCGGCGTGGTTTACGGCAGCCTCAACTGCCTCTTCCATATTGGTAACATTTATGATTGTAATTTCATTTTCGTTGTAGTTTTCAGCCTCAACAACGGCTTTTTCAATCTTCGGAGCAGTATCGCCGAGAAGAATGAGAACCTTAACCTTATCGTTGATTACAGGGCCGAGCGGCTCATAAGGAATATGCTTGTCGTAACCGCCTGCAATGATGATGATTTTTTCATCATAGAGCGAGAGCGTGCCGAGTGCTGTTCTTGTAGGGCTTGATGCAATGGAATCGTTGTAATACTTAACTCCGTTGTACTCCCTTACAAACTCCGCTCTGTGTTCAACACCGCCGAAAGTCTTTGCAACAGCCTTAATAGTTTCAATATCAACCATTCCCCATACAGCGGAAATAGCGGCAAGATAGTTTTCAACATTGTGCATACCCGGAATTTTAATATCCTTGATGTCCATAATCTTTGTAACCTTGCCGTAGTCGCTGTAGCAAACAGTTGTACCGTCAAGATAAGCGCCGTTTGCAAGGCTTTCTTTTACACTGAATTTTGCAAGCTGACCACGAACGCTGTCAGAGAAAGAATTTGCAATTTCATTGTCAAGGTTAAGCACTGCCTTTGAAAAAGCATTCTGGTGAAGTACAATGTTTTTCTTTGAATCCACATACTCCTGCATATCCTTATGTATGTCGAGGTGGTTAGGCGCAAGGTTTGTAACCACTGCAACATCAGGACTTTTTCTCATTGAAATAAGCTGAAAACTTGAAAGCTCAACCACTGCCACATCGTCCTCTTTAATGCTCTCGATTTCAGGGAGCAAAGGCTTGCCGATGTTGCCGCCGAGGTGTACATTCACACCGCTTGCTTTCAAAAATTCGGAGATAATTGTTGTGGTTGTAGTTTTGCCGTCGGAACCTGTAATTGCAATGATTTTACATGGGCAGAGGTCAAAGAACACTTCCATCTCGGAAGTGAGTACAACTCCTTTTTCTCTTAATGCAACAAGTTCAGGTCTGTAAAACGGTGTGCCCGGACTGCGGAAAATAATGTCGCCGTCAAGTTTTGAGAGGTAATCCTCGCCCAAAACAAGCTCTGCGCCGTATTCTTTGGCTTTTACGGCATTTTCGCCGAGTGATTCAAAATCTTTTTTGTCATATGCAGAAACTACTGCGCCTTTATCCGAAAACAGTTTTATCAAAGGCAAGTTACTTGTGCCGATACCGATAAAACCGACTTTTTTACCCTTTATACTTTCAAAAAACTTATCTGCTAAGTTGTTCATAGAACTATCCCCTTTTTATAAAGTAAGAATTACATACATATTTAATTATACCTTGTTATAACAGAAAATTCAACCATAAACAGCATATTGCAATATAAATTTTCGCAAATGCTTTTCGACTTTAAAAACTTGATTTAAACAAATACATATGATACAATTATTTTTACAGATACAGTACACAAAAGGAGGATTTATGTATAATTTAAAAGGAAAAACCGCTGTAATTACAGGCGGTAATTCAGGAGTAGGTGCCGCAACGGCTATGCTCTTTGCAAAAAGCGGAGCAAATGTTGTAATCAGTGCACGCCGACAGGCGGCTCTTGATGAGGTTGCATCTAAAATCAAAGCAGAAGGCGGTAATGTGCTTACCGTTTTGACCGACATTTCAAAAGATGAAGATTGCAAAAATCTTATGAAAGCAACCGTAGATAAATTCGGCGGTATTGATATTTTGGTAAACAATGCAGGTGTTCTCGACACCGGTCTTGCCCCTATCGATAAGTTTGACGATGTTGAAATTCAAAAATTGATTTCAATTAATCAGGTCGGTACAATGCAGTGTATTCGTGCGGCTCTTGAATATATGCAAGAGGGTTCGTCTATCGTAAATGTTGCTTCTGTTGCGGGAGTAAACGGCGGTGGCGGCGCGGCTTATGTTTCCACCAAATCCGCAATCATCGGTATTACAAAGCATACCGCTTTACTTCTTGCCGACAAATACATTCGCTGTAATGCAATTTGTCCGGGTACAATAGTTACACCTATGACTATGAATATGAAGCCTGAAAATCTTGATATGAAAATGTTTGGTGCAATGAGCAAACACGCTGACTTAAAGATAAAGCCTTGTATGGCAGAAGATGTTGCAAATATTATAGAATTTTTCGCATCCGATAATTCAAAGGCACTTACAGGTCAGATTTTAGTAAGCGATTTCGGTGCATCGCTCTAATGCCCTGTCACATACAATTAAATTTATACGGGAGTAGGATTTGTCTTACTCTCGTTTTTTTTATTTTGCGTATTGCTTAAAAATAAGTTAAATGCTAAAATATCTAAGGGTGATACTATGCTCTATGACTTTATAATTATTGACAAAACTTCTTCTGCTCCGCTTTATATGCAGATTTACGCATCAATAAGGCGTTCCGTGGAAAACGGAAGTCTTGTAAAGAATACAAAGCTGCCGTCAGTGCGCCAGCTTTCAAGCGGACTTGAAGTATCAAAAACCACTGTATCCGCAGCTTACGAACAACTATGCGTTGAGGGTTACATCAAAAACAAGCCGCAAAGCGGATATTATGTTGAGGCACAGTTTGAAAACGCCCCAAAGAAAAGCGAAAATACGCACAGCTCCGCAATCGCACAGATTAAAAGATATGACTACGATTTCAGCGGCAAAAGCATTGACGATAAAATCATTAATATTGACGAATGGAAAAAGTATGTCAAAGAGGTAATAAACACGGGATATATGCTTATGTCGTACGGCGAACCGCAGGGCGAAACCGTGCTTAGAAATGCACTGCAAAAATACAGCCTCGGAGTGCGGAGCGTAAATACAAGTGCCGAAAACATTGTTGTGGGCGCAGGAACACAGCTTTTGCTCTACCTTTTGTGTTCTCTTGTGGGCACGAACAAAACCGTTGCAACGGCAAAATCGAGCTACATTCAGGCGGAATTTATTTTTAAAACCTTAGGACTTGATATAAAGTATTTTGATACGGACAGCAAGGGAATTACCATATCCTCTCTCGAAAAAATAAAGCCCGATATGGTGCTTATCAATCCGAATTTTATTGCGGAAAACGGTATGAGTATGCCCGTAAGCCGCCGACTTGAGCTTATTAAGTGGGCAAAAGAAAACGATTGCATTATCATTGAGGACGATTATAACGGTGAGCTCAGATACAGTACACACCCTATGCCGTGCGTGCAGAATTACGACATTGAAAACACGGTATATCTCGGCTCATTTTCAAAAATTCTTTTGCCGTCGGTCAGAATCAGCTATATGGTACTGCCCGACAAGCTGCTGAAAAAATACCGACAAATCAGTCCGTACATAAATCAGACCGCCTCAAAAACCGAGCAGAACGCACTTGCAAAATATCTTGAAAACCGCAGACTTGACGCTCATTTAAGAAAAGCAAGGCGAGTTTATCTTGAAAAAAGCAAACAAATAACAGACTGCGTATATAAGTATTTTGGCAGCGACACACAGATAATATTCAACGAAACCTCGCTTTATATTTCGGTAAAAATAAAAGGAATTTCCGATTATAACGAAATACGGAAAAAACTTGACGAAAACAACATTGCGGTAATGCCCGAAAAAGCAGAAATCAATGCACTGAACCTAAGTTTTTCGGGTATTTCCGTTGACAAAATAGACGCAGGTATAAAGAGAATATGCGATGTAATACAGCAAGAGAAAAAGTAAACTTTTTAAAGTCCGAATTTCTCATTTCACAAACAACCGTACAAAGCGAACAGGTGACCTTACTTTTGTAAAGTCACCTGTTTTAATGGTAGGAAATAATATAATAAAAACAATCAAGCAAAATTAATTTTTAATCTTCTCATCTCTGCCAAGAAGATAATCGACAGATACCTCAAGAATGTCTGCAAGCGCAACAAGCTCAACATCTGTTACAAATCTGATCTGTCCCTCGAGCTTAGAAAGACCCGATGCGTTCATATCTACTCCGCTTACCTGAAGCTGAGCAAGGAGTTCTTTTTGTTTCATTCCCTTTTGCTTACGAACGCTCTCAACTCTGTGTCCAATCAAGTTTCTGTCGCCCAAATCCTGTTTACGAAGTCTCATTTTTCTCTCTCCCAAAAATTTATATTTCTTTTTTAAAATTCTTTAAAAACATTGTAGACTTATTATATTACTTTATCAGAAAAAAAACAAGACTTTTTTGTAAATATTTTTAAAAAATTGAAATTTTTTTGAAATTTCAATTGCAACAGCATAATATTTAGCGAATACTAACAAATAAAGTTAATTTATATTGTCGATAATTCACAGATTATTAGATTTTTAGTTCATATGTGGAAAAATGTGAGTTATGTTAATATTCCTTTTTGGAATGTTGAAAGATGTTAAATACATAAAAATATATATTTAAGAGATATTCTCTATAAAAGTTACAAACGATTACAAAATGTAACCATTTAAAAATTTTAAATTACCTCTTGACTTTTAAGAACATCTGTTCTATAATTTAATAAAACATTTGTTCGAGATGATTTTGTATGAAAATTTGTGACACAGTAAATTCAAAGCTATATAAAAATGACCGTGCTATTCTGCACAGCGACTGCAACAGTTTTTATGCAAGCGTGGAATGTCTTTTAAATCCGAATATAAGAGATTTACCCGTTGCGGTGAGCGGTGACGCCGAGAACAGACACGGAATTATCCTTGCGAAAAACGAAGAGGCAAAAAAGTACAATATAAAAACAGGAGAAGCTATATGGCAGGCAAAGAAAAAATGCCCTCAACTTCTGACTGTTCCCGCAAGACTTGATGTTTACAAGAAGTTTTCCGACAAGGTACGCCGAATTTACTCCGATTACACCGATATGGTCGAACCTTTCGGTCTTGATGAAGCGTGGCTTGACATTTCAGAAGACTATAAAAATGACGCACTCACCATTGCCGAGGAGATTTCACAGCGTGTAAAGGACGAAATCGGTATCACGGTAAGCATAGGCGTCAGCTTTAACAAGATTTTTGCCAAATTCGGCAGTGATTACAAAAAGCCTGACGCAATCACCTGCATTACACGGGATAACTACAAGACGCTTGTATGGAATTCACCTGCCGGCGATTTGCTGTATGTAGGCGGTGCTACACGAAAAAAACTTGAACAGATAGGAATATACACTATAGGCGACATTGCAAATGCTCCGATCGGTCTGTTGAGGACTCACCTCGGCAAATGGGGCGACCTGATTTACGGCTTTGCAAACGGATATGATTCTTCACCCGTTGCTCGAATCGGTGAATATTCAGAGGTAAAATCTATCGGAAATTCAACCACGGCGGTGCGTGATTTAAAAAATCTTGACGACATCAAGGTTATAGCCTATGTCCTTTGTGACAGCGTATGCAGACGAATGCGTGAACAAGGATTTGTGGGCAAAACTGTGTGTGTGAGTATGCGTGACACGGGGCTTTCCACAATTACAAGGCAACATACTTTAAATACCTACACTTCCCTGACAAGCGACATTACAAAAGCCGCTATGGCACTGTTCAAAGAGAATTTTGACAATAAATCACCTCTAAGAAGCATCGGCGTATCAGTTACGGATTTTGCACACAATAACATTCCCAGACAAATGGATATTTTTTCGGACGAAAGAAAAATAATCGCAGAAGAAAAGCTTGATAAAACCTTGGATAAATTAAAGCAACGCTTTGGCAATTATATCATTCGTCCCGCATCACTTTTAACCGACAGAGGGCTGTCTGCCTTTAATCCAAAAGACGAACACACAATTCACCCTGTCGGTTATCTGTGAACTAACGCTTATCGGAGGCTATTATGTTTAAGAAATATGTTAAGGTTACTGCAACATTTGACTGTGACGGCAGCCTCGTACCGAATTATATTTTCTGGGATGACAACAAACGCTATCCCATCGACCGCATAACAGATGTACGCTATGCCACCTCTTTAAAAGCAGGCGGTTGCGGTATTCGATATACCTGCAGAATTTTAGGAAAAGAAAGATATATTTTTCTCGAAGAAAATAAATGGTTTGTTGAAGTAAAAGAAAATTGAGGTATTTTATGCATAAAGTCAAAGCAAAGGGAATTTTATCTGCCTCAAACGGCATTAATATATACAGAGGTTGTCTGCACGGATGTATTTACTGTGATTCACGCAGCGACTGCTATCAGATGAAACATAAATTTGAAGATATTGAAGTAAAAGAAAACGCACCCGAACTTCTGGAAAAGGCTTTATCGTCTAAAAGAAAACCTTGTATGATTGGTACGGGCGCTATGAGCGACCCATACATTCCGCTTGAAAAAGATTTAAGAATTATGAGAAAATGCCTTGAAATTATAGAAAAATATTTTTTCGGAGTTACCGTTCATACTAAATCGTCAAGCGTTATGCGTGATATTGATATTCTTGAAAAAATTAACCGAAAGAGCAAATCCGTACTGCAAATGACTCTTACAACCGCCGACGAAAAACTTTGTAAAATTCTTGAACCCAATGTTTCGACAACCGAAGAAAGAGTAAACACTCTGAAAGAATTTCAAAAAGCTAAAATTCCGACTGTTGTATGGCTCTCTCCGTTTTTACCGTTTATAAACGACACCAAAGAAAATATAGACGCTTTGCTTGATTATTGTGTCAAATCGGGCGTTAAGGGCATTATTTGCTTTAACATAGGAGTTACACTGCGAAACGGCGACAGAGAATATTTTTACAGTCAACTCGACAGATTTTTCCCCGGTATGAAAGAACGATATATGAGAACCTACGGAAATTCATATGAAGTTTTAAGTCCGAACAGCGATTACCTTATGAAAAGGATTGAAAATGTCTGTAAAAATGAGGGCATTATGTTTGGAATTGACAGGGTGTTTTCATACCTTTGCAAATACGAAAATAAATATGAAAACCAGAATATACAGCTAAGTTTGTTTGATAATTTATAAAAGGATAATTTAGCATCAACAAATTCTAATAAATAAAAAAGATATACAATGAAAATTAAATCAACTGTATATCTTTTGTAACTAAAATATATTAATCTTTTTCCGCAGAAATCTGCTTGTTTTCTTCTTTGTTTTTTCCTCTGCGGAAAATTAATCTGAAAATAAGACGAACAAACGGGCCGCAATAAAACATCTGATAACAAATAGCCATCGGAAAATTAAGCGCCCATGTCTGCACCCATGTACCGAATGACGGTATTTTGAACAAACAGGTTGCAATAAGACTCATTATCGGACACATAATACAGCAAATACATATTGAAATTGCATATGTAATAAACTGCGGTCTGTCAGTGGGTTTCATTACCGTAAACGCAAGTTTTGCGGCAATTTTGCCGACTATAAAAAATTCAAGAATAAAAGCGATCGGAGCCATAAAAATAAGTTCGTGCGTTGCCGCAAGAAAAGTTGTTCCGTCAACCTTGCCCGTATTAAGTGCAACATTGTAAACAATCATTCCGTACACCATAACGGTCGCCATAATGGCGGTGAATACTGCATCTTCAAGTTTGTTTTTTGGCATAATAAAGTCCTCCCATGATAACAATGTTTATGTGTTGTTCGTTATCATCACGGAGGATGTGCGTTTCCAATAAGACCATATTATGTTGTATTTTGCTGAAATCAGCTTGAATATAATAGCATACTAACAAATAAATGTCAAGAATTTTTTTATTAAACGCAGGCAATACTTAGATTTCTAAGTATCAGCCTGCGTTTTGTTTAGTAATTTTTATTAAGTTTTTCAATAGTTGGGGTAAATTATGTTTTATTGAAATATTCATAAAACAATTATAAAAGTTTGTTAAACCATAATTATCCCACAACGCTGTTTAATTCATATTTAAAAACGGTTTTAAATACTGACCTGTAAATGAATTTTCATTTTTTGCAACTTCTTCGGGAGTACCCTCTGCAATTACAGTTCCGCCCATATCTCCGCCCTCGGGTCCAAGGTCAATAATATGGTCGGCAGTCTTTATAAGGTCAAGGTTATGCTCGATAACCACAACCGTATTTCCCGTATCAACCAGCTGTTGAAGAACATCAATAAGTCTGTGAACATCGGCAATATGAAGTCCCGTAGTCGGCTCATCAAGAATATACACCGTCTTGCCCGTCGGTCGCTTTGCAAGCTCGGTTGCGAGTTTTACACGCTGTGCCTCACCACCCGAAAGTGTAGTAGCAGGCTGACCGATTTTGATATAGCCAAGTCCCACATCACAAAGCGTTTTCAGTTTGCGGTAAATCTTCGGAATATTTGCAAAGAATTCCATTCCCTCTTCGGCAGTCATCTCTAAAACATCATTAATTGACTTGCCTTTGTACTTCACCTCAAGGGTTTCACGATTATATCTCTTGCCCTTACACACCTCACAAGGAACATAAACATCGGACAGGAAATGCATTTCGATTTTTATAATACCGTCGCCCTGACACGCCTCACATCTGCCTCCTTTTACATTAAAAGAAAATCTGCTTTGTGAAAAGCCTTTCATTTTAGCGTCTTGAGTTGTGGCAAAAAGTGCTCTTATGTCGGTAAACACACCCGTATAAGTTGCAGGATTTGAGCGTGGAGTTCTTCCGATCGGGCTTTGGTTGATGTCGATTACCTTATCAAGATTTTCAATGCCTTTTATGCCCTTGTTTTTACCCGGAATAATCTTGGCTTTGTTTAAATCACGGGCAAGAGTTTTGTATAAAATCTCATTAATCAGTGAACTTTTTCCCGAACCCGAAACGCCCGTTACGCAAACAAGTTTGCCGAGCGGAATCTTTACATTTACATTTTTAAGATTGTTTTCGGCGGCACCGAGAATTTCAATAAATTTTCCGTTGCCCTCCCTGCGTTTTTCGGGAACAGGAATAACTCTTTTATGGCTTAGATACTGACCTGTAATTGATTTTTCGCAAGCCTTGATCTCATCAACATCGCCTACGCACACAATTTCTCCGCCGTGCACACCTGCACCGGGTCCGACATCGACAATACAGTCGGCAGCGTACATAGTATCCTCATCGTGCTCAACAACTATAACCGTATTGCCCAAGTCACGAAGTCTTTTAAGCGTGCTCAAAAGTTTTTCGTTGTCACGCTGGTGCAAACCGATACTCGGCTCGTCAAGAATATAAAGCACACCCATAAGACTGCTGCCGATTTGAGTTGCAAGCCTTATACGCTGACTTTCACCGCCGCTAAGCGTTCCTGCTGAACGGGAAAGCGTAAGATAGCCAAGTCCGACACGCTGTAAAAAGTTAAGTCGTTCACGGATTTCCTTTACAATCTCGGCAGAAATAATCTTTTCTTTTTCGGTAAACTCAATTGTATCAAGAAATTCAAGCGCAGATACAACGGATTTTTTACAGAAATCCGCAATATTAATTCCGCCGACCGTTACGGCAAGGCTCTCTTTTGACAGTCTGTCGCCGTTACATTCGTCACAATGAATTTCAGACATATAATTTTGTATTTCTTCCTTAATCCAATTGCTTGATGTATCTTTATATCTTCTTTCGAGATTATTTATAATACCCTCAAATTTTTGCTCATAACTGCCACTGCCGTAAACCGATTTACGGTGAATAGTCAAGGTTTCGTCACCTGTACCGTAAAGCAAAATTTTGATAATTTCAGGTGATAGTTCCGACAACGGTGCGTCAAGTGAAAAATTATATTTTTCGGCAAGTGCCTCAAAGTACATAGCCGCAATGGAACTGCCCTCCATTGCCCAGCCGCTTCCTTTTATAGCACCCTGTCGAACACTTTTACTCATATCGGGAATAATTTTATTTTCGTCAATCTTAAGAAATACGCCCAAGCCCGTACATTTAGGGCAAGCACCGAACGGATTATTAAAAGAGAACATTCTCGGCGATAAATCTTCAATACTCACACCGTGGTCCGGGCATGAATACTTCTGTGAGAACATTACATCTTCTCCGCCGACAATATTCACAAGAATGATACCGTTTGAAAGTTTAGAGGCGGTTTCTATGCTGTCCGAAAGTCTTGAAGTAATTTCAGGCTTTACTACAAGTCGGTCAACAATTACTTCTATATTATGTTTTTTATTTTTCTCAAGCGGAATTTTTTCTGACAAATCATACACAATTCCGTCTGCTCTTACTCTCGCAAAACCAGATTTCCTTGCACTTTCGAGTACCTTTACATGCTCGCCTTTTCTGCCACGCACAATAGGAGCCAAAACTTGAATTTTTGTGCCCTCGTCGTAAGACATAATTTTATCTACTATCTGGTCAACCGTCTGCTGTCTGATTTCTCTGCCGCAAACAGGGCAGTGCGGAATACCGACTCTTGCATAAAGCAAACGCAGGTAATCGTAAATTTCGGTTACGGTGCCGACGGTTGAACGAGGATTTTTCGATGTGGTCTTCTGGTCAATGGAAATAGCAGGTGACAATCCCTCAATGCTCTCTACATTCGGTTTGTCCATTTGTCCCAAAAACATTCTTGCATAAGAAGAAAGGCTTTCTACATAGCGTCTTTGTCCCTCGGCATAGATGGTATCAAAAGCAAGCGAGCTTTTGCCCGAACCCGAAAGACCTGTTATTACAACAAGTTTATTTCTCGGAATTTCAACATTGACATTTTTCAGATTATGCTCTTTAGCTCCTCTTACTATAATTTTGTCGTGTTCCATCTCTTTCCCCTTTTTCCTTTATTTAGCAATTATAGCCTCTCATAAAGAGAGGCTATAAAAATTATTATTCGTTATCTTTGTTTTCAGCAGTATTTGCATTATCTTCTTCGGATTCGGCATCTTCTGCCTCAACAGGCTCAACATAAGTGCCGTTCATAACAGCCTCAAAGTCTTCGCCGCCCATTTTTTCATGCTTAATAAGGTAAGCTGCAACCTCATGAAGTTTATCAATATTATCCTTCAAAATGGTTTCTGCTCTGTCGTAAGCATTGTTGACAATCTCAAGAATAAGCTCGTCAATCTTAGCGGCAGTTTGCTCTGAATAATCTTGAGTATGACCCATATCTCTGCCAAGGAATACGGCACTGTTGTCTTTGCCGTAACAAATACAGCCGAGTTCCTTAGTCATACCGTACTTTGTAACCATATCACGGGCAGTCTTTGTAGCCTTTTCAATATCGTTAGACGCACCGGTTGAAATATCATCAAGAATGATTGCCTCCGCAACTCTACCGCCAAGACATACTACGATGTCTTCAAGCATTTCTGTGCGTGAGTTGTAAGACTTATCTTCAGACGGCAACGGCATTGTATAACCGCCTGCCATACCTCTCGGAATAATAGAAATCTCGTGAACAGGGTCTTGTGTAGCAAGCTCATGGAAACAGATTGCGTGACCTGCCTCGTGATAAGCGGTAAGTTTCTTTTCCTTGTCGCTCATAACTCTTGTCTTTTTCTCTGCACCGACTACAACCTTGATTGTAGCCTCTTCGATTTCTTCCATAGTAATGGCTTTTTTATTCTTTCTTGCAGCAAGCAAAGCAGCCTCGTTAAGGAGATTCTCAAGGTCTGCACCTGTGAATCCTGCTGTTGTCTTTGCAATAGTCTTGAGCTTAACATCGGGAGCAAGCGGCTTTTTGCGAGCATGTACCTTAAGGATAGCTTCTCTGCCGTTGATATCAGGATAGCTTACGATTACCTGTCTGTCAAATCTGCCCGGACGCATAAGAGCAGGATCGAGAACATCAGGTCTGTTAGTTGCGGCAATAAGGATAACGCCCTCGTTTGCTCCGAAGCCGTCCATCTCTACAAGCAACTGGTTAAGTGTCTGCTCACGCTCATCGTGACCGCCGCCAAGACCAGCGCCTCTCTGGCGACCTACGGCGTCAATCTCATCAATGAAGATGATACACGGTGAGTTCTTCTTAGCCTGTTCAAAGAGGTCACGAACTCTTGACGCACCGACGCCGACAAACATTTCTACAAAGTCGGAACCTGAAATTGAGAAGAACGGAACGCCTGCCTCGCCTGCAACAGCTCTTGCAAGCAATGTTTTACCTGTACCAGGAGGGCCTACAAGGAGTACACCCTTAGGGATTCTTGCGCCGAGTTTATTATACTTATCCGGAGCTTTAAGGAATTCAACGATTTCTTCAAGCTCTTCCTTTTCTTCGTCTGCGCCTGCAACATCTTCAAATGTGGTTTTGCGCTTTTCGTCATTTGTATTTTTGATTTTAGCCTTGCCGAAGTTCATTTCTTTTCCGCCAAGACCGCCGCCCATTTTCTTCATAATGAATATCCATACAACTACAAAGAGGATTCCCGTTACAAGTATAGGCAAAAATTCATATAAAAGTGTGTTGTCACTGCCTTTGATATAATCATAAGAAACAGCTTCGTCCGCCGATGCGGTGTAACCTGAAACATCGTCAATAAATCTTTCAATATCGGCAAGAGTACCTCTTACAACAACATTTTTTGCTGAGCTCTTGGCATTTTTTCCGTCAGGATCTGTAGCTGTGATATTATCATCCGTTGTATCCTGAATAATGCTGTCAGCTGTAGCGATGTCCTTTGCGGGTTTAAGTTTTACACCCTCTTTAAGTGTAATTTCAATCGCACCTGTTCCGTAGTTGACGGTATAACTCTGAACCTTGTCCTCTTTAAAAAGATTTACCAGTTGAGAGGTTGTGTAACTTTCAGATGAATTTTTGGTCATCAAAAATGCCACACCGAGCACAACCATAACCGCAACAGTGATATAAATAATTATGTTACGCAGTTTTTTGTCCAATAGGAATCACTCCTTTTTATATTATGAATTTAAAAGCGTAATTTTATGTATCCTGTGAATAAACAGACTCCTTAAGAACGCCTACATAAGGGAGATTTCTGTAACGCTCCGCATAGTCAAGTCCGTAGCCTACAATAAATGCGTCGGGAATTACAGAACCGACATAAGCAACATCAATATCGGTAACTCTTCTGTCAGGCTTGTTGAACAATGTGCAAATCTTTACAGACGCAGCATTTTTTGCATAAAGATACTGTGAAATAAAAGCAAGTGTTCTGCCCGAGTCCACAATATCCTCAACAATGAGAATATGCTTGCCGTCAACAGAAGTTGAAATATCTTTCTGAATATTAACTCTGCCCGAGCTTACAGTTGAGTTGCCGTAGCTTGAAACAGCAAGAAAATCTATGCTGAAATCAAGGTTTACTTCCCTCATTAAATCAACCATAAACGATACGCAGCCCTTAAGCAAGCCTACCATTATAAAGTCCTTGCCATTATAATCCTTTTCAACCTCTTTTGCAAGCCTTTTCACAATATTTTTAATATCCTGCTCGCTGTAAAGTATTTTTTCGATGTCCTTATGCACAAAAAATCCTCCTTTGTTCACATATATAATAAATTTTCTTTTTTCTGCACTATAAGATGTCTGAACCGAATTTATCCCCTCACACCACAATATTTCATTATTCACTGCCACAAGCGGAAGTTTATCCCTCAATTCAGACGGAATTTTAAATTCATTCAAAGCCTTTCTTAAAGGCTTGGTAATATTTCTATCCTTGAAAAAAATCTTATCGCCCTGTCTGCGTGTGCGTATCACGGCATTTTTCGTTTCTTTTTCGGACATATAAATCGGATTATCGGTTAAATCGTCAAAATCTGTAATTTCTTTTACAAAATATTTTATATTGTCAAATGTAAATTCTTTATTAATAACATCGGCAAATAATATTTCTTCACTGAAATTATTAACAGCTTCGGTATTTTCTATCCGCAGTATTCCCTGTTTTACCACAGCTCGGAAATTACCGCACAAATCAACACAACCGCTTTCAAAAAGAGCATTATCAATAAGTTCGATATGAATATGCTCGGGAATATCGGCTCCGTTTTCAACACAAATTTTTTTGATTACATTCTGCCGTATGATTTTATCCTGCTCACAAATCTTTTTTGCCGAATATCCGAAAGCAAGTCTGCTGTCGGCAACCGCTTTATCTGTCTGTTTGTCAAGATAAACTGACAGAAGTTTTGCATCATCGCACAGTCGCTTTAAAGAAGCTTCAAAACTCGGATTTATCTTTTTCAGCTCGGTGATTACATTATGACGGATTTTGTTTCTTGTATATTCATCAGTAAGGTTTGTGCTGTCGGTCACATAATCAAGTGAATTTTCACGGCAGTAATTTTCAATGTACGCTCTGTCGCACAAAATCAGCGGTCTGATTATATAATCTCGCCTTTCGGGAATTGCACAAAGTCCGTTAAGCGATGTGCCCCTTACAAGGTTAATCATCAGCGTTTCCGCATTATCGGAAAGCGTGTGTGCAGTTGCGATTTTACAGTTAAGCTTTTTGGAAAGCTCGTCAAATTCTTTATATCTGACATTCCTTCCACAAAGCTCCGTACTGATTTTTTCTTTCTCCGCTATTGACGGAACATTTATTTTTTTTACAAAAAGTTTGACGGAAAGTTTTTTACAAAATTCTCTGCAAAATTCTTCATCTCGCTCTGCCTCTTCGCCCCGTATCATATGATTAATATGGATTGCGTATAATGTAAGATTATATTTTTCTTTTACAGAACAAAGCATATGAAGAAGTGAAACCGAATCTGCTCCGCCCGAAAGCGCAACGGCAACGGAATCATTTTTTTCAATCAGCTTATATTTATTTACAGCCGTCAAAAAAGGATTACTCACTTCTGTCCTCCGTACCTGTAAATCTCATAAACTCACCCTGCCAATGCATTTTTACCGTACGAGCCTCGCCGTGACGGTTTTTGGCTACAATACACTCACCCGAATTTTGATCTGCACCCTGCGGAGAATCGTCCTCGTTTTTATCGTAATATCCCTCACGGTAAAGAAAAAGTACGATGTCGGCATCCTGCTCGATAGAACCCGAATCACGCAAGTCGGAAAGCTGTGGTCTGTGGTCGGTACGCTGTTCGCTTGCACGGGAAAGCTGTGACAGTGTGATAACGGGAACATTCATTTCTTTTGCAAGAATTTTAAGATTTCTTGTGATTTCAGAAATTTCCTGAACTCGGTTATCTATTCTTCTGCCGCTGCCCATAAGCTGTAAGTAGTCAATAATTACAAGGTCAAGTTTTCTCATTCGTCTTAACTTTGATTTCATTTCGGTAATGGTAATACCCGGTGAATCGTCAAGATAAAGCTCCGACTTGCCGAGAATATCGCTTGCCGGAATAAGTCTGTCCCATTCCTCATCGTTTAGCTTACCTATTCTCAGCTTTGTACCTTCAATAAGAGCCTCTGCCGACAATAAACGGCTGGCAAGCTGTTCTTTTGACATTTCCAAAGAGAAAAAAGCAACCGTTTTTTTAGCCGTACAGGCAACATATCGTGCAATATTCAGCGCAAAACTCGTTTTACCCATACCCGGACGGGCGGCGAGCAAAATAAGGTCGCTTCGGTTAAGACCCGTAATTACTCGGTCAAGGTCGCCGATACCCGTAGAAACAGGTTTCATACTGTCGTCTGTTGTGCTGTTGAGAGCGTCAAGTCTGTCAAAAGTCTGCATAATAACAGAGTTAATTCTCTCAAGCCCCTTTTTCTCGTTACCCTGTCTTATGTCAAAGATTTTCTGCTCGGCAGAGTCGATAATAACAGATGTATCTTCCGTGCCTGCCGTAGCGTCATCAATGATTTCTCTTGCAGCGGTAATAAGCCTGCGGATATTGTATTTATCTCTTATAACCTCCGCATAAGCCTCGGCATTGGATATTGACGGACAGTTGTTTACAAGGTCATAAAGATATGTCTTGCCTGTCGTTTCGTCAAACGAACCTGTCTGCTTAAGTTTTTCAAGCAATGTGACAAAGTCGATTTTGCCGCCGAAGTTGACCATCTCGGTCATCGTCTTGAAAATCAGCTTATGCAGTGAAACATAAAAATAATCGGGGGACTTGATGTATTCAATTACTTTATCAAAAACATCGCTTTCAAGAATAATCGCACCAAGCAGTGCCTGTTCAGCTTCGGGACTGTACGGCATATGAAGTCCGTCGTAGCTACTTGAAATTTGATTATCCGCCATTTGTCACCCCTCCTTTGCAATCGTAAATAAAATCAAGCCTCTGTTACCTTAACGGTAATGTTTGCAACAATACCCGAATAAAGTTTTACATCGGCTTTGTAAGAACCGAATTCTTTAATATCACTTTCAAGAACAACCTTACGCTTGTCTATGTTGATATTATACTGTTTTTTGATTTCCTCGGCAACCTGCTTTGCGGTAATGCTGCCGAAAAGTTTGCCGCCCTGACCTGCTTTTGCTTTCATCTCAAAGGTTTTGCCCTCAAGCTGTGCTTTATAACCCTCTGCCTGCTTTTTCTCGGTAGCAATCTTAAAGTTCTTTGAGTTTTCAGCGTTTCTATATTCATTCATAGCCTGTGCATTTGCCTCTCTTGCAAGGTTCTTAGGAAGAAGAAAATTTCTTGCATATCCGTCAGAAGCATTTACAAGGTCGCCTTTTTTGCCAAGTGCCTTAACATCCTGCAAAAGTATTACTTTCATAATTGTCGTTCCTTTCTGCTATTTGCAACTTGCATCCTCAAGATTTGTATCTATAACTTCGATAAGCATCTTGAGAGCCTGTTCTTTATTTATATCACTAAGCTGTGTAGCCGACATTGTCTGATGTCCGCCACCGCCGAGCTTTTCCATAATAATCTGCACATTTACAGCGCCAAAGCTGCGTGCGGAAATACAAATTTTACCGCCGCTTTCATAAATTACAAAAGAGGCTTTTACATTTTCAAGCGTGAGTAATTCGTCTGCTGCCTGCGCAGAGGCAAGTCTTACATCACCGTCAGCGCCCTTTGCGATTGAAATTGCGCAGTTTCTGTATATTTTTGCATCGCATACTATGCTTACTTTTTCACGGTAAGTTTCAATTGAATCGGAGAACATCTGCTTTACATTGATTGTAGTAGCGCCTCTTCTCCTCAAATATGCGGCTGCTTCAAAGGTCCTTACACCTGTTTTTAAAACAAAATTCTTTGTATCAAGCATAATGCCCGCAAGCAAAGCGTCCGCCTGTGCATATCCGATTGCTTTATCATCAATGCAGCTGATAATCTCGCTGCACATTTCACACGCAGACGAAGCAAACGGCTCGTGGCAGAAAACAAGTGCGTTATCTATATAATTAACCGCTCTGCGATGATGGTCAATAACAATGACCTTTTTACATTCATCGTAAAGCTGTGGACTTTCAAGAGAATTTCTCAAATGAGTATCAACAATGATAAGCAAAGTCTTTGGTGTAACCTGTTTCATTGCCTCATCGGGGGTAATAAATATATCTTTTCCTATGTTTTTCTCTGCATAATCAATCAGCTTTTCAGCCATAGTTTTTGTTTTATCAACAACTATTTTTGAATACAGATTAAAAGATTTTTCCATAACCGACTGCATACCGATAGCTGCACCGATACAGTCAAGGTCAGAAAATCTGTGCCCCATAACAAAAACTTTATCGCAATCGTTTATCGTACGCTTGATTGCATTTGCAATAACACGCATACGCACCTTGCTGACCTTTTCGGAAGTAGCGGAAGTACCTCCGAAAAATTCGTAAATACTGTTGCTTATAATAGCAACCTGATCTCCGCCTCTGCCAAGCGCCATATCAAGCGCCTTTCTCGCATTGGTTTCGCTGTCTTTGAGAGAGTTTATGCCTCTGCACAAACCGATAGATACCGTAGCGGTATGCTGACCCGCTTTTATGCCGTGAATTTCCTGTAATATTGGGAACTTTTGTTCAACAAGTTTGTCAACATCGGTTTCTTTAAAGATAATCATATAACGATTATTGCCGATTATCTTAAACAAAGCGTTATACTCGTTCGCCCATCTCTGCAAGAACGACTGAACATTCAGAGAAACCTCGGAATAAATTTCATCGGATTCGTTTGAAAAGTCATCGCTGTTATCAAAAGTAATAATCGCTACACAAGGACGGGTTGCATTGTACTCACGCATAATTTGCCTGTAATATGTATTCTCCACAAAATAACAAACATATCCCTCGTTTGTAGAGATGACAAAGCCTACAAATTCATTGCCGTTGCAGGCGGTTTCAAATGTTTCGTGGTCGGCGACTTCTGTTATTTTCTTGTTGCCTATGTAAGGCGAAATCATATCGCCTTCGGGATTTTTACCGTTGCAGAACTGCTTTCTGAACCTTGTATTGCTCCAGATTATCTCCCCCTCCGCACCAAGCACCGTGACGGGAATTTTGTATTTATCAAGAAATTCGGGATTAAATCCGTTGATTTTCTCGGCTGTACTGCGAACGGTGGTAGCTATATAGTTACGAAAGCGAAGGGTCGAAACGACAACTATACCTGCGGTTACAACCGACACGGCAATCTCAATGTAGCAAAGCATCGGGTCATAGCTGTACGATGCAAAAGACATAGCAAGCATTGCAACCGAAAATATAACAAATGTCGGCATAGTCGTAAAACTTTTCTTCTTCAATTCAAACCCTTCCTTTCGTAGATTTTTAATTATACTTCCTGTAAAATCGGAAGAATCATTGGGGTTCTGCGTGTTTTTTGTGAGATAAGTTTGGAAACATCATCTTTAATTCTGTTCTTGATTATACCCCACTCATGAATGTTGTTGTCTGCACAATCTTCAAGAATGTTGTTTGCAACCTGTCTTACCTCGTCAAGTAAACCCTCGCTCTCACGAACATATACAAAGCCTCTTGATACAATATCAGGGCCGCTGATAACATGACCGTCATAAACATCGAGAGATGCAACGATAATGATAAGTCCGTCCTGTCCGAGGTGCTTTCTGTCACGAAGTACAATACTTCCGACATCACCTACTCCAAGACCGTCGACAAATACCTTTCCCGCAGGTACGGCAGGCAATTCTTTCATATAGTTTTCGTTGATTTCAATGCAGCTGCCGACATCGCCGATATAAATATCTTTTCTGTCCATACCGAGGAACATAGCAAGATCGGCGTGTTTTCTTAGGTGCTTTTGCTCGCCGTGAACAGGGATAAAATACTTCGGTTTTACAAGTTTATGAATAATCTTAAGTTCTTCCTGACAAGCATGTCCCGAAACATGAACTTCATACATTGATTCGTAAACGACCTTACAGCCCTTTTTGAGAAGTTCGTCAACAACATTTCCGACTGTTTTTTCGTTACCGGGAATAGGATTGGCAGAAATGATAATAAAGTCACCCTCGCCGACCATAACTTTGCGGTGGTCTGAATATGCCATTCTTGACAACGCACTCATCGGTTCGCCTTGACTGCCTGTAGTAACAAGAACAATTTGCTCTCTCGGGTATCTGTCAAGCATATCAAGGTCAATTAAAATATTTTCAGGCACGCTAAGGTAGTCGAGCTCGCTTGCTACAGCCATATAATTGACCATACTTCTGCCCGAAAAAGCTACTTTTCTTCCGTATTTTTCCGCACAATTAATAATCTGCTGTACTCTGTTTACATTTGAAGCAAAGGTAGCAATAATAATTCTGTCGTGCTCCGCTCTTCTGAAAAGGTTGTCAAAACTATCCGAAACCGTGCGTTCGGTCTGTGTGTAACCGGGACGCTCTGCGTTTGTGCTTTCAGCAAGAAGAGCCAATACGCCCTCATCGCCTACACGGGCAAAAGCCGACAAATCAATCATATCACCTGTAATAGGTGTGCAGTCAATTTTAAAGTCGCCTGTATGCACAATTGTGCCTGCGGGTGTGCGGATAGCAAATGCAACCGCATCCGGAATTGAGTGGTTTACATGGATAAACTCAACACTCATACAGCCGAGTTTAATTGTTTCACCTGCATTAACTCTGTTAAGGCTTGACTCATTATAAAGGCTGTGTTCCTTGAGTTTGTTGCCTACAAGTCCGAGAGTAAGCGCAGTTCCGTAAATCGGAATATTCACTCTGCCAAGTAAGAACGGAAGTCCGCCGATGTGGTCTTCGTGACCGTGAGTAAGCACAATACCTCTGATTTTGTCTTGATTCTGTTCGATATAAGTAAAATCAGGGATAACGAGGTCAACACCGAGCATATCTCCGTCAGGGAAAGCCATACCGCAGTCAACAAGAATTATATCGTTCTCGCACTCAATCATTGTAATGTTCTTGCCGATTTCGTTAAGACCTCCAAGAAAAGCAATCTTTACAGACGGCTTGTTTTTAATCGGTTTAAACTGTTTTTGATAAGGCTTTTTGCGGTAATTCTTTGAATATTTAAAATTTTTATTACCGCCCTTAAAAGTACCTCCCTTAAAAGATTCGGACGCTCCCTTGCCCTGCGACGGCTTGTAAGAAGACCCTCCGTAATTTTTTTTACCTTTTGAGTACTTATTGTAGCTGTTGCTTTTTCTTCGATTATCGTACTTAAATTCTGTACTCACAAATTTACCTCCATATTTCTTAAAATTTATTAAAATTAACATTTCACACAATACAGGCATAAATTCCTTTTGTATGTATCAAAATATAAAGCCTGAAAATTCGTAATAAATACAAAGTTCTGATATAAAACGGTCATATCAGCAAAATGAAATATTAATTATTATATATAAGTATAAATATATTTTGAATCCGTATTTAATACAGATTAAATCCTAATTGTAATCTTCTTTATTGTACCGCAAATCAAAGAGCAATGTCAAGCGTGTTAAAGAATTAAAAGACAATTTTAATATTACATTTAAGTAAACATTCCATATATTTCTATTTTAGTATGCTCAATATTTGAATTTTAAAATCATAATTACGGAAGATTTTAAAATTAAGAATTATGATTTAATAAATTCCGTAAATAATATAATTAAATTGAAAAAATAAACATAAAATATGGTTGCATTTGGTGATTTTGCGTATTATAATATAGGTTGAACATCAGCTAAGGAGAATTGCAAATGAAACAAGTTGAAATTTTTACAGACGGAGCTTGCAGCGGCAATCCGGGACCCGGTGGCTGGGGTGCGATTTTGAGATATAATGAGCACGAAAAAGAAATCTCGGGAGGAGAAGCCGTCACCACAAACAACCGTATGGAAATTAGTGCCGTAATCGGTGCGCTTTCACTCCTTAAAGAGCCTTGCAATGTAACTCTGTACAGCGATTCTCAATATGTTTGCAACGCATTAAAGCTCGGTTGGGCTAAAAAATGGAAAGCAAACGGTTGGATGCGCAACAAAAAAGAAAAAGCGCTTAATCCCGAGCTTTGGGACAAGCTGCTGTCTTTATGTGACATTCATAATGTTGATGTTGTATGGGTAAAAGGTCACGCAGGACATCCCGAAAACGAGCGCTGCGACCGTTTGGCGGTTGCCGAGGCGCACAAGTTTTCAAAAGCCTGACTGACCGATTTTTATATAGATATAGATAGGAGATTATCAAGTATGAGATATATTTATGCAGACAACTCCGCTACAACAGCTATATCGCCTACAGTGCTTGAAAAAATGATGCCTGTACTCACCGAGTACTACGGCAACCCGTCAAGCCTTTACAGAATAGGCGGTAAAGCCAAGGAAATTCTTGAAAACTCAAGAGAAAATATTGCAAAAAACCTTGGTGCTGCTAATGCTAATGAGATATACTTCACCTCAGGCGGCAGTGAATCTGACAACTGGGCATTAAAGGGTGTTTGCAGAGCCCTTAAGGCAAAAGGCAAAAAACACATTATCACTTCTAAGTTTGAGCATCACGCTATTCTTCACACATGCCAGACTCTTGAAAAAGAGGGCTTTGAGGTAACTTACCTTGATGTGTACGAAAACGGTATTGTTCATCCCGAAGATGTAGAAAACGCTATCAGAGAAGATACAGCTATTGTATCTATTATGTATGCAAACAATGAAATCGGTACTATCCAGCCAATTACCGAAATCGGAGCAATTTGCAAAAAGCACAAAGTAATTTTCCATACCGACGCTGTTCAGGCTGCCGGCTATGTAAAAATAAATGTTCAGGAGCAGAATATTGATATGCTTTCAATGACTGCTCATAAATTACACGGACCTAAGGGCATCGGACTTCTCTATGTAAGAAGAGGTATCAGATTAGAGAATTTAATTGACGGCGGTGCTCAGGAAAGAAATAAAAGAGCCGGTACAGAAAATGTTGCGGGAGTAGTAGGTCTTGACGCAGCTCTTCAGGAAGCCGTTGACACAATGGACGAAAGAAGAGAGCATCTTGAAAAATTGCGTGACAGACTTATTGACGGACTCCTCAAAATTGAGCGTTCAAGAGTAAACGGCGACAGAGTTCACCGCTTACCCGGCAATGTAAATATGTGCTTTGAGGGCATTGAAGGCGAAAGCCTGCTCTTAAGACTTGATATGAACGGAATTTCGGCATCTTCGGGTTCAGCTTGTACTTCGGGCAGCCTTGACCCAAGCCATGTTCTTCTCGCTATCGGTCTTCCTCACGAAATCGCACACGGCAGTATGCGTCTTTCTTTCTCGGCAGAGCTTACAGACGAAGATGTTGACTATATGCTCGAGGTTATTCCGCAGGTTGTAACATACTTGAGAAATATGTCACCTCTCTGGGAAAAAATTAAAAAGCAAGAGGCTCAAGAAGCCCTTAATAAATAAACAGGAGGCTTAGTTATGGCTTATTCAGAAAAGGTAATGGACCACTTTGCCAACCCAAGAAATGTTGGTGAAATTCCTGATGCCGACGGCATCGGTGAAGTTGGTAACTCAAAATGTGGCGACATTATGAAAATGTATATCAAAGTTAAGGACAACACTATTGTAGATGTTAAGTTCAAAACTTTTGGTTGCGGTGCAGCTATTGCTACAAGCAGTATGGCAACAGAGCTTATCAAGGGTAAATCTATTGATGAGGCTTTAAAACTTACAAACAAGGCAGTTATGGAGGCTCTTGACGGACTTCCGCCTGTAAAGGTTCACTGTTCTGTACTTGCCGAGCAGGCTATCAAGGCTGCTCTTGCAGACTACTACAAAAGAAACGGTATCGACCCAACTCCTATCGTAGGTGAAATCGGCGACTGCGACGATTGTCATTGCCATTAATCAAAATTTTAGGACAGGCTTTGTGCCTGTCCTTTTTTGTTGTTTCTTTATCGAAAGTTGAGATAAATTATAATTTAGCGGAGTGTAGGTCGGCCATTAAAATTTAGCTAACGCTAAATTATCCTCCCAAAAGCAAAAAAGTTTACTCAATTTT